>JAABUN010000047.1_pt1 | contig 268598 bp, 224 predicted proteins | sample 5559311 | NCBI WGS metagenome assembly JAABUN01 (sample SAMN10711877, study PRJNA513370) | rock metagenome | isolation source: Antarctica rocks | place: Antarctica: Victoria Land, Siegfried Peak sud | reverse complement strand
CGCCCTCTTCCAATCTTTGGGCGAAGAGAAAACCCCGATTGGAAGAGGGCGTAAGCCCCGCCCATTGAGCGAGTCAGAGCAAAAATCACGCTCAAAACGACTTATGCAAGAGGTCTAATGAAAGACGATCTCTTGCGAGATCGTCTTTCTTGGGTTTGCTTAGCTCGCCATAACTACTCAGCCTCTATGAAATGCGATATAAAATCTCAGCCAAGGAAGCACTGCCCTGGCTGAGATTTTATATAGCATTGGTAAAAAGCGTGCCTCACCTCTTCTAACATTCTCGCGCGCGGCGCTCCCGCGCGGCGCGATGGCGATTGCGGAGGCTTCTTTTACTATGGCATTAATTCCCGGTGGTTCACGTTCAAGATTCGGCGGCGCGCCCGGTGGCGGCGTCGCGACGGCGCCTCCCCCACCCGCGCCCGAAATGCCCGTTAATGGCAATGGCGCTAACGGCGATGGCGAAACCAAAGATCGTCTGCAACCGGTTGTCAAAGCCAAAGAAACCGAAGCGCCGCCCGAAGAAAAGAAGGGCGGATTAGCGGCGTTTCTCGAAGCCGAGATGCACATGCCCGACGACGAAGACGACACCGACTTCGACGACGAAATGTTGCGGCTCTCCCACAAAATCCACGAAGTTCTGGTGGATGAGTTGGGCGGCCAACAGTTCAAGGCCGACGACCGCGACCGTTTGCGGCCCGTCGCGACGCAGGTGATGAACGACGTTCTCAAAGACGAAAAACCGCTGATGCCCAAACGCAAAGCCGTTTTGGTCGAAGAGGTCTTGAACGAAGTTCTGGGTTTTGGCCCAATGCAGTATCTGCTCAATGACCCGACGATTTCGGAAATTATGGTCAACTCGCCATCCGATATTTTCATCGAGCGTAACGGCAAAATCTGCCGCTCCAAACGCAAGTTCGTTGATCAGGATCACGTCCTCAACATCGTTGACCGCATCGTGCGACCGCTGGGCAAAACCGCCAACGCGCGCACGCCGCTCGTTGACGGACGCTTGCCCGACGGAAGTCGCGTCAACATCGTGATTCCGCCGCTCGCCTTAAATGGGCCGAGCATGAGCATCCGCAAATTTTTCCAGAAAAAATTGGAGGCCAGCGCCTTAGTCGAGTTCGGTTCGATGACCGAGCCGATGCGCATTTTCCTCGAAGCCGCCGTCAAAGCGCGCATGAATTGTATTATCGCGGGCGGCACCGGTTCGGGCAAAACGACGACGCTCAATATCACTTCCAACTTCATCCCGCAGACCGAGCGCGTCGTCACCATCGAAGACGCCGCCGAATTGCAGGTTTACATTCCCAATTTGGTGCGCATGGAATCGCGTCCGGCCAACATTGAGGGCGAAGGCGAAGTCACGATTCGCGAATTAGTCAAAAACGCGCTGCGTATGCGTCCCGATAGAATTATCGTCGGCGAGTGTCGCGGCGGCGAAACGCTCGATATGTTGCAAGCGATGAATACGGGTCATGAAGGCAGTTTGTCAACGGTTCACTCCAACTCACCGCGCGACACGGTTTCGCGTCTGGAAACCTTGTGTCTGATGAGCGGTTTGGATTTGCCGATTCGCGTGATTTCCAAGCAGATTTCCTCGGCGATTAACCTCATCGTGCAGCAGGCGCGTCTGTCGGACGGCTCGCGCAAGGTAACGCACATCACCGAAGTGCAGGGCATGGAAGGCGATACCTTGTTGTTGCAGGATATTTTCGTCTTCGAGCAGAAGGGCCGCAGTTCGGACGGCAAAGTGATCGGTCGCCATCGCGCGACGGGTTTCCGGCCCAAATGCGTCCATGAGATTGAGGCGCGCGGTTATGAATTGCCGAGGAATTTGTTCCAGCCGGATTGATTTACGCCTTCAACTTCGCTTCTATCGCTTCGACAACTCGCTTGAGCTTACGTCTTTTGGCAAGCGATAACGGTTTAGAACGGTCTTTTGATTGAACATCAAGAGCAGCACCATGCTCGATGAGTAAAAGAGCAGCTTCCTCGTTACAATTGTGGATAGCATCTATCAAGGGAATTGCTCCATTATCACCCGTTACATTGGGATCTGCCCCACGTTCGAGTAACTCTTTTACCAGCTCTGCTTGACCCTGAATACAAAAAGAGTGGAATGGTGTGCGATAGCAATCATCGTCATTCGAGTTAACAAGTTCTTCTCCTCCTCGTGCCAGCAGAAAACGCAAAACACTCAGACTTCCGATTTCTGACGCCAGAATCATGGAAGCTAACATCGTCTTCCGGCGGATATGGGGTTCACGTGGAACGACAAACGCTTTGTAAAGCACCTGGCTTACCTCCACATTCTGAAAGAACAAAGACCAGAGAAATAGGCAACAATCGCCATTGAGTTCTTCTTCGTTTTCAATAGGTAACGGAAATAACCAATCCCTGTGATACGACTCCAAATCCACGTAGAAATCTTCGACAGATTCATCGTGAAGAGTTGCGCCTTTCTCAATGAGCAACTGAACCGTCTTAGCACAGCCCAACTCGACAGCTCGTTCTATCAAAGATTTAGTGCTGAGTAAGGTATAGACAGGATGCTCGTAAGTCTCGAAGCTGTTGGCATCGCCGCCGCCCGCGATACAAGCCTCGATTTCGGCGCATTTCATAGTCAAAATTTGGTTCAACACATTTTTGATTATACCCGCGATTCTATCCCGCTGCGCTCGCCAGAAACGTTGTAATACGAGTTTTTGGTAATTGAGCAAAAAAGGCCAATGTTGTGAATGATAGGTTTTGTGCTTAAACATCGTGCCCAATGCGGACGCGAATGTGGAATACCAACCTGACCTCACCACACAATCGGCGCGCGCTATAAGGTTGGACTGGCGCGGCTTTTTCGTTATGGAAACACTCATCATCGGCCTGGTGGTCTTCAATGTAGTGGCAATTGTTGCCATGAAGGCGCTCAAGAAAAAACCGGCGGCTGTCACTACCGATGGCGTCTCGGTCGAGGCAACGCAGGCCAATCTGTCGCGCGCCAAAACCGAGAAGTTCACGCTGTTGGCACGCCTGTTCAAAGGCCGCAAAGAATCCAACGCCATCGAGCGCAATTTGGTCACGGCCAACATTCTGCTCAAGCCGTCGGAGTTTCTGGCGATCAATCTGGTCGTCGAAGCCGTCGCGCTGATTATCGGCGTGCTGGTGATGCGCTACATGAGCAACGATGGAGCGTTTCTCACGCTCGTCAAGCGCGTCGCGGTTTTGCTGACGATCATCTTTCTGGGCTGGCGCGGGCCGCAGATGGTGTTGGCGTTTCTGGCCAACAAGCGGCGCGTCACCTTAGAAATTCAACTGGCCGACGCCCTCACGATTATCTCCAGCGCGCTCAAGGGCGGTTACTCGTTCGTGCAGGGTTTGGACATGGCCGGAACGCAGATGGAAGAGCCGATCAAAGGCGAAATTCAGCGCGTGATTCGGCTGGTTCAGTTGGGCCTGGACACGCCCAAGGCGCTGTTGCAGATGTCGGATCGGGTCAACTCCTACGATTACGACATGACGATTTCGGCCACCAACATTCAGTTGGCGGTTGGCGGCAACCTGTCGGCTTTGCTCGAAGGCATCTCGGCCACGATTCGCGACCGCATCCGTTTGCGCCGCGATATTTCGGCGCTGACGGCGCAGGGCCGCATTTCGGGCGGCATTTTGTTCGTGTTGCCGATGGGCATCGCCGCGTTTTTGTGCGTGGTCAACTGGGAATATATGTCGGCGCTCTTCACGCCAATGGGCCTCAACTTCATCTACATGGCGGCGGGACAGCAGTTCGCCGGATTCCTCTGGATCAAAAAACTGCTCGACTTCGATAATTAATTCGGATTGCGGATACCGGTGTCAGATTTCGGATCCAATTGAAGAGAATCAACGCGAACGCTTTCTTTAACCTATCCGATATTTGGCATCCGATATCCGGCATCTAAAACATCATGGAAAACATTCTTCCAATCTTTCTGGTCGTCCTGTGGATCGGCTTTCTGGTCGCTATGGGCAAGGCTCTGGCAGAACAGATGTCGCGCGTCGGCTTCAAGAAGCGCATCAAGCGCACCTTGATGACCGATGACGAGTTTCTCGACTCGACGGTCGAAGATGACGAACCCAAGAACACCGAAATGGAACAGTCGTTCGCGACGCGCACGATGGGGCCTTTGGTGCGCAAGTTCGGCGAGTTCTTCAAGTCCTCGGCGCGCGATGCGGGCGGCGCCCAAATTCGCGATATGCTCGAACAAGCCGGACATCCATTGGGAATGCACTATCCGCAGTTTCTGGGCCTCAAGCTATTGTGCCTGATCGCGTTTTTCGTCTTGGGAGCGCTTAGTTCGTTCATCGCCGTGCCGCTAATTATGAAGCTGGCCGGACTGCCCGCCGACTTAGCCACACGCGCCATTTTGCAACTGCTCTGGCTGGTCATCTTCTCCTATCTGGGTTATACCGGCCCGACGTTCTGGCTGCGCAAAACGGTCAACAAGCGCATCAAACAGATTCGCAAGGCGATGGCCGACGTGGTTGACCTGGTGGTGCTGGCCATCGAAGCCGGATTGGGATTCGACCAGGCCGTCGGTCAGGCCGTCGCCAAAACGAGCGGCCCTCTGACCAACGAACTGGCGCGCGTTTTGGACGAAATCCGCGTCGGCAAACCGCAGGGCGAAGCGTTTCGCGATATGTCGAAACGCGTGCGTATGCCCGAACTGACTTTGCTCGTCGCCGCCATAGACCAGGCCACGCGCATGGGCACCGGTTTGTCGCAGGCGCTACGTTTACAATCCACCGAAATCCGCGAGCGCCGCATGGCTTTCATCCGCGAACAGGCGGGAAAACTGCCGGTTAAGATGATGATGCCGCTGGTATTTTGCATCTTTCCCGCGCTGTTCGTGGTGATTCTCGGCCCGGCGGTGGTGAAGATGATCGTGATGGCGCAAAACGGCGAACTGCCGTCGTAATCGCTTCGACAAAAACGCCGCCGCGTCCCGATGGATGCGGCGGCGTTTTTTGTTTTGGCAGCCGTATAAAGTTACGACGGGCGATACGTTTTAACCCCCTCTGTCCTTCGGATCCGCCCAAAGGGCACCCGCCCCCTTCGTAAAGGGGAGAGGCGGCGTTACAATCGGCATCGCCGCGAGAAATCCACAGGCTTACGCAGATAGATAACAGCGCCTCTCCCCTTTACGAAGGGGGCGGGTGCCCTTTGGGCGGATCCGAAGGACAGAGGGGGTTAAAACGTTATGCTTGCCTCAACTTTATGCCATCGGGCTTACGCTCCTAATAGTCAACAGCACTACACTCCGACGCTCGCTTCGCTTACGCTTTTTTCGCGCAGCATCGTCGTCAGCAAGACCGAACTCAACGGTTTGGCGAACAGAAAGCCCTGACCGATGGCGCAGCCCATATCGCGCAGTTCGGCCAACTGTTCCGCCGTCTCGATGCCCTCGGCGGTGATTTCGATGCCCAAACCCTGTCCCAAAGTTTGGACGGCTTGCATGATTACCGAACGCTCTTTTTTGGCTTTTCCGTTGCGGCTGATTTTGCCGATGGTCTGCACGAACGAACGATCAATCTTCAGCGAATCGAGCGGGAAGCGCTCGATGTAGGCGAGCGAAGAGTAGCCGGTTCCGAAATCATCAATGGCGAGTTTAACGCCCAATTCGCGCAATTTTTCCAAGATGATAATGGTTTCGTCAGCGTCTTCCATGACGGCGGTTTCGGTGATTTCGAGTTCCAAACAGAACGCCGGAAGTTCGGTTTCTTCCAAAACATCCGACACGATTTGCACGATGTCGCTGCCCTGAAACTGGCGCGCCGACAGGTTGACGCTCATCTTGAGCGGCCATAGCGACGGGAACTGCGTCTGCCACTTTTTCGCTTGCTGACAGGCTTCCAACAAAACCCACTGGCCGATGCTCAAAATCATGCCGCTCTCTTCGGCAATCGGGATGAAGTCCACTGGCGAAATGATGCCTTTATCGGGATGATCCCAGCGCACCAGAGCTTCCACGCCGATGATGCGGTCGTTGGTCAAATCCATTAACGGCTGGTAATCCAGGCGCAACTGCTTCCACTTGACGGCCTGACGCAATTCGATTTCGAGTTGCAAACGAGAGAGCGCGGCGGCGCTCATTTTGGTATCGAAGACTTCGTAGCGCGCCTTGCCCTTGTTCTTGGCGCGATACATGGCGATGTCGGCGTTGCGTAGCAAATCGCTGCCCCTATCGTGGCGCGAAAAGCTCATCGCCACGCCAATCGAAGCCGTGATCTCGAACTCGCGGCCCTCCATAAATATCGGCTCTTGCAGCGCCTCGATCAAACGCTCGGTAATCACGCGGGCATCGTCAATGCCGTTCAAATCTTCCAGCAACAGGGTGAACTCGTCGCCGCCAAAGCGCGCGGCGGTATCGCCAGGGCGCAGCATGGCGTTCAAACGTTTGCCGATTTCCTGCAACAGCAAATCGCCCTTTTCGTGGCCCATCGTGTCGTTGACGACTTTGAACCGATCCAAGTCGAAGAACAGAATCGCCAGAGCTTTGCCGCGCCGGTCTAAACGGGCCAAACCTTGCTCGACGCGGTTCATAAACAGCGAACGATTGGGCAGTTCAGTGAGCGGATCATGGAAGGCGCGATGTTCGAGCTGTTCTTCGTAGTGCTTGCGCTCGGTGATGTCGGAGAACGTCCACACGCGCCCGAAGCTGGGCGTTTCGGCGGCGCTTTCCTCCGAGGTATCGTCGTTGGAACGTCCGCTATCGTGTTGGCCGATGTCGCGCGTTTCGATGGCGGCTATGGCGTTTTCGGCGTCGGTCGGCGCTTCCAATTCGCGAGCGATGGGCGGCGTCAAAGCGGCGGGCGCGGCCAGAGCGGGCGCCGAATAGCGCTCGAAGATGCGGCCATCGCGCAGTTGAATCTCATCGCGACTTGAGGCGCTCGGATTTTGGCGCAAAAGGTTCATCTTTTCGACGAACTCTTCGGGCTGCCGCATCAACGACAAAACGCACGCCATTAGTTGACGACGGTCGCGCAACTCTTCGATCAAAGCGGGCGGAATATGCCACAGTTCGGCGAAGCGCGTGTTGAGCGAAACCACGTTGCCATTGGGGTCAACCAGACAGATGCCGTCGGCAGAAGCCTCCTGCGTCGCGGCCAGAATCGCGTTCGATTTGAGAATCGCCGCCAGATGCCGCGCCCGCTCGGTGATGTCTACGGTTAAACCGCGCACGCGCACCAGTTCGGTTCGCGTTTCGGTTTCGCCAGCTTCGTTGACGACGCTGACAGTTCGCGTTTCGGGCGTGACTAACACGCGCAACCAGAACTCGCGATTGCCCTGCGAAAGCGCGCGAAACTCGCTCTGCCAGGGCGCGTTGGAGCGGAAGTTTTCGCGGATTTCGCCAAACACGCGGCGGCGGTCTTCGGGATGCACGACGCGCAGCCACAGCCGCTCGTTATCGAGCCAGTGCGCGGCAGGATAGCCCAGCCATTCCTCGATTTGATCCGACACGAACGTCGGGCGCATCGAGTCGGCGTCGGCTTCCCAGACGATGCCCTCGACATCGTTGACGAGGCCGCGATAGCGCGTCTCGGCCTTGCGCGCCGATTGCAGCAGGCTGACGCCGCGCGCGGCAATGGCGATTTGTTCGCCCGCCATCAGGCATAAACGGACGTGCTCTTCGGTCCAAACGAACGGTTTGGCGGCGGCGAAAAACAGAATGCCCGGCTCCAGTTCTTCGGCGCGGAGCGGGACGGCCACGAACGAACGCAAGGCGAAATCGAAGCCGCAGCTCTCGCCGCTACGCGCGTTTTCCAGCCAGAACTCTTCGCGTTCGAGCGCTTGCCACAACGGGCAATCGGGCGCCTCTTCGCGCGAGATGCGCTGGCGAAAGGTGCCGTTTGCGGTTTCGCCAACTACGTCCAAACCTTCGCGGCGCATTGCGCCCGGCAGAATAATCAACAGGGCCGTCGCGGGCAAAAGCGGGTTAAGGTGCATCCAGACTTCGCGCACGATGTCGCTCAGTTCGTTTTTGGAGTGAATGCCTTTGGCGAGGGAAATCAAAGTTTCCAGCTCGACCTGATGGCGTTGGCGCGCGGTAATCTCGCGCGAAACCACCACGACGCGGCGCTCGTCGCCCGCGCCGATGCCGCGCAGGGCCGACTCGAACCAGTGAAAATCACCGTTGCCCAACTCGAAGCGATGCTCGGCGCGACCGACACGCGTGCCCGCGAGGGCCGCCGTATATTCGACGATGAGCGCCGCGCGCTCGTCTTCGGGCACGCGGTCAAACAACACGGTGCCTTCGAGTAAGGCCACATCAAGGCCGGTTGAGACACCAAACGAGGGTGAGATATGCACGAACTGGCCTTCATTGTCGAGTTCGCAAATCAAGTCGAAACTCGAATCGGCGATGGCGCGATAACGCTCGGCGCTGGCCACCGACGTGGGCGCCGGGGATGAAGTGGCGAACGTGGTTATAGATTCCGGCTTGGCCGCCGATTTTCCGATTTCCTGCGGGCTTTGAGAAGAGGCCATAAAGTGCCAGGGGGCGCCCATCGTCAGGCGGCAATTATCATTCTTTGGGCAAACGCCAAAGCGTCCGCCAGCATTCACCAAACTTAGAAATTTCTTCCATCAAAAAACATTGACGGTTGCAACTCTTCAATTTTGTCAGAAAGCGCTGACCTCGGCAAGTCAAGCTTGGGAAACAATCGTTATTTAAGCGTTAATCTATGGCAAAAAACGGGGCGCACCGAAATTTTCTCAGCCCAACAGAACCCGGAGCGGAAGCGACGCGGCTTTGGGACATAAAAGCCGCGTCGCTTCCGCTCCGGGTTCTGTTGCCAACCAATCCTCATTCCAAGCCACCCCCGCTACTTCCCAATCAACTGCATCACGTTAGGTAGCATCGTTTCGGGTTCGAGGCCTTTGTCCATCACGCCGGTCGCGCCGACTTCGGCCATGCGGGTTTGCGTCTCGTTTTGGGGCCGCGACGAAAACAGAATCACCGGCACGTTGCGCCCATAATTCATACCGCGAATGAGCCTCGTGGCGTCCCACCCCGAAAGGCCGGGCATTTCGGCGTTCATAATTACGGCGTCAAAGCGTTCGTCGCGCACGGCTTCGACGGCTTCGATGCCGTCGCACGCCGTTCGCATCGAGTGGCCCTGCGACGCGAAAATCAGCCGCGTCATCTCACAGGCCTCGGCGCTGTTGTCCACGATCAAAATGCGGCGCGGCAAGAACTGTTCTTCGCGCGTCAAAGCATAGCGGCGCGGATGGTCGCGCGTCGAAAGCACCAATTCCTGCTTTTCGAGCGAGTGCAAAACCGTAACGACATGAAGCAGCGACATTGCATCCACTTCGGCGATGTCGCGCGCCGACATTTCGCCGTATTCGGCCAACAGCGCGTAAACCGTGCGCTCGTCGGGCATCAGGCTTTCCATGATCGGCCCCATCGTGACCACGCGCTGCAATCCGGCCAACTTCTTTAATCTCGGCTCGAATACGCCCTCGACCAGAGTGCCCGCCGCGACCGGCGTAATCGGCCCGACTCTGGAATGCGCGCCGACTTGCACGCCCGCTCCGATGTCGCAACCTTCGCCGACAACTGACAAAGCCTCGATTGTCGTCTCCTTGCCCAAACGCGATTTACCGGCGACAACGCATTCGGTCAAACGCGAACGCGCGCCCAGCGTGACCTGATCGTAGACGACAGATTTCGAGATGTGTGTGCCTTCGCCGATGTAGCAATTGGCGCCGATAACCACGCCGGGGCCGAGGGTGCAATTGGCGCCAATTTTGGTGTGCGGCCCGATGACATAAGGCGGCAACAGCATGGTGTCGGCGGGAATATGAACGTCGGGCGCCACGTCGGCGCGTCCGGCAATCGAGTGCATATTGCCTTCGATGTAGTTGCCGACGCGCCCGATGTCGATCCAGAAACCGTTCATTTCCCAGGCGAAAAACTGGCGCCCTTCGCTCATTAATTTGGGAAACAGTTGTCGCGCGAAATCGTAGGTCGCACCGGCGGGAATGTCAGCGAACAGCTCCTTGTTGACAATGTAAAACCCCGAACTCGCCAGATTGGAATAGGCATCTTCGGGACGCGGTTTTTCTTGAAAGCGCAGGATTTGCCCGCCTTTACCAACGTCGCAGATGCCGAACTCGCGCGTGTCGGCGACCTGCATTGTCGCGATAGTCACGTCGGCCTTTTTGTCGCGGTGCGCCGCCAAGAATGAAACGTAGTCAATGTCGGCGACGGCGTCGCCCTGCACCACGATGAACTCGTCCTGCAACATCTCCATGATGTTGCGGATGCAACCGGCGGTGCCCAGAGGTTTATCTTCTTTGACGCACTTGACCGGAATTGGCAATTTCAATTCGGTCAGGCGTTCGTCTATGAGTTCCGACAGATAATTGGTGGTGATGATGACTTCGTCGCAACCCGCGAGGGCGAGGGCATCCACGATGCGCGCGAGGGCCGGACGGCCAGCGATGGGCAACATTGGCTTGGGCAACGTATATGTGAGCGGACGTAGGCGCGTGCCCATACCTCCGGCTAAAATGATGGCTTGCATGATGTTTTTCCAATTCGAGCTAAGCGAACCGTTTGTTCCGCCTGTCATTCTGAGCGCAGTGAGGAACGAACGAAGTCGAAGAATCCATAACGTAAATGGTTGAGCAAAAGTGTGCCGGAGCTATAACGCAATAAATTCTTCGACTTCGTTCGTTCCTCACTGCACTCAGAATGACAGGCGGAGCAAACGCGTGCTAATTTAGTTATTCAAAGCGAACCAGAATGGCACGCCGTAAACCAGTTCTATTCCCAGCGCGATGAAAAATCCGGCGGAGAGGCCGACGCCCCAGGGCACGAACTTTTTGGTGACCGTCGGTCGCGGCGCGTCGGGCGCACTACGCGTCATCATGGCGATGGTGAAGTAATTTTTGATGTTCTGCCCGACGCCCTGCAACTCGTTTTGGCGCAGCAACCAGGGCAACGAAATCAGCGCGAAGGCGACGGCGCCATACAAAAATCCGAAGGTGCAAAACGCCCAGCCCTTGAGCGCGCCGACGCCGCCCAATAGTTTGACATCGCCCGCCTTGGCCACACCCAGCATCATCGGAATCCATTGAATCCCCAGCCCGACGAATAAGCCAATCAAAGACCACAGCAATCCGTCAATGCCGCCGAACACGCCATTGAGCACGAGGCCGATGCCCATCGTCGGGAAAGTGACCTTGTTGTAGATTTTGTGTTTGGTGCCATCGGTGTAAGCGCAGACCGCCAGAAAAATCGCCAACACCAGATTGGTCAGCAAAACCCCGATGGGCGCAACGCCGATGGAAGCGGCGGAGAAATGAGTCAAAAACGACATTCTGTCGGGAGTATAGAACGGTATTGGCCTTTCTGAATGGGGCGAGAGGGGCACGCTGAAAAATAAATTTTTCGTAGCTACTTCAGCCCCCTCAGCCAGGCCATGAACCGCGCGCATAAGCAAGTCGGGCCGCCGCATCAAGACGATATTGCCGTGCAGAGATTCGCGTTATTCTCATGGTGACTCGACTTGCTTACGCGCGCGGTTCATGGCGTGGCTGAGGGAACTGGAAAATAAAATTTTCAATTGTTGGCAAATTTAACTTTAAATGTGTAAAATTATAGCGACCGACGGATTTGTTTCCCACCATGCGCTACTTTTCGCTTCGACTTTTCGCCTGAATTTACACGTTTTCGCTTTTGTGTCTGATGTTTTGCTTGCTGGCGCGACCCGCTTCTGCGAGTGTGCTCATCAATCAGGGCGGCGTGAGCGCCCAGGCGGGCGCAAAATTGGAGATGACGTTGACCACGACCGCCGGATATTACGATGGCGCTGGCAGAGTTGTGTTTTACAATTCCGGCAACCAGATTTTGGCCGAAGAATCGTTTTATGCGCCAGCGGGCACGCATTCGATTAATATCTCCGTTTTGTGTGGCGTCGAGCAGCCCTCGATGAACGTGGTTCGCTACGAGATTTACAACGATACGCCTTTTTATCTGAGCGCCAGCGGAAGCGTCAGCGGTCAGGGCGATAGCGAAGTCGCGGGCGATGCTGGCAATGGTATTGGCTCGGCTTCACAGGCCAGCGAAGCCAGCGGCGGGCGCACAGTTTTCGGATCTTTAGCAGCGGTTGGGGAGGGCAATCCCGAAGATGGTAAGTATTGGAGCATTCATCTGGAAAAAGGCGAGACGCTGCGCACCAGCGGCTGGGGTATTTCGGGGAACAGCACCAGTGGAGCCACGCTTTATATCGAAGTTTTGGATCAAAGTAGCGGGCAATGGAATTATTATATAGATGGCGTAGCGGCTTACGGCAAAGCCAAGTTTGGCGGCGGCGCCTTTACCGCGCCCGCCGCAGGCAATTATGCGATGCGCGCCCGTTGTGTCACCACGCGGATGTGCAAATTCATGATTCAGATCAACATCAGCGGGCGCCGGATTACGCCGTTTTATGGCGGTTCGGAGTGCGAAGACTGCGGCACCGATAATTTGCCGGTCGAGCTTTCGCAGGGCCGCGAGCAATCGGAGTTTGGCAGCGATATCGGCGTCGCCAATCCGATTGGCCCCGACGTGAGCTTTGGACGCCGGTGGCGCGAAGTGCTGGCGCTGCAACGCGTCGGTTCGCCCGGCCTGGCGCGCGGTTGGATGCACTCCTACGATATTCGCGTTTTGGGAAGCCACAACTACGATTTGCAAATCCAGTTTTCCGATGGCGCACAGGAAACCTGGACGGCGGTTCTCGATGCCAACGGCAACCCGACCGGCGAACTCAAGCCGCCTTCGGGCGCGCCCTATCGTGTGCAGGGCGTCGTCAATCCGGTTCAGACCAATCCCGCCGACGACGTTATAGACAAAAGATGGAGCGCCGTCGAACTCACCTGGGACGATGGCTCCAAATGGAGCTTCGTGCCCGGCCTTTTGCGCTACTCTTACCAGCTCGACCGCCAATTCAACGCGACTGGCCAATACTTGCAGTTCACCTACGGCACGCGCAGCAACGACGGCGCGCTGCAAACCATCAGCAATCAAAACGGGACGGCGCTACTTACGCTCAACTACGACGGCGCCTTTCTCGCCAACGTCACCGACGTTTACGGGCGCCGCATCGCTTATACCTGGGCGCAACCGGCGGGCCTGCCCAAAGTCGTGCTGACGGGCGTCAGCACAATCCACGCGGTCGGCGCTTCGGCCCTGACTTATCAGCAATACCAGTATTGGCCCTACGCCGCAGAAGACGACAAGCCGCTACTCAAAACCATCATCACGCGCAGCCCCAACGGAGGCGACGGCGTCACGACGGCCTATAACAGCTACGATGCTGAGGCACGCGTGGCTTCGACCACCGATGGCAACGGCAACCTGCGCCAATACAGCTATCTGCCGGGCGAAACTTTCATTGCCGTCAAAAATTCGGGCGGCATGACGGTGCAGGTGTGGACGCGTTATTACGATGCGCAGGGCCGCGATACCGGCCACGCCGACGCTTCGCTCAACCGTTGGACGATTTATTACGACGACGGCAGGAATCCCTACAAAGCCACGCGCGCCGTCGATCCGGTGGGGCGCACCACGAGCATCACTTACGACGTTTACGGTCATGTCACCAGCGTCACTTCGCCGCGCGGCGTGACACAATTTTCGTATTGGGATTACACGCAATGGTCTCTGGGCCGTCGGACGCAGACACAGACGCGCGGCAGCGATGGCACCCTGCGCCCGCCGACAAGTTACAGCTTCAACGAGCCGTCGGGCCTGCTCAATACCGTCATCTACCCGCACCCGTCGCAGGGCGGCGGTATGCTGAGTTCCAGCCTGACTTACGATGGCTACGGCAACCCGCTTTCGATCACCGAACCGGGCGAAAATGTCGTCTCGCGCACCACGACTTTTAACTATACGCAGGACGGCAACACCTCGCGCCCAATGTTCGTCGGGCGCCCGCTCACAGTGACCGATGCGCTGGGGCACACCACGCATTTTCGCTACGATGCGCGCGGCAACCTGACTTCGACGATGGACGCCGTCGGCATCGTGACCGACACCGAATACGACCTGAGCGACCAGACCACGCGCATGCTTTTGCCCGCCAGCGCGCAGACCGGCAGCGGTCGCGGGCAAGTCGTCAACACCTACGCCTATACGGGCGGGCCTTTGCGCTGGCGCAAAACCTATGACGAAAGCGGCGCCGAGGTGCGCGCTTACAACTACGCCTACGGCAACGAAGGCGAACTGAAAACGCAGTTCGGCTCAAACATCAGCCAGAGTGTGGAATACGACGCGATGTATCGCATGATTCGCTTCCAGGACGGCAACAGCAACCCGACCAACTATTATTACGACGGCAACGGTCGCCTGACCGCGACCGCCTACCCCAACGCCAACAGCACAACCGGCTACGACATGGAGCGCACGACGGCCTTCGATAACAGCGGCTTGCCGCTGCAAACCGTGGACGGTCGCGGCGTAGTGAGCAACTTGGCCTACGAAACCGACGGCTCGCCATCGGGCGTGAGCTATCCGGCCTCGCCGGGCGAGAACGTGAGCCTGAGGCGCGATGTCTTCGGTCAGGTCAATTTGCGCAGCGATGCCAGTGGAATCGAGCAATACGCTTATAACTACGTCGGCAACCTCCTCCTGCAGATCACGCAATACAAAGGGCAAGGCGAGTTCGAGCAAACCGTCCAGCAGCATCGTAGCGGCGCGCTCTCTCGCCTGTCGAGCGGCCTGGGCAACGTGAATTACGCCTACGACGCCGCCGGTCGCCTGACCACGATGGTCGATCCCGATGGCGCCCCCACCACCTGGAGCTACGCCGATAACGATTGGCTGATGAGCCAGACGCTCTCAATCGGCACCACAACCGCCCTCACGCGCAACGCTCTGGGCCAATTGACTTCGCAGCGCAACGCCAACAACGCCAACACGACGCTTTCTTCGTGGGGCCATCCGAGCGACGCGACGCAGAAACAACTCTACAACGCCGTGGGCCAACTGACGCGCAGCACGGCGACGGCCACGCCCAGCTTCAACTGGGGCGGCACCACCTCTTACGCCTACGACAACCAGAGCCAACTGACGCAGGAAGCCAGCAGTCGCGGAACCGGTTACACGCACTCCTTCGGCTATAGCGGCGCGGGCAACCCCTTGGTATGGAAGGGCGTCAACCGCGCCTACAACTCAGACAATCAGGAGGTCAACCGCTCGCAACCCGTCGCCTATGCTTACGACGGCGCGGGCAACACAACGCAACTCAAAAACTACAATCTGGCCACGCCCACAACGGCGGCGCCGACGCAGAAGCTGGTCTACAACGCGCAAGGCCAGTTGAGCGAACTGCGCGACGCGAGCAACGCCGTTATCGCGACTTACGTCTATCGCGGCGACGGCAAACGCGCGTGGAAAGAGTTGGCGAACGGCACGCGCACTTACTTCTACTACATGGGCGAGAAGTTGACTGCCACTTCGGACGGCGTTATTCTGTCGGGTTTGGTGCTGTGGGGCGCCGACGGCATCGTCGGCTACCGCAACGGCAACGATGCGACCCGCGTGCTGAGTCGCTTCTACAATCTCTACGATCCGCAGGGCAATCTCGCGCAGACGCTCGATGCCAACGGAAACGTCATCTCGCAGTCGGCGGTCAGCGCGTGGGGCGAACCGTTGCGCGATGCCAACGGCAATCAGGCGGGCGGCGGTTACGGCGCCAAGTTCGGTTATGTGCGCGATGGCGAATCGGGCTTTTACCTTTGCACGCTTCGGTATTACGATCCTTCGGCGGGACGCTGGATTACGCGTGATCCGATTGGCTATGCGGGCGGAAGTAATCTTTACGGTTATGTCGGTAACGACCCGGTGAATAACGGGGATCCCAGCGGATTAGCTCCTCGTCCAAAACCGAGCGCTGATGACGGAGCATATCATCTTTACTTTGGCCCATCAGGAGGTTACGGCTGGATGAGAATTTATAAAGATCACGAGTTAGTTGCTGCCTTTAAGGCCAGCAACGTGACGGAAGATCCTAACGGCAACAGAAACAAGAGAGGGAAAGCTCCTGCACCACCTGGACGTTACTGGCTTAACCCAGGACAAAGATTCTCCTCGGAGCCAAATAGACCGTCCATATATGTCCAAACGCCGGGCACCGGACGCTCTGGTATATTCATCCACTCTGTTCGTCCTGGCACAAAATCAGGATGGTATCCTACCGAGGGTTGCATTCGCGTGTGGAACAACGACAGAATGCGCTGGCTGGAGAGACTCCTTAAGGGCAAAAAGGCATGGATTGAAATCCAAGACACGGATTGGGATGGAAAACCAGAATGGGAAAGAGAATATCCAGAGAGGAGGAAATAGTAATGATGCTCAATTTTCATAGCAACGCATGCGTCCTTTTGTTCCTAACCACCACATTTGTGGGTGAAAGTGCTTATGGTCAACAAGGCATAAAAGCAGTCCCCAGTAACATTCCTTCCGGAAACTACAGCTCGCCTGACGGTAAATACGTTTTTCAGTATTCTTCAGGAGATGCTGGCCTAAATGATTCTGCAAATCTCTATTGCAGAAGCGATAAACGGAAAACTAACCTTCTCGACATCAAAGATTTGAAGGAGATAGATGGATTTGCGTGGGTTCCCAACAGAAAGCATACGCTGGTTTTTGCGGTGCGGCGCATTAAAGGGAAACCTTTTATGGCCATGTGGAATGGCGAGAAGATCAAAGTCTTGCTTGCGGGCAATTTGCCAGAAGATGTTGATTCTGCGGCAGAACACTTTTCCATTGTAGGCGTATCCACAAAGGGCGACAGATTTATTTACACACATTTTGATGCAACAACATCTTACAAGGAGAGTATCATCCGAAAAACTTCCAAACGAAGATACGGCTTTGTATTGCCGAAGTGACGCCGCCCCCACCACCTGGAGCTACGCCGATAACGATTGGCTGATGAGCCAGACGCTCTCAATCGGCACCACAACCGCCCTCACGCGCAACGCTCTGGGCCAATTGACTTCGCAGCGCAACGCCAACAACGCCAACACGACGCTTTCTTCGTGGGGCCATCCGAGCGACGCGACGCAGAAACAACTCTACAACGCCGTGGGCCAACTGACGCGCAGCACGGCGACGGCCACGCCCAGCTTCAACTGGGGCGGCACCACCTCTTACGCCTACGACAACCAGAGCCAACTGACGCAGGAAGCCAGCAGTCGCGGAACCGGTTACACGCACTCCTTCGGCTATAGCGGCGCGGGCAACCCCTTGGTATGGAAGGGCGTCAACCGCGCCTACAACTCAGACAATCAGGAGGTCAACCGCTCGCAACCCGTCGCCTATGCTTACGACGGCGCGGGCAACACAACGCAACTCAAAAACTACAATCTGGCCACGCCCACAACGGCGGCGCCGACGCAGAAGCTGGTCTACAACGCGCAAGGCCAGTTGAGCGAACTGCGCGACGCGAGCAACGCCGTTATCGCGACTTACGTCTATCGCGGCGACGGCAAACGCGCGTGGAAAGAGTTGGCGAACGGCACGCGCACTTACTTCTACTACATGGGCGAGAAGTTGACTGCCACTTCGGACGGCGTTATTCTGTCGGGTTTGGTGCTGTGGGGCGCCGACGGCATCGTCGGCTACCGCAACGGCAACGATGCGACCCGCGTGCTGAGTCGCTTCTACAATCTCTACGATCCGCAGGGCAATCTCGCGCAGACGCTCGATGCCAACGGAAACGTCATCTCGCAGTCGGCGGTCAGCGCGTGGGGCGAACCGTTGCGCGATGCCAACGGCAATCAGGCGGGCGGCGGTTACGGCGCCAAGTTCGGTTATGTGCGCGATGGCGAGAGCGGCTTTTATCTTTGCACGCTGAGATATTACGATCCGAGCGCGGGGCGCTGGATTACGCGCGATCCGATTGGCTATGCGGGCGGTAGTAATCTCTACGGGTATGTCGGCAACGATCCGGTAAATGCCGTCGATCCGAGCGGGTTAGCGAGGGTTGAAATCCATTATAGAGAAATCGACGGTGCTGGCGCAGCGATTCAAAGCATTTTTGGTGGAGAAAAGCCTCTTTTTTACCACTCTTACATTCAAGTCTGGGAAAAAGGAGGCAAAAATTCTTACATTGTTAGGGCTGGCCCAAGCGATCGCGGGCCTATCCCATACGGATATATTCGCGCCGATATTTTTCGTTGGAACAACGATCCTAAAAAGAATCCTGAGCTTGGTGGAAATCATCATCCTCACGTCTGTGTCGTTGCAAGCGATCCAACAAAACCAGCCTCGTTTTACTTGGACAAAATGAGAAGCTATGCAGAACGGGTAAACAGGAATAAAATTCCTTATTTTCCTACAGGACCAAACAGCAATACATTCATTTCCAATATCTTGGAAAGAACTGGCTTACTGCCGAACGCGAAAAGTTTAAAAACAGCTTCTGTTCCAGGTTGGTAAGCCAATTATGTTGCGTAGGCTCTCCATTGGAGTGGAGAGCCTACGCGATATGACTCAAATCAAGGGCGAGACCAGTTGGCTTTTATTAGAAGTCGCACTGCCTGCCCAAACCCTGTCAAAACGATAGTAGTGGAGTTACCTCAAATTTATGATCATAAAAAAAACTGTTGCATTTGCTTCATTGTTATCACTATCGCTTTTCCTGTTGTATTTTTTTTATAACAACCGTGTTCCTGAAATAAAAAGGATCGAAAGCAAAGTTAATTATGCACTTCCATTAGGATCAAGCAAGAAGGATGTCACATCGTGGTTAGATGAGCAAGGTTGGCCATATACTTGGCGGAAAAATGAAAGATCGAGAAGTTACAGAGACGTAATAGATGTAAGGTTGGAAGGTGTCGGGAGTAGATTGTTTGTAGATGGCACTGGCCATATTGAACTTGTCTTCAGCAAGACGGATAAATTGGAAATGCGTATTTTCGGTCAGACCTTAACTGGACCATAAAATTGTTTTATCCAATAAAAATGCTCGTATGCAAATACGTCTATCGCGGCGATGGCAAGCGCGCGTGGAAAGAACTGGCGAACGGCACGCGCACTTACTTCTACTACATGGGCGAGCAGTTGACTGCCAGCTCGGACGGCGTTATTCTGTCGAGTCTGGTGCTGTGGGGCGCCGACGGCATCGTCGGCTATCGCAACGGCAACGACGCGACACGTGTGCTGAGTCGCTTCTACAATCTCTACGACCCGCAGGGCAACCTGGCGCAGACGCTCGATGCCAACGGCAACGTTATCTCGCAGTCGGCGGTCAGCGCGTGGGGCGAGCCGTTGCGCGATGCCAACGGCAACGCGTCGGGCGGTGGTTACGGCGCCAAGTTCGGCTACATTCGCGATGGCGAATCGGGCGTTTACCCTCCGCGTCGCAGCACGCCGAACGCCAAAACCATCGCGCCACCGCACAGCGCCATCAACAGTAAACACAACGCCGCCACGTCCGAGGCGATGCCCGCGTGCAAAAAGTTGAATATAGGAATCGGCAGGGTATCGCCGCCCGGCCCGTGAACGAGAACTGTTACCGTCAGTTCGCCCGCGCTCCACGCCCACACCAATCCCCATGCGCCCGCAATCGCATTACGCAATAGCGGCAACGCCACATTCAGCGCCACCCGCAACGGCGGCGCGCCCAATCCGGCGGCGGCCCACAACGCTTCGGCGGGCAAGCGCGCGACGGCGCCCCACACTATCGCAATCGCGAGCGGCAAAAAGCGCGCGCAATCGCCCCACACCGTCATGCCCAGCGCGCCATCGTAAAACGCACCGGTTAATGGCCGGTTGAACGCTTCGATTAAAGCCACGCCAATCACGACGGGCGCCCATAAGCCGGGCGCGAGCGTCAACGCCAAAGCGCCACGACGCCAACGCGCGGGCCATTGGCGCCACGCCAGACAAAGCGCTAAAGCCAGCACCACGCAAATCGTCGCCGCTAATGTCGCGACGACCAGCGTGTTCCACAGAGCGTCGGTGTTGGCTCCCAACGTGTCGTATATTGCGCGCGGGTCGTCGAGTTCGCGCGCGAATCGCCATATTAGAAAGCCAGGCGAAACTAATAGTAACGGCGCCCACACCAACAATCCGCTCGAACGCGCCGGGTTCGGCTCGCTCGAAGGCGCGCTCCAATGGCTCGCGATGCGTAGCGCGGGCCACAGAAACAGCAACGCCATCAGGGGAATCGGCCACGCTGTCAGAGCGGCGCGCGCGTTGGGATCGCCCAAGGCTGTCGGGCTGTTGAGTTGACGATAAATTTCGCTCGATAACGTCGGGTAAGACAATAAATCGGGCGCGCCCATTTCCCATAACGTGAGCGCCGCCACCACGCCCGCCGCCGCGATAATCGCGGGCCAAATGCGCCGTCCCAACACGCCGCTCCACGCGCCAATCGAATGGCATAGGGCGCGCGCGGCTTCTTCTTCGGACGCGGGCAATGCCGCCAAAGCCGCCGCCGTGCCAAAGGCGACAATGGGAAAATAGACGAGGGTAAGCGCCGCCGCGCACGCGAACAACGGAGTGTTTTCTGGCCCGCCCAACGAGAAAAACGGCGCCGCCGCCAACACCGCTGGCACGCCCAACGGCAAAGCTGTCAATGCCGCCACCAAAGCGCGCAAGCGCCTCGGCCCGCGCGCGATGAGAAAGCCCAACGGCACGCCCAATAACGTCGCCAACACAGCCGTCGCCCCGCACAACACCAGCGACGAAAACGCCAACCGCAACGCCAACGGACTGAGCAACAGCGAGGCGGCATCGGGCGCAAAAAGCGCGCGGCGGTAGAGCAAAAGTAGCGGCGCCCACAGCGCCAGAATAACGGCGCCGCAAAGCAGCATCGCGAGCGGCGCGGGGCGTCGTGTCACGCGTTTCAGTATCGCTCATCAACGACATTTTTAGACAGGATGAACAGGATTTTTAGGATGAAACAGGATGGATTTGATTAGGCTAAAAGTTCCGATGCCCAAACCAGAAATTAAATTGTTTTTCTTCAAGTTTTCATTCTCTCGTAACCTATCCTGTTTCATCCTAAAAATCCTGTTCATCCTGTCTAAAGAAAACGTCAGTAAGCCATACTGAAACGCGTGTCCAAAGAAAACGAAAATCAAGCCCTGCCCAACTCCGACATTGAGGCGCCCAAAGCGAAAGTCCGCGCCGCCGCGCGCAAGACCGACGATTTTAACCTGCTCAACCCCGGGCGCCCGACGGCGTTGCAGGAAGATTTCACCGAGTCCGATACCTGGCGCGTGCTGCGCATTCAGGCCGAGTTCGTCCACTCGTTCGAGACGATGAGCCGCGTCGGGCCGTCCATCGCGCTGTTTGGTTCGGCTCGCTTGCACGAAGGCACGCCCTACAACGACGCCGCGCGCGATGTCGCCGGACGATTGGTGCGAAACGGTTGGGCCGTGATGACCGGCGGCGGCCCCGGCATCATGCAGGCGGGCAATCGGGGCGCGCGCGAGGCCGAACAGGAGGGCGAGAAAATGTCCATCGGCCTCAACATCGAGCTGCCCTTTGAGCAGCATCTTAATCCCTATATTGATGTCGGCATCAACTTCCGCTACTTTTTCACGCGCAAAGTCAACTTCGTCAAATACGCTTCGGGCTTCGTGATTTTCCCCGGCGGCTTCGGCACCCTGGACGAGTTTTTCGAGTCGCTAACGCTGGTGCAGACCCACAAAATCCAGAACTTTCCGATTGTGCTTTTCGGCACCAGTTATTGGGGCGGCCTCATCGAATGGATTCGCGAAACGCTGGTTTCGCACGGGACGATTCTGGCGTCGGATTTGGATTTGATTTACCTGACCGACGACCCCGCCGAAGTCGTCAGCCATATCTTCGAGAACACCCGCAACGTGCGCAATCCATCGAGCGATTAGCGGTCGAGTCGCAGTCGTCTGCCAATTGTCATTCTGAGCGAAGAGAGGCGCGAACAAAGTCGAAGAATCCAGTGCCTGATAAATAGTGCGCCCGTTCGCAGAAGCCGTTACGTTATGGATTCTTCGACTTCGTTCGTGCCTCTCTTCGCTCAGAATGACAATGTGGAGGTAGCCGCAAATTGGGCTATTTACATGGCGTAATCCAGTCAAAAAGGGCACCGGAATAAATTCCGATGCCCTTTTTCGATGCCCCAATTTAGCTCTCTTTCGCCAGCTTAATTTTCTGGCCTTCGTCATACAAAGCGGTGCCCTGAATCACGCGGTCGCCTTCGCTGAGGCCGCTCAGAATCTGCGTTTTGCCGTTGGCCTGAGCGCCGATTTTCACCGCGCGCTTTTTGACGATGGCATTATCACCATCGGCGACCGCGACGTAAACGTAGGCGTTGCCGTCGCCCGTGCGCACTTCTTCAGTCGGAACAGTTAAGGTATTGCGCGAGACCTGCGTCTGCAAGATGCCCTGCGCGAACGCGCCCGGCGTCAGGCCTTCGGCGCCTTCGAGCGAGATGCGCACGCGGAACTGACGCAAACGCGCGTCGGCGACCGGAATGATTTCGGTGACGTAGCCGGTCACCGTTTTGTTGTTCTGTGCCGCGATGGTGACTTTGGCCGGTTGACCGACCTCGATTCGGCCCAACTGCGAGGCCGGAACCTGCGCCTCGAAAATCGTGTCGTTCAACGCAACCACGTTGAACAAGGTCGCGCCGGGCGAAACGGTTTCGCCCACGTCAATCGCTTTGGTGTTGACCACGCCCGCGACAGGCGCCTTGATTTGCGCGTAGCCCAGATTGAGTTGCGCCTGTTCCAACTGCGAGCGCGCGGCGTCAACGGCGGATTGGGCAGCGGGCACGTCGGCCTGGGCCACAGGAATCTGCGCGCGGTTCGACTGCGCGGTTTGCAATTGCGTGCGCGCCTGATTCAAAGCCTGACGCGCTTGCACGACATCCTGCTGCGCGTTGGGAATCGCCGACAGGTTGGCGTTGGCCTGACGCAATGACTCCTGCGATTGCGCCAGACCGCCGAGGGCGTCGCTGATTTGCGCTTGCGTCGCGGGGATGCGGCTCAGGTCGGCGCGCGCTGTATTCAATGCGGCTTCGCGTTGCGCCACGATTTGCTCGGCCTGCCGGACTTCTTCCGTCCGCGCACCTTCGCGCACCAGCGACAGGTTTTGTTTGGCGGCTTCGAGGCTGGCGCGCACGGCTTCGAGGTTGGCCTGCGCGACTTTGAGCGCGGTTTGCGCGGCGTCCACGTTGGCCTGGGCGGTCGCGCCGCCCTGATAAAGCGTGCGTTGGCGCGTCAGATTGGTTTCGGCGTCGCTGACCTGCGCTTGAGCCAGATTAACTTGCGCCTCGACCTGGGCCACCTGCGCCTGTGCCTGATTGATCTGCTGATCGCGCGAACCATTTTTGACCTGCTGTAACTGCGCGCGCGCCTGACCAAGGGCGGCCTGGGCCGACGCGACGCCCGCGTTGACCTGGCCCTGCACCTGTTTCAGCGTGTCGCGCGCCTGACGCACGCGCGCCTGATTGGAGCTGACGGCGGCTTTGGCGCTTTCGACCTGAGAGCGCGCGTTCGTCGTCTGCGTCGGCTGGCTGATTTCGGCCTGACGCAAGCGCGCCGCAGCCGAGCCCACCTGCGTTTGGGCTTCGCGCACCGCGTTGTTGATCTGAGCGACGCGCGCTGGCAAACCGACGCGGGCCTGATCCAACTTGACCTGCGCCGAGTTGAGACCCGCGCGCGCCGATTGAACCTGCTGCTGCAAATCGCCGGTATCGAGCGAAACCAACAACTGGCCGCGTGTCACGCGTTGGCCTTCGTCCACGTAAACGCGCGCGACCTGACCGGCGATTTTCGAGTTGATGTTGACATCTTGATTCGACTTGAGCTGGCCGGTGAGCGGCAAGGTTTCGACGATGGTTCCGGTCGAAACCGGCGTCACGCGCACCGTCGTCAGGCGCGGGCCTGCGGCGGCGGCATCGGGCGCCGCGGGTTTACTGGCGCCGCGCGAACGCAGAAACAGGCCGATGGCGAGGAGGGCGACGACGCCAAGAACGGCGGGAATGGCGATGTTGCGTTTCTTCTGCGGCTCGTTATCCACGTTGTAGGGGCCCGCGAGTTCGTCGTCGTTGTTGTTCAGCTCGATGGGAATTTCGCGGCCCTCACTGAGATCGGGCGTTTTGGTGGGAGATTGCATTTGGGAATAAAGTGGAGGTTGCTGGGAATAGTGAGCGGTAGTTTTCGGAACTGACTTCAGCCCCACCCCAGCCCTCCCCGTGCCGGGAGAGGGCTGGGGTGGGGCTGAAGTCAGTTCCGAAACTTCTTACTTCTCGCTCGAAGAAGCCGACGTTTGCAGCACCGCCTCGCGTTTCGGATTCGCCGCTGACTGCGTTTTGCCACCGCCGAACGCGCGGCCACGCACGCGCGCCGCCCAGCCCGACAGATCATCGAAGACCGAATACGCCACTGGCGTCGCCAACAGCGTCAGCAACAGCGAGAGCGTCTGGCCGCCGAAAATGACCGAACCGATAGCGCGATTAGTGCCGCTTCCGACGCCGCTCGAAATCACCAGAGGCAACATACCGGCGACGAACGCGATGGTCGTCATCAGGATGGGCCGCAGGCGGTCGCGGTTAGCCTGAATGATCGCTTCGTCGCGCGGCATCCCCCGTTCGCGCAATTGGTTGGTGTGGTCTATCTGCAAAATCGAGTTCTTCTTGACCACGCCAAAGAGCACCAGAATGCCGAGCATTGAGAAGATGTTGAGCGAGCCGCCGAAAATCAAAATCGAAATCAACGCGAACGGAACCGTGAGTGGCAGCGAAAGCAGGATCGTCACCGGATGAATCCAGCTCTCGAACTGCGCGGCCAGAATCAAGTAAACGAAGATAATTGACAGACCGAACGCCGTGATGAACGCGCCGAACGCTTTGCCCATTTCCTTCGAGCGGCCCGTCGGCGCGGCGGTGTATTCCGACCCCAGATTTTGCGCGGCGAAGGCTTTGTCCAGCTCGGCGATAACATCTTGCGCCGAGCCGCCAGGTTGCAAGTTGGCGGTGATAGTGACTTCGCGCTGACGGTTTAAACGTTGGATCGTGGCTGGGCCGGTCGAGCGCTCGAACGAAGTGACCTGCGCAATCGGAACCGAGTTAGCGGCGCCCGGTTGCGGGAACGCGCCATCGCCCGTGTTGGGATTGGCGGGCACCGTCAACAGCGAAATGCCGTTCTGATCGCGGCGAAACCGCTCGGCGGCGCGCACGTGAACTTCGTATTGTTCGCCGCCCGACTGGAAGTTGGTGACTTCGTTATCGCCCACCAAGAAGTTGAGCGCCTGCGCGACCTGTTGCGGTTGCACGCCCAACTGCGCCGCCAGAGGGCGATTAACTTCGACGTTCAATTCTGGCTTGCCCGCGATCAAACTCGAATCCACGTCCACAACTTTGGGCAGCTTGCGCACGCTCGACATCATCGCCTGCGTGACCTCCTGCAACTTGTCCAAATCCGGCCCGGCGACGGTATAAGCGACATCGCCCTGCGCGCCGCCGCCGCCGATTCCACCGGCGGGGCCGACGGTCGTGCGCAGTTGGTCAGCCGCGAACTTGGGCACGATGTTCTTGCGCGCGTAGCTAATCAAATCGTCCTGACTGCGCTCGACGCCATCGGTTTCGCCGCGCTCGCCGATGGGCTTCAAACGCACGAACACCGAAGCGTTGTTGCGCGCCGCGCTCTGGCCGCTACCGCCAATAGTGATGACGGTATATTCGACCTCTTTCTGCTTGCGAATATCGAGCGCGATTTTGCGCGCGATGTCGGCGGTCGCTTCCAGACTGGTGCCTTCGGGCGCGCGCGCCGTCACCTGGAACTGCGACTCGTCGTCACTGGGCAGGAAGTTTTTGGGAATCGGCTTGACGGTAAACGGCATCGAAATCAGCGCCGCCAGACACGCCAGACCAATCACCCAACGATGCCCCATGCTCCATTTCAGCATCGCCGTGTAAACGCGGTCAATATGCCCGAAAAAGCCCGAAGTATGACCGTGATGTTCGCCATCACGCCCGACCTCGCCGTCTGGATGTGTTTCTTGTTTTTTCTTTGGCGCCTTGAGCATGCGCGCCGATAAAGTCGGCGTCAGGGTAAACGCCACGATCAGCGAAACCAGAATCGCACAACTCATCGTCACGCCAAACGAGTTCATGAAGCGCCCGACGATGCCGCTCATAAAGGCGACCGGCAAAAAGACGGCGATCAAACTCAAAGTCGTGGCGAGAACCGCCAGACCGATTTCGCGCGTGCCTTCGATGGCCGCCTGAAACGGATCCATGCCCTTCTCTTCGATAAAGCGATAGATGTTTTCCAACACCACAATCGCGTCGTCAATCACGATACCCACGCTCAATGTCAACGCCAACAGCGTCAGCACGTTGAGCGTGAAGCCCAGAATCCACATCAGGCCAAAGGTGGCGATAATCGAGGCGGGAATGGCGATGGCCGAGATAAAGGTCGAGCGCCAGTTGAGCAGGAAGACCAAAACTACGAGCGTCGCCAGAATCGAGCCGACGATGAGATGCTCTTCGACGGCGTTAATCGCGGCCTGAATATAGTCGGACTGATCGTTGACGATGCGGATTTCGTAGCCCTTGGCCGCAATGTCGGGCTGCAAATCTTTGATGCGGCTTTTGACTTCCTTGATAACCTCGACCACATTTGTGCCCGACTGCTTGGAAATCTGCAAATAAACCGTCGGCTTGCCGTTCAACTCGGAGACGGTGTTGACATCTTCGATGCCGTCTTCGACATTGGCGATATCCGACAGCAAGACGGAACCGCCGCCCTGCGCCTTGAGCTGAATGTTGCGAAAGCCCTGCAAATCCTGGATGCGACCTTTGGTGCGCAGGGTCAACGAACGGTCGCCCTGATCAATGCGACCGCCGGGAATATCGGCGTTTTGCGATTGTAAAGCCTGCGTCACATCCGTCACCGTCAGGCCAAACGACTGCATTTTGAAGGCGTCGAGATAGATATTGATCTGCCGTCCGCGCCCGCCCAAAACGTCGATATTGCCCACACCCGGCGTGGATTCGAGGCGACGGCGCAGGGTTTTATCGGCGTATTCGGAGATGTCGCGGATGTTGCCCGAACCCGTCAGCGCGATGCCCATAATCGGCGTCGCGTCGGTGTCCTGCTTTTGGATGATGGGCGCTTCGACATCTTTGGGCAACTGCCTGATGGCGCGGTTGACTTTATCGCGGACTTCTTGGGCAGCCACGTCCACATCTTTGGAAAGTGTGAAGGTAACGGCGACGGTTGAGACGCCCTCGTTGGAGTAGGAGCGCAAATCTTCGATGCCCGAAATCGAGTTAATCGCTTCTTCGAGCGGCTCGGTGACTTCGGTTTCGATGGATTCGGGCGAGGCTCCGGTTTGGACGGTGGTGACGGTAACAGTGGGAAAGTCCACTTTGGGGAAGCGGTCAACGCCCAGATTTTTGAAGCCCGCCATGCCCACCACCACGAGCAGCAGAATTAGCACGGTCGCGAAGACCGGGCGATTGATACAGATTTCGGCTAACTTTTGCATGATTTAATACTTTCTGGGGAACAGTTTTAGGTTGAGGCAGGTGTTACGTTTAACCCCCTCTGGGCTTCGCCCATCTCCCCCTTCGTAAAGGGGAGAAGCAGCGCTACCTGTCGACATTACTGCGAGAAAACTGGCAATTCACGCCGATAGGTAACGCCGCCTCTCCCCTTTACGAAGGGGGAGATGGGCGAAGGACAGAGGGGGTTAAAACGTCACACCCGCCTCGCCTCTAACATCTCTCCTCTAAAACCCTCCGCCAATTCCAACTCCCAGCCCGCCCGTTCCGACGCCCTGATTAATCTCCGTCGAACCGATGCCGGTCGTGACGCCGGTCGTGTTGCCGTTAAAAACGCTGCCCGCACGCGCCGAGCCGCCGTTGACGCCAGCGTTTTGCGTGGCACCCGTCGTCAGGAACGCCGAACCCTGGCCGGTTCCGGCGCTGGTGCCCAGACCGGAGCTGCCGGTCGCGCTGCCGCCCGCCGTAATTGCGGTCGCGGCGGCCAATTGAACCTGCGCCTGTGCCACATCGAAACGCGCGTTGACGGCGTTGGTCTGCGCCTGCAACAAGGCGTTTTGCGAGTCGGTCACATCGAGCGGCGTGCCCGCGCCCGCCGTAAACGCGAGTTGCGCGGCGCGCAACGCTTCGGCGGCGCTGAGGACGGCGGTGTCGGTCGAGGCCAACTTTTTGCGCGCCGAATCGAGCGTCAAAAGCGAGCCTTCGATGGCGTTGGCGACTTGTAACTGCTGGCCGACGAAGCCCAGGCGCGCCTGACTGAGCGAAGCGTTGGCCTCGCGCACCTGCGACGAAATCCGTCCGCCATCGAACAGGGTTTGCGCGAGCGACACGCCCGCGCCCAGAATCGAGCGCCCGATGGCGCCGACGGGATCGCGGAGCAGGCCGGTCAGCGAGATGCCGATGTTCGGTTTGCGCTGCGATTTCTGCGCTTTCTCATTGAATTCGGCGGCGATGATGTTCTCCTGCGTCGCCAACAGCGACGGCAAACCGGTGGCGACGACCCCGCGCAAATCGGTTGAGGCCGGAACCGCGCCGCCGTTGGCGATGGCCGTCGCCTGTTCCGCAAGCGGAAAGCGCGCGACGGCGGGCAAGGCGATGGCGGGCAAAGTGAGCTCCTCAATCGGTTCGACGCGAAGCGGCGTTTCGGGCGGGCGCGCCAGCAAAATGTTGACGGCGGCTTTCGATTGTGCCAACGAATTGGACGCCGCAATACGATTTTGCTGCGCGTTAGCAAGCTCGGCGTCGGCGCGCAAAACTTCGAGGCGCGCCGCCGCGCCCGCGTCGAAGCGAACGCCCGAAATGCGGCGCCGTTCGCGCGAAGTGTCGAGGTTGCTGTCGGCGACCGTCAGCAGTTCCTGGCCGCGCAAAACGCCCAGATACGCGATGATGGTTTGCGCGGCCAATTCCTGTTCGGTCTGCTGCGCGGTCAAGACCGCCGCGCGCGCCGCCGCCTCCGCCGCGCGCTTGGAGTTCTTCACGCGCCCACCGGTATAAAGCGGCAAGCTCACGTTGAGCGACAGCTGTTTGGTCGTGCTCGAATTGCCTCGTCCACCCGTCGTGACCGGATTGGCCGCGCCGCCAGTTCCCGTTCCACCTGTTCCCGTTCCGCCGCCGATGACGACGCTGTTGCCGAAGCTGGGCTGACCGAAAATCTTCTGATATTGGACTTGGCCGCCCAGACTGCCCTGCACTTTGCCCGCCGAAGCCGCGATGCCCGCGCGCGCCAGAGCCGCCTCGACCGCCGCGCGCGCCGCCTGGGGCGTCGGATTATCGCGAAGCGCGCTGGTCACGGCGTCTTCCAGAGTCAGAATTGGCGCTGATGCCGAAGCGTTATTGCGCGCATCAGCGATGCCAGCGTCGGAGACATCGGGGACGGGCACCAATTCGAGCGGCGAACCGCCCGCGACTCCGCCGATGCCCTGGGTGCCGATGGTTCCGGCGCCCTCTTGAATGGGCGCGGTGCCCGGCGCGATGTCGTCCGGCACGTTGGGCGCGGCGGGATCGGGCAAGGTCGCGTCGGTTCGCGGGATTTCGGGTGGCAACACTTCGGGTTGCGTCTGCGCGTAGGCGATTTGTCCGGCGCCCAGCGAAAGGAAAAGGGCAAGCAAAGGGGTATGTTTCATTTCAGGTCTCAGTTATCAGGTGACAGGGTTCAGGTCGCGAGTTGTAGAGTTCAAGAAAGCAGTGACGTATGATTCAAGAGAAGGCCATCCTGAAAACTGATCCCTGCCACCTGAAACCTTATCCCACGTTCTCGACTAACTCGGCGACGTGCGGGTCTTGCGCGGCGAACGAGGAGAGCAGATGGCTCATCAAACGCAGCAGTTGTCGTTGTTGGTCTTGATCCAGACTGTCCAACATATCCTCGCGTGAATCGTCTTTCAGCGTGGCGTTGGCGCGATGCCACAACTCTTCGCCTGCGGGCGTGATCACCACGCGCGAAACGCGGCGGTCGTGTTCGTCGGGACGGCGCTCGACCAATCCGGCGCGCGCCAATCTGTCCACAAGTCCCGTCACCGGCGCTTTGGAAAGCATCATACGCTGGCCCAACTGACCATGCGAAATGCCCGCGTCGCCGCAGTTCAAGACCGCGCCCAGAGCTAACCATTGCGGGATCGTCAGCTTGTGTTCTTCCAGAATTCGGTTGCCCGCGCGCTCCATCACCGAATTCAAAACCATAATCGAACAGTAAATCCCCGGCCCCAACGCCTCGACCTCGTCCTTCTCACAGAGCGCCTCATCGCGCGGCCCAATGCTGCGCATAAACCGGAAAATCGGCAGGTCGGAAGTGCCCGCAGAGGGACGAGAAGATGGAGCCATTGGGGTGAATTGGGTGGCAGGGAACGGGTGGCAGGAAAACTCTGGCGTTCAAAATTCCTGTCACCTGCAAAACAAGACCACCGAAGACTCAAATGGTTCCTATCGAGACTATTTTCATAGAAACCAAAATATCCGTCAAGGGGTTAGGATGTCAAGTCGTGGGTTTAATTGGCTATCACAGCAAAAAGAAAGCGGTTAAAATAGAAAGGGTATGGCCACCGATCCTTCCACTTTCACGCCCGCTTCCAATCCCGTTCCGCCTTCTGCTGTTCCCGCCGGAGTGCCGATTGCGCCGGTCAAATCTGCCGTCACGCCGATCATCGAGATCAAAGGTTTAACCAAACGTTACCGCGATTTGGTGGCGGTGCGCGATCTCAATCTCACCATCGAGCCAGGCGAAGTTTTCGGTTTCATCGGGCCCAACGGCGCCGGAAAAACCACGACTATCAAATCGCTGGCCACGCTTTTGGAGTTCACTTCGGGCAGCGTCAAAGTGGACGGCATTGACGTATTAAAGCATCCTTTAGAAGTGCGCCGCATCATCGGTTATATGCCCGATTTCTTCGGCGTCTACGACGACGTGAAAGTGTGGGAATATCTCGATTTTTTCGCCGCCGCTTACAAAATCCCCGCCAACAAACGCAAAGCCATCATTGACGACGTGTTGGAGCTGACCGATTTAACCGAGAAGCGCGAGGCCTACGTCGAGGGTTTAAGTCGCGGCATGAAGCAGCGTTTGTGTCTGGCAAAAACCCTGGTTCACGATCCGAAACTGCTACTTCTCGATGAACCGGCCTCAGGCCTCGATCCGCGCGCGCGCATCGAATTTCGCGCCTTATTGAAGGAGCTGCGACAGATGGGCAAAACGATTTTCGTGAGCTCTCACATTCTGCCCGAATTGGCCGATTTCTGCACCAGCGTCGGTATCATGGAGCGCGGCCAATTGGTGGTGGCCGGACGCGTTCACGACATCGTGCAGAAGTTGGAAGGCTCGATTTTGCTCGACATTCGCTTGACGGGAGATAACGAAAACGGCGCGCGTGCGCTCGAAGTCGTGCGGGCCATTCCCCTAGTGAAGGAGGCCAAAGCCGAGGGTAATCATGTGACGGTGAGTTTCACCGGCACCAACGAAGAGCTGCCGCAACTGTTGGCGGCGCTGATTGGCGCGCAGTTGCCGGTGTCCTCGTTCGGTCAACGCGAGGCCGATTTGGAAGACGTGTTCATGCGCGTGACGAAAGGTATGGTGCAGTAGGATTGTTTCACTCCGATGACCAACGCCGAAGTTGACCAAGTTATCGTGCGCACCGAGCGCCGGGCGTTACTGCACTTTCTGTTGACTTCGCAGGTCAACGGATTCGCCATAGTTGCGTTGGGAACGCTGGCTTCGCTCGCGTTTGTCCTGGGAGAATCCTTCACTGCACTGCTAATCCTGATTTTTCTCGCGTCGGTTATCGGTTCGTCGTTTTTCATCAAACTTCAACGATTCAAACGCAACCGCAAAGTTTACTTTTGGAATCTGGTAAAAAAACACGGTCTGTTCGATCAAAAACCAACCGACGGCACGCGACTGCTCGTCGACAAAATTATCAATATCCAAACGGCAACGCCCGGTAGCGAACTTTTGTTGATGCGTCAGGCGGTCAAGTTGGTGGCGGCCTACCAACAGCAATCGCGGCAGTTGCAGGCGGTCGAGGCGCGCCTGGCGAAGCTCGGCTCAACGCGCGAAACATTGACCGAAAAGATCAAACAATTGCAGGCGTTGGGCGAAAATCATTCGACCGGTTTGCGCAATCTCGAACAAACGCGCGCGGGTTTCGAGATATTGCAAAAAGTCGCCGCCGAAATCCAAAGTTCGTGCGACCGTTTGGAAGCCATTTTGAATACGGTAAGAAAAACCGCGCGAGCGCGCCAACTGCACCGCGAGTTGGACCAATTGAGCGCGCTCGATGCGCCGTCGAGCCAAACCATCGAACCGGCGTTCGAGGCCGAGTCGCACGAAGACATCGAACGTCAAATCGGGCGCGAAATCGAGACCTACCTGCGGCTCGAACGCGAAACCGAAGAGCATCTACGTTGATGCAATCACGCGTTACTCCAACGCTTCCGCGCTCGAAACCGTGCGCTGCCCTGCCCTACGCGACGGCGCGTTCTCGACGAGGGGGGCCGCTTCGCCCGCTTCAATCATGCGTTTAATCAGGCGCTCTTTCATCACATCGGCGACTTCGCGATGCGATTCAAAACCGGCCAGATTATTCAGCTCCCAGGGATCGGCGCGCAGGTCATACAAGAACTCCTCGACGTAATGCGAGGAACCGCTATCGCGATTGCCATTTTTATCGGGCGCATGAACGCAATACTTCCAGCGATGAGTGCGGACGGCGCGCCCAACTTCGCTTTCGGAGATTTGCACAAAAATCTCTTCGGGCCAATCAATCTTCTCGCGATTCACGAGCGGCAAAATGGAACGGCCCTGCATCGAAGCGGGCACTTCGATGTTCGCCGCGTCCAGTAAGGTCGGTGGCAAATCCACCAGACTCGTCAGCTCGCGCAACTGCCCGCCGTTGTTGAAGCCAGGGCCGCTAATCGCCGTCGGCACGCGAATCGAGGCGTCGTGGCAACTGCGCTTGTATTCGGCGTTGCGCGTCTTGAAATGATTGCCGTGATCACTGGTGAAAAGCACGACCGTATTCTCGTCCAGGCCCAGCGAAATCAGCGCATCGTTGAGGCGGCCCAATGCTTCGTCCAAACGCTTGACCATGCCCCAGTAACCGGGCAGATGGCGCGCCGCCGAACCTTCGAGAGCTTGCAAATCGGGCGGCGTCCACGCTCCGGCATAGCGCTCTTCGTAACCGGTCGGTGCCGGATAATCGTCGCGATGGTTTTGGTGGTGCGGTTCTAAATACGAGATGAACAGAAAAAACGGATCGCCCTTTTTCTCGTCAACAAAACGAATCGCCGCATCGGTCAGGGCATCCACGCGATAGCCGGGCAAGGCGATTTCTTCGCCGTCGTTGTTGTAGAGATTGGTTTCGTAGGCATCGGAAGTCATTTCGAGCGCGTTGGCAGCGAGCCAGTAATCGTAGCCGCCGCGCTCATCGGGCGCCACCGCGCCTTGGCTGCCGGGATTTCCCAGATGCCATTTGCCGATGTAGCCGGTTTGATAGCCCGCCGCGCCAAACGATTTGGCCAACGTCTGCGCGTTCTCGCCGAGCGGAATGCCGTTTTTCCAGCAACCGGTTTGCGTCGCGTATTGGCCGGTCTGCAAACAAGAGCGCGCCGGGCCGCACACCGGCTGACAGGTAAAAAAGTTATACAGATGCGTGCCCTTCGCCGCCATGCGGTCGAAGTTGGGCGTGAGACCAAGCGGATTGCCGTGCGCGCCAGTCGAGTCGTGGCGCTGTTGGTCAGTAAAAAATACGATAACGTTGGGGGCGGACATGAGCGGGCAGTTTAGGATAGGCACACAACATCCTCCCGATTTGTCATGGGTGCGCAGAGAGGCACGAACGAAGTCGCAAGCATCCCTTATGTAACGGCAACCGTGAACGTGCGCGTGAACTCTAACGCATAGATGCTTGCGACTTCGTTCGTGCCTTTCTGCGCACCCATGACAATCAGAGGGCTACCACATTCTGACCGCGCAAAGTGAGCGTGAATGTTCTGCAAGAGGGTTTCGCCAGAGCAAATTTCGCGCGCTTCTTGCAACTTGAGGAGTTAAAATACAAGGTCAATGATCCAGATTACTCTTTGTGAACCAGGACGTTTCGCTCAGACAGAAACCGCAAACGACACCACTCTGGCGCCTGAGTTGGCGCGCGTGCGAGTGCATCGCATCGGCGTGTGCGGAACCGATTGGCACGCCTTTGCCGGTCGCCAACCGTTTTTCTCTTATCCGCGCGTTCTGGGGCACGAACTGGGCGTCGAAGTGCTCGAAGTCGCGCCCGCATCGGCTAATCCACGCGACATCACGGTTGGTGACCGTTGCTGCGTCGAGCCTTATCTCAACTGTGGGCAGTGCATCGCCTGTCGGCGCGGCAAGACCAACTGCTGCGAGAACATCGCGGTTTTGGGCGTTCACACCGACGGCGGCATGCGCGAAGAATTGGATGTGCCCATCAACAAACTGCACCGCGCCAACGGTTTGAGCTTCGATCAACTGGCTTTGGTCGAGACGCTGTGCATCGGCGCGCACGCCGCCGGGCGCGCCAACGTCGAGGCGGGCGAAACCGTTCTGGTCATCGGGGCGGGCCCGATTGGTCTGGCGGTGACGCAGTTTTTGAGCGTCGCGGGCGCCCGTATTTTGGTAATGGACATCAGCGAGCAACGATTGGAGTTTTGCCGCCGCGTCGCCCCTATCGCGGGCACGATCAACCCGACATTGGGCGACGCCGCCGCGCAGATTCGCGCGCAGAACGAGGGCGAATTGCCGACTTGCGTGATGGACGCGACGGGCCATGCGGCTTCGATGCAGGGCACGTTTGAGTTGGCCGCGCATGGGGGACGCATCGTGTTCGTCGGATTAGTTCAGGCCGAGATTTCGTTTGACGATCCCAATTTTCATAAGCGCGAACTGACGCTGATGGGCAGCCGCAACGCGACGGCAGACGATTTCGCACGCGTGATTGGGCTTATCGAAGCCGGACAGATTGATACGACGGCGTGGATTACGCATCGGCTGAATTTGAGCGAAGTCGCCACGCGTTTCGCCGCCATGCAGGGCACGGCGGGATTGGTGAAGGCGATGATCGAAGTCGAGGGTGAGTGATAGAGGCAAAGCCTTGTAGAGACGGTCACCAAAAATCATGCAAAAACGAACCTTGGGCAATACGGGGCTGGAAGTCTCGATTCTGAGTTACGGCGCCTCGCCACTGGGCGGAGTTTTCGGCGACATCAACGGAACCGAGGGCATCGCGACCGTTCATCGCGCGCTCGATTTGGGCATTAACCTGCTCGACTGCTCGCCTTATTACGGCCTGACCAAAGCCGAAACTGTTTTGGGGAAAGCGCTTTCGACCGTGCCGCGCGAGAGTTATATGCTGGCTACCAAAGTCGGGCGCTACGGCGACGACGAATTCGACTTTTCCGCAACGCGCGTCATCCGCAGCGTGGACGAAAGTTTGAAGCGTTTGCAGGTTGAAATGGTGGACATCATTCAATGTCACGACATCGAATTCGGCGATTTGAATCAGATTGTCAACGAGACGATTCCGGCGTTGCGTCGCGTTGTCGAAGCGGGCAAAGCGCGCTTTGTCGGCATCACCGGTTTGCCGCTCTCTGTTTTTACTCGCGTTGCCGCGCAGGTGCCAATTGACACGATTTTAAGCTACTGCCGCTACAGCCTGAGCGACAGTTCGCTCGAAACCATCGTGCCGACGCTACGCGAACAGGGCATCGGCATCATTTCGGCGTCGCCCCTCGCGATGGGATTGCTGACCGAGCGCGGCGCTCCCGACTGGCATCCGGCTCCCGATTCGGTTAAAGCCGCGTGCCGTCGGGCCGTCGAGTTTTGCCAGAGTAAAGGCGTTTCGATTGAGCAATTGGCGGTGCAATTCGCGGTTTCTAATTCGCAAATCGCCAGCACTCTGGTGGGCACGGCCAATCCCAAAAATATCGAGAAAAACGCGGCGTGGGCACAGCAGCCTGTGGACGAAGAACTTCTGGCACAGGTGCGGCAGATTTTGGCACCGGTGCGCGATCAGACCTGGCGCAGTGGGCGCGCGGAAAACAACGACGTGGGGGCGCTATGAAATTGATTGATTTATCGCAGCCGCTCTTCGACGGTTGCCCGAACTGCCCCGCGCATCCGCCGGTTGCCATAGATTACGAAGCCCACAGCGATGGCGGTTTAGATTCGTGGCAGATGGAATATTTCCGCTTTGCCTCGCACAGCGGGAGCCATGTGGACGCGCCGCGCCACAAAATCGCCGGTGGCCCGACGCTTTCGCAGTTGCCGCTCGAAACCTTCGCGGGCCCGGCGGTGCTGGCCGATTTGCGCGCTTTGGCGCCCCAGTCCGAGATTAGCGGCGCCCTACTCCGTTCGGTGTTGCCGCCGCAGATTGGCGGTTGCATCGTGCTGCTGGCGACCGGCTGGGGCGAGCGGCGCGCCAAAGACGAGCTGTGGCTTCATCAATCGCCGCGTTTAAATCTCGACGGCGCGCGCTGGCTGGTGGAGGCGGGCGCTAAAGCGGTTGGCATCGATCACTTTTCCATCGGCGGCGCGCAGGAACCGCAGAACGCGCGCACTCACGAAGTTTTGTTGGGCGCGGGACTGTGGATTCTGGAAGAATTGCGCTTTCCCGACGAAGTGTTCGCGTTAAGTTGGCCGCAAACTCTGCTGGCATTGCCGCTCAACGTCGCCGAGGCATCAGGCGCGCCCTGCCGTCCGGTGTTGCTGATGGAGTAGCTCATTGGGCAACTCCACTTACGCATCAATCCGTGCCGTTACGTCTTCATTGCCACAACAGAAGTGAGCAAAAAACTCGGCAATCTCTGGCGACTGGCGCGCCCGACTCGCGACTTTGTGATAAAGTTCACAATGTCGAAAAATTTGGCGATTCCGGTTGAGCGAGAACGCTTATTCGAGGACGCCAGGCGAAAGAGTTTCGCCGCTCGGCACAAAGCAGGAGATTTTCACAAGTAACATGGCAAAAACTGGACGACCCAAAGTGGTCATTGTGGGCGCGGGATTCGGCGGATTGTCGGCCATCCGCACTCTGGGTAACAAAGCGGTTGACGTGCTCGTCGTTGACCGCAACAACTATCACGGCTTCTGGCCCCTTCTCTATCAGGTCGCGACCGGCGCGCTCAACTCGGAATTGATCGCCTACCCGATTCGCAAGGTGATTCATCCTTATAAGAACATCGACTTCCAATTGGCCGATGTGACCGGCGTGAACTGGGCGCAAAAGCAGGTCAACATCGCCAACGGCAAAGCGATTGACTTCGATTACCTGATTCTGGCGGCGGGCAGCGCACAGTTCTACTTCGGCAACGACCGTCTGGCCGAGACGACCTTTTCGATGAAAGACGTGGATCAGGCCGAGGAGATTCGCAATCACGTCATCGAGTGTTTCGAGAAGGCGCAGACCGAGACCGATCCCGAAAAACGCAAACAATTGATGACCATCGCCATCGTGGGTGGCGGGCCGACCGGCGTCGAATTGGCGGGCGGTTTTCAGGAGCTGATCAAGGATAACTTCCGCAAGGATTATCCCAGCCTCAACATGAAAGAGGCGCGGACGTGCCTCATCGAAGCGATGGGCAACATTATGTTGCCCTTTAGCAACACGCCCGAATTAGTCAAAGCGACTTCGCGCGAACTGGAAAAGCGTGGCGTCGAAATCATGCTCAATTCGGCGGTCAACAGCGTCGAAAATAACGTCGTTGAATTCAAGGATGGCCGCACTCTGGCGGCGGGCACAGTGATTTGGGCGGCGGGCGTGCGCGGCGCGCTGTTGAGCGATCATCTGGGATTGGAGTTGCAGCGCGGTTTCCGCGTGCCGGTCACCGAAGAGCTGAACCTGGCCGATCATCCCTCGGTATTCGTGGTGGGCGATATGGCTTATTTGGAAGGCTTCAAGTGGGGCGACCGCGTGATGGCCTATCCGCAGGTGGCGCAGGTGGCGATTCAAATGGCGGAGCAGGCTTCGAAGAACGTCTTGACGATTGCGGCGGGCGGCGTGCCGTCGAAGTTCTCGTATTACGACAAGGGTTCAATGGCGATCATCGGGCGCGGCGCGGCGATTGTGGCGGCGGATAAACCGGCGAAGATTCGCATGGGAACGGGCATCACCAAGTTCCCCGGTTGGCTGATGTGGCTGGCGGTTCACGTCATGTTCCTGGCCGGATGGCGCAACCGTCTGGCCTCGATTTCGAGCTGGTTCTGGAACTACGTCGGGCACGACCGGGGCGCCCGCGTTTTGGTCGGACGGCGCGATCACAAAACCGAAGAGTTGGTGCGCGAGAAACCGTAAGTTGTTCGAAAAACAGAAAAAGCCCGTCGCGTTTGCGGCGGGCTTTTTGTTTTGGCTCCCGTCTGGGCGCGAAAGCGTATAATAGAAGCAGAGGTAAAATTATGCGTAACAAAGAATCAACGTTAGGTTCGCAGTCGGAAGGGAAGCCGAAGAAAATGACGAAGGCGGAATTTTTGGTTGCGCTCGATGAAGTGAACGCGACTTTGGAAAAGCAAATCGCGCAAGCGCGCGAAAATCAACGCGAACTGAATGCGAAGAACGACGAATTGAGCGAAAGAATTGCCGCAACCCACCAGAGGTTACTCCAACTCTAATGTGGCAAAAAACTCTTTCGTTTCTGGTAAGCGTTATCAACATAGGAAACCTTTTGGTTGAAAATCAGCAAACGCTCAAGGAGTTGCAAAAGCAGGTTAATACCTTAGAAGCAAGCATGACTCTCGCAACAGAAAGACTCGAACACTTTACCGAATTGGAGCGCGCGAACCACCAGCATTTCGCCGAAATGGAGCGCGCCAATCATCGCAATAATCTGCTCGAACTGGAAAATCGCATTTTGCAGATGGAGCGGCGTTTGCCGCCGATAAACCAAGAAAAAGCGGAGTGAACATTAGGTTCGCTCCGCTTTTTTGTTAGTGCGCCACGACTTCTTCGCGCGCCCCGACTTTCTCCTGCGGCACCAGTTCGCGCGCGACGATGGGATCGTCCGATTGGGTTTGGCCCTGCCGCGCCAACTGCCCGAAATCGTCGGCGATGCGCAAGCTGTAATCCGAAGTGTCGCCACTGAGCTTCAACTCGCGCTCCATCACGCGTAGGAAAATCGCGCACAGATGCGGGTCGAAATGCGTGCCCGCACAACGCGCGATCTCTTCCAGCGCCGCTTCGGGCGTCCAGCCTTTGCGGTAGGGCCGGTCGGTCGTTAAGGCCGAATAACAATCGCCCATCGCCAGCAAACGGCCCATTACCGGAATCTTTTCGCCCACCAAATTTTCGGGGTAGCCGCTGCCATCCCATTTCTCGTGATGATATTTGATGCCGTCGCCGACCGCGTCCAAATGCGGCACATCTTTGACGATCAGAGCGCCGAAAACCGGATGCTGCTGCATAATTTCCCACTGCTCGCGGTTGAGCTTGCCCGGATGACGCAACACATCGTCGGGCACGGCGATTTTGCCGACATCGTGCAATAGACCGCTAATGCGAACGGCCTCCAACTCTTGCTCGCTGTAATCCAGTTCGCGCGCGACCAGCAGCGACAGATAAGTCACTTCTTCCGAGTGATGGCGCGTGTAATGATCCTTGTTGTCAATCGCCGTCACCAGGGCATCCAGCACGCCGAACGAGCCGCCAACGGCGCGATTCTTCAGGCGGCGCACCTCTTCCTGATTGGCGGTTCTGGCCTGCGAAATCAGGCGCGAGGCGTCGCCGCGTTTGTGGTCATACAAGTGCTGATCGGCGGCGGTCAGCAAGTCGAGAACGTTCTCGCCGTCGGCGGGGAAGCTCGACCAACCGAACGAAATCGAGATCGGCAGTCGGGTGCCCGCGACCGGCTCCAGATAACGCGCATCGAGCGCGGTTTGGATGCGCGCGCACGCCTCCAGAGTGCCCTGTGCATCAGTGTCGGGCAACAGCATGATGAACTCGTCGCCGCCGTAGCGCCCCAACACATCCGAGGCGCGACTGGCCTCTTCCAAAGCGCGCGCGACGTTGCGCAAAACGTCGTCGCCGACCGGGTGGCCGTAGGTATCGTTGAAGAACTTGAAGTTGTTCAAATCCATCATCACGATGGAAAACTGGCCGCCCGAACGCCGGCACCGCGCCAGCGTCGCGTTCAACTGCTCCTGAACGGCGCGATGGTTGAACAGACGCGTCACGCTATCGCGGTTGGCGCGCTCGGCGGCCTCGGAATACAAGCGCGCGTTTTGCAACGCCGTGCCCGCTTCGAGGGCCACGCTCTCGACCAGGGCGCGGTCGCCATAGGAAAAAGTGCCCTCGGTGCGCGCCAGAGCCATCACGCCCAGCAGTTCGCCCTGCGACGAAACCGGCACCTGAATCAATTGACTTTTGGGCGGCACCAAACCGTTTTTGAGGGCCTCGCGCGTCGAGGCGGACAACTGAAAATTGAAGTTCGATTCGCTCTGCATTTCGGCGTCGGCAATCGAGAGTTCGCGCAGCATCGAGGGCATCGCGGGCACGTCCTCGAAACCGTGCCAGTGAACCAGCGTCCACTCTTCGTCGGGCACGTCGGGCCCATAAACGTCGCGCCGCGTATCGCGCAACCAGATGCCGCCGCCCTGCGCGCCGACCGCCCCAATCGTCTGTTCGAGCGTGATGCGCAAAACCGTGCGCTTGTCGAGCGAAGTGTTGAGCGTCGAGGTGATGTCGTGCAGCGTCTTGAGGTGGCGCGTGCGGTCGTCCACGTTCTGCTCCAGATCGCTGGCGCGCGCGCGCAACTGTTCGGATAAGCGCAGATTATCCCACAGCGTTATCATCTGGCGCGCGACGATGGCCAGCAAAAGCGCTAAAACCGGCAGCAAACGCTGAATCGTTTTGGGATCGGCTTCGTGCATTTCGCGCACGATCAAAACCATCGAGACACCCATCGTGGCGGCATAGGGCAACCACAACATCGCGCCCCGATGCCAGCGTCCCAGACCGCGTTCCCACAGCGTCGCCGCGCGAGTGCCAGCGCCGGAGACTTTGATTTCCTCGGCCCCCGATGAAGTCACCCGCTCGCAACTCGCCACAGCGTGAATCCCAGCGCCCGCCCCGATGAAGAGGTAGGCGGCGCCCTGTAACATATCAAGCCAGGGCGACGCGCCGGGGCTGCGCGTCAGAAAGAAGTAAGACGAAATTGAGTCGGCGCAGATCAGGCACAATACGCCCCCGAACAGCCACCACGCGGCGCGCGACAGAGCGGGACGGTCGCGCACGGTGGCCAGCAAAATCAGCGCGCAAAACAGGTGCGCGATGTCACTGAGCGGATAGCTCAACGCCACCAGACGCGCCATCGCCGAGAACTGTTCGGAGTCCAGCAAGCGCTCGATGAGCAGGCTCCACGAAAGCACGAGCGTCGCCAGCACCACGATCAGCGTATCGGTCAGCAATCGCGCCATGTTCAGGCGCTGCCCACGCCACGCCAGCAGAAACAGGCCGAACCACAGGAGAGGCTGCTGCGCCACCCAGAACCAATCGGCGGGCGTGACGACGATCAATACTTCGGCGGGGTCGCTGCGCAGTTTGAGCAGACAGCCCACCCCAAACGCCACGCCCGAAAGCGCGATGCACGTCCAGGCCACGCGCACTCGCGGCTCCCACTCTTTGCCCGCCCGTTGCAATGCCCAGAAAGCGGTGAACGCGCCCCCGAAGGACGTGACCGCCAGCGCCAGGCTCGACGCGATTAAGCCGTTGTTTCGACCCAGAAAAATCAGGGCGCACATCAGGGTGCCCACAATCATCAGTGGCAAAAAATACAGGCGGCGCATGGAAAATTTAGAAGTGACTTCACTTTCTCTCTCCCCCTGAATATCAAGAGAAGATCAGAACAACCCAAAAGAGGCAACGTTTTTGCCCACGACTCAGGGCAAACCCTTTTTTTGCAACGCAAATTCTCTTTAAGTTCGGGGGATAATAGTTTTTCATACCGCCTCAAACTTCTGGAGGCCGAAAGGAGTCGTCGCAGAAAACGTCCATCTGAAAAGATCGCGCTTACCGTCACATCAGGCCAACTCCGACGTTTTAGACGCGGTAAATCGTGGTCTCTACGACGGCAAACCTCAACGAGTTCAGCAAAATTTATCCGCGCGTTGCGGGCAAGTTGCAAGCAAGTGGCACCGCGCCGCGCGTCAAACGTTTTTGGTTGCGGACTCGCGGGCAAAAGGGCAAACACTCCCTGCGCGCGCGAGTTCAAACTCTTATGCTTCGCGGAATATTTCAACGCATGGGCGGATTGGGCGGACGCAAGCTCGACGCCGAACTTTTAGACGAATGGGAAGAACAACTGATTTTGTCCGATGTGTCGGTTGAGACCGCCACAACTTTAGTGGACGAACTGCGCGACGCCGCGCGCAGCGGCAAAACCCCGACCGACGAAGACGCGCAGGTCTGGCTCAAAGGCCGCGTTATCGAACTGCTCGGCCCCGATACGCAGCCGCTTCAATTCAACGCTAATGGATTAACCGTCTGGCTGTTTATCGGCGTCAACGGCGTTGGCAAAACGACGTCTATCGGCAAAATGGCGCACCGTCTGGTAGAAGAAGGCCACAAACCCTTGCTGGCGGCGGGCGATACCTTTCGCGCCGCCGCCTCAGAACAGTTGGGCGAATGGGGCCGCCGCGCGGGCGTGCCCGTCGTGAGCGGACAACAGGGCGCCGACCCCGCCGCCGTCGTCTTCGATGCCCTCGGCGCGGCGCGCGCGCGCGGTTGCGACATCGTGTTGGTGGACACCGCCGGACGCCTGCACAACAAGACCAACTTGATGAACGAGTTGAGCAAAATCGCGCGCGTCATCGAGCGCGAAACCGGCAGCGCGCCCGCCGAATCGCTGTTGGTTCTGGACGCGACAACCGGCCAAAACGGGCTGGTGCAAGCGCGCGCCTTCGCGCAGACGGCGCCTCTCACGGGTTTAATCTTGACCAAATGGGACGGCACCGCCAAAGGCGGCATTGTGTTGACGGTCGCGCGCGAAGTCGGCGTGCCGGTAAAATTGTTGGGCGTGGGCGAGAAAGCCGATGAGATTTGCGATTTCGACGCGCGCGAGTGGACGGAAACAATGTTTTCGTGAAACTGGCTTTAACTGCGAAGAAGGGCACCATGATGTTAACTTAGTGAACTGGAGGCTCAGTCTTACAGATGAATGTTGATCAACAATCCGAGTTAGAAGTAGCACGGCAAGAGGCTCAGGAGCTGCTTTTTTCTTTGGAAGAACAGAAGCCTCGTGCTGACCATGAAGTAACTTCTGTCGTCAATCGGGCATTGCAAAAGTTAAAAACTGTCGGAGCAGATGAAGAAGAAAAAATGCCTTGGATTTATGAAGTGCGTTTGTGGATGAGTTCACCCTTTCACGCGCTGAGTCAGAAGAACCAAGTGGTAAAACCACTCAAGTTGACAGAGCGCTTTGGCGAATCGGTCAGGGACCATGAATTTTTTCCGCCCGAATCGGATCTCTATTTTGAAGAGCGTTTTGAGCAATCCCACAACTCTTTTCTCAAAGCTCGTTACGCCGATTTTTTGGCGGTGCGTTGCTCCCTTGACAACACAGAGAAAAACGCCGCGCGCCACTGGATATTGAAAGCGGTGCCACTTTATCTGCTAAATGTTATGCCGCTGGTCGCGTCGCCGGAAATTCACCATCAAATTGAGGCTTTCGAGCAACTGGATAGTGCCGCGCATCTCGCACTTTGCAAAGCGCCTGAACTGTTACCATCGGTTTCAGCAGTGATTCGACAGTTCCTCAACATCGCGTCGCAAGAAGTGACGATAACAGACGACGGACACCCTATTCGTTATGGACGCTGGTCTATAGAAGCCGGAAATATTTTGTTGGGAATCCGCAAACACACCGAAAATGCAGTTACGGATTCCGATTTAGAATGGTGGCAAATGACGGCACAGAGTTTGGCCAGACAAAACTTCGGATTAGATGAGCCACTTATAGAACAAAGTTTTTGGACACAGACAGCCCAGGCGGCTGCTTTGCGTGGACAAAAAAGCGAACAATTCGCGGCTCTAAATGAGTGTGCCGATGCCAAAATCCGCGAAGCCCATACGCGATCACAAGGCCAGAATGCCAGCGCCTTGGCTGCGGCGGGTCTGATGGAAAATGCCGTTGAATATCTCGATCACTTGCGAGGTTACGCCGCCACCGATGCTGAACGTCAAGACATCGCCGAAAAGCAGAGAAGATTGAAACTTGAAATTCGACGATTTTACTTTGAAGGAAAAAAAGAAATCGGATGGAGTTGGGTGCCTTTCGACATTTCAACGGAACAAATTGAAGCGGCAACCGCGCCATTTTTAGAACCATCCGACTTGAAAGAATGCTTGCAACGATTGGGATCAAGATTTCTGCCCAACTTGCAGGAAGCTGAAAAGTGGGCGCAATCGCGCATGGGCGATGAGTTCATAACATCACTGGTCGGAACTAGTTTGATGGGCGACGGATTGGAGATTCGCGCCTACAACTCTGAAGCCGAGAAGCTGGAATTTGAGCGCAATCGCGCCTATGAATTTCAATTTCACCTCAACAACAAAATCCTTTTGCCCGTGATTTGGGAAAAACTTCGCCTTCAAAAGAGTCTGAACGCGTCCTCGCTTTTGGGTTATCTCGATGCGAGTGGATTACTTGGCGAGCGCAATTACCGTTTGGTGCAAGTGGGCATCGAACGCTATTTTGCCGAAGATTTCGCGGCGGCATTGCATTTGTTGGTGCCACAACTGGAAGATGTTATTCGGGGTCTCTTCGAGCGTGCAGGAGTGCCACCCACCAAACAATCCAAAGGCGGCAACGGTTGGGAATTTGAAACCTTTGGAGCATTTCTGCGGCGCATTGACAAAGAACTTCGCGATATTCTACCCACAGAATTGCGTGTTTACGTCGAAAGAATCCTCTCTGATCCGACAGGCTGGAATCTTCGCAATCAAGTCGCGCACGGCCTGATTTCTTTTGGCGAATGCAACCGGGTCACGACAGAAACTGTCTTGCACATCTATCTGTCATTTTCACTGTTTGAAGAGACTCCCAAAGTGGAGAAAGATCATGTCACAACTGTTTCATACACTTAAAAACTCGCGGACTTTCCCTCTGGTGGAATCACCACGTTCTTCGGGGCAGAGCAACTTGCGTTGGAACGCCATATATTTTCAACAGAGTGTTTCTGTCCCGCAAATCAGTCCTGCTCCTCCTACGCCAACAACATCTTGGGATGCGAAAAACGCGCGGCGCATTGAATTAATTCGCAAGAATGTGGCGCACACAATTTCAGAGCCAGAAAAGTTAGAGTTAGAAACTCTCCAAGATTTGGCCAATGAACGGATTCGACAATTAGCACCGCTTCCATTGCGGGAATTGGAAGAATTCAAACAAAAGCTCCGGCAAAGTGGCATCGTCATTCCAGACTGAGCGAGTTTCTCATGGTCTTCGACTACCCCAAACATCCTCATCGCCGCAAACATGGCCCCATCGGATACAAAAATTATGAGCAATATCGCCCCTGGTTGCGCGATGATTTTTGCTTCCGTTGCGTCTACTGTTTACGGCGCGAACAATGGGGTCTCGTTACAGGTAATTGGGATATTGACCATTTTCAGCCACAAAGTCTGGCTCCCGAAAAAGCCCTCGATTACGAGAACTTACTTTACGCCTGTCGCACCTGCAACTTGAACAAAAGTGCCGATTTGGTGTGCAATCCTTGTCAAGTCGCTTTAGGTGATTTAGTCGCAGTAGATACCGAAGGCGTTATCAGATCACTCAATGACGAGGGCGAATTTCTTATTCAAGCTTTGAACCTCAACAACAAAGATTACAGGCGCTTTCGGCGACAGTGGTTGAGTATTTTGTCTGCTGTTAAACAGCAAAACCCCTCTTTATTCATTGAATTAATGAGCTATCCCGACGAATTGCCGAACCTTATCCCACTTAAACCACCAAGTGGAAATTCACGTCCCGAAGGAGTTACAGATTCTTATTTTGCTCGCCGAGAAAAAGGCGAATTGCCAGAGGTTTATTAAGAATGTGCTCTTCGATGTTGCTTGTAGGGCAACGCGTCAAACGAGTCGGGATAGAAAAACCAACAACGCCCCGCGAAATTTCGCGGGGCGTTTTCGACTTCAGCGCCGCAACGTCTTCCAGATTAAGACCGGCAAAAGCAAGATGAACTGCACCGCCACAATCACCGCCGAGGCCGGAAAATCGCCGACCAGCGAGAGATATAATCCAAGCGCCACCGAAACCAATCCGAGAAGCGGCGCCACCAATAGCGCGATTTTCCAGCGCGGAAACGCCAGCAACGCGGTCGCGGCGGGCAAGACCAGCATCGCCGTCGTCAGTAGCACGCCGACCGAACGGATCGACAAACTGACCGCGACGCCAATTGTCAGAAGCAACAGGAAATCCCATCTTGACGCGTTGTAGCCCTGTGTGGCGGCGCTGTCGCGGTCGAGCGAGACCAACAGAAACTCTTTGCCGAACAAGCCGTGAACGAGCGCGAGTCCGGCGAAGACGAGACCCATTTGCAGCGTTTCGGACGGGTAAACCGCCAATACGTCGCCGCGCAAAAGCGTGAGCATATGGCCTTCGCCCTGCGCGCTTTTGGCGATCATCAAAATGCCCGCCGCACTCGCCAGCAGGTAAAAGACGCCGACCGGCGTATCGGGCGGCAACACGCGCGGCGCCCAGCGAATGCTGAGTAAAATCACGCCCAACAACATGAAGCCCAACGCGCCAAGGATGGTAAGATGAGGCGCCAAAAAGCCCAACGCGCTTCCGGCCAACAGTGGCCCGACGAGCAAAGACAAAGCGATGCCCGCCGACGAGAGTTCAGCGAGCGCGATGCCGATGAAAACCATGCGGCGCGTCACGACATACAAACCCAGAAAACTGCACATCAGCGCGACCAAAGCGCCCGCGTAAAATGCCTGCCACAAGAACGCGTTGGGGTCGGCGAAGGTGTCGGCGTGAATCGCTTCGTCGGTATCGTGCGCGTGCCCGGCGTTTTCGGGCGGCAAGGTTAAATCGGGAACCGGCGTCGCGCCCATTGCGGTCGCGCCCGCAATGGGCGCGGCGGCGTTAGTTGTGGCATCGGGCGCGGCGTCGGGAATCGGCGCGTCTTCGAGCGCCGCGTTGGGCGTTGACGCGTTAGGCGTTGCGGGCGCGGCGGGAACATCGGCGATGGGCGCGTCTTCGAGCGGCACGTCGGCGATGGGCGCGTCTTCGAGCGCGGGCGACGCGGCTTTTGTCGTCGCGACTTTGGGCGTGGGTAATGGCGGCAGCGCGGGCGCGGCGGGCGCGGGCAAAGGCAACGCGGCGGCGGGCGCTTTGGCGGCGGGCGCGACGGTTTTGGCGGGCGCGGGCGTCGGTTTGGCGGTTGGTTTTGGCTTGGTGGCGGGCGCGATTTTAAGCGCCGCTTTGGGCGCGCGCGTTGGGATTGGTTTTGCCGTCGGTTTGGTGATGGGCGCTTTGGTCGGCGCCAGCGTTGGAATTACCGGATCAGAAAGAGGAATATCTTCCAAATCCTGAGCGTGCGCGGCGGTGCAAAACAGGAGGGCGCACAAAAATAGAAAGGGCATCTTACGGCTTCTGCCCGCCTTGTCATGGGGTGCGCAGTGAGGCACGGACGCAGTCGAAGAATCCATGACGTGAATGGGATTCCGAACGTGCGCGGTAGTTCTGACGCAATGGATTCTTCGACTGCGTTCGTGCCTCACTGCGCGCCCCATGACAAGGCGGGCAGAAGCCACCAATCGAGTTAAATTTAGTTGCTTCACGCGATCACCTTGCGACCTTCGACATCTAAAACGCGCATCGGCACGCCGTAAAACTCGCTCAGATAGTCGCTTTGCAGCACTACATCAACCGGCGCGAAACTGAACTTGCCCTCGCGCAAAATGCCCAGATGTTGCGCGTGATTGGCGACCGTCGGCAGCGAATGCGTCACCATCACGACCGCCAGATTATGGCGCGCGTGCAGCTCGTCCACTAACTCCATAATCGCGCGTTCTCCGGCGATGTCGAGATTGTTAGTATGCTCGTCCAACACCAGAATATCTGGCTCGCTGACGATGGCGCGCGCGATCAAAACGCGCTGGCGCTGACCGCCCGATAATTCGCGCAGCAAACGGTCGCCCAAGTCACCGATGCCGCATTCGTCGAGGGCATCTTGCGCGCGTTTTTTCTCGGCTTTGCCCGGCCACTTCAGCGCGCCCAATCTGCCGTAAAATCCCATCAATACCGCATCCAATGCCGAAATCGGGAAGATGTCGTCGAGTGTGCCCAACTGCGGCACATAGCCGAAATGTAGCGGCCCATTGGGGAATTCGATGCGCCCATCGAGCGGCGCCAGCAATCCCAACAGCGTCCGCAACAACGTGGTTTTGCCAGCGCCGTTGGAGCCGACGAGTGCCAGGTAATCGCCGCGCTCGACCTCGAAACTTAGCTGTTCGAGAATGCGGCGGCGCCCGTAGCCGATGGCGACATCGCGCAGTTGAAGGAGAGAAGAGTTCATGGGGTGGACAGCCCCGTAGAGACGGCGATTTATCGCGTCTAAAATGTTGAAATTGCTATCACGTTGAAAGCAAGTTCGACGTTTTAGACGCGATAAATCGCCGTCTCTACGAAAGGTTAATTGAGCACCGCTTTGGTTTTGGCCACAAGGGTATTAATCATGTTGAAGTAGCCGTTGGCGTCCTGCGTCGTCACTGAATACGGCCCGACTTCATAACTCGCGCCAGTCTGACGTTTGAGCAAATCGGCGTAGCGCGCCGGATAAATCTGCTCGATGAGGATCGCGTTGACTTTATCGCGTTTCATCTGCGCGGCCAACTGCGACAGGTGCGCCGCCGAAGGCGCGATGCCCGGCACCGGTTCGAGCGTGCCGTATTGACGGATGCCGAAACGCCGCAGGAAATAGTTGTAGTTCAAGTGGTAAGTCACCAACGATTGGCCGCGATAGGGCGCGAGTTGAGCGTTCCAACCGACCATTTTCGCGTCGATATTTTTGTAAAACGCGCTCAGACCGGCGCGATAATCGGCGGCGTTTGTTGGGTCAACGGCGATCAGACCTTTGGCGATATTGCGCGCGGCGAATTTGGCGTAAACCGGATCGTAAAGGTAATGCGGGTTGCCCTGCGGATGCACGTCGCCCGAAGCGCCGGTGATGCTACCCGCAGGTTTATCAATGGTCGGAATGCCCGCCGAAGCATCGACATAACCCGAACCGCCCCTGTTGAGCCGACCATTGCCCGCCGCGTTCATCAGCGAGTCCATCCACCCATCGAGCGACAGGCCGCTGCGCACCACCATTTTGGCGCTCGCGATGCGCGCCACATCCGACGGGCGCGGCTCGATGGAATGGTAATCCTGATTCGGCTTGGCGATGGAGTAGACCGAGACATCCGCGCCGCCGACGGCCTTGGTGACGGCGGCGAGTTCGGGTGTCGAAGCGACGACGCTGACGGCGGCATTGGCCGATTTGACGTTGGCGGAAAGCAGGGCGCCGAGCAAGGCGGCGCTGGTGAAGGTGAGAAATTGACGTTTTTTCATTTTGGTAGTTGGGTTGGGGGGTGAGGGAATACCTCATCGCTTTCTTTAAATCCATCCGATTTATTCGAGTTCGTGCGTGTGCGGCCCCAGTCCGGCGACGAACTGCAAGCGCACTTCGGAGTAATTACCCTCGCCGGGCCGGTCGCCGTTGGTGCCCATCAATCGAACGTAGTAACGCTCGTTGAACTGGCGCGTGTAGATCAGCGAATAGGCGGTTTCGTGTTGGTCGGGCGCTTGGGGATAACCGGTGCGCTCGGCCAGCAAACCGATGTCGTTAAAGGCGTTCAGGCGCAGGTTGGCCAGGCCGTAATAGCCCGAAGTGCGGCGCGTCGGCAGTTCGCTGTTGGGCTTGTAGCCGAAGTATTCGCCGCGCAGCAACAGGCGCCGACCGTTGGGCAGAAAGCGCCGGAACGAAACGTCGTAGCCGGTGAGCGCGACGCGTCCGTTGAACGCGGGCGCGGCGTCGCCAGGGTCAACGCCCGAAAACGCGACGGCGCTCGTGGTGCCGTTGGCGTAAGAGGTGCCGATCTCGAACTCGTCGCGCTCGGATAGCGCCTTGCCCGCCCACAAACGCGCGTTGGTGAATTTGCGCAGGCCCGAACCCGGGCGCGTCGGGAACTCGCCGCCGAACGGATCGCCGCCATTTTCCTGATTGACGCGCGCGATGCCCTCTTCGCCCGCCGTGAAGTAGCCCAGCGAAGCCCGCACGAACAGGCTGCTGCCCGTCGGCAACAAATAATTCAGGTTGACGCCGTTGCCGACCAGATTCTCGCCCGCCACCAGCGATTGGCGCGCGATGAACTGGCGCGAATACAACCACGAATGCGGATGCAGTTCGCCCGTCCGTCCAAACGGCGCGAACTTACGCCCGACGTTGATGTTCAGCCCTTTGGCCACGCCCTGATAAGTCAGGTAGCCTTCCTCGACGCCAAACGCGTTGTCAGCCGGATTGCCGACGATGAAGGTGTCGTATTTGACTTTGGGATAAACGTAGCCCTGCACGCCCAACTCGACATCGGTATCAAGCGTATTGCGCGCGCCGTCGCGCCTGTCGGTCGAGCCAACGATGCGCGAATCGGCGATCAGCGAAATGTCGGGGAGCAACAGATAATTGCGATTGGCCGCCGGTTCGGTCGCCGTTTGCACATCACCCAGACTCGGCTGCCCGGTCGCGTCGCCGACGGTATCGGTGAGCGGAGCCGGTTGCGTTTCGCTCGGCGTGCCGTCGTTTGGCGTGCCAGGAATGCCGGTGCCAGGCAATCCCGCGCCAGGCGCCGTCGCGGGATTGGCGCGCGCTGCTTTGAGTTCGGCGACATCGCGCAGCAGTTGCTCGAAGACTTCGCGCGGAACCGTCACGGTATCGCCGTTTGCGGGCACAGTCGCCGCCGGAGTCACGGGAATCGGAGGCGCCAGCACGGGCGCGATAACTGTGGGCGCGACTGCCGCTTCCGGCGCGGCGGGCGGAGGTTTGGGCGCCGCGACGGGCGGCGCGGCAGGCGCGGGCGCAAGTGGCGGCGGCGCATCGTCGAGCGGCAAATCTTCGATGTCCTGGGCGCGCGCGGGCGCGACCGAGGAAAGGCAAAGTAGCGCGCCGCCAAGCGTGGCTACCAGCATTGGAATTTTCATTTTTATGGAATTTTAAGAAGTTGGGTTTTGGGCGAAGGGGAAATCGCTTATGCGGCGAATAGATTCGCCAGAGCGGTCGGGATCGTGCATTCCGCCTCATATCGAATCAACGATCATAAGGCGCGCGGAAGCGTTGCTGCGGAGTTAATTTGCAGCCAGCGAAAACGCTGAAGCGGGCGGGCCACGCGAAAAATAAGGGCGCGCACAAACGGCAATAATCGGACGAGAAAAGACGCCGCGCCACAATTGCATTCGCCAGATAAAAGCGGGCGCGATCAGGGCGAAAACCGCGACGACGGCGGCGGCGCCAGTCACGCTTTGCGCCAGACAAATCGCGCAGGGCGCGGCGCCGCCCTCGTGCGACGAGTGCGTGTGCAACGCGAAAGCCGAAAGCGCAATTATCAAATAAAGCGCCCAGCCCACTAACGCGCACCGCGTCACTCGCCGAGAGAAATTCATGTCGTCGTTATCGCCGCGCTTTGAACGCGCAAACGATAATCGTTTTTCATTATACGCCATAGAAGCTGGTGAGCGCAAGTTAAGGTTGCCCGACAATCGCGTTAAGATTTGCGCGGCGACTTAAATTCATGCGTTGTCGTCGCGTTCGTTTTAGGCTCGAATGCAGAAGCGTTGGGCTTCATCTGGTAACCTTTACTTTACAAATTTCCTTCGTTATGTCCGTTTCTCCCTCTGTTTCCGTTCCCCATTCCCCTCGCTCTGCCCGGTGGCAAGCCCTGACGCAGGTCGAGGCGTGCGACCGTCGCGTGGCGGCGCGCCTGGACATTTCGCCCGTCAGCGCCGCGATTTTGCGCGCGCGTGGGCACGACAGCCCGGAAGCCATCGAAGCGTTCTTTTCGCCGCACCCTGGCCTACTTCGCGACGCCGCCGATTTGCCCGACATCGAACGCGCCATTGATCGGTTATGGAAGGCGATCCAAGATCGCGAATCCATCCTTATTTTCGGCGACTACGATGTGGACGGCATCACCTCGACCGCCTTAATGGTGCGTTCTTTACAGAAGTTGGGCGCGCAGGTCAGCTACCGTTTGCCCGAACGCGACGAGAGTTATGGCCTGACGGTCGCAGCCGTTGACGAAGCGGCGACGCGCAAAATTGCGCTGATCGTGACGACCGACTGCGGCATCACCGCCATTGACGCCGCGCGGCGCGCCCGCGAACTGGGCATTGACCTGATTATCACCGACCATCACGAGCCGGAATCCGAGCTGCCCGAAGCCGTCGCCATCGTCAATCCCAAGCGCGCCGATTCCAAATATGAGTTCACCGGACTTTCGGGTTGCGGCGTGGTTTACAAGTTGATGACCGAGCTTTTAAAGCGCTATCAGCCGACGGCGTTGAGCTCGTTTAGCGAGCGTTATCTGGATTTGGTGGCGCTTTCGACCATCGCCGACTGCGTGCCTTTGCACGACGAGAACCGTTATCTGGTCGCGCGCGGTTTGCACCAACTTTACGGCACGCGCAAGAAAGGTCTGCGGGCTTTAATCGAAAGTGCCAATATCCGCGACAAAGGTTTTTACGTTGGCGGCGACGTCTCGTTCCGGCTGGCGCCGCGCCTCAACGCGGCGGGCAGATTAGATTCGCCGACGCTGGCATTGCGGCTGTTGCTCTCCAACGACGAAGCCGAATGCGCGGAGTTGGCCGCGCAAATCGAGGCGCTCAACGGTCAGCGTCGCACCGATACCGACGCGGCGTTGTTGGAGGCGCACGAGTTGGTCGAGCGCGAGGCCAACTTAGCCGACGACCGTTTATTGATTGCGGCGGGCAGTGGTTGGCGGCGCGGCGTCGTGGGATTGTTGGCGGCGAAGTTGGTGGATAAATATCATCGTCCGGCGTTCGCGCTCAACATCGAGAACGGCCACGCGCATGGGTCGGGCCGCTCGTGCGCCGACTTCGATTTGCACGCCTTGTTGGAAGAATCGCGCGAACTGATCGTTTCGGGCGGTGGCCACGCCGGAGCGTGCGGTTTGACGGTCGAAACCAAACGTTTGCCGGAATTTAAAGAGCACGCGTTAGAATATGCCGCCGACAAACTTTCGATGGCCGAGTTGGTGCCGCGCCACACCGCCGATTGCGAGGCGCCCGGTCGCGACGTGACGCTTCAACTCGCGCAGGAAATGGTGCAACTCGAACCGTGTGGAAGCGGCAATCACTCGCCGGTTTTGCTGCTCCGCAACGCGCGTTTGCAGACGGCGTGGCCGCTCAAGGCCGATCACTCCAAAGGCCGCATGATGGTGGACGGCCAATCCATCGAATGGATATGGTGGCGCAGCGCCGACCGTCTGCCCGAATTCGAGCGCGGCTCGACGGTGGATTGTCTGTTCGTGCCCGAAGTGAATGAGTATCGCGGCCAGACATCGCTGCAACTGACGTTGAAAGATATGCGGGTTGCTGGGGATTAGCGAGTGTAAGATTGATGCGCGACCGGCCCCCACCCCAGCCCTCCCCCGCAAGCGGGAGAGGGGGCACGTTTCAGTCGCCGTTAAGTTTTGGTAATTCTGATTCTTAGCGGGCCGGTTTCTGCCTCGAACTTTTCAAGCGTTCCGAAATCTAACGACGACTGAAATGTGCCCCCTCTCCCGCTTGCGGGGGAGGGCTGGGGTGGGGGCTGGTCGCGCGTCAATCTTACGCTCACGAATTCAAAACCCGCGTCGCCAACACCACTTTCCCATCGGCCCGCACGATGACCCAATTGCCGCGCCGCGCGACTTCCATCATCGCGCCCGCCTTCACGTCTTTCAACGCGCCACTGTTTTCGTCCACCGAAACTTTGCCGTCGCCGAACTTAACTTTCAGCGCCCCCAGAGTCAATTGCGCGCTTTTGTCGCCGCTCACGTCGGGGAGCGGAAACCTGATTTCGCTATCGCCCCAAAACTCGCCTTTGTGTTCCCAGGTCTGCCCCGCTCCGGCGCCCGAAGCCAACCAGAACCCCTGCGGCGTTGACCAACTGCCCATCGTCGCGGCCTGCTGCTCGACCTCGTAAAGTTCGGGCACCTTCGCCCAAGTTGGGCGCGCCTTGTTGAAACTGACCGCGAAATCGTCGGCGCTGCCGCCCTGCGCGTAAACACCGGCGCGACCATTTTTCAGCGTCTCATCGAAAGCGTCCAACACCAATTTCCCGTCGGCGCGCGCGCTCAGATAACCGTTCTCTTGGCCCAATTGCCAACGCAAATTCGAGCCGTCATAACGCGTGCCGACTTCGGTTTGCGCCAGCACTTGCGTCTTGCCATCGCCAATGCGCGCCAACTGCACCTGTCCCGCCGCCACGCTCGACTTCGAGCCGCCAACGCGCAACAGATAAGCGCCCTGCCCCGCGATATGATGACTGAGCAACCCCGCCGCGCCGTTGGCCGGAACAGTTAAATCGCCGCTCACGATATAATCCGTCCAATCGCCTTCGCCGGTCACGGCATAGGCGCCGTCGCTACCGACGGCGCGGGCGGCGTCGTTCCAGTTCCACTGACCGGCAATCGGCGTCCAGCGACCGGGCACCGATTGCGAAAAATCGTCGCGAAAATCGTTGGTCGTTCTCACCGAGGCGTCATCGAAAACGGCGCCGATACCTTTCTTATCGTCGCCCTTTTCGGCCAGAACCGCGCGCAAACCGATCTGCCCGCGCCCGCCCCACCCGCTCTGCGCGCTCGCGACTTCGCTATCGTCAATCGAGGCGTGAAGCGCGCCGCCCGCCGCCGCAAACTTGAGCCGCGTCCACTGATTCTGCTCGAAGCCGCCATAACCTTTGGCCGCGCCCAACACCATCGTCTTGCCGTCAACCATCGCGCGCAAGGTCGGGTCGGATTCGGCGCCCCAGCTAAATTCGAGATAGTTCTTGGCGTCGGTCACATCTAAGAGAAGTCCGATTTCGCGCGCGCCCTGCGGCTGAACCGAAACCGCGAATTCGACATCGCTCCAGAACGGGCGACCGGCGACCGCCAGATTATCGCCCTGATTCATCGCGCGAAACGCGAACGGATTGGCGCTTTGCGCGACCTGCGCTTCGGCGTTTTCGGTCAAACCGGTCGTCGCCCAGGCGCCGGATAAAGTCGTCCAAATCGATTCGGTGATGGCGGCATCGCTGATTTTCACGCCCTGACGCGGATTGGCCAACGCCTCTTTCATCGCGACATCCGAGGCCACCCGCATAAAATCGTCGGCAAAGGTAATCGGCTCGACCGGCTGAACTCTGGCGTTTTTTACACCGCCCGACGTGCCGATTTGTCCATCGTTAAAGGCGTCGTTTTCGGCGCGCAAAACCGTGCGATTGCCCGCGATCACATCGAGAATTCGCCCGCGCCGTTGAACGGTCAAATTCCACGGCGCCTTTTGCGAATTGGCCACGCGCGCCAGCATCCGCGTTTTGCCGTTTTGCGTGATGTCCAGTTGCAACGCTGACGGCGTAATTTGCAAGGTATAACCATCGCCGTTACTTTGCCGCGAAAGCGCGATTTGCGCGGGCGCGGAAACCGTCGCGGTCACGTCGTAGCCGGCGGGTTCGGCTTCGTCATCGAGAAAGGTGAAAGGCGCGGCGTAGGCAGTAACGCAGCTTAAAGCAAGGGCGGGCGCGAGCAGAAATCGGGGAGACACGACAGTTAGAAGATTTGGCGCGCACGGCGTTGCAAATTCGCGTTTTGGATTGCCTCGTAGAGACACAGACTTGTCGTGTCTAAAACATGGAGCTTGCTTCGACGTGATGGCAAATCTAACGTTTTAGACACGACAAGTCTGTGTCTCTACGGGTTACTCTCCGCGCGCGTTTTTCATTTGTTCGCGCAACCACGCCACGCCGCCGATTTGCAGTTGCCGCGCCATCATCGCGCGCGTTTGTGCTTCGACGGGAATCGTCCACAGCGTAATACCCGCGTAGGCGACGGCGCAGAGCAGCGCCAACACGCCCGCCGCGATGCGGGTGCGGACGGCGATTTGGAAGGCGAATTCTTTTATTTGTGGAAGCGGCAACTGCCAGATGCGGAGCGCCAAAATTGGAGCGACGAGAATTAACAGGCCCGCGAAAGTTCGCAATACGAAAACGTAAAACGGCCCGTCTGCGCCCGACGATTCGGCAAACGGAGCGGCGATGAGCAACCAGAACGCCACGACTCCGCAAACTGCGACTGCTCGTTTTGGCCCGTGCGCGCGCCAGATTAAAGCGAAACTTGCGCCCAACGCCGTCACCCCTGCCGCAATTAAAACGATGTAAACGAGCGCGTCGGTGGCTCTGCCAGCGGGGACGCTACCCACGATCCAGAACAAAATGCCCAACAAAGCGGCGAACGCGACCAGAGCCGCGATAACGCGCGTCAACGAAAGCGGCTTTTTCTGGCGCGCGATTTTATTTGTGCCTTTGAAGCGCCACGCGCGCGCCCAGAGTGGAACGCCAAATAGCACGAACGCCCAGACCGCAACGATTAACGCGGGCCAGTAATCGCGTAGGGCGATTACGAAAATTGGCAGCGATTCTTCCCCAGGCGGCACGCCAGCTCCCCCGATGAGCGCGTCCAGTTTGGGCGCGAGAGTCAGGGCGCCGACCAGTAGCGCGCCGGTCGCGCCCGCGCAAAACATCGCGGGCAACAGCATGCGCTGGCGGGTTGCGGCGACCTGTGCGGAGCGCTTTCGGGTAGCGAAAAAGCAGATAATCCAAACCAGTGCGCCGCCCAGTGAGAGCCGCAAGAGTTGCGCGCCCAGCCAGTAAAAATCGGAGAGCCGATTGAAGTAAGTCGGAAAAGATTTGCCTGCGTAAACGGCCAGTTCGCTCCCATCGAACGCGGGCAAAATGGCGAGAGTCTGGCGCGCCAACGCCTCATCGCCACCCGCGCTCGCGAAACGCGCGAAACGTGCGGCAGTGCGTTCAATGTAGCGCGCGAATTTGTCGGCATATTGGGCTTCGGTTTCATCGGGCACCCGAGAAATTTCCGGCACGTTCGGCTCGTTTTCGATGGTCGCACGCCACACGATGTGGCACAACGCCTGACCGACCAATTTACAAATAATGCTGTTGCGTTGGCTGCGCACGACGGGGTAAGAAGCGCGCGCCGTCGCCGCAGCCCAGCGAAACGCGGTTTTCTCGTCGCCGCGTCGCCGCGCCAATCGCATCTGTCCGGTCGCCGCACGCGTCGCTGAACGCATCTTTGAGTAATGTGGAAAAAGAAAACCCGCCCATTCGGTCAATTCGTCTTCCCAACCCGTCGCGCGCAACCGTTGCAAAAGTTCGACGCGCCGTTGCACTCCCTCGAAAGTATAATCGTCAAAGTTTGCGCAACGGCCCGCCGCTTCGAGCGCGTTCAATGCGCGTTCGGGCCGCTTCTGCGCGAACTGAAAGATGGCTTCGGCCCAGGGGAAATAAGCGTTGTCGGGCTGCAAACGCGCGCCGTCGCGCGCCACTCTAATTGCCTTGTCGAGAGTCGCGGGCGAGGCGGGCGAATCGTATTTCAGCGACGCCAGATACTCTGCATCCGTCCGCTCTTCGTCTTTGCGGGAGAGCGGGCCTTCGTCAGCGATGTTAGTCACTGACAGCACATCGCGCAGATATTGCGCGCGCACCAATTTGGAATCGGGAAAGCGTCGGAGTAAATCGTCGTATCGAGCGAAATAAGCATCGGTCAATTTCCAGATGCGCGGATTAAGTTTTTTCCGTTGCGCCTTTTGCTGCGCCAACTGATCTTTTTGCGCGTAGGAACTCAACGAAACCGGGCCGGTAATGGCATTGACTTCGCGCCACAAATCGCCCGTATTCAAGCGCGCCAATCGCGCGATTGGTTCATTGGGAAAGCGTTGCCGCGCCGCCGCTTCGTCGGCGGCGGTAAAGCCGTAGGGAATCGGAACGGGCGTGGGTTTGGGTTGGCCAGCGACCAGAATGGGCGCCGAGTTATAATCGGGCATCAGCGTCGCCTGCACCGAAGCGAAATTCCATTGCCGGACGGCGCGCAAGCGCCAGAGCGGGACAATCGCGATAATTAGCGCGATGGCGCACCACAAAACTACGCCAGGTCGCGAGCGAATGAAACGCATGAAATTTCCTCCTTGGTTACGGGCTTTTGCTGCACCGGCGCGGGCCTTTGCCAGTCAGGTTCGTCCCACCATTCGCGCGCATAACGCGGCAACGCCATCGGCGCGCCATCCATCTCGGCGATTTGCGGCGCGCTTTGCGTCGGCGCAACCGGCGCCGAACCGAAACTGAGCAACGCCACGCCCACAGCGCACACCGCCGCGCCGCCGAACAGCGAAAGGCCCAAACGCCACACGGCGATGCCTTCGATTTCGACTTCGATAACGCGTCGTAATACGCCCACGAATCCGCGATAACGATTGTGGCGTTCGTCTAATTCGCGCCAGAATTTGGCGTCGAATTCATCGTCTCCAGTCGGGCGCGGATAAGCGTCGAAGGCGACGCGAATGGCGGGCGGGAATTCTTCGGGATTATTCGCCATTGTGCGCCTCCCAGATGCGCCGAAATTCGTGGCGCGCGTGACTCAACCGCGATTTAACGGTGCCGACAGGAACGTTGGTAACGGCGGCGATTTCGTCGTAATTGAGTTCGTGCCATTCGCGTAGCATCAGCGTTAATCGCGCAGATTCGGAGAGTTCGTCGAGCGCGCGTTCGAGCGCCAATCGCGTTTCAATTTGCGCATCAAAGTTCGGTTGCGATTGCGGTTCGAGATGGCCGATTTTTTGGCGGCGATCTAATTTGCGTTTGCGGTCGAGGCAAAAGTTGATGGCCAGCCGATAAAGCCAGGCGGCGAATTCCGATTCGTCGGACAAAGCGGGCATTTTGTCGAAGGCGCGCAGCAGGATTTCCTGGGCGCAATCTTCGGCTTCGGCGCGCTCGCGCACGATGCCAAAAGCCAGCGCAATCATGCGGTCGCGAAAGCGCGCGTATAAAACCGCGATGGCGTCGCGGTCGCCGGCGCGGGCGCGCTGCAATAGCTCGGCTTGCGCGTCCATGTGGAGGCGCGAGGGAAAAGCGGGCGCCAGCATCGAGAGCGGGGACATTTGCTTACTTCAACGATGCGAGCAGAGTGGAAAGTTCATTTCGGATAGCGGGTATCAGATTTCGGATGGTCGGTTGCGAACCGCGAGCGTGAGCGATCGGCCAAGTTTTGCAAACCGAACTCTAACGCTGTGGCAGGTATGACTTTTGGCCGGTCGCTCACGCTCGCGGTTCGCAACCGACCATCCGACTATCTGAAATCCGCTATCCGATTCTCGCGCCCTGCAACGCCAGCCACACCAACGCCGCCATCGCGGCCAAACCCGCCGCGACCGCCAGAATACGCGGCGAAAACAGATCGCCCACACGCCGCAACACGCCCCAACTCGCGCCAATCGCGGCGCCCGCCGCCATCCAGCCGCCGACGGCGTAATTGCCGACGTAAGGCCGCAGAACGGGCTTTAATATCGTGTCAAGTTCGACGATCAAACTCAGGCCGCCGACGCCCGCGCAAAACGCCAGAATTGTCCCAAAGGTGCCGATGCCCATCATCATGCCGCACGACCGTTTGCGCATCGCTTCGACGCTCGTCCAGACCGCGCCGCACGCCCACAACGTCGCGCCCAGAATTGGCGCCACCGGCCACCAACGTTCCAGCGGCAACGCATTAACATACCAGCCGGGCACGGCGCCGTTATACATAAACGGCACCGACCGCGCGAGGGCGCCCGTGACCGCGCCCGCCGAGCCACAAGCCACAACCGTCAGAAAAGGCGCCCACCAACTCGGCCCCGCCACCTTCGCCGTGAACGGAATGCGGATGTTGCCCGCGCTGCCTTCGAGCTCCAATTCGCCTTCGTAATCGCCGGGCGTCAGCCGCATTCCGTCGAAGGTCACCGGCAAACGCGCGCGATTGCCGTCCCAGCCGCCGGGCGTGGCGACGGCGCCCAGCGACGACTTAATCATGCCAAACAGATGGCCGCGCCCGCCGTTAGTCAGGTCGAGATTGATGGTTTTCTTGCCCTCGCGTGGCACCATCCCGAAGTCCAATCGCGCCGGGCGAACGTCCAATTGCGGGCGCGCCAACAAACCGGTCGCGGCGATGAACGTTTCCAATCCCTGCGCCTGTCGCGCGCCATATTGCACCCGAATCTGTGAGGCCCGCCGCGCCAGTTCGCTTTCGGCCAGGCTTTGCAGAAAGCGCTCGATGTCGCCGTTGAACAAACGCCCGATGCCCTCGCGTTGGTAACTGTCCAACAGCCACACCAGTTCGCCGACGGTCGAAGCGGCGTGGCCCGAACGAAACACCATCGGCTCGATTACGGGCGCCGCTTGCGCGTGCGCGTGCGCTTGCGCTTGCTTTTGCACCGAAACCGGCGCCAGATCGGGAGCCGCAACCGGCGCCAAAACGACGGTTTCTGGTTCGTCCAGTTCGTCCAATCGTTCCAGCAGTTGCGCGCCGTCTTGCGGACGTTGCGACGGTTCGGGGTCAATGCACTCGGCGATCAAGTCGTCCCAACCATCGCCCAGTTCGGGCCGAAATCCGCTCAACCGGTGAACGCGCATCCGGCGCAATTCGTCCGGTTCGGTCGGGTCTAAACCGCTTAACAGATGATACCAGGTCATGCCCCAGGCGTGAATATCGGAGCGGGCGTCGGGGTTACGGCGCTCGGCGGGCGATTCGGGCGCGTAGCCGACGGTGCCGCCGCCCTGCGTGTGGCGCTGCGCGCGAGTGCCGTAAGCGTCGCCGACGGCGGCGTGTCCTTGCGTGGCGATGCCGAAATCCAATAAGACCGCTTCGGCGGTTTTATCGGCGTTGGGGCGCAGACGAATGTTTTCGGGTTTGATGTCGCGATGCACCAAATCGCGCGCGTGAATATGCGCCAGAGCCGCCGCGATGTGCTGACCGTAAAGCGTCGCTTCCTCTTCGCCCAATTTGCCGCCGCGCCGTTCCATGAGCTGCAACAAATCCGGCCCAGCAATATATTCCATCACCAGATAATACCGCGACTTAATCTCGATTAACTCGGCGCCATGAACGGGACAGGTTTCGGATTGAGGATTGAGGACGCCGGATGTCGGATTATTATCGGAGGCGGATTGCTGCGGCCAATTGAGGCCGCAAATCGGGCAAACGTGCCACTGCCCATTGACGGGTTCGTAATGGCCCGACACGATATTGGGATGGCGCAAACGCGACAGATGCTGCGCTTCGGCGCGAAACTGTTGGAGTGCAATCGCGCGTTCGTCGGGGTCGAGAACGTGGAGTTCCTTGACCGCGACGGGCACATCGAGTTCGGTATCGCGGCAACCGTAGACGGTGCCAAAGGCGCCCGAACCCATAATTTTGCGGACTTGATAGCGGTTGTCGATCAGCTCGTCAATGCGATGTTTTAGCTCGGACATGAATCACGACATAGTTTGCTTGATTCGCGCCAAAGCCTCGCGCGCACCCAAGTCAATCGCAAGTGTGCCGCTCGGCCCCACGCTTTCGCGCACGTTGATGCGCACTAATTTCGCGCCGCGCGCTTGCAAGCGTTCGCCGAAATCGCGCACCGTTGGAATCGCTGTGCCCGCGCCGCATTCGACAACTATGAGCAAAACGCTCGATATGGCTCGCGTTATTTTACCTTTTGGCCTTGACGCCTTAATTGCAGAGTATCTCTCGCTTTTTCAAAAGTTGATATATCGAGTGAAGTGAAAGCGAGGGCATGGCCTAAGAAGGCGCCATCTACCTCTGCTCTGGCCTGCTCTTTCTCTCCTCTGCGGAGTAGTTGATCTACTGAATCTGCCAAATTAGAAGGGAGGTTACTTCCTATGGGCACACACAGTTGTTGGACTTCTTTGGGCTCCAGCTTAAGCACTCCGCTCCCGTAACTCCGGCCACACCATTCCGAGCTGAACTGAAACAAAGTGGAAAGCGAACCCAGCGACAAACGAAGCCAATCGTCAGGGGTTCTCTCGTCATTACTCCACGAGAGGCGATAGATATTATTGGTGCAAGTTGCCTCAGAATAGTTGGAAACGATTCTGGGCCAATCCGAGGACATGCAGTGAATGAACGCTTCGGGCGCGTAACGATGACGCACGCAAAACCAAGGAGAGCGTTCGCGACACTTGGCCGCATTTCTCACTTTGTCGGGAGCGGATTCGATATACGAACTCAGAGTTTCTGGCATTGCGTCTGTTTGGTCGAGAGAGAGCAGCAAACACTCTTTATCTTGTGCTTCGAGGTTTTGAGCATCTTCATCTGTGAACCAAAGCCCCGTCATTTCTCTGGGGCGCCGCACAATTGGAGTGAACTGAGCGCGCGCGAGCTTTCGCTCTTTTATTTGAGAGGCCGATGCGATGAAAAAATTGTTGGCGCCTGTAACGACGCCAATACGAGTATCTGCCCAATCACCCAATCTCACCGTCAAGGCACTTCGCTCGGCGACTTCATACAATTCAACGGCTTTGTCAGAGATCAAACCTTTGTAAAGATTGTCTTGGGGAGAAAGCAATTTTTCGCGCGAAGAAAGAAGATGGGGATTGCCCAAAACTTTCCTCAAATCCTCTCTATTATCCGCATTGAAAACGGCGATATTTCGCGTATCTGTAGTTTCGCAAGCCCGCCGTTTTCCTTCGCACAGAAGAATAAGTGCCTGTTCGTCTGTATTCTCGAAGATGCGCTCGCCTAAAAACACAACATGAACTTTTTTAAATGATTTCGACAGGATGTGACGAACGGTCGTAGCGTAATCCGTACGCGCAAAAGAAATTGGAAGCAACATCCCCATACGGCCCCCTTCTTTAAGAAAGCGCAGAGAATGCAGGATGAAGTAGGCCCAGTAACTGGCGCGCGCGCAGATACTTAACCCTTGCGCTGCCATTTGCTGTTGCGCCAAAACGCTCTCTTGCTTCTCAATGTCGTGATAATTGATGTAGGGTGGATTTCCCAAAATACAATCGAAGCCGCTAAAACTTCCCTGCGGTTCGACTGCCAAAAAATTACCTTGAGCAAACTGTCCTCTTTCCGCTCCCGCATGGAGCAAGGATGCAAGATGTCTGACCACATTAGGATCGACATCGACGCCAAAAATGCCGCGTCCAGGGGCCGGATTTCTCAGGCGAGTGAAGGCGGCGAGCGCCGCACAGAGGAACGCACATCCGCCGTAACTCGGGTCCAATATCCGATCTTTCGCGTTTCGAATGGCCCAATCGGTAATGGTCTGAGCGACATCCATCGGAGTGTAAAATGCCGCCAATTTTTGAGGAGTGCGAGAAGGAATTGTAAAGGGAGGCGTTTGTGAAGCAGCTACCCCTGTTAAATTCACGGTTTTTGAGTGTTCCAAAATTCTTCTAACCAGGTGGTGCTTGCATTTTCGTGGCCATTGAAATACTCCTGACACCTGTCGTAGTATGGCTTCCAAAGCAGACGCTCCGAGTTTATTACCCTTCTACGCCAGGCCGGTTGTTTTCTGATATTGTTGTATTCATCTGGAAAGAAATTAGCGGCCACCATTTGACAAACCAACAGTAAATCCATTGGCGGGTAGGCGAAACGAGGAATTTTAACGGAGTCTGGGAACCAGCATTGTTCTTCTATGACGCCGTTCCCTCCTACTTGCAAATGATTTTCGGGGCCAGGTTGATTGGAGGCGGCCAAATCAAAGTGGCAGCGGAACATAACGCGTTTTAGATCACTTGAAGAGGACGCAGTCAGATAATCTAAGACTTGGTGAGAATCCCATTTCTCTCGAAACACCAATTTTTCTTCTGTGGCCCAGACTCGCATCGCGACGTCCTGCTTGAGCATCTTCTCGTTCGACCAACGTAAGTCACAACTAATATCAACCCTCAAGAGATGACCTCCGCACAACGAAGTTTTAAATTGAAGAGGCGTTAAGGGAGTAATCTCATAACCCCACTCTTTGGCTTTTTGTGTTGAGTGAGTCTGTCCAATTGACGCGTCATATTTTTTTCTGGTGAGCTTTGCTTCGAGAATGGCTGCGTCAACGACATCACGGCTACCAGACTCCAGAATTCCACCCAACGCCTCTTGGATTGCTTGCAAAGAATTTCTGGCTTCGGCTTCAGTCATCAATGTTGCTCCTGATTTGCTCGATCAATTCTTTGTTGGAAGGTGGAAAGAAGTTTTCAAATACGTCGTTATTGTTTCTAATGGCACGGAACGATACGCGCGCGTCGTCCATGATCGCGGGCCGCGAATCGGGATAATACAAGAGCGAATAGCTGATTTTGACCGGCTCTTTGAGAACATAACAAACCCAATCGGCAGGAGACTCGCCGCTAAAAACACAAACAGACGGCGAGAGTTGCTCGCCCGTTTTCTGAAAGAACGCTGGGGCAAAACAGGAGTTGATATCGCCTCGGATTTGAGTTTCGTCTCTCACATCATAAGCAATTTCTCGCAAGCGAGATTTCCACCAACGGCCTTCCTTTGGCGCAAATACGCCTTGATAGCGTGCCTTTTCGATAAGCGATTGGAGGGAGGTATTTTCCAAAAAGCTTTCCTGTGAAATTCCCAGAAACGTTGCGGCGTGTAATGAATCGAGTAGTATTCCTGGATACTCCAACAATATGTTGCTGACCCATTTGGCGGTATAGAGGACATTCCAAGTCCAATTATTTTTACTCTTTTCTATTGGTGCCGCAGCTTCCCCTATGGCAATTCCCTCCTCGCTATCCGCCTGAAGAGCGTCCAAAAAACTATCCCAAGTTTTGGCGGCGTGACGCAAACAGCTAAATCCCTCTATAAGAATAAGTGCTTTTTCCACCACGAGTTCAGGAGAGCCAGACATTTCTGATTTAGAAATGAAAGTGTCAAAGATGCTCTGGGATTGAACGTAGCGTTCACCCGCTTCAACATCAAAGATGCTCTCCTTCGTCACCAAAACGATCGGGTGATCAGGAAATTTGTCTCGCAACTGTTGGGCAAACGCGCCCCCCTTGTAGGTGACAGGCACTGTTGTTGGAGCCGAAGGATTCACTTTGTCCAATTCGTAATCTACAAAGAAAAGTGCGGTTTCTCCATCAATCTCTTTCACAGAAAGATCAGGCGTTGGGAGAAGATGGCGAACATCTAAGCCATTGATTTCACTCAAGCGACGAGCCATCTTTTTCGCTTTTTTCTCCTCATCGTCAATGTAATAAGCTATGTCCTTGTTCATGTTTTCTCCCTTTTTTTAGTAGCATCAGTTGGCAGCATGATTTCTATGACCGTATTCCACGGCGCTTTGGCATCCACGAAACCAACGCTTCCGTTATAAGTCTCGACCATATCACGCACAATTTTGAGTCCCAGGCCCGTGCCAACTCCTAAAACTGGATCCGTCGGGGTGTAAGTTACCAAAGGTCTAAAAACCTCTTCCCGTTTCTCAAGATCCAATCCAACTCCCGTGTCCATGAGGCGAAACAGAAGCCCTTCTGAAATCTGTTCGGCTTCCGCCCGAATGATGCGTGTTGAAGAGCGACGACCACGCACCGCCTTGGCCGCATTGGTGATTATATTCAGCAATATAGAGTATAGTTCGGCCTCAAACATTGGAGGAGTGCGAAAGTTCGCGGGAACTTCGTTTTCGATAGTAATCCCATACTCTCGCAGATATCCACTAAGGGCATCGCAAACTTTTGTAAAAAGCTCGCGCACTGCCAAACGGCGACGCATTTTTCTGGAGTCAGGACTGATCAGAAGTCCAATTTGATGCGCCTGATCGTGAATCGTCAAACGCCATTCTTCGAGCAATTCGAGTGCTTCTTCGTAGTCTTGAGAAATCGAATCGGGAATATCTTTCTGCAAACGTTGGAGATCCGCCCTAATCTCCAACAGTCCATCAACCAAAGCCCGCAGTTGGTGACTAAACATGATAACTGTAGTTCCAGCCGAGGCCAAAATACGGAGCAAAGCGATCTCCCCAATCAATTCCTCCTCGCGCTCTTGAGCCACTCGCTTTGTCGCAAAGATAACGTCCAGTATTTCCGAGCGAGCCATGTGTGGAATTCCAGGTGCGGCTTGCACTCGCATTTCCAGATCATTAAGAGAGGCAACAACGTCTTTTTCTCGTTCACTCAGACGTTGCTTTCTTTGCTCTGTGTTATAGCGAGCATACTCAACTGTCAACCAGTAGATGCCGTTCTGCACGAACTTTTTAAGTTGATAAAAAGCTTTATTTTCCAAGAGCCGTTCGCGATTGACCGTTAATTCTAATTTTTTGTGAACTCTTTGCGAAATATAAACGGCTCCAAAGAGTTGATTGTTACCTGGAATGGAGAGAAGTGGTCTCTTGACCTTGACGTCCATGTTCTCGGAAAGACTCTCTACCAAAGGCGGAGTTGCAGTGTTTCGCGACGCTCGAATTTCGTCTAAATCCAGCCAGTCATCGCCGAAGTCGCCGTAGGGGAAAACACGGAAGTGATCGAGATAGATGCGCACTCCACCATACTTTCTCCCTTGGCGGCTCGCTTCGCGAACTTTGAGAACAGTATTCAAGTAATCTTGCTTGTAAACGACAAAGTAGATAAGGAAGTGCGCACCAGCTACAAAATCACATTTAACATCTTTTATCGAAGGGGAAAGTTCTTGCGGTTGTTCCGTAGCCCGCGATTGTAGCACATAACGAACGCTCCCATCCTCGTTAACCCACCCCCATAATTTCCCCCAGGCAACCTCAAAAATCTTGTGATTGATGATGCCTTCATAGGAAGGAAACTCTGCGGCACGGAATTCAATATTGAAGCCAGCATCTTGCTCGCAACCCGATTGAGTAGTAATGCGGTCGGAAAGTGGAACAAATCCCGCCTCTTCGGCCTGCTGAGGTAAAAGCTCGCTACTATCAAAGGGAGAACTCAAACTCAAAATGTCATTTTGTAGTTCTTCCATGTCGTCTTGCGTCCAAGTATCATCTTCTCGAATGCCATTGAGATTTAGCGTTACACCTGTAGATTCGGTATCAGATACAGATACACGCGTGTAACGCACGGGGATAGTTTGTAATTCCTCATTTGTATCAAATTTATCCCAATCAAAATGCACCTTAACACGCTCTTTAGAGTTGTCTGGCCTCATAGCCACAGATTCCATGACAAGTTCTTTAGCCAATCGTCGAGTTGCAAAGCGACCTACACCTTTAGCTCCCGAAAGAGCACGGCAAAACCGCGAAGAGATCCCCTTCTCTCTTTTATTCGTTCCAGCAACCCTCATCCATGCGCCAGCAACTTCTTCAAAGGTCATCCCACTTCCATTGTCACGCACTATGATTTGACCACCTGGTTGTGTGACTCGATTGAGTTCCACAACTAACGAGGTAGCATCTGCATCGTAAGCGTTCTTCACTAATTCAGCAAGAGCAATGGAGCGACGTGCGACAAGTTGCTCTCCCAATTGGAAAAGCAGACGAGCATCGACTTCAAAATGGAGAGAACCGCTATCTTTTGAATTTGCCATTTGGATTTGATTTTACCGTATCGCATCGGACATGAATCACGACATAGTTTGATTGATTTGCGTCAAAGCATCGCGCGCGCCCACATCAATCGCAATCGTGCCGCTCGGCCCATCGCTTTCGCGCAGGTTAATGCGAATCAGCTTTGCGCCGCCCATCTGCGCGCGTTCGCTCCACGCGCGCACCGTTGGAATCGCTGTGCCCGCGCCGCATTCGACAATTGTTAATTCGCGTTTGTCAAGCGGGCGCATCCAATCGGTCAATGCCTGCTCTTGCTTCAGACTGCGCCCCAGATTCCACTTGCCATCGTTGAACAACAGAATGTTGGGCCGCGCCAAAGCACTGCAATACGGACACTTCGGCAATTCGCCTGTCGCGCGAAACGATTCGGCATCCACTTCGACGTTAGTTTCGTCGGCGCTCCAAATCACCGAACTGCACGGCCTCGTGCATTGCAAATGATGAATCGAACCGTGAACTTCGCAGACGTTTTCCAATCCGGCACGCTGAAATTGACCATCCACGTTCGAGGTATAAACGCGCGCCGGTTTCTGTTGCGCCCACTTTTTTAAGATATCAAAGCCTTCGTGCGGAACCGTCGCGCGATATAGATTCAACCGATGCCCATAAAAGCCCCAGGCCAGTTCGGGGTCGCGCTCGAACCAACTTGGATTGGCCATTTGCGAAAACGAGATGCCCAAATCGGCGAGCGGCGGATAGGCGCGCCAGAAACCTTCGTTGCCCCTGAAATCGGGCAAGCCCGAATCCACGCCCATGCCAGCGCCCGCCGTGAACAGCAAATATTTTGCATCGGCGATAACGCGCGCGGCGGCTTCGATGGCAGATTGCGACATAATCAAAATTAGACAGGACGGGGGAAAGGATAAAGGATGAAAAGGGGAGTAAAGCAATTTTCATCCTTTATCCTTTCCCCTCTCCTGTCTAAAATTAGCCGCCAACCGCGCTGACAATCGGCGATTCCTCGAACGGCTGCATTACCACGAATCCCTCGCCGCGAAACACCATCTGAAACGTTTCGCCGCCGCCACGTCCAATTAAACTGCGCAACGACGCATCAATTTTAATTTCGGGCGACAAGTTGCCCGACCACGCGACGGTCGCGTTGGGGTCGGTCGAAACCGGATCATTGGGCGTCACTTTCAGCGTCAACGGTTTGCCGTGCGACATAATCGCGACCATGCCGTTGCCGCTCAACTTCACCGAGAACAGCCCACCCGATAACACGCCAGCGACGCGACGGTGCATGGTAATCTCGTAATCCACGCTGTTCTCGAACGCCAGCAGATCGTTGCCGTTGACGTTGATGGTTTCGCCCTGCAAACGCAGGATGGTGACGTTCTTGGCGTTGTCGGCCAAATAGCAGATGCCCTGCCCTTCGATTTTGGTGAGCGGCGCCATCTCGCCCGACACCATTTTGAGGAGGGCGGTGCTCAAACCTTTTTCGAGCATGCCTTCGCGCTTAAAGGTGAGGTTGCCGCGATAGGCGATCATCGCGCCGAGCTTTGACCACATCAAACCATTGACGTGGGCTTCGAGCATTTTGGGGCTTTCCAGCTCGAATACATCGCCGGGCCGGTCGCGCTCGGCGGTCTCGTTGAGGAAATCTTGGAGGGTGTGCGTGGGTTCGTTCATAACGAGGGGATTTAGTGCAAATTAACGCCCATTGATTTTTAGTTGGCACGCAGAGACGCCCCGCGCAGAGAGAACGAAGAAATTTAAAATGGTATCGCTCGATTGTTCTTCGAGTTTTTAAATTTCTTCGTTCTCTCTGCGCGGGGTGTCTCTGCGTGCCAATCGAAACCTAAACCGGCAACAGCCGCAACACGACTTTGCCAAACGCGACTTTGTCGCCCAATTTCAGCGGCGACGGCTCGTTGTCGGGAATCGGCTTGTTGTTGATGCGCGTTTTGTTGGCGCCGCCCAGATGCGTCACCGTCACGTTACCATTATCGAAGTTGACTTTGGCGTGCTGACGATGAACGTAACCGGCGTCTTGATCGGAGAGATCGATATCGGGATAAATATCGGCGTCTTCGTCTTCGCGCCCGACGAGCATTTCTTCGTCGCCCAACACGAACTGCGCGCCAACCGATTGGCCCTGCTCGACGACCAACTTCACGTTACCCGGCATCAAATCACCGGCGGGTTCTGCCGAATTGTCGGCGGGTGAATCGGTCGGCTTTTTGAGGTCGTCTTCGGTCAGGTCGAACGTCTGTCCGGCGGGCGCGACGGCGCCGGTCGAGACCGGCGAGACCAGTCCAAGCGCGTTATTGGCGGGTGCCATGCCCAGCGAAGTTTCGTCGGCGGGCATATCGAGCGAGGTGATCGGATCGGCGGAATTTGTCGTGTCCATCGGCTCGTCAACCGGCGAAACCGGCGGCGTAATAACCGTCGCCGCGCCCGGATGCAGGTCGGCGCCACAGGCTTCGCAGGCCAGATTATCGGCGGGGTTTTCGGCGCCGCATTGCGGACACTTAATCATCTCTTCGGTTTGAGCGGACGCACTCGCCGAGGGCAATTCTTCGCCACAGTTTTCGCAAAATTGGGTGCCATCGACGTTTTCGTGTTGGCAGGCGGGACAGGTAATCATGATTTTTTAAGGGATCAGTTTTCAGGTGGCAGTTGTCAGGAGAGGAAACGGAAGGTTGGAAGTTGGAAGGAAGCACCGGCGTTTTTGGCGCCCCGATTCTCCTTCCTGAAAACTGCCCCCTGCCACCTTGCTCAGGCTAACCGTTTCGTCTTCTTCGTTTCGTTGCTCGACACTGCCAGGTCATCGGCAGAAATCGCGCCACCGCTGTCGAGAGTGTCTTCCATTTCTTCCAGAACTTTGGTCGCGGCGACTTTGCCCAGGCGTTGCGTCATCTTCTTTTTGCGCTCCAGAACTTGCGTCATCTTGCGCTTGTCGCCGCTTTTGACGGCGGCTTCGAGATCAACCTGCAATTTGTAATCGTTGGCCTCTTCGATCAAGCGCACGACTTCGCCGTTGCGCTGCGCCAACTCGACATCGTTATCCGAGTAGCCCGTGAGGACGTTGGCTTCGGCGCGCGCGCCAGGATTGGCAGAATTCCAGGCGGCGATTTGACACAACAAATCGCGGCTTTTGGCACCGGCGGGCGCGCTCGTCACAACGTCGAGCAGATAGGCTTGCGGCTGATCGTTTTGAATCGAGCCGACCGGAATTTTGAAGCTGTTATCGGTGACGGTCGGCGCATCGAAAACTTTCTTATCGGGCACCACGCGCCAGAAACGGCGCGGCTTGCCGTTCAGTCGCGAAACTTCGATGGTGACATCCGACATCACCGTCGAGGCGATGCGCCCGAACTCGTCCTGAAACACTTCGCTCAGAGCTTCGGGCGTCGCGGCCATCAAGAATTTGCCCGAACCTTTGTCGGCCAAATCGCGCAAGAATTGGGCGTCGTAATCGGCGGGGTCGCCCAGGCCAATCGTCGAAAGCGAAACGCCGTTGCTCTCGAACTCGGTTTTACCGCGCTCCAGAAACTTCTCCAAATCGCGGTCAATGAAGCCCTGCGAATCGGTCGGCTGGCCGTCGGAAAGCAGAATCACAAACGTCGTCACGGTCGGGCCAGCGTGCGGCGCGATCTCTTTGAAGATGGTGTTGAGACCGGTCAAAAGTTCGGTCGCGCCTTCGACGCGGACATCGCCAACCGAACCTTTAGCGCGAGTTTTCATGCCTTCGCCGAACTGCGTGGCGGGCACGATGATGCGCGAACCGCTGGAAAACACGGCGACGCTGGCGCGGTCGTCGGGCGAGAGTTGGTCAATAATCAGCGAACAGGCGCGCTTGGCGTTTTCGAGTTTCGGCCCTTCCATCGAGCCGGAGTTATCGAGCAAAATGCCCAGGTTGAGCGGCAAAGTATTCATGCCGCGTCCGGGCGAAAGTTCGAGCAGAATGGTTTGCAAAAAGTCGCCGCGCGTGGGGCGAAACTCTTTATCTAAAGCGGTGCGAAGACTTAAATCGGGCATTAGGTTTAGTTTAAGTTACGGGCGGATGCGTTGCGGCAAATACGCGTCCAAAGTGCGATTGAGCCGTTTGTGAGAGCGGGGACTGAGCGAGTAGTATCGTTCCCCTTTCTCAGGAAATATCAACGATAACGTTGGCGATTGTCCAAGTTCACAAGCAAGAAGTGGCTGACCTATATGTGTGAAAGTCAATCGCAGATAAACCGGTCTACCTTCAAAATTTCTATTTGGCACGGCATCTTCAAGACGGATTTGGGAGATAATTTTACGAGTATGTTCAGCATTCAATGCTCCATATGAGAGCCACGTTGCGCTGAGACACGCTTGCTGAGGTGAACAAGACGTTTGTCCCACCTCAACGCTATCGGCGCCCGCGACCAACACGCGAAATTCCTCATCCGCTTTGGTCAGCGGCGGATGATCCAAGCGATAATTGACGCCCCACAGCGCCGTGCCGACGACGAGCAACAGCGCGATTGCGAAGAGGATTGGTTTGCGTTTCATGGGATTTCCGAGTTCACAGAAAGCGCCAACGTTCATCCCTCACCCGGCTTCGTTCCTCAGCCACCCTCTCCCGGAGGGAGAAGGTTGTTAGCGCGCGAAAAGTAAGGGGCTTTCTTCCGAGTTAAACCTGCCGACAACCTTCTCCCTCCGGAAGAGGGTGGCTGAGGAACGAAGCCGGGTGAGGGATAAACGTTCGCGCTTCCTACTCACGCAACTGTAGCTACCGCGCCCGTAGCTGCATCAGATGGCGGAATGGTATCGCCCATTTCCAGCGCGACTTCGAGCCACAACTCCATCGCTTCGCGAATGTTTTCCAGAGCCGCTTCAGGCGTCTCGCCTTGCGAGACGCAACCGCGAAGCGACGGACATTCAACCGTCCATATCCCCTCGTTTTCGGGCGGACTGCTCAGAATAACGCGCCGCGCCGCGAGGGGGGCGCCCGCCAGAGTCGGGCGCACAACGGCGCTATAGCCTTCGAGAGCTTCGAGTGTCATATTGCCCTTCAGTTTAAGTCACGGGCGGATGCGTTGCGAAGATAAGCGTCCACAGCGCCGCACCGACGACGAACAACACGCGGATGAGAGAATTAACGGTTTGCGTTTCATCGGAATTTACTATCGTAAAGACGCCGATCACTCGCGTCTAAAACGTCGAACTTGCATTGACATAACGGCAAACCCAACGTTTTAGACACGACAAGTCGGTGTCTCTACACGCAAAACAGCGCCGCGACCGTGATGTTATCCGCGCCGCCCGCGTCGTTGCTCGCCTCGACCAAAGCGCCGCACAACGCGCGCGGCTCGGCTTGATGCGCCACGATTTCTTCGATGGCTTCGTCGCGCAGCATATCCACAACTCCATCGCTCACCAGAAACAGCTTATCGCCCGGACGAACCAGATGCAGAAACACGTCGCGCTGCATCCCGCGCGCCATGCCGATATGAGACGTAATCACCGAACCGTCGGGATGGCCCCACGCTTCGCTCTCGTTCAATCTGCCGCTATCGATCAAATCTTGGACGTAGGAATGATCCGTCGTCAGGCGCTCCAAACCGCCCTGCGCGCTCCAGCGATAGGCGCGGCTGTCGCCGACGTTGCCGATGAAAACGCGACTTCCCAAACGCAGCGCCCACACCAAAGTCGCGCCGGGCTTGTTGCGCATCGCGGCATAAGGCGGATTCTCGTTCATCGAAACCACAGCCGCGTTCACTGTCTCGCACAAATCGCCGACGGTTTTCATCACGGCGGCGTTGTCGCTCCAATCTATGTCGAGATTTAACAGTTCACTTTGCAGCGTCGAAAGCGCGAGTTGCGAGGCGACTTCGCCGCCTTCGTGCCCGCCCATACCATCGGCGACGGCGACGACTTCGACTTCGGTATTTTGCGCGTGTCCGGCGCGACTCAAGCGCAACGTCATCCCACAATCTTCGTTGAGTTCGCGCTCCATGCCGACATCGCTCAGCAAGGCGATTTCGCTGTTATGCACCGGCGCGATGCGTAGCCAATCGGCGGCTTCGCCGATGGTCTCGAACTCGCCCGCCGCCAACCGTTTGGCGAAGGTCTTGGTCTCGTCCGACAACGGTAGCGCGCTAAATTCATCGTCCAACTTCAAAGTCGCCCCATGCGCCAGATTGCTTTTGGCCAAACGGCTCGAAAGCGCCGACAACTGCTGCAAAGCGCTCATTGCGGGCGCTTTGTCGCCTTTGGCGTCGAAGAAACCGTAGAATCGCACGGCGCCAAAGGCATCCACCCACAGGGCATCGCGCGGCAATTCGGGGCGCAGTTCGGCTTCTTCGAGGGCAGTCAAACCGGCGGCGATTGCCGACAATGTTTGCAGATAAACCTCATCGTTGGCGGGCGGTTGCCAGTCGGCCAATTGCGTCAATTGCTGCAAAGGCCAGGCGGCATATTCGAGTCCGTCCTGCCTCCAACGGCGCGCGGCGGGGAACAGCTCGGATGCGGGCGGGTTCTCGATGAAGTTTTCGGGCGCGTTGCGCTCGGCGACGAGTTGATAATCGTGGGTTCCCCACTCGTCCACGTCGGCGCGATAGAGATTGATTTGGCCGCGCGCCACGACTTCGATAATTTCCAGGTCGCCCCCCAGAAACGCGCCGGGCGCCAAAGGTCGCGGCGGTTCGAGAACCGATTCCAATTGCTCGACTTCGGCCTCGATTTCAGTTTCTGATTCGGCGGCAACTTCAGCTTCCAGTCCGGCGGCGACTTCAACTTCCGGTTCGGTGGGTTCGTCATTCTCGACGGGAATGGCGGTTTCGAGATCGACTTCGACTTCGACAACCGGCGTCGCGGGCGCGGCGACTTCGGGTTCGGGTTCGGCTTCAGCGTTTTCGGGTTCGCGAGGGGTTTTGGAAAAGAACTTCATGGCGTTCAATGGAGTTTAATGCGCTGGCAACACAAGCCGCGAACACACAGACTTTCATCCTTCATCCTTTATCCTTCATCCTTTTCCCAAAGCGGCGCCAATCTCGCATCATCAACGCGCCAATGTCATTTGAAGCCTGGTGCGCCGTCGCTGGCGCGCTGTTATTGGGCATCGCACTTACCCGCAACTTACTGAAAGATTGGCCGCTCACCACGTCCGCGATTTATCTGGGATTAGGTTTAATTTTGGGCCCGCTCGTGCTCAATAAATTGCACTTCGAGCCCTTCAAGCATACCGAACTTTTGGAGCGCGTCACCGAAGTCGCGGTGATTATCTCGCTGTTTTCGGCGGGCTTAAAATTACGTTTGCCCTTCGAGGACGGACGCTGGAAAGGGCCGCTCCGCCTCGCTCTCGTTTCGATGACGATTACCATTGGCCTGGTCACCCTCGTCGGATATTACTGGCTCGGATTATCAATTGGTGCGGCGGTTTTACTGGGCGCGTTTCTGGCGCCGACCGATCCGGTTTTGGCCAGCGATGTCCAAACGCGCCATCCCGAAGATTTCGACGAACTGCGCTTTTCGCTGACCGGCGAAGCGGGCTTCAACGATGGGACGGCGTTTCCATTTGTGATGCTCGGATTGGGTTTATTGGGGCTGCACGAATTGGGCGATTACGCCTGGCGCTGGTTGGCCATTGACGTGGTGTGGGCGATTGTCGGCGGTCTGGGCATCGGCGCGATTCTGGGGCATCTGACGGCGCGATTGGTCATTTATCTGCGCCAGAAGAAACATCAGGCTGTGGGGACGGACGACTTCATCGCATTGGGTCTCATCGCGGGCGCCTACGGTCTGGCGATTCTGCTGGCGACCTACGGATTTCTGGCGGTTTTCGCGGCGGGGTTGTCGCTTCGCCACACCGAGCGGCGCATCTCGGAAAGCGAGAACAATCGTAGCGAGCAAGAAGAACACGCCGCCGAAGCGGAGGAAGGCGGCGTCAATGATCCGATGCAACTGCCCGAACGCGATGAGGATGTCGAGGAACTCGAAGAAGAACTGGCGACCGACGCCAAACGCGCGCCGCGCTTCATGGCGCGCCAGACGATGCAATTTAGCGAATCACTGGAAAAGGTCGGCGAACTAATTCTGGTCGTCTGGCTGGGCGGCATGATCGCCGCGCAAACCTGGGATTTGCGCACAGTCTGGTTGGCACCGCTACTCTTCTTCGTGCTGCGCCCTTTGGCGGTTTTCCTCGGTTTACTGGGCGACAAATCCACCGGCGTCTCGCGCCCGTTCATCGCGTGGTTCGGCATTCGCGGCATCGGTTCGCTTTATTATCTGTTCTACGCCATCGAACACGATGTGCCCCGCGAAACCGCAACCGAGTTAATCGCCCTCGTGTTCCCGATTGTGGCGATTTCGATTGTGGTTCACGGATTAAGCGTGACTCCTTTGGCGAAATTGTATGATGCGCGCAAAGAAGCGGCAGGTTGAACGCTTCTGGAGATGACGGCTTACTCGTTCGCGATGGGCATTAGCTAACCTTCGCCGTGCGCCGCGCGACTTGGGCGAGGGCGCGCAACGCCTCGTTGACCGACTGCGCGTCGGGAAAAGCGGCGGCGACATCGGCATCGAGCAAAACCAAGTTGGCGCCCTTGGCCACGCGCGCGGCGTATTTGCCGCGCGTGCCCGCCGAAAAGTCGTATTCGGGCAACATTTCTTCAGGGGAAGTGGAAGATTTATCGTTCATAATTTTGCCTTTCGCGCCGCGTGGTTTCGCGCGCGCTGACAATGCGAATTGTTCCGTCGCGGTCGGTATGCACAACAACGATTAACCCGTCATCGGTTGATTTGATTTGCCTACAGTCACAAACCGCGTTTCGTTGACGGAATGAAGCGGATCGGGAATCGTGATCGAAATCGAGTCGCCAAAGACAGACGCGGCTTCAGCGAACGAAACGCCATGTTTTTCCAGATTGCTCGCGGCCTTGTTCTCGTCCCACTCGAATTGAATCACGCTTTTATCTTACCCGTTCACGACGAGGCGCACCGCGAAATCAAGCAGGGAGTCGAGAGTTTATTTTGATTTTTGGCTCTGTTGGGTGCGACTCTGATCGTTGGCCTCGACTGCCACAAGGTTTTCGGGCTTCAAGGGATTTCGCGTCGCAAACGAGCCGATGTTAGAGGCGCGCTTACCTTCGACGAGAAACTGAACTTTCAGAGGGGCGCCTTTGGGTTCGTAGCGAAACGCGAGAACACGGGCCAACGCATAAAAAGCTAACTTGGTATCGCGACGGCTTCTATTCTTCCAGAACTTCTTATCAGCGAAAGCGCGATTGAGATTGATGACTTCTGTGCCCTGCTTGCGCTTTGTATCGGTGGGCAACACGCGGGCACCGGGCGGAAAGTAATCGGGCGCCAGGAAAATTATTTTGTTGAGAACCGGAAGCCGACTTCCCATCGCACGAATTTGCTCATCTCGCGTCCCCCGCGAAACCGAACGCATTCGCAAAGCGCCGTCAATTGGAACTGCCACTTCCTTGGCGATGGAAAACTGAGCACGCGGAACATTAGGCGTGGGAACCGCAGTGGGAACGGGTAAAGCGATTGGAGTTGGCGTTTCGCTCTGGCATCCGATGCAAAGCAATGGAGCAATTGCGATGAAGGGCAGGCAAGCGGATAAAAGTTTCATTATTCCTCGAAAGCATCTAATACCTCATTGGGCAACGGCGCATCTAAGTCGTCGGGCACACGGAACTCGCCCGCGCATAATCCAAATGGACGCGGTTCCCGAACGACCGGCGAAACCTTCTTGAGTTGCGCGATGGGTTCGTCGGCACGCGTAATCACCAGGGTTTCGCCCGCTTCGACCAGACGCAGGTAGGCGGACAAATCCTTTTGCATCTCGTCGGCGCTGATGGTAAACACGGGGAAAGTATAGCGGCGACTCATTCGTTTACCACCGGGCGCACCACGAAGTTACACACCAAATCGGCGAACTCCAAGCGGTCTTCGCTGGCCAGAGGCACCGTTGCGCCTTCGGCGACAGCGAAGCCGTTGACGCGCGTTGGGTTCATTGTTTTGCCCGGCGTCAGATAGAACTTCACGCCCTGCCGTTTAATCTCGGCGTGACGACGGCTGACGAATCGTCCGGCGTCGAAGCGGCTTAAATCCACGTCGGGGAAGATGCCGGTATCGGGGTCGGTGCGGCCCAGCAAGCTATCGGTTTTTTGCAGATAAAGCAGCGTCGGCGGCGCGTTTTTGGGCACGACGCGCAACATGACGGTGTGAATCAGGCCGCGACATTTGCCGCAGTAAATCGCTTTGTCGGTGCGCGGCACCGCGCCGCAATTAGCGCAGAAACAACTCAACAAAGGATGCAAGTTGGTGGCTCTGGGCGCGCCGACGCCTTCGAGCGCGGGTTCTTCTTCGGGCGCGAGATGCGTTTCGCGGAGCGCTTCGCCCATTGCTCCGGCGGTTTGGTAGCGCGCGGCGGGGTCGAGTTGAAGCGCGGTAAGAATCACCTTTTGCAAGGCGGGCGGAATTTTCGCGTCGTAACCCCTGAAGTTGGAGGGCACGCTTTTGGGTTCGGGCGTTTCGCCCGTGAGCAGTTCATACATCAGCGCGCCGATGGTGAAAACGTCGGTCGAAAAACTCAATTCGGAGCGCGACGAATAAAGTTCGGGCGGCGCGTAGCCTTCGGTGCCCAAACCTTGCGTCGCGCGGCGCGATTTGTCGCTAAAGCGGGCGGTGCCGAAGTCAATCAGTTTGCATTTCTGGGCGACGCTATCCCACATCACGTTTTCGGGCTTGAGGTCGCGATAGATGATCTGGCCGGGGAGCGTATGAAGATAATGCAGCGCTTCGCAGAGTTCGATGCCGACGGCGACGACGGCTTCGGCGGGAAACGGCTGTGAGTTGTTGGCGATGCGATAATCGTCGAAGACTTTGCGTAGCGTCGTGCCCTGCACCAGTTCCATGACGAGGAAAATGTCCTCGTTTTCGGGTGGCGTGGGAGCGTCGGGGATGCGCTCGACGAACTTGACGATTTTGGGATGGCTGATTTGCGACAACACTTCGGCCTCGCGCCAGAAGAGTTTGCGTTGATACTCGAAATCTTCTTCCGAAGCCGAGCCGGTATCGAAGAGCTGTTTGATGACGACGAAGTTGGCGTCTTCGTCGCGGGCGCGAAAAACGGTGCCATAGGTGCCCTGACCTAAAATCTCGACAATTTCGTAAGAGTGTGCGGCGCCGGAAATATGTTCGCCGGGTTTGAGAAGCATGGGGTTAAGTATGAGAAATGCGAACCGCGAGCGTAAGCGACCGGCCAAATCAAAGTGCGAGGAAATTATGACTTAGCCGGTCGCTTACGCCCGCGGTTCGCAAGAAAAACGCTCTAAAACCGGCGACCGACGAACAGCAGCAAGCCGTTGGCGCTCAGGCCATCGGCTTTCTGGGCGACCAATTGATATTTGGCCTCGATGAAATACGGATTGGGGAACTGATAACCGGCCTGCGCGAAACCGCCGACGGTCGTTTTCGATTCGGATGAGCCCACGCCGTCATCGCCGTTGAGGAAATAAACGCCCGCGCCCAACCCAAAGTAGGGGTTGCCGGTGACGATCTTGAGCGGGTTCTTCGGGCCGAAAGTGCGCGAGATGGTGAGGGGCACGGTGCGCAGCCCGCCGCGATCTTGGTAGCCAATCGAGGCGAACGTATTGCCGCCAAACAGACGCGGAATTTTCACGTCGAGTTCGGCGGCGGGAATGATGTCACCCGCCTGATCTTTGGTGGTGCTATCGGTCGGCAAGAGCGCGCCGATTTTGACGCGAACCGGCAAAAGTCCGGTATCTTGCGCCTGCGCCGCGCGCGCGGGCAACAGCGCCGCGCCGCAGAGGGCGATGGCGGGAATCAGCAGAGATGTTTTGGAAATGTTCATGGAATGTGCGTTATCCGAAGGTTTTAACCTCCGGACGGAGCGCGGAAGAGTTTGAGAATGAACCGTCAAAAACGTTGCGGCTTATTTCATCTTCTGCGCCCACACCGCGATATCGCGCGTCACCGGCGGAATCTGCAACATCAACCCTTTGGCGTCGGCCCGAACCGTCGTAGTTTGCAACGGTTTGCCCGCCAGCGTATCCCACCAGGTCACGCGATAATTGCCCGGCTCCAGCGACGAAATTTGCGCCGTTCCCTTTGCGCTGCCCTGCGGATTGGCGGCTTCGATGTTGTCGCGATGGAAGAACCAACCGATCATCCAATCGCCGTTGGCTTTGACATATCCGTCCAACAGTGGCGCGGCTTCGGGCACGCGCAGAGCGCCCAGCAAAATCCAGTCTTGCCCGGTGTTTTCCAGCGTCAAAGTTTGTGGCCCCGCCTCGACCGGAATCGCGATTTCGCGGTCGAGTTTGGTGTCGGCTTCCGTCGCGGGAAACGCATAATCAACGGTTTTTCCGCCGACGCCAACGCGCAGATTGGCACCCACTTTGGCGACCTGCGCCAGCGTCAAAGTTAAAGTGGCGGGACGCGGCAGATTAAGATGCAATTTTAGCGGAACAGGATTCAAATCGCGATGATTCTCGCCCTGAAAGTAGGAGGACAATTTGCTGAACTCACTGGCCGAAGCCGAATCGGACAAGTCGAATTCGCTCCCCTGGGCCGCGCCCCAGCCGCCGTTGAAGGTGAGCTTTAAATCGGTGCGGTCGGGCGTATCAATCAAAGCGGCGACGCGGCGCACCGGCTTACGCTGGTCTTGCCGCGCGAAATCGCTGGCGCGGAGCAGCGCACTGGCCGCCGCGAAATGGAAATAGTAGTTGTCGCGCTCGACGCGGTCGCCCTCCCAATACTGCGCGGCTCCGCCGACATCGCTCATCAATCCGGCCCACACGCCGGAGTGCATCGTCCATTCGTCGGGCCGATCTTTGGTGTTATCGGGGCCAAACTCGCCGACAAAACTGGGCTTGACCGGCCACTCCTTGCCGGCGAAATGCTCTGCGCTTAAAACGGGAATCAGGTAAATCGGATAGGCGTGATATTGATAATAATCGAGCGGCGCGTAGACGGCGGGCGGCGCGTCCGAACTGGTGGTGACGAGGTGATCGTAAACGTCCTGCTCGCGCAAGAAGTCCGACATCTCGCGGTGCCAGGCGGCGACTTCATCCCACTTTTTGTCCTGCGCGGCGGCGGTAAATTGGACTTCGTTCCACAACTCCCACGCCATAATATGCGGCGAATAACCGTAGCGCGCCACGATATAACGCAGCTTGCGTTTGGTCAATTCGCGCGCGCGGGCGTTGGTAAAGAACTCGTCGGGCGTTTGCAAAAAGCCGCCATTTACAACGTTCCACGGGTTGTCGTCCCAATTGGGATTGACTTTGAGCGAATACTGGCCGTGATGCTGAATCGCCATCTGCACATAAACATCGTGGCGGTCGGCGCTTTGGATAATGCTGTCCCAGCGTCGCGCGGCCTTCAAATCGATCTGACCAATGGGCAATGTGCCGGATTGCGGCCAGTCCAGATTCTTGCCGTCCCAGTGATTCATCCAGATGCGCGACCAGTTCAGGCCCGCATTTTGGAGTTGCGCGAACTTCTCTTCGTAACCCTTTTGCTCGCCACCCGTCCACGCCTGGTTCATGCCAAACGGGTAAAAGCGCGTCCCGTCGGCGAAGCTAAAGCGACGCTTATCGCGCGCGTCAACGCCCACCCAGGCGTTGCGGAGAGCGCTGGCATTGCTGACGTTAAAGCGTTGTGGTTGCGCGCGCAAATTCAGCTTGCGCCCGTTATCGTAAACGCCGACGACGCGGTAAACGCCCGGCGCGCGGGGCGTGTGACGCACGCGCCAGGTCGCGTCGCCATCGAAAAACGCGGGCAGCGAAGCGATTTCTCCACCCGGCGCGGCCAGACGCACACGCACGTCGTGGCTCTGGTAATCGAACGGGTCGCCGGTAAAATTGGGCCACTCGAACGCGACCTCAATGACCGCGTAAGCGCGCGCGCCCTGCAAGTTAAGCGGCGCTGAAACGCGAGCCGTTTGTGCTTGTGCAAGCATGCCATTCGCGAAGAGTAAAGTAGAAGCTAAGGCCAGAGGCAGATAGCAAAAGTGAAATTGGGGCATCGGTGTAAGTTTGACAAAGGCTTGGTCTGTCTGCACAAGAGAGCGCTCCAATGCTGGCGAAACGAGGCTCCTTCAAAGTAACTCACCTTACGCGGTTTGGTTATGGCGGCCTCCGTGCTGCCGAACGCGCCTGAACGCTCAAACCTCCGCCGATGCTTTCACGTTACGGTCACTCGCCAACGCGTGAGCGTTCAGGCACGTTCGGCGGCACGGAGGCCGCCGCTACCGTTTCGCTTGTAAGAGGGCCAGACATACTCCGACCGCGTAAGGTGAGAAAGCAAGATTGAACAGAGCGTGAACGAAGTTGACCTGTATTACTAAAGCGGAGTTTGGAGCGCGCCCGTGAGGACGAAAAACGTTTCAATCGCCCTCACGGGCGCGCTCCAAACAACAGAGAGAAAATGCAAGGGCACCGAGTTCACGCTCTACTGAAGAAGCACCCCGTTGTAGACGTGGCAAGCCGCGGTGTCTACCAACGAGGGCCCATTTCACTTGGTCAGCCCCGGGCTTGCCAACGCCTTTATCGTCGCCGATTCGATAACGGCTTCCAATCCGGCGCGCGCCAACTGCCACAATTCGGGCGCCCATACCGTGTTTTCGACGGCATCGAAGGCGCCCGAAACGTCGCAGGTTTCGCCCGCGAAGAGGGCATCCAAAGCGCCCGCGAGCGGCGTTTGGGCGCGCAGGTTGAACCGCAGCGACGGCGACAAAGCGCACAACAGCGTCGCGGTGGCGGCATCGTCGGCGCGCGCGGAAAAGTGCGCGCGATGACGACGTTTGCCGAGGAAAAATTGCCGCCCGCCGCGAAAGCAGCCGCCGCCCACAGGCCGCGCTCGCGGGCGCTGGCGCCGCCTTCGGGCGCGCCCTGCGCGATGGCATCGAGCGCGCGCCGCCGCCGCCAACTGCGGACAAACCGCGCGCGCGGCAAAGTCGGCGGCGCCCGCTTTCGCGGCGCGCGAAACTTTCGATTTCGGCCCACTCGTGCGGAGCGGGCAAACCGCGCAGTTTGGCGGCGGAGGCGGCTTCGGGATAGCGCGGCGCGAACAGCTTTTCGCCGGTTTTATTCATGCGACAAAGGACGTTTTGGCGGGCGTTTCGCTCCGGTTTGTGGGCGTGAATCTGAGACACAAAACGACGGCCAATCGCTAAACTTGCAGCTTCATGAAAAAGCTCAAGCCGCCAGCGCCAGCGCCGTTCGCAATTGCACCCTGGGAACACGACGGCGTCCAATTCGAGACGATGCCTGGCGCGACGGTGCGCGTCGAAATCGGCGGCAAAAGGCGCAACTTGTTGCTCAAAATACGCGGCGGTCGGATATTCTTCAAAGAGCCGTCGCGCGCTCAGATTTACGCGACGCAGGGCCGCTTTGACGACGATTTAACCGGCGATGCGCTGATCGAAAAGTGGGAAACGGCGGTCGAGGCGCAGAGTTACGGAGCGCTCTTCATCAAGAGCGATTACCTCGCGCGATTGCCGATGCGCGCACAACTCATCTTTCTGGTGCGCCCCGACGGGAGCGCGCTGGTGCAAGAACACTTCGATGAGGAGACCTGGTTCGAGTTGCCACAGGCGGCGATAACGCCGTCGTTGTGGCATTCGGGTTTGGTGGGCGATGCCGTCGGGCTGTTGATGGGAGCCGCGCATAACGCGGTGTTGAATCGCGCGGTCACGCCCGCACAACGCGACCGAGACCTCGCGAAATTCGTCGGGGCCACGCCCGAAACTTTCGCGCTTCTCGTGCGCGGCGCGGTCGAAACGTTCGTGCCAGCGCTCCAGAAAAATCGGCTTTCTTTCGAGGTCGAACTCAAAAGCGGCAGCGCCTTTCATGCGGGCGCCGACAATTCGCCTTTTGGCTCAATTCCCGAAAGTTCGCCCGATTTTGGGCGCGCCTGGAGATTGCTCAAAACTCATCTTCCGTTCGTGGGCCTAAACTGGCACGAGGGAGCCGAGCAGAACGATTATTATGGATTCCAAAAAATGGAGCGGCTTTCCAGAGCGGGCCGCGAAAAGTGGGGCGAAGATTGGCGCGGCAACTGGGCGCCGCAACGCGCGCTCTTCAAGCTAAAAATCAAGCCCAATGCTTCGGCGCACGAACAGTTGGAAAGCCGTCTGGCGCTGCGCGATTTTCTGGCGGCGCTTGATACTCCCGAAGCCACCGAACTTCTGGGCAAACTGTAAACGAACCCATGTCCGATTTCTCTCCGCAACCCGCCCACTCGCGCGCGCCCGCGCGCCTCGATGTGATGGGCGGCATCTCCGATTATTCGGGCGGCCTGTGCCTGGAATGGCCGCTTGAAGTCGCCACCACTTGCCGCGTCACGCCGCACGATGAACCCGTAATTATCGCGCAAACGCAAGTGCCGACGCGCGCGAATTGGGACGCTAAAATCGAAGTTTCGCTCGACGAACTGGCGAATCTCGACGCCAGCAGAGCGCGCGAAAAATTCACCGGCCCAGGCGGTTGGGCGCTTTATGTCATCGGCGCATTAGTGATTTTGCGAACCGAAATCGGTTGGCGCGCGCCGCAGGGAATGAGCATCGCCATTGAATCGCAGGTGCCGCACGGCGCCGGAGTTTCGTCGTCGGCGGCGCTCGAAGTCGCGGTAATCACCGCGCTCAATCGGGCGTTTCGACTGGGATTGGACGGCCACAAAATCGGGCGATTGGCGCAAAAGTTAGAAAACGAAATCGTCGGCGCGCCCTGCGGCGTGATGGATCAACTCACGGTTTCACTGGGCCGCGAAAATCATCTGTTGCAGCTCAAGTGTCAGCCCGACATCGTCGAAGGTTTTGCGGCGCCGCCCGATGGCATCGAGTTCTGGGGCATTGATTCGGGCGTCAAACATTCAGTTGGCGGCGCGGCTTACGGCCTGGCGCGTTGCGCCGCGATGATGGGCCGCGCGCTGTTAAGTCGCCTCGCGCCCGCCGCGATGCGCGGGCCGGACGGCGAATTGTATCTGGCCAACATCTCGCCCGATGTCTGGCGCGCCTTACGCAAACCCTTGCCCGAACAGATGAGCGGCGCCGATTTTTTGCGCGATTATCAGCATCTCGACAGCGTGACGACGGTTGATCCCGATACGGTTTATCCGCTACGATTGGCGACCGAGCATCCGATTTACGAAGCCGACCGAGTCGCCCGTTTCGCGCGCCTGTTGCGGCAGATGGACGAGAATCCCGCCGCTCGCGCGGCGTTGGGTCGGGCGGCGGGCGAGCTGATGATTCAGAGCCATTTTTCTTACGATCACCGATGCAAGTTGGGCAGCGCAGAGACCGATTTGCTGGTGCAACTGGCGCGCGAAGTCGGAGTTGAGGGCGGAATTTACGGCGCCAAAATCACCGGCGGCGGCGCGGGCGGCACGGTCGCGTTGATGGGCGACTGCCAGCTTAACACCGATTTGGACGCGACAATCGAGGAGATCGCGGCGCGTTATGCGCGACAAAGCGGGTGCAGGCCGCAGATATTTCGCGGTTCGTCGGACGGAGCCAACGTTTAATTTTAGACAGGATGAACAGGATGAGACAGGATGGGTTCGAGCGGGTGCGACTGTCAAAGAAAAACAATTGAATTGTTGGCTTGGGCATCGAGACTCCACTCGCTCGAACCCATCCTGTTCATCCTGTCTAAAAATATGCGTTTAACTTTCCATTTTTCCCAGCGCCGCCGCCACCGTCGCCATCGATTTACGGCTGGTCAAATCAACGTGAATCGGCGTGACCGAAATATAATTTTCTTTGATCACTAAAACGTCGGCGTCATCGCGTTCGGCGCGGTCAATGACTTCGCCGCCGCGCCAGAAATACTCGCCAATGTTGGGCGCCTCGTAGCGCACCAAATCGCCTTTGTAGCGCCGCGAACCCTGGCTCGTCACGCGCGCGCCCTTGATGTCGGCGGGCGCGCCGTTGGGCACGTTGACGTTGAGAAAGGTGTCGCGCGGCAGCTCCAAAGTTGGGATCACCAGCGCGAAGTCGGCACAAAACTGGGCGGCGGCGTCCCAGTGTGGGTCGGTGTGCGTCACGAGCGAAATCGCCATCGACATCACGCCGTTGAGAATCGCTTCCATCGCGCCGCCGACCGTCCCCGAATAATGCACGTCGTCGCCCAGGTTCGGGCCCAGATTAATACCCGAAATACACAATTCGGGCGGACTCTGGCAGATATGCAACAGCGCCATCGCCACGCAATCGGCGGGCGTGCCGTTGGTGGTATAAGCCAGACCGTCGCGCGTTTCGACGGTCTTCACGCGCAGAGGCTTGTGCATGGTGATGGCGTGGCCAATCGCCGAGCGCGGTCGGTCGGGCACGCAAACGGTGACTTCGTGACCCGCGCTATTCAAAGCGGCCCAGGCCGCATGGACGCCGGGCGCGCCGACGCCATCGTCGTTGGTTAATAAAATTTTCATCGGTAACTGGCGCTGGAGAAAAGCGGACTTACTATTTTACAATGGGCAAGTTTCGACGATGTTATCGCGCTTCAAATTGTTCGCGCCAAACCTTCCATTCGTCGGCGTCAGTTTCCCACTCGCAGTAAATCGCCGCGCCCGCGTAATTATCCGGCAGTTTGCCAAACTCGCTCAAAGCCCGATGCAATCCAGCCAACGCGTCGGGCAAATTCTCGACGCGCGGATCGTGATAAAGCGGCCCCAACTTTGGCCCGGCGGCGCCATAAGTCGGCACGCCAATTAGAATCTCGGATTGGCTGTCGCGCGTCCAACTTAAAACTGTGCGCGCCCAGCGCGCGCTCAACCACTGATACATTTTGGCGTCGTGCAGCGAACTATCGTAAAGCATCACCGCGATTTGGTCAACGCGCGCCGCGACCTGGCGATAATAATTCTGGCTCCACGCCAGCCGCAACGGATACCATTCGCTTTGTGGCGGATAACCCGAAATCGACAAAATTTTGTTTGGCCCAATGGCCGCTTTCAACTCATCGAGCAGCTTTAACATTCCAGCGTCATCCGATTTCCACGGTTCGACGTTGAGATGCACGCCCGCCAAACGCGGATGACGGCGCATCAGCGCGCCGACCGAAGCGACGAATCGCGCGCTCTTGGCCGCATCGCTGGGCACGATATGTTTTCCCATGCGCCCGCCGATCCACGGAAACACGCGTTGGCGCGGCGTGCCATCGAGAAAGCGTTCGATTTGCGCGTCGTCGGAGGCGCTCATGGCACCGTCGGCTTGGGTTGGCGTGAGGTGCGGATACAGATCGCGAATGCCGTTATCGCGGCATAACTGCGCCATTTGCGCGATGGATTGCGCATCGCGAAAGCGCGCTTTTTCGGCGGGTTCGTCGCTCTTAAACCAACTGTCGGCGCCCAGCCAACCGTGACCGATCCACAACGCGTTACGATTCAAATTATCGCGACCATCGGTGACCGTGAGACCGGGTTGCCAGCGCCAGTGAGCGAAGGCGAGCAACAAAAACAGCGCCGCCAAACCGCCCCAAAATCGGCGACTGCGCCAAATTGGGCGGCGTTTGGCGGCACTGTTTTTCATCGTGCCAATGCTTTGATGATAGCCGGTTCGAGCTCTTCGCCGCGCAGATTAATGGCCGCGATTTTTCCGTCTTTGCCGATGAGAATGGCAAAAGGAATTCCCCTCGCGCCATAAGTTTTGACGTTGGGCATTTGCTCGCCGTCGTCAACCTGCGTCCACGCGATGCCATGCTCTTTGACAAAAGCGCGCACCGTCGCTTCGTTGTCAGCCTTCGCGATGCTGATGATGTCGAATCCTTGGTCGCGATATTTATTGTAGTTCGCTTCCAGCGTCGGCAGTTCGGCGATACAAGGTTCGCACCAGGTCGCCCAAAAATCGAGCAACACGACTTTGCCCTGGTAATCGCCGAGAGAGAGCGGCTTGCCTTCCATTGTTTGACCCGTCAAAGGGAACGGTTCGGCGCCGACAACTAAACGCTCGTTGTAAAATTTAGGAACATCGGCCTCGTCCGTCATTTTGGCACCGGCGGGCGGCGCGTAAACGAAAGTCGCGGGCGTGATGTCCGCAGTTTGTGGCGTGAGCAACATCGTCGTCTCCGACTTTTTATATTCGCCACCGATTTCCTGAAGCACGCCGGATTCGGTTTCAATGCGGCGAACCAGATGAGATCGGGGATCGAAGTAAATTCGATAGGTTGTCGGAGTGAATTTCTGGCTCAGGGCCACGCCATCGAGACCATGAGCGGGCGAAAGCGTCACGCTTTTCCAGCCGAATCCACGTTCGGGCGCCAGAGTGTTGGCGCCCGTCATCAGATTGCCCAATGGCGCACTGAGCATCGAAATCACAAAACGCGTCATATTCACATCGTCATTGCGCTCTTGCCAGTAAGAGTTTGGCTCGAATTGCACGTTCCTCAAGCCTTTGTTGCCCACAATAACGCTTGAGCCGCCGTCAAAAGCCGATTCGAGACGCGCTTTATCGGGGCCTTGCACCCACAGCGTGCCCTGCGCTGCACGTTTGGGTTGCTCTTTCCCTTCAAAACGACCAGATGTGGTGAATTTCAGAGTCAAGCCATCGAGCGCCCGATAAGCCGCCACCGATTGATCCAGCAAAGCCACCGCCGCCGGATCGATACTGGGCGCGACAACGTCCGCTTGCGGCGGCGCAACCGGCGCGGCGAGGGCAGCCGCAGTCAGGGTGCCAAGCACGGCGCTGGCGAGAAGAGTTGGTTTCATGGGAGTTGTAGAAACAGACAAAGGAATGCCCCGTAAGTCGCTCGATAATGGACGCAAAAAGCACAACGCCCGCGCCGAATAAATTTGAGCGCGGGCATTGATCGGTTACAGCGAATTTTATTTGGCCAGTGCCGCTTGGATCGCTGGCTCCAACTCTTCGCCGCGCGGATTAACCGCCGCGATTACGCCGTCTTTGCCAATCAAAAGCGTGAACGGAATCGCCCTCACGCCGTAAGCCTGAGCGTCGCCCGCTTCCCAGCCTTTGCCGTCGAAAATCTGCGGCCAGGGCATCGCTTTGACTTTGATGAAGTCGCGCAATTCGGCTTCGTCTTCGTCGAGCGAAACGCCGACGATATCGAAGCCCTGCGGATGATATTTGCCGTAGTTGGCTTTGACGTTGGGCAGTTCGCCCACGCACGGGCCACACCAGGTCGCCCAGAAATCGAGCAACACGACTTTGCCTTTGTAGTCATCCAACGAAAGCGATTTGCCTTCGAGAGTTTTGCCCGCTAAGGCGAACGGTTTGGCGCCCACGACCAGGCTCGCATCGTAGGGTTTGGGCCGCTCCGCCTGCGTGATTAACTTGGCGCCGACGGGCGGCACATATTGGAAAGTCGCGGGGGTAATCGCGCTGTTATCGGTGGTAAAAGTGGTGACGTTGGAGTAAGCAACCGGCTTTTCGCCCTTTTTGACAACGACGGACGTGGCCGCTTCGACGCGCGCCACCAGATGCGTTTTCGGGTCGAGATAAACCTGAAAAGTCACCGGATTTTCACCTTCCTGGGTTGGCAATTGCATCGAAACGCCCTGGAGACCATCGCGCGTAATCAGCGCGACTTTTTCCCAGGGAATTCCACCGTCGGGTGACAAAGGATTTTTGCCGTCCAGCATCGAACCCAACGGCAGGCTGGCCGCCGAACGCATGGCTTCGACAACGCGCGTAATTGTGCCCTCGCTCATCTCCATCTTTTGATAAGAAGTTGGGTTGGTTTGCGCGATCAGACTGGCGCCGTCGCTGACGTAAAGCAGTTGGCTATCGCCGACTTTCATCGTCAGGCGGGCATTGCCAGGCTTTTGAATTTGCAGCGTGCCGCTCCCTGAGGTGGACTGATTCACGGTGCCGCCGAGATTATCGGTGATAACGAACTTCTGCGACAACTTATCGAGCGCGGCATAAGCCTTCACCGATTGGTCAAGCAAAGCGACGGCGCGGGCATCCATTTTTGGCGCGGCGGCGGGCGCCATCGCGGGCGCGGTAGGTGCGGCGAAGGCGCAGGGCGTTGCCAGCAACGGAGCGCCCGTAAGCGCCAGCGTCGCCAGCAAAAAGCGAGTGGGTTTCATCGCAAGGTGAGACGCGCGAAATTGTGGAAGGTGTCGTTACTCTTCTCGCAGATTAAAACCTGTGGTTTCAGACAACAAGACTTGACAGCGTTACCACCCTTGAACCGCGCGTAAGCAAGTCGGCCCGCCGAACACTTTTGCTTTTCCCCGCAACGCTAAAGAGAAAGCATCAACGGGCGGCGGGCCGACTTGTTTACGCGCGCGGTTCAAGGGTGGCCACGCACTGCGCCAAACGTTATTTATTTTTGCGCGGAAAGACATCGGTCTGCAAATTATTCACGCGCTCCAGAAACATGATGCCGTCGAGATGATCAATTTCGTGTTGCATGGCGACGGCCTCGAAATCGTAGCAGGTAATCTCGCGATCATAACCGTCCAGGTCTTGATAAGCGATAACGACCATTTGAGCGCGACTGACGTTGGCGGTGAAATCGGGCAATGACATACAACCTTCGCGCCCGATGCGTTCGCCCGCGCGCACGACAATTTTCGGATTGACGAGCGCGAAAAAGCCCTGGCTCTGCACGCCGAACTTGCGATGGCCCGATGTGTCCACGACGGTCACGCGCGCCATTTCGCCGATCTGCGGCGCCGCGATGCCGACGCTACCACGACCCGCGCGCATCGTCTCTTCCAGGTCGAGCGCGAGCGCGCGCAACTCGTGATTGAAACGAGTCACCGGCGCGCACGGCTGACTAAGCCGCGCATCGGGCACGAGAAGAACGGGACGGAGCATGGGAGAAAGGCTGAAGGATAAAGGCGAAAGGATAAAAAGGGGACGGAAGAAATTTATCCTTCAGCCTTTCTCCTTTTCTCAAAGCGTTTCCGCTTCCAATGCGCGCAGCGAAATCTGCAAATCGGGCGCGCGATGGCGCAGTTCGGCTTCGAGCGCATCGGGCCGCAGTTGCGATGGCAACTCCAATTCGAGCAGCATGACGTAAGCCATGCCCGCCGAAGCGACGCGCGTTTGCACGTCGGTCACGTTGACGCCACGCTCGGCCAAAACCTGCGTCACACGCGCCAGCAATCCGCTGGTTTCGGGGCCATAAGCCGTCAGCATATGGCGCGGCCCCTCGGCCACGCGCGCCGCTTGCGCCGACGCGATGTCAATGGTGAGGCCGTGCGATTCGTGCAAAGGCAATAGACGCTCTTCGAGCGCCGCAAGACTCAAATTGGCGGGCGGCGCCACCACCAGAATCATGGCGAACTGCCCCGATAATCGCGTCATCGTGGTATCTTCGAGGTTGCAGTTGGCGTCGAAAAGTTGCTGGGCCAAGGCGTGCGCCATACCAGGATGATCGGGGCCAACGGCGGTGATGATAAACATGGGTTTAAAGGGACAAGGAGCAGGGAACAAGGAACCAGGGACAAGGGACAAGGGACAAGGGACAAGGTTTAAAAGCGTAACGGCGAAGAAAGATTTGACTATAGGAAACCTAAATCAAATGTAAATTCAATGCGATATAAAATCGCAGCCAAGGAAGTCGTCAACCTTCGTTGACGCGGGCTACGCCCGAAAATCGCGCTGACTTTTGTTGCGCAGCAACGCGTCAACGAAGGTTGACGCCTTCCTTGGCTGCGATTTTATATCGCATATTCACAACTCATTTGGGCGCACTATATTTTTCCCCTTGTTCCCTGTCCCTTGCTCCTTTAGCCGCCCAGCTCCTTCTTCAAAATCTCGTTGACCAGAGCCGGATTCGCTTTGCCGCGCGTCTCCTTCATCACGCCGCCGACCAGAGCACCAAACGCTTTCTGCTTGCCGCCCTTGTAATCTTCGACAATTTTGGGCAACTTCTCCATGACGCTCCGGCAAATCGCTTCGAGTTCGCCGGTATCGCTCATCTGTTTCAGGCCTTTTTCCTCGACCACGACATCGGCCTCTTTGCCAGTCTCCAGCATTTCGTCGAATACGTCTTTGGCGATTTTGCCCGAAATCGTGCCATCTTCGATTAAACCAACTAATCCACGCAAGTTGGCCGGTGAAACGCGGGCGTCGTCAATCGAGGTGCCGCTCGCGTTGAGGCGTCCCAATAGTTCGTTGGCGACCCAGTTGGCGATTTGTTTGGGATTGGCGGCGCCCTGACAGGCCTCTTCGTAATAGCGCGCGACGTTGGGCGCGGCGGTCAACACTTCGGCATCGTAGGCCGACAGACCCAAATCGCCGGTAAAACGCGCGCGTTTGGCGCGCGGCAGTTCGGGCATTTCGGCTTTCACGCGGTCGAGCCAGGCATCGTCAATGTGAAGCGGCGCCAGATCGGGTTCGGGCATATAACGATAATCGTGCGCGTGTTCCTTGCTGCGCATGGACTGCGTCGTGCCGGTGGCTTCGTCCCACAGCATGGTTTCCTGCAAAACGACGCCGCCCCGATCCAGAACTTTGGTCTGCCGCACGATTTCGGCGCGCAGACTATCGCGCACCGCCTTCATCGAGTTGAGATTCTTGACTTCGACGCGCGTGCCATACTGCTCGGCGCCCCACTCGCGAAGGCTAACGCTGGCCTCGAAACGCAGACGGCCCTGCTCCATTTTGCAATCGGAAATCTCGGCGAACAGCAAAATTTCGCGCAGCGCCGTCATGTAAGCATCGGCCTCCTCGATAGAACGCATATCGGGATCGGAGACGATTTCGAGAAGTGGAATTCCGGCGCGATTGAGGTCAATCAAGCTCGAATCGGGATCGCCGACGCTTTCGCCGTGCGACGATTTGCCGGTGTCCTCTTCCATATGAACGTCGTGCATCCCGACCTTCTTGCGCGTGCCATCGGCCAGTTCGATTTCGAGATAACCGCCGACGCCCAGAGGTTGCGCCATTTGGGTGATCTGGTAGCCCTTGGGCAAATCGGGATAAAAATAATGCTTGCGTTCGAAGAAACAGCGCCGCGAAATATCGCAGTTGAGCGCTAACGTCGCGCGTAGCGACAGGTCAACGCCCGCCTTGTTCAACACCGGCATCGCGCCAGGTAAGCCGAGGGTGACGGGATCAACGAGCGTATTGGGCGGCGCCAGAGCCAGGTTGGGCGAGGCGACGAACTGTTTGCTTTTGGTCAGGAGTTCGGCATGGACTTCCATACCGATGACGACTTCGTATTTGGGTTTGGGTGTAGCTGAGGCGGGAGCGGAGGTGGACATAACGCGCGAAAAGGCATCTTCGGTTGGGCGGACGCCTTACTATTTTAACAAAGCCACCGAACCCGTCGAATGGGGCCATTCAGTTTTTGGGAGTCAGCGAACGAATTGGCGGCGGTCTCGAACGGCCCGCTTGCCTGGGCGCGCGGTTCACATCGAAAGTGGCGATGGCTCCAAGTTCTGGGGCGCCCCCTTCAAATCAGCTAAAATTTATCCGCATGATCGAACCTCAAGACCACATTTTATTTTTCGGCGATTCCATCACCGACGCCGGTCGCAACCGCGACGCCCCTGCCGGAGATTCCGGCGGTTGGGGCGGCGGCTACGTCCATCAAATCGCGGCTTATCTGGGCGCGCAAGACCCCGCCGACGAACTGATTTTCACCAACAAAGGCATTTCGGGCAACCGCGTCACTGATTTGGAGAAGCGTCTAAAAACCGACGTTTTGGACGAAGAACCCGACATCGTTTCGATTCTCATCGGCATCAACGACGTGTGGCGCCGCTACGATGCGGATGTGGTTTCTCACGCCGACGAATTTGAGGCGGCTTACCGGCGCATCCTGAAGAAAATCAGCAAAGATGGCGCGCGGCTAATTTTGCTGGAGCCGTTTCTGTTGCCCGTCCCTGAAGATCGCCGCGCGTGGCGCGAAGATTTGGATCCGAAAATCCACATCGTGCGCGATTTGGCGCGCGAGTTCGAGGCGACACTGGTGCCGCTCGACGGCATTTTCGCGGCGGCCTCGGCCAAACGCGAACCGGCGTTCTGGGCGAGCGATGGCGTTCATCCCTCGCCCGCCGGTCACGCGCTCATCGCGCGCGCCTGGATTGACGCGATGGAAGCATAAAACAAGGATAAAGGCTGAAGGATAAAGGATAAAAAGTAAGCTCTATCACTTTTCGGAGCTTACTTTTCATCCTTTATCCTTGTTTTCGCGCCGCGCGTAGCTTGTCGCCCAATCGCTCGAACGCCATGGTGCGCGAACCGTTGGGCCGTTCGACGCTTTCGCGCCACACGATGCGTCCGGCGCGGTCGCGTAGCGTCATGTTGGCTTTGAAGCCGCCATCGCGCGTGCCCTGACCCCACGAATCCAGACTGACATCGGCTTTGTTGCGGCTGGAGACGAACTTCAGCCCCATCTGCCGCATCTCGGCGCGCAACTGCTTGTTGAAGTAAGCGTTGCCGCGCGCCGAGTGATCGTAAACCGTGTTGATTTTCTGCACCGTCGTAGCGGGCGCCGCAAGGGCGACGATGGGCGTCAGGGCGCCGAACGCGGTGGCAAAGAGCAGTTTGGAATTCATGCCGAATTCGGACGCGCATCACGCGATGGCGTTCGATTGTTCACGTTTAGAAATGCCTATTTTTCCCGCGACGTCGTCGCACATCGAAGCCGCCGCGCGCCGTCTGCAAAACGGCGAATTGGTCGCCTTTCCCACCGAAACCGTTTACGGCCTGGGCGCGAACGCGCGCGACGCCAACGCCGTCGCCCAGATTTACGCGGCCAAAGGTCGGCCCGCGTTCAATCCGCTCATCGTTCACGTCGCCGACGTTGCGGGCGCGCAAGCAATCGCCGTCTGGAACGAACGCGCCCAACGGTTGGCCGACGCGTTTTGGCCTGGGCCGCTCACGCTGGTTTTGCCGTCGCGCGGCGCCGTCTGCGCGGCGGTCAGCGGCGGTTTGCCGAGCATAGCGGTGCGCGTGCCCGCGCATCCAATCGCGCTCGAATTGTTGCGACATTCGCGGCTGGCGTTGGCGGCGCCTTCGGCCAATCGTTCGCAGCAGGTCTCGCCGACGCGCGCGGCTCACGTCGCGGCCTCATTGGGCGAAGCAGTCTGGGTTCTCGACGGCGGGCCCTGCGAAATCGGGTTGGAATCAACCGTCCTGGATTTAAGCGGCGAACATCCGCAAATTCTGAGACCGGGCGCGTTGGGCGCGCGTGAACTGCGACCGATTATCGGCGAAATTAGCTCACCCGACGAAACAGTCGCCGACGATGAAACGCCACGCGCTTCGCCCGGGCAGATGGCCAAGCATTACGCGCCGCGTGCGCCCGTGCGTTTGTTTTCGCATTTGACCGATGCTCACTTCCACGCGGTCTCACTGGGCGACGGCAAAAAGCTGGGCGTTTTGTCGCTGGAACCGACGACGCTCAAAGCGCGCGAAATCGTGCTGCCCGCCGAACCCATCGGTTACGCGCGCGCACTTTATGCGGCGTTGCACGAGTTGGACGAAGCGGACGTCGAACTGATTTTAATCGAAGAAGTGCCCGCGATTCCCGCGTGGGACGCGGTGCGAGACCGGTTGGGGCGAATGGTTTCGGATGATGGATAGCGCGAACGTTTTCCCTCACCCCGCCTTCGTAGAACTCAGGCCCCCCTCTCCCGAAGGCAGAAGGGAAGTCAGGCTCAACAACGCCCTACTCGATTTCTGGTAACGACCCGACCTTCTACGCCGGTTAATTCCAACCCAACGCCAAAACGCCCCGACATCATCTGTCGGGGCGTTTTCGTTTGTCCGCCACACTAACAGCAAACCCCGCGACGATTGTCGCGGGGTTTGCTGTTTGGGCCGCAGCGTTAATCCAAGTCCAGACCTTTGCCGAAGCCGACCAAAAACTCGCGCCATTCGGGGCGCTTGACGGCACTGACGAAACGGGGAAACGAGATATAAGGAATGTAACGCGGCTTGCGCGGCGGATGCGGCAGACGCATTCCGCACTCTTGCGGCGTGCGGTTGCCCTTTTTGTTGTTGCACTTCAGGCACGAACAGACCACATTTTCCCAGGTGTTCTCGCCGCCGCGATGACGCGGGAACACATGGTCAATCGTCAGCGTTTCGCGCGAGCCGCAGTAAACGCAGGTATAACTATCGCGCGCCAACACCGATTTGCGCGAGATTTTCAATTCGGGCAACGGACGGCGCACGACTTCGTGCAAGCGCAAAACCGACGGAATCGCGAACGAATCTTCCGCCGAGCGCACGCGGGCCTCGCTGTAGCGCAGCACTTCGGCTTTGCCCAGGAAAATCAGCGTCATGCCGCGCGCAATCGAGCAGATGTTGAGCGGTTCGAAATTGCCGTTGAGCACCAACACGCCGGGCAAGCTGCTCGCGTGTTGCGCCTTGGTCTCTTCGGTGACAGAAGTAACAATTTCGTCTTGCCTGTCGTGGGCGCGCGACTTTTTGCTTTTGCGCCTGGGGTTCGCCCTCGCCGGATTGAGGGAGGGCGAAGGGGTGTTTCGGGTGTTTTTGCGTGACATCAGAATGCCTCTCCTTCTCAGGTCGTTTCGGCTTTCGAGGCCGAGGCGTGGCGGTTAAGCCACAGGATTATTTATTTTTGGACAGGATGAACAGGATTTTAAGGATGGGACAGGATAGGTTATTGGGTAAGTGTTTTGTGGTTAGAAACCGATGAGTGACAATTTTTTGGGTTTGGCTTCAAGAGAAACTTATCCTTCAAACAAACCTAAAAATAAATCCCTATCGGCTCGCAGCTATCAAATACTCACCCAATAACCTATCCTGTCCCATCCTTAAAATCCTGTCCATCCTGTCTAAAAAATTATTTCAACAAACCCAGCGCGCGACGCCGACTTTCATTGAACGCCGCCGCGACTTTGCCCGCGTCAACCATGCTGCCAACGTAAACCGCAATCCACGTCAGCAGCGAAAGCCAGAACAGCACGCTCCAACCGCCTTTGAGCGCGCCAATCGCCGCCAGAAAATCGAATTTCTGCGAAGTCGGCAACTGGTAGGTTTTCGATAGCATCGGCGAAAACCAACCGGCAAAGCTGAGCAGACCAGCGCCCAGAAAGGCGGCACCTTTTTCGACTTCGTCGTTGTAAAACTGCCCCGCGCCCGGCAGGAACAGCGAAAGCGAAACCGCCTTATGCGGCACCCGTTCGTAGAGCGAATCGTTCTCCATCTGCGACTGCAACAGCGCGAGCGGATCGCCACTGTTTTTCGCCGCGCGGTCGGCTTCCATTTCGGCGATGTCGAGGCGGCAAATCGCCAACTTCTCCTCGAACGGCACATAGCCTGGATGCGCTTTGAGCGCGCGCTCGAAAAGCGACAGCGCTTTTTCGGTTTCGCCGTCTTCGAGGTAGAGGTCGCCCAACATCTCAATCGCGGCGCGGTCGCCGGGATGAGCGGCGAAGGCGCGTTTAATTTCGTTGTAGGCTTCCTCGCGCTCGCCTTTGCGAACCCGCATCCGCGCGGCCATCAAATGTTTGGTCGCCTCTTCCTGCGCCGCCAACGAATTCAAGTCGGCGGCAGCGCCCACATTGGCGCGAAGTGAATGAGTTGGTGTCATGGGTCAGGTCTCAGTTTTCAGGTGTCAGTTATCAGGGTTTGAGAGCCGTCAGAATGGAAAGCGAAAAGCCTCTTTCCTGACAACCGAATCCTGAAAACTGTTCCCTTGCAAAAAAAAACGCCCGGCGCGTGCGCAATGGACGCAATGGAAAATGCGTCATCGGGCGAGCGGGCCGGGCGTGGAAGAAGAGAAAGCAAAAGGCCTCCTCCTGTGAGACCTCTCATGTCGAAATCCATACCTGCCGCGCACCCGTCCGCGATGAGCGCCGCCAAAACCCCACGCCAGGACGCTCGATTTATCTCCATCGGAAATAATCGAGACTGGCACGAGGCGCACCGTTTGTCCCGCGCAATTTGTGGCGCGGAACGGGCGGTTGGCGGCGTTCATCGGGAGGCGTTCAAACATTTTCTGATTCCATTATATCCGAAGTGGCCGAATCTGGCCACCCGGCGATTTTCGCTTCTGCCCACAAGCGTTCCAGATCGTAAAACTCGCGCGTCTCTTCGTTGAGAACGTGCAAGATGGCGTCGCCGTAATCCAGAACGACCCAGAACGAAGCGGGCACGCCTTCGGGCTTGGCGCGATAACCGTTCTCGCGCATTTCGTCGCGCGCGTGTTCGGCGATGGATTGGATGTGCGTGGACGAGTTACCCGAACACAGCACGAAATAATCGGCGAGTATCGTTTGGCCGCGCACGTCCACAACGACGATGTCGAGCGCTTTGATGGCGTCGGCGGCCTGGCACAGCAGGGCGGTTTTGCGCCCGGCGTCGGTCGCCTCCAAATCGGCGACCTCAATGATGGGGTAAGTAATTTCTATAACTCGTGTTCTCCCAGCGCCCCGTCTTTCGGGCGCTACCTATAAAGGTTTATCTCTTCTATACGCTCGCGCACAGGTTCAGGTGTCAAATATCGGATAGTTTTTCCGTCACGCACGCGCGCCCGCAACTCGGTCGAGGAGATATAAAGCCCCGGCACTTCGAGCGGAATCACTCGCGCGCGTTGCTCGTCCGACAGCGCGGCAATCGCCGCCGCGCCATCGAAGCCAGGCCGCGACGCCGCCACAAATCGGCACAACTCGAACAGTTCCGGCCCGCGATGCCACGACCCCAAATCGCGCATCGAGTCGGCGCCAATGATGAAATATAACTCGACGTCCGCGCCCAACTCGACCTGAAACTGCCGAATCGTATCGAAGGCAAACGACTTACCCGGCCGCTCCAATTCGATGCGCGAGCCGCGAAAATGCGGGTTGTCGGCGATGCCCAAATTCATCAACTCCCAGCGCATTTCGGCATCGGCGCTAACGCTTTTGCCCTGCGCGTGCGCGGGCTGATTGTTGGGGAAAAATATCACTTCCGATAAACCGCAAGTCGCGCGCGCGGCTTCGGCGATGAAGAGATGCCCAAAGTGAATCGGGTCGAAGGTGCCGCCCATTAAACCAATTTTACGCATCGTTTTCTTTTTTAGACAGGATGGACAGGATGAGACAGGATAGTTTGAAGGGTGAGTGTTTTGGTGTTGGCAACCGATGGGTTTCTTTTTGTGGTTTTGCTTCAAGAGAAATTTACCCTAAAACCACACTCAAAATAAAAGCCCATCGGCTCCCTTTCACTAAACATTCACCCTACACAGCCATCCTGTCTCATCCTGTTCATCCTGTCTAAAACTAAACTTCCGGCTCCGGTTCGTTCTCCGAAAGCTCCACCAATTCCTTATCCGCGTCCGACAACGGCTCGACCATATCGTCGCTGAGATGGCCGCCCTCTTCTATCGGGTAAAGCGCCAGCGTCAGAGCCTCGTGCAGCCGCTCGACCGGATGAAATACCAGCGATTCGCGAATTTCGGGCGCCAGTTCTTCCAAATCGCGTTCGTTTTCGGCGGGCAAAATGATCTCGGTCGCACCGACGCGGTGCGCCGCCAACACCTTTTCCTTGACGCCGCCGACCGGCAACACATGGCCGCGCAGCGAAATCTCGCCGGTCATCGCGACTTCCTTGCGCGACGCCCGACCCGACATCGCGCTCACCAGGGCAACCGTAATCGCCACGCCCGCACTCGGCCCGTCTTTGGGCACCGCGCCCGACGGCACATGAATATGCGCATCGTGGCGCGCCGCGAAATCCGCCGGAATGCCCAACTTGGTCGCGTGAGCGCGCGCGTAAGTCATCGCGGTTTCGCACGATTCCTTCATCACCGCGCCCAGGTTGCCGGTCTGCTTGGCATTGCCCACGCCGGGAATCAGCAAGACCTCAATCGGCAACACTTCGCCGCCCATCTCCGTCCACGCCAAACCCTGCGCGACGCCGACTTCGTCCTGTTGCAAAACCAGATCGCGACTAAAGTGACGCGGCCCCAAGAATTCCTTGACTTTGCCCTCGTCAACCTTCACTTTCTTGAAGCGACCTCCCTCGTGCTGCGCGACCTGACGCGCGACCTTGCGCGCGATGTTGCCCAGCTCGCGCTCCAGGTTGCGCACGCCCGCCTCACGCGTATAGCCGCGAATCACTTCGCTAATGCCCGTCTCCTCGAACACGATTTTCTTGTCCGAAATGCCGTTCTCCCTGACCTGCTTGGGAATCAGAAAGCCGGTCGCGATTTGCAGCTTCTCCGAATCGGTATAGCCGGGGAACTGCAACACTTCCATGCGGTCGCGCAGCGCCGCCTGAATCGGTTCCAGCATATTGCCGGTCGCGATGAACATCACCTGCGACAAATCGAACGGCACTTCCAGATAATGATCGGCGAACGCATAGTTCTGTTCGGGATCCAAAGCCTCCAGCAACGCCGACGACGGATCGCCGCGATAATCGTGGCCCAATTTATCTATTTCGTCGAGCATAAACACCGGGTTTTTCACCTTCACGCGCCGCAGCGCCGCGATAATGCGGCCCGGCATCGAGCCGATATAGGTGCGGCGATGCCCTCGCACTTCGGCCTCGTCGTGGATGCCGCCGACCGAGACCCGAATGAACTCGCGTCCCAGACTGCGCGCGATTGATTTTCCAATGCTGGTCTTGCCCACGCCCGGCGGCCCCATGAAACACAGAATCGGCCCGCGCGATGTCGGATTCAACTGCCGAACCGCCAAGAATTCCAGAATGCGATCCTTGATTTTGCCCAACGCATAATGGTCTTCGTCCAGGATTTGCTGCGCGTGATTCAAGTCCAACACGTCTTCGGATGCGACATCCCACGGCAGATCGCACATCAGCTCGATATAGTTGCGAATCGTGCCGACTTCGGGCGCAATCGGCGGCATCCGCTCCAACCTGTCCAACTCGTAAAGCGCCTTTTCCTTCGCTTCTTCGGGCATATTCGCCGCCTCGACGCGCTCGCGCAAACCTTCGCCCTCTTTATAATTCGGGTCGGTCTCGCTCAGCTTGTCCTGAATCGTGCGCAACCGCTCGCGCAGGAAATATTCGCGCTGATTTTCGCCGACGCCTTCCTTAACCTGCGCCTCGATTTCACGATCTATCTCCAACACCTGCAACTCGCGATGCAACAGTTCCAAAACCGTCTGCGCGCGCCGCGCCATCTCGATTTCCTGCAAAACGTTCTGGCGATCTTCGACCGATGTTTCCAAATAGGACACCACCAAATCCGCGAGGGCGCCGATGTTCTCGGCCTCGCTGATATTTTGCATCGCTTCGGGCGGGATGCGCTTGCTCAGGTTGACCGCGCTCTCGAACTCATCGCGCAGACGCCGCATTAGCGCCTCCGTCTGGGGCGTTTCGGGCGCCTCGATTTCCTTGACTGGTTCGACGTGCGCCGCCAAATAGGAGCCATCTTCGTAACGTTTAACGACCGCGCGCGCCCTCCCCTCGACGATGACGCGCAGGTTGCCGTCGGGCAGTTTCACCCACTGCATTATCTCGGCGACGATGCCGATTTCGTATAACTCGTCGGGTTGCGGGTCTTCGTTTTCTTCGTCAAGTTGCGCCACCAGAAACAGTAATTTGTCGTCATCGGCGGCGGCTTCGATGGCCTTGATCGAACTTTCGCGACCGATGAATAACGGCAGCACCATTGAGGGAAACGCGACCATGCCGCGCAATGGGATCACCGGCAACGCGGGCTCTTTCGGCTTGTTCGAGCGACGGCGCGGCGCGCGTTTGGCCTTGGGTTTGGGAGAATCGGAATCGGAAGCGCGGGAACGGGCGGAACGCGGAGAAGGCATAAGGACGGAGAGAAACTCTCCCTTTAAATTTTGACAGAAATCGTCAATGTCGGGGGCGAATGGACGCGATGCGACCTTTCTCGTGCGGGTCAATGCTTAGCGTGCCCCGTAGAGACGACGATTTATCGCGTCTAAAGTGTCGTGCTTGCCGTAATGTAACAGAAAATCTGACGTTTTAGACGCGATAAATCGCCGTCTCTACGAAACGCTCGCGCGTGACTTGCCACAACTCGGCATTCAACCCGCACTCATGCGCCACCAATGTCACTTACCCCCGAACAAATCAACGATTTCCAACGCGACGGCTTCATTCATCTGCCCTCCGCCATCCCCAGCGAAATGCTCAATACCGCCGTCCAAACCATCAACCATCGTTTGGGCCAGGGCGTGCCCACCGAAGAGTTACGCAAATGGCAAAGCCAGTCGTTTTTTCCCGAACTGCAAAGCCAACCCGTCATCACCGATCTCTTTAACGCTTCGGGTCTGCGCGAAAACCTGCAACAACTGATGGGCCAAAACAGCGTCAAGCCCGCCACCGGAGGCCAACTCGCGCTGCGCTTTCCGCGACAACTCGGCTCCGACGTTCATCCGCCGCGCTGGCACATAGACGGCGTTCACTCGCCCGATAACGGCGTGCCCGAAGGCACGCTCGGCTCGTTCAGCGCGCTCGTCGGCGTCTTTTTGACCGATGTCGAAGGCGATGACGCGGGCAACTTCACCGTCTGGCCTGGCTCGCACATTCAGATGCAGGATTATTTTCGCGAACACGGCCTCGACATTATTCTGAACGAGAACAAAGTTCCGCCCATCGAGAAAGGCGAAGCGTTGCAAATCAAAGCCAAAGCTGGCGACGCGGTTATCGCGCATTATCAGTTGCTGCACGGCGTCGCCGAGAACCACGCGCCGCGCCCGCGTTACGCGACGTTTTTTCGGGTTAAGCATCCCGACCACGAGGCGCACAAGATGGAATGCCTGACCGATTTATGGCGCGAATGGCCGGGCGTGCGGTAGACCTCTGACGCGAAAGCTTGTTTTCCCTGCGAGCAATTGTCGAAATTGCGACTTCCCCTCGCCAACTTCTGTATTCTTAATAGGCTATGGCTTTAAAAATGGAAGAGATCGTGTCGCTGTGCAAGCAGCGCGGTTTCGTGTTTCAATCTTCGGAAATTTATGGCGGATTCGCCTCGGTCTGGGATTACGGCCCTCTGGGCGTCGAACTCAAGCGCAACGTGAAAGACGCCTGGTGGAACGCCGTCGTGCGACAGCGCGATGATATGGTCGGCCTCGATTCGGCGATTTTGATGGCGCCGATTGTGTGGAAGGCGTCGGGGCATTTGGATACCTTCAACGACCCGTTGGTTGATTGCAAAGAATGTAACGCGCGCTTTCGCGCCGATCACGTTGACCTGTCGGCGCCCTGTCCTAACTGTGGCGCGGTTGGCTCGTTTACCCCTCCGCGCGAATTTAACTTGATGTTCAGCACGAGCGTTGGGCCGGTCGAGAAAGAGGACGGCTCGAACAAGGCGTATCTGCGGCCCGAAACGGCGCAGGGCATCTTCGTGAACTTCATGAACGTGCAGACGACGACGCGCAAGAAATTGCCGTTTGGCATCGCGCAGGTCGGCAAGGCGTTTCGCAACGAAATCACGCCGGGCAACTTCACCTTCCGCACGCGCGAGTTCGAGCAGATGGAAATCGAATACTTCTGCCGCCCCGAAGACGCGCCGCGCATCCACCAAGAGTGGATTGAGGCGCGCTATCAGTGGTATCTCGACCTGGGCATCCGCGCGGAAAACCTGAGCCTGCGCCCGCATGACAAAGACGAATTGGCGCACTACGCGCAATCGGAAGCCTCGACGGGCACGACCGACATCGAGTATCAGTTCCCGTTCATGGAAGAGCCCGCCGAGTTGGAGGGCATCGCCAACCGCGCGGATTTCGATTTGTCGCAGCACGCGAAATTTAGCGGGCAGAAAATTTCATATTTCGATCCGCAGACCAACGAACATATCGTGCCCTACGTCATCGAGCCTTCGGCGGGCGCCGACCGCGCGACCCTCGCGTTTTTGGTGGATGCCTACAACATCGAAGAATTGGAAGACGGCAAGACGCGCACGGTGCTCAAGTTTCATCCGAAAATCGCGCCGATTAAAGTGGCGGTTTTGCCGCTCGCCAAAAACAAAGCGCCGATTGTCGAGGTCGCCAAAAAGCTGAAGGGCGAACTCGCCAAACGCATGATGGCGCAATACGACGATACCGGCGCGATTGGCAAATTGTATCGGCGTCAGGACGAAATCGGCACGCCGTATTGCGTGACGGTGGATTTCGATACCATCGAGAAAGACAACGCCGTGACCGTCCGCGACCGCGACACGATGGAGCAAGAGCGCGTCGGGCTGGATCGGGTGGAAGCGTATTTGCGGGATAAGTTAGATCTGTAAAAAGGTGTCAGTTATCAGGGGGCAGGTTGCAGGCGAGAAACCAGGTTGGCCTCAGTTGAGTCGCTTAATCTGGCCAAACGTCCCCTGAAACATGATCCCTGACACCTGACATCATGCCCATCGAATTCAATACCGACCCCACATCCAAACCCGATCCGGCCAAATCGCGGCTTGCCGTCTCGCTATTTCGCATGGGGCTGATCGTGTTGCCGCTTTTGTTCGTGTTGTTGCTCAAAAGTTTGGTCTTCGATACGACCCTCGTCATCTCCAATTCGATGTTGCCGACGTTAAAAAAGGGCGATTACCTGTTGACCGATCATCGGCTGTCGCTGCGCAAGACGTGGAAACGCGGCGACATCGTGGTTTTTACGTCGCCCGCAGGTTGGGATTATCCGGGCGAGACATTGGTCAAACGCATTGTCGGGATGCCAGGCGAAGTGATTCATTATACCAACGGGCGCTTGCACATCGGCGATGCGGTTCCGGTCGAGCCGTATCTGCGCGAACCGCCCGATTCCGAACAACGCGCGCCGGTGACGCTGGGGCCAAATCAGTATTGGGTGTTGGGCGATAATCGCAACGAATCGGACGATTCGAGCGAGAACGGGCCGATTAACGAAAGCGATATTCAATCGCGCGCGGTTTATCGGGTGTTGCCCTGGGGGCGGCGCGGCTCGGTTTATGGCGAGCGGGCAACGTTAAAGGTGGAGTGAGGGGTTGGGGTGAGCGGAAAGCGCGCAGGTTTTTCCCTCATACCAAGTCCGGCTTCTGAGTTCATGAACCGCGCGCGTAAGCAAGCGGGCCGTTGTAATTGCGAGAACAGTTCAACGTTTTCCTGAGCGTTATGGCCCGCTTGCTTACGCGCGCGGTTCATGAACTCAGAAGCCGGACTTGGTATCACTCGCCCTCGCGGAGCTCGGTCACCCTCTCGTAGGGAGAAGGTTATTTGGTCATATCACCGAGAAGAAAGCTCCTGACGACTACGCTCTCCAACAACCTTCTCCCTACGGGAGAGGGTGACCGAGCTCCGCGAGGGCGGGTGAGGGAAAAACCTGATACCTTCCTCAAACCGTCGTCTCGCGTTCCGACGGCCACGCCTCCGCTTTGGGCGGATGCGCCCGAAACGTCCACAGGCGCGAGGCGCCAAAGTTCCAGATCACCACAATCGGAATCGCGCACAGCGAAGCGAGCAAAATCGTCGGCGGCGCGGGATTGACGGCATGAACGACTTTGCCGGTAAAAAGCACCAAAAACCCTTTGGTCATCAACAGGTTTAGTCCCAAACCGATGACGTTGGTGACGAAGAACTTGGAGTATTGCGTGCGCGCCGAAGCATGGTTTTGCCCGGCGAAAGTCCAGCGCCGGTTCCAGATGAAGCCGTTGGAGACGCCGAAACAGAACGAAATGGACTGCACGATCCACCAGGGCACGAGCGGAAACAGGCCCATCAAAATCCACTGGATGCCTTTGTCAATCACGGTGCTGGAGGCACCAACGAGGCAAAACTTAATCAATTGTCGCATGAAATATCAGGGTTGGGCAAACTCAATCGGTAAGGCATTTGGCTTCCCGCATGAACTTTATTTTACGACATAAACACGCCGCTTCGCTCGGTCTGCTGACGCTTTTTGCCCTGGCTTTGTGGGGCCGCGTGCTTTTCACCGGACAAGTTTTGTTGCCCGGCGCGATGCTCGCGGGCTTCCACCCGTTCGGCGGCAACCTCCAGGCGCCCTGGTCGCTGTTGCAATGGGATTCGTTGGGCCAGTATTATCCCTGGCGCCACTTCGCCGGTCAGGAACTGCGCGCTGGGCACATTCCCTTGTGGAATCCGTTCGAGTTCACGGGCACGCCGTTCGTGGCCAACGCGCAAAGCGCGGTTTTCTATCCGTTAAATTTACCGTTCTGGGTGATGGACACCGCTTACGCATTCGGCGTCGCGGCGTTTTTACACTCGCTACTGGCGATGTTTCCGACCTACTTCCTGATGCAGCGCTGGCAATTGAGTCGCGCGGCGAGCGTAGTGGCGGCGGTTGCGTTCGCGGGTTGCGGATATCTGGCGGCGTGGGCGCTATTGCCGACGCTGTTCGCGACGGCGAGCTGGTTGCCGCTCTGTTTGCTGTTGTTCGAGAAGTCGAGCGACGATGGCATCAAAGCGCGCGGCGCGACGTGGGGTTTGGTGGGCGCCTTGGCGTGCGCTTTGTTGGCGGGACACGCGCAGATTTTCTTCTATATCGTGCTGGCGTTGGCGTTGCGGCAGATATTTCTGGCGCGACGCGGGCGCGGCTTCATCGTGCTGGTCGGCGCGTTGGCGGGCACGGCGTTGTTGGCGATGTTGCAAATTCTGCCGACGCTGGAGCTGGCGCGCTACGGCCATCGCGCGGCGGACGTGGCGACGTCCGAAGCATGGCAAGTCGTGAGGGAGCGGGCGTTGCAAATCGGGCAGTTGCCGTCGCTGGTGGTTCCGGGCTGGCCCGCGCTTTCGTTCGACGAAAACTTCGGTTACGTCGGTCTGGGCGTCGCAATCTTGGCGATTGTGGGCATCTTCTGGCGCGACGAGCGGGCAAAGCCAGAGATCAAGCGGCCACTGACAGATAATAACGGAAAGCGCGCCAAATGGTTCGCCTTCACGCTGGCGATTTTCGGCCTGCTTTACGCCCTGGCGACGCCCCTCGCACAACTGTTTTTCTTCGGCGTGCCGGGCGTCTCGCAGATGGGCACGCCGGGGCGCGCTTTAGTGCTGTGGAGTCTGGGCGCGGCGCTGTTGGCGGGTTTTGGCGTGGACGTTTTGCGCGCTCGCCTCAAGAGTTCGCTGGTGCCCGCCGTCGCGTTGTTGATCGTCGCCGCCGAGTTGGGCTTTAACGCCTTCACGGTTCAGCCGACGGCGCCGCGCGCGCAAATTTATCCGCGCACCGCGCTCACCGATTGGCTGGGCGAGCGCGTGGACGAACGCAATCGCGTGCTGTTCTATACGCCGCGCACGCAATGGCTACCGCGCGAACTGTTACGGGCGCCCCAAACGCATCCCCTCGGCGTGATGCCGCCCAATGGCGCGACGGTTTATCGGTTGCACGAGGTCAACGGCTACGATTCGCTGTCGCTGCGGCAGTATCGGGCCTACATCAACGGCGAAGAGTTCACGCGCGTGGGCGGGCAGGATATCGAAGGCGCGTCGCCCGCGTTCAACGGCAATATGGTGTTGATCAACAATCTGCAATCGCCGGTGTTGGATGCTCTGGCGCTGCGTTATATCGTGGTGCCGCAGGGCTTGAATCTGGGCGCCAACACGCCCGACGGCGTAATCGTGTTGCGCGCCGATGGTTGCGACGTGTGGGAGCGCCCGCTCGCCGGGCAACTGCGCATCAGCGGCGCGGCGTTCGCGCCGGGCTGGAAGAATGGTGGCTACAACCCCGAAACCTTCCGCTTCGGCACGTTCGTTTCGCTGTGCGCGCTGGGATTATTGGCGGCTGGTGTGGCCAGTAAAAATAAATCTGCCTAATAAAATTTAAACTCAATTAAATCTATACTTTACACTTACTTAATTTACGCTTAATACTCTGTATCTATAATGTAAGAAGGTTGGGGACGGGCACCATGCCGCTAGGCAAAAATCACAGGTGCCGCTTTTCACTCCAGCCTTCTCATGATTTCATCACTGAAAAAACGCAAATCTGCATTCACCCTTATCGAGCTTCTCGTTGTCATCGCGATTATCGCCATTCTCGCGGCGATTCTGTTTCCCGTCTTCGCGCGAGCGAGGGAAAACGCTCGCCGTACGTCGTGTGCCAGCAACCTCAAGCAAATTGGCTTAGGTTTCGCCCAGTACACGCAGGATTACGACGAAACTCTGGTGCCCTACCGCAACTCGACGCCGAACCCCTACGCAGCGGATGCCAACGTCGGAGCCAGCGCCAAAACCAACACTTTCGCCAACCAAATCTTGAATCCCTATATCAAAAGCGATCAAATTTGGGTCTGCCCATCGAAGCCGAATGGCTGGGTCAATATCGATCCAAGCGGCGTGGGCACTGATGCAGCATATCGCTCTTACGGAGGGCAAAACTCTTATGCCTTCAACAACTACTCGTTCAAGTCGAATACGGGTTTGAGCATCGCCGCGATTCCCGCAACCGCTCAGACAGTTGCACTGGTGGATGGCAGTTACTACAACACTCTGCCGAAGAATCCGTGCGCACTGGCGGGTAATCCGGGATTTAATCCCACCGGTAGCTACCAGAACTACTGGCAGAACATGGGAAACTCTTACTTCTTCATTACCAGCGGTTCGCCCACAGCGGCGCAATCCGAGGAACTGATCAAGCAACGCCACCTGGAAACTCTCAATGTTCTTTACCTTGACGGTCATGTCAAATCGCTCAACTGGCAGAAAGTCGTCAACGACCCGGACTTGGTAGTTGGTGGGACGAACAGCGTTTGGGATCCTTACAAGCAGGGTTGCGCGCCGTAAGCCAAGCGCGCAAATTAAAAACGGGAAGCAACGTTGCTTCCCGTTTTTAATTTGCGCGGTCATCTTCTGCGACCGCCGCACTTGGTATCAATCGTCGTGCGCGAGGGGCGGCAACACCAACTGCAACGCTTCGGGCACGTCCAACTCTTCGTAGATTTCGGAGAGCGGCAGTTCGATTTGTAAATCGGGAAACTGCAAAATATCTTCGCGCCGAGTGTAAGTTCGCAGCAACCAACCGTCGCTCTGGCGGCGAAAACGAGATAGATTGCACGATCCACCAGGGCACGAGCGGAAACAGCCCCATCAAAATCCACTGGATGCCCTTGTCAATCACGGTGCTGGAAGCGCCGACGAGGCAAAACTCAATCAATTGTCGCATGAAATAGAGGGGTTAGGGCAAACTCAAGAGGTACCGGTGTTGGATGCTCTGGCGCTGCGTTATATCGTGGTGCCGCAGGGCTTGAATCTGGGCGCCAACACGCCCGATGGCGTAATCGTGTTGCGCGCCGATGGTTGCGACGTGTGGGAGCGCCCGCTCGCCGGGCAACTGCGCATCAGCGGCGCGGCGTTCGCGCCGGGCTGGAAAGATGGCGGCTACAACCCCGAAACCTTCCGCTTCGGCACGTTCGTCTCGCTGTGCGCGCTGGGACTGGTCAGCGCGGGCGCGATGGCGAAGCGACGGCGGGCGCGGTAAGCGATTGGGTTTGGCGTAGTTTGAAAGCCCGGTCGAGTTGTGACAAAAAAAGCGAGCGTTCCGATTTGGAACGCTCGCTTTTTGTATCTGGGCGATGCAAGATTTGAACTTGCGACCCCTACCGTGTCAAGGTAGTGATTAGAGATTGGCTAACTTTGGCTTTATAAAGCCAACGACGGTGATTCGATTGCCTGCGTTTTTCGGAAGTGTAGTGGTTATTTCTACCGCCCACTTCTCATTGAGATTATCGCCTTTTGTGTTTTACGTCAACAAATCGAGAAAACTTTCTATCAAAGCTGCGTTTTGGGTAATATTTCTCTCGTGTCAACTTCACCTCTGATACTGCTTTCGTTCGTTGGTTCGCGCGATCCATTTGTCGACACCGAAAAAGGGCAAGCGCCTGGCCCGATTCTTACCCTCCTGGGCGAACGCAAGTTTGATATCGTCTATCTCTTTTTTAATCTGGGCGCTCACTGGAACGCGCGTGCTTCTCAAACCTTGGTTGCTTGCCGCCAAAGCGGTAGCGCGCGCAAAGTTGAATATCAAACGCTCGACATTATGGACGTGACCGACCACGCCGAACTGTTTCGCGTGATGAATCACGCGTGCCAAAACCTTAAGCGCGTTCACCCCGATGCACACTTCTCGATTGCGACCGCGTCGGGCACTCCGGCGATGCAAACCGTCTGGGTTTTGCTGGCGCAGTCGGGCCTGTTTCCGGCGACGCTGCTGGTGACCACGCCGCCGCAGTTCGCTCGTCCTGGGCGTTCGTTGGTGCGTGAGGTTGATCTCGAATTGGACGACTTTCCGCAAATCCAATCGCCCGCCGAAGCCAAACGGCAACTCTCGATTGTCTCGCATCAAATCGAGGCTCTCAAAACTGAAAACTCTGCGTTATCGGCCCAAGGTGCCGGTTCTCAAAAGCTCGAAGTGCCCAATGATGGTTTCGACTTGAAAAGCACGTTACGCAATCAAGAGCTCGCTTACTTTCGTCTGGCGCTCGAAAAATCGGGTGGCAACGCCGCGCAAGCCGCGCGCTTGCTGGGATTACGACCGCACGCTTTTCGCAAACGCGCCGTTGATCTGGAAATCTGGGAACGCAACACTCGGCAGGGTAACTAAAGTTACTTTTGCTGAGGGGTGAAAAACTACCGTAATCTTTAGGTATGGAATTTTCCGATTTGCTCCCCATTGAGGTGCCCTCTTTTTCTCTCCTGTTGTCCGAGTTATTGGACTTGGAACGCGACCGCACGCCGATGTCTATTTTGCCTTTGCGCTTGGTGAGCGCGACAGCGTTCGTTTTGTGGATGCGCCATGAAACTCTAAACGGAATGGCTGTGGGCATGGACTTCGATAGCCTGCTACGCCATCATCCTGGAACTAAATCGGTTCCCGATGGAGATATGTCTCGGTTTGCTTTGCGTGAAATTATGAAGCAGATGCACTGGTTAGCGGCTCCAGCAATGCAGGAAGCTGTCGCAACTCTGTGGATGGAGATTATGCAGATGAGCGCGCAGCCGGTAGATAAGCTGCATCGCTTCGCTGATGATCTCCAGGCAACTGACTGCGACTTTCAGTCCGAGTCCGCCCGTGGTATCGAAGAGATGATCGCGCTTGCCGGACGTAAATCGCCCCAGTTTTTGGAAGCGTTTACGCCTTCGCCCATTGTTGAACTGATGGCGCAGTTGGCCGCAGAAAATCAAGGCGGCTCGATTTATGACCCGTGCTGTGGAAGCGGCGGCCTGCTAATTCGCTGCGCGCAAGAGTCGAATGCGCGTGCGGTTGCTGGCGGCGAAATCCATCCTTTGGCAGGTGCTCTGGCGTGCGCACGCCTGGCTCTCAGTGGGATCAAACCCAACATTGCGCTGGGCGATACATTAGCCCCTTTGCAGGATGAGTTGCGAGAATTGGGTCGGGATTTTCCTGGCGATTTGTGGAATTCCTCGAATGATCTCGCGCAGAGCGATGTTGAGGAGCAATTCGATATCGTCGTGATGAATCCACCTTTTGGTATGCGTCTGCCCCAAGGTCAATTCGGCACCGTCGAACAGGCGTTGATGTTGGAGGCCCTGCGGCGCCTGCGTCCTGGCGGACGTTTAATTGCTTGCTTACCAGCGGGATTTTTCTTCAACGGAAATGCCCTGCGTTTTCGGGAATCTTTGCTACGAGAGATGACCGTTGAATTGGTTATTTCGCTCCCCGAACGCAGCTTCGCACCTTTCTCTTCTGTCGCGCGCGCCTCTTTGTTGGTCGTGCGCAAAGAGAGAAACGGAGATGCGCGTCGTCCAGTGCGATTTGCTGATTTGAAGAAGTTATCGCCCAACGAGAATTATGCGCGTCTCACCCAAGGTTTGATGAGCGGAAACTCTTCGCTGTGCTGGGAGCAGACCGTCGGTGAAATTTTGGCGAGCGATTGCGATTTAACCGTTAGCCGTTACGTCACTACTCCTTGGGATGCGTTCGTCCAAGCGACTTCCGGTAACCCTATATTGAAGTGGAGCGAGTTGAATTATGTGGCCAGAATTTTACGCGGCGTGTCGAAGAATGAGCTGAGCGAGTCTCGTTTGCAGTCTGCGGAAAGGCCAAAGGGATTGGAAGGGTTTTCAATGTCCGCTTGCCTCTATTCTATTTCCGATTTCGACGCGGCCAGTGGAAAGTTCAAAGAGCCGTTTTGGAAGCAGGGAAGCGGCCCTTTTTCAGAACGCGTCGAAAGGTCGCGTTTGAAAGAATGCGACTTGTTGGTAACCGTCAACGGCACCATTGGCAAGTGCTTTTCCGTTGATAAGAAGATGGCGCGAAACTTCTGTTTGCCGAGCATGGCCGTCGTGCGTCAGCCGGAAGGCGATTCTGCTCTCGTGCCGCTCGACTATTTGAGCGCGATACTTTCGTCGAGTGCATTTGAGGAATGGGCGAAAATTCGGGCGTCCGGTTCGGGAGTGAGGCATCTCCGCCCCCATATTCTCGGCAGTTTTCCCATTCCGATGCTGTCTCCCGACGACCAGCAAAAGGTCATTGATGGGGCAGCCCAAGGCTTTGACATTTTAGAAGTTTTGCGGCAACTGACGAGCAAGCGCGTGGTTGATTCCGTGACGGCCTGGCTCGCCGCCCATGAGCAAATGTTGCCTGCGGCAGCGGCTAACTTGCCTCATCCTTCTCGCACGATGCAACACGCGACTCAAGAGTTGGCTGCGTTGTCGAAGCTCAAATGGATAGACGGCTCTTTGCAGAAGTGGCTGAAGAGATTCGGTGCGTCTCTTGGCATCGTCCACGATATTGAGCGTCTGCCCGATGGGTTGGCGCGCTTGACCTTGTTGGGCGATGCTCTGAGTATCTGGCGTGACTTGCGCGCTGACTTAGACAGCCACGCCGCCGACCTGGATGAATTGATCGCTGTGAACAGTGCGCGTGAGATTATAGATCGCCTGTCGTCGTTAGCTCAGGAATCGCGCGCGCGAATGTTGCAAGTCACTGAAATCGAGTTCGTGCCCCAAACGCCGTTCCTGACGGCGGGACAAAGCAACTCTTACCTTGTGGAACTGCACAACCGCTCGGCGCTACCGCTCCGTTCGTTCGAGGCCGAGTTTTCCAGCTTCTGGGAAATGGCGGATGTCAATGGTGTAAGGTTGGGAAGCCTTGATAATGGCAGTAGTTCCGCCGACTTCGATTTCGCCGCCAAAGACAAGGATTCGCAGCGTGGCGAAGGCACGCTCGTGGCGTCGCCTTACTTCGATGCCAATCCGCTCGCGCTTTCGTGCCAGTTGGATGTCGGCGATGACGCGGACATTAAAGAGATTGGACTGATGATCAAATGGCGCGCGGTAGATTTTGCTGGTCAAACCATCAGCGACTCAGTTTCGCTTTCGGTCGTCGTGCGTCCGCCATCCGATGATGGGAGCAAAGCGCCAACGGAAGCGCACGAGCGTTCTCTGGGGCCGACTCCTTACCTGAAGGGTTCTTCTATTCCGGTAACCGATGAGCGTTTATTGTTTGGACGCGAGAACGAACTGCGATCCGCGCTCGAAACTCTGATGTCTCCGGTTCGCGCGGGCATCGTTATCGTTGAAGGCAACCGGCGCATCGGCAAGACTTCGCTCTTGCATCAAATCGAGCGCCTTTGCTCTGAAAGGTTTTTGGTTGTGCGTTGTTCTCTGCAAACCGGAAACAATGCGCAGGGCACGAGAGCGCCGGTCTTGGAAACGCGTGAGTTCTATCGTTTACTCTGTAGCGCGCTCGCGAATGTTTTAATCGATGAGGGAGTAGATGCCTCTCCACCATACTCCGGCAATGAAAAACTCGTCGCGCAGAAACATCCCAAGTTCACCCTTAAAAAAGACATCTCCAAGGCTTTTGACGAGGTCTCTCATCCTTCGCAGTTGTGGGACTTCTATCTGGGACTTGCGCTCGATTATGTCTCTCAAAGCGCAACGCCGCGCGGTGTTTTGCTGTTGATGGATGAATTCGATAAGCTACCGCAAAGCATCGAAGTGGGCACCTGCGAAGCGATGGTGCCGGAAAACCTGCGCGCTCAGTTGCAAGAGCATTCCGGTTTTACAATGGTCATCGCCGGTTCGCAGGGACTCAAGAGAATGCGCCAAACGCATCTCAATCCGATTTTTGGATTGGGGAAAACTGTCGAACTCAATCATCTGGACGCGTCTGCTGCCGCGCGTTTGGTAACCGAAACTCCTCCAAGCGGCACAATTGCGTTTGCACCGGATGCCACCAGGCGCATTGTCGAACTCTGCGATGGGCGCCCCTACTTTTTGCAGGGGCTGTGCGATGCTTTGTGGAACTACGGGCAAAGTTCGGTCACGCTCTCGCTAGTCGAGAAAGTAGCGCGCGATTACGCCTCTAAAGAGGAAGCCTTGACCGATCTCTGGAAAGAGGCTGGGCAACGGCAAATCAACGAGACGAATGTAGTTCCGCATCGCCGTGGCTTGTTGCTCGCGCTTGCCGCGCGCCATCAGGGCGAAGGTAACGCTCCCGCGCAGGGCGAACCGTTGCGCCTCGAAACTTTCGAGCGATTGCTCGATGAATCTCGCGTTTCCGTGCCTTCTGATGGCGAGTTATCCGTTGGTGACGACTTGGATGCGCTTTGCCAGCTTAAACTACTGCGCCTCGAAAACAGCATCTATCGTTTCACCCTGCCGCTACTGGCGACATGGATCGCCAACCAGAAAGACTTTGAAGTTCTGCGTAGCAACGCGGAAAAAGAAGGCTCACAACTGATTTAGTGATTGAAACCCCACATTATGAATTCTTCCACCACACGCCCCGTTCGGCTGGGCCATCAGAAACCTTTTCAAGAACTTTGCAATAGCGCGCAGTCCGCGTTTGGTAAAGATATATATTTGCGCGGCCCCAAAGGATGTGGAAAGACCACGTTACTACGCGACTTTGCGGCCCATTTGCGCCAGAATCTCAGCAATTATCCTATTTCGGTTGTGTTGAGTGGGACTTGCGTATTGATACACCGTTGAACGATGGGGCCTTCCGGTTGCAAATGGGCCAGAAGTTGGCTGAGGCTCTGGCCAACAGCTCCAACCAGGAGTATCAGGAATTAGCGGAAACAATGAACGCCAGCGAGGAGTTTTTGAGCGATATTCAGAACGCCTTTAGTTACTTGGATAGGCCCGCCGCGTTTGTCCTTGATAACCACGATGCAGTATTGGACGTGGGCAAAGTTTCCATCGGGATGTGGGGGCAGCTCAACGAGTTACTCGAAGCGCGAGACGGTCACAAGAAACTGCGTATTTTCGCTTCGAGCCGTGCGCCCTTGCAAGACCTGGCGCGAAACGAAGAAGAGCGCGGTTCGCCTTACTTCAGCCGCCTCCAAGTCGAGCCAATTGAACCCTTCGACTTGACCGATTTGGACGCGTGTCTAAAACCTCTGGAAGATTCACAGATTAAATTAGATGAAAGCGCACGTCACAAATTGTTGCGTTGGACGGGCGGCGCGCCCGCTCTCGTAATGCGCCTTCTGGAAGCCATCGAAGCGCGCAACGTGCGCACCTGGGACGCGGCTCAGATAGATAAACTGGCGCGCTCGCTCGAAGAACGCTTGGAAAACACTTTAGGGGGACAATGGCATCGTGCGCCTATTGACGTCAGAGAAGCGTTTGTCAAGCTGTGCCAAAACAAAGATGACATGGGATTTGATGCCCTTCCTTTGGAATTAGGACGGGAAATAACGCGTCGTGGCTGGATGGTAGAAATGGAGAACGAAGGCGAGATGATACCTTCGCATTTCGTGGAAAATTACGCATTGCGCTATGGCGCAAAGTCAAGTCAACTACGCGGGCTTTTCGCCAACCAAAGCGATTGGGAAAAGCAGTTTCCCGAATTAATTAAATTGCGTTTGGCGCAAATCGAGAACGCGAATCCTAACATCAAAGCCAGCATTTTGACGTGCGTCGATTGTCTGCTCATAGAGGACAATCCTCGTGAAAGCCTCAAAGAAATGCGTAATATCGTAGGGTGCGCTTTAAATTTAATCTGGAACGCGGAGTTAGGTGAAACTCCAGGGCCAAATCAGAATCGAGAATTACCTCAACATTGGTTGAGTAGAGCGCAACAATCGAAAATTTACGGATTTCCTACCGATAGCGGTTCACAAGTGCCGTTGCTTCGCGCTTTGCTAATGGGTTTCGGTAGAGGTGAAGATCGAGAATGCCTTATTCACTGCATCACAAAGCCAACTTACGAACTCATTAACACCCTGAATGGCGCTGGTAATTTTTATACCCACCCTTCAGGGCACGCGACCCCGTTTGGCTTCGCCGCCGCGCTCTGCCTGTCCGCTGTCGAATTGTGTGATGCGCTGTCGCGCGAATTACCCCGCTAAATCTTAAAACATGGCTCTCAAGAAATCTCAACTTTACTCTTCGCTCTGGAAGGGCTGCGACGAACTGCGCGGCGGCATGGATGCCTCGCAATACAAAGATTATGTGCTCGTCCTGCTCTTCGTGAAATACGTTTCCGATAAGTTCATGGGCCGCGACGATGCGCCCTTTGATGTGCCCGCAGGGTGCAGCTTTGGCGATCTGGTCGCGCTCAAAGGTAAGCCAGACATTGGCGAGAAGATGAACATTCTCATCGGCGAATTGGCCGAGGCTTGTGGCATTAGCACCTCGTCGCTGGCCGACTTTGATGAAGATTCCAAAGTCGGCACTGGTAAGGCCAAAGTTGACCGTTTGTCCAAATTGATCGGGCTGTTTCAAGACCTCGACTTCACCCGCAATCGCGCCGATGGCGACGATTTGTTGGGCGATGCTTACGAGTTCTTGATGCGCCACTTCGCCACCGAGTCGGGCAAAAGCAAAGGCCAGTTCTATACGCCCGCCGAAGTTTCGCGCATCATGGCGCGCGTGATTGGCGCGCACCAAGCCACCCACTCCAAACAGAGCTTTTACGATCCGGCGTGTGGCTCTGGCTCGCTGCTGATTAAGGCGCATGACGAAGCGCTCGCGGCGGGCTTCGACCTCGCGATTTACGGGCAGGAGATGGATAACGCGACCGCGACGCTGGCGCAGATGAACATGATTTTGCACGACTGCGCCAGCGCCGAAATCCATAACGGCAACACGCTCGCCGCGCCCTACTGGACGCAGAATGATGGCGCGCTCAAGTTGCACGATTTCGTCGTCGCTAACCCGCCGTTCTCGACCAAATCGTGGACGAGCGGCGTGGACTTTAACCTCGACGGCGCGACGATGCGGCGTTTTGCCGACTACGGGCGTCCGCCCGAAAAGAATGGCGATTACGCGTTCTTGCTGCATATTCTCGCCTCGCTCAAACCGACCGGACGCGGCGCGGTGATCTTGCCGCACGGCGTTTTATTTCGCGGCCACGCCGAGGCACAAATCCGCGAGAAGTTGGTGAGGCGCGGCGTCATTGAGGCCATCATCGGTTTGCCCGCCAACCTGTTTTATGGGACGGGCATTCCGGCGTGTATCGTCGTGCTCGACAAAAACGGCGCGGCGGGACGCGATGGCATCTGGATGATCGACGCCTCGCGCGAGTTCGCCAAAGACGGCAACAAAAACCGACTGCGCGCCCGCGATATTCACCGGATTATCGACTGCTTCGAAACGCGAACGGAAATTGCGGGCTATGCGCGCGCCGTGCCGTTTGCGGAAATCGCCGACCCCGCCAACGATTACAACCTCAACTTGCCGCGCTATCTCGATGGCGCCGCGCGGCCCGATGCCCACGATATTGATGCGCATCTGCGCGGCGGCATCCCAACCCGCGATATTGACGAACTCGAACCGTTCTGGCGCGAGTTCGACGGTTTGCGCGAACTCTTGTTCGCGCCGCACGAACGCGCGGGTTATGCGCGGTTGGCGCTCGACAACGCGCAGATGGCCGCAGCCATTGAAGATTTTCCCGCCGTCGGCCATTGGCGCCTCGACCTGTATAATCGCTTCGACGATTGGTTCGATGCGCAACGGCCCGCGCTGTTAGCGATTGACAATGGGACGCAGCCCAAACCATTGCGCGCCGCTCTCGCCGAGAGTTTGCTGGCGGCTTTTGAGGGCGCGGCTCTGGTGGACGCTTACGCGATTTATCAAAGCCTGTGCGATTACTGGGACGCGACGATGGGCGACGACGCCGACATTCTGATTGGCGACGGCTGGCACAAAGGTGCGCAACCGCTTCGTCTGGTTGCCCCGAAAGACAAAGCCGATTTGACGGTGGAGCGCAAGAAGTTCGCGTGCGAGTTGGTGCCGCCCGCGCTCATCGTGGCGCGCTATTTCGCCGACGACCGCGCGCGTTTGGACAAACTCGAAGCGGGCGCGGCGACGCTCGCCGCCGAGTTGGACGAACTCAACGAAGAACACGGCGGCGAAGAAGGTTATTTGGGCGCTCTCAAAGACGAAAACGGCAAGTTTTCCGACAAGGACGTGAAAACGCGTTTGGTGGTGATTGAACTCGAACAACGTAACGCGCGCGCGCGCAATCCCGATTTTGAAGCCGACGACGAGGAAAGTCGCGTGCTGAATCGCTATCTCGAACTGGCAAGCAAAGAAGCAGCGGCGCGCAAAGCCGTCAAAGTGGCGAGCGAGCGTTTGGACGAACGCACCTTCGTCAAATACGGGCATCTGAGCGCGGCTGAGGTGCAAGCGTTGGTCTTGGACGACAAATGGTGCGCGGCGCTGTTGGGCGGATTGAACGCCGAAATCGAGCGCGCCCTGGGCGCGTTGTCGGGGCGCGCCCAGAGTCTGGCCGCGCGTTATGCCACGCCGCTCCCGCAATTGCAAAGCGACGCCGACAGCTTCGCCGCGAGGGCACAGGCGACGTGGCGGCTGTTGGGATTTGAATTGTAATCAGAGGTTAAACTTAGAGCCTATCCAGATAAGGCGAATTGCCGTTTGTAGAGACACAGACTTGTCGTGTCTAAAATGTCAAAGCTCCTGTTAAGTGTGCGGGTTCATTCACGTTTTAGACACGACAAGTCTGTGTCACCCCGAACGACAAATTACTCTCCAAAGACATTCGATTCAGCACCTTTAAAAATCGTTTATTACCTCGGCTCAAAAGGTAATAACATTCGACACCTTTAAAATCTCCTTCACGCTTATGAACGCCACCAAACCCACCCCGCTCGGCGATTTGCCCGCCGATTGGCAAGTCATGCTAATATCCCAAATGATTCAAGACGGATTCATTTTGGAACATCTCGACGGCAATCATGGCGAGCTTTATCCGAGAAGTCACGAGTTCAAACCTTCTGGTGTTCCCTATATCGGAGCGACTGATTTCGCCAGCGGAAATGTAAGTTTCAAAGCGTGTAAATACCTTTCAAAAGACAGAGCTAACAAATTCAAAAAAGGCGTGGCTAAAGATGGGGACGTGCTTTTCGCGCATAACGCTACCGTTGGCCCCGTCGCACTTCTATCAACTTCCGAAGAGATTGTGATTTTAAGCACGACCGCGACTTACTTCCGCTGCAACCCAGAAAAATTGAGCAATCGTTATCTTCATTACGCCTTGCAAGCCCAGTATTTTGTCAACCAATATACGGCGGTAATGGCTCAATCAACAAGGTTTCAAGTTCCAATCACAACTCAGCGCAAGTTAAACCTTGTGTTGCCGCCGTTACCCGAACAGCGGGCGATTGCCGACGCGCTCGGCGACATCGACGCGTGGATTGGCGCGCAAGAGGCGCTCATCGCCAAAAAGTGCGACCTCAAAACCGCGACGATGGCCCAACTGCTGACCGGAGGGATTCGGTTGGCCGGTTTCGACGGCGATTGGCAAACCAAAACTTTGGGCGAGATGAGCGAAATGAACAGCGGAGGCACGCCGCCTTCGTCCGATTCCTCTTGCTACGGTGGCGAAATTCCCTGGGTTTCCATCGCGGATATGACCAGCAATAAATGCGACATTTACAAGACCGAGCGCAATCTGAGCGAAAAAGGATTGGCCAATAGTTCGGCCAAACTTTTCCCCGCTGGCACTATTCTTTATGCGATGTATGCGTCGATTGGCGAATGTAGCATCGCCGCCGTCGAACTTTGTTCAAGCCAAGCAATTCTGGGCATTCGTCCCAAAAGCGCGCTCGATGGATTGTTCTTGTATTACCTTTTAACTTCGCTCAAAGACGAAGTGAAGACGATGGGACAACAAGGCACGCAATCGAACTTAAACATGGGCATGGTAAAAGGTTTCGAGATCAAACTTCCGCCGCTGGCGGAACAAATCGCTATCGCGGGGATTTTGAGCGGACTCGATGAGGAATTGGCGGCGCTCGACGCGCAACTCGACAAAACGCGGCAACTCAAAGCCGCCACCATGACCGCTTTGCTTGCGGGCGAAAAACGGCTGGTGTGATGGCGGGCGCCCTCACCGCCCCAACAGCAGCCACGTCCAACGGCTCGCTCGTTTCTCTGCGTCGAAATACGAGAAATCGGCGGCGTTTTTGTTTTAGGTTAAAATAAACCTTTGCAGTCGCCGCTGAATTCGCGGCGTCTGAAACTCTCGTTATGGCACGAATTTCAACCAATCACGAGCATGATGCGATGGCATCTGTGCAAGAGTATGATGAGAACGGGCGTTCTTCTGCTGCGACATTCGAGATCGTTGGGGATGACAGGGCGGGTAGCCCCGTTGGTGCCATCGCTGGCGCAGTCGTGGGCGGTTTGCCGGAGGCAACGCATTCGTCCACGCGTGGTCAAGCGCCGGTTGATCTCGAAAGTCGGCGCGCGCGCATTGACGCGTTAGAATCGAAAATTGACGTGTTGCTTCGGCAGCAGTCGGAGGGAGACGAAGATTCAGAACTCCGGTCGGCAGAGGGAGAACTCGCGACTCTCCAGGCGTTTGTCGAGACGTTAATGCAAGGGCATCCTGTCACTTATGGAAGCGACGGACAAATTATCGAACTCTCGCCCGATGGCACTGGACGCGTTGTAGGCCATCTACCGCCTCAGGTTTCTCTGTCGGCTGGAACCAAAATCAAGCTGAGATGAGAACCACCGCATCTGAACCCGATGTGCCACGTTTGCGTATGTTTGCTGGCCCCAATGGTTCTGGAAAAAGCACTTTGGTCGAGCGAGTTGGGCCGAAATATACGGCCAACTTCGTCAACGCCGACATCATCGAAGCCCAAATTCGGCGCGAGCAATGGTTCGACTTCGCGCGTTGGGAAATGGCTCCCGATTCCGAAACGTTGCTGGCTTATTTCACGAGTTCGACCTGGTTGCAAAAGGCTGGACTTGGGCCACAGGCGGGGCGATTAACTCTCCGTGGCACTCGGCTTTACTTTCCCGATGGAGTCGATTCTTATCTGGTGTCGGTGTTATGCGATTTTCTGCGCCGTCAAATGGTGCGTGAGCGCCTCTCATTCACCTTCGAGACCGTAATGAGCGCGCCCGACAAAGTGGAGTTTCTGGCCGAGGCGCGCGCGCAGGGCTACCGGACATACCTTTATTTCGTTGCGACCGATAATCCGCTTATCAATGTCGCGCGCGTGAATTCCCGCGTTATCAAAGGTGGTCATCCCGTGCCGGAGAATAAAATTATCACGCGTTATTATCGGGCGTTAGATTACCTTGTGGGCGCCGTCAAAGCCAGCGACCGCGCGTATCTGTGGGACAACACGGGCGACAGCGCGGTTTTGTTTGCCGAATACGATGCTCAAACCGACGAATTCACTTTGCTCGTGGATAAGCAACCGCAGTGGTTTCAAACCCATATTTTAGACAAACTGTGAGCGTGAGCTTAAATCAAGTCGGCCAACTCGAACGCCAAACCCAAATCCGTGTCGTCAAACTTTTGCGCGACCGTCTGCACTACGATTATCTCGGCAACTGGGAAAAAGACCGCGATAATTCCAATGTCGAAGCCGACATCTTGCGTTTGTGGCTCGCCAAGCGAGGCACAAACGCCGCGCACATCGAGCGCGCTCTGGCCGAACTGACGCGCGCGGCCAATGATCCGTCGCTGTCGATTTACGACCGCAACAAAAAGGTCTATTCGCTGTTGCGCTACGGCGCCAAGTTCAAGCCCGAAGTCGGCGAAAACACCGTTACGGTTGCGCTCGTTGACTGGACAAATCCCGCCAATAATCATTTCGCGTTTGCCGAAGAGGTGACGGTCGCCTCACGCAGCCACGGCGGGCACGGCAAGCGGCCCGACATCGTGATTTACGTTAATGGCATCGCGTTGGGCGTGCTCGAACTCAAGCGCAGCAAGGTCGGCGTCGAGGAAGGCATCGCGCAGAATCTCGATAATCAGAAGCCGATGTTTATCGAAGATTTCTTTGCCACGATGCAGCTCGTCATGGCGGGCAACGACACGCAGGGTTTGCGCTACGGCACGATTCAGACCGGCGAAAAGTATTATCTGTCGTGGCCGGAATCCACGCACGAAAGCGAAGCCAATCCGCTCGACCGCGCGCTTTTGCAAATGTTGGAACCGTCGCGTCTGTTGGAAATCATTCACGATTATATCGTGTTCGATGCGGGCCAGAAGAAGTTGCCACGCGCTCATCAGTATTTCGGCGTCAAGGCGGCGCAGAAGTATGTCGAGCGGCGCGAGGGCGGCATCATCTGGCACACGCAGGGTTCGGGCAAATCGCTCTCGATGGTGTGGCTGGCGCGCTGGATCAGCGAGAACGTGGACGATGCGCGCGTGTTGCTACTAACCGACCGTTTGGAATTGGACGAGCAGATCGAGAAGGTTTTTCTGGGCGTTGGCGAAGAGATCACTCGCGCCAAAAGCGGCGCCGATTTGATCGGCCAATTGGGACAGGCCAACCCGTGGCTAATTTGCTCGCTGATTCACAAGTTCGGCGCGCACGGCGCCGTCACCGACGACGACGAGGAAGCCAGCGCCGAGGATGTGGCGAAATACGTCGCCGAACTGGAAGCGGCGCGGGGGGCGGGCTGGGCGCCGCGCGGCGAGATTTTCGTGTTCGTGGACGAGTGCCATCGCACGCAATCGGGCGTTTTGCACGAAGCGATGAAGGCGCTATTGCCGAACGCGACGTTCATCGGCTTCACTGGCACGCCCTTATTGGCCAAAGATAAAAAGAAGAGTCTGGAAGTTTTCGGGCCTTACATTCATACCTACAAGTTCGATGAGGCGGTGCGCGATAAGGTCGTGTTGGATTTGCGTTACGAAGCGCGCGATGTCGAGCAGTTGCTGGGTTCGGAGAAGAAAATTGACGAATATTTCGAGCGCAAATCGAAAGGCTTGACCGATCTGGCGCGCGCTCAACTCAAACAGCGTTGGGGCACGTTGCGCAAAGTGCTGTCGTCGCAGGGGCGGCTGGAAAAAATCGCCGGAGACATCGAGTGGGACATGGAAACCAAGCCGCGCCTGATGAGCGGGCATGGCAACGCCTTGTTGGTGGCGGGCAGCATTTATCAGGCGTGCAAATACTACGAGATTTTTCAGAAGACGCCGCTCAAAGGCAAATGCGCCATCGTGACTTCGTATAAACCGCACGCCTCGGACGTGAAAGGTTCGGGCACGCAACTGACCGAGGCGCTGACGCAATACGAGATTTACGGCGATATGTTGGCCGATTGGTTTCGCGTGGACAAGGCCGATGCCGTCAAGCGCATAGAAGAATTCGAGAAGGCGGTCAAAGCCAAATTCATCGACGATCCGGCGCAGATGAAACTGCTCATCGTGGTGGATAAGCTGCTGACCGGCTTCGATGCGCCCGCCGCGACTTATTTGTATATCGACAAAAAGATGCGCGATCACGGCTTGTTTCAGGCGATTTGCCGCGTCAACCGGCTGGACGGTGCCACTAAAGATTACGGCTATATCGTGGACTACCGCGACCTGTTCGGTTCGCTGCAAAGCTCGGTCGAAACCTACACCGGCGACGCCTTCGACGGCTACGACGAGGCCGACGTGAGCGGTTTGCTGGAAAACCGTCTGCTCAAAGGCCGCGAGCGTTTGGAGGAAATTCTGCTAATCGTGCAGGCGTTGTGCGAAATGGTCGAACCGCCGCGCGACACGCCCGCTTATCTGCGTTACTTTTGCAAAGTTGGCGCGACCGATTGGGAAACGCTGGCCGCCAACGCGCCTAAACGTCTGACGCTTTATAAAAGCGTGGCGGCTCTGGTGCGCGCCTATGCCAACATCGCCGACGAACTAAGCGAGGCCGGATATAGCGACGCACAAATCGCCGATTTGAGCGAGCAGATCAAGCATTATTCCAGCGTGCGCGATGAAGTAAAAAGGGCGAGCGGCGACGCGATTGATCTGCGGACTTACGAGGCCGATATGCGCGCGTTGATCGATAAATACGTCAAAGCCGAGGACAGCGAATCGTTGACCTCGTTCGGCGATTTGTCGCTGGTGCAATTGCTGGTCGAGCGCGGCCCCGACGCCGTGGCTACCTTGCCAGGCGTGGGCAAAGGCGAGGGCGCTATCGCCGAAACCATCGCCAACAACGTGCGCAGTTTGATTATTGATGAGGCGCCGCTCAACCCGAAATACTACGAGAAAATGTCGGAACTGCTCGACGCGATTCTGGAACAGCGCGCGCAGGAAGCGATAGATTACCGCGAGTATCTGGCGCAGGTCGAAGAGTTGGCGCGCAAGTGTTTAAATCCGAGCGGCGGCAAAGATTATCCGGCAGGGCTGACGAGCGCCCTGTCGCGCTCGCTCTACGATAATCTGGGCGAAGACGAGGCTCTGGCGTTGTCCGTCGAAGCAGCGGCGCGCAAGGCGGCACAGGACGACTGGAGCGGCAACGCGGTAAAAACGCGCTTCGTGTGCAACGCGATTAAAAAAGCGTTGGGCGCGCAGGGCGAACTGACCGATGAGATTTTAGGTATCGTGTCGAAACAAGATGAAGCCCATTAAGACGCCCGCGACTTCCAACGTGCCCGCCGCCGTGCGCAGCGCGACGATTTCGGTCGGCGGGCTGGACGTGGCTATCGAGTGGAAGAAAATCAAGAATCTGCACATCGGCGTTTATCCGCCCCAGGGCCGTGTGCGCGTGGCGTCGCCTCTGGTGTTGAGCGAGGACGCGGTGCGTTTGGCTGTCGTGACGCGATTGGCGTGGATCAATCGGCAGCGGCGCGCCTTCCAAAAGCAGCCACGCCAGACGCAGCGTCAGGTGCGCGGCGGCGAAAGCCACTGGGTTTTCGGGCGCCGCCTGCGCTTGCGTTTTATCGAAAGCGCGAGCACGCCGCAGTTCGCGGTGCGCGGCCAGTTCTTGGAGCTGCACGCGCGGCCCAATCTAAGCGAAACCGCGCGGCGGCGGGCACTGCGCGAATGGTCGCGCGCGCAACTCAAGGCGCATCTGGCGCCGCTCGTGCAGCGTTGGAGCGAGCGTTTGGGCGTGACTGTCACGAGTTGGCAAGTCAAGCAAATGAAAACCAAGTGGGGCACCTGTAACGAACGGGCGGGCCGCGTCTGGTTCAACCTCGAACTCAGCAAGAAACCGCTGCCGTGCATCGAGTATTTGGTCGTCCACGAACTGTTGCATTTGATTGAACCCTCGCACAGCGCGCGCTTTGTGGCGTTGCTGGACGAGCATCTTCCAGCATGGCGCCGCCTGCGCGACGAATTGAACGCGTTGCCGCTGGGGCACGACGAATGGCGCGAAGATTTAGAACGCAAGCAGCAACTTTAAAGGTTAAATGTGTGTTTAACCCTTGTTAAACCTCTTTAGAACTGTCAAAATGCTCGCCCAAGACCGCAGTTAATTAAATGCAATTGGCAAATTTTTTGCTCTGTTAGCAGAGGAGCAAAGACGCCTCGCAACGAGACTGAAACTTACGCGTCTTGATTTCATCAAACATAATGAAAGGAGAATCCTATGACTTCACAACGACGCAGACAAATCAATACTTTAGCTGACGTCATCCGTGATGCCTGCGAAGTCAAAGTTCCAGCCAGCCAAGAGGACTTGCAAAAAATGGTGGCTTTGCTGGGCGGCAGCTTTGAAACGAAGGCGGCCTTTGAAGTGGAGGCGATGATTGAAAAAACCAGCAGTGCCAGCAATGACAGCTTTGCCATCACGCTTTCCGAAGACTTCATGCCCACGCGCCGCAAGTTCAGCATGGCTCACGAATTGGGGCACCTGTTCCTGCACATGGGATTTCTTACTGATCCGGAGAGATGGGATCAGATCAAACCGTTCAAAGATTCGGCGCGCTACCGTTTGGGGCGTAACGAGGAAGAGTTTGAAGCCAACGAGTTCGCCGCCGCCCTGCTGATGCCCGCCTGTGAATTTGAGCGAGTTGCCAATGAAACGAGCGAAGGCGATAGCTACCGAGTGGATAAAATCGCCGAGCATTTTGATGTGTCTCTGCAAGCGGCCTTGACCAGAGGACGTTGGTTAGACCTCTTTGCCTGGGAATAAAAACAGGCGTATAAAATCTGGTAAAATTAAAGGGCAGCACAATGCGGAGACGCAACGTGTTGCCCTTTGTGTTTTTGAGTTTTGTTTAACGGTTTATGTCACAAAATCAAGAGAAGCCCTCCCCGTTCGAGTTCAATGCCGAGGCGATTGGCAAAGCGCAAAAGCAGATCACCGAGGCTCAGCCAAAACAGGTCGCGCGCGACCTAACGCCGAAAATCGAAGAGTTCTTTATCTTTTACTCGTTCGACATGGTGAACTCCACGCAGTTTAAAACGCGTTATCCACAAAAATGGCCGCGTTTAACCAGCGGTTTCTTCGAGATCGTCGAGCGATTGATGGCGGATAACTTCATCGAGTTGCCCAAAGGCGTCACGGCGAAACGGTGGAAGTATGCGGGCGATGAAGTGTTGTTCTATCAAAAGGTGACGCGAGCCGAGGATTGCGACCATGCTCTGCCGATTGCCCGCAAGGTTTTGGATGATGCCATTCGCGAAATCCAAATCAAAGATATTGCCGCTGAATTACTTTCGATAAAAGGTGCGGTCTGGTGTGCGCGCACGGTGCGTTACAAAGCCGCCGCAGGCGAAACTAACGACGAAAACGAAACCGGCACGGGTAAGTTCAAGGAATTTGAAGGCGAGTGCCGTAATATCGTTGTCGAATACGACGCGGAAAATCGCAGTCAAAATATAGATTTTTTGGGGCCGGAGGTGGATGCGGGATTTCGCGTCGCAAAATTAGCCACGCGAGGTCGTCTGCTGGTCAGCGCAGACTTGGCTTACCTTTACTGGAAGAGGCGCGAGTTGAAGGATGCCAAAGGTCGCAACGTCATGGATAACATACACCATGATTATCCCCATTACGGCATAGAAGACAAGCCCAACGATTTGATGAAGGTCGTCGCCTATGAGAAGCTCAAGGGCGTGTGGGACGGGCGGAGTTACCCAATTGTTTGGTTTGAAAAAGAGTGGAGTAAAGAGAGAATAGAAGAGACTTTCGATTATGATGATTCCATCGAGTCGCCTTTTCTCAAGCAAGCCAGTCAAATAGATCAACATCTGGGAATAGAAACCTTGGAGCTGGTCTACAAAAATCGCGGCCAGTTGGGTCGCATGGGCGAGTTTGTGGAAGCAATCAACGCGCTCGATGACATCAACGAAGAAGCTGTTCAACCCAAGATTCGGCGCGCAGAGTTACATTGCGCTCCAATAATCATTTCGCCCGAACTCAAGATTTTGGTCGCCAAACGTCCGGCGGAGAAGAAGTTTCTGCCCAATTGTTGGGAGTTTGGGTGTGGGCAGTTGGACGATGGGCAGAGCATCGAAGAGTGTTTGAAGCAGACTTGTCTGGAAGATTTCGGAATGGAGATAGACGAAGCTCGCTCACCAATTCCCCTGACGACCTTCTCTTTTACGAGAGATTCTGAAATGCCGGATAAAAGAGTGCCTGGCCTGACTTTCGGAGTTTTCTGCAAACCTGGTCAAACTCCCAAACGGAAGAAGCACGCGCAGTTAGAGTGGGTTGATGCCGATAACTTGAATGGCATCTCCGCCGACCAACGCGTGAAAGATTTTGACTATGTTGTCACATTGGCTATCAAGCGCGCTCAGGAGCAAATACCAAATTCGTAGAATCAGATTATGTCACAAAATCAAGTTCCGCCCTCTGACGCCGTAAAAGCCGATGCCAAGGTGCGCTTCGATTTCATCGCGCGCGTTCACGTTTATACCCACGATTACATTCGTTTCGCCGACACCAAAGCCTCGGCAATTCTGGCGGCGTGTGGTTTTCTCTTTTCTGGTTTGTTCACTCGTGGCGATGCTTTGGGCACGCTCATCCAGAAATCGCCTTCGACATACCTAACCGCAATCGCTCTTTCACTTGGCGCAGGAGCGGTAATATCGTTAGCTATAACAGTCGGTTTTTGCGTAGCTTGTATAAAACCTCGTTTGGGCAGCACAGGAACTGGACTTGTTTACTGGGATCAAATCGCCAATAATGTGAATTACGCCGATGCTATCGCCAACTTAAGCGGAGATGAAGCAGTGAAACAGGTGGCCGACCATGTGAAAGTTGTTTCAGGAATTGCCCAGAAGAAATATGGCCTTGTGTCAAATGCGCTGTGGTGCTTTTGCGCGACGCTTGCGCTGGCCCTGCTTTTTTCTATCACGCTCATTTGGATGGGAGCTTCCATTTCGCCCAAATAAAGGCGTTACTCTGACATATCATTCATCCACATCATCAAACAACGACCGCTCACTTTTTGCGTCGGCCACATCTTTTGAAGTATCGAGTTCGCCATCTTTTTTCTCCCATTCTTTGCCCAGTTCGATAATCAGTTTGTCCACTCTCTCTTCTGCGGAGCGGAAGCGGGCGCAAGTCGCTCTGTTTTCATAGAATTCGGAGGACATCGCGCGTAACTCTTGTTTCCAGCCCCAGAAAAGGTCGTCAGGTTCCTGGTCTTTGTCTTCGCTCCAAACTTCTTTGAAGCGATTGGTTCTCCACTTCAAACTTCTGGCGTTAGCGTCGCGTCGCATAGCGGCTCGTAAAGAGCGCAATTCGCCTGGGCGGAAGAGCGGGCGCGCGAAGCGCATGAATCGCCATTCAGGGATTGTTATAGCGGCCTGATGCGCCAACTTTACGAATCTTTTTCGCTGCCTTTCGGATAACAGTTGATGTTCGTGAAGCGTCGTAAAAAGCTCGGCTTCTCTGGAGTAGATCAGCCACGACTTAAATTTTAAGGAGGCAATAAAATCCGGTTCTTCTTGCAAAAAGTAGCGAAGAAAATCAGACGAACAGCGCGAAGATAAAAACGAGGCGAGTTGCCTTTTGCCGACCTTATCCTTCTTCAATTCGCGTAAACGCTCCAACATCAGAGGGAAACGAGCGGGAGAGACAATCAATTTGACGCCCTCAATTTCTCTATCGCCACAAGAGACTTCTTCGATGATAGATTCGATGCGCGTGCCGCTCAGATAAATGTTAATGAGATTTGGGTCGTTACTGATGATTCCAGCATAAGCATCGCGCACAGTCGGGTGTTTGAAGCGCAAGACGGTCTCTCCCGCTTCAATTTCTCGAACCATCAAAGAACCTTCCAGATGAGCGAGTGATTTGCGAACTTCACCCACGTTCGAGTTCATCACTTCTATGGCGTGCTTTTCTTCGTCATTAAAATCGAGCGGAGCGGGCAAAGTGCCGCCCTTCATGAATACCGAACCGATAGCGGCTTTGTGTGCGTCACCCAGGCCCATAATAACGTCGGTTAGATATTGTTCTGACTTCTCGACGTAATCAATGACGCCTTCGAGTGTTGGCGTCATTTTTTCGGTGAAAAATGGATCTGCCAGGCGACTGGCGATGACAGGCAAAAAATCGGGGTGTGCCGCAACTTGTGAAAGGAACGGCTTGAGCTGACTGCGAAACTCGGCGGATTGCTTACCCAACCGAAGATGGTTATAAAGTATTTGCTCGCGCTCGCGTTGAGTTAATTTCTCCACCTCAATGACGACTTGAGCCCGCCGAAGCAGAGGATACATGGACTGTTTCAACTCCTCGGTTGCCGCTTTGTAAATGTAGCTGCGCGAAGTAAAAATCACGCGGGCACCTCTTTTAAGCGCGGCGTTCAGTTGCGGCAAGGCATGATTCCAATCGAGCGCATGATCTCGTTCGTATTAGGTTTGCCCAAAAACATCATCCGCCCAAAAGAGTTGATTGCTTTCACGCGCATTCCAGTGCGCCACGAACTCATCGGCATGACGCACTTTTATAACGCGCGAGCTCCAGCTATCGGCGGCGGCCAACGCCAATGCCGCCGCGATTGTTGATTTGCCGCTGCCTGGATCACCCAGCAGAAAAACGAAATTTTGTTCGTTTAACGCGCGCACACTTTTTTGGTGTGCATCGGTGACAACAAAACGTTCGAGTTCATCGCCCAACAAGGACATGATTTCTTGAGCCTGTTCATAAACTCGCTCATCGAGAATTTCGGTGAGGTCTCCCAATCCATAAACGCGTGGCACGAGCGTTCGCAGCTTTTGAGTCTCGCGGATTTGTTGGGTAATCCACTCGCCGCCAAAAGCCAAAAAGTGTTCAACACCTGGAATTGCCGTGAACGCTTCGCGTAACTCCGCTTCGACAGGAGCGCGCAACGAAGCGTTGGTCATTAAAACATAGTTGCGAGCCAAACCTTTGCGGGCAAGCCGTCTCACTTTATCGAGTTCTCCACTAAGCTGACTGGCTTGTAAAACGGAATCTGCCTGAGCCGTGAACTTGCACTGGACGACGAAGCTACCGCTCATTTCTTCGCCTTGTGGCGATTTCCATACGCCCCAAAACGCCCCATCACGCCCAGCATCTTTGCTGTCGGAAAATGTTTGGTAGGTTTGTCCCCAAACTTCGAGTAGAATGGTGCCACACAAATTTTGAAAAGAAGCCCATCCCAGAGAATGTAAATTATAAATCAAAGCGCCTCGATAGATTAGAGTGTAACGTTCACTCTAAATTCATCCGCGCGCACATCATAACGCTGGAGCGGTATACGCGTCTTGTCGAGGCGCTGGTAAGCGCGAACGTGCCATTGGCAGGACAACTTCAAGCCAAACTGGAGCGAACCGAAGTTTAAGGTTCAACTTTCATTCTAATTTTTTTGCAAAATTATGCTTCAGACCACTTCAAATAACCAAATAACAAGCCCTTTCGGGACAGGCGGGGGCGGCGTCACTTTACACGAACAACCGGTTAACGCTTATTATCTTGCGGCTTTACTGTTGCAAACGGTGCCGCGTGGTCAGAACGTCGGCGTGACGCATCAAGTGCGACTTCAACGCTTTTTCGAGGGCGAAGCACTCGATGATTTAGTGGTTCTCTCCGAATCCGAAGCAGGAACCGGCAAGCTCTCTTTGCAGTTAAAAAACGATCTCGCTTTTGGTGAGCGTGATGCTATTTTTGATGCTGTCATGCGCGATTGCTGGAAAACATTTACCGCCAGTGACTTTGATCCTACATTTCATCGCTTTGGCGTCGGTGTCGGAACTTACAAAGCCACTTACGAAGGTTATCAAGCTGCGCTCTCTGGGGCGCGGCACAGTGCCAACGCCAGTGATTTCCATGCGCGCATTTCTACACGACGGTTCTCATCCGCCGCGCATCGCGAGATTGTGGGCTTAGCACGCACCAAACTAACTGACTACACAGGACGCGCTGCAACAGACGATGAAGTGTGGCGATTTTTGCGTTCGTTCGTATTGTTGGATTTCGATTTCTCGCGAGTCGGATCGCGTGATTCAAATTATGTTGTGGCAATGCTACAACATTTATTGCGCCCTGAACAAGCAGGCGATGCTCCCCGACTATGGGACAAACTTTTGGCGATAGCGGGCGCGGGCAATCCGACGGCGGGTAGCTACGACGCGGCCACGTTGCGCGATCACCTGTTAAACGAAGGTTTCGCGCTGTCCATCGCGCCCGATTGCCGCGCTGATTTGCGAAAGTTACAAGAAGAATCCGAGTTTGTTTTAGGTGAAGTTCAAAGCGACATCGCGGGTCTGGAACTCAATCGTGCCACGCTCTTTGATCAAATACAAGAGAAACTGAATCAACCAACATCCCTTTTGTTAATTGGGCAGCCAGGTGCGGGCAAGTCCGCGCTTTGGAAATCTCTGGTTCGCTCGGCGCAGGGACAAGGGCCAGTTTTGGTGTTATCAGGCGACCGGTTATCTGGGCCAGGTTGGAACGGTTTTGCTCGTCGGCTCAATTTGCAGCGCGAAATGCGCGAACTCTTGGTTGCTCTGAGTGGGAGCGCGCGCCCTACCGTATTTGTTGACGGTCTTGACCGCATCGCTGATCAGGGTTTGCAAAAGGTTATTAACGATCTCTTGCGTGGTATTGCCAAACTCTCTCAGAATGCAGATGGAGAGCGACGTTGGCGATTGGTTGCAACGGCCCGTGATACGAATTTGCAGCAGGTTTATAGCTGGTTGGATAGTCGCGCTATGGGAATGTTGGAGACATTCTTAATCCCCGAATTAGAAGAGGCTGAAATCGATTTAGTAGTTCGCAATTGTCCCCGCCTGCGCCCACTGCTTGGTGTTCCCGCATTAGAACCAATTCTAAAGAACCCTTTCATGTTCTCTCTACTGGCCGACCCGCGCATCACTTCGGGCGATACGCCGTTGCCGCCAGTGGCTTCAGAAGTCGAAGTTTGTCAGGTCTGGTGGCAACGCGTCGTCGGTTTGCAAGGCGGAGATGGTGCTCTGGGGATTAGCCGTCAACAATCGCTGTTTCAACTGGGAGAATTGGCCGCGCGTGCGCCAGGAAGTTGGCTGTCGCTTCTGGATGTGACAAGCACTTCCCCTGCGGCATTGGAATCGTTGCGCGGAGATCGGATTTTGCTTTTCGATGAAGCATCTGACCGCTTACGCGTGCGGCGCGATCCGTTGGAAGAATGGGTTTTGTTCCGAGTTCTCAATGCGCGCCATCGAAATCTAAACACCACGCTCGCTTCTTTGGAACAACCTCTGGGCCTGAGTCGTTCCGTGCAACTTCTGGGCGCTTTTTTGCTGGAACATTTTGATTCCCCGAAAGAGTGGAGTCAAACCTTGTCTCAATTAGAAGGTGATGCCGAACTTGCTCCACGTTGGCGTCAGGCGATGCTAACGGCTCCGCTGGTCTCAACGCGGTCGTCCGAACTATTGCAGAAAGCCGAACCGGTGCTACTGGCTGACGATGGGCGGCTCCTCATTGATTTGCTGGCGGCACTTCGCACCATCGAAGTCGAGCCGAACTCGAATTTGCTGCCGTTGGTTCAAGACGAAGAACCCGCAAAGCGTGAGGCTTTTCTGATGCGCTATCCTGTGCCACGAATCGCTGTCTGGCAACGATTACTTCTCTGGTTAGTCCCTCGCGTGGAGAGTTTTCCCGTCTCCGTGCGTCCCGAAGTGGTGCGCGTTTTTGAAATGTGGCAACGCGCTACCAGCGATATGGGCGATAATGAGAAGTTGCAGCAATTATTGCTGCGCCCGCAAATCGCTGACATCGCGTTTCGCTGGTTGGAGCCGCTACAAAAGTGGCGCGATGAAAAGGATGATCCCATCGATTACGAACCACTTTGGAATTAATTTAAAATGCGTCAAACACCAAAACAAGAGCTGGAATCTCAGGTGCGAAAAATCGTGCTCGCATCGGGTGATATTCGGCCAGAGCAAGTCAAAGCCTATCTCCGTGATGTTGCTGAGCGCGGCTCAGATGATGCGCAGGCCGAAACTTTTCTGGCGTGGCGCCCCTTGGCCGATCATCTCACCCAGAATTATGTAGATTATGCGTTGTCATTGCTTTTGCGAGAGCCGAACCTTCCTACACGCCCGCGTTCTGATGAAGACAGTTGGTTTCACCGCCGCCATCTATGGGGGCGTGGCTTGCTCTATGAAGTGACGTGGGGAGAGGCACTCACTCTTGAGTTCCGCGACCCATCGGCGACTGCGGGGCCGTTTCTGTTTCTACTCCGTCACCACGAGAAAGAAGGGTTGCGTTTGCTGAATGGCCTCATCAATGGGGCCGTTGCACGCTGGCGCCAACGCCAATCTGATCCCGCGTGGAGTGGCCATGCTCCCGCCGGTGCCGAGCCGCGGACGCCTCTTCCCATTATTATAGAACTGGAAAATGGCCCGCAAGAATTCTGGGGCGATGATTCTGTTTTATCCTGGAAAACCAGTGACCGATATAACCGCGATGTTTCGCACGCGATTGCCTCCGCGCTTCTGGCTTTGGAAGAGTGGATGAACGAACAAGTCGAAGCTGAGTGCGATGTCAAACAACTCTTTCAAAAAGTGTTATTCGATAGCGATAGTATCGCCACTTTGAAGGTGTGTTTTGATGTCGTTGAAAAAAGGGTGGAAGCAACCCACAACATCATTGAACCTATAACGCGAGACTGCTTACAAGCGGTGTTTCCGTTGATGACCTGCCCCGCATTGTGGTGGCTGAACTCTCACCGTGTGAGTCGCTTCGCCTACCATTATGCCCTCTCCAACGATTCTGCAGTGCAGCAAGAATTTCGTAATGCCGTCAAAGCATTTCCTCAACGTTTGCCATTTCTCTTTGAAGAGGAACAGCATGATGCCTCTTTGTGCGCAGAATTGAGAGAAAAAATGGAAGAGTGCCTTCTCTATGCTTCATCCGAGAATTATAGGGGTATCGAGCAAAATGGAGTGCCGATGATTGGTTGGATACCGCCGAAAGAATTAGTAGAGCGCAGAGAACCGATAGTTGCGCCCGCGCGCGAACGATTGCAAATTATGATATTGCAGATGTGGGGTGCAAAAGCCGCTGAGAGCGGGGAGATTGGCCCAGAATTCACGCCCGAAGGTGCTTTAGCAAAAGCCCAAGAACTACAACGAACCAGATTGTCGGCGCAAGAAGGAGAGGCGGGATTCGAGTTACTTCTGCGCCGTGACCCTATTACTGCTGTCGCAGCAGCATTGATCGTGAACCGCTTCGAGTGGCTCAAACAAACCCGAAATTTGCAGTGGTGTCGGAACGTGTTGCTGAAAGCACCATATCCAAATTCCGCCTCTCGCAAATTGGATGAAAACTCATGGGATTCTCTGATAGGTATATCTATGGAAAACGCGATCTACGGTTTGGTGGCGTTAGTAAAACATGGCGCCGGTGACATCAAAGTGAAGGATCGGTTGCTGTGGATGGCTCTGAGCGATAGCCAAGGGAATGTAGAAACGGTCTTTAAAAGTCTGCTTCCCTTGTGGGGGATTGATCCCGTGTTATGCTGGAACATTTTGGATTTGAGGCTGGCAGAGTGCCTATCATATTGGCGTCAGGGGTCAAATGACCCAGATAAGAGAGCTACTGAACGCCTGAGCCGTCAAAAACAGCGCGTCCGTGAGGCATTAAATCGCATCAAAAAAAGCAAAGTGCCCACGCTCACTCAAATTCCAGTTTCTGATGAAGTTATTTTCTTTAGCAATATGATGGCGGATGCCATCCCGCATCTTCCATTTTCTGTTTTTCTACAAAATCCAGTGGACAAAGAGCGATTCCTACTATTCTTTGACAACTTGATGCAGTGGACAATCACCGCCAACAGCATCACGCGCGAACGCGAGCAACGACGCGATTTACCACCGATTCACAAGCCTTACGAGTGGAACCCCAATTTTTTCGATTGGGCAGTCCAATTAGGTTCTGAATTGGACGAGCAACTTGTAGAACAGCATATCTTGAAGCCGGTGCGGGAGAATTGGCTGACTGCCCCACAACTCACTGCGGATTTGCTTCACGGCTACATCCGAATGTGGACGGAAGGTTCAACAAATTTGACGCCCAATTCGCTTAAGCAGTGGGAGCAGATTAGTAGCTGGGTCTTCGACGGTTATAAGGAAGTTCGCTCTAACTGGGACGTTGATCCAGATGCGGTAATAGATACGGCGGCGATGCTCATGTTTGGTAGCAAAATTATGGCTTATTCACGAGTCCCTGATGATTGGCCGCATTCGTCAAAATTTCAGACTATTCTGGATCGCTGGGTTCGCGTCATTGGCCCAGATACAGACGGGATGCATTTTTTACTTGTGTTGCTAAAAGGAGCGGGGCGTTGCTTTTGGCCTACACCGGCTTTGGATTGGATGTGCTACTGTGTGCAAAATTGCGACGACTCACAGTTAATCTGGTGGGAGCGCAATAACTGTGGAGAACGCAGTAGTCAATTGTTGATGGAAATGTGGCACGCGCACGAACAGCACATCCGAAGCACACCGTCTGCAATGCGTAATTTTGCCTGGCTGACAGATCATTTGGTGCAAGCTCACATATCATTAGCTTCTCATCTTCAGGCACAAATAGAACGCATTGCATAGGATGAAACAGGCGACTAAGCGTCCATATCGCAGCCACAAATTTCGATTAATTTGAAAATTGGGTCAGGGCTTATCCACTCAAAATGATGGTTTTTACCTCGCTTTCTCAAGTGACTCCAGCTACCTCAAAGCATTCTTTTGAAGTGGCAGGGCGTAGAACGAGAATTGGGAGAGGTTCAAAATTTAAACCAACGAACCTCTCCCTGCCCTCACTCACTTATTTGCCTCTTTGATATTGACCTGCTGATCGCCGACGTTTAACTGGTCTACGCGGTCAATTGTAATCGAGTGACGCCGCAAATCGCGCAAGGCGCGTTGAGTGCGCAAGAACATTCGCTGGTAACGCTCAACCATCATGGAGGCTTGATTTACGCCTTCGACTTGAGTGACGCGCGCCAGCCACGGCTCGCTGCTCGAAGCCGAGGGGCGTTTAATTTCTTCCCACGCCATGCCGTCGGAGATTTTATTGAGACGTTCTTGCCAGATCATGTATTGCGAGTGAGATTGCGCCATCTGTTCGATGAGGGTGCGCTCCATGCCGTTGCGCGGCTCCCAACCTTCGCTCAATTCTTCGACTAAAGCCAGATAGCGCGCCTCGTCCATCGGCGTCAGAGTGCCATGAGCCACAGCGCGCGCGCCGCGCCTGCCGTCCTTGATTTCGGCCCGCGCTCGGTCGAGCAATACCCCGCGCATCTTCTCCGCGCTGCCTGGCTTGACTTTTTCCATTTGCCGAAACTCCGTCCAACCGAGGGAATTCAGTGGACGGCTCATCGCAATGTCACGTAGTGAGCCGAACTCGCCGCTGTGAACTCGGTCGAAAGCTTCCTCTATTGAGCATCCGTTCTCCATCCAGAACTCCACATCGTGGCGCAGATTATCCGCGAGTTGCTCCATCGTCGGGGCGTTAGCCCACTTCTCGAAGTTCTGCGCAGTGGTAAGCGCGGCTTCACTTGTCGAGTCTGGCGGCGAGAAGTTTGGGGCGCTCGCGGTTTCTGGCGCGATAGCGTTTGTTGCTTCGACTTCGGGCGTTGCTTCGACTTCGGGTGCTGCTTCGTAGAGAGTCGAAGTGGACTTGACGCGGTTGGTTTTGTTCTTGGGGGTGCTTTTCATAATGATCCTTATCGGGTAGTCCGTTGCTGATTGATCCGGCTATTGTGGCGAGCGATGCGCGCGGTGCTTGCTGCGTTGTTGGCGTTTGCGGCGCAGTTGCTCTTTGGCCTGCGCCAAAGTGCGCTCGCCGAAGCGCGCGGTGCCGCCCATCTCCTGAATCAGCAAACGCGCCTCGCGCGCATCGGCTTTGAACTGCGCGCTTTGCTGGCGATACTCGCGATATTCGAGGCGCGCTTCACGCTCAGCAAGTGAGCGTTGGATGAGTCGTTGATTGTGCGGGCATTTCGCGCTCAGATACTGCTTCTTCAGCCGTCCGTCTTCGCGATAGAAACGGTAGTAGTAGGGGCCGTGCAATTCGCCGCGCGCACAACGACAATTGGGACGACCGCACCGCTTCCACTGGCCGCAGATGGCGCCTTTGCTTTCGCCCGTTTCAGCGTCAGTTTCTGGTTGATCGCCGAATTCTCGCGCGATGCGTTGTTGGAGCCAATCGGCCAGAATATGGGCTTTGATCGCCTGAAATTGCTTGGCAGTGGGTTGAAAGTTGGACATGAGAAATGCGATCTTGGGTAACAATGCAAAAACTAAATTCGCGTTTTTGCGCGAGATCGAAACGGCCAACTGCCTAACATCTTTTTTTATTGAGCGGACTGCCGGTTAATGATAGCCGTAACCGGTATGCCCGCCAGAGAGCAGAGGAGCGTCCGAACCAGAAAACAACTCACCTTCAATTGCGTGCGGCTCACAGTCCTCTTGAATGACCTGACCAACCCGACCATCTTGACCAGAGGAGTCGCAGAACTCGTCTGATTCGGGCGCTTCGTGGTCGGAATGGTCGGGTTGGTCAGGTGAATCCGCCGAGGGGAACAGCGTGTGCGGATGGAGATGCAACACCTCGCGGCGTGCGGCTTCGAGCACACGCCGAACAGTGAGCGTCCCACGTCTGCGATCCGTGGATTGCAATAGACCGCGTTCGGACAATCGTTTGTTGAGGGTTTGCGCCGAAATAGCGAGACCGCTGTTTTCGCCGCCGGAATTTGCGGCGCTTTACAGGCGGCTTGCGGCACCAGATAAAGATCGTCGCCACCAACATAGCCGATGCGGTCGCCCTGCGGCCTCCACTCTTCGCCCGCCGACGAGTTGATGCAACGCCAGCCCCACGCGCTCGGCGATTCGGGCTCCCTGCCATCGGGAGCGGCCAAGTGCGCGCGCCCACTCGAAATCGCCGCGCGCAACAAATCGAGATAAACCGGCACCGGTTCCGCGTCACGTTGCACTCCGGTTTGCCGCGCGGCGACCGAAGTCACGGCGGCGCGCACGCGGTCGAGCAGGGTAACGGCCTCGCTGGACGAGACCGCGCCGATCTCTTGCGCGAAGCGGAGAAACATCTCGATGCCCACCATCATTTGCCCCACGATGTCGGGCAAACGCGCGTGCGATGAGTTCTCGGCTTCGAGCGCCCGCTCGCGTTCGCGCTCAACGGCGTTTTTCACAAAGCCCTCGATCTCGTCGTAATGCGCGGCGAGATAACGGGCGAATCCGTAAGTCGCTTGAGCATGAAGACCAGCGCGGGCGTGCCCCTGTGCCACGGTCAACCGCTCCACGTTAACGACGTTTGGCTCGACCTCGACGATAAGCGCGCGGGCGCGCACCGAATGGCCGTGTGGCACTTCCTCGCCCGTCGAGAGAATCAAACCGCGCGGCGGGCGCGTGAGTCGTAGCGTTCCATCAGCGTTCATGCGGCCACGCCCGCTGCCATTGCCCTGTGCGCGCAGCAATCGCTCGGCTTTGGAGTGCAACGTCTGCTGTTGACGAGAGCCAGGCTGTGGCGCGAAGTCGTCCACGACCAACAACGCGTCTTTCCCATAGAACGCCAACATCTCCAACGAGTTCTCGGTGCTCGACCATGAGCCTGGCAGCAAATGCGAGCCAAACCCCGCGCCGAAATGCGCCTGCGAAAGCGCGGCGAGTTCGGTTTTGAATACGCCTGATGGACCGACCAAAAACACGCTGAACGCCACCGAACCCAGTAATGACCGATAAGCTGCGACGATGGCGATGATGGTGACGCCCTGTCGGTCAACGTCCCATGCCGATAACGAGGCGCGCACTGCGGCAATGAGATCATCGTTTGATGCGGGCGCAACCAAATGTAGCGGCGCCAAATCGGGCGGCAGGATCACTTCTACCTCCCGATCCCCGTCTTGTGTCAGCGCGCCGCCGCCGTGTAAATACGCCGGTTCTCCGTCGCATAATCGAACCCAGCCGCTATGGGCGAAGACCTGCCGCGTTTCAACATCGCCGGATAATTGGCGAGGCGCGACTATCAGATGCTCACGTTGTGAACGCCCTGGACAGATGTAGGCGCCAGAGGGCAGATGTTTGGCGACCCAGTCGAGATTATCGAACATAGTCGCAGCGATAGAGAACGCGAACTCCTGCCCGTTGTAAGTGGCGACCACATCGTAAAAACGCGTGGTTTCCACTCCATCGCAGCGCACGCTTTCACCCGCGATAACGACCGTGAAATTCGCCAGCCGCGTCGGTTCTGGCCCGTCGCGGCCCTGCTTATTCCACATCATGCCCTCAGCAGTCGCCGCGTAGAGCGCCTCGCCATGCTCTGAGTGCGGTAGCGGGCGCAGTTCGTTTAGAGCGCCTCGCCATGCTCTGAGTGCGGTAGCGGGCGCAGTTCGTTTGTGGCGTGGGAGTGCAGTTCTGGCACGGTGCCATCCGCGACGAAAAAATCGTCGAGTCCAATTTTGGCGCCGCCTTCTCCATCGGGTAAATAGATGACGGCGCAGCCCTTTGTGAAACTGTTCATGAGGTCGCACCTCGGCTATCGAGCAGCGCCTTGAGTCGCGCCAGTGCCGCATGGACAGCGGGTTTGACCATAACATCAGAATCGAACACGATGTAGCAACGCCGCCCGTTGAGCGCGATATGCTCCCAATCGGGCAACGCGGTTTTGCCGCCGTGCGTGTTAGTGCCGCGCCAGTTCCACACGCCGAGCAGGGCGATGCAGCAGAGGCCACGACTGATTGCGCAGTCGGCCTTTTTGGTGCCCTCGGTGATGTAGAGCGGAACCCTGGGATCGTTGAGTTGATGCCGAATACGCGGATGCACATCAATGGTCATGGCGGCGCCGCCTGGGAACTCGTATTTGAGCGGCTTGCCGTTTTTGATGCGCGGATAATCGGGACGCGCCTGGTAGAGCGCGATTTCGCCGCGAACGTTGTAGATGGGCGCGATGAGCGCCGGAACGTTCTGTTGGGCGACACCGAAACCGAGCCGTTTCATTTCGGCTTTACTGGTAACGGTGCGGTAACCGCGTTCGCCGACGATGTCTGGCGCGATGCCGGATTCGACAAACAGTTGGTGCGCGTGATTAGGCGCTAATTCAATGGGTGGTTTTGGAACCATGTAATGTTACTCCCTGTTTAATGCCTCGACTCTTGAACGAATCGAATGCGTTGCGACATAAAGGGGATCGGCGAGTCATTTTAGACATCGCCTCCCTCTTGAGCTGGAGCACCATCAGGGAGAAAACACACATTTGAGGAACGCGAGCGCCGAAAATTGGAAGCGTTCGAGGATGCAACAGCCGAAACGCGATTGGGATCGCGGTTCGCCATCGGCGGTTGCGGGGAGGGGTCGGAACGTTTGGTTGCCGTTTTGTTGAGTTCCGACAAAAACTTCGGCGTATGCAGAAATGTATTGCCGGAACAGTTGTAAAGCGCGGCGAGGCGCCTCGCAGTTTTGAGCGGCGCGTTTCCATGCAATTCAATCTGGCGGAGATAGCGCGGACACAACCCTGATTTGCGACTGGCCTGTTTGAGATCCAAACCTGCTCTCAAACGCGCCTGTTCACCTGGCGTCTGCGCTTTCTTGAGACGTTTGTTGGTGCTCATCGAACACCCCCAAATGCCGCTCGAAGCGACGAACAAACCTGATGTAAATTGGAATCGTGATGCGCGATGACCTCAAACGATGATGCTACGAAACAGCGTCGTGAAATCTGCGATGTGCCTGTGGCGCGATGCCACTCTCGTGTTACCCAAGACATGTGTTTGCTCCCGATGGAGTCGAACATACAAAACGTGGTAGAACGTTGGGGTAAATGAGGGCAACAGATAAAAATCCGACTTTAAGATTTTTCTTGCTGTTTTTGCGCTATTATATCTCGTGCCTGATCCAGCAAGAATTCATCGTAAACTACCGATTGCCCTTTTTTGCGGGGCTTCAAGAGTTTTCGCTTTTCCATTTCGCGTAAGGTATCATAGCTAACCTTCAAGAAGACGGCGGCCTGCTTGCGAGTAAGCTCCTTGCCGGATAATTTCAGCGAATGAGTTTTCGCTCGTGCGTCCGCAATCTCAACTTCTCGCCGTATCTGCGTGGTATCTGCATAGAGTCGGATGTCTGGCGCCAGCAGTGGGAATGTCGGTGCGACAGCGCGCGCCCGAATTGGCTTGAGTGCGCCCGCGCGATCCATGTTCCTGAGACGATCAACCGATACACCAAATCTTTGTGCTGCGCCCTGAATAGTCAAGTAAGTCTGTCCGTCTGCTCCAGTAATGGTATTGGTTTCTGATGTATTGAAATCTTGAAGTGACGGGTAACGTTCCGCGCCCCAGTGGTCGAATTTCTCTTTGATATAGTGAGCAAAGGGCGTGGTATTGATGTCCGTGGATCGTTCCGAGAAGCCGAACAGTTCCAAAAGTTTGTCAATTTCGGCCTGAGCCTCTTTGTTTTCGTTCAAGCCCAACACGCCGCGCTGCATAAAATCCACAGGTGCATTCAAGAAGAAGTTGAATTCCGATGCGAAATCGTTGAAAGCCTTTTCGACTTCCGCGCGTAGATCGCTTTTAGCGGCGGCACCTGTCTTGTTGCGGGTGAGTTGAAGATTACCAGCGGCGCGCGCGATAGTCGCCTCAATTAACGGAGTGTAAGAGCGGCGAACGAGAGGCCAGAGTGCTTCCTGGCGTAAGTCTGAAAACCAGCCTGCGCCGAAATGAGGATAAAAGAAACACTGATGAACCAAATATGTTGAGATTGTCCTACGAATGTTGGCATCGCCTTTAGGCAGCAACTGGTAGCTCACCATATCCCGATAAGATAGGCGCGGCACGACCGTGAAGTTGTAACGTTCTCCCAAATAGTGCTGCAATGCACGCCATTCTCGCTCGAAATTGATGCGAAAGTCTGCGTCGCTTTGAGTTTCCATCTCCAGATATTTTTCGCCCAGTATTCCCCTCATCGAAAATAAAGTGGCATCTACAAATGCCATCATCCAATGTCCACCATACTTTTCGCATTCTGCAAGAGCTTTCTCGTCTAAAGAGGTAAGAGATATGAAGATGGCTTTTAGGAATGCTGCATCTATTTGAGATTGCGGCCTCTTATAATACTGGCAACAAACAATGTTCAACGTGGCCAAAGGAATTGCTGCTATGTCGCTTACCAAAGATAAGGCAGCTTGGTTTTTACTTGCGTTGGCTAAATGATACTTTCGTATCGCAAGAAAATCTCTGTCATCAATAGATAGCTTAACCTGCCAGCGTGCGAAGATTGATGCGAGTTCGCTATCTTGGGCTATTTCTGAGAAGTAAAACGAGTGAAACTTAGTAGAGCGGCAAGGGCGTGGAAACGGAAAGAGAATATGGCGAGGATGAGGACAAACGCCAGAGAGCGGGAAAGGGTCTTCGCATCTCTCCAGATTTGAGCAGCGATTACAATCGCGCCATATAGCGGGCGCATCAGGAAAAATCAACATCTGAGGCCAAAACCTCCCAGAGAAGTTTCGGCCTCAGATGCGAATTGAATTACTTCTTCAAACGGTCGCCAGGCGAGAACTGGCGATGTTGCGCTTGAATGTCGGCTTGCGCCAGCGCGACATACTGGTTGGTCATGGCTAATCCGCAGTGACCCAGCAGTTCTTTCAACGAGAACACGTTGCCGCCGTTGCGCAGAAAATCGCCGGCGAATGTGTGCCGAAACGTGTGCGGACTGCATCGCGCGCGCTGAATCCCTGCTTTTTTGCCCAATCGCTCGATGACTTGCGCAACACCCCATCGGGTGAGTTTGGCTCCGGTGTCCAACCCACGCTCGGCAACAAAGAGTGGTTCGTCGGGCGAACGGTCTTCGTAGCGCAAGTAGGCTCGTAAAGCGCGCGCCGCACGCCGACCGAAACAGACAGTTCGATACTTGTTTCCTTTGCCGTGAACGCGCGCTGTCCCTCCCAAGAAATCTACGTCGCTCATGCGCAAATTGCACAGTTCGGAAACACGCACGCCAGAGTCGATCAAAAACAAAACAATTGCTTCGTCGCGCTTTGGATAACGAGACTTCTGAGCTGCCGCCAGTAGCGATTGAACTTGCGCTGTAGTGAACGGTTGAACCTGATCCACACGCACGACGGGCGCGGGAACGCGGTTCATCGGCGATTCGCTCAGAAGTTCTTCGGCGATGGCCCAAGAAAAGAACGCTTTGAAATGACGGTGATATGTCGCAATCGTGGTCGGGCGAAGCGGCTTCGTCCATCGCTTTGCGGAACCAGAATCGTCTTTGTTCCAACGGCCTTTTGCCGATTGATGACCGTTGGTCAAATAAGCGAAGAAGGCGCGTAATTCGGAGCGGCCACAAGTGGCGTGATTCTGTTCTTCGAGGAACCACAGCAGGCGGCGGGTGAGAATGCGACGCAACTCGATGGTGCGCGGCGAATGTTGCTTGATGAGGCAATCGGAAAGCCATTCTTCGATGAGAGAAGCCAACGTGCTGCAAGCTAACTGTTGAGTGGATGGCCCCAAATCGTGGGCGACCGTTTTCGGAAAGTGTAGTGGTGTTTTTTGCATATTGCCTGTTCAAAACTCTGTTTTGAATGGCAACCGAAACTACTCCAACCCCTTAAATCCAACGTAAAATAGAGATTTCTGACGAAGAAATCTCTATTTTAAATGGGCGATGCAAGATTTGAACTTGCGACCCCTACCGTGTCAAGGTAGTGCTCTCCCCCTGAGCTAATCGCCCTTCGCTACTTTTCGCCGCGAAATGCAAAGGCAATTCGGCGACAAGAGGAAAATTTAACCCATATCGAGTTGGAGGTCAAGGGGGCGTGCAAAAAAATATTTTCCAACAGGCCTTGACGACCTCTCGATTATGCGGTAAATTATTTCGAGCTGACGCGGAAAGGAGTTCTCCGTTGAACCCATCGAGTGACCCGAAGGATAAACCCAAAGGGCGAGTAGCTTAGTGGCTAAAGCACCTGCTTTACACGCAGGCTATCGGGGGTTCGAGTCCCTCCTTGCCCATCGTTTTGCGTAAATCGCGACCGTTTCTGCGGGGGCGTCGAAAACGAACAAATAAGCGTTAGCCAACCAATTTGGACCTGTGGTGTAGAGGCCTAACATGCTTCCCTGTCACGGAAGAGATCGCCGGTTCGAATCCGGTCAGGTCCGCTTTCATGGTGAGTTCGAAGCGAAAGAACTTCAACGTTCTTTCGCTTTTTCCTTCTCTGAAAAATTAATTAGAGTGCAGCCTGGATAGCTCAGTCGGTAGAGCAATGGACTGAAAATCCATGTGTCGGCGGTTCGATTCCGTCTCCAGGCAAAACAAACGAAAGCGGCGCTAACCTTTGTGGTTGGCGCCGCTTTTTTGTTTTTTTAGACAGGATGAACAGGATTTTGGGGATGAGACAGGATAAATCGATGGGTGAGTGTTTTGGTTTAGGGAGCCGATGAGTTGTGATTTTTTGTTGTGCTTCAAGAGAAATTTATCTTCAAGCAAAACCAAGAATTCAAACGTCTAATTTCAACCACAAATTATTCACCCTGTGACCTATCCTGTCCCATCCTTAGAATCCTGTCCATCCTGTCTAAAATTATTTTTTGTCAATAATCACGCGCGAACCTAACGGCAACGCGGTTTTGCCGTCCACCCAGTTGCCCAGCGCGAAAACCGCGATGTTGCCCTGTCCTGCTGGAGCGTCGGGCATCGCGGCCTCGAAAGTGCCGCTGCTGGTTTTGCGCATCGGCATCTTTTCCCACTCGGCGTTGCGAAAATCGTTGTTCTTGCTCCACGCCCAGTTCAACAGCGCCTCCTGCGCGCCCGGCGCCTGGAAACTCCAACTGTTGCCCTCACGCGTCAACTGCGGTTGCGGCAACGGCTCTTTGCCTAACATCCAATGGCACCACGCCGCCGACGCGTTGATGATTTGGGGAAGCGCGTCCACCATCGTGTGATCGGTGCCCGTCACCATGAGCAGGTTGGTCGTGCCCGGCATCTCCGCCGCGTATTGATCGAAGGCGCGCAAGCTCCAATCATCGCCGCCGGTCGCGTCAATCACCAGTTTCGGCTTGTTCAGCTGCGCGCGAAACTCGTAGGGATCCCACGTCTTTATCAGCTCTTTTCCGCGCGGCGTCTCCATCGCTTCTTTGACGCCATCCTTGAAATCAGCATTGAGGCGCGGCGACACTTCGCCCCAATCGTCGAGTTGCGCCTGAGATTGCGCGACCGTATTCAGGTCGTTGTAGGCGATGCAAACCAAACCCTTGACGCGTTTATCGGTCGCGGCGAGCCAGGCGGCCAGACCGCGCTTGGAAAGCCCGATTTGCAGCCAGCGCGTGATAGGGCGCGCTTCGGGGTAATGCGAGGTCGCGTTATAAACGTCCACGGCGTCCATGGCGCGCACGGCGGTTTTGGCCATCGGAAACGCCAGCGACCAATCGGCATCGCCGGTCGCGATGGACTTGCCGATGGTATAACCAAACAGATCGTTCTCGCTGCGATTCCACAACGGCTGGTTGGGCACTTCATAGACGATGACGAACGGCGCGCCAATCGCTTCGGCGGCCATGCGCCCGGTCTCGTCGTCGAAGGGCAAACGCTCGGTCGTCAGAAACATCGCCGCCGCGTCGGGATATTGCAGCGTTTCGGGCTGGTAAATGACGATACGATGCGTCCAGGTCGAGTCCTTCCAGGTTTGCGAAGTCACCTCCAATTGCGTGATGCCCTGCCCGCGCGAAAGCTGGCGCCACGAGAAACCTTTGCGGTCGCGCATGAAATCGCCATAAGGCGTCGTCGGATTGGGCGCCGCGAAAGCCAAACGCGGAGCGAGCAAGGCCAGTAACAGAATTAAATAGCGAATCATAACATTCATGGCGCGATGCACCGTTTTGATGTTAGACGTCTGAGGGGGCCAAAGTTGCGCTAAAATTGATTTTTACTGTCGATAAATTGAATGACGGGAGTTATGCGTCGTCGTTTGATTCGCGCTACCGAACGCCCCGTAGAGACGGCGATTTATCGCGTCTAAAAAGCCTGGTTTGCCATCCGTGTAAGGTAAGTCAGACGATTTAGACGCGATAAATCGCCGTCTCTACGGGGCGTTCGATAGCGCCAATCAAATCCAAAAATCGCGTTTTACTTGCCGAACTGAAAGCGCGAGCCCGCGACTTTCTCGGCCAGGAATTTGGCGTATTCGGCGCTGTCAAGCGGCAAATCAATGGTGCGGCGTTCATGCGAGGCATACAAGATCGCGTTGGCGATTTCGACCGACTTCATGCCTTCAGGCGCGCCAGCAATCAAGGGCGTGCCGTCGAGAATCGCGTCAATGAAGTTGATCAGAACTTCGGTGTGTTCGCCGCCCTTGTTGCCAACGGGAATTTCGACTTTCCAGACTTGCGGGCCTCTCATCGTCTGCGAAGTTTCGCGGCTCCACTGGTTGACGGACGATTCGGTTTTCGCCCAGTGAATCGCGCCATCTTTCAGGTGAATCAAGCCGTTATCGGTCGCGATTTCCAGCTCATTAACGCCGGGTGTTTCGCCGGTCGTCGAGATCATCGAGCCGGTCGCGTTATTGGCGAAATCGAAGATCGCATGAAACTCGTCCTCGACCTCAATGTCGTGATATTTGCCGTATTTTGCCAAGGCCGTCACGCTCGTCGGCATGCCGAAGAGCCACTGAAACAAGTCCAGGTTGTGCGGGCACTGATTGACCAGAATGCCGCCGCCCTCGCCGCCCCAGGTCGCGCGCCAGCCGCCCGAAGCGTAGTAGGCCTCGGTGCGAAACCAGTTGGTGATAACCCAGGTCACGCGGCGGACTTCGCCCAACGTGCCGTCTTGCAGCAGTTCGCGCAGCTTTTTATAAAGCGGATTGGTGCGCTGATTGAACATCGCCGCGAAGACGGGCTTATGCTTCTCCCACGCCGCGATCATCTTTTCGGCGTCGGCTTTGTCAACAGCAATCGGCTTTTCGGTCAGCGTCGGAATGTTGCGCTCCAGGGCCGCGACGCCCTGCGTGGTATGGAAATAGTGCGGCGTCGCGATAACGACGGCGTCAACTTCGTCGCTATCGAGCATCGCCTCGAAATCGGTGAACGACGGGGCATCGGGAAACTTGTCGAAGTGAACGGGATTGGCATCGCAAACCGCGCCCAGCGTGGCGCGCGGAATGACGCCATCGCGGAGTTTGGCGGCGTGACTGCCGCCCATGCCGCCGACGCCAACGACGCCGACGCGAACTGTGGAAGTGGAATTCATCGGTGGAAAGGATACAAAGATAAGGCAATAGCGAGCGTCAATCCCAATCGGGATACTGCTCTGGCGCTTTGCCTTTTTTCTCCAGCACGCGCGGATTTTTCAGTTTGGCGTCTGGCGGGCGCACCTCTTCCAGCGTAACCAGAAACTGCCAGTTATCGCCGAAATCGTAGAGGTAAACCATGAAATCGCCCACGCGTAACGGCAAGCTGCCTATTTTAATTTCTGTCGCGTCCGGCCCTTCGTCCATGAACGGATGAAGAGCCTTCAGGCGCGAACCGGTGCGGCTCTCGTAGTAGAAGGCGTAGAGATGGTCGAAATCGAAGTTGAAGGCGTTCAAAATTGCGCCGCTCAAATCGTCCAGCGAATCCTCGGACGCAATGGCGATGCGGCGCCACGTCTTGCCTACGGAGACTTTGAACACGCAAACGCCCACGTTGTTTTCGAGGGCGGGCAAAGTAAAGTTCTGGCGCCAGTCGGGAAAGTAGGGCGCGATGAAAGATTGCCATTGTCCCCAGGGCAACGGGTTTTCTTGTCCCTCAACGAACCGACCCCAATCTTCCATATTTTTCGATTCCTGATGAAATATGGAAACTTCCGGCGCCTTGACAGCGATTAGCGCAAACAACGCGTCGCCCCAATCGGTGAGCTTAACCGATTTAAAATTCCAGCCTTTGCCCGGTTGCGCGGCGACGCGCTCGATTTCGAGGAGGCCAAACTCCTCGAAGAGCACCAGATGATGTAAGCCGGGCCAAAAGCGAAACTCTTCGAGCGCGTCTTTGTAAACGCGCCTGTTTTCGCGGGGTATCGTCTGTCCCTGCCAGAACCCGACGCACTTGTGGAGCGGCGTTATCATGCCCACGCGCTCGCCAATGACTTCCTCATCGGCCAGGCGCAACCACGATTCTAACAGAGTGAAATACTTTTCGGTCGCATCAAGCGCGTTCCAGTTTGACAGAGCGGCCTCGTCGATTCGGAGCCAGCTTTTGAGGCCGACTGTTTCGATAAAAATAAGTCCACTGGTGCGCAGCAACAGGTAAAGCCCGAACAGGTTGGGAAACGATTTCCACTGCGGGCGCTTGAGCTTAACGTCAATCGGATTGGCCATTGCCTCGTTGAGCTGAGGCACAACCGTCATCGGAGGCAAATGCAACACGCCGCTCGCCGCCAATTCGTTCTCGCCGACGAAGCGTAAAAGCGTCTCGAAGTCGCGCACGATGGAGCCAGGCCCATTTTTATCAATCGTCTGGGAGCGCAGAATTTTCTCGTGCGCCGCCGTCAGTTGGGGCGGTTCTCTAAATGAAAGCATCAAAGGTGAAGTCGCGGTTTGTGTGCCAGAAGTAAGATGGTATTGTGGGTTTCAGCTCGATTTGCCCGCTTCCCACATCTGCGACGATAACGGCAACGGCTTGGCCGCAATCTCAATTTCTGCGAACGCCGCCGCGCGTTGGCGTTGTCCATCGCCAAACAGCTAAAATGTTCTCATGGACGCCATTCCCGATTACTCGAAATGTTCGCTGCGAGAGCTTCATGATGTCGCCGCGAGCGTCAACCGCCAGAAATATCCCGAACGTTACGCGGCAGTGTTGCGCGAAATCGAGCGTCGCGAAACATCGAGCGATGAGACAGTCACGGCGAAGAAAGAAAGGCCGGTTAGCGTTTGGGATTTCTTTTTGATACTGTTCATCATGGCAGGCGGCGCGTTGTTGGGCTCCATTTTGGGCGCGTTGGTGTTCGTGATTTTCAACCGGCCCTACGGCCCCAATTACGGCGAAGGAATCGGCTGGGGTTTCGCAATGATCGGCAGCGGCATGATTGGCGCGCTCGTTGGCGCAATCGCGGGCATGTTTTGGGGAACAGAAAAAATCCACAATCGCTGATTGCTTATTTCCCTTCCTCCCACATCTGCGACGACAGACGCAACGGCAACGGTTGGGCCGCAATCTCGATTTCGGCGAACGCCGCCGCGCGATTGCCAGCGCCAAACAGTTTGGCGTCTTCCATTGTCACGGTATAATCGCCGCCCTCCTGCTTTTTCATCTCGACCGCGCGCCACTGCGCCTTGCGAAAATCGCGGTTCGCCGAACTCGCGATCCACAAGCGAACTCTGCTCGGCTTGCCATCGGTGCGCGCGCTGAAACTGTGCTTGCCATCCTTATCGTCCACCTGAAGCGCCACATCGGGCACGCTTTGGCCCGCCAAAACCAAACGGCCCCACGCCGCCGCGCTCCCGGCGACTGCCGCGAAGTTGTTGCCCAAAGTGTGCGGCGCGTTGGGCACCTCGAACAGACGATTCTCGCCGGTCAAACCCGACCAGTAAAACTGCTGCGAATCGTGCGACCAATACGGATCGTTCGTCGCGTGAACGAACAATTTGGGCATCGTCAAACGCCCGCGATAGGCATACGGGTCAATGATGCCGACCAACTTCTGACCGGCGGGCGTCTGCATCGCCTCGAACAGACCGATGTCATTGTAGGCGCCGGTCATATCCGAAGTTTTGCCCCATATTTCGGTTTGATGCGCAATCTGTTGGGGCAAGTTGAGATTGTCATAAACAATCGGCACGATGCCGACGACGCGCGGGTCAACCGCCGCCACCAAATCGGTCGTCCAACCGCGCTTGCTCGCGCCACTTACAATGAAGCGCTCGATTTTAGTTTCGCCGTTTTTGCCCGACCATTCCTGCAAAGCGTTCATCGCCTGCGTCACCGATTTGGTCATCGGCAACAGAAGAGGCCAGGTTTCGTCGCCGGTCTTCAGGTATTGTTCAAAGGTGTAGGCGATCAAGTCGTCTTCGCTGCGGTCGTAGAGCGGCTGATTGGGCACGTTGAACAGGTTGACGACCGTCGTGCCGGTCGCGTCGGCGAGCGCTTGGCCGGCGAAGGTTTCGGGCAGACTGCCGCTTCCGAATGAAACGTTAATCAAGGCGGCATCGGGAAACTCCATCTTTTCGGGCGTGAAAATTTGCAGACGATGCGTCCACTCTTTGCCCTGCCAGGTCTGCGAGGTCAGGCGCAAATCGGTTTCGCCCGCGCTTTGCACGAGTTCGGGCGCGTCCTGCCATTGGTAAGATTTCTCGGCGCGCGCGACGTAACGATCCAACGCGGTTTCCTTGCGGTCGGGCAAGGCGGCAGGAGCGAGTTCGTTGGTGGCGGCGTCATCGGTTGGCGCGGCGGCGGTCGCAGTGGGTTGCGAATCGGAGCGGCATCCCACAAGTGCGACAAGCAATAACGGTAAAAATTTGAGGTGAGTTCGCATATACTTCAACGGTTGTCTAAATTTCGCTTAAGTCAAAGGCGTCGCGTTTCTTCATGCGGCGCCTCGCTTTAGCGTGCGTCGGGACAGGAATTGGACGAGTCGCGTTTAGTTTCCGTTGCTGGCGAAATGAAAAGTTCGCTTTGTTTTCGATGACATTTCGGCGGGTATAACGTTTGGCCCCTACCCCAGCCCTCCCCCGCAAGCGGGAGAGGGAGCCACGTTTCGGTCGCTTTGACTTCATGCAACTTGCTTAAAAGTTGGAAGTCGGTGCCGTTCATTACGTTTCAAGACAGCTCGATATTCTATCGGCGCCTGAAAAGTAGCTCCCTCTCCCGCTTGCGGGGGAGGGCTGGGGTGGGGGCTTGCACGTCATACCCGCCGAACCCCCAACATAAGCCCAATAACCCCAATGAATAAAAATACCGAATCGTTGCCCGTGCGCAGCGACCTCCGCAATATCGCTATCGTCGCCCACGTTGATCATGGCAAAACCACGCTCGTTGACACCATGCTGCAACAGGCCCACACCTTTCGCGCCAATCAGGAAGTGCAAGAGCGCGTCATGGACTCGATGGATTTGGAGCGCGAACGCGGCATCACCATCATGGCCAAGAACGCCGCGCTGCGCCTCGAAACGCCCGATGGCGAAATGAAAATCAACATCATTGATACGCCCGGTCACTCCGACTTTGGCGGCGAAGTCGAACGCGTTTTGTCTATGGCCGATGGCTGTTTGCTTTTGGTTGACAGTGCCGAAGGTTGCTTGCCCCAAACGCGTTTCGTGTTGGGCAAAGCTCTGGAAGCCAACCTGACGCCGATTATCGTGGTGAATAAAATCGACCGTCACGATGCGCGACCCGAAGCCGTGCTGGACGAGATTTACGATTTGTTCATTGACCTCGACGCCAACGAAGACCAACTCGACTTTCCCGTCGTCTATGCCGTCGGGCGCGATGGCATCGCCAAGACCAATCTGGCCGACGAATCGGACAGCCTGATGCCGCTTTTCGAGGCCATCATCGAGAACGTGCCCGCGCCGCGCGCCGATACCGAAGCGCCTTTGCAGATGATGATCTCCAATCTCGATTATAACGATTTCGTCGGACGTTTGAGCATCGGTCGCATCGTCGCCGGAAAGATTAAAGCCAATTCGGAAGTCGCTTTGGTGCGCTTGGACGGCACGACCAAAAAGTTCCGCATCAGCAATCTGTTTGGCTTTGAAGGGTTGGGGCGCGTCAACATCCAGGAGGCTGGCGCGGGCGATATTGTCGCGCTGTCGGGCATCGAAGACCCGCACATCGGCGAAACCATCGCCGACCTGGAAAACCCCGTCGCGCTCAAGCCTTTGACCGTTGATGAACCGACCATCGCGATGAACTTCGCCGCCAACGTTTCGCCTCTGGCCGGACGCGAAGGCAAGTTCGTGACGGGACGCCATCTGCGCGACCGCTTGGCGCGCGAAGTTTTGACCAACGTCGCCATCCGCGTCGAAGATGCGCAGGAACCCGATACGTTTAAGGTGAGCGGGCGCGGCGAATTGCAATTGGCGATCATCATCGAGCAGATGCGGCGCGAGGGTTACGAGATGCAGATTTCGCGGCCCGAAGTCGTGACGCACGAGGAAGAGGGCAAATTGATGGAGCCGGTCGAACACGTCTTCGTGGACGTGCCCTCGGAGAGCGTCGGCGTCGTGACCGAGGCGCTGGGCCGTCGCAAGGGCAACATGACGCACATGATCAATAACGGGACGGGTCGCGTCCGTTTGGAATTTGAGATTCCCTCGCGCGGCCTGATCGGTTTCCGCTCGCAGTTTCTGACCGAAACGCGCGGCATGGGCCTCTTGAACACGCTGTTTTTGCGTTATGCCGAATGGAGCGGCCCGATCCCGCAACGTCAAAGTGGCGCCCTGGTGGCCGACCGTCCTGGCGTCGTCACGCCGTTCGCGATGGCCAACTTACAAGAACGCGGCTCGCTGTTCGTCGAGCCGACCTCAACGGTTTACGAGGGCATGATCATCGGCGAGAACGCGCGCGAAAGCGATTTGAACGTCAACATCGTCAAAGAAAAGCACCTGACCAATATGCGGAGTTCGACCGCCGACATCGCCGTCAAAATCGTGCCGCCGCAACCGCCGACGCTGGAACGCGCGCTCGAATGGATCAACGACGACGAGTTGGTCGAAGCCACGCCCAAAGCGATTCGCCTGCGCAAGAAAGTTCTGTCGAGCAACCGCAAGTAGAAACGGCGATTACTCGCGTCTAAAAACTAACGCCCGCTTCATTGATTTGAGGCGGGCGTTAAACTGTGCGGGCGCGTTCACGGTATAAAAGCGCACAAGGAGAAGGATCCAGATTGCGAATCGTCCAAATTGCCGGACGCGCCGAACAGGGAATGCACCGACCCTTTCGATGTCGTGCCGAGAACGATCAATGGTATTACGTCAAAGGCGCGAGCGTTGGCTTTCACGGTCTGCGTGCCGAATGGATTGCTGGACGCCTGGCTGAACTTCTCGATTTACCGATTCCGCCATTTGAAATCGTGCAAATTCCGGCGCCGTTGTTAGATTTGCTTGCTCCGGCCGATCAAGCCGATTTGGGCACCGGCTCTTGCTTTGCTTCGTCCCTAATGCCCGAAGCCAGCGATTTTCGCTACGCCGATTTGTCCGAAGTGTCCGACGAATTGAAAGTGAAAACTTTGCTTTTCGATTGGTGGATTTGCAACATTGATCGCATTCTGGGGCCGCAAGGTGGCAACCCCAATTTAATCTGGTCGGAACAACCGCGCGAACTATTCTTGATAGACCACAACTGCGCATTTTCGCCGGATTCGGAACTGATGGAAAGTTTTGCGACCAATCACGTTTTCGCGCAATCTTATCTTTGGTGGCAACATTATGGAAAAGCTCTGCGCGCTCCGATGCGCGCAGGTTGCGACGAATTGGAAAATCTGTGGCAAGAGTTGCCCGAAGACTGGACGGAGTATGCCGACGATTTCCCCTGCGAGCGCATGGAAGCGGTTTTGCGGCGCTGCGAGAGCAAAGAGTTTTGGAAATTGGAGCGACCACAATGAAAGAACACGCCTGCCATTACGCCATCGCCCGCTTTCGGCCCTATCCCGACGGCGGCGAATTCGTCAACGTCGGAGTTTTGCTCTGTTGCCCGCAAACCGGCTTTCTCGATTTTGCCTTAGAAATCAAGCGCCGCAAACGCGTCACCGATTTCTTCCCCGAACTCGAAGCCAAACTCTACCGCGACGGCCTCAACGCCTGGCGTGAAGAATTAATTCGACTGCGTTATAGCGCAACGCCCGCGACGGCATTGTCGCTTTTCGAGGGCGCAACGCAGCCCAAAGCGACCGCGTGGCAAACCGGAAGCGCGGGCCTCGTGCTGACCGATAATCCGCAAGGCGCGTTGCAAGAATTATTCGCGCGCTACGTTTTGCGCCAATACGAAGCGACGCGCGAGGCGCCCGAACTGCGCTTGCGCCGCCGTGTGGCGAGCGCCCTGCGCCAACACGAATTGTTGCGCTTCTATCCCGAACGGCGCATCGGCGGCGAAGATTATGGCGTCACTTTGCCCTTCGTTTACTGGCCGCAGGAATCGGAGCAACCGCTCAAGGCAATCAAGCCGCTTTATCTCAACCGCAACACGCCCAACGAGGTTTACGATTACGCCGACGATTGGATTTCGCGCATCAAGCGTTTGCGTCGCCGCAACGCCTGGCCCGCGCAATCGCTCTTCGCGGTTCAGGCGCCATCGGTCGGAGCGCGCAGTCACGCCGCTTATCTCGAAGTCGCCGACGAAATCCGCGCGCTCGAAGTCGAAGTGCAACCGTTGACGACAACTTCGGCCTTGCTCCAATTCGCGCGCGATGGTGTGCAAACGGAATCGGCTCTCGTTGAGATCGCAGCGCATTGAATTTCGGACGAGACAAAAAAGCGGGCCTTGCGTTAATAACGCAAGGCCCGCTTTATCTTATAGAGACACCAACTACACTCTCGTTTGGAAACAACATGACGACTATTGCATTAACTAACGACCCACTCGGATTATGTGGCCGCTCGGCGTTGGAAATTATTTCCGTTATCGAGAATGGATTGCCCTTTTCTAAGTTCGAGATTTTGCAAGAAGTTCTTGGACTTCCGGCCACTCAACTGGCGGCAGCGATTAACTTGCCGGTTAGCACATTGGCGCGTAAGAAGAAAAGTGGGCATCTGACCAGCGAACAGTCGGAGAAGTTGGTGCGATTGGCGCGCATTTTGGGATTAGCGATTAACTTGTTCGAGGGCAATGATCGGGCTGCGCGTCGGTGGCTCAAAGCGCCGCGCGAAACTTTGGGCGGCAACACGCCGCTCGAAATGATGTCGACCGAAATCGGCGCCCGCGAAGTCGAGAACTTAATCAATCGACTACAAGACGGCGTATTTTCGGGTTGATTCGCGCTTTTCGCATCGTCAAAACCCGCCTCCACTGCCTTCGATGGCGAAGGCGCCCGCCGCGCCGGAGGCCGCTGGAATTCGACGGGCACGCGCGTGGTTTACCTCGCCAAAACGATTTCTCTCGCCGCATTGAAAATTCTGGTTCACCTCGACGACGCCGGTTTGCGCGCCTCCTATTCGTTCATCCCGATTTCGTTCCCCGCGTCGAGCGTTGCAACACCCAACCGCAAAGGCACCGCGCCCCTGCCCGATGATTGGGCCAAGGTGCCCACGCCCGTCGCGTGCGCCAGCTATGGCGACGATTGGGCCGCATCGGGCGACAGCCTGATTCTGCGCGTGCCGAGCGCAATTGTGCCGTGGGAATCGAACTTTCTGCTCAATCCGGCACATTCCGATTGGAGCAAAGTTAAAGTCTGCGAAGTGCAATCGTTCGATTTTGATTCGCGTTTGATTGAAATAATGGACGACGAAGAGTAAACGCGGGGCTTGTAGTCGCGATATTATCTGAAGTCGAGTTGCCACGCGCGACAAATTAACGCAATCCTAAAGTGTGTCCTCAAATACTTCACCCCTTGAAATCAAACGCGACGGAAAAGGCAAAATCTGGAGCTATGTGCGTAAAAAATGGTTGGTTGAAACACCCGAAGAAACCGTGCGCCAAACGTTTTTACTGGTTCTGGTTGACGAATACGGCTATACGCTCGATCAAATTCAAGAAGAGCATAATCTTACAGGGCGCGGCACTGCGAATGCGCGCGCCGATTATGTGATCTGGAAGAGTGTCGCCGACAAAAACGAAGATAAAACGCCGCTCATCATTGTTGAGTGCAAATCGGATAACGTCACCATCCGTGCTCAGGATTACGGACAGGCCGACGCTTATGCTCGTATCGCTCAGGCTCCTTTCGTCATTACCCACAACTCTAACGAGACCCGCTTTTGGCGCGTGATGAAAGAGAAGATGCCTGGCTATTTGCAGGAAATCGGAGGCGTGCCCAAGGCGGGCGATTCGGATGACGAAATCAAGAAAGCGACCGAACAACTCAAAATCTTCAAAGAAGAACAGTTCGCTCGGCTCTTGCACAATTGCCACAACATTATCCGTAATCGCGAAAAGAAAGACCCCGCCGCTTCTTTTGACGAAATCGCCAAGATTCTTTTCGTCAAAGTTTTCATCGAGCGTGAGATGAAAACCAAGCATGACGGGCGCAATCTTTTCACTACCAAAGTATTGGACGAGCAATTTGGCGATGACCCGCTCAACGATTTGTTTCAAAGAACTAAATCTGCATTTCGTGCCGATGCGCTCTTTGATGTGGGCGATAAAATCAACCTCAAAATCGAAACTGGGCGCGCTATCGTCAGGGAACTCGAAGTCTATAATCTCTCTGATACATCCGAAGACATTAAAGGCATTGCGTTCGAGCGATTTCTGGGACGCACCTTTCGCGGCGAAATTGGCCAGTATTTCACGCCTCGTCCCATTGTCGAATTCATGATTCGCTTTCTCGACCCCAAAGAGGGCGATGTCGTGTGCGATCCGGCCAGCGGTTCGGGCGGGTTTCTGATTCGCTTCTTTGAAATCGTGCGCGAGCAGATTTTGGCCGATGCCGACCGCCGTTATGCCGAGATTCGCGCTGAGGTCGAGGCCGACTCCTCGCTTTCCGAAAGCGAAAAAGCTACCAGGTTAGTGACCGAATACAGAGCGATTCAAATTCAACTTTCCAAGACAAACAAATCGTCGCGGATGTGGAAACTGGCCAATCGCTGTATCTATGGCACCGATGCCAACGACCGTATGGCGCGCACCTCGAAAATGAATATGATTATGCACGGCGATGGTCATGGCGGCGTGCATCATAACGATGGGCTTTTGAACGTCAACGGTATCTTTGAAGATCGCTTTAGTCTCATCGTGACTAACCCGCCGTTTGGCTCCAACGTCGAAAGCGATGACAATGTGCCAACCGTAAACATCGATCCCGAAACCGAACAGAAATACCTTGACGCCTACAAAAAACCTTATGCCGATGCTCTGGAGAGATTGCGCGCCGCGCAAAACAAACCGATTTCGGCGCTCTTCGACTTGACGCGTGGCGCCAAACCCAAAACAGAAATCCTGTTCATCGAACGTTGTCTAAATTTGCTCAAACCCGATGGACGCATGGGCATCGTATTGCCCGAAGGCGTGTTCAACAATCCCTCAGCGGCTTATGCGCGCGAATGGGTTGAAGACCGCGCGAAAATTCTGGCGGTTATTTCGATGCCCGCCGAAACTTTTACTTCGGCCAAAGCGAGCGTCAAAACTTCGTTGCTTTTTCTCCAAAAGTTCACCGCTACCGAAAAGACTGAATACGATGACTCTCTGGCTCAGGCGCAACTCGAAGTGGAAAAACAACACGCGCCACGCGTCGAGGCCGAGCGCAAACGGTTGGAAACTGAAATCGCCGACGCCAGACTCGTCAAAGAGAAAGAGAAGGGCAATTTGCTAAAGAAAGAATTAACCGATTTCCTCAAAGCCGAAGCCGCGCGTCAAAGAGCCGAAGCGCGCACGCTGCATAAATCGCGATGGGTTTATCCGGTGTTTCTTTATGAAGCCGAACACGTCGGCATTACCGCGACTGGCGAAGAGGATTTCGATGAACTTTTGCCCCCCGATCTATCGCCCGTAAATCGTGGCTTGCCGCCCAACGTTGAAAAGAGTTGTCTGGAACTCTACCGACAATTTCAGCAAGACCCTCAACCTTTTTTCGTGACGGGGGACACGCCCTAAACCTCGCTGCGTCGCCTGACGACGCAGCGTTGGCGTGTCCCCTGCCCGAAACGCCCGACCACGAAAAAGTTTTCGCCGTTTGCTTCGGCGAATTGAAACGCTGGGATCCAATTTCATTTCATGAAATAGAATGGGAATGGCCCAACACAATGTTGCAGCCGATTAGTTCTTTTCTGCGAGAGCGCAAAGAAAAGATCAACAGGCAGGAAACCGATTTCTCCGATTTGAAGCCAATTACCATTCATTTCGATGGCTCGATTGATCCGCGTAATATAGCGAGCGGTCGCGAATATAGCATGGACTTATTCTCAGCGCATGGGGGTGATGTTGTTGCTTCAAAGATTGATTTGAAGAATGGAGCTGTTGGTATTGTGCCCGATGATTGGGAGAATGTCGCTGTTACCAATCACTTCGCAGTCTTCGAGCCAGATTTAACGCGTGTAATCCCAGAATTTTTGCACTTGATTGTGCAAATGCCCATGTTCAAAGATCTACTTTGGCGAAACAAAGTTGGCGCCGAAGGCCGTAAGGAAGTGAAGATAACCTTTTTCGTAGCTCAAGAAGTCCCGCTTCCGCCGCTCGACGTTCAGCGCGCAATCGTGGACAAATGGCACGCGGCACAAAACCAATTTAGAAGTGGAGTCGAAGCAATCGAAACGCAACGTCGCGCCGCAGACAAAGGTTTCTTGGCCGATTTAGGCTTGGATTTGCCCGAAGACGTGCCGCGTCGCCGCGTGATGGCGCTTGGATTTGATGCGATGAACCGTTGGGATTTGGCCTCGGCACAACTCGTTGGGCGAGATCGACTGATTTCACACTGGGACGAAAAGCCGCTTTCCGAAATCGTGTGGCCGCTTTCACAAAGCAACGCTCGCCTTGTTCCAGCATCCAAACCGGAAGACCAATGGAATTACATCGGCATGGAAAACGTCGAAGCGCAAAGCGGACGTTTGGTGGACTTCGCGCCGCGATTGGGCGCCGAAGTTATCAGCGCGAGCGTTGTTTTCGACGCTGATTCCGTGCTCTACGGCAAGTTACGACCTTACTTGCGTAAAGTCATCGTGCCCGCCGATTACGACTTGAAAGAGGGCGTCGCATCAAGCGAGTTTTTGAACTTCAAACCGCGCGAAGACGTGGACATTCGTTTTCTCGCCACATTTTTGCGCTCGGCGTTAGTTGCGGACTACGCTTCACAATCTACAGGGGGACGGATGCCGCGCGTTGCACCCGAAACGCTGCTTGGAATTCCCGTTCCCCTGCCGCCAATCGAAATCCAGCGCGAAATCGTGGCGCGCTTGCACACGTCGCAAAGCGAACTCGAAGCACGGCGCCAGAAGTTGCAAAGTGACCTCGAAGCCGCGCGCACCGAAGTCGAAAATCGTATTTTAGGCCGATTGTAAACGTCTTGAGTGAGCCCCCAAAACGCCCCGCGATTGATGAAATCGCGGGGCGTTTGCGCGTGAAGGCGCGCGAATTGGCTTTGCGCTATGCCGTCGCGCGTGGGCTTATGCGTTCAGGAAGCGTTGTAGGACGGTGAACACGCGTCTAACGACGCGACACCGACAAGCACAAAAAAACGCTTAAACTTCTCACATCTCAACGCGGCAGTTAAACCCGCGCGGATTTCGCGCGTCTTCCCGTAAAAGTTAAACTCCGTCGTTTTGCCGCCCGTTTGTTTCATGCAATTATTCCGTTTCGTCCCGTTAGCCCTGCTGTTCCCGCTATCCGTCGCCGCCCACGCCCAGACTCCGCCGATTAATGTCGCGCCGCTTACGCTGCCGACCATTGCGCCCGTTCTCGATGCGCCGCCGACGGCGCAGGTTTATCTGTCCACCAAGGGCGCCGCGCCGATTCAAGACGGCCACACGATGGTGCCCGCGACCTTCTTTTCCGATGCCGTGGGCGCCAGCGTCGGGCCAGTCGCGAAGGATCAGTGGCGCTTGCTTTACTTCGGCAAACAAATCGATTTCTATCCCAATCAGCGCAGCGTGCGCGTGGACGGCGTGCCCGATCAGATGCCGACACCGGCGCGCGTTTATAACGGCGAGTTGTATGTTCCGATGCGCGCGTTTAGCGAGTGGCTCGGCCTGAAATGGAGCGTGGCGCGGCGTGGAACCGACAAGACGGTTTTTCTGGTGCAATTTCCGGCGGCCTACATCAAGGACGTGCGCACCGAGGTGCAGAAAGAACGCGTGCGCACCGTCATCGAGTTAAGCAACCCAACGCGCGTGGCGGCTTATCTGGGCAAGACCGACGCGAATTTTCAGTTCGCCGGGCGCCAGGCGTTGGGCGTTTCGGGCAACGATAAGGTCAAAGATTATCTGGTGACCGGCACGACGTTAAATTCGGGCAGTTGGAAGGCGAAGTTCGGCGTCAAGCTCAATTACGCGGCGCCCCTCTCGTGGTTTACGCTTGGCAATCCGTCGCGCATCGTGATTGACGCGCAGCGCTTGTTCGAGGAGCAGGCGACCGATTACGAGGGCGGCTTGGCCTTAACGAAGATTCGCAAGGGCACCGGTCACGGGCCGGTGCAGATGTGGGCGGCGCGCTTCGATCCCAAAGACGGTTGGCGCGTGCGCGTCGAGCCGGGCGGCGCCAGCGTGTTGCAGCGCGAGCGGACATCGCAATTGGCGGCGCGCCATCGCGCGGTGTTGGCGGTCAACGGCGGCTTCTTCGCCTACGATGGCGCGGCAGTCGGGACGGTTCTGGTCAACGGCAAATGGCTCCGCTTGCCGTGGCAGGGCCGCACGGCGGTCGGCTTCGACAAAGCGGGCCGCGCCAAAATCGGCTCGTTGCGCACCGACGCGCGCGCGATTTTCGGCAACGGCACGTCGGTGATTATTCGCGATCTCAACGGCTGGCCCGACGCCGGGCGCGTGACGGCTTTAACGCGCGACTTCGGCAAATATTACAAGCTGAGCGCGGGCGAAATGGCTCTGGTCGTCGAAAACGGCGTGGTGACGAGCAAGCCGGGCGGCGGCGGCGCCAACATTCCGGCCAACGGTTTCGTTCTGGTCGCGAGCGGCGGCGCGCGCCCGCCGCTCGAACGCGTGGCACGCGGCACGAGCGCCAAACTCAGCATCAAGCCGATTAACTGGCCGACGATTACGACGGCGTTGGGCGGCGGGCCTCGGTTGGTGCGCAACGGTCAGATTTACGTCACCAACGAAGGTTTCCGCTCGGACGTTTTGAGCGGGACGGGGCCGCGCACGGCGTTCGGGATTGATAAGCAGGGCCGCTATATTATTCTGGTGGCCGATGGGCGTCAGGGTTATTACTCAACCGGTTTAACGTTGCAAGAGTTGGCGGCGACGATGCAAAAGTTGGGCGCCGTGGACGCGATGAATTTGGATGGCGGCGGCTCGACGGCTCTCGTGGTGAAGGGCCGCGTGATTAACCGTCCGAGTGATGGCATGGAGCGGCGCGTGTCGAACGCGCTGCTGGTGACGCGGTAGGAAATTGCCGTTGTAGCATGGTCTCCAGCAAGATGTCTGTCGTAAAATTACCCTCGATGACCCCCCTCACCTCGTTCGACAAACGCGCTGTCTCACGGGCGCACTCCAAACTTACCATTCCAATGCTAAAGCTCCCTCTCCTGTGTGCGCTCGCCCTGAGCGTTTGTGCCCCCAGCAACGCCCAGAACCAGACCGCCGCAACGTTGGAAAACTCCGGCTTCGAGACGCCTGGCGAAACGCTCTCCCAGACGACGCCTGGCGCAAACGGCTTTACTTCGACTGGCGCCATCGCGCGCGGCTGGAGCGACAATTCGGGGTGGGCGAACGTGGGCATTTCTTATGCGCTCGACCCGAACAATCCGCATGGGGGCCAGACTTCGCAGCGCGTCGAAGTGACGCGCGTGACCGATGGCGCCGCACAGTTCGTGCGGGCGGAGCGTTTGCAGAAGGGCCATATCTACCGGTTTTCCATATGGCTGCGCGGCAAGACGGGCGCTCAGATGGAGCTGAAATACCAGGGGGCGTCCGCGCCCTACGCCAGCTACGGCAGCGCCATCGCGGGGCTGTCTCCCGAATGGCGGCAGTTCACCGTGCTGGGCCGCGCGACCGAAGACGCCGAGGTTTATCTGATGCTGCGCGCGACCGCGCCGCTGACCTACTGGGCCGATGACGCCTCGTTCGAGGACATCACCGACGCGGTTTCGCGGGCCACGCCAAACGTTGGCAATCTGTTGAGCGACGCCTCGTTCGAGAGCGGCATCGGCGGCGGCTGGAACGCGCGCGTCCAGGGCGATCCTGCCGTCGTGTGGCGCGATGAGAGTCTGCAAAGCGTCGCCGGGCAAACGCCGGTCGGTTCGCGCTTTGGCCAATTCGTCATCCCAGGCGGCGAGGCGGGCGCGATTTCCACGCCCCTGTTGCCGGTGCGCTTTGGCGTGCCCCACACGCTTTCGCTGTGGATGCGCGCCTCGCAGCCCGACACGCAGGTCTCGCTCGAAATGGACAATTCCGAGCTGCGCTCCTCCTCGAAAATCGGGACGCAGTGGACGCGCCTGACCTGGACGTTCACGCCGCCGCCGCTCGATTATTACCGGATGCGCCTCTACATTGCCAGCGCCGTCGGCCCCGACCGCACAGTTGACGTGGACGGCGTGATGCTCGAAGAAGGCGAAAAGGCCTCGGCCAGTTACCTGCCGCGCGCGCCGCACGAGATGACGCTGACCGCGCCGCGCGCGGGCAACATCTATTTCCCCAGCGAATCCGGCACCGTCAAAATACAGATCGCGCCCGCGCCACCGACGGGCGCGCGCGTTGCGCTGTCGGCAATGGATGTCCAGGGCCATGTCACGCAGTTGCCCACGCAAAAAGCGGGCGCGCAGTTGGCGTTGCCGTTTGGCGCCACACAGGGCGAATGGAAACTGCGAGCCACGCTGCAAAGCGCGCAGGGCCAAGCGCTGTCGGCGCCGACCGAATGGGTGTGGACGCGTCTGCCGCGCCCCAAAACTTTGCCCGCCAAAGCGCAATCGTATTTCGGGCTGCACATCCCGCTTGCGCCGGTTTACATCGGCGTGGCGCGCGATCTGGGGCAGAAGTTCGTGCGTCTGCACGATTCCTCAATGATCGCCAAATGGCCAATCGCCGAGCCGGAAAAAGGGCGGTTCGAGTTCTATGACCAACAGGTGGACGCCGCGCGCGCGGCGGGCCTGCAAATTTTGGGAATGCTCGACGGCGCTCCGGCGCGCGTTTCGACGATGCCGCGCGAAGGTGGCTACTGGGGCCTCTGGAATATCCCCGACAAGCCGGGCGCGCTGGACGAGTGGCGCACCTACGTTTCGACGGTAGCCGGGCATTATAAGGGCCGCATTGACGATTGGGAAGTCTGGAACGAACCCTGGGGCAAGTGGTGGCTTTCGTCGGACAACCCCGCCGCCACGCCCGCGCTTTACGCGCAGTTCATGGCGGCGGCTTATGAGGCAGCGCACCGCGCCAATCCCAATGCGACCGTTTTGGGCGTGGACACGACTTCGGGTTTCGACGAGAAATGGACGATTCCCGTTTTGGCCGCGCCCGGCGGCACGACCTTCGATGTCTTCTCGTATCACGATTACAATGGCACGCTGGCGTTGGGCGAAAACAATCGCGTGATCGAGTTGGCGAATCATATGCGCGCCTTGCAAAAGGCGGGGGGCGTGGCCAAGCCGATGTGGAACACCGAGGGCGGGCCGGGCGAAATTGGTTCGTTCTATGCGCCGCAAACCGGCGGTCTACCGGTCGGGGTTCAGGCGTCTTACATCGTGCGCTACGACGTGTCCTCGATGGCGGCGGGGGTGAAGCATTTCTTTCTTTACGCGGTGCATTCGGGCGTGGCGATGGGCGATCCGACCTACCGCGCCCTCGAACACGACGACGCGCCGCGCCCGATTCTGGCCGCGCGCGCGGTGTTGGCGAGCCTGGTGGACGGACGCGCCGCGCCCACGCAAAAAACGCTGGCGCCGGGCGTGACCTGTTATGCCTTTGCGCCCGCGCCGGGCGAGGTTAGGGGCCGCGAAGTGGACGTGATATGGAGCAACGACGCGCCGCAACCTTTGGCGGTGCCACGCGGTTTCGAGGCGCTCGACATCTGGGGCAATCTGTTGTCAGTCCGCACCGTGACCGTTGGGGCAGAGCCGATGTATCTGCGCGCACTGGCGCCGAGTCAGGCGAAGTAAATTATTTTACGAGAGCGGGGCTGACGCCTCCTTCCAATCTTGCGTTGATTCGAGGAGAGTCCGCCGATTGGAAGGAGGCGTCAGCCCCGCTCTCCACTTTCTAACGCACCTCGCTCGTTTAGATTGGGGAAACTCCAAAATCCATGACAGCTCCCCCTTCGTCCGCCAAGACGCGCCATTGGCTCGCGCCCGCGCTCATCTTCGCGCTGGCTTTGCTGGTGCGCGCCATCGGCCTGACGTGGGGCTTGCCCAACGCCGAGCGGTTTTACTCGTATCATCCCGACGAATCGCTCAATCAAGTCGTCGGCGCCGTCGTGCATCTTTTGCAAGGCGATTTCAACCCACATTTTTTCAACTATCCCTCGCTCTCGATTTACGCGACGTGGATCATTTATCAATTCCTCGCCATCGCGGGCCTGACGACGAACGTGCCCGACGCGGCGGGCGGTTGGCCGATTATCCGCGACATCCTCTTCGCCGGGCGCCTATTCTCGGTCGCGACCGGCGCGGGCACGGCGGCCATCACTTACGGCATCGCGCGGCAGTTGGGCTTAAATCGCGGCGCCATCGTCGCCGGAATGTTGGTGGCGCTGTTGCCGGGGTTAGTTCAACATTCGCATTACGCGACGGTTGACGTTCCGGCGACATTCTTCGTCGCGCTGTGCGTCTGGCTGTCGTTGCGCGCGCAAACGGGCAAAGCGCTGATTGTCGCGGCTCTGGTGGCGGGGTTGGCGGCGGGCACCAAATATAACGCTGGTTTAGTCGTCGTTGTGCCGATGGCGTGCGCGCTAATGTTGCCCGATTTGAAGAATCGTTGGGGTTTAGTTATTCTGGCGCCGATTATTGCGTTGCTGGGCTTTGTAGTTTCAACTCCTTATGCATTGCTTGCGCCCGCCGAGTTCTGGGGCGATTCCAAAAACAACGGTTTCGCCTACGAGCTGTTGGTGCATCCGCGCCTGGGTTCGGGCGATTTGTTTCAGGGGACGGGCAACGGTTGGTGGTATCATCTGACGTTCAACCTGCCGTTCGTGATGACGGCGCCGTTGGAAATCGCCGCTCTGGTTGGCCTCGGTTTCGCGGCGCGCGAGCGACGATGGTGGCCGATACTTTTGTTCGTCGGATTGTTCTTTTTGTCGCTGGGGTTTTCGCAGGTGCGCTTCATGCGCTATCTGTTTCCCATTGCGCCGCTATTATGCGTGACGGCGGTGTGGGCGGCGTCGCGTTTGCCGAAACCGAGCGTTTGGGGCGGCGCTTTATTATGGATAATTGTGGTGGCTTTACCGGGGATTTTGTGGCCGTTCATTTCGGTTGATTCGCGAGATAGAATAGGCTCAGCCTCTCGAAGTTGGAGAGGCAAAGAGACGCTTGGGCTCGTCAATAACCCTTGGTTCTACACGCCGCCATTTCAGCCAGTAGGCTCAAACGTTCCGGTGCCAGGAACGGTTGTCACCGGATTTGATGTCGAGAAAATGCGCGCGTCGAAGGCACGGTTGTTTGCGATTTCGGAATTCGAATATCGGGAACAAGTGCGGCTCCATCCCAATGGAGAGGCCGAGACGTTTCTTAAAGAGTTGCCCACCGTTTTCTCCGGAAAGCACTGGTTCTACGGCAAGACGCGACCGTTCGCCCTTCCGGGCCGCGAGTTCGTGCCGCACGACTATCTTTATAATTCTCCCGAAACCCGTCTTTATACGCGTGGAATTGCTGGGTAAATCTGGCCCGATTCTCGCCCAACTGCCCTACTCTATGTCCACCGATATTCGTTTTGGAACCGATGGCTGGCGCGCCGTCATCGCCGAAGATTACACCTTCGAGAACGTCCGTCTGCTCTCGACGGCTCTGGCCGCTTACCTGTTCAAGCATCAGAAAGAACTGGTTGGTAATGGCGTCGCCATCGGCTACGACACGCGCTTTCTCAGCGCCGAGTTCGCCCGCGCCGCCGCCGATACGTTCGCGCAAAACGGCATTCCGGTTTTGCTCTCCGACCGCGATGCGCCCACGCCCGCCATCGCCTGGGCCACCAAAAGCCGGCAACTCGCGACCGGCATCATGATTACCGCCTCGCACAATCCGCCCAAATATAACGGCTACAAGTTCTTCAATCCGCTCGGTGGCCCCGCCGATAAAGATGTGACGAACGCGCTCGAACACGTTCTGGGCCAGAAATTCAAATCGAAAGTCGCGCCCGCCAAAGTCACGATGTTCGATCCCAAACCGGCTCTGGTTGAACAACTCAAAACCGTCGTCAACTTCGATTTGTTGAAGCAGAATCCTGGCACCGTCGTTTACGATGCGGTTCACGGGAGCGGGCGCGGTTACGTGGACGATATTCTGCGCGATTGCGGTTGGAAGGTGACTTCGATTCACGAGAATCCCGATCCGATGTTCGGCGGCATCTCGCCCGATCCGGCCAACCCCGAAAGTCACGCGACGTTGCAACAGACGGTGATCGAAAACAAGGCCGATTTGGGTCTGGCCAACGATCCCGACGCCGACCGTTTTGGTTGCGTGGATTCGACCGGCACTTATCTCACGCCCAATCAGGTTCTGGCGCTGGTTTACGTTCATCTGCTCGAAGCGCGTGGCGAACGTGGGCCGGTCGCGCGCTCGTTGCCGACGACGGAACTGTTGGACGCCATCGCCAAAGGTTACGATCAGGAAGTCATCGAAACGCCGGTCGGTTTCAAGTGGGTCGGTGAGGCCATCGAAGAACAGAACGCTTTGCTCGGCGGCGAAGAATCGGGCGGACTTTCGATAAGGGGACATTACGGCGGCAAAGACGGCGTATTGGCCGATTTGCTGATGGCCGAAATCTGGGCGACGCATCAGAAACCGCTCACCGAGGTTTACAAGGAAATCATGAAACGCTTCGGCAGTTTCTACTCCAATCGCATTGACCTGCGTTTGGACGACGCCACCAAAAAGAAGCTGATGGAAGGCATCAAAGAGCGTCCACCCCAGGAAGTCGCGGGCAGTAAGGTGGTCAAGGTGCAAACCGAAGATGGCGCCAAATTGAATCTGCAAGACGGTTCGTGGCTGCTGATGCGTCCGTCGGGAACCGAGCCTTTGGTGCGCGTTTACATGGAGGCGGGCAGCAAGAAGCGCCTGAAAGAGTTGGATAAAGCCGCGCGCGCGTTGAGCGAATCGCTGGAATAGACAATGAAAAAGTTAAACCGCAGAGGACGCGGTTTAACTTTTTGGACTGTCGCACAACTGGCGGCGATTTTGGTGCATCTATCATATGCCAACGATGCACCCAAAAACCGAGCATCTCGATCTCTACGCTATTTTAGAAGTGCCCGAAATCGCCAGCGACGAGCAAATAAAAGCGGCCTACCGTTATCTGGTGCGCCTACATCACCCCGACGCCAACCCGCAAAGGCGCGAAGAAGCCGAGATTCATATCAAGCGCATCATCGAAGCGTATGGTGTGTTGGGCGACGCCGAAAAACGCGGGCGCTACGATGCGAGCCGACGACTGGGCGCCACTGACAACGCCAAAACTGCGCATTATTCGTCGCACCAGCGCGCGCAGGGCGAACCCGCAAGTTTGCTGGGCCGCGTGCGCTGGAACCTGGGCATAGATTCGCATGAGTTCGCTGCGCAACTCGGTTTGGCCGATGCCGTGTTGCTCGAAATGGAAGGCCGTGACGCGATTCCATCGAAGCCGGTGCAAAAGCGCACCTTTACCAATCTGTGCCGTCAGGCCGCGCAGAAGTTGGACGAGAAAGGCCAACACAGCGACGCCGACGATTTGCGCGCCGACCTGCGCCGCAAAGACGCGCAAAGCCAATTGTATCGGTGATTTTTTAGACAGGATGAACAGGATGGGACAGGATAGGTCGTAGGGTGAGTTTGGATGTTGGGAATTGATGAGATTTTATTTTTGGGTGGGTTCGAGGGATAATACCAAGTCTGGCTTCTGAATTCATGAACCGCGCGCGTAAGCAAGCGGGCCATAACGCTCAGGGCAACGTTGAACTGTTCTCGCAATTACAACGGCCCGCTTGCTTACGCGCGCGGTTCATGAACTCAGAAGTCGGACTTGGTATAAATTCCTCTTGAAGCAAAACCAAAAATTAAACGTTCACTCTCTGTTGCCAAAAACTTACCCCACGCAGCCATCCTGTTCCATCCTGTCTAAAAATTTACGACCAATCCGCGCCGACTTTTTCCAGCAAATCTTTGGCGGCCTGCGCCGCGATCTCGAAGCTCTCGGCGGAATCCATCTCCGCATAGGCCTGATTCTGCTGGCCGCTCGGCCCCGTCGAAACCACCGATTTCGAGTGCGTCAGATGCGGCTCCAAAGTGACCGGCCCACTCCAACCGGTTTTCACGGCATCGGCCAGAATCTTTTCGACCTGTCCATTGCCCTGCCCGACCGGAACGTGCATATTATCTTCGGTCGAATCTTTCAGGTGAATCGCGTCGGTGCGGTCGCGCAACCTTTCCCAGGTCGCCCACACGTCTTCGCCGCTCTGCTGATAATTATCGAAATCGAAGATGAGTTTAAAGTTGGCGTTGCGCAAAGTGGCGAGGGTTTCGACATCGGCGGTCAGGTCGCCGAAGATGTGGCGCTCGTTCTCGTGATAGAGAATCAGGCCCATCTTTTCGGCGCGGTCACGCAACGTGCTCAGACGTTCCAGCGTGTGCTTTTGCCATTCGTCGTGGCTTAACTCGCTCTTGTTGTAATACGAGAACATGCGCACCGCGCCGCAGCCGAAAATCGGCGCCATCTCGCCCAGATGGTTGAGTTTGTCGATGTCTAATAGAAGTTCGTCGTCCACCTGAATCTTGCCGATGGGCGAACCGAGCATTTGCGTGGTGATGCCGTGATCGTCGAGCTTCAACTTGACGATTTTGGCCTGTTCGATGGGCAGTTCGGTGATGCTATGACCGTCGATGTTGCGAATATCAATGAAGCGTAAGCCGGCGCGCAAAAGCGCGTTGATCTGTTGGTCGGCGGAAGGGCCAGCCTCGTCGGAGAATGCGGAAAGTGTCCAATTCATGGGGAGTTCTGGTTTACCAGAAATCGGAGTGTCGGATGCGGGATGGGTTTGTGGAAAAACCTAAGCGCTTTCCGCAAACCCATCCGACCTATCCCAGATTAAACGAAATATTGCGTCCCTTACAGTTCGGGCATTGCGCGACCATGTTGCCCGACGGCGTGACGAACTGAAACCTGTTGGCCGGGCCAATATATTCGCAGCTTTCGCATTTGGGCCAGTCCACGCCCGATTTCTCTTCGGCTTTGGTCTGAGCGCCCGTCGTTTCGGCGTCATAGCGGTAGACGCGGCGCAGGTTGGCGACCACGCGTGCGATCAGCAGTTTGGGGTTGAACGGCTTGGGAATGTAATCGTCGGCGCCGACTTTAAAGCCCTTCATCTGATAATCTTCGCTGTCGGCGGCGGTCATCATCAGAATCGGCACGCTCGAAGTCGCGCGGATTTTCTCGACCAACTCGTGCCCCGATAGACCGGGCATATTGATGTCGGACAGCACCAAGTGCGGATCGGTCTGGGTGAACTGGCTCCAGCCTTCCAGACCGTCGCGCGCGACGATGGTTTGGAACTTGGCTTTTTCCAGATGAATGGTGAGCAATTTGGCGATCATGGCGTCGTCTTCGACGACCAGAATACGGAATTTATTATCGGCGGGCACGGCAGGAAGTCGCATAAGAGTAAAACAAGGAATCGGCGCCAGACAGTTACTTCAAAGTTGCCAGACACGCGTGTTCGACGGACGCCTCCTGAGTTTCGCTAAAAACGTTAAATTGCACAATTAATAAATCGAACCGTGACAATAAACTATGAGCGCGAGTTACAAACGCGATTCCAGTCCCTGCTCGCGCCGAACCGCGTCCAGCAGATTATCGCAGGCCGCGCTGACCATCCGATAAACCGCGTCGAAATCGCCAGTGAAATACGGATCGGGCACGTTCTTGTCTTTGGCTTCGGGCAGATAATCGAGCAAGCGCGCGATGTGGACACGACCCGTCGGCAACGCGCGCACGTCGCGCTCGTTTTTGTCGTCCATCACGATCAGATAATCGAACTCGTCCAAATCTTCGGCCCGAATTTGACGAGCTTTCATCGGATGTTCGATGCCGTAAGTTTTCAGAATCTTCAGCGTGCCCTCGTGCGGCGCATCGCCGATGTGCCAATCGCCCGTGCCCGCCGAATCGATCTCGATTTGCTCTTCTAAACCGGCCTCGCGAACGCGGTGAACCAGGATGGCCTCGGCCATCGGCGAGCGGCAGATGTTGCCCAGACAAACGAATAAAATGCGAACCACAGGGGAAAGGATAAAGGATAAAGGCGGAAGGATGAAAGGGAAAACTCAATTTTTATCCTTCAGCCTTCAGCCTTTATCCTTTCCCATATATCCTTTCCTTATACAAATGGAACTTTATTTATTGGGAGCATTGGCGTTATTTTTGGGCGCCGCGTGGCTAACGACTCTGCGGCGCGCGCACGAGAGCGACGAGAAGCGGCGCGATATTCTAACCGCGTTCGCCTCGCGAAACGACGGTTTAATCGCCGAACTGACCGAGCATTTGCCGCCCGAACAACAGACATTATGGCGCCGCTTAAGCACGCAACGCGCGGCTTTGGAAGAATCGCAAATCGAGCAATCGCGCGCGCGGCGCGACCTCGAAGATGTGTTGGCTTCGCTGCAAGACGCCGTTTTGGTGATCGATGCACAATCGCGATTGCGCTTCGTCAATCAGGCGGCGCTGCGCCTGTTCGATTTGCGCATCGAAGATGTGTTGGGCGCCAATCTCATCGAGGCATTGCCATCGTTTGGCATTGACGCCGCCATGCGCGCGGCCTTGCAAGATGGGCAATCGAGCGCGCAGGAGATTCATCTTTACGCGCCGCGCGTGCGCGAAGTTTTCCTGCGCGTGGCGCCGGTTTATTCGGGCGCGGGCGCCGAAGTCGGCGCCGTCGCCATCGTGCAGGATATGACCGAACTGCGCAGATTGGAACGCGTGCGCCGCGACTTCGTGGCCAACGCCTCACACGAACTGCGCACGCCCATCGCCAACATCCGCGCCACCGCCGAAACGTTGCTGCACGCGCCCGACGACGCCGCGCTCATCGAACGCTTTCTGCCGCCGCTCATCTCCGAGGCGGAGCGATTGTCGCGATTGGTGTCGGATTTATTGAATTTGGCGCGCGCCGAAGCCGACGAAAAACAGACGCGCGCGCCGGTCGAGCTGCAAACCATCGTCGGCAACGTCGTGGACAGTTTGCGCGATAAAGCCGCGCGCAATGACATCAACATCGAATGGCAAAGCGACGGTGTCGCGCCTTTGATTAGCGGCGACGGCGCCGCGCTCGAACAGGTCGCGTTCAATCTCTTGGATAACGCGCTTTCTTACACGCCGCGCGGCGGGACGGTCAAATTGCGGTTGCGCGAGAAAAGCGACGATGAAATGGCGACGATATTAGAAGTCAGCGATTCGGGCATCGGTATCCCCGCCGACGATTTGCCGCGCGTCTTCGAGCGGTTTTATCGCGTGGACAAAGCGCGCTCTCGCAGCGAAGGCGGGACGGGATTGGGATTGGCGATTGTCAAACATATCGTCGAGAATCACGGCGGCCATGTCGAAGTCGAATCGGAGGAAGGCCAGGGCACGACGTTTCGGGTGGAACTGCCGACGCAGTGAGTTGTGGGTGGCGAGTTGAGAAACTTACGCAACGCCATGAACCGCGCGCGTAAGCAAGTCGGGCCGCCGCACACTTTTACCTTCGACAAATCGGACAGAAAGCATGATTTTGCGGCGGCCCGACTTGCTTACGCGCGCGGTTCATGGCGTTGCGTAAGTCCCTCAACTCATAACTGGCGGTTCAACGACTTCACGCTTTAAACTTATACCCGACGCCGCGCACCGTCAGCAGAAATTCGGGCTGCGACGGGAACTCTTCCAACTTCTCGCGCAGCCAGCGAATGTGGACATCGAGCGTGCGTTGGTCGCCGGAAAAGTCGTCGCCCCACACGCGTTCGAGCAATATCTCTCGTGGCACGGTGTTGCCCGCTTTGCCCAGCAAAACGCGCAACAACTCGAACTCTTTGAGCGATAAATTCACCTGGCGAACGTCGCCGCTTTTGCTGGTGACGCACACTTCGTGGCTGGCGACATCCATCTCGACGCGCGAGGCACGCAACACTTCGCCGCCCTCGACGGGCGCTTTGGCCGAGCGGCGCAACAACGCCCGCACGCGTGCCACCAGTTCGCGCATCCCGAACGGTTTGACCAGATAATCATCGGCACCCAATTCCAGGCCCAGAACTTTATCGGCCTCTTCGCCGCGCGCGGTCAACATCAGAATCGGCGAGTCGAGCTTATATTCTGGGTTCTGGCGTAACGCCCGGCAGACTTCCCAGCCCGAAATGCGCGGCAACATCAAATCGAGCACGATTAAATCGGGCGAATGCTCTTTCGATTGCGCCAACGCAGCCTCGCCATCGTGAGCGGTCACGACGGTAAAACCCTCTTTTTCGAGGTTAAACGAAATGGTTTCGGCGAGCATGCGCTCGTCATCGACAACTAAAATGGTGGCGCTCATAATGTGCGGAATTTTCGGGGATTCTGCGCGCAGTGTAAGACAGCGCAAACGCACGGGTTTTAAGAACAGGTTAATGTTTCGGATGCTTCGCGATGTCGGATGCAAGATGCGGGATAGCAGCCGGATACCTTCGCACATTGCCTCTACTTATCCTGTATCTTGTATCTTGCATCGCGAAGCATGCTGAAACCTTGCCTTAACCAAAACTTAAACTTTCCTTAAAAAACCATTAAGTCAATTCTATTGAGATTGGGGGAGATTTCCCCTAACCGCGCCAGTCCGCCTGACCTGAAAGATGGAGGCGTAGTCCCCTGTTGCGGAGGCAATCCACAAATTTCCATGAAGTTTCAACCCTCTTCTTCCACTCGTCGTATTTTGACCATTGCTGGATTAGTCGGCGCTGGAGCCGCCTTTTACGGTGCGCCCGCCCAAGCGCAGACCGCCGAAATGGACGCCTTGCGCGCTCAATTAGCTGAGCTGCAAACGCGCCTCGACAAATTGGCCGTTCAACAGGACGCCCAGCAGAAAACGCTGGATAACGCGAAGCCAGTCGTCAGCACTAAAACACCGATCAAAATTTCGGGTTTATTGCAAGTTCAGCTGCTCGACTTCTTTAATCAGGGCGGCACCAGCGCCGCGCGTAACGCCGATACCTTTCGTTTGCGGCGCGGCGAACTGCGCATTACGGCGCCCAAAATCACCGACAAAGTTTCGGCGACGGTGATGTTCGATCCGGCCAAAGATACCACTTCGAGCCGCTCGCGCAACAATATCTTGCAGGAAATCGTGATTTCCTACGCGCTCGACAAGCGTAACTCGGTTGACCTGGGCCAGTTCAAAATTCCGGTCGGCTACGAAAGCCTGGTTTCTTCGAGCGCTCTGCCGTTTGTCGAGCGTCCGCTCATCTTCACTACGCGCGATCCCTTCGACGGCGGTTACGGCGACGTGCGCGATACCGGCATCCAGTTGAACTCGCAATTCAGCAAAGATTTCAATCTGCGATTGGGCGTATTCAACGGCGTCGGCGACCGCCAGAACGCGCTCGCGCTGTCCGACGAGAAAGCGATTTTAGGTCGTTTGGATTACAACGGCATCAAGAATTTGACGCTGGGCGTTTCGGGCGGCGTGGGCAATACCGGCACGACGGGAACGGCCAACGGTTCGACGGTGACGCGGCGCGCCGACCGCAACTTGTTCAACCTGTTCGCGGCTTATAACAAAAATAAAATCTACGCGGCGGGCGAATACCTGCGTGGCGACGCCGTGCCGATTAATTTCGGCCTTAACACCACCACCAACGCTCCCATTATCGTTAATGGGCGCGACATTGAGGGGTATTATGCCGCCGTTGGTTATATGTTCGCGCCCAAATTGCAGGGTCTGTTCCGCTACGACAACTTCGACACCGACCGTAACGCGGGCAACTCGACCTTGAAAGATTATACGCTTGGAGTGAACTATTTTCTCAAGGGCACCGAGGCCAAGGTTCAGTTCAACGTGATTGACCACAACGGCGATAGTGGCGCGCGCGGCTTCCGCGATGGCACCGAATTGCGCACCGCTTTCCAGGCATCGTTCTAAACGGCGGAAGTCAGGAGTTAGAAGTCGGAGGTTGGATAGCGGGTAATGCGGCGAACGCGACTTCTTCGGAAGTCGCGTTTGTTTATTTTGCCATCATTATTCAGGCTTCCCGTGAACCGCGCGCGTAAGCAAGCGGGCCGTAACGGCCTCGATCTACTTTCACTCTGTCGAGTATGTTACGGCCCGCTTGCTTACGCGCGCGGTTCACGGACGCGAATTCAACTCCGCAAACCCCTATCCGATATTTGAAATCCGCCATCCGATGTCCGAAAAGTTGCAACGGCTCGCGGTTTGCGGCAAAATATAAAGGCAACATTTTCCGTTAGAAAACAAATCTGCTAAATTGGACGGTCAGGCGGCGCTACACATTGAGAGTCGGCGACAGAGTCCCCGGAAAGAGTTCAGATCACAGATCGAGAAAATTCAGGAGTAGTAACCCCCACCCTCATGGTTCGCATTCGTCTGCGCCGCACCGGCGCCAAAAATAATCCGGCTTATCGTATCGTTGTCGCCGACCAACGCGCCCCGCGCGATGGCGCTTTCATCGCTACCATCGGCCACTATCTGCCCACCCGTCAGCCTCACGTCGTCGAAATTGACGAAGCTCAGGCCCGCGAATGGTTGGGCAAAGGCGCTCAGCCTTCCGAAACCGCCGCCGGCCTGCTGCGCCAGAAAGGAATTCTGGACAGCTCCAACAAAATCACGCCCGAAGGCACGCCCGCGCCGGAACCTAAAGCGCCCAAGGCCAAAGCTGCCGCGCCCGTCGCCGAAGCGCCCGCCGCCGAAGCTCCCGTCGCAGAAGCGCCCGTCGCAGAAGCGCCCGTCGCAGAAGCGCCCGTCGCAGAAGCGCCCGTCGCAGAAGCGCCTGACGCCGAAGCTCCGGTTGCCGAAGCGCCCGCCGCCGAAGCTCCCGTCGCCGAAGCTCCCGTCGCCGAAGCGCCCGCCGCCGAAGTCGTTTCCGATCCGGCGCCCGATCAGGAGAAAGTCGTGCCCGTGCCCGATTCTCCGGTCGCGACATCTGCCGCGCCCGACGCGGAACAGGTCATGCCCGACGTGGAATCCGCCGAACCCGCGCCCGAAGGCGATGCGCCCGCCGCCGCTTAATTTAATCTTCTAAATCATGGACGCCCTCGAAACTCAGACCGAACTTTCGCCAGAAAACGCCACCGCTTCGGTGAGCGCAGATGACGCGCGCGTTATCGAGTTGGTCGGTTTTCTGGTGCAGGGATTGGTTGACAATCCCCAGGATGTCGAAGTTGAGGAGTTTCTGGACAGCGCGGGCATCGTCTACGGTGTGCGCGTGCATCCCGACGATGTCGGTCGCGTTATCGGTCGCGAAGGTCGCGTCGTCAACGCGTTGCGTAATCTGGCCAAAGCCTCGGCGACCAAGATTAACACTCACGTCACCGTCGAGATTCTGACCGCAGACGATTAACTTTTTTCGGCATTTGCATTTGTAGGGGCGAACCTTGTGTTCGCCCTTCCTTAGTAACGCGAAAAGCCGAAGTTTAGGGCGAACACAAGGTTCGCCCCTACGAGTATGCAAAGCGATTTCAACGATTGGGATGTTCTGGTGGGGCGCGTCAAAGGCCGCTGGGATCACGCCAAATTGCGCATCGCGCCGTTTTCGGAAGTCGAAGGCCGCTTCTCCGCCGGAGCAACTTTGTGCGTGGCACCCGTCAAGGGGCCGCGCCGGTTGCTCAAGGTGCGCGAATCCACGCTCAAAAATAAGCTGTGGATTTGCGATTGCGACCTACTGACCTCCGAAGAGGCCGAAGCGATGGTGAACGGCGAAGTCTTCGTGGATGCCTCAATGCGGCCCGAATTGGGGCCGAACGAGTTCTATCCCGACCAGATGATCGGCTTCCATCTCATCACCGAAACCGGCGACGATTTGGGTGCCATCGAGGAAATCATCGAATCGCCCGCCAACGACGTTTACATGACGGCGCAGGCGATGGTGCCCGATGTGCCGGAATGGATTGTGCGCATTGACGGCGAGAAACGCGCCGTCATCGTGCGCGACGATCCGGGGTTGCGGATGGTTTGAGGAAAGCGTTTGAATTTCGGTAGGTCTAACATTTCACCCCCTCTGTCCTTCGGATCCGCCCAAAGGGCACCCGCCCCCTTCGCAAAGGGGAGAGGCGGCGCTACAGTCGGCATCGCCAAAAGTTACAAGGCGGTCAAATGTAATAACTAACGCCGACTGTAGCGCCGCCTCTCCCCTTTGCGAAGGGGGCGGGTGCCCTTTGGGCGGATCCGAAGGACAGAGGGGGTGAAACGTCAGACCTGCCGAAATCTAACCGCTTTCTCCACACCATATCCGACATCTGCAATCCGGTATCCGAAACCCGCAATGCGCTTCGACGTTTTCACGCTCTTCCCCGCCTACTTCGACGGCCCGCTTTCGACTTCGATTCTGGCGCGGGCCATCGAGAAAGGCGCCATCGAAGTCGGCTTGCACGACATCCGAAATTGGACGACGGACAAGCATCGCGTGACCGACGACTATCCGTTTGGCGGCGGCGCCGGAATGGTGATGAAAGCCGAACCGGTAGCGAGCGCACTGGAAGATGTGTTAAATTTTAAGGTTGGCGTCTCCCGTCCGTCCTGCCCGATTGTTTATCTTTCGCCGCAGGGCCGCACCTTGAATCAAAGCCTCGTCAACGAACTCGCCGCACTTCCGCAAATCGCGCTCTTGTGCGGGCATTACGAGGGCGTGGACGAACGCGTGATCGAAAGTTGCGTGACCGACGAAATCTCGCTGGGCGACTTCGTGTTAACCGGCGGAGAAGGCGCGGCGGCGATTTTAATCGAAGCCGTCGCGCGCTGGGTGCCCGAAGTTTTGGGCAACCAAGACTCGGCGCCGGGCGATTCGTTTGCCAACGGATTGCTCGAAACGCCGCACTATACGCGGCCCGCGCAGTGGCGCGGACAGGACGTGCCGGAAGTTTTGATGAGTGGGCATCATGCTAAAATCGAGGAGTGGCGGTTTCGTCAGGGCGTGCAACGCACGCTGGACAGACGGCCCGACTTGATTGAGAAAGCGCTGCAAAGCGGCGCATTGACGCCTTCGCAGGCGCGAACGTGTCAGGAAATGCAAGCGGAGAGAAGGGAAGCTGAGGCGAGCGAATCGCCGCAAGACGCGGAGCAATCCGTTAAGGGAGTAATAAGAATATGAACAAACAAGAATTGGTTCGCTCGGTTGAAGCGAGACATCTCAAAGAAGAAGTGCCGGGCTTTTGGCCGGGCGATACCCTGCGCGTCAACGTGAAAGTTGTCGAGGGCAACCGCGAGCGCATTCAGGCGTTCGAGGGCACCTGCATCGCGCGCGACGGCGGCGGCACCAACGCCACCTTTACCGTGCGTCGCATCGCGTCGGGCGTCGGTGTCGAGCGCACTTTTCCGGTGCATTCGCCGCGCGTTGACAGCATCGAAGTGCGCCGTCAGGGCAAAGTCCGCCGCGCCAAGTTGTATTATTTGCGCGACCGCATCGGCTCCAAAGCTATCCGCATCAAAGAGAAAGGCCGCGCGCGTAGAAGCGCTTAATAATTGGGGCACGAATTTCGATTCGTGCCCTTTTTTGGTTTGTGTTTGCGCGCAGTTACCTTTTGTAGAAACGCAGATTTGCCGTGTCTAAAACGTTGGGCTTGCCGGAATGTCGAAGCGAGCATGATGTTTTAGACGCGATAAATCTGCGTCTCTACGAATGGCATCTGCGCAATCATCATGGAACACAACATTGAAGGCTGGCCCTGGAAACTCGCCATCGTCGCCGCTCTCGCGATTGCAGGCGTTATGGGCCGCCGCTTGTCATCGCCCGAAAATGACAGAGCCCTCGTCGAAACGCTCGACTCGGCGACGGTCGCCATCGCTTTAGTTTTCTTCGTGATTCAGCCGTTCATCCTGCAATCGTTCTGGATTCCGACCGGCTCGATGGAAAACACTCTGCGCGTGCAAGACCGATTGCTGGTTTCTCGCGCGATTTACCGTTTGCAAGAGCCGAAGTTTCAGGATGTCGTCGTCTTCGAGGCACCGCCCGCCGCCGAGCAAAAGCCGGATACCGATTTCATCAAACGCTGCGTCGGCACCCCGGGCGATAGCATCGAAGTGCGCAAAGGCGTGTTGTTTCGCAACGGCAAAGCCGTGCCCGAAATTTATCAATTGTGGAATAGCGGCGCCCTGCCCTACGATATGAAAATCGTCGGCGGCGCGATCTATTCGCGCGATTATTTCGCGCCCAATGTGCCCGCGCTCTGGCAGCAAAACAGCATTGTCGTGCCCGATGCCGAGCAATCCACGCTCAATGCGGCGTCATCGGGTAAAGTGCCGACGGGACAATTATTGATGTTGGGCGATCATCGCTCCCACTCGCTCGACGGGCATTTTTGGGGCTTCGTGCCGCGCCAAAACGTCATTGGCAAAGCCGTCTGCGTGTTCTGGCCGCCAACACGATTGGGATTGGTGGATGGGCTGAGCTTCCATCCGAGACCTTAAAAAAGGTTTCAGTTGGCAGTTGTCAGGGATCAGGAATGGGCAAAACACGCTTTTATTTACTGTGTCGAACTCTTTAACTTTTCTGCCCTGACAACTGATAACTGACACCTGCCCCCTTAAAAAAATGGAATTCAACATCGAAAGCCCCTGGTGGAAACTCGCCATCGTTCTGGGCCTGCTGGGAATGCGCGAGTTCGTGCGCCTGCTGTCGCCGCGCGAGGCTGGTGCCGAAGGCAGCGAAACCAGCAAATGGCTCATCGAAACGCTCGATTCGGCGACTATCGCGATTGGCTTGGTGCTGTTCGTGATTCAGCCGTTCATCTTACAGGCGTTCTTCATTCCGTCCGGCTCGATGGAAGACACCCTCCGCATCTCCGACCGACTGCTGGTTTCGCGTTTGATTTACCGCATGAAAGACCCGCAGTTCCAGGATGTCGTGGTCTTCGAGGCGCCCGAAGCTGCGGCGCAACCGCCACATACCGATTTCATCAAGCGTTGCATGGGCACACCGGGCTCTATCGTTGAAATGCGCGACGGCAAATTTTATCGCAACGGTCAGTTCGTCCCAGAACCTTACAAGCTGTGGAACGGCCCGACGATCTCTTACGATATGAAAATCGTGGACGGCGCGGTTTATTCGCGCGAGTATTACGCGCCGGGGCAACCGGGCGCATGGTCGAAGAACAGCATCGTCGCGCCCGATGCCGATCAAGCCGAAATCGAAGCGGCCAAGCCTGGCCCCGTCCCCACCGGTCATCTGCTGATGTTGGGCGATCATCGCTCTAATTCCAACGATGGTCACGTCTGGGGCTTCGTGCCGCGCGAGAACGTCGTCGGCAAAGCGATTTGCGTGTTCTGGCCGCCCACGCGATTGGGTTTGGTGGACAGCCTGACCTTTCATCCGCGCGCGCCGCAACAGCCGGTTTCAATCGAAGGTATGACGATGGTGCGATAAATTTTTTCGTCCCGTCTCAAGTGGTAGGATGAATTTTTCCTCGCGTCCTGTGGACACCCCGAAAATAGATAAGAGTTAATCGTGATTTGTGAGCGTGGTTTCTGTTCAGGCTTAATGATTCATGGTTCAGCCTGATTAACAACTCCCCTTATGTGATCGGCGCATAGTAGAACTTCATAGCTCCGCAAGTTCCGTCATTCAGAGGTCGTTATTACACCCAACCGCGTAAGGGGATTAAGAACCTATCCAATTAGGACTATTAGTGAACCGCGTGCGCGCGGTTTACAAAAGTGATACAGCTCCTTCCCATTTGGATAGGCACTAAGCTGGACTTTATCCATCGAGCCGCGAAAGTCGCCGCGTTTATCCACGTTCAACGAATTTCACGCTCAATTCTTTTTTCGATGTCGGGGTTTGCCGCCGACATCGAAAAAGCAAAATGCGAAAATCAGCTCACGCTTGGCTAAGCGTGAGCGTGAAACCGCGACAATGGATAAAGTCCAGCTAAGTGCCTATCCGAATAGGGGCGCGTTATCCCCGTTTGGAGCGCGGGCTTTAGCCCGTCAAAAATGAAGAAATCGCCGAAAAGAAGCGGCAAATGCAACTTCAAACGGGCTAAAGCCCGCGCTCCAAACGGGGATAACGCGCCCCTATTCGGATAGGCACTTAGTCCTGCCCACGGAATTCGCAAATTAAAAACAATACAGAGTTGACAAGTTTCGCCAACTCACTTATAATGGTATCATACCAAGTCAGCCCTGCAAACGATTGCAACAGCGATGAGTAATTCGAGCCAATCAGTAGGCAGCGCGTTTTTCGCCGCTCATTTTGTTTTTCAACTGTCAATGTAAACGTTTGCAAAAATTTTCGGGACTAACAATGAAAGCCAAACTTCAAGACATCGCGGAGCGAACGGAACTTTCTATAGCGACGGTTTCGCGAGCTTTGCGTAGCGAGCAGGAGTCTTTGGTATCGCACGAAACGCGCAATTTGGTGCGTCAGGTGGCGCGCGAAATCGGTTACCAACCCAATATGCTGGGTCGGTCGCTGAAGACGGGGCGCACGCGCACGATTTCCTACTGGACGTTCGACGCGTTTTCGGCTTACTACGCGCAAATCGCGCAACAGATCAGCGAGCAGGCGACGGCGCGCGGTTACTCGGTTGTCATCAACAATGCGCGCGATGCGTCTCATTCGTTGGCGGCGGCGGGCACTTACGACAGCACCTACTCTGATGTTCCGATGGCGGCGCATTTCGATGGCGTCATCGCGGCCTGTGACGTCTCTTTTGGTCGCCGCGATTTTGCGCTGGCGAAGCGCCCGCCCAGCACGCCCTGGGTCGGCATCAACGTGAGCTACGATTGCGATTTGGATCACGCTTTCGTCGATTTGCACGACGGCGCTTTACAAGTGATGCGACATTTGTTGGGCGGCGGTTTGCGCAGCATCGCGATGATGATTCGCGGCGGCAGGACGCTCTCTTACGATCCGCGCGTGCGCGCTTACGACGCCATGATGAAAGAGGCCGGTTTCGCCATCCAACACATCGAAGTCGAGGCGCACCAGCGGTTGGAAGCGCGCCAGAGCATGGTGGCTCACATCGAAAACAGTCGCGCGCTGGGACGAGCGTTGCCACAGGCGATTTTTTGCGTCAACGACGAGGTGGCCATTGGCGCTTATCGCGGTTTGTGCGATTACAAAGTGAGCGTGCCCGACGAAGTGCGTTTGGTCGGTTGCGGCAATATCGAGGATACCGCTTACCACGCGTGCCCGATCTCGACGGTCGCGATGCCGATTGACGAAATGTGCGGCACCGCGTGGGATTTTCTGGAAAATCGGTTGCGCGAACCGGAGCTACCGCCCCAGCAAACCACGCTCAAACCACAGTTAATCGTGCGCGAGTCCTCGCGTTTTTAAGAGCCACAAATTTTTATCGAATTCACATTGCCATGAAACATCGTATCGCCCTCGCTTCGTTGGTCGTAGCCACGCCATTTTTGGCGCCGCCGCGCCTGACGTTGGCGGTCGAGACCAAGATGGCGCCCCACAGCAGCGTGATGGAAATGATCGAGATCGCTCCGGCGACTTATCGAACTGGCGACGACAACGGCTATTGGGATGCCAAACCCGCGCACGAAGTCAAGATTAGACGCGCGTATCGCATTGCGGTCAATCCGGTTTCTAACGCGCAATACGAAGTGTTCGACCCGCAACATCGCGCGACGCGCACGAAATTGGAAACGCTGGCGGGCGACGATGATCCGGTGCGTTTTGTGACGTGGCAACAGGCGGCCAACTATTGCTTTTGGCTGGGCGAGCGCACCGGAAAAAGTTATCGTCTGCCCAGCGAGGCCGAATGGGAATACGCGTTCCGAACGCGCGCCGCCGATCTGACGTTGGGCCGCGAAGTCGAAAACTGGTGCGCCGACTGGTATGGCCGCTACTCCACCAGCGCGATAACCAATCCGCGCGGCGCGAAGACGGGCGATTTTCGCGTGGTGCGCGGCGGTTCGTGGCGCGCAGCCAAAGACCAGGTTTCGCTCGCGCGTTTGGGCGCCCTACCCGACGATAGCAACGCGATAATTGGTTTTCGTCTGATTGAGGCGCTACCGCTACGCGGCGAATTTACGAAAGTCCCCAATTTGACGCCAGTCCATCAGGGCGCTTACGATTGGAACCCGCGCATTGATATGGCGCAGCCCTACTTCGCCGAGCCGATCCCCTATGTGCGCATTCCTGAAGGCTCGACGGGGCCGCTATTCTCGAAGCACAATCACGTTCCTTCGATTGCGGCGCTCAACAACGGCGATCTGATGGCGATCTGGTATTCGACGGTCGAAGAATGGGGCCGCGAGTTGGTCGTGCTTGCTTCACGTTTGCGGCGTGGACAAAGCGAGTGGGACGCGCCGACGCTGTTTTGGGACACGCCGGGACGCAACGATCATTGTCCGGTTTTGTGGGCTGATCAAAAGGGCACGCTCTATCACTTCAACTCCATCGCCGCCGAGGGCGGTTGGGAGAAGTTGGGGTTGACGTTGCGCACCAGCCGCGATAACGGGCGCACCTGGACGAAAATGCGTTGGCTGCAAGTCGAGCGGCGCTTTGGCAACCAGGCGATCTCCGGCGTGTTTCGGGCGCCCGATGGCGCGCTTTATCTGCCGTGCGATGAGAATCCAGAGCGCAAAGGCGGCAGCATTTTGCACGTCAGTCGCGACGACGGCAAAACGTGGATGCCGATCAATCGCGACGCCCCCAGGCCGACGTTCGAGGCGGACGCAACCGGAGCGTGGATCGCCGGCATTCACGCCGGAGTTGACGCGCTCGCGGACGGAACCCTCGTGGCGGTCGGGCGCGAAGATGATATAGACGGCAAAATGCCGATGAGCATCTCGCGCGACGACGGCCAAAGCTGGACCTATGCGGCCACGCCGTTCCCCGGCATCGGCGGCGGACAGCGCCCAGTTTTGCGCCGCTTGAAAGAAGGCCCGATGTTGCTGGTTTCGTTTACGCCGGGCTCGCGGTTCCGCAACGCGCAGGGCGAAGAGTTCACCGGCAAAGGCATGTTCGCCGCGCTCTCTTATGATGGCGGAAAAACCTGGCCGCATCGCCGCCTGTTGACCGACGGCGTGACGCGCACGATGAACGGTCAGGCGTGGACGAAGATGTTTACCATGGACGCCACACACGCCGAACCAGGAGGTTATCTGGCGGTGATTCAGGCGCCCGACGGCATGATCGAGCTGATTTCGAGCGGCGTTCATTACCGCTTCAACGCGGCGTGGCTACAACAGACGCCCGCTGTCGAACCGTTCACACCAGCGACTTCGCAGGGAGACGATGTTATGTAAAAACCTTGAATTTTCTTTCCGCACTTCCCCTTGGCACCGCGCGACCGTTTTAATTTCTGTTTCGGTGTGTGTTGCCATCCCCTCATTTGTCGCATCAATTTAGGAGAATACTCCCCATGTCACACCAAATTTCCCCCCTGGCTTCGCGCCAAACCAACTTGACAAAGGCCACCCGTTCTGGGTTCACCCTTATCGAGCTCCTCGTCGTCATCGCGATTATCGCCATCCTGGCGGCGATCCTGTTTCCTGTTTTCGCGCGCGCCCGCGAAAACGCTCGTCGTTCGTCGTGCCAGAGCAACCTCAAGCAGATTGGCTTGGGTTGGCTGCAATATGCGCAGGATTACGACGAGAAAGTTATTCCCGCAACAACAGCAGGTTGGGCAGGTCCAGCTAATTACGCTTTTGCGTGGCCGGTTTTGCTCAACCCATATACAAAAAGTTTGCAGATTTTGGTTTGCCCCAGCAAGAGTGATAGAAGTTTGGGATACACATACAACGGAACAGCGGCTGGTTCAAACCCAACTCGAACTACTTCGGGAGATCCACGAAATTTAGCTGGTTTTGAGGCCGTGTCGCAAACACCGATGTGGTTAGATGCCACTGGTGTCGATTATCCTGGAGGCACTGCCGAAAATAACACGGCTTTGTTTGCGTTCTTTGTCCCAGGCACTTACCCGGATCCTCCTGGAGGCGCACTTGTTGCTCGAAGGAAATCCAATACTGGCACGGGCATCTATTATGATGCGGGCGCTTCTGTTGGCATCGCTTACCACCTTGATGGCGCCAATTATGGCTTCGCCGATGGTCATGTCAAATGGTATAAGGGGCAGAGGTCGGGATCGGGGGCGTTTACGGCAGTCCAAACCAACGGCTTCGACTATGATGCCAATGGCACTCTGGGCGACCCTGGAAACCTGAGATAGAAAGCCCGACTGATGCTTGCAGGATGAACCTTCATCCTGCAAGCATTATCACCTCTCATCAAGCTCTCAAAACCTATGCCTTATTCAACACTTAAATTCGCCTTCGTGTGCCTGTCGGCTACTGCCATTCTCGCTTTGCCTTCGTGCGCCCAGAACGCCGCGCCTCAACTCGCGGCGGCTCCAGGCGCCGATGGCAAGATGATGGAGACGGCCACGCCGGACGCGAAGGCGAATGATTTCCCAAACGTGCCGGGCACGGTGATTTTTCACTCGCCAGCCAGTTCCAAACTGTTCGTCGGTTCGCCCGGCATCGCGGTTTTGCCCAATGGAGATTACGTCGCCAAAAACGATGAGTTTGGCTTTGGCATCGAAGACACGCGCGCCATCACGCGTGTCTTCGGGTCGTCCGATAAAGGCAAAAGTTGGCAGCCGCTCAGCGTCGTCAACAACTGCTTCTGGTCATCAATCTTCGTCAACAAAGGCGCGCTTTATATGCTTGGCACCTCCAAGCAATACGGCCATCTGGTGATTTTCCGTTCGGACGACGGCGGCAAAACGTGGACGGAGCCGACCGACGAAACCAACGGCGTCTTGCGTTCGGACGGCAAGTTTCATACGGCGCCGATGCCAGTTGTCGAACACGACGGGCGTCTGTGGCGCGCTGTCGAGGACGCCAATGGGCCGGGCGGCTGGGGCAGCATGTTCCGCGCGTTTATGATGAGCGCGCCCGTTGACGCCGATCTGCTCAAAGCCAGTTCGTGGACGAGCAGCAATCCGCTCGAACGCGATCCGAAGTGGAACAACAACGATTTCGGCGGCTGGCTCGAAGGCAACGCCGTCTTGACGCGCGATGGCAATATCGTGGACATCCTGCGCGTGGCTACTAATTCGCCGATTGAAAAAGCGGCGATTATTCGCATCAGCAAAGATGGCAAAACCGCGACTTTCGATGATCAAAACGATCTGGTTCTGCTGCCCGGCGCGAGCAAGAAGTTCACCATTCGTTTCGACCCGCAAACCAACAAATACTGGTCGCTGACCAACGTCGTGCCCACGCGCCATCAGGGCACAAATCCAGGCGGCATCCGCAACACGCTGGGCCTGATTTCTTCGACCGATCTGAAAAATTGGACGATCAACAGCGTTTTGCTTTACAACCCCGATGTAGCAAAACACGGTTTTCAATACGTGGACTGGCAATACGAGGGCGACGACATCATCGCCGCCAGCCGCACCGCTTTCGACGACGACGAGGGCGGCGCGCACAACAATCACGACGCCAACTTCCTGACTTTTCATCGCTTCAAAAACTTCCGCACCCTGACGATGAAAGATTCGGTTCCGATGCCGACACAGGCGCCGGTTCACGTCTCGACGACGAACTTCGATATTGACGGCGCGAAGTTTGAAATGGCGCCCCTGGCCAAAGGCTCGAAAATCTATTCCAACCGCGATTACGTTTGGATTAACGTGCCGGACAAGTTCAGCGGCGGCAAGTTCACGCGCATGAGCGGCGGCGTGCCCGCGCAAATGACCCTGACGGCCAAAAAGGACGGCATGGTTTATTTTGCGACGGCTTTGTCGCAGCCGGGCGTTGACGTGAGAGGCTGGGCCAAAACCGGCGACACGCTGAACTATTCGGACGGCGCAAAAACCGTTATGACGGTGTTTGGGCGCGAAGTTAAAGCGGGCGACGAAGTGAAAATCCCCCAGGGCAACTGGGTGGGCAGCGCGGTGTTGGTAGACGCGCAGTAGGTTTTAGGTGATGAGGTCATGCCGTTCTCGCGGGAGGCGATTTATTTATAAGGCAAAAATCCAAAGAGTTTGTAGTCTCGCCGTCAGGCAGTTTATAAGGCAAACAGTAACTACTCAGCCTACCCGTGAACCGCGCGCGTAAGCAAGCGGGCCGTGAGAGTTTCGACATAGGGAAAGTTTGTCGTGAGCGTTATGGCCCGCTTGCTTACGCGCGCGGTTCACGGGTAGGCTGAGTAGTTACTGTTTGCCTTATAAACTGCCTGACGGCGAGACTACAAACTCTTTGGATTTTTGCCTTATAAATAAATCGCCTCCCGCAAAACCTTACCCCCTCTGCTAATCTACGCGAATTAAACAATGCAACTTCTCAACATCCTTGTCGTGGTGGGTTATCTGGTTCTCATCGTCGGCGTCGGCACCTACTTCGCCTTGAAGAAGAAGGATTCCAACCAGTTCATGGTCGCTCACCAGACCATGCCAGGCTGGGCGGTGGGGCTGTCGATGTTTGGCTCCTATATCAGCAGCATCAGCTTTCTGGCCAACCCCGCGCAGACCTTCGCTGGCAACTGGATGTTCGCCGCCTTCACGCTGATGACGCCGGTCGGTCTGTGGATTGGCGCCTCGGTTTTCCTGAAGTTCTATCGAAGATCGAACACGGTTTCGGCCTATTCGCACCTCGAACAACGCTTCGGCCCGTGGGCGCGGACTTACGCGGTTATCGCCTACCTGCTGTTGCAGATGGCGCGCACCGGAACGATTTTGTTCTTGCTATCACAGGCGACTTTGCCTTTGTTGGGCGGACACGCCAACGACCTGGGCTTGACGCGCATCATCATTATCGCCGTCGGTTTGCTGATCACCTTTTACACGCTGTTTGGCGGCATCGAAGCCGTGGTGTGGACGGGCGTTTTGCAGAGCATCATTCTGGTGATTGGCCCGGTAATTTGTATGATCACGCTGATCGTAAAGATGCCTGGCGGCATGGGCGAAATCATGAGCGTGGCGGTCGCCAACGATAAGTTCAGCATGGCGCCGTATACCCTCGATTTGGCCGTCCCGACGTTCTGGCTGGTGATTATGGGCGCGCTGCTCGAACACCTGCGCAACTGGGGCATTGACCAGAGCTACATCCAGCGTTACATCTCGGCGCGCTCGGAAAAAGAGGCGGCGCGCAGCATCTGGATCGCCGGTCTGCTCTACATTCCGACGGCGTTCGTTTTCTGGTTCATCGGCACGGCGCTCTACTCGTATTACACGGTGCAACCAGGGCTTTTGCCCAAGGGCACGCCGCCCGACGGCGTGTTTCCGCAGTTCATCTCTTACGAAGTTTTGCCTGGCCTGAGTGGATTGGTAATTGCGGCGATCTTCGCGGCCTCGATGGATTCCAACCTCAACAGCATGGCGACATTGACGCTGCTCGACGGCTACAAACGCTACTTTCGCCCCGACTGTAGCGACCGCGAATCGCTCCGCGTTTTGTGGGGCAGCACGGTTTTATGGGGTCTGATGAGCATCGGTTGGGGTCTGTTTCTCACGCTCAAAGGCGCGACGACGACGATTCAGTTCACCGCCAACATCGCGGGACTTGTCGGCGGCGGCGTGCTGGGATTGTTCTTGCTGGGACTGCTCGGCAAGCGCGTGACGAGTTGGATGGCGGCAGTAGCGGTCTCGTTTGGCGTTTTGCTGATTACCTGGATGACGGTTTCGCGCCTGAAGCTGGGCACGACTGCGGTCTGGCCGCAAGCGTGGGAGCATTTCCGCAGTCCGTGGCACGAAATGTTGGCGGGGCCAATCGGCACCCTGGCGATCATCATCGTCGGACTTTTGTTGGGTGCTATGTTCGGCGGCCCGTTAAAAGAATCTCTCGAAGAGAGAGAAATGGAAGTGACAACATCATGAAGTATCAAATTGGAAAACGCGAGTTTGAAGCGGGCACGCCCGCTCTCACGCTCAATCTGCGCGACAGCAACGACATTATCGATGACGCGCCCGCCCTGCGCGAACGCCTGGACGACGACGGTTATTTATTAATTCGCGGCTTCCACGATGCCGAGCAAGTTTTGGGCGTGCGCCGCGAAATCCTGACGCGCCTGCAAGAGCGCGGGCAGTTGGACGAAAGCGCGCCTTTAATGGACGGCATAGTTAAGCCAGGCCTACAAACCACGACTTCGGTGCGCGGCCAGGAACATCTGAAAACGCAATCGTTATGCGACTTGCTGTATAGCGACCGCGCGCACCAATTTTTCGCGCGTTTGTTCGACGAACCCGCCAAACCTTATCAGTTCCAGTGGTTGCGCGCGGCGGGGCCGGGCGCGGGTTCGCCGATTCACGCCGACTTGCCTTACATGGGCCGCGGCACGCACAACCTCTGCACGTTATGGACACCGTTGGGCGCGATGACGCCGCAGATGGGGCCTTTGGCGGTTTGTCTGGGTTCCAACAAGTGGCCGCAGGTGCGCGGCAAATACGCGCACTCGGACGTTGACCGCGACGCGCACGGCGGCGTTTTCACCGAAGATTCGGGCGAGTTGGTCGAACGTTTCGGCGGTCAGTGGGGCACGACGAGCTTCGAGCCGGGCGACGCGATGATTCTGGGAATGTATCTGTTGCACGGCTCCCTCGCCAACGCCAGCGACAAATTTCGCATTAGCTGTGACACGCGCTACCAGCCCGCCGCCGAACCGATGGACGACCGGTGGAGCGGCGATGAGCCGCGCGGTCACGAAACTTTGTGGGCGCCGGATGCGCAACTGCAAACCATCGAAGCCGCGCGCAGCAGTTGGGGCATGTGAGACAAGCGCAACCACGCACCATGAACGCAAAAATCACCCGCCGCGCCGCCTTGATCTTCGCCGCAACCGCCCTGGCTGGCAGCATAGCGTGGGCCAAACCCGCGCGACTTATGCAAGAAAACGCCACCGAAAAACAAGTCACCTTTGCGCCGCACGGTCACATTCTTACCAACGCAAACGTGTGGTCGCCCGATGGCAATTGGCTGGTTTACGACGTGCGCTCCGATGCTCAGGGCGCGGTGTTCGATGGCGATTTCATCGAAATGGTGAACGTTGATAGCGGCGAGATTCGACGTTTGTATCAATCGAAAGATGGCGCGCACAGTGGCGTCGCCAGCTTCGATCCCAAACATTGGCGCGTCGCTTTTATTCTGGGGCCAGAAAATCCGACGCCCGACTGGCAATACGGCGGATCCCATCGTCAGGGCGTGATCGTCGAAACCGCGCGCCCAAACCTGGCAATTCATCTGGACGCGCGCGATTTGACGCCGCCGTTTACGGCGGGCGCTCTGCGCGGCGGCTCGCACGTTCACATCTGGGACGCGCGCGGCGATTGGCTCAGTTTCACCTACAACGACGCGCTGCTCGGCGCGCAATCGGTGGACGGCAGCGACATTGACCAGCGCAATATCGGCGTTAGCGTTCCTGCGGGGCCCGTGCGCGTGGCCGCAGATAATGTGCGCAATCACAGCGGCGCTTATTTTACGGTTTTGGCCACGCGCACCGTCAATCAACCGCGCGCTGGCTCGGACGAAATCGGGCGCGCTTTCGAGGAAAGTTGGATCGGCAACAATGGCTACGTGCGCGCCGACGGCACGCGCCAAAAGCACGCAATCGCGTTTCAGGGCGAAGTCACGGCCAAAAGCGGCGCGCTCATCAGCGAGGTTTTCGTGGCTGATTTGCCCGATGATGTCACCAAACCCTCGTCCGACGGCCCGCTCGCGGGCACGCTCGCCAAACGGCCAACGCCGCCGTTGGGCACGACGCAACGGCGCTTGACATATAGCGACACACGCAAATTTCCCGGTATTCAAGGGCCGCGCCACTGGCTGCGCTCTTCGCCCGACGGAAAGCAAATCGCGTTCTTGATGCGCGATGACAACGGCGTCGTGCAACTGTGGACGATCTCGCCCAACGGCGGCGTAATGCGGCAAATTACGCGCGACAACTGGGACGTGGCTTCGGCGTTTAGCTGGAATTCAAGCGGCAAGTCCATCGCTTATGTGGCCGACAACAGCGTGTTCGTGGTGGATGTTCAAAGCGGCAAAAGCCAGCGTTTAACGCCGCGCACCGACGACGAAAATGCGCCCTTGCCTTTGGCGTGCGTCTTCGCGCCCAACGGAAAACGCATTGCATATTTGAAGCGAGTGAGCGGCTGGAATCAAATCTTTGTGGCGACGCTCGCACAACAGGGGAAGAAGCAAATATCGAGATGAACCAAAAATCAATTCGCGGCGTAGTTCCGCCTCTGGTGACGCCGTTACTGGGCCAAAATCAATTGGATGTCGAAGGTTTGGAGCGTCTGGTCGAGCATATTGTGGGCGCGGGCGCTCACGGCTTATTTATGATGGGCACGACTGGCGAAGGGCCGAGCCTATCGCCGCGCCTGCGCCGCGAAGTCGTCGAAGTCGCGTGTCGCGCGGCCAATGAACGCGCACCGATTATCGTCGGCATCACCGATACCAATTGGGAAAGCGCGCTCGAATTAGCGCAATTTGCCCACCAACAGGGCGCGGCGGCGGCGGTGGCGGCGCCTCCGCCCTACTTTCCGTTGGCGCAAAACGAAGTGCTCAGTTACTTCAACGAACTTGCGGAGGCCTTGCCGTTGCCTCTCGTGCTCTACAATATGCCCGCGATGACGAAAGTTCATATCGATCTCGAAACGGTGCGACGCTTGAGTGAGCATCCCAACATTATCGGCATCAAAGATAGTTCGGGCAACATGGATTTTTTCCTGCGTTTGGTGCGCCTGGCACAAAGCGAGCGGCCCGATTGGACGGTGATGATCGGCAGCGAAACCCTGCTGCCCGAAGCCATCGCCGCCGGTGGCGACGGCAGCGTTTGCGGCGGCGCCAACTTCGCGCCCGCATTGTTTGTCGCGTTGTATCATGCGGCGCGCGACAACAATCGCGAACGCGTGCGCCAATTGCAAGCGCAGGTCATCGAACTGGGCGAACAGGTTTACACGCTCGATCAAACTCCGATGGCTGGCGTCAAAGGCATCAAAAGCGCGTTGCACGTTATGGGCATCTGCGAGGCGACGATGGCCTCGCCATTGCGCGATTTGTGCGTCGCGGACAGCCAACAATTGCGCGCCGTAATGTCGGATTTGCAGAGCGAGAAAATAGCGTAAATTCCAAATTTTAGAGCTTGCCCGGTTTTCCCTCACCCGGCTTCGCTTCCCTCAGCCACCCTCTCCCGAAGGGAGAAGGAATAAGCAAGTTCTGACGCAGAAGAACCGCGAACTCCCTTCTCCCTTCGGGAGAGGGTGGCTGAGGGAAGCGAAGCCGGGTGAGGGGGAAATCGGGCAAGCTCTGTATAACACCAAAACCATGAAACATCATTTAACGAGCGCTCTCGCTCTCTCACTTTTAGCGTTGCCGCTTCTGACCAGCGCTGGCCTGGCTCAACAAAATAGCGCGCCCACCAAAACCATGCCCACCAATTCCGTGACGCTTTTCAACTTTCGTAACAGCGAAAAATCGGGGCATCTGACGTTAAACGCGCCGGTTGGGAACGGCGCTTCGGTCACGTTGCTGCCGTCGAACACAAAATGGGACATCGGCGATTTCACGCGGCTCGAACTCGATGTCGCCAATACCGGCGCCCAGCAGATGCAGATTCGCGTGCGCGCGCAGAACGAGGGCGCGTCCGATTGGGGCAACTCGGCCATCAACACCGGCTTTCTGGCGCCTGGCCAACGCAAAGTTTTCAACCTTTTGTTTCCGCGCCAATACGACGTGCGCGAGCAATATCCCGAACTCAAGCCGTTCGTGGGCATGAGCGGTTTGCCCGGCGGTTTGCTTAGTCACTGGCACACCATTGACGCCCACGATGTGCGCGGTTTGCAAATCGAAATCGTCGGCGGCAATAGTCAGTCGCAGCAGTTGGAAGTCTTTTCGATTCGCGCCACGCATCCGGTTGTGCCGGCGATTTTGCGCGAAAAAGGCGCGGCATTTTTCCCGTTCGTTGACCAATACGGCCAATACAAATACGCCGATTGGCCCGGCAAAGTCCACAACGACGCCGACCTCAAACGCAACGCAGATGCTGAAGCGCGCGACCTGAAAACTTATCCGGTGCCCGCGTCATGGGATCGCTTTGGCGGCTGGAAAACGGGGCCACAACTCGAAGCGACGGGCCATTTTGCAACCGTCAAACGCGACGGCAAATGGTGGCTGGTTGATCCCGATGGCCATCTGTTTTGGTCGCACGGGCCAAACAGCGTCGGCATCGAATCGGCGGGCACGCGCGTCACCGGACGCGAAAACTTCTTCGAGAAGCTGCCGCCGCGCGATTTAAAAGGCGTTTGGTATCAGGGCGACAAACCGGATTCTCCGCTCGATGTAAATTTCGTGGGGTGGAACATGGAGCGTCAATACGGCGCGAATTGGGAAAAAATTAACCGCGATTTGACGCACCAACGCCTGCGCAGTTGGGGCATGAACACCATCGGTAACTGGAGCAACGCCGAAATTCAAGAGATGAATCGGACGCCGTTCACCGCGTCGCTGTGGCCGTGGTCGCCGACCTTTAACGGCGAAACCAACTGGGACGTTTTCAACCCCGAATTCGTCAGCAACTTCGAGAACGGCATCAAAGGTGGCGTCGCCAAATACGCCAATAATCCCTGGTGCATCGGCTTCTTCGTCCACAACGAAATGAGCTGGCCCGGCAACGCGTTGAACTTCATGTCAACGATTATGGCCGCCGACCCGAACCTTTATACCAAGCGCGAATTCATCGTAACATTGCGCGAAACAACGTCCGACATCGCCGAGTTCAATCGCAAGACCGGCCAGAACTTCGCCGATTGGGAAGCCGTGATTGCCAACCGCAAGCACTTCGATTTGGCGGGCATCAAAACTGAAAGCGAGGCATTTTACGAGCGTTATGGCGATTTGTATTTCAAGACGTGCGCCGACGCGCTGCACAAATATGCGCCCGGCAAACTCTATCTGGGATCGCGGATGCACGTTTCCAATCCGATTTCCATTCGTTCGGCAGCCAAGTTCTGCGATGTGTTGAGCTTTAATTTGTATCGCTCCGACATCAGCGGATTTCGGCCCGATGGCGTGGACAAACCGATCATCGCGTCGGAGTTTCACTTCGGTGCCCTCGACAGAGGCACTTTTGGGACGGGCTTACAATCGGCTTCCGATCAGAGCGACCGCGCCGAAAAATATCGCTTTTATATTGAGAGCGGGCTAAAAAATCCGTATATCGTGGGCGCGCACTGGTTCGCCTATTCGCCCCAGGCGATAACCGGTCGCGGCGACGGCGAAAATTACGAGGATGGGCTTTTCGACAACACCAGTAATCCCTACCCCGAACTGCGCGCCGCCGTGCGCGATGTCGGCACGCGAATGTATCAAATCCGCGCGAACAATTAAGCAGACGATTTGTGGTAAATAGACCAGACTACAAAACATCGTGCCCAAACCAACCGTTCCGCCCGCTCCCGATTTCCAACACGAAGACGCCCTGCGCGCCCAAAATTACGCGCGCATCTGCGGCGTTGACGAGGCCGGTCGCGGCCCCCTCGCTGGCCCGGTCGTGGCGGGCGCGGCGCTGTTGCCGCGCGATGTCGCGCTCGAATTTGTCGGCGAGCTGAACGATTCCAAAAAACTTAAAGCCGCCGACCGCGAACGTTTGAGCGCGCAAATTCAACGGCACGCGCAATGGGGCCTCGGTTTGTGCGACGCTGCGGAGATTGACGCAATCAACATTCGCGTCGCGTCGTGGCTGGCGATGCAGCGCGCCGTCGAAGATTTGGAGGCGCGTTTTGGCCCAGTTAATTACGTTTTGGCCGACGGTCTGGTGGTGCGCGAGATGGAGTGGCCCTGGCCTTACGAAGCGCTCGTCAAAGGCGACGCGCGCAGTTTGTCAATCGCGGCGGCTTCGATTGTGGCCAAAGTCGCGCGCGACGAAATGATGGTCGAGTTCGACGCGCTCTTCCCCGATTACGGTTTCGCCGCTCACAAAGGCTACCCGACGCGCGCGCATTACGCGGCGCTGAGCGAACTGGGCGCGTGCGAAATTCACCGGCGCACCTTTGCGCCGGTGCGCGCGGTGATTGAAGGCGCGTAGGTTACTGCCCGAAACGGTAGGGCTTGATGGCATTTGCCGCCCTTGAACCGCGCGCGTAAGCAAGTCGGCCCGCCTCATACTTCTGCTATTTCTAACCCGGCGAAAAGAAAGTATTATCTGACGGCGGGCCGACTTGCTTACGCGCGCGGTTCATGCGGTATGCCAACGCACTTGGTAATCCGCGCATTCTAAAACCGAAACGAAACGCCCGCGCCCTCGAAATTATCCGGTGCCGCGCCGCCGATGCCAAAGCCTGCGGACGCGTCCAATTGAATATCGTTGGTCAGCAAATATGTCGTGCCAAAGTCCACCACCGACGACGATGAACCGCGCTGCGGCAACACGGTATAACTATCGAGAAAAACGCCGACGCGGGGCGTCAGCGAGTAGCTCACCACCGCCGAGGGCGTGACGTTGAAATTGCGATTGGTGTTGACGCTATCGGTGGAGATGCCCGACGAACCGCTGCCCGCGCCGCTGCCGCCGCTACCATCGCTCGAACCGCCGCTATTATTGCGTCCGCCGAACTTCGAGGGCGCGCGAAAAATCAGGTTGGCGACGACGTTTGTGCGCTGACTGAACTGGCGCGCGACGGCGAAAGTCACGACGGGATCGAGGTTGGGCGAACCGAAACGCCGATTGCCCGCCGCGAGGGTGAGCGAAGGCGTAATCGAGGCCGTCGTTTTGGTGGTCTGGTTGTTGTAAAAGCGGTAGCGAAAGGCCAGCGAGCCGTCGCCAACCCCCGAATCGCCGCCGCGCGCCGACAGATAATTGGGCACGCCCAGGCGCAGTTCGGGGTTTTTGCCCGTCCCGATGCGAATCAGACTTTCGGGAAAATCGTTGATGGTTTCGCCGTCATTGGCGCGCGTGCGCGAAAAGCCGTTCTCGACGACGACGCGGCCCACGCTCGTCGTGCCCGTCCCGCCGCTAAAGCTGGGGCGACCGGTCGAAATCGGCGCCACTTCGGACGTATTTTCCGCGCTCTGCGCGTGCGCAACACGGGGAGCGGCGCACAAAATCAACGCGACGGCGCGCGCGATGACAACCAGATTCTTCATGGAAGCGGCAGAGTTTATCCCATCGAACACACGGCGTAATTCAGTTTTAATCGCTACTCAATCCAGGATATTATCCGCGTCCGGTTCGCGTTGGCTCTCCCAAATCTGCGTCATCGCCGCGACGACGGCGGTGCCGTTATCCAAATCGAAACCCGCCAAATTCTCGACGGCGGCATCGGCCAGTTTCGCGCGGCGCCCGACTTCGACGGTGCGACCGTTGTTGCTCGAACGATAATGCAGCGCGATCTTCAGTTGAAACGACAAAGGCGTCGCCACGATGCGCTCGATGCCTTCCCAGGGAAACTCGCGCACTTTGACGCCCGCCGCGCCCGCACCCAACGCGCTGAGTTTCACCACCAACAGGCGCGTTGGAGTGCCGATAATGGCGATGGCGTCTTCGTCGTTGGCGAGCGAAATCACGACCGGATCGCTCTGCCCCAAAAGCGAACGAACGGCGGCTTTGGCTTCGTCAGAAATCGGAAAACGAACCGGCGTAAAGTCGGGCGGCAAGCCCCATTGCGTGGCATTGGACATGATGTTTTCGGATGGCGGATGGCGGATTTCAAGTTCACTTCTCTTGCTCATCTTCCGACTTCTCACTCCTGCCGTTCCGCCTCTTGCACGCAGCGAAAACCGATCCATTCGATGCGCGTTCGCGGGCTGGCGATGCCGCGAAACCAGGTTTGGCCTTGATTGCCATGACTCGACCAGGCGCCGCCACGCACGACTTTGTATTTCGTGCCGAAAGCGGGTTGCTGCGTCGGCGCGTTGGCGTAGGATTGCCACCAACTCGATGTCCACTCGGCGACGTTGCCGCTCATATCGAGCGCGCCGTAGGGCGAAGCGCCCGCCGTATATTGGCCGACGGCGCGCGATTGGGCGCTACTGCTGTTGGCTTTGTCCGCGTCCCAGTTATCGCCCCAGGGAAAGCGCCTTGCGTCGGTGCCGCGCGCGGCTTTCTCCCACTCAATTTCGGTTGGCAAACGTCTGCCCGCCCATTTCGCGTAGGCGCCCGCTTCATACCAATTCACGCGCTGAACCGGAAAATCGGCCTCGCCATCGGGAAATTTACCATCTTTCCAATGCGGCGGCGTGGGCACGTCCGTCGCGTCGCAATACTTCTGATATTGCGCGTTGGTGACTTCGGTTTTATCAATGAAAAACGCGCCCGTCGTGGCTTTATGCTGGGGCCGCGCATCGTTGGCGTTGAGCGGCACGTTGTCGCGCTGATTGAATTCGCTGCTGTCGGCATCGTTGGTGCCCATCGAGAATTCGCCCGCCGGAACGTAAACCATGCCTTCAGGCGGCGTGGGCGGCGACTTTTGGGCGAAAACGGGCGCGGCGAGAACGCAGGTCAAAAGTAAAAGGCGCATGATTTGTGGAGTCGAAAGTCAGTTGTTGTCAGCTTTGCATTTCTATCTTTTCACTTCTCACTTCCAACTTCTCACTTCTGTCGTTCCACATCGCGCACGCAACGGAAACCGATCATGGTGATGCGGGTTTGCGGACGCGCGACTTCGCGATACCAGGTTTGGCCCAGCGAATCGCCGCTCCACCAGGCGCCGCCGCGCACGACTTTGAGTTTAGTGCCGAAATCCGGCTGTTTGGTCGGCGCGTTCGGGTAGCCGTCGAACCAACTCGAAGTCCACTCGTTGACGTTGCCGCTCATATCGAGCGCGCCAAAAGGCGAAGCGCCACCCGCATGTTTGGCGACGGACTGCGGCCCTTCGCCGCCGTTGGCGACTTTGCTTCCGTCAAAATCGTTGCCCCAGGGAAACCGCCGCCCATCGGTGCCACGCGCCGCTTTCTCCCACTCGGCCTCGGTCGGCAAACGCTTGTCCGCCCATTTCGCGTAAGCGCTCGCCTCATACCAGTTGACGTGATGAACGGGAAAATCGGCTTCTCCATCGGGAAATTTACCGTCTTTCCAATACGATGGCGTGGGCACGCCCGTCGCGTCGCAATACTTCTGGTATTGCGCGTTGGTGACTTCGGTTGCGTCAATGAAAAACGCGCCCGTCGTCGCTTTATGCTGAGGCCGCGCATCGTTAGAATTGAGCGGCACGTTGTCGCGCTGATTGAATTCGCTGCTGTCGGCATTGTTGGTGCCCATCGAGAATTCGCCCGCCGGAACGTAAACCATGCCTGCGGGCGGCGTGGGCGTAGCCGAGGTCTGCTGCGCGAGAGCGGGCAGGGCCAAAACGCAAGTCAAAAGTAAAAGTCGCATAATCTGGGGAAGTAATGGGTTTAAGAGTTACGCAGTTGAGATGCCAGCGAATTTCTTCCTCCTATCTCCACTCACTTTTCACAACTCACAACTCACTTCGCGTCGCGCGCGCAACGAAAGCCAATCAGGGCCAGATGCGCCTGACGGCGCGCCACCTGACGGTAGTAAGTTTGATTGAGCATCTCGCCCACGATCCAGGCGCCGCCGCGCACGACGATGTATTTGTCGCCGAAGTCGCGCTGCTGCGTCGGCGAATTGGGGTAAGCCGTCCACCAACTCGATGTCCATTCGCCAATGTTGCCCGCCATATCGAGCGCGCCATAAGGCGAAATTCCCGTCGGCGATTGGCCGACGGCGACCTCTTTCGACGCCCCAGAAACCCGCGAAATTTCCCAATTTTCGCCCCAGGGAAAACGCCTTCCGTCGGTGCCGCGCGCCGCTTTTTCCCACTCGACCTCGGTCGGCAAACGCTTGTTCATCCACTTCGCATAGGCACCGGCCTCATACCAATTGACGTGATGAACCGGAAAATCGGCCTCGCCATCGGGGAACTTGCCATCTTTCCAATAGGGCGGCGTGGGCACGCCGGTCGCGTCGCAATACTTTTGATATTGCGCGTTGGTCACTTCGGTCACGTCAATGAAAAACGCGCCCGTCGTCGCTTGGTGTTGAGGCCGCGCATCGTTATAGGCCAGGCCGACGTTATCGCGTTGATTGAAGTCGGTGGGATCCTGGCGATTGCTGCCCATGATAAATTCGCCAGGGGGCACATAAACCATGCCTGCGGGCGGCGCCTTTGCCTCCTGCGCGAAAGCGGGCGCAGCGAGGATGAACGAGAGAAGCAAGAGGTAACGCATTTTTCGGAAGGTTTAAATCAGAGACCTTTACGCGGCGAAAGTGGCAAGTGCTGAGTTTGGTTTCACCCAGGTTGAGTCAAATGTGATAACTCACGGCGCATTGCGGCCCCACGAAGCCGTCCACACGCGATACCATTCTTCGCGTTCCAAGCGCAAGTCGTTGCGTTGCGCGGCCTCGAAGATGTGTGCCGGATTGTTGCTGCCGACAATCGGAATCATGCCCGACGGATGCGTCAGCAGCCATGCCAGCGCGATTTGCGTGCGCGTCGCGTCATATTTCTGGCTCAGTTCGCTCAGAATATCAATGACATCTTGCTCGCGACCATCTTCCGATTCGGCTTTGGTAAGCGTCGCGCGCGCGAGGGGACTGTAGGCCAATGGCGTGATGTCGTTGGCCATGCAAAAGTCGAGCAAACCGTCGCCGATATTGCCGGTTCCGCCGCTGTAACCCTTGAACACCGGCACTTCCCAGCCTTCATAAAACGGCGCCAATCGCAGCGCGTTGATCTCGAACTGATTGGACACGATGGGCGCATCGAGATATTTTTGCAGCGCCCGCGTCTGTTCGGGAAAGTAAGTGGAGACGCCAATCGCGCCGATATGCCCGCTTTTTAAGGCTTGATTGAGCGCGTCGGCAGTTTCGGCAGGATGCGTTGTGGGGTCGGGGCGATGCAGTTGGTAAAGGTCGATGCGATCTATGCCCAGGCGCGTGCGCGAGCGTTCGATGCACTCCAACAAATAATCTTTGGACAGATTATAATGGCCCGAACGGATGCCACCTTTGCTCCAGATTTGGATTTGCTCGCGCGCTTCGGGCAGAGCTTCGAGGCACGATTTAAAGACCGATTCGCAGGCGCCGCCGCCATAAATATCGGCGTGATCGAACAGCGTGATGCCCGAAACCAGAGCGGCTTCAAAGGCTTCGATAGCTTTTTTGACGCGGGTTGAGGAAATATCGTCGGCGGGGCCGGAACCGGCCATGCCCATGCAGCCCAGAGCCAAACGTTTGGGCGAAGAGAGTGCGGGATTTAACACGCAATTCAGTGTGACGGGTTTCGGATAGGGGATGTCGCGGATGGTCGGATGGCGGATAAGTTTTGCGGAAAGCGCTGAGGTTTTTCCCTCACCCCGCCTTCGCGGAACTCAGGCACCCCTCTGCCGCAGGGAGAAGGGAAGCGAATACAATTACGGTTCGGAACTGACTTCCAAAGTTTCAAGCAAGTTCGGTAGCGTCCCTGCCTCCGACTTCCCTTCTCCCTGCGGGAGAGGGGTGCCTGAGCTCCGCGAAGGCGGGGTGAGGGAAAACGTAGGCGCTTTCTTCAATCCCATCCCGCATCCGCGACATCCGCTATCCGAAACTACTCGAACAAACTTTTGCCGTCGAAAAAACTGACGCTCGATTGGCCTTGCACGCCGGTCATCTGCGCGCTTTCCAACTTCAGATTAGCGGTCAGCGTTTTGCCGTTGATCGTGCCGCGTTTGGGATCGTGATAAAGCACGCCGCCGCTCGCCACAACGGTTTCTGACTTCCGATTATAAGTCGCCTTGGGCGCCGTCGCGGTCACGCCACTCGCGCTTTTGAGGTTGACGCCGCCCGACGCGCGCGCGGTTTGGCCGCCGATTGTCGTATCAACGCGCGGCGCCTTGATGGTTAAGACGCCCAACTCGCCGCTCGTTTTCATCCGCGCCGTCGTGCCGCCGGTCGCCACGATTTGCTGACCGCTCTTACGCACTTGCGGCGCGGCCAAAGTCGAGCCGTCGTCCAACTTCGCGCGCACATCGCCGCTCATCGTCGCGACGTTAAATTGGGCATCGCTCACCGCGCGCGCCCCCTGAATCGTGGTGCCATCCGACACGATTTCGACGCCGCCGTTCGCCGTAATCTGGCCGTTTTCGCCGCCGCTCCACACCGCATTGTTGGCCTTCATGCGCCCATCTTTGTTGCTCGCCCGCACGCCGCCGGTGCCTTCGATGGTGCCCGATTTCGCGCTCCAATTGTCGGCTTTAGCGCGCGCCGCCACCAAAGTCGTGCCGTCGCGCACAACCGTTACGCGTGTGCCGGTCAAGCGCGATAAACCGTCGAAGCCCTGCGCGCTCGCGGCTTGCAGAGTCGCGCCATTTTTGGCAATGGAAATGTTCTGCGCATTCCCGACTTTCAACTTGGAATCGGTCTGCAACGCGCCCGTCTGCATCTGCGCGCCTCCGTGCGAAACCGTCGCGCGCGGCGCGCGGATGATGTCGGCTTTCCAATCAAAATTCACGTTGGGCGCAGTCGCGCTCGAATCGGGCGTTTGCGCGCGCACGTCACCGCTTAAAGTGCCTTTTTCGGCGGCAGTGTCGGCGACAAGTTTGGCGCCCGTCAGCGTCAAATCGTCTTTGGCAAAGGTCACGCCATTGGCGGTTAATTTATTAGCTTTCCAGGCGAAAACCGCGTTCTTTGCTTTAGTGATAACTTGCGGCGATTTGGCCACGACATCGCCGCTCATCTGCGAGCGCGCCAAATCGGTCTGCGTGCGCAACGTCTGGCCGGTCACCACGATTTTGCCACGCTCAACTTTGGCGCCGCCGCTCAAATTGACCAATCGCTTTTTCACGTCCACATCGCCGCGCGGCGCCGATACCGCGATGGGCACGCCCTCTTTGCCCAACGCGCCGACGTTGGTGGCGCGCACGCCTTTGCGCATCGCCAACCGCAAACCGTCGCCGGTGCGGAAAAACTCGATGAGGGGCGCGTCAAAAGTAGATTCTAATTTCCCTTCGCGAAAGAGCTTGAAGCGGGCATCGGTAAAATTCGCGCGGTTCGGGGTGCCGCCATCGCCAGAGTCTTTAATCTCTATGAGTTTGGCGCTCATTTCCCAGACCTTGTTGCCTTTGGCGTCGGCGCCGGTCAGCGTGCCACCTTTCATTTTGGCCTCGCCGATGCTTTTCATGCTATCTTTGGCGACTTTGGCCTGGCCCTCGACGGCGGCTTTCACCACTTGCGAAGCGGCACGCTCGCCCAAATCGCTGCGCGCGCAACCGCCCGCGAAAACGGCCAACAGAGCGAAAGGGAGGAAACGATTCATAGAAGTGGGGAGTTGGAAGTCACGAGTCGGAAGTCAGAATTTGAACCGCGCGCATAAGCAAGTCGGGCCGCCGCACAATAGCGCGCTTGCTGTGCATCCATCCGCCTTTGGATGAAGCGGCCCGACTTGCTTACGCGCGCGGTTCATGGGTGCGAAGGTGCGAACCCAAATGCGTGACTTCTAACTCCTGCCTTCTAATCCGTCCATCGAAATTTCAATAACGCCCGCGCCGCGCGCCAGCCATCGTGGACGGCGCGGATTTTTTTGCCTTCGAGTTCGGTGCGCGGTTCGTAAGAAATTGGCACTTCGCCGACGCGAATCTGGCGTCTGCGCGCGGCGCGCGCGACTTTGGCGGCGATCTCGAAATCCAAATCGAAACCGTCGCTCTGCAAATCGAGAGTCTGGGCGAACGGGCGTTTCAGCAGTTTGTAGCAAGTCGCTACGTCCGAAAGCGGGGAACCGTAAAGCAATCGGAAGAAGACCGACAGCCCGACGCGCCCATAAAAAAACGAAGTGCGCGGCTGCCCTGCCCGCGTTTGGCCCTTCAAACGCGTGCCAAAAACCACGTCCAACCGGCGCTTTTCAGCGGCGTTCATCAACTTCAGATAATCGCGCGGATCGTATTCCAAATCGGCGTCCTGCACGATGACCCAATCGCCGCGCGCCAACTCCAACGCCCGTCGCACGCTGGCGCCTTTGCCTTTATTCTCGTCCTGAAACGCGATGCGAACACGCGCCTCTGAATCGGGCAAACCGGCGTCGCCGCGATCTAACATCGCCCGCAAAATCTCGAGCGTGCCATCGGTCGAGACATTGTCCACGATGAGTATTTCTTTGTCGAGTTCGACCGCCGCCACGCGGCGAAGTATCTCTTCGAGGGTGGCGGATTCGTTCCACACCGGCATCAAAACGCTGAGGGTCATATCGGATAATCGGATTTCAGATGGCGGATGTCGGATGGTTTGAAGAGCCTCAAACGTGAACGCTTTCCTCAAACCTACCCGTCATCCGCCATCTGAAATCCGCAATAGTTTAACCCGTTGACAACCATCTTCCTTTCCTATATACATTGAATACCGATGTAAGTCGGAAGGAGAGAAAAAATGGACAAACAGTTACTCAAGGGCAACGTGCCCGGGCTAATTCTGGCGGTTTTGGCCGACGGCGAACTGCACGGCTACGCCATCGCGCGCGAAATCGAGCGGCGCAGTGGCGCGGCGTTATCGTTCAAGGAAGGCACGCTTTATCCGGCGCTGCATTCGCTCGAAGATCAGGGATTGGTAACGGCGCAGTGGGAAACCATCGAGCGCGGGCCGTCGCGCAAAACCTACCGTTTGACCGACGCCGGTCACGACGATTTGGAGCGGCGGCGCGGCGTGTGGGCGAAGTTTGCGGCGGCGGTCACGGAAATTATGGCGCCTACGGCGACGGAGGCGAATCATGGAAAATAAACCGACAATCGAAGCGTATTTCGCGCGTTTGGAAGCGCAGTTAAGCGATTTGCCGGAGGCGCGTAAACGTGAGTTCGTGGACGAAGCGCGGGCGCACTTGCACGCGATGGTCGAGGCCAAACGCGCCGACGGCTTGAGCGAAGCTGTGGCGTGGCAAAGCGCGCTGGCGGAGTTTGGCGACGCGACGCAAGTCGGGCGCGCGTTGCGCAAACAGTGGGCGGATTCGGCGCAATTGGAAAGCGAGGGAGTGCCGTTGTCGTTGCGGCGCAAGCTGTGGATTTTCACGTTGCCAGTTGTGGCTTGCATCGTTGTTTACGCAATGGCGACGCTGATTATTTCGCCGCAAAATAATCAGGGCTGGCAGATGCCAGTTATCGCGGTGGTTATTTTCGGCTGCCTCGCATTTGGAACCGCATCCGATGTGCGCAAGCGCGGCGGCTGGAAACCTTCGACAATCGTCGGTTGCGTGGGCGCTTTTATTATCACCTCGAACGCGCTTTTCACTCTCAGCATAGGCGGCAATTGGGGCGGCGGATGGCGATTCTGGGGCACTTTTGCTTTCGTGATGGCTTACACATCGCTTCACTCCTGGCTTTACAAACGCGAGCGCGCCGACCGTCCGTGGCAGTTCAGCACGCTCTACAAAACCAGCCCGATTGCCGCCGAACAAACATACCGGCTCGGCCCGCTCGTCGGTTTGGCGATGGGAACCGTGATGGGCTGCATCGGCATCATCTCACTGGGCCCACAATTCTTCGGCTTGCCCCTCGCGCTGCTTTCGTGCGCCGGACTAATCGGCGGCGCCGTTGTTTTAGGCAGGTGGCTGCAAAAGTAGCGGCGCAACTTCTTCATTCGCGCGCACGAAATCGCCGCGCTCTAACTTTGGATTCAACCGAATATTAAAATAACGCGTTTGCACCTGCGCGACTTCATCGGATTCGGGCAATTTAACTGCCCAACTTTCGCGCATCAATAAACCGGTTTTACGCGCGAACCAGAACCGAATCGTGTCGCCGTTGACGCGACGCAAATCGAGCGTGGCGCCGTCGCACCAGACGCCCTCCAACTTTTGCGCGGGCAGCGAACGCACGTTGGCATTCATCATCGGGATTTTCTGGCCGCGCAACAAAAATTCCAAATTGCCAGGCAACGGCCAGGGCAAACTCGTCCAAAAGCCGAACTCGCTTTTCCAACTCTGGCGCCCACTTTTGCCGTCAACGTCAGTGAAGTAAATCTGTTTCTCGTCGGCGGCGACGTGGCCGCGACCCGCCGAATACGTCCAGCTTTGCGCGTAGAGTTTGGGTTTGCGCCACCAAATCCGCCCGCCTTCGGCAGCGGGCACGGCGGCGTTATCGGATGTCACGCGGTAATCGAGCGCGATGGTTTGCGCGTTGCCATAAACCGTCGCGGCGCGCTCGAAGAGTCGAGTGGCGGCGGGATCAATCGCGGGCGCGGCGTTCGCATTCGCATATAAAGACGCGAGGGCGCCGAGAAGAAGGAGCGGCGGCTTCATGTTTGTCATTAGAAGGAATTGAGAGTTCACACAAAGAAACACAGATCGCACAAAGGACACAAAGAGGTTGAAGTTGCACTTACTACTTGAATTCGCGGAGCTTTAAAAACTCGATTCACCGAACCAACCAGAGGTGTTTTCAACGTGCGCCATTTTGCCCGAACCCCACGACTTCGCCGCACCGCGCCGATTGCAATGCCGCGTCAATTACGCTCATCGTGCGACGCGCATCGGACAGAGAAACCATCGGTTTGGCGCCGTCTGTCAAAACCTCGCCCAAATTTTCGTAGAAATCGCGCCAGCGTCCCGCCACTGTCGGCACATGTCGCTCGCTGTCAGCGCTTTTGAGCAGTCCGTAATTCTCTGGGGTTTCCTCAGCCGCGTCAATGTCGCCCGCTTTGAGCGCGTTTTCCTGCGGGTCGAGGCCATATTTGCAAAACGTCGCCGCGCTGCCGTGAACCAGAAAACGCGGTTTGGCGATGGCGCACCGGCTCGATAGATCGCAAACGCCCGTCCGCCCACCGGCGAAGTTGACGATAATCAGCGCCTCGCTTTCCACATCTTTGTCGGGAAAATCGTGGTGCATCCGGCAGTAGACGCTCTCGATTTCGTCGGGAAATAACAGTAGCAGTTGGTCTATCAAATGCGCCCCCAGATCATAAAAACGCCCACCACCTTTGGTGCTTTCGCCGCGCCAACTGCCCCAGGCACCCAGCCCCTGCCAGGCCATCTCGATCCAGTTGACTTCGCCTAACTCACCGTTTTGCATCAACTGTTGCACCGTCATGAAATCGCCGTCGCGACGGCGGTTCTGGAAGACCGTCAGCAACCTGTGGTTCGCGCGCGCGGCTTCGATCATCGCGTCGCACTGCGCGAGCGAAAGGCACATCGCTTTATCGGTCACGACGTTTTTGCCCGCGTCAAGGGCCGCGATTGCGAGCGGCGCGTGCGTATGCGTGGGCGTCGCCAACACGACGACATCAACGGTTTCGTCGGCGACAACTTCATCGAACGAGGCGTAAGCGCGACAGCCCAACTCGGCTTCGATTTGCGCGCGCTTTTGCGCGTCGGACGAGGCCACACCATGCAATTCCAGCTTGGACGCCATCTGAACGAGCGCGCAGTGCGCGGCGCGGCCCCAGCGTCCGTAACCGATGACGGCGACGCGCGGGCGAGATTTGTTACTCATAGAAATGGGGTGAAGCGTCAAGGACGCCAAGAGCGCTCGATTCGATTCAAAGTTCGACGCCGTTTGCGTTCAGAAACGCTTGCAACGGCGAATCTTCGATTTCGAGCGGCAGCGTCACTCGACCGTTGCGGCGGCTTGATTCGTAGGTCGCGAAAATTAGCTCTGATGCGCGCAGTGCCTTGTCCGCCGAAACCTGCGACAGGCGACCGGCGCGCGCCGCTTCGACGAACTCGTTCATGGCGCGCGTGACGCAACTACCTTCGTGCAATCCCTCGCTCGTCGGAATTTCTTTCCAGCCGTCGCCTTTGCCCAGAATGCGCAGATTGGCTTCGCCACCGACTTCGATGACGCCTTTGCTGCCGACCAATCGATTGGTGGGCCGCATGGCGTGGCCCGTCAGCAGCAGACCTTGAACCTCGTTGCGGAATTTGAAGTGCGAGATACCTTGATTTTCGAGGGGCGCGCCGAAAACTTTGCGCGCGCCACGCCATTCTATTTGGCCCAAAACCCATTCGACGGGCGTTTCGTCGTTGTAGAAAAACATCATGTCGAACCAGTGCGTGCCCCAGTCGAACAGGTCGCCGCACTGCCCTTCGAGCCGAATCAATTCGCCGATTTCGCCCGCTTTGACCATCTCGCGCGCCTTGATAAACGGCTCGCCAAAACGCCGTTGATGATTGAATCCCAGAATCGCGCCGTTCTGCTGGCAGACCGCGGCCATCCGTTTGGACGCGCCAAAGGTCGGTGCCATCGGCTTCTCGCAATAGATTAGGGCAACGCCCGCGCGCGCGCACGCCTCGACCATCGGTTCGTGGAGGGCGGGCCAGGTGCAAACGCTGACGATGTCGAGCCGCTCTTTTTTGAGCATTTCGTGATAATCGAGGTAGGTGCGCTCTCCGCCGTGTTCGGCTTGAAACGCGTCAAGATTCTCCTGCGCGATGTCGGAAAGCGCGACCAGTTCGTAGCCGCTTTGTTTGTAAGTTTCAACGTGCCGTTGCGCCTGCCCGCCGTCAGGACGCTCGGCGGTTTTGGGGCGCCCGCATCCAATGATGCCCGCGCGCAGAGTTTGAGGAAGAGAATCGGAAAAAGCCATAATTTAATTTTAACGCATCAACCCGCGTAGAGACAGCGATTTGCCGCGTCTAAAACGTGAAAATTGCCGTTATATCTTGGAAGGCGATAGATTTTAGACGCGATAAATCGTCGTCTCTACAATTTACCCGCCCAACTCCGCCAGCTTCGCCTGCCAATGCTCCTCGCTCGGCAACCGCGCCGCCACAACGCGCAATCGCGCGGCTTCGCGCGACCAATCGCGTCCGGCGTGCTTTAACAATTCGCATTTTTTGAAGCGCAACTTGGCCTCCTGAAACGTCAGCTTATGCGCCCGCAAAACGCGCAGTTCGGCCTGACAAACCCGCAAGGCTTCGTCCCACTCGCGGTGCGCTTGATGATAAACAATCGCGCCAAACCCGACGGCGTTGTGAGGCGTATTCATGCGATTCTGAATCGCGAAGGCGCGCCGATAAAACTCGCCCGCGCCACTTTCGTCGCCTTCCCATCGAGCGCCAACAGCGCGCCACATCAATGCCGAAGCCGCCGCGCGTTCGCGCTCTTCGCTGCGCGCGCAACGCTCGGCGTGCGCGGCCAATTCGGGCATCAAAGCGCGCGCGACTTCCGGCTCCATTTGATGCAGCACTTTGCACAACAAGAGCAGCGCGCCCATGCGATAATGATCCGAACCGGATTCGTCGGCCAACCGCAGATGCTCCCACGCGGCAGAAACCGCCTCCAAATCGCCGACGGCTTCGAGAAAAACCGTCCACTGCTGCGCGTGATAAGGCGCGAACTCGTCATACATGACGCAACTTTCGCGAATGTAGCCGAAAGCCGCGCGGATTTTTTCGGCGTGCCCGATGGGATCGAGCTGCATATAAGCCGATACCAAATTGAGGTTCAAACTGGCGCGTTCGGGCAAGTTGGCGTAGTTTGGTTTGGCGACTTCGACGACGGCACGCGCCGCCAAATCCAAAGCACCACGCGCGTCTTGCTTGGAAAAGAGCAGCGTCTCGATTTTCCAATGCTCGAAGAACATTTCCCACCAGGGTTCGCCCAATCGCGCGGCGTGCGCGCGTCCGGCGTCGTAAATCGCCAACCGTTCGTCGGGGCGTTCGTGGCCGACCTCGAAACCACGCGAATGGAAATCAAGCAGACGCAAGCGTTCGGCGTCGCCGTCGCGCTCGGCGGCTTGATAGAAATCGCGAATCCAGTTCCAGGCAGATGACATTTTATAATTTCTTTTTAGACAGGATGGACAGGATGAATTGGATGAGACAGGATAGGTTTGAGCGAGTGAGAGTTTCGATGTTCAAACCAAAAATGAAATTGTTTTGCTTCGAGAATTTACCCCTGACGAACCTATCCTGTCTCATCCAATTCATCCTGTCCATCCTGTCTAAAATTGGAGTTTGGCTTCCCAATAATCGCGCGATTTCAACTCGCTCGCCGCCGCGCGCGCGCGCTCGACTTCGCGTTTGATTGGGCGCCCCAATTGTTGGAGCAACTGACATTTTTTGAACCGCCGTTTGACTTCGAGAAAACGCAATTTGTGCCGTCGCAAAATGCGAATTTCGTCCTGGCAAATCGCTAATGCTTCGGTGATTTCGCTGTTTAACTCGTGAAACTTCATCGCCGCTCCATGAACATCATTACGCGGCTGCGGCGCACGCGTTTGCGTTTGCCAGGCGCGCGCGTAAAACGTTTGCGCTTTGTCTTCGTCACCGTCGGCGCGGGCTGCAACCGCCTGCCACATCTGCATCATGGCGATGTCATCGAGTTGGTCTTCCTGACGCGCCAAAACTTCGCAATCGGCGGCGATTTCGCCGCCAATTTGCGCGGCCAAATCGGGCTGCACGCGCCACAAAACCATGCACAAAAGCGTCAGCGCGCACTTCAAATCCCACGCCGCCGCGCTAATTTGCGCCAGACGCAGGTATTCCCACGCGGCATCGAGCGCGCCCGCATCTTCGATGTCGTTGAGAAAATGACCCCACTGCTGCGCGTAGTAACACTCGAATTCGCTCCACTGTTTGCACTCCTCTTTCAGGGGCGCGAATGCCTCGCGCAATTGGGTTTCGTAGCCGATGGGGTCGAGCGACAGATAACACGAAATCAGGTTCAGCCGCAACGCCGAACGTTGCGGGAAATGATCGTAAACCGGCTTGCGAATTTCGACGTTGGCGCGCGCCGCCAAATCCAGGGCCTGCTGCGGGCGCGCCTGTTTGTGCAACAGCGTTTCGATTTCCCAGTGAGTGTAAAACATCTCCCACCAGGGTTCTTTTAACTGGCGCGCGAGCGTCGTGCCCTGCCGAAACATCGCGAGTTTGGCGGCGGGATCGGAGGGCGGAATTTGCTCGGCCCACACGCTAAACATACACAGACGAAGGCGCGGGCCGTCGCCCTCTTGTAAGGCGGCGTCGGTATATTCGCCGATCCAATCCCAGGCAGAAGACATGATAAATCAATCTAAATCGAGGTGAATGCGCAAGGCTTCGCGCACGTTTTCGCGTGTAGCCTCATCGGTTACGGTGCCATAAGAACCGAGCAACCGAGTTTTAGAAATCGCGCGAATCTGAAAGGCTAACGCCATCGATTCATTGGGCAAACCGCCTTCGCCCGCCGCAATGCTGGTCTCGTTGGGGAAAGAGCGCCGGTTTGACTTACGCGTCGTGAGTGGAATGACCGAGACAATGGGCAAAACTTTATTAACTGATTCTCTGGACACAATCAATGCTGGACGCACACCGGCTTGTTCGCTACCTTCAACAGGATCAAAATCGGCGCGCACAAGTTGCCATTGAAACGGCTCAGTAACGGCAGCAAGTCTCATTGCTCGTCTCCGCTATTGTCCTCGGCTGGCATCTGGCAATCTATATATTGCAGCGCATCGCGATCTAACTCAGCGAAGTCTCTCATGCAATCGTGCAAGTCCTGCATATAAAGCGGATCGTTAGCCGCTTCTTGCATAGCGATGGCAATTTCCTCGTCGCGCAATCGCTTCATCTCGCGCCGCAAAGCCTCGCGCACCAGAGCATTTTGCGAAGGTGCCACGCCTTTCTCAACCGCCTCACGCAAATCCTGCGCTAATAACGGCGGCAAAACGAAAGTAAATTTCACGCCCTTTTCCGCAGACTCGCCATTGCTAACCCGCCTTTTACGAGCAGTTGTTCGAGTGGACATAATCGCCAGTATATCGCACCAGCATTATGCGCCCTACTTTTGCAATTTGCGCAGCTCGCCTTCCCAATGTTCGCGCGATTTCAACCCGCTCGCAACCAAGCGCAAGCGCGTGACGGCCACAGCCGCATCTCGTCCCAGTCTTTGCAACAGTTCGATCTGTTTCAGTCGCCGTTTGGCTTCGAGAAACTCCAATTCGTGCGCGCGCAAAACCGCGATTTCGTCTTCGACAATGCGCAACGCCTCTTCCGATTCGCTCGCTTCTTCGTGATAAAGCGTCGCCGCGAATTGAATCGCGTTGTGCGGCGAAGTCAGGCGCTTCTGCATTTCCCACGCCCGCTTGTAAAGTTGCGCCGCGCGCGCTTCGTCGCCATCCCAACGCGCGGCGACGGCGGCCCACATGGTAAAAACTGCTGCTTCGCGGTCGCGCTCTTCGATGCGGCACAATTCCAATCCCACCGCCGAAAATTCGCCGATGTGAGCGCGCGCGGCGGGCAAATCATAGCTCGCCAACGTCGAACACAAATGCACCAGAGCGAACAAAACGTAATGTTCCGTCCCCGATTGGTAAGCCGCATACAAGTGCTGCCAGTTCGCTTCGACGGCATCGGGCGCGCCGACGGCTTCGAGAAAACGCGACCATTGCTGGGCGAAATAGGGCCGCAACTCTTCGTCGGATTGGCACTGCGCGCGCGCGTATTCAAAGGCTTCGCGGAGCGGCTTTTCGTAGCCAAGCGGATCGGTTTTCAAATAGCACGCCGTCAGCGAAAGCGTGATTTGCGGGCGATAGGCAAAGGCATCGTAAATCGGTTTGCGCACCTCAAACGCCGCGCGCGCCGCCAGTTTCAACGCGGCGGCGGGTTGATGCTTTTCGTAGAGCAAAACCTCGATTTTCCAGTGATCGAAAAACAAGTCCCAATACGGTTCGTTCAATCGTCGCGCCAGAGCGCCCGCCTGATCGAGAATCGCCAATTTTTGGTCGGGGCTTTCGTAAGATAACTCGACGCTACGCTCCCATAAAATCGCCAGTTGTTGGCGCTCGAAATCGCCGTTTTGCACGGCGCGAAAATGAAAGTCGCGCATCCACTGCCAGAAAGAACTCATGGTTTTATTTTAATATTTTTGACAGGATTGACAGGATGGGACAGGATAGTTTTCTGGGTTTGGTCTTTTGGTTTTGGGGATTTGATTTAGGATCAGCTTTTTGATTTGTGTTTTACTTGACCAATGGAGCACGAAAATCTAACGCGTTTAACTATCGGTCTTGCGATGAAGGTGCATAGCACTTTGGGTTCGGGATTTCTGGAATCGGTTTATCAAAACGCATTGGCTTACGAACTGCGCGAGGCTGGCGTCGAAGTCGCGTGCGAACAGAAGATCGAAGTCTTTTATCGCGGCGTCGAAGTCGGTCACTTCGTGGCCGATATGCTCATCGAGAACTGCGTTATCGTAGAAAATAAAGCGGTTCAAGCGCTTGTCGTCACTCACGAAGTGCAACTTGTCAACTACTTAACCGCAACAGGCATTGACATCGGCTTACTCTTCAATTTCGGTGCGAGCCGTCTGCAATACAGACGCAAAAACCGCATCTACCGCCCCACCAAAACTCAGGAAGATTAGCAAAACTAACAAACCCAAAAACCCTAATTCAAAACCAACAATCCTATCCTGTCCCATCCTGTCAATCCTGTCTAAAAAAATTCATGTAGGCGCCAAAACGGGAATGCTCGATTCGTCGCCCATACTGAACGGGATAATCGCGCCCAGCACGTCGTAGCGCATCGGTTCGATGGCGATGCTGCGACCCTGTCCAAACGGATTGCCACCGTCGGGACTTTGCCAGCGATGATACATGATGAACCATTCTCCACTGCGCGCATCGCGCACGAACGCGTGGTGGCCGGGGCCTTTGTGCGTGAGGTCGCTTTGTAGAATCGGGCCGCGATACTGCCAGGGGCCGGTCGGCGAAGGCGCCGTCGAATAATGCACGCTGTAACTCGCGTTGTTGTAGGTGCCGTGCGAATACGACAGATAATAGCGCCCGTTATCGTAGTGCATGAACGGCGCTTCGGTGAATTTGGTCGGGTTATCAACGGGAATTTCGCGCGCCAGATTTACCATATCGGGCGCCATTTCCCACACGCGCAGTTTGGAGTAGGCGCTGCCGCCCGCATACATATAATAGCGGCCCGATTGTGGATCGCGAAAGACCATCGGGTCAATCGCCTCGAAGCCGCGCTCGCCGATGATGAGCGGTTTGCCGCTATCCACGAAAACCGCGTCGGGCGCATCGCCGACGGCCACGCCGATGCGCGCGGGGCCCTGCGAATTTTGCGGGCCGACCGAATAATAAAGATAATATTTGCCGTCTTTCTCGGCGATGCAGGGCGCCCAGGCGCCGTTGTTGGTGCGGCCATTGGCGGCGATCCAGGGCGCGAATTTAAACTGAAATATCGGTTGCGCGCTTTTGGTCCACGTCTTCAAGTCGGGCGAAGAAAACGCGTAAAGCACGGGGTTGTGTGGCCCGATATTGTTCTGCGCGGTGATGTAAAGCCAGAACTTGCCACCATAGAAATCGGCGTGCGGGTCGGCGCCCTTGAACAGCGTCAATTTACGCGGCGCAACCGGCGGCAGCGATGGCGCACTGACACCGGAACCGTCGGGTTTAGAAAACAGAAACTGCCCTCGCGCGAGGGCTTTATCGCTCACGCGCACTTCGTCAATCAGGCCGCCCATGCGCCCCGATGACCCCTTGACGAAGCCGCGACCGATGGCGAAAACGCCCGTCGTCGCGTTGAGCGCGCCATCAATCGGCGTTTGCGCAACCAATTGATAGCTTTTGCCATCGAGCGCATCTATATAAAGTTTGAGCGTCGTCGCATCGGCGGTCGCGGCGACGTTGAGCCACTGCCCAACTCGATAATCGGACGCGCTGACGGCGGCGCGAAACGTATTGCTGCCGTCGAGAATTTCGGCGCGCACGTCGAATTTGCCGTCTTTGCTGCCGACCGCGACGATTTGTAATGGGCCACGATCATCCACATTGGGCGTGACGCCATCGCGCCCAACCAGACGATTGACGCCCTCGGCATCGGCCAGTTTCACCGAGAGTTCGACCGTCCAGGCATTGGAGCCGCGCGGCCCAAAATTGAAGGTATTGAGCGCGGTTTCGCGTGTAAAGAAATCTTCGCTCCAATGGAAATCGGCGGCGACACGATTGGGGGCGCCGGTCTGCGGCACGACGGCGGTCGGCACGTCGCCGCTATAAAACGGACGCGTATACCCATCGTAAACCGAAAGCGGATTACCGCTCGTCTCGTCCGAATTGGCGACCAGGCCGACATCGGCATATTCACCGGGCGAACCGTTCTCGAAGCGCCAGTAGGCTTTGGTCTCGGCGCGCGCGCCCGTCGCTATACCGATAAATATCAGAAGCACAAGGCAAGCACGAAGGGCAAATGACAGTTTAAACATAGAGAGGGTTTATTTTAGGAGTTACGCAGTAGGCGAAACGTTAGCGGCGGACTCCGTGCCGCCGAACGTGGATGAACGCTCAAGCGCTGACGAGTGATTGCAACAAAGCAGAACGGGCGAACGCTTGAGCGTTCATTCACGTTCGGCGGCACGGAGTCCGCCGCTAACGTTTCGCCTACTGCGTAACTCCTATATTTTTGGCAAGAGTATAAGAGTTTTTTGCCGGTATAACTTGGGCTCTCGGCGAAACGTGCATCAGTGGCGGGCCGTAACGAACGGGAGAAATTTGGACTCTGTTCGAGCCTAAACGATTTGTAAATTTGGAGAGTTTGCGCGGCAAGCCCCTATATCGTCCGCTCCCGCAGGGGCTTGCCGTAGCAAACCTTTTACAGACTATCACTCGTAAGCCGAACAGTAAGAAGCTCTGATTAACTAATAAAATAATCATGAACTTTCTTTTCACGCCGCGCAATCGTGCGTTCGCCGTTGCTTTGACTGTCGTCACTTTAGGATCCGGCGCCGTAATTTTGACGCGCGCCGCCGATGCGCAAACGCCCGCCAACGCCACTTGGCTCGACGCGCTCGACTTGTCCAAAATGAACGTCGGATTTGGCACACCGCAAACCAAACTTTCGATTGATAAAAACGCGCTGATGCTGGGCGGACGCAAGTTCGAGCGTGGCGTCGGCACGCACGCGCTCAGCCAAATCGCGATTGATCTGGGCGGGCGCGGACAACGTTTCAGCGCGACCGTCGGCGTTGACGATGAAGTCGAAAAGAAAGGCTCGGTCAATTTCGAGGTTTATCTGGACGGCAAGCGCGTCGCGCAGAGCGGCCCGATGAGCGGCGGCACGGCGCCCAAAGCCTTATCGGTCGATTTGACCGGCGCCAAACGGATGATTTTGCGCGTGGACGATAACGACGACGGCAACAACTCCGATCACGCCGACTGGGGCGACGCTTTTATCGTGATGCAGACGGGCGCCCCCGCGCCAGTCGCGGTTGATGCACCGCTGATGATGACGGGTGTGGATAGCGCGCCGCCGATGCCGATTGCGCGCGCTTCGGTCGCGCAGCCGCAACCCAAAATTCGCGGCGCACGCGTGACCGGCGCCACGCCTGGGCGTCCGTTCATGTTCCAGATTCCCGCGACCGGCCAGGCGCCACTGACCTATGCGGCCACAGGTTTGCCCGCCGGTTTGACGCTCGACGCGAAAACTGGCATTATCGGTGGCGCGCTGAAGCAGGCGGGCACGACCGTCGTGAAGCTGAGCGTGAGCGGGCCGCGTGGCAAAGATGCGCGCAACCTGACGATTGTCGGCGGCAAATACAAGCTGGCGCAGACGCCGCCGATGGGCTGGAATTCCTGGAATATCTATTACGCCAAAGTGGACGAAGACAAGGTGCGCGAGGCGACCGACGAAATGGTCGCGGCGGGGCTGGACAAGCATGGCTATCAATAGACCTCTTGCATAAGTCGTTTTGAGCGTGATTTTTGCTCTGACTCGCTCAATGGGCGGGGCTTACGCCCTCTTCCAATCGGGGTTTTCTCTTCGCCCAAAGATTGGAAGAGGGCGTAAGCCCCGCTAACATCGCAATTGTCGGTGACTTTTGCAAGAGGTCTAATACATCAACATTGACGATGCCTGGCAGGGCGAGCGCGACGCGGGCGGGAAAATCCAGCTGAACAAAAAGTTCGGCGACATGAAAGCGCTGGGCGATTACATTCACGCGCGCGGCCTGAAGTATGGGATTTACTCGTCGCCCGGCCCCACGACCTGCGCCAAATATGAAGGCAGCTACAAGCACGAATTGCAGGACGCCCAAAGTTATGCCGAGTGGGGCGTGGATTTTCTCAAGCACGATTGGTGTTCCTATGGCAATGTCGCGGTTGGCGAAGGCATCGAAAAACAGAAGATTCCCTATCGCACCATGCGTCAGGCGCTCGACCAGGTGGATCGCGACATCGTTTACAGCCTATGCCAATACGGCATGGGCGACGTGTGGAAATGGGGCAACGACCCCGATGTCGGAGGCGATTTATGGCGCACGACTGGCGACATCAGACCTTCCTATGGCAGCATGGCCGAAATCGGTTTTCGGCAGAACGATTTGGCTCCCTACGCCGAGCCGAGCGGCTGGAACGATCCCGATATGCTGTTTGTTCACGCGCTCAAACCCAACGAGCAGATCACCCATCTGACGCTGTGGAGCATGCTGGCGGCGCCCCTGCTTATCGGCAGCGATATTTCCAAATTGTCGCCTTATAGCATCGACGCGCTGAGCAACGACGAAGTCATCGAAGTGGATCAAGACCCGTTAGGCAAGCAGGGCAAACGCGTGGCGCAGGACGGCAATCTGGAAGTGTGGGCGCGCCCATTGTGGGATGGCACAACGGCGGTCGCGCTGTTCAATCGAGGCCGTGAAAGCGCCGTCGTGACGGCGAAATGGAGCGATTTGGGACTCAAAGGCACGTTGCCGGTGCGCGACTTGTGGGAGCAAAAAAACGTTGGAGTGGTGCGCGATGCGTTCTCGTTGGCGGTGCCGCCGCACGGGGCACGGATGTTCAAAATTGGTGCGCCTAACGCGCTCGATTATACGCCACAGCAGTAGCGCTGTCGAGTAATAAACATTGTTGCAGATTTGGTCGCCTTGTCATTCTGAGCGGAGAGAGGCGTCCTGAGCGTAGCCGAAGGAACGAAGTCGAAGAATCCATCGCATCAAAGCTATCGCGCATGTTTGCGGAATCACTCCCGTCATGGATTCTTCGACTTCGTTCGTGCCTCTCTCCGCTCAGAATGACTGGCTGAATAGTTACCGCGAATTTTCTAAAAACATCGGTTTTAACTCAATTTTAAACCGCAATTGCGGCGTTGACGGCTCAAATACTGCATACTAACAACCCAATGTCTGTTTTTACCAATAGTCAAATCCAACTTTTTGAGGTGATGTGGAATAGCACTTCGTCCGCGCGGTCGTAGAGGCCGCCCCCAACCCCGGCGTGATATGACGCCAATCAATGATCGCATCCGCTACCCGCAGGTGCGCGTTCTCGACGAGAACAACGAACAAATGGGCATCATGCCCACGCGTGAAGCCATCGGTATGGCCCAGGATCGCGGTTATGACCTGATTTTGGTCGCGCCCCAGGCGCAACCGCCGGTTTGCCGAATCATGGATTACGGCAAATTCAAATACGAAAAGAGCAAGCGCGACAAAGAAAAGAAGAACAAAAACGCCGCCAATGAACTCAAGATGGTGCGCCTTCATCCGCGCACCGGCATTCACGACCGCGAGATTTTGACCAAGCACTCCGAGCGCTTTCTGCGTTCGGGCCACAAAGTCCGCGTCGTCTGCCAGTTCAAGGGCCGCGAAAACGCCTACCCGCAACTGGGCCGCGATCAACTCGATGCGGTCGCCAACGGTCTGGAAGAAGTCGCGACCGTTGAGGGCGCCATCGTCAAACAGGGCCGCGACATGACGATGATGCTGACGCCCAAACCGGGCGTGAAGCCGTTGCCGCGTAAAACGCAAATCGAGTCTCTGCTCGAAGCCGCCGACGAAGCTGACGCCGAACGCGCCGCCGAAGCCGCCGAAGACGCCGAACTCGAAGCGATTCAGAGGCGCCTGGACGAAGAATCCGGCGACGATGATGACGACGAAGATTCGGTTGACGACGATTCGGTTGACGAAGATTTGGTTGAAGACGACGATTCGACGGAAGACGAAGCCGCTTAAACCCCACTTTAACATCGAAACAGTAAAACCGCGCTCCTACAATTGGGGCGCGGTTTTTTAATTTATGCGACGACTTTGCTTGCGTTTAGCGAGCCTTTTCCCTTTATAAATCAAGCGCTTTCCCTTATAGAATAAGGCTTATCTGGCATCGTATTGGCATTTTTTTTAATAACACCACTCTTCGCAGAACGGTGCAAAGGAGAGTAACATGACACAATTTTAAAGAACAAAGGAATCCCTACGATAGTTTTGGCTTCGGGCCTGGCTATCGTGCTGGCCGGATGCAACGTGACAGATAAAGAGGGCGTCACCGTCTCACCTGAGACCGTCGGCGTCCCCCAGGCGGGCGCTCCGCCCTCGGTCACCGATCCTAACAAAGATGTGCGCGCCTATGTGCGCGTGCTTCATCTGGTGCCCGAAGCCGGGCCGGTGACGCTGATGCTCAATGGCCAGGCGGTCGGAAACGCCGTGACTTACGATAGCGTGTCGGACTACACCGGATTGGGCGGTGACAAGACCGACTTTAACTCGGCGGGCAAGCATAGTTTCACGCTGGCGGGCGCCGACGGAAAAATGCTGGGCAGTCCGCTCGAAGTGGACTTGACTAAAGGCGAAGACATGACCATCGTGGTCAGCGGCATGCCGAGCAATTTGACGGTGACGCCTTACAAGCACACGGCCAAACTTCAAGCTGGCCAGTCGCGGCTGGCGTTACTTTACTCGTCACAGCTCGGCCCCAACGATAAGGTCGGCCCCACTATCGACGTGATGTTGGACGGTAAGATGTTGCAAAACATGGTTAAATCGGGCGAGGGTCTCGATTACCGGAACGTCGAGCCGGGCGTCCATACGCTCAAGGTGACGGCGGGCACGGAGACGCCGCTAACCAAAGAAGTGGACATGAAAGATGAGGAATCTTACACCGCCGTCGTCTATAAGGATGCCGGGGGCAAGACTGCGCTCAAGTTGCTCACCGATAAGTTCGTTCCGGCTCTGGTGCGCGCTCCCAGCGCCACAACAGAAACGACCGCGCCATAAACGACCCTTTACAGGTGGATACCCGCCAACCCCAAATAGCTACTGCAACGCTCTAACGGACAACATTTCCCTTTCCTGTGGCCACCCCTACCTGCTCCAACGGCATCCATTTCGCCCTCGGCCAAGGCATGAACGCTCCGAAAAACCCCAATCGCGCCCGCGATCACCTCGCCAACGAGCGCACTTATCTGGCGTGGATTCGCACCGCCGTTTCCCTCATGGGCTTCGGCATTCTCATCGTCAAACTGCGCTTCGACCCGTCCGGCGGGCCGCGCGGTCACGGCTGGGAGTTGGGTTTGGTGTTCGCTCTGGCGGGTTTGCTGATGACGCTGGGCGCGAATCGCCACTATTTTCAGGGCTTGCGCGCCATCGAAAGCGACACTTTTGAACCCGCGCGTCATTGGATTATCGCTTGCAGCGCCCTCGTTTGCATCGTTGGGCTGGGCATTTTGGTCTATCTATTCACCTCGCCCGCCGCGCCGGTTTTGCCTTGAAACGGTTGTGGCCTTAGGTTTGCCAAAGTAGCAAATTATGGATTCTTCATCGGACGGCTTATTTCGCGCTTTATCGCGGGCGATTTATCTCGCGGCAGGCGTTTTTTTGCTGTTTTGGTTTTTCGATGCGGCACGACTCGCGCTGCTTTTTTTTGCGGTCGCGTTCATTCTGGCGCTCGCGCTCAATCCGCCTGTCGTGTGGCTCGAAAAACGGGGCGTCGGGCGCGTGGCGGGAACGCTTCTGGTTCTTTTTGCGGCTTTTTGCTGGCGGCTGGCATCGGCTATCTGGTGGTGCCGCGCCTGGTGACGGATGTTTCCAAACTCGTCGCGCAGGTGCCGAAATTGGCCGAAATGCTCAACCGGCGCGCGCTGCGGCTGTTGGAAAATTATCCGCCCGCGCGAGAGGCCACCGAGAAGTTTTTCGCCAGCGACCGCCAGGTGATGAGCCGCGCCGCGCCCCTGATGCAGCAACTGCTGGCGCGCGTCGGCGGCTACACGCTTTCGCTGGTGGGCGCGCTGTTTCTGGGCGTGCTGTTGCTGACGACGGTGGTTTACACGCTCGTGCAGCCCGCGCCTCTGCTCAAAAGCTACATCACGCTTTTTCCGCAACGCTTGCACCGCGAGGCGCAGGCGGCGTTCGTGCGTTCGTCGCAGGCGATTTCGGGATGGTTGTGGTCGAACGTCATCGTTGGCGCCATTGAAGCGGTGCTGGCGGGCGTGGCGCTCTCGATGCTCGGCGTTCCAGGCGCGCTGGTGTGGGCGTCGCTGACGTTTTTCGCCGAACTTGTGCCTCAAGTCGGGCCGTATGTGATCTCGCCGTCGATCCGATGATGGCGCTCTGGGTCGCGCTTTTTTATCTGATCATGATGCAAATCATGGGCAACGCCGTCGCGCCGATTGTGCGCTCATCGCAGATGAAATTGCATCCGGCGTCGCTGCTGTTTTCGGTTTTGGCGATGGGACTCGCGTTCGGTGCGCTCGGCGCGCTCATCGCCACGCCGATTGCGGGCGTTTTCAAAGCGTTTTATGACGAATTTTTCGCCTCCAAACGCGCCCAGCCCGACGAGGAGTGCGTCACGGCCTTGCTCGAAGGCAAAATGCCGGAATCGAATGCGCCGGAATCGAATGCGCCGGAATCGAATGCGCCGGAATCGAATGCGCCGGAATCGAATGCGCCGGAATCGAATGCGCCGGAATCGAACGCGCCGGAATCGAACACGCCAGAATCCAACCACGCTAAACCCAACGCGGAGGCGACGAGTTGAAGCCGTTGCGCGCGCTATTACTTGGTTTTTGGTTGCTGTGCCTTGGAACGCTTTCCACTCAGGCGCAAAGCACGCGCGCGACGGTGCGACTCGATGGCCGCGCGGTTTTTGAAGTGAGCGCCGAAACGCGCGAAGCGGCTCGCCTGCGCGCCGACCGCATCGAGACGCGCCTCAACCGCGTTTTGCAAACGCCAGGCGCGCTCGCTCCGGTGCAAATCGCGCCGGCGGGCGCCAATCGCGCGCTTTCGATTGGTGGCCGCGCCATCACAACTCTGGCGCCCGAAGATGCCAGAGACAACGGCGTGAGTCTCGACGCGCTCGCCGCGCAGTGGAAAAATGCCACCGATGCCGCCTTAAATCGCGCCGCGAACCGGCGAATTTCGGCGTGGGGCCGCTTCGCCGCCGAAACCCAATCGAGCATCGAAACTGCCTTTGGACGTCTTTTGGAAAGCGCCATCACCATTGTTCCGCGTTTGTTAGCGAGCGCGCTGGTGCTGCTTTTTTTCTGGGTTTTGGCGAGTCTGACGCGCTGGATGATGCGCCTCATTTTCAGGCGCATCGTTTCCGATTTGACTTTAGAGAACCTCATCAAACAGGTCGCCTACTATTTCGTGTGGGGCGTCGGGCTGATTTTGGCAACGAGCGCGCTGGGCCTCGATCCGCGAACTCTGGCGACGGGTTTGGGCCTGACCGGCGTGGTGCTGGGCTTTGCGCTCAAGGATATTTTGTCGAATTTCGTGTCGGGGATTTTGATCTTGGCGATTCGCGCCTTTGAAATCGGCGACCAGATCGTGATCGGCGACACCGAAGGTAGCGTCGAGCGGATTTCGCTGCGCGCCACGCAAATCAAAACCTACGATGGCCGCGCCGTCATCGTGCCCAACGCCGAAGTTTTCACCTCGCGCATCACCAACAACACTTCCGCGCCGTTTCGCCGCAACAGCATCCGGTTTTTTCTGGGCTACGACGCCGATTTAAAACGCGCTGTCGAAGTCGCCACGCGCGCCGCCAGCCAGGTCGCGGGCGTGGAAAAAGAACCGGCGCCCAGCGTTCGCATTGCCGAATTGGGCGCCGACGACATCGTTTTGGACGTGCGTTTTTGGAGCGATTCACGCCGCTCCGATTTCGTGGCGACCGCTTCTGCGGTGCGCGTCGCGGTTGTCGAAGCGTTTAAAGCGAGTGAAATCGGCCTTCCCGACCCCGACGTGCGCGTTTTGACGCGGCGCGCAAAACCTTCCAACTCCCATGAACCAAGCTGACATCGAACGCCAATTGCAAGGCGCCAAACCTGGCGATATTCTGCTGTTTTATCGGGCGCGCGGCATCAATCGCATTATCACCGCGTTTTCGCGTTCGCGTTACTATCACGTCGGCATTTATGCGGGCGATTTCTGGGTAGTGGAATCGCGCCCCCAGGGCGTCGTCAAACGCGACCTACGCCAACCAGGGGGCGGGCGGCATTTTCGCGTTATTGCCGCGCCTGGAGGCCGCGAAGTCGGAGAAAAAGCGCTCGAATATGCCAGTCGGCAAATCGGCGACGGCTACGCGGTTTGGAGCGTGTTCGCGCTCGTTTTCGACCGTATTTTCGATTTTGCACACCTCAACCTGCGCCAGCGCGACCGTTTTTCATGCGGCGAATTGGTCGTCAAAGCCTTCGCACACGCGGGCAAACCCTTGTTTCCTCAGCGCGAGGCCGAAGTCGTCGCGCCCTGGGATTTCGCGCAGTTGTTGCCACGCAGTCAAACCCGCTTGCGCGGACGAGGGACACGCGAACTCCTCGATTAAGCCAGTGAGCGCTGGATTTTGATCATCCAGTAGCAGAGCAAAAGTAAGCCACGGTGGTTCTGACCCAATTCGGTAAAACCGAGTAGAAGATTCCCGCTCTGGCGCATCGTAAAACCCCAGCAAATCCCAGTTTTAAGCGCGGGCGAGTTGATTCTCGCAAACGACGGTTAGCTCGATCAAAGCTCGCGAAAAGCATCACGCTTTTCGCGGGCTTTTTCGCGGCAACGGCGCTTCTCTTAACAAATCTGAAGTTTTCTCTTCCACAGCGTCAACAAACCCTTACCAAATCGTAACCATAGCGCCCGGCCAAACGGGTGAACTATCGTTCACCACGAAACAATCTCTGGCCCGGCGCACCTCGCGCCTCTTCCCTGCACCCCTGGCCGTTGTTCTGCTGACGACAGCAATCCCAACTTTCGCCCAACCCGCTGGAGGCCCCGGCATGAACGACAATCCGCCCAAGCGGGATATGGGCGGACGCGGTGGCAATCGCGGCGGACAAAACGGCAATCGCGGCGACCGCTCGGCGATGCAAACGCAGATGATCGCGCGTTCGCTGCAAAGCGCCGGATTCACTGACGAAGCGATTATCGAAGCCGTCACGACTTACGCGGCCAAACGAACCGCCGCGCGCAAGCCGCTTTATGATGCGGCCAACGCGCTCTCGACGGCGCTAACCGACGAGAACACCACCGACGCGCAGATGGCGACGTTATGGAGTGATTTCCAATCGGCTCTGGCCACTGAAAAAACGCGCACTGCCGCCGCCGAAGCCGAATTAGATAAACAAATCGGCTATAGCAAAGAGCCGAAACTGGCGGCGGCGCTCACGCTTTTGGGCGTGACCGGCGACGCGACGAGTTATCTCAATTCGGGCCAGAACGGTCGCGGTGGACGCGGTGGCCCCGGTGGGGGCGGCCCCGACGGAATGGACGGCGGCCCCGGCGGTGGACGCGACGGCGGGCGCGGTGGTGGCCCCGGCGGTCGCCCTGGTGGTCGCGGCGGCAACAATTAATCTTCGGGCGCGCTCACTTCGGTGGGTGCGCCCGGCAACCTTGAAGGCAGGTGATTTTCATGCCCAATTCCGATGATTACAAAAGCGAAGAATTCCCGTCCTGGCTGCTGATGTTTGTGGGCATAACGCTCGTGTTAGCGGCGTTACTGATCCCGATTTTCCTGCTCTTCGCCTTGACAAGTTGAACGCGACTATCGGTTTAGCCAAGGGCGTTCTCAACACGGGAACGCCCTTTTTTCGTCAGTGCGATTTCCCGTAAAAACAGCGATTTATCGCGTCTGAAATTTTTAATTTGACGCAACATCTTAGACGCAACAAATCGCTTCAATACTGCGCGTCCAGCCCCAGCCGCGCGCGTTGTGCGGCGGTCGAAAGCGCGACGATGGCGATGTCGAACTGCGACATTTCGCGGCCATAATTTTTCTTTTCGATGGCATCGGCGGCGACCTGCATTTCCGCCGCGCGCCCGCTATCCACGGCGGCCATGCCCTTGACTAAATCGTAGAGCGAGCGATAATCCGAAAAGCCGCCATCGTCCTTATTTTTGCGGGCGGCGGGCAAGCGCCAATCCCATTCGCGCTCGATCAAGACGCGGCTTTGCGCCGCATCGTAAGGCGCATGATAAAACGCCCACTCGCCAATCGAGGGCGGCGAAAACGAGGTCTCTGCGCGTTTGGGCAACGCCTTGTCTTTGGCGATGGCGAAGAACTCTTGTCCCAACTGCGGGCGCACCAGGGCGCCGATGGCGGCGGCCTGCGCGAAGTATTCGACGTTGCCGATGTTGGCTTCCATCACGAGTCGCAACGCGTTTTCGGCGACTTCGGCATTGCCCGCTGTTTGCGCGCCGCCCGCGACTTGAAGCATCGCGCGCGCCCGCGTGAACTCATCTTTGATTTGCCCAGCCAACTCCAGCGCCGCGACCGGCTCGGTGGGCGCAAAAGTGCGCGCCAGCGCTTGCCGCACGTAATCCAGACGGCGCGGCGAAGTCTCCCAGTTGTTCGGGCTGTCGCCCTTGATAATTTCCGGATCGCGCGCCAGCGCCTCCAACCGCGCCAGCGCCGCGCGCGCGCCCTTGAAATCGCCCGCGTTGGCGAGGGCGGGCGCGAGATCGCCCCATAATTTGAACTCATCGGAGACGCTGCGACCTTCGGCCATATTTTTGGCGGCATCGTAACCCAACGCGGCCAGCGGCCCGGCCCAAAGTTGCGTTTGGCCGCGCGCTCCGGCGCCCAATTGAGCGGCCACGGCGGCGGCGTAGTCGAGCCACTGCGCGGCGTCTTCGCGCTTCAACTTGTCGGCGACTGCTGCCATCTGTAAAAGCTGCGTCACGCTGCGCGGCTTGATTTCGCGCTTGACCTGCTTTTGCTCGTCGAGCCACGCGTTGGCGTCCACTCGCTGCCCCGCATCGTCCCCTGCGGCGCGCAAAAGATTAATCTGCGCTTCCAAATTCTCGCGCGTTTCGCCGGTCGAGTTGCCCAACAATTCGGGCGCGCGCTTTAGCAGTTGCGCCGGATCGCGCCGCGCCAGTTCGGCGCCGAACAGCGTCATAATTTCGGGCGAAGGTTCGCCGTTGCGCCGCAAATACTTCTCGATATTATCGGCGCCCAGAACGTCCCAAGCAGCGAACAGTTTGTCCGACGAAACGCCGGATTTGATCGCCAACAATTGTTCCAGCGCCCGCGCTCTATCGGCGTCAGAACTGAGGGCGGCGGGCGAGTTTTTCAACTGCAAAGTCAAACCGCTTTGGTCGCTTTGAACGCTCTGTTTCGTCCAGTCGTTGCCGCGTGCGGCCAACAAAGTGAATGAATCGAGTGGCATGTCGGCCAACTTAAAGGTTCCGTCCGCGCCGGTTTGCACCGGCTCATATTCGCGCGCCTCGACGATGGCAACCCACGCGTTTGCAGCGGGCTTGCCGTCGGCGCCGTCCACGCGTCCGGCGAAAACGGCGCCGCGTTTTTTGGCGACCAGACCGCTAATCGTGGCGATGCCATCGGCGACTTTCACTTCGGTTTTGCCGCCGACCAGATAAGCCGGATGCCCCGCGCCTTCGATTTCGACGCCCACGATGGGCCTATTTACCGAGTTCGCCTCAATAGTAAACGCGCCGTCTTTGTCGGTCGTGGCCGTCGCGTTGGAATAGGAACCGCCGCTCTCAAACAGCATGCGCACATTCACCGTGACACCAGCCACGCCGTCGCCCTGCGCGTCCAAAACGCGTCCGCGCGCGCTTTTGATAACCGGCAAAACCGGCGTCAACCGCTTGACGACGACTTCGATCGGTTTAAATTCTTTGCCATATTCGGGCAAAGTCACCGTGCGCGGCGAAACGATCTGCCAATCGTTGCCCGCGCTGTTGATATTGACGTTATAGGAACCGGCGCCCAGCACCTTCGAGGTGAATTCCCCGTTGGTTTGCACGCTCACGAAATCGTAATTTCCCCCTCGCGAAAAGCTCAGCCCCGGCGCGCGCACGTCGCCCACCGCGCCCTCAATGCGCACCGATCCCGTGATGGCGTTGCCGCGCTCCAAAGCGATGGTGCCCAGATCGAGCGTTTCGTCTTTGGTATCGAAGAGCGCCGGAGGAAAATCGTGATCGACATAGTTCGCATTCTCGATTTTTGGTCGGTCAAAACCGCCGCGCCGCGTCTCCGGCAAAATCCGGCTGAGCAATTGGCCGTCGTCGCCCATCACGCTGGCGATGTCGTTATAGCCCACGCGAAACCGCGCGTCGGGCAGGGGCAACTTGGTGTCGGCGCCGACCACACGCGCCTTAATCAGCAAGCCTTTTTGCGCCTTGATCTCGCCGACATCGACGGTCTTGCCGACTTCGACCTGCGCGCGCGTTTTATTATCAAACAAATAAGGCGGCAACTCCGTTCGTTTGCGACGCCCGAAGAACATCTCGCCCACATAAATCGTGCTGCGCCCCGGCGCCACGCCGTTCAGCGTAAAGCGCCCCGCCGCATCGGTCGTCGTCTGGACATCGGAGCCGAAACCGGAGCGCACCGTTTCGCCAGCAATCGGCTGGCCGTCGGGACTTAACAAAACGCCAGTGATAGTGCCGCCCAACTTGGCGTAAATCGGCGCGGCGTCGCCCTCGCCAATCGAGAGTGACACGCGCTGACTGACGAAATTCGGCGCGCTAAAGGTGACATCCGCGCGGCCACGCATCGGCACGCCCGCCACAGTCCAACGCCCGTTGGCGTCGGTCGTGGCGACCGAGTTTTCGACCGGAATAAACGCGCCCAGCAATTCGTCTTTTATGCCGGGTTCTTCGAGCGCGGGCGTGACAGTCCCCAGCGTAATTTTGGCGCCCGCCAGCGGCTTTTGCTCCTGGTCGAACACTACGCCGCTCCAACTGCGCGTCGTCTGCAATCGAATCGTGGTCTGGCCCTTTTGAATGACCTGAAACTGCGGCGCCAGACCGGGCGCCTCGACGCGCACCCGCAAAAATGGCTTCTCTCCGACGGCCCGTTTGTCGGCGAAATCGCCGTCCCAATTCCACTTAAACACGCCATTGGCGCCGGTCTGCTCGGTCAATGCGGGCACTTTGTCGAAGATAAACGGCGTCTCGAACCAACTGAGTTTGGCATTGGGCAACGGCTTGTTATCGGGGTCGACGACGGTAATCGAGACCGGAACGGCCAACGCGGGCGCGGCGGCGCAGGCGAGCGCAGCGAAAAGAGCGAGTTTCATGGAGTCAATAACTGAAATAAGTAGGCGCGCCCAGTTTATCTTTTTAGACAGGATGAACAAGATGAGACAGGATAAATTTGAGCGAGTTAAAACTTCGATGACAAAACATTTGACTTAAAAATTGTTCTTCGGTAACTCAAACCCCTCGAACTCATCCTGTCCCATCTTGTCCATCCTGTCTAAAAACGAGAGCCTATTTTTTCGCCGCAAAATACTGCGACAGGGGATAAACGTTATCATTCAGCGCCTTCATTTTCTCCAGCAACGGCTCGAACGGCTGATAATCAATGCGCACGATGCCTTTGTTGGAGTTACGATTCGACGGATCGGTCGTCAAATCTTCGGGGTCGTTGTCCATATATTTGAACCATTGCCAACCCACATTCCCCGGATGTTCCAACAATCCCAAAGCAAAGTTTTGGTAGAACAAACCTCGGTCACTTTGCGTGCGCACGATCCAACCGGCGCCCGAATCGTTCTTCATGCCCGTATCGGCGCCCTTGGTATACCACTCGGTAATCAGAAACGGCTTGTTCGACCATTTCAGCCAGTTGTCCATGCGGCGCGTTTCGGGCGTCCAGTTGCCATAATAGTTGACCGACATCACGTCGAGATATTTGCCCGCCGCGCCGATGACGGCGGGCGAAAACAGTTCGCTGGAATGGAAGCGCGAACCCAGATACATGTGATTGGGATCGTATTTCTTGATGGCTTTGCTAACAATTGAAAAATAACGGTCGGCGACGACACCGCGAAACGCCTCTTCGTCGACGTCGCTGATTGCGCCTTTTACGTTCTGCTCTTTCCACTGTTGCGCGGCGATGTGTCCGGGGTCTTTGGCGGGCAACGATAAAAACGCGGTCAACGATTTTTTGGGCCAGGGCATTTCGTTATCCGAATAATGGCCCAGCAAATACGGATCGTCTTTGGTCGCCGCCAACTGTTGGGCGTGCTGATCGCAGAACGTCTCGAATTCGGCATCGAACACGAAAATCGCGTCTTGGGGATAGTTCGTGTGTCCGGTGCCCTGTTTGGCGCCGCGATTTTTGCCGTAGGAACTCATGAAGTTCCACATCGGCGTATAAGTCAAACGCTGGGGCGCCGTGCGCAATAAGGCGTCATCGCTCCACGAACCGGTGCCATTGAAACCATTATCGTGCAGCATTTGCGTGGCGGCGGCGGCCCACTTTTGCTGCGAGCCGAACTCGGTTTGCAAATTCGCCTTCATGTTTTTCGAGCCGCCCGGCCCCACGCTGACGACGGCTTTGTTGATGAAGCCGTTGCCCAAAGGGTCAATCAGCCAGAAGCGTCCGTCAATCTTGGTGGCGTAGAAAAAGCCGGTCGCCGGAGCTTTAACGCCGGGCCAACCGCCGTAAACATCGGTCTCGACGGGTTGGGTGACGGGCGTGTATCCGGGCAACGTTTCGAGCGTTTGCGTCGGATACAGCTTCCATTCTTTGCCGGGTTTTTGCTGCGATTCGACCATAATGCGGCCATCGGGCGCGACGGTTTGGGCGTGGGCGGTAGGAACGAAGAGCGACGAGCAGACCAGAGCAACGCCGGAAACGGTTTGAAGAGAAAATGGGGGCATCGCAAGGTTAGAGCGGTGCGCGCGCGCCGGGTTGCTCAATGTTTCTTGCGCCCCGCGAGATAGCGCTGCAACTCTTGCAGCGAGCCGGGCGCGGCTTGAATTTCCATATCTTTAGAGTCTTTATGCTTTTTGTAAGCGCATTCGATGCAAAAGGGCACGAGCTTTTTATTACCCTTCATCGCCCTCTGTCCCGACAACGAAATCCACACCGACGACTGGCAATCGCGGCACTTGTCCCAGATGCTGCCTTTCAAAACGTCCGCGCTATCTTTGGTGCGCGCGCAAATTAAAATGTCGAACTCTGCTTCATCTTGCGACGGCTGCTTCTTGTTTTTATCCATAATTCGAGCCTCTTAATTCTGGAAGTGTAATGCCATTTGGATGCAGGGACATTTAATGCGGTGTGCAAGTTTGTCTTGCGCGTAAATCCCGCCAGTTTGTCATTCTGAGCGTAGAGAGGCACGAACGAAGTCGAAGAATCCAGCGCGTCAAAGCATACGCCAGGGGCACGGAAAGCGGCGCAACTCCAAAGAACGAAGTCGAAGAATCCAGCGCGTCAAAGCCACCGCGCACGTTTGTTGAAGCCAATACGTCATGGATTCTTCGACTTCGTTCGTGCCTCTCTACGCTCAGAATGACAAACCATCGGGCGTTAGAACTTTCGCGCGCCAAATTTGCTAACCTTGAACTCTCAACTTCTTCTGGAGAACTCAAACCAATATGGCCAAGAAAAAAGCGGGCATCGCCCTCATCGGATACGCCTTTATGGGCAAGACGCACTCGAACGCTTACCGTCAGGTAGACAAATACTTCGACCCCGAAATCGAACCCGAAATGAAAGTTCTGGTCGGTCGCAACGAAGAGAACGTCAAACGCGCCGCCGACAATTTGGGCTGGCAGGAATACGAAACCGATTGGCGCCGCGCCATCGAACGCCCCGACATCGACATCGTGGACATCGCCACACCGGGCAAAGAGCATATGCCGATGGCGATTGCGGCGGCACAGGCGGGCAAAACCGTGTTTTGCGAGAAGCCCCTTGGCAACGATTTCGAGCAGGCCAAAGCGATGATGGAGGCCGTCGAAAAGGCGAACGTCGTCAACATGGTTTGCTTCAACTATCGCCGCGTTCCGGCGATTGCTCTGGCCAAACGCATGATCGAAAACGGCGATCTGGGCCGCATCTATCATTTCCGCGCGCGCTACTTGCAAGATTGGATCGCCGACCCCAACTTTCCCCTCGTGTGGCGTCTGCAAAAAGAGATCGCCGGAAGCGGAACCCTCGGCGACATCGGCGCGCACATTTTGGATTTGTCCACCTTCTTGGTCGGCCCGCTCAGTTCATTGTGTGGCATGACCGAGACTTTCGTCAAAGAGCGGCCCTTGCAAGCCGAAGCGACGGGCGACGAAGGTTTGACCGCCAAAGCCAGTCAGGAGATGGGCGAAGTCACGGTTGACGACGCGACGGCATTTATGACGCGCTTCCGTAACGGCGCGATGGGCGTCTTCGAGGCGACGCGTTTCGCGCCGGGCCGCCGTAACTTCAATACGTTCGAGATCAACGGTGAGAAAGGCTCGATTAGCTTCAACTTCGAGCGCATGAACGAGCTGGAGTATTTTAACGCCGAAGACCCGACCGACCGTCAGGGTTTCCGCACCATCAACGTCAACGAAAACGATCAGCCGTATGCGGGCGTTTATTGGCCCGCCGGCCACATCATCGGCTACGAGCATACCTTCATCAACACGGTTTACGATTTGTTGCAGGGCCACGCGAAAGGCGAATCGCCGCATCCGACGTTTCGCGATGGCGCGTATAACAATCTGGTTCTGGGCACGATTGAGAAATCGGAAGAATCGAAGAAGTGGGAAGATATTCCGAGCTTTTAAGATGGCTTATACGCAAAAACGCCGCACGATTTAGAATCGTGCGGCGTTTTCGCGTTTGTTTCCTCATCTTACAACGGCGGGGCTGACGCACCCTTCCAATCGGTAAAGTTCCTCGAAAGACCGCCGATTGGAAGGGTGCGTCAGCCCCGCCGTTAGAAGCGCCAATTCACCCGCGCGGTTCCAACACAACGCGCGCCGAACTTATCGCGTTGATCGGCACCGTCAAATTCTGCGCCGCGACGCCTTTGCTGGCGGGTATCTTCGTCGTGATGCTACCTTTGAGGGTTTGATTAGAGGTTGATTCGAGCGGCAAACCGCTCGAACGCTGCACGCGCGAAACGCCGTTCACGACACCGATGAGCTTGCTGAAATCCATGCTAAAATTGCCCATTTGAGGCGTAGTTGGCATTTTCATCTCCGATTTGCCGCCCGTGTAAGTGGCGCTATCGGCGACAACCGCAACCTCGGAATCGAGCGCTTTGATCGTGCGCGTGCCACTAATATCGAACGACAAAGGTTGAGGCAAACTCACATTATAAGTCCAGCTTTCGCCCAGGCGAACCGGCGACGTCGGCAGCGTGCCCGCCATCATGCTCATCGATTTAATCATTTCGCTGTCTTTGGTCATCGGGTTAGCGTCCAATATCGTGTTTATCGTGGCCGCGTCGCCGACACCGCTCGCTTCAAATAGCTTGCGCTGAAAAGCGCGCATCCCAACGACACCCCAGACTTTGCCCTCGCTCGATTGTTTGACCGTCAGCGTCGCGCCATTGGCCGCATTGGGATTGGCATTTTTGGCAAGCGGCGATTTGATAGTTTTGCCATCCGAGACCATTGTTACATCGCTCTTCAAATTGCGCAACGTCAGACGAATCGTGGTGGCGCCCAGGGCGTCGCGGCTCAAAACGTCGTAATCGGCGGTCAGCTTCTGAATCATGGTGAACTTCATTGATGCTGCTTTATTGTCTTTCGTCGCGGGCACTTGCCCGACCGAAACCGCGCGCGTAAACGAGCGCATCGTCCAACGCGAACCGACGGGCGGCATGAAGCGCCACACGAACGCATCGGCAGTCGCGGCGCTCTTGGGCGCCATCGGCAACGCATCGGGCGCGATATTAGTTTGCGCGTGCGCGGCGAAGGGCGCGCAAACGGTGAACAGAGCGAGAAGGGATGAGATTTTCATGTGAGAAACGAACGTTGCAAATTCCGTGACAAAAGTGAGAAACGCCGCGCGATTTTCGTCGGGCGGCGTTTTGGTTAGCGTTCGATAACTTCGCCATCATCGGTGAGGGGCAACACGCCTTCGGGCACAGTTTCCAAACGCCGGTAGAACTCGGCGACTTCGATTTCCAAATTCAGAGCGGCAAAACGAATGACTTCATCGCGGTGCGTATAACGGCGATTAAGCCAGGCGTTGGGTTGGTCAGTGCTCGCGTAATGTTCGATTGCAACTCGTTCTGGCGAAACCAAGAGATAATCTAAAACCGAAGGCAAATTGCGATAGGCTTCGAGTTTTTCAATTCGATCTTTGGACTGTGTGCTCTCCGAGAGAATCTCAACGATAATCAACGGAGTAAGCAACGTATCGAACGCGTTCTCCAACCATTGCGCATCTTCGCACCACACCACGACATCGGGATAGGCATAATCTTCGTTCGCGTTGATAGCGACGCGCAAATCGCTGTTGGTTGCCTGACACGTTGTATCGTCCAGCCTATTGTTGAAGACGCGCGAAATCTGAGATCCCAGCGTGTTATGATTGCGCCGCGCGCCCGCCATAGAAACGATTTCGCCGCGCCAGAACTCGTGTTTGAATTCGGAGTTTTCTTCAAACTCCAGGTATTCTTCGACGGTCATTCGGCGGGGAAGGGGCACAGATTCGGTCGAGGGCATGGCGTGAGTTTACTTCGTGTCATGGGTTGAAACCCATGATTGCGGGCCGTTGGCCAATCGTGCTCCGCACGATATGAGATGAGGGCTAACTTTGAGGATCTTCCAGCGTTTGCAGAAACAGATTTACGCCTCGCATCACGTCCATACTGGCCGAAACGTTTTTATCCAACTGCGCTAATTGTTGGCGAATCTGCTCCAGAGCTTGAGGGTTTATCGCCTCTGGATTATCAATGAGACCCGACGCGACAAAAACGATATTTTCCAATACCTGCGCCGATTGACTTTCCGCCTTTTTGACGAACTCTTCGATAGCGGCCTCGACGCTGACGGCTTCGGGTTTCTCGACAATCGAATCTTTCGCGGTGATTTTTGCCATTGTATTCTCCTAAAATTGAAACGGCTCTGACTTGTGCTAAGTCAGAGCCGTTTTTGATTTACGACTAATCTTCCTTTTCCTGCTTTTCATCTTCCGAAGGTCAAATCGGAATTGCGCGAATTTCCTCCAAAAGTCGTTCCAGTTGGGCGACACATTTCCTTTACTTCAGCCGCATCTTTAGAATTCTCAGGAGCGTGCTTGATGTGATGCTTCATCGCACTTGCAAGGCTGTTGCGTCGCGCGTTGATAGAACTGGCCTGACCTGGGAAAGTGAGCTTCCCAAAATCTTCTCTTTCGTTGTCTTCTGATTTCATGAGTTTTCCTCCTGTTTTATATCAGATGCCATCTGCACATCTTGCATCCGACTTTCTGACCAAGCGCAATACGTCTTTGACTTGTTCAAGTTCCAATTTTAATTCTTTACGGACTCGGCTCTAGAATAAAGCTCCGCGCCAGAATCAATTTGTCTGGCGACAAAGTTCCGCTCGTCAGCAGGGCTTCGTGGTATTTAGCGGGCACCCTGAAATAGGTTGGCAATCCGCGCGACTGCGGGTTGCCAATAGGGTTGTCGTCGTGCCCATTCCAGCGCATTGCAAGCGTGACTTCGCCGTCCCATCGCCCCAGGGCGAGGGCGCAGTCCCCTTCTTTGGCTTCGTCTAAGACGGCGATTAATACCCAGCGTAGTTTGGGCGAGTGAACGTCAGTCGGTTTGATATAGCTCATTGTTTGCTCCTTTTGATCGCTCGAATTTGATCTTAAAATCGGCGATCTTCACCGAAGTATAGCGCGACCAATAGCTGACGTCAACCCGCATGTATTAAAAAAATCATCTGGAGAAATGAGCCGTAATCCCGTGCGGAGCACGGTCGGCTTTAGCCTAAAATCAGGAGTTTCAACTCCTGACGTGGTTACCCATGAAGTGATTGCCCAAACGACATCCGCCCTCCGCAACATCCCACACCCATAACCAACTTCAAATTGCTCGATTCGCCCCGCGTCGGTTACAATTAAGACGTGATTCGTCTTTGCACGCCTATTCTCATCCATCGCGCCTCTACGCGCGCGCGAAAACCGCGCGGATGAACGCAGCTTTCACACTTTTGTAGAAGCTGATTTCATCCTGCTTCGTCTCCTCGACTGTTGTCGCACCCCGCGCGCGTTAACACGCCAAACGCGCCTTTAAATCCCGTTAGTTCTCCGTCCGATTCCCCGCGAATTGGCACTCTTTTTAATCTCGTGTCTCACTCCGAATTTCCTGGTCTTTCCTATGGCATGCCCGACTTCAACGATGAAGGGCTGTGGCATCCCTCGCACGAAAAAAGTTCGTGCGGCATCGGTTTCGTCGCCGACCTCAACGGCACGCCTTCGCATCGCATCGTCGTCAAAGGTTTGGAAGCCGTCTCGTGCCTGACGCATCGTGGCGCCGTCGCCGCCGACTCCAAAACCGGCGACGGCGCCGGTTTGCTCACGCAGATTCCGCACAAACTGCTGCATAAATCGCTGGGGCGTGGGCAGGGCAAACTGCTCAAGAAACCCGAAGATTTGGCGGTCGCCATGCTATTCTGCCCGCGCGATCCGCTCGCGCGTCACGCGGCCTACGAGATTTGCGAGGAAGTCATCGGTGACTCCGATTTGTTCCTATTAACGCGCCGGACGGTGCCGGTTGACATGGGCGCCTTAGGCGCCATCGCCGCCGAATCGTGCCCCGAAATCCGCCAATTATTATTGATGCGCGGCGAAGGCATGAGCGACGAAGAGTTCGAGCGCACCTGCTACGTTTTGCGCAAGCGCATCGAAACGCGCATCGTTAAAGCGGGTATTATCGGCTTTTATATTCCGTCGTTTTCGAGCAAGACCATCACCTACAAAGGTCTGGTTATCGCGCCGCAGTTGTCCAAGTTCTACGAGGATTTGCAAAACCCCGACTACGAATCGGCCATCGCGCTGTTTCATCAGCGTTACTCGACCAACACATTTCCGACGTGGTTTCTGGCGCAACCTCTGCGCACGATGGCGCACAACGGCGAGATTAACACGGTTCAGGGCAACGCCAACTGGGTGCGCGCGCGCATCAAGTCGCAGGACGCCACCATTTGGGGCAGCAAAGAAAAATTGGCCGAACTGTTCCCCATCGTGCAGCCTGGTGGGTCGGATTCGGCGGCCTTAGATAACGCGTTCGAGAGCATCGTGCGGTCGGGCCGCGACGTGTTGGAAACCGCGATGATGATGGTGCCCGACGCCTATCATGCCGTGCCCGATATGGACGACGACTTGCGCGCGTTTTACGAATATCACGCCGCGATTCAGGAACCCTGGGATGGCCCCGCCGCGCTTTCGTTCACCGACGGCGATGTGATCGGTGCCTCGCTCGACCGCAACGGTTTGCGCCCGTTCCGCTACCAGATTTCGGACGACAACGTTTTGTTGGTCGGCTCGGAAATCGGCATTATCGACCTCGAAGGCGCCAACGTCATCGAGAAGGGCCGTCTGGGGCCAGGCCAAATTCTGGCACTCGACCTGAAGACCGGCCAACTGATGCGCAACGACGAAGTCAAAGCGCGCCTCTCGACCGAGCAGCCCTACCGCGAATGGGTCGAGCAAAATACCGTCAAGGGCAGCGATATTACCGGCCAATCGGACACGATTGTCGAGGGCATCGCACCGGCGTTTGGCGACGATTTGATGGCGCAGCAGAAAGCGTTCGGTTTCACGACCGAAGACGTGAACGACACGATTTCGCCGATGGTTAAGTCGGGAACCGAGCCGACTTATTCGATGGGCGACGACACGCCTCTTGCGGTTTTGAGCGAGAAGCCGCGCTTGCTTTACACCTATTTCCGCCAGCGATTCGCCCAGGTCACCAACCCGCCGATTGATCCGCTCCGCGAGAAATTGGTGATGTCGCTGCACTCGTTCGTCGGGCCGCTCGCCAACCTGTGGCAGCCCAACACGCCCGAAGGTTGTAGGCGCATCGAGTTCGATTCGCCGTTTCTGCTCAACGAACAGTTGGCGGCTCTGCGCGCCGGAAACGAAGCGTGGGGCGATACCTTCAAGACGGCGACGGTCAAATCGGTTTGGTCGGTTCACGAGGGCGAAAACGGAATGTTCGCGGCGATTCAGCAGATGCAGCGCGACGCCGAAGCCGCCGTGCGCATGGGCGCGACGATTCTGATTATTTCGGATAGAGGCGTGGGCCCAGATATCGCGCCGATTCCGGCGTTGCTGGCGGTCGGCGCGGTTCATCACCATCTGATTCGCGCCGGTTTGCGCACGCGTTGCTCGATCATCGCCGAGAGCGGCGAGCCGCGCGACTCGCATCACTTCGCCTGCCTGATTGGTTATGGCGCGGCGGCGGTCAACCCATATTTGGCGCTCGAAACTGCGCAGAGCGAAGCCGATCCCGAAATCATGGCCAAGGCGGTCGGCAACTTTAAGAAGGCCATCGAAAGTGGTCTGCTCAAGATCATGTCGAAGATGGGCATTTCGACGGTGGCGTCGTATCACGGCGCGCAGGTTTTCGAGGCGCTGGGCGTCAACAAAATCGTGGTGGACGAGTGCTTTGCCAAGACGCCGACGCGCATTCATGGCGTCGGCTTCGAGGAAATCGCGCGCGATGTTTTGCGTCTGCACGAGACCGCCTACCCGCACGACGAAGAGCCGCAGGGTAAAGAGAAGTTGGAGAACTTCGCCTATCTGCGCTTCCGCAAAGACGGCGAATTGCACGCGTTCACGCCTTCGTGGTTCAAGCCGTTCCATAAGGCGGTGCGCGAGAACGATTACGACGAGCAGTTCAAGATTTACAGCGACACCATCAACGAGCGCGAAAAGCCGATTGTGTTGCGCGACTTGCTGGAATATAAGACGCTGGGCGAACCGATTCCCATCGAGGAAGTCGAGCCGGTCGAAGCGATTTTCAAGCGATTCTGCACTGCCGCGATGTCGCACGGAAGTCTGAGCAGCGAGGCGCACGAGACGATGGCGATTGCGATGAACCGCATCGGCGGCAAGAGCAATTCGGGCGAGGGCGGCGAAGACCCGCGCCGTTTTCATCGCGACGAGAACGGCGAATGGCGCAACTCGGCGATCAAGCAAATCGCGTCGGGTAGATTTGGCGTTACGCCCGAATATCTGGCGAGTGCCAAAGAGCTGCAAATCAAGATGGCGCAGGGCGCAAAACCTGGCGAGGGCGGGCAGTTGCCTGGCTTCAAAGTCAACGCCGAAATCGCGTTCATTCGCCATTCGGTGCCTGGCGTTACCTTAATTTCGCCGCCGCCGCATCACGATATTTACTCTATCGAAGATTTGGCGCAGTTAATCTACGACCTCAAGATGGTCAACCCGCGCGCGCGCGTTTCGGTGAAGTTGGTCTCGCAAGCGGGCGTCGGGACGGTCGCGGCGGGCGTGGCCAAGGCGTATGCCGATACGATTGTGATCGCCGGGCACGACGGCGGAACGGGCGCTTCGCCGACCGGCTCAATCAAAAATACCGGTGTTAGCTGGGAGTTGGGCCTGGCCGAGACGCAGCAGGTTCTGATTCAGAACGGTTTGCGCGGGCGTGTTCGTCTGCACTCCGATGGCGGCTACAAGACGGGGCGCGATATTATTTTCGCGGCACTGCTCGGCGCCGAAGAATACGGCTTTGGCACGGCGGCGTTGATGGCGGTCGGTTGCGTGATGGCGCGCCAGTGTCATCTGAATACCTGTCCGGTCGGCGTGGCGACGCAGGACGAAACTCTGCGCGCCAAATTCCCCGGCAACGCCGATCACGTCGTCAATTTCTTTACCTTCATCGCCCAAGAAGTCCGCGAACACCTCGCCGCGATGGGCGCACGCTATCTGACCGATATTATCGGGCGTAGCGATTTGTTGTATAAAAACGACGAAATGGAACTGCCCAAAACCGACGATGTGGATTTGTCGCGCTTGTTCTTCCAGTTCGAGGAGCGCGACACTTCGCCGCGTTATTCGGTCGTGGGCAAGAACGACCGGCCCGAAGAGTGGCCTCTGGACGACACGATTTTGCAGGACGGGCGTGACGCGATTTCGCACGGTTCGGACTTGGTGCTGCACTACCCGATCACCAACATCAACCGCACCGTCGGCGGTCGCATCGCCGGCGAAATCGCCTACAACTACGGCGACAAAGGGCTGACCAAAGGCTCGATGACGCTGCACTTCACCGGCACGGCGGGCCAGAGTTTCGGCGCGTTTTGCATCAACGGCCTCAACCTTTACCTCACCGGTGAGGCTTTGGATTACGTCGGCAAATCTATGCACGGCGGCAAAATCGTGGTCAAGCCGCACGACAACGCGCACTTCGTCTGGAGCGAAAACGTCATCGTCGGCAACACGGTGATGTATGGCGCGACCGGCGGCTTTTTGTTCGCGGCGGGACAAGGCGGCGAACGTTTCGGCGTGCGCAACAGCGGCGGCACGGCGGTCGTCGAAGGCATCGGCGATCACGGCTGCGAATACATGACCGGCGGCACCATCGTCGTGTTGGGCAGTTGTGGACGCAACTTCGGCGCGGGCATGAGCGGCGGCACGGCCTACATTTACGATGCCAGCCAAACCTTCGAGCGCCGCTACAACGGCGACATGATCGGCATCGAACGCGTCGAAGCCGACAGCGAAGACGCCGCCACGTTGAAGGGCTTAGTCGAGCGTCATCTCAACGAAACTGGTTCGCCGCACGCGCAATCCATCATCGCGAATTGGGACGCGGAACTGCCGCATTTCTGGAAAGCCGTGCCGCATCCTGAAAAGGCATTGCCGCCGACGACCGAAAAGCGCGCCGCGCGTCCGCGCCCGCCAGTCGAGCCAGGCGACTCGACGGTCAAAGCCGCCAAATTCGAGGGCAAAGAACCGGTCGGTTTGAAGATGGCGACGCCCGAAGAGCCACCGGCGCCGACTCCGGCAGGTTCGTAGAAATTGAGAACGCCCCGCAATGCAAAGCGCGGGGCGTTTCTGGTTTGAAGACGTGTCTCCAAAGTTGTAAAGTAGAAGTGTAAAATCTCCCGATGTAGTGAATGACTTTACTGACGATCAAGACGTGATTCGCGCGTCGCGCCTGTTGAAGAACTTCGTCGGCCAGACGTGCAGCAACGCGGTCGAGATCGAACTGCCGTTTTACGATGCGAGTTGCGCTGGGCTTAAACAACTATGAAATACACATTTTTCGAGATTTTCAACTTCAAGGGCATCAAGCACGTCCGGCTGGACTTCGATGCCCATCCGCGCAGCAACATCTATACGCTCGTCGGTCTTAACGAGAGCGGAAAAACGACGGTTTTGGAGGCGATTGATTATCTGGGCGCGCAATCGGACGAGGTCAAGACGTTGACTTCGCCTGGCTTCTCTTCTCCCAGCGACTCCTCGAAAGACCCACGCGATTTGATACCGATGGGCCAGCGCGATAACTTCAACGGCGACATCGCGATTGAAGCGGGTTTCGAGTTCGATGAAGCGGACAATCGAAAGCTCAAACAATTTCTGGAAAGTGAATTGAATTGTGAGCTTGCCGAAGATGTGACCACTTTCATGGTCAAAAAGAAGTTCACCTTTGAAAATTCGGAACCGCAAAAGGCGGGCGCCTCTTCAGGTTGGACGCTACAACCCAAGATACAACGCTTTACGACGACGCCCAAAACCAATAAACGGCGACTTTCAAAAAAGATAGAGACATTGGGAGATGAGAGCAACATCAGAAATAAAGTGGAATGGCTCAAGGTGGTGGCGTTCGTTAAGATGCTGCTACCCAGCGTCGTCTACTTTCCAAATTTTCTTTTCGACTTCCCCGACAAAATCTATCTGGAAGATTCCTCGACCTTCGCTCCAGACGAACAAAATAAATATCTTACCTATCGCACAATCCTCCAAGACGTTTTAGATTCGAGGGGCACCGGCATGACGTTGAGCAAGCACGTCGTTGAAAGGGCCCAGAGCGACGACCGACGCGTCACGGAAGCTCTGGAATCGGTGTTATTGAAAATGGAGGGCGACATTACTCGCACTGTCTTCGAGAACTGGGACAAAATATTCGCACGCAAAGTCGGCGATAAACGCATCACAATCAGCTGGGGCAAAGACGACATCGGCTGGTTCTTACAACTCCGCCTCAAAGACCGCACCAACATCTACAAGATCTCCGAACGTTCGCTTGGCTTTCGCTGGTTCTTCGCCTTCATGCTGCTCACGCAATACCGAGGCTTTCGCAAGAATGCGCCCGCTAACGTGCTTTTCCTATTGGACGAACCGGCCTCGAATCTCCACCCCTCGGCCCAGAGTCAGCTTCTGAAGTCGTTCGGCAAGATGCCTAACTGCTCCATCGTTTACACCACGCATAGCCATCACCTCATCAACCCGGCTTGGCTGGAAAGCACTTTCGTGGTCAAAAATGCGGGCCTGGACTACGACTCCGATCAGGATTATAGCGCCAACGACACCGACATCACGCTCGAACGTTACCGCGCCTTCGCCGACAATCATCCAAACCAGAGGACTTATTTTCAGCCAGTATTGGACGTTCTCGACTATCGCATGAGCGAGTTGGAAAACGTGCCCGATGTAGCGATGATCGAGGGCAAAAACGACTTTCACACCCTCAAGCTGCTCCACAAATTGCTCGGTCGCAAAGATCAGGTGAATCTGATGCCTGGCGCGGGCGCTGGAAATTTGGCTGACGTGATACGCCTTTATATCGGCTGGGGCCGCGACTTCATAGTGCTTTTGGATTCCGATGCGGCAGGCGTCAAAGAGCGAAAACGCTACGAAGAACTTTTCGGCGCAAGCGTCGACGGTCGCCTCTTCTCACTTGCAGACGCCAATCCCGAATGGACTAAATCGCTGGAAAGCCTTTTCGATGAAGCCGACCGCCTCGCCACTCAACAAATGATCCATCCCGAAGATACCAAGTTTAAAAAGACCCACTTCAACCGCGCTATTCAAGAGATATTCCTCACCGACCGAAAGATTAAACTCTCCCAAACCACACAAGACAACTTCAATCGCCTCTTCGACTTCTTCGCCGAAAAGCTCCCATCGAGCAAAAAGTAAAATGCCCCTTGACAACGCATCGGCATATGTTCTACAATGTTGAAGTAATGGTTAAAACAGCGACCCCGCACGTCGGGGAACTCGAAGAGTTGATGATGCTGGCTATCGCCAAAGTGGGTGACGCGCAGGGCGAAGCGGCGGGCACGCCGATCCGCGAGGCGTTAGTCGAGGCTGAACGCCGCGTCGCGATTGGCACGCTCTATGTCACGCTCGAACGCCTCGAATCCAAGGGCTTAATCAAAAGCCGCATGACCGAAGCAACGGCGGAGCGTGGCGGACGGGCGAAGCGCGTGTTTCGGCTCGTTGCCGAGGGCGTCGCGGTTCTCGAAGCCGCCGAAGCGCGGCGGCTCAAATTGAAAGCGGGACTTAACCTGGCCGGAGGTATAGCATGAACCAACATTCTACTGATCTTCAGAACAACGCTGAGAGCGATCCTTTGGTGCGCGAGGGAGGCGAACTTCTCTGCGATCTATTGCTCTGCACTATCTATAATCAACCCGACAGACCACAAGACGATAAAAAGGAGAAGTTTAAGCGGGAGGTTACCCAACGGTTTATACCTTCGTTCAAAGCAACGCAGGAGGCGCACCAAGACTTTATGAAGTCGGAATGGGTGCGCGAAGTATCCAAATCGCCGATTGCCTGGGTTCAAGTCCGAGATTTCGTCCGACGCGACGCGATACAGATATTGACGATTTGCTTCTTGCTGACGCTTGCAACGGTGACTGCTGGCTACTTTTGCCATCAGAGCAAAGTCGTCTGGGATCCAGGTCTCTACATCTGGGCGATGATGAGCATCAATCCTCTCATTTTCGGAGCGCGCTTTCTACCGAATTTGCGAGTCGTTCGCCAATGGGATCGAATGTGGGAAAGTTCGGCGGCGGCGCGCGCGCTCTGCCCTAACCATCCAGCGTTCAATCCGCCACAACGCGCGCGCAAAGTCATCGCGTTCTTCCACTCGCCCGAAACGTGCTACGACGTTTTGGAGATGCTCGACGACAACTTCGAGAAGCATAGCGCCGAGTTTGGCTTTCGCTACGCCCGCAACTGGTATGCGTGGAATGCCCTCAAGTCGCTTTCGTCGATGCTCGACGCGGGCATCGAGCGCGCAGTCAAATGGAGCTTTATCGGCGGTATGATCGAATGGGCGCGCCACCTTTTAATGAACCGCAATTGAGAGTCGCACAAACATTGCGGGAAATCTGAGACTTGTTCCCCCGATGCAGCTTTTGGGATTGGATATTACGCCCGTCAAAGACGCACAATGGACGGAAAAAGAATGGATCAGTCTCACGCAAGAAGGTTTGTTCGATTCTGACGAAATGCGCGCTCGCCCGCCGCTTCGCAAAATCCCGTTTCAGTTTCATTATCGCTATCTATGCGGAGACGCCGAGCATCGCCATCTTATTACTGATTGGGAAGCGGGCGCACTTTACTGGAACTGCGTCAGGAGTCATGGCGCCAATTGGGAAGCACCGTTTCGCGCCAAATTGGAAGCCGAGTTCGCCCAGAAAGATTTAATTTTTATGATGGGCACCGTTCACCGATTCCCCGACCGATGGCTCATCATTAGCCTTATTTACCCGCCAAAGCCAGCTCAGACAGTTCAGACAACATTGAACTTCGATTGAGATTCACCACATCCGGCCCGCCCTGCGTTTCGACAGCGCGCGCCACGAACAGACGATGGCAATAATTTTCGTCGGCCTCGAAGCACATCAGACAATAACGCTCATCCCAGGCCGTCATCGCCAGACTTGCGACGGCTTGCTTTAACTCCGACGATTCCAAATGCTCCAGGTAAGCGGCGGTGTAATTTTCCCAATTGCCGTCTTCGCGGTAGGCGTTGCGAATCGAGAGCGGGCAACCGAAAACCGCCAGATGCCGGTAGCCAATGCCATTTTCGGCGCACGCGTTGGCAAGCGCCGTCTTGGAAAAACCGCGCTTGCGACTTTGCGGACGTTGGCGCACATCAAGCAGACATTCGACGCCATTATCCAATAAAATTTGCACGAACGTATCGAGATCAAGTCCCTCGTAACCCAGAGTGAAAAGCGGCATTATCTTGAGTTAAACAGATGCAACCGTCCTCAACGCTTCCGAAATCGGAAACAAAGCAACGGCGATTCGGTGAACTCACACGCACACACGTTGAACATGGCTCTATCCGAAGAACGCGCGTCAATTCACGCGCCGACCGGTTCCAATCGCTCAATACATTCGTATTCGGCGCGGTTCCGATGCGCCGCTTCCCACGAATCGCGCGCGTTTTGCAGACGCAACCACAGTTCGGGCGTCGTGCCCAACGCCCGCGATAAACGGTGTGCCATATCAACCGTAACGGGGCGCGAGCCGTTGACGATCATCGAAATTGTGCGCCGCGAAACGCCCAGTCGCTGCGCCAACTGCGTCAGGTTGACGCCGACTTTGGGCAGATAAAGGTCACGCAAAATCTCGCCAGGATGAGTGGGCGGCGTCGCGCGCTCTAAACGCGGCTCCGGCTCGAAGTCGCCTTTCTCGTCTTCGTGGCCCTCGACAAAAAAGGGGCCGTCGTAATCTAACAAAGCGTTGGCTTGAACGCCCTCGATAGACGAGTCTTGCTGTCGAATTAAAATATCATTGGTGTTGCTCATGTTTATTTGCCTTTTTGAGATTGGTCGAGTCGCGCTCTAATGGTAATCTTCAAAATCAACGCGCGCAACGTTGAAGACTTCGGTTTCCTCGCCCGTTTGCGGGTCGGTCACAGTTTCGGGCGCCAACTCGAAGGTCACGCGCCAGTTTTTGGTGATAGTCACAGCGAAAGTGCCTTCACGGTCGCCGCTTAAAGCGTGAAATCCGGTCAAGCTCTCCAAATCTTGGAGCGATTGTGCCACGTCCAAGACCGCCAAAACTTGTTGAATTCGAGGCGCAACGGCAGGATTAATTTTGCTGACCTGACCAGCGAAAGCCAGCTTCAAGGCTTTGGAGCGAAATTTCTTGATCATAGGCGTGCGTAACCCATTAGATTACATTGTAACCTATCAGATCACAGAAGGCAATGCCAAAACCGACTTCGGCAGTCCTCGTTTTTGGCAAACTCCACGAATGCCAACTTTCACGATGGGCTTCGGCCAAGACGACAATTTGACGATGAGCGTGACTTCGCCCAGCAGAGTTGACGATTGGGTATTGAACGTGAGAGTAAAAATTATCTCGAGCGGTTTTGCGGGCAAATACAACGCTTACATATTTGAGCAAGAACTGACTCATTTGCGGGACGAACTCAGCCGGATTTATCGAAATCTGGCTGGCTCGTTAAGGTTTGAAACGCTGGGATTCGTGTTGTCGGAAAAGCCACTGGAGTTTGAGATTAGAGGCAATGGGCGAGGACAATTCGATGTTTTGGGTGTCGCGCGGCACGAAAGCAACCGATTGGTTTTTCACGTTGAGTTCGATCAAAGCTACATTCCGTCGATGGTGCGTGAGTTGGAAGAAATTATCGAATGCCCGTAAGGCACTCACGGGTTTCGTCATTGGGCGCCCGTATTTCACGCCGTCGTGTGCCAATGAAAAGCTGCAAATTCATCTTTAAACTCTGCCATAGCCATCACGCTATTCCACTTGGCACGGGCATACGCTCCCACGACATAACAGGGTCTCAGTTCATCCAAACCCAAAATTTGGGACAAAGGTTGAGCCAACTTCTCAAAGCAAGGATATTGATTGATCAACTCGTAGAACTCATTTTCGGAAAGCGACACATATTGGAGTGGCTCGTCCGCCTTCACACTGTCTGTCGCCAAAAGACGGTAGTTTTCATACTCATTTCCTAAACCGCCGCCATCTCCCCATACGTCCCACCACTCGCGCTTTTGTCGCGCCTTTAACCAAAAATGTTCGGCGTTGTCAAAATCTGTTTTGAGGCCGCGACAAAGTATGATGTATTGCTCGCCGCTAACTTTCGGATTAAATTCCAAAACCTGCATTGGCGGCATCGGCCCAGCAAGTATTTTGTCTATTCGACGGTCATTTTCTGCCCGCTCCAAAACGCCAGATGTTCTTCGGTTGGAATATCGCCGTAAACCATCAAGAAGCAATTGCCCGCCGCGTAAAACTGCTGGTAAAAACCGCGCAAACCTTCCCACGAAAGCGAGGGAATATGCTGTGGGTCGCCGCCCGAATCCACGCCCAGCGCGCCGCCGGGGAACAGCTTGTTTTTCAGGCGCCAACCGATCACCATTTCGGTATTGGAATAGGCGCCCTTCATCTCGTTATAGACGATACCCGAACGCACGAGCGGCGATTCGACATCGCCCGATTCAGCGAGTTCGAGATGATGTCCTTCGCGCTCGAAAGTCTCCTGCGTCAGTTGCGGATGAAACACGGCATCGGCGTAAACCTCGGCCAGGTTCCAGAAGTCGGGCGCCAAAGTCGTGGCAATGGGATAAATCGTCCAAACGTCCGATGTCATCGCGTTGATGAAACCGGCGGGCGAAGTTTTGATCAGCTCGAAAAACGGTTCGCGCACGGGAAATTTTTCGCTGCCCGCCAAAACCGCGTGTTCCAGAATATGCGGCACGCCATTACTTGCGGCGGGCGGCGTGGCAAAGGCGAGCGCGAAACAGTTTTCGGGATCGTCGGTCGCCAGGTGCATCAATCGCAAACCGGTCGGCAAATGTTTAAATTCGAGCGCCCGCGCGCGGATTTGCGGAAGTTCGACTTCGCGGGTCAGTTGAAAATCGGGGGTTTCGGAGAAAGCCATATGGCTTTAGTTTACGGATTTTTGTTGGCACGCAGAGACGCCCTGCGCAGAGAGGGAAATTTACTTCTTCGGATGAGGCGAAAGCATTTCTCGAATTATGGCTTCGTTCTCGAAACCGGTAAATCCTGGCATCGTTTGTTTGCGGTAATCCCAAGATTCCCGAAGAGTGTCAATTGGCAATTTCCCTTCGTCGTCTTTGATGCTGAAATCGGCGCCGTAATCCAGCAAAAGTTGCAACATCTCGACGCGGGGGTAAATGGCGCTGATGTGAAGACACGTCGCTTGGAAGATATTGGGATCGGCGCCGTATTTTAGCAGCAGTTCGGCGGCCCCAAAGATATTGTGACCAACGGCCAGAGAAAGCGGCACCAGCCGACTGTCCGCGCGGCCTTGCGGATGATTGGGATCAGCTCCGGCATCGAGCAAAAACTTTAGCCATTCCAAATAGCCCGACTCGTGGCGCTGGTGAATGGTGCGATAAAGCGCGGTATAACCGCCACTCGTGTCGTCAACGCCGCCACCACTCTCCAAATACTCCTGCGCCGTAGCGATGTCGCCTTGAGTGATGGCATCCCAAAAAGCCCAGATTTCCGCGTCCGAGTTCATGGGAGTTGGAACTCAGATGGAATGGAGAGTTGCGCCATTCCATCTCGCTCGCAATCGTCCATAGTTTTGCGTGGCCAAAAGACAACCGAGCAGACTTGCGCAAGTTTGCTCGGTTGTCTTTTGAGTTAACCCATCGCCGCTTTCGCGCGCTCGTCACGCGCGGTTTTCTTCTTTTCCATCCACGGAAAACGACGCGGCTCCAAGCCGATTTCGGCGCGCTTGCGGGTGGGCGCGCCAAACATCATAATCAGGGCGCGGCGCGGGCGCTCCGAATGGTTGGGCGCCGTGAAGTGCAGCGTGCGGCTGGGGTGAAAGGTCGCGCCGCCCGCCGCAAGCGGGCAAATCGTGGCGCCGCCGGTATCAAATTCGGCGTCGGGCGCCAATTCTAAACCGTGAATGCGCGGATCGTTGTTGATGGACTGATGTGGGGCGATGTCGGCCTGGTGCGAGCCAGCGATGAACTGCATACAACCGTTGCTCTCGTCCACGTCTTGTAAGGGCAACCACACCGACATCGAGCGGTATTCCAGATCGGGATTCCAGTAGGCCTCGTCCTGATGCCAGGGCGTGGCCGCGCCATGTTTGGCGGGCTTAAAAATCGCGTGCGAACCTTGCGCCTCGACATCGGGGCCGAGCAGTTGCCGCACAATATGAAGCGCGTTGGCGCGCGCCTGGGTGTCCCACAATTGCGGCGCGAATTTTTCGGGATCGAGAATCTGCGGGAGCGCCGCCTCTTTGCCGTCTTCGTCGGTGCCCGCCAGGTCGAACTGCTTGCCCTGGTCGCGGCCCGCTTTGCGCGAGAAAATATCGTCGTAGGCCGCGCGCATCATCTCGATTTCTTCGGGATTGGAGAGCGCTGGCAAGGCCAGAAAGCCATCGCGATGAAACTGCGCGATTTGCGCTTCGGCGAGGGAAACGTTGGGTTGGTAAGTGAGGGGATTTTTCATGACAGAGGGGATTCTAAGTCAGTTATCGCGCGCGCGTTGGCGCCAGGGGACGCGATTTTAGGATGAGAGGTGCGGAAAAACGTTCGCGCTTTCTTTATGTCTCCGCGATTCCGCGCCGAAACGCGCCGGGCGTGACGCCGAACTCGCGTTTGAAGGCGCGACCGAAATGCGCTTCGTCGGCGAAGCCAACGCGATGCGCGATGGCACCGCTATTTTCGCCGCTCGATGCCAACAAATCGCGCGCGCGATTCAGCCGAAAGCGCCGCAGATATTCCATTGGCGTCAGGCCCAGAGCCGCGCGAAATTTGCGCCCAAAGTGCTTCTGCGATAGATGCGCCGCGCGCGCCATCCGCGCGATGTCGAACGGTTCATCGAAGCGTTTTTCGACCAACTGCAAAACCGCCCGCAGTTCGGGATTGCGCGCCAGAGCTGCCGCGTGCTCCAGCCCTCTTTGCGAGTTGGCGTCGGCGTTTTGTGCGCGCAACAGCTCGACAAATGCCAACTGTCCCCAGCCGTGAACCGCCAGCGAATAACCCGCTTTTCGCGCTCGACTCTCTTTGACCATGCGCTCCAAAAGCGGCATTAATCCATCGGGTAAGGGCGAAACCGGCGGCACGTCCAGCAGCTTTACCCAATCGAGCGCCCCCCACAACGTCGCGTCGAACGAGAAGCCCAATACCGAAAGTCGCGGGCCGTCAATATGGCTGGTTTCGCGCGATTCTCCGGCGCGCAAAACTACGGCACATGGCGCGACGGCGAGCGCGCGGCGAACGCCGTTTTCGATGGCGACGCTACCTTCGCGCACGATCCACAATTCGGCGGCGACCTGAACCGGATAAGCGATGCGCCAACCGGCGCCGCCCACCACATCGAAGGTCGAGCGCACTTGAAAATCAACGTGTTCCCACGGATCGTTCAGGTCGAAGTGCGCGCGAGAAAGCCAGAGTTGCATGAAGAAAAAACCAGCGAACCGGAGCGTAAGCGACCGGCCAAGTTGCAGTTTTCAGGGCTATAACTTGGCCGGTCGCTTACGCTCCGGTTCGCTGTGTAGATTGTGATTTATCACCCATCCATCGCGCGCCGATAGACATCCAACACCGCGCGCGCGTGCCCTCCCCAATCGAAGCGCGCCGCCCGCTCTGGCCCTGCCACCTTCAAACGTTCCTGTAACGCTTCGTCGCCCAGCAATTCGCGCATTGCCTCGGCCAAAGCGGGCGCGCCACCATCGCGCGCCGTCACGCCCGCCTCGCCGACGACTTCGGGCGTCGCGCCGCCCTGCGCGCTGATGACAACCGGCACGCCCAACGCCATCGCCTCTTGCGGCGGCAGGCCGAAGCCTTCGTAAATCGACGGAAACACCAACGCCCGCGCCGCCTTCATCAAACTCGGCATTTGCCCATACGAGACGTAGCCCATCGGCAGAACGCGCGGCGCGTTGGCGGTATTCGCCAACGCGGTGAGTGGGGCTTGCGGCCCCGCCAAAACTAAGGTTAATTCGGGGTAATCGGGCGCGAGGGTTTTCCACGCTTCCAGCAACGCCGCCACGTTTTTGCGCCGCGTGAAGCCGCCCGCGTAAAGCAGGTAATCGCCTTCGATGCCCCACGCTTTCAACTGCGCGTTATCGGCAGGTTTCACGTCAGGATGATAGCGGTCATGCTCGCAACCGTAGGGAATCACGATGACTTTCTGCTCTGGCAACTTCAATAATTCGACGAGTTCGCGTTTAGCGAACTCCGAAGGCGTCATGATGAAACGCGCCGCGTGCGCGGCTTTTTCCGCCCACGGCGCGAGTTTGCCTTCATCGGCAAAGCGGGCGGGCGGCAAATCGTGAATGGTAAAAACGCCCGGCGCCTTCGTCGGAAGGGGAAACGACAGCGCGAGCGAATGAGTGACATCCGGCTTTTTGCCAGAACGCAAATTGAGCAAAGTCTGAACGGCGGCCAGCGGTAAGCGCGCCAACCGCGCCGTCGAAAAGCCCAAAAAATCGGCGCGACGGAGCGCCGCATCGAGCGCGTTGGCGTCGAGCGGCGGATCGGGGTTGCGCCCCTCGAAGGTCATCTCAAATTGCCAATCCTCTTTATCATCGGGCGCGATTTGGCCAAGATGCTGAATCAGCAAACGCTCGTAATGTCCCATGCCCATCTGTGGGCCAGGCCGATTTTGACTGAGAAAATGAACTTGTGGCATCTTAATGGTGATCTGCAACTGGCGCAGTCAGGAGTAGACCTCCTAATTGCAGGCTAAAGCCAACTTGCCACTCCGCGCGAGGTTAGAGACACTATCAATCGGCTTCGTCGCGCGCTTGCATCAGCACCTTGCGCGCCTTGGGCCCATCCGCCGGCCCGACGATGCCATGACGTTCCAATTGGTCAACAATCCGCCCGGCGCGCGGATAACCGATGCCGAATTTGCGCTGGATATTGCTGGCGCTCATCTCGTCGTGGCGCTTGACGAACTCGACGATTTCATCGTATAACGCGTCCTTCTTCTCGTCGGCCATCTCCTGATAATCGTCGCCATCGTCGTCGTCGGGCACGAATAAATCGAATTCCGGCAAATCGCCGAACTCGTCGTCATCGTCGTATTGATAAGCCGCCTTGACGACTTCGACCACGCGATTGACCTCTTCCTCGCTGAGATAAGCGCCCTGAATGCGCGTGGATTTGCCGCCGTTGTTCGAGTCGTAAAGCATATCGCCCGACCCGATGAGACGTTCGGCGCCCACGCTATCCAGAATCGTGCGCGAATCCACCTGACTGGCGACGGCAAAGGCGATGCGCGCCGGAATGTTGGCTTTGATCACGCCGGTAATCACGTTGACGCTGGGCCTTTGCGTGGCGACGATCAGATGAATTCCGGTCGCGCGCGCGAGTTGGGCGAGGCGGCAAATCAGCTTCTCGAATTCGGCGGCGGCGGTCATCATCAGGTCGGCCAATTCGTCAATCACGATGACGATATAAGGCAACGGTTTCTCGCCCTCTTTCAATTTCGCGTTATACGAAACCAGATTGCGCACGCCGCGCGCCGCGAACAGTTTGTAGCGCCGATCCATCTCTTCGATGGCGCGACGCAACGCGATAACCGCCTGCTTCGGCTCGACTACAACATCGTGCATCAGATGGCGGATGCCCGCGTAAAGCGTCAATTCGACGCGCTTGGGATCGATCAGCGAAAAGCGCACTTCGTCGGGGCGCGCGCGCACCAGAATCGAGGCGATAATCGAGTTGAGACAGACCGATTTGCCGGAGTTGGTGGCGCCCGCGATCAGCATGTGAGGCATTTTGGTCAGGTCGCCCCACTTCGGCTGACCGGCGATGTCCTTGCCTAAAACGAACGCGAGCTTCGACGGATGCGCCAGAAATTCGGGCTGCTCCAGCACGTCGCGCATCCGCACCAGATGAACTTTCTTGTTGGGAATTTCGATGCCGACGACGTTTTTGCCGGGCACGGGCGCTTCTATGCGAACCGCCAGAGCCGACAGCGCGCGCGCCAAATCTTTGTCGAGGTTGGCGATGGCGTTGACGCGCACGCCCAGGCCGGGCTGCACTTCGTAACGCGTGATGACCGGCCCGCGCTTGACGTCAGTTACGCGCGCGTCAATTTTGAACGAGGCCAAGGTTTCCTGCACGCCCTGCACGCCCGCCGCGATCTCTTCTTCGGCGCCCTCGTTATCGGGCGGCAAAGGCGGGTCGAGCGCGCGCACGCCATCATCGAAATATTCGGGCATCAAAGGCCCGTCGCCAAAGCGTCGGCGCGGCTTTTCCATGCGCGCCGGTTTGGGCGCGCGGATAATTTCGACCGCCGACGCCGACGATTGCGCCTGCGCTTCGAGCGCTTCGGATGGCGTCAATTCGCGGTCGGCGTTTTCGCCCGCGACGACGGCTTTAAGGTCAATTTCGGGCGCGCTGTCCACGACCGAAACTGGCGGCGCGCTATCGAGGTATTCGACGCGAGGCCGCTCGAACTTGGGCGCTTCAATCAGCGAATCGGGATCAACCGCAGGCGTCGGCTGCGACGGCGGCGCGTCCTGTTGGTTGCGGTTCTCCGAGGCTTTGACCGGCATCAAGCGCCCGTCAATCGGCGCGATTTCCAAAAGATCATCGAGCGGCAAAAACGGCGATTGACGCTTCGGTTCGCGCGGCGGCAATGCCGAACGTTCTCCGCTCTCACGGCCCTCGCTTGCGCGCGATTCGCGCACGACGCGGCGCGGCAGAGCGTGTTGCGGTTCTTTGTCTTCTTCGTCGCTTTCGTCGTTCCAATCGTCGTCGTCTTCGCCCGTATATTCGTCGGTCAGCGACTTACGCTCGGCCTTTTCGCGCGCGCGTCCGGCGCGTTCCTGCTTCCAATACTTCGCCTCTTCGCGCCATTTTTTCTGCGCCGCTTTCCACCAATCGCTGACTTTACCGCGCAGTTCGTCGCCCAACTCGGCAACGGTATGTTCTGTCCACAACAACAGCGCCACGATGCCAAACGCCACGAGCGTCACGACCGCGCCTAACTCGCCCAATGCGCGCCGCAACGCCCAGGCGATGCCCGCGCCGATGTAGCCGCCGTGCGCGCGAATCGTCTCCAGGTCAATCCACTCTTCGCCACGCGGAACCGTGAGCGCTTTGGCGGTTAGAATTACCAACAGCGCCACGCCCGCGCCGCGCCAGAACGAGCGCAGATTGGCGTGGCCGCGCTTGATTAACAGCAAAACTCCCAGATACGCCAGCAAGAAGGGGATAATGACCGCGCCGATGCCAGTCGCCAGTCGTAATCCGCTTAGCAGCGCGCGCGGCACCATGCCGTCAACGGCGGATTGTAGCGAATAATAGCCCAGCAAGCCGCCGAACGCGAGCAGCAGGACGCCCAGAACTTCGTAGTGAACCGCGCGCAATTTGCGTGGCGACTTGGGCGGTTTGGGCGCATTGGAAGTTTTCGGACGCGCCTTAGCATTGGTTTGGGAGCCAGTTTTGCGGCGTGGTTTGGCGGGCACAAAATCGAAATCGTCATCGAGCGTGGCCAGCGCCGACGAGCGCGGCTTATTGGCGCGTGGCGGCGCGCTTTTACGACGGTTGGCTTGGCTATTCGATTGAGGCCGCGCGTTGCGGCGCGGCGGCTCCTCGAAGGCGAGATCGAAATCGTCGGACGGATGGTCGAATTGGGACATGAAAGAGTTCTGCGATGAAAACGGCGGTGATGAAAAACGTGGGCGAGCGTCGGCGTGCTCCAACCGGCGCGCTCGCAAACGGTTTATAATTGATTGTTCCCATTGAAATTTTAACAATTTGGCGCACTTCCGGTTGGCTTCTCGCCAATAAGTTGCACCCTCAACGTTTTATCCTATGAGCCAAACCCGCGAATTGATCGTCGTTATGCCGATCTACAACGAAGCCGAATGTATCGGCGCCGTCCTCGACGATTGGAGCGCGGCTCTGTCCGAGTTGAACATCAATTTCGAGATTGTCGCGCTCAACGACGGCTCGACCGACGAGACCGCTAAAGTGCTGTCGGCCTACGAAAACGACGACCGTATTACGGTCATCAACAAACCCAATTCCGGTCACGGCCCAACCATATTGCAGGGTTATCGCGACGCCGTGGAAAGGGCAGACTGGGTTTTTCAGATTGATTCGGACGACGAGATGAAACCGCGCGCTTTCCCCAACTTCTGGAAACGCCGCGACAAATACGACGCGATTTTCGGCGTGCGCGTGGCGCGCGAACAGGACAGCGCGCGCCGCTTTCTGAGCGCCGGTTCGCGCGCGACGATCAAGTTTCTGTATGGTCGCGGCGTGCGCGATGTCAACGTGCCTTACCGTCTGCTGCGTGCGTCGGTGTTAAAGCCGATTGTCGCCGCAATTCCCGATGAGACGTTCGCGCCCAACATCTTAATTTCGGGAGTCTTGGGCAAACGCCGCCGCCGCGTGTTGAATTTGCCGGTCTTGCACGAAAATCGTGTAACCGGCACCGGTTCGCTGACCAACGCGAAAGTCTGGAAAGTCGCGGCGCGCGCATTGGGGCAGACTTTACGCTTTCGGATGCCATGAGACTTCGCATTGGGGAGTTCACACAAAGAACACGAAGAGGCCAAAGAAATTTAAACTTTTACTCTCTTCATTCCCTTCGTGTTCTTTGTGCCGTTCTTTGTTTCTTTGTGTGAACCATTCGTCAATTCTGCTGTAAAATTAGGCTATGTCTTCATTCTGGCGCGACAGGCGCATTTTTATCACCGGCGCGACCGGCTTAATCGGTGGCCATCTCACCGCGAAACTGCTCGACCTGGGCGCCGATGTCGTCGCTCTCACGCGCGACTTCGTGCCGCATTCGCTGTTCGCGCGCGAAGGTTTGAGAGGGCGCGTTTCGGTCGTCAAGGGCGATTGCACCGACTTCGACTTGCTTAAACGCACGCTCGCCGAATACGAAATTCAAACGGTTTTTCATCTGGCCGCGCAAACCTTGGTTGGCGTCGCCAACGCCGACCCGCTCACAACTTTGGAAGTCAACGTTGCCGGAACTTATCGTTTATTGGAAGCCGCGCGACAGTTGCCTCGTTCGCCCGATATTATCTTGGCGTCGTCGGACAAAGCCTATGGCGAAAGCGAAACTCTGCCCTACACCGAAAGCACGCGATTGGAAGGCCGTCAACCTTACGCGGTCTCGAAGAGTTGCGCCGATTTAATCGCGCAGGCTTACGCGCAAACCTACGATTTGCCGGTCGCCATCACGCGTTGCGGCAACTTCTACGGGCCGGGCGATTTGAACTGGAATCGCATCGTGCCCGGCACCATTCGCTCGGCCTTGCAAGGCGAAACGCCGATTATCCGCAGTGATGGCCAACATCAACGCGATTACATTTATGCCGCTGACGGCGTGAGCGCGTATTTGACGTTGGCGCAGGCGTTAAATGAGAGGCCCGAATTGCGCGGGTCGGCGTTTAACTTCGGCTCGAATGCGCCGGTTTCGGTGCGAACGTTAGTCGAGCAAATTCTGGCCGCGTGCGGTCGGCAGGATTTGACGCCGAAGGTGTTGAATCAGGCGCAAAACGAGATCGTCAATCAGAGTTTGGATGCGACTAAGGCGCGCGAAGAGTTGGGCTGGCAAGCCGAGTTCGGGTTGGAACGCGGGTTAGCGGAGACGGTGGAATGGTATCGGGGTGTTGTGGGCGTAATTTAGTTTGGGGAAAGCGGTAACGTTCAGCCCTCACCCACTGCCTTGGCTCCGCCAGGCGACCACTCCCCCGATTACGGGAGAGGGAGCACGTTTCGGAGAATACTACTGCTCGGAACTAACTTCTAAAGCAAGTTCTTACAGATCATACCTGCTTGCGGGTGCTCCCTCTCCCGTAATCGGGGGAGTGGTCGCCTGGCGGAGCCAAGGCAGTGGGTGAGGGCTGAACGTTACCGCTTTCCCCAAACTAAATTACGCTCAAAAACAGAAAAAGCCCGCCGCAATCGCGACGGGCTTTTTCCAATTCTAACTCCTAACTTCCCGAACCTAAACCGCGATTCCACGCAGTTGATCGCGCAGTTTGGCGGCGCGTTCGTAATCTTCCTGCTCGACGGCGTGCGAGAGTTCGCGGCGCAGTTTGTCAACCGGCGTCAACGGCTTGTTGGTTTCGATGCGCTCGGCCCACTCTTCGAGGAATTGCAGTTCGCGGCACTCGCCCAACAGGTCTTCGCGCCCGACCTGATAGAAGAACTCTTTGATTTCCCCTGCGCCGTCTTCGATGAGATCCATCGCGCGATTGTATCGCTTCTCTTCGAGCGCAACGCAAGCCTTGGCGCGCGCGCGCATCATTAAAACGTAGGGCCGGAACTGTTCGAGCGACATCCGGTCGTTCTCGTCTTCGGCGTATTCGTGGATCATGTCGAACACGCGGATGTTGCGTTGCGTGTCGCGAATGACGCCCTCATAATCGCTCAGATGAAACATCGACAGATAGCGGTAATAATACTGCATCGCTTCCTGTTTGAGGTCGGCGCAGGCGTCGGAGTCGAGGCTCCACTCCAGCCAGCGACCGCTGTCGTCGGCTTCGATTTGCGCTTCTTCCAGGCGCTCCTGATGAAATTCGAGGAGCGAATCGTGGCCAAAAGGCCGTTTACCGTCGGGGCGCCCGACGACTTCCATTTGTAATACGCCCAGGTCGAGGCGCATCTGAATTTTTTCGCGTCCGTCCACGCCCAGAATTCGCCGCACGGTGACTTCACTGGGATTGTAGTCCCAACCTTGCAGCAAAACAGTTAAATCTTTGCTCATTAATCCGTCCTTTTTAAGAATTCGTTAAACCCGTCTTTTTCCGCAAATGCAAGACGCGCCCGGTGCAATCTTGGTGCCTCTCTCTGGCGGTTACAGTGCCAAGAAATCTCCGGCAACCTCGCGAAATCTAAAGCTCAGTGTTCTACACTGTTGGCTTCGTGACGCCCTCGCATTATTTTTCCCCGCAGACCACGCTTTTGAGCGCCCAACAACTCGAAAGTTTCCAGTCTCGCCCGCAGACTGTAAACGGCCAGACCTTACAATTTTTGACGGCGCGCGGAGTTTTCTCTCGCGAAGGCATAGATGAAGGCACCCGTATTTTACTGCATCACTGGCTGGCGAGTGCGCCGCCCGAGTTCGACGGCACATTCGCCGACCTGGGTTGCGGCTGGGGCGCCGTTGCCGCCTTCGCCGCCGCTCGCTTTCCACAAAGCCAAATCTATGCCGTTGACGTCAATCCGCGCGCCGCGCAACTGACCGCGCATAACCTCAGTAGAAACGAATTGACCAATTGCGCGGTCTGGGCGGGCGACGGATTAAACGCCGCGCGCGCCGAATTTTTCGACGACATCTTGTGCAATCCGCCGATTCGCGCGGGCAACGAGGCGATTGCGCATCTGTTCGAGGACGCGCATCGCGCCCTGAAATTGCGTGGCGAATTGTGGGTGGTGATTCGCACCGCGCAGGGCGCCAAAAGCTGGGCCAAGCGTCTGCAAGAAAGCTGGGGCCACTGCGAAACGGTGGCGTTGGACAAAGGCTATCGGGTGTTGCGTTGTCGGAAAATGATAGACGCGCGCGACTAACATCGCTTAGCGGGGTGGTCGCCTGGCGGAGCCAAGGCAGTTCCTCTTCCAATCTTGGTTTTTCTCTTCGCACTTCGATTGGAAGAGGAACTGCCTTGGCTCCGCCAGGCGACCACCCCGCTAAGCGATGTTAGTCGCGCGCACAGCAGATTCTACAAATGCTCAAACGCGCGCTTTTCACTCTCGCATTATCCGGCCTTATCGCCGGTTGCTCGCGCGCGCCGAAAACTGAAGTGAAACCTGTTCCGCAGGCGCAGGTCTGGGGCAGCGAAGGCACCGCGCCCGGCGAGTTTCGCGGCCCACGCGCCATCGTCGCGGCTAAAGATGGCTACGTTTACGTCGCCGACCGCGCCTCACATATTTCCAAATGGACGAAAGACGGCAAATACATCATGGAATGGACGGCGCCCGTCGTCAGCAACGGGCGCTTCGAGGGGCCCGAAGGCATCACCGATTTGCCAAACGGCGATTTGGCCGTCACCAACACGCACGCCTCGCGCGTTTTGATTTACGATTCCCAAGGCAAACTCAAGTCACAGTTCGGCAGTTATGGAACCGGCAAAGGCCAATTTCTGCTGGTCACCGGAATCACGACCGATAAAGACGGCTTTATTTATCTGGCCGATTACGGCGGCGAATTCGACCGTATCTCCAAATATACGCGCGACGGCAAACAGGTCGCCAACTGGCCCGGTCACGGCGAAGGCAAACGCCAGTTTCGGCGACCCTGCGGCCTGGCCATTGACAACAAAGGCGATTTGTTGGTCGCCGATATTGGCAATCATCGCATTCAGATTTTGGACAGAAAAACCGGCGCCTACAAAGGACAGTTCGGCCCACGCGGGCGCAAAGACGGCGAGCTCACCTACCCTTACGGCGTCGCCGTTGACGGCAAAGGTTTTATTTATACCGTCGAGTATTCCAATCATCGCGTGCAAAAATGGTCGCCCGATTATAAATGGGTCGCGAGTTGGGGCAGCGTCGGACGCAAACCGGGGCAGTTGCAAAATCCCTGGGGCTTGAGCGTGGACAAAGATGGCACGGTTTACATCGCCGATACCAATAACAATCGTGTGCAGAAGTTTCATTTCGGATAATCGGATTTCAGATGTTGGATAAGTTTGAAGAGAATCGAACGCGAACGCCTTCCTCAAACTTATCCGAAATCCGGCACCTGAAATCCGATTATCCGAAATTTTTTGAACTCGCGGCAAAACCTCGCCGTCTTAGTGGCAGCAAAATCGCAAGACAGTGGTTTTGATTCAGAGGAAACACCATGAAAATTACTAAAACACGTTCGCTCGCTCTGGCGACCCTTTCCGTGATGACGGCCACCGCTTTCGGCGGCGCGGTGCTCACTCCGGCAGCTCACGCCGATTCGAAGACCTGGAAGAAAGTCGCGATTGGCGCCGCTGCCGTGACCGCTTACGGTCTGGTTAAGCACAACGGCAAAGCACAGACGATTGGCGGCATCGCTACGGCGGGTTCTTACCTGAAGTATCGCAGCGACAAGAAGAAAGAGAACGAGAGGAACCGTCGCAAATACTACCAGAAGCGTTATGGTAGGAACTGGCGCAGCCATTACAAGCCTGGCGCCTAAAGACCGACAAACCAAAAGAAAGCTCCGAATTTTTCGGGGCTTTCTTTTCTTTTTGCCCATCAACCTTTATCCTTTATCCTTTTCCCATGCCCCGATTATTAATTTCTGCCGCGCTTTTAGACGACGCAATTTCGAGCGGCGAAGAATTCGATCTTGATGCCGATAACGCCAAAAAACTCGTCAAAGTTCTGCGCATGACGCCCGGCGAAACGTTCGTCGCCTTCAATGGCCAGGGCCGCGAATGGGAATGTGCCCTGACTCACATCGAAAACGAAGGCAAGGCGCGCGCGCGCGCCGCCATCGTCGAAGAGCTCGATACGATGATTATCCGACGCGTGCATCTGAGCATCGCGCAATCCATTCCCAAGGGCGACAAGATGGAGTTCGTGCTGCAAAAAGGCACCGAACTGGGCGCAACCGATTTCTGGCCGTTCGACTCCGACCGCACGATCTCGCGCCTTGCGCCCGACGAAGAAGCCGCGCGCGCCACTACGCGCGCCCAGCGTTGGCGCCGCATCGTCGAAGGCGCCAGTTCGCAGTGCGGGCGCGCCGACGTGCCGATTGTCCACGCCATCGCCGATTTGGGAACGGTGCTTTCGACCGGCACCTCCGAGGGCCATTGTTTCTTCCTGGACGAAAGCGAAAACGCGCTTTCGCTGCGCGAGACGCTGCAACAAACGCCCATCGAGTGGGACGCCGAAGCGCCGCCGCGCGCGATGATCGTCGTCGGGCCCGAAGGCGGCTGGACCGACCGCGAACGCGAAGAAGCCGACCGTTACGGCGCCCAAAGCGTCAGTCTGGGTTCGCGCATTTTGCGGACGGAAACGGCGGCGTTGGTGGCGGCGACGATTTTAAGTTGGGAAGCGGGCGAACTTTAAATTAGGTGCAAAACCTTCGTAGGGACGACCGCTTGCGGCGTCCTTGCACTGGCTCGCCTTTCGTTTGAAGAAGTTTCACGCAAGGACGCCGCAAGCGGTCGTCTCTATGGGATATTGCGAAGTCGCAGCGCATCAATAACTCAACTCGACCATCTGGTGACACAGCACTTGCGGCACCACGAAGCTGACCGCGCCTTCCGCAACTTCAAACGGCAGTTCCTGGTTTTCGGGCACCAGCTTCACGCTTTTCACCGACTGGTTCAAGCGCACCGTGCATTTCACGTCATTGAGCGGGAACAGTTCGTCAATCACTTCGATGTTATCTCCGCGCTTGACCGGAACCGCGAACAATAAATGCAAAACCGCGCGGTTTTCGGCGGCTTGATTCATCAGCGAAGCGCGCGCCGTCGAAGGCATCTCGACTTCTAAATTGGGCTGAGGCAGCAGAATATCAAGCGCGTCTTTGACCATGTCGCGATAGAGCATCTGGCCGAAATTGCGATATTGCGTGAAAATCGAGTGCGCGAAATAGACGATTTGCCCGTTGGAAACCGCCGCCGGATAGGGCGAATCTTTTTCGTCGGGCGTGTGTTGGTGCGAACAGAAATGATTCCACGCGCGATTGAAATATGGGTCGCGCCGCGTCGCCAAGCTCTGCCAACCTTCGCCCGCCTCAATGTTATAAGCGCCGCCGTGAATCACCAGAGGCCCGCGCACAAACGGCGTTGGAAACGCGGGAGTCGGCACGATGTAATCGGGATCGTATTCGCCGATGCCCTGCAACTTCAGGCCGATGTCAAGCGCGAGCGCCGATTTATCGGGCGTCAAACCACTGGCGCCCGAAAGCAACAGTTTGCCGCCGCCCTGCAAATACGCCTCGATTTTGGCTTTGAATTCGCCCTCCAGAGTAATGGTATCGGGCAAGATGACGACTTTGTAACCGCTCAAATCGCGGTCGAGATCAACCACATCGTAGGAGGCTTGCAACTCCAGCAACATCCGCGAGGCGCCCTGTTCGGAACTGGCGTCGTAGGAGTGATGATTCATGCTGCCGCCCATCGCGGCTTCGGGCGAAATCATCGCGATATCCGACAACGCCTGGGCGCCTTCGCACCACTTTTCGCGCGCTTCGACGTGAGCGTAAGCCTCGCCGATCAGATTGTAGGTATCTTCGTTGAGCGCGCCGTCGGGATGCAGTTGGTCGCCGATGGAACATTTGGTGCCGAACGCCAGCATCGCCGCGCACTCGTATTTTAAGGCGTTTAGCCGCTTAAAACCGCCGAACTCACCCCAAGTCGTGTGAAACTTGCCGGTCATGCCCAGCACGTCGTAGGGCAAAGTTCCCGCGTATTTGGCCGACAGGGGAAAGTGATCGTAGCCCCAACCGCCCGTTGGCAAGCTCTCGACTTCGAGGTGCGACTGCCACTTGATCGCCTCAATGATGCCCTTGGGAATGTGGCCCGAATTGTGGAAAACGCGGCGCCCTTCATCGCCCTTTTTGCTGGCCCGCGTGGTGCGCGCGTAATAATCTTGCAAGGTGCGCCAGTTCCACGCCTTGACTTGTTCGGGATCGAGCGGGTCAACATCATTGCCGGTCATCGCCAATAAACCCAAAGGCGAGAAGTTGTCTTTGGCGCGAATAATATCGAGAAAGATACCGTCGGCGGCGTCATAGTTGTCCACGACTTCCTCGATTTGCTCGACCAGATAACTCAGGTAAGGCGTATCGAAAGCCATGTCCTTCCACTTGGCGGCGAGCGGATTCGACTGCACGCCATCGCGCGAAACCGCGATCCATTCGGGATTTTTGTAGGCGGCATATTCGTCGAGGCCCGCCGAAATGTAGATCGGGCATTTCACGTCGATTTCGCGGCACGCCTCGATTTGGCGCGGCAACAGTTCAAAGTCGAGTCCAGGATGGCGCAGCCCGACTTGGGTGTTGTGGTAGCTCAAACCGTGATGGCACTTGGCAAAGAGCGTGACCGAGTTGACGTGACCGCGCTTGAGCATCTCCTGAAACTGCGACTTGGAGAACGCCGCGCCGATGCCGGGGATTTTCTCGGAAGTATGAAAGTCGAGGTGAACCTGACGAAAGCGAAGAGGTTGCATAGATGGATTTGGATGAACGGTAAGTTTTATCAACTTACGCGGGCAAGCGCAGCCAAATTTATCGTATTTTTTCGCGCCGAGCGGCAAAGAATTCGCGCAGCAACTCCGCGCACTCGTCCTGCAAGACGCCGCCCTTAACTTCCAGGCGATGGTTCAGTCGCGGGTCGCGCGCGACATCGAAAACGCTGCCGCAAGCGCCAGCTTTATCGTCCCAGGCGCCAAACACCACGCGGCGCGCGCGCGCAAGCCAGAGGGCGCCCGCGCACATCGCGCACGGTTCGAGCGTGACGTAAAGCGTAACGTCGGTCAAGTGCGAAGTGCCCAATGCGCGCGCGGCCTCTCGCAAGGCCAGCGTTTCGGCGTGCGCAGTCGGATCGTTAAGCAGCTCGCGTTGATTGTGCCCGCGTCCGATAATTGCGCCATCGCGCACGCAAAGCGCGCCAATCGGCACATCATCGGACAAAGCGGAGTGGGCAAAGCGCAGACAGAGTCGCGCTTCTTGCAGCGCCAGACGCATCCAATTGAGGTCGGCGGAGGCGCTCATGGAAAAGGATGAAGAGTAAAGGCTGAAGGATAAATGGGGCAATTTTAGCCTTCATCCTTCAGCCTTTCGTAAATTTGCCCCCACAGGGAATCGAACCCCGATCTTACCCTTAGGAGAGGTCTGCTCTATCCATTGAGCTACGGAGGCGGGGGAAAGGATAAAGGATGAAAGATAAAAGACAAAAAAGGTTTGCACCAAATTTCAGCCTTTATCCTTTAGCCTTTATCCTTTTCGTATGCGTCTGGCTGGGATCGAACCAGCGACTTCTGGCTTCGGAGGCCAGCGTTCTATCCACTGAACTACAGACGCGAACTTTTTTATTTTACCAGAAATGAAGCTGGTGCGGCAACATCGACTAATTTTTCGGGCAATTTAATTGTCGAAATGTTTCGCGCAGAGGCGCAGAGAGGATAAAGCAATCAAAGCCCAAAAGCACGAGCGAGACCGTTCAAATTTCTGTGTTCTCTGCGTCTCTGCGCGAAATAAAAAGAAGGTGGGTTACTCCAGCCACTGCCCGCTCACGCGAACTTCGGCTTTGCCCGCGATTTCGACGCGTTCGCCATTCAGCTTCAGGCGCAACAGTCCACCGCGCGACGAAAGTTGGACGGCGGTCATCTCGTCCTTCTTGAGTAAGCCGCCCCAGAACGCCGCCAATTTGGTGTGCGCCGAACCGGTGACGGGGTCTTCGTCAATGCCCGCGCCCGGCGCGAAGAAGCGCGAGGCAAAATCATAATTGGCCCCGCGCGGCGCGCGCGCCGTCACGATGACGCCGCGCATTTTCAGTGGCGCCGACAATTCGCGCAACAAGGCGAAGTTGGGCCGCAAAGTTTCGACGCGTCCACTGGCAACTTTGAAAAGCCAATCGTCGTCAGCCCGATAAGCCGCGACCGGATCGGCACCCATGCGCAAACCGACGGCTTCGATGAGGGCAGGCGGCGCTCTTGTCATCTTTACCGATTGAACCGGAAAATCGAGCGCGATTTCGTCGCCGCTTCGCCGCGCACCTAATTCGCCGCTCCGCGTGTGAAAAGTTAATTCGTCGCTTTGGGCGCGCCCGCTCTGCCACAAAACGTGGGCGCTCGCCAGCGTGGCGTGACCGCACAGGTCAACTTCGATTGTCGGCGTGAACCAACGCAAATCCCAGCTTCCGTCGGCGCGCTGCACCAAAAACGCGGTCTCGGACAAATTGAATTCCGCAGCCACGTTTTGCAGCCAATCATCATCGCGAAACTCATCGAGAATCATAACGGCTGCCGGATTACCGCGCAAAATTCGATTTTCGATTTGGCCGACGAAGGCATCGGCGATAAAAACGGGAAGCGACATAAAAAGGGGTTGCCAGAGCTGACCCAGTGCAGTATAATCTTCTCTTGTCTGAAACCAAGGACAAGCCGCCCCGTTGGTCTAGCGGCCCAGGACGCCACCCTCTCACGGTGGAAATCAGGGGTTCGAATCCCCTACGGGGTATCGTAGCGCATCACAGTATGAAACCACTGCTTGTCGGCTCTTTGAGTCGGCAGGCTTTTGGTTTTTGGTCGGCAACACGTAAAGTTGCACCTTGTGTTTGCCTTGCGGCGACCACTCGACGCGTCGCACCATCAGACGTAGCAAGCGTTGCAACTCTTCGGGTTCTGCCGATTTACGGATAATTTCCAGCGATTGAAGTCGGGTTCGCAATGCGTGATCATCCACGCCGATCTCGGCAGGAGTGACTTGCTCTTTTAAGCGACGTTGTTCAATCAGAAGTTGATCGCGCTCGAACTTGAGCCGAAACGCACGCTCGTTGAGCATATCCCACAATGCTCCGACTGCTTGTCCGCTACTGGCGCTTTGCAGCACCTTGTCGATGTCGGCTTCCACTTTTCGTAGAGTTTCTCCGGTCTGGCTATAGGCTTCATAGACCGGCTCTAAATCTTTTCGCGCGTTCTGGCGTGCGGCATCCAATGCCGTGTTGATAATGGTTTCGGAAGTTGTCAGATCGCGCAATCGCTCCCACACCCAATCTTCAGTCTTTCGAGCCGAAGCGCAGTTCTTGTGATCACTAATCTTCCACTGCTTCTGCTGTTTGGCGCACAAATAATAATGGATGAAGCAATCGTTCTTACGCTTTTTGCCGTGTTTGTCTTCTCCGGCTTTGTGCTTGACATACCAAGGTGCCATCGAATGACCGCAATGCGCGCAGACAATGATGCTTTGCAGCGTATAAACGCGTTGGCACTGCGTCTGGCTAAAAGCGCGCGGACGGCCTTTACGGTTAGGTGATTCCGCCGCTTTTTGGGCGCGGATATTCTGCGCCATCTCGAATACCTCCTTTGAAACGATTGGTTCGTAGGGAGCCGGAGCGACACGATATGCTTCCGAGTCCGGCAAGTCTTTAAGGTCTTTGTTTTCTCTATTGATTTCGATTTGGGCGATGTATCGCCGGTTAGTCATAATCTTCCGTAAAGTGCTGACTTGCCAGACCGCTCTACCCTCACGCGTCGGGATTTGATGGGCCTTGAGCCAGTCACGCACTTTGAAATCAGAGCCAGTTTCGACGTAAACGCGAAACATCTCATTGAGAACAGTTTTCTTTTTGGGATCGGGTGCAATAGTGCGGCTTTCATCCACTTGAACAAAACCAAAAGGAATCGGCCCACCGTTCCACATTCCTTTTTCCGCACGCATTCTCATTTTGGAACGAACTTTTTCTGAGGTCTGCTCGCGCTCGTAGGTTTTGGCGGCGACGAGCATGCATTCCATGAAGCGTCCCGCCGCAGTTTTTGTATCAGCCGGATCGTGAAGCGTGATGAATTGAACGCCATGTTGCTGAAACTCTTTATCAAGAACGTAGAAGTCGCGGCTGCGCGTTAGACGATCATACCAGGTGCAGAGAATGCCGGTGATTTCGCCGGTTTCCACCAAGCAACGCAATTCGGATAAGCCAGGTCGCTTGAGACTTCCGGCGCTGAAACCTTCGTCCTTGATAATGCTTTTAACTTCCCATCCGCGCGCCTGACACACGGCGACGAGTTCTTCGACCTGCGATTGGCAACTGGGGTAATTGCCTTTGGTCTGTTCTTCGCTACTCACACGCACGTAAACTGCGACAGGACGCGCGGCGACTGGGCTGATTTGATTAAGAGTTTTGGTCTTCATGGCTGGAGTTTACGGCTCGTAAAGCAATGGTTGCGAGAATTTCGGCAATGGCGTTCAACCGCTGTTCGGGCGTGAGGAAATCCATTTCGTTGCTGGTTTCGAGTTTTACGTCTGGCATTGGATGAAGTTACTTGAAGTCATTTCAAAAATACGCCTTTAGTGTAACATTGTCAATTGTTTAGTAAAAGACAGTCCGCCATATTTTTGCTACTGTGGAAGCAATCATTTTCCTATGAACGACCAATACCTTTCCGTCACGCAGGTGGCCAACCAAAAACAGGTTTCGCGCAATGCCGTCTATAGAGCGATACAAGAGGGGAGACTACCTTCCACACAGATCGCGGGGTTAGTCGTGGTTAAATTTCAGGATGCGGAGGTTTGGCAGCCCAAAGCTCGAACCGGTCGGCGCAGTGGCGTTAAATCAAGTGACGAAACCAAAGCCAAGATTGCCGAAGCTCAGCGTATGCGTTGGCAGAAGAAAGAACAGCAGGAGTAGTTTTCATCCAGATTAAAAGCAGCCCACTTGCTTGCAAGTGGGCTGGGAAGAGTGTTCAATCTAGCGTGTGCCGAATTGAACATCGGTTTAAGAAAGCAGCGATGTCACTGCCCATAATGCTCCATTGTAGGTCATCTTGAGAAAGCGATGCGATGAACTCGGTTTTGAACGCTCGGTAATGGCTCAAGGCGAGTTCTTCCTCGCAGGAAAAATCGAGCAAAATCGCTAACGCGAGTTGCGCGGGGCCGCTGCCGCAGTAACCCCATTCAAAGCCCGCAGGAGAATGATTGTGCAACTGCTGGCTGGGATTGGGACTGAGTATTCGGGGTTGTCCCGCTTCCCAGCCCCAGACCATTGCTGCGGTGCGGTCTTCTCCGGTTTGGATACGCGAACCGGTATATTCCAGACCGCGCTCTTGCCGTTCTCTGGCGTTGGCTTTTTGGGTTGCGAGATGCGCGAGAATGGTTTTGGAATGGGCACAATCGGGCGATTGCGCGTCCTCCACTGCCGAACAGGTGCAAAAGATTTGCTGCGTTCCATCCGCATCCGCATGGATATGGATATAGTGCAACGTGTCTTTGGGGAAGCGCACCTGATACATTCCGCGCCGTCCCCAGTCTCGGCAAAAGAAGGGGGCGTTCGCCTCTGTTTTTCGGCGAGCGAAATCATCAAGCGGGAATATGGGATCGAGCCGCGTAACCGATTCGAGATGCTCCCAATTCGGTTCTGTGCCGTTCAAGTCAACAACAGCGACAACTGGCCAGATGGCTTCGTCATCGCCCATGCCAAACATTCCGATCATCTTACCGTGCGGCGTGTAAGACGAAAGCACCAGCATGGTGTTATGCCGATTGCCATCGGTTGACTTGGCTGAAGTGAAAACGTAAGCCCATTCACAACCGGAGCCGGAGGCGTTACGCTCTGTTACAAGCCAACCTTCTTCTTCGCGGTCGCCGTGACAGTAACACTGTGGCTGGTCGGCAGATTGGTTTGCTGAATCCAGTGGATCAGCAAAGCCAGGCTCTTGGTCAAAGTCGGTGGCGTGCAGCGACGACCATCCGGCGGGATGATCGTCCAACAGCACTTTGAGCATCGGGTCGAAGTCACCTTGAAAGTGACCGTGGTAGAGTTGCCACAGTGTGGCACCTAAACCGGACGGATAACCGTCCCAGTGGTGATAGCGCCTGACCTGCCCCCCGAAAGGTGGCCCAGAGTTTAGGTGAGTGATGAACTTAAATCACCATGAAAAAGACCTGGACACAAGAGCAGATCATTTCCATTCTGCGCGAGGCCGAAAGCGGCCAGACCACAATCGCCGAACTGTGCCGTTTGCACGCCGTGAGCCAAAACAGCTTCTATAAGTGGCGCACCCAATACGGCTCCATGACGGTCAACGAAGCCAAACGGCTCAAAGAACTGGAACAGGAGAACGGTCGGCTCAAGAAGCTGGTGGCCGATCTGAGCCTCGACAAGCTCGCCCTGCAAGAGGTGCTGTCAAAAAAATGGTGACGCCCGCACAAAAACGCGACGCAGTGGAACACCTGCAAAGCCATGTTTTGGTCGGGCGAGATCAGCCTTTATCGCAACGCCGCGCCGGCGCAATCGTGGGCGCGAGCCGCCGCAGCGTGCGCCGAGTTCTGGTGCGCGGCTCCAAGGACGAACCACTGCAAGACGAGATCGAAGCTTTAGCGCACAAACATCCGCGCTACGGCTACCGGCGCGTTCACGCGTTAATGCAAAGAGAACGCATTGCAAATGATAAAGAACAGATCAACATCCAGCGAGTTCACCGCCTGTGAAAAGAGAGCCAAGCTCAGGTGCCGCCACGCAAGAGAAAGCGCAATCGCTCCAAGCATCGCAGTAAAAGCGCGCCTCTTACGGCGCTCTATCCTAACCACGTCTGGAGCTACGACTTTGTGACCGACTTCCTGCGCAACGGCGCCCGGCTCAAACTTCTGTGTCTGAGTGACGAGTTCACGCGCCAGTGTCTGGTCATCGAAGTCGCCGCTTCGATGAACGCCGCTGGCGTGCACAAAGTGTTGGCGCGTCTGTTCGAGGGGCACGGTTCTCCGGCGTTCTTGCGTTCGGATAATGGGCCGGAGTTCGTGCAGAGCGCCTTGCAAGCGTGGCTGCCCACGCAGGGTGTGCAAACGCTCACCATCGAACCCGGCTCACCGTGGCAAAACGGAAAGAGCGAGTCGATGCACGGTAAACTGTGCGATGAATGCTTGGAGCGGGAACTCTTCGACACTCGAATAGAGGCCCCATGCTTGATTGAAAACTACCGCATTCACTTCAACAGCGAAAGACCCCATTCGGCTCTGAACTACCAAACCCCAGATGAGTTCGCTCAAAGCTGGAAGCTAAGTCAACATTCTCTCACCTGAAAACTGGACTACCTTATTGGGGCACATCAACAGTGCTAAAATGGGAAGGAATGAAGTGAGTGATAAGGGAGAAAGTGAGTGGGATTACCTGACAAGATGATGAATTTACGCTCTCTGTTGGAGTCGCGCCCCGGCCTATGGGTTTTGGCGTCGCTCTCCTTTGTCTGTTTGCTATGCCATTTTTACGGTTTTTGGTCGATGAAAGTCTTTACTCCATGCGTTCTCTTTCCCTCGACACTGCTGCTGATTTATCTCGCTCTTACCGGCCAAAGTAACACGCGCCGCATCATCCGCGAGGGTGCTCTGGCGGGCCTTTTCGCGGCGGTTATCTACGACGTGTTCCGGGTTCCGTTCGTCTTGGCGGGCAAGCCGCTCTTCGCCATTTTCCCCAAGTTCGGGCAGATGCTGCTCTATGGCACCTTGGCAACCAACGATACGGGAGTGGGGGTTCAAGCCGTCGGCTGGGCTTATCATTTTTCCAATGGCGCGGCACTGGGCATTATGTTTCTGGCGATGATGCCCAGCCGCGTCAGTCGAACCGGACGCTTTGCCGGGGCTATTGCCTGGGCGGTGGGCGTGGAAATCCTGTTGCTGCTTTCTCCCTATTACCAATTCTTCCAACTCAAAATGGACTGGGCCGAATTCTTGTGGCTCACTCTCTCAGCTCACATTGTCTTTGGTCTGGCATTGGCCTGGTGGTGTGAAAAAAGACTCCACGAGAAAGCCTCGGCACGAAAAGAGAGCTTGGGAAGCATTCATTGAGAAGCGTTCACATCGTCTGTCAACGAACCAAAACGGCAGTGATGCAAAACGCACAGGGATACGGAAATAAACGCCGCTGCTCCAAGGGTGAAACCAGGCGGCGCTGGAAAATGCACTGTAATAACGCGATCCACGAAAAGGCCAAGGCGAAGCCCGCCAACACGTCACTTGGATAATGCACGCCCAGATAAAGGCGCGAAGCCCCAACTCCTATAAAGAACATCGTTCCGAGGCGGGTCACGGCCCCTTTCGCCATTGAAGAGACCTGGCTTTTCCACACCAGCACGAGCGTCGCCAACACAAAAGCGCAGGACAACATCGAGTGTCCGCTGGGAAAGCCGTAATCGTATTCGGGTGCGAGCGACTGCCACAAGCCGGGTCGCACCCGCCCATAGGCCGCTTTGATTATTCGTTAAGGAAAGTGGCTCCGCTTATCGCCGCCAACAAAAATCCCGCTTGAACGCGCTGCTTTCGCCATGATAATCCTACGGTTAGGAGAGCGGAAAACACTAACACGCGCGCACCTCCCAGCCAAGTGAAAGCCAGCATCGTTTGGTCGAACTGCGGCGTCGCGTGCGCGTGAAGCCACAACAGAGGTGGGGTGTCGAAGCGGATGGGATCGCGCGTGGCCACATCTTCGGCCAAAAAGCCAAAGACAAATAACGGCCCCAAAACACCAAACGTTGTGAGGGCGGAATGAAACCCGATGCGCGCGACACGATTTTGCGGCGCGCGCTCGGAAGGAAGAGAGAAAGAAGAACGTGAAGGCATTAGAGAACCCAAGTTGCCCCATAGTAAATGAAGACAAAAACGTTCTTCCGATTGAGCGCGACAAAACGACAACCGGAAGAACCAAATGCAGGATACAATCACGACCCTTTACTGTGTGTGCGCGGACTTGTTAGCGGCGTTGGAGAGGCACGATGACCCACAAATGCGTTTGAGCCAAGCCGAGATTATGATGACTCCCCTCGTGGGCGCGCTTTATTTCGGCGGCAAAATCCAGCGCGCCCACCAATTTTTGTTCGAGCATGGCTACCTCAAAGCGCGCTTGAGCAAAAGCCGCCTCAACCGGCGCCTCCATCGCTTGCCCCTGGAGGTGTAAACCACACTTTTTGATCTGCTGGGCCAGGTCTTCAAAGAGCACAACACCTCGCAAAACTACACCGTAGACTCGATGCCCTTTCCCGTCTGCGACAATATCCGTATCAAGCGTTGCCGCTTGCTTCCAGGCGAGGAGCATCGCGGCTACTGCGCTAGCAAACGCCGCTACTACTTTGGCCTCAAAGTGCATCTGCTCATCACCGGCCAAGGCCATCCGGTCGAGATTCTGCTCACCCCCGCAAGCGTGGCCGACAAGCGTGGCTGATGTCGCCGCACTCAAAGGCTTGCC
>JAABUN010000045.1_pt1 | contig 268888 bp, 237 predicted proteins | sample 5559311 | NCBI WGS metagenome assembly JAABUN01 (sample SAMN10711877, study PRJNA513370) | rock metagenome | isolation source: Antarctica rocks | place: Antarctica: Victoria Land, Siegfried Peak sud | reverse complement strand
GGGATAGAGGAGGGGAGGGGAAGGGAGAGCGGGGAGTGGTATTATGAAGGGCAGGGGGGTCGAGGAGAGGAAGGGATGGAGAGGAGGAGGAGGATGATGACAAAGGTTATCCGATATTCCTGGCAACTTGGGCACTTGGTTCGGTGTAAGCACAATATAGACATTGCCAAGAGCGACTTTTTGCCAGTGGTAGGCTGGTAGAAAGCACCGCCTTAGTCCCAGGCAAACATCGTTTCAAGGGTTTCCTGCCGTGGCGCTAACCGATACCTCTGGAATGAGTGCCCAGCCAGGATATGGGATGTTTCGGGGGGGGGTGACGAAGTATTGGAGGGAGGGTAGTAGGTATTTCAAGGGGGAGGGGGATGAAAGAAAGTAAGGGATAGGGTGAGGTGGGCTTGTATTTACTTACGATTTTTTGGCATTATGTAGAATTTTGCTGTATGTTGTAGGTGTTCGAGAAGAGACTTGTTGAAGGTCGAAGCTGCTAGGTCCACGACACCGGGGTTCTTGGATGAAGTATGGTGTTTTTAGGAGGTGAATTGGTTTTTGGGGTTGGGGTTGAGCTTGGGATATTGGGGTTGCGTATTAGTGGGAAAGGGGGAAAGGGGGGCAGCGTTTGATGGTGAGTGTTTGAGATGGTGATGGTTTACTCTCAGAGGTATGTGGACTTTGCATTGTGTAAGATGCCCGATCACGCGGTCGGTGCTCGTCGTGCTTTTGGACATTTCGAAGTAGTGATTGATGATATTGCTGGGGCTCTTGTTCCTTGGCACGACTGTTTCTTGATCAGAAAAGCGAGAGATGCTGCAGGGGTATGGAGCACCCACTTTGAGCTTACCTGCTGCGAAGGCTAGTACTAAGCAATAGTGCTCTGGGGGTATATCCCATTCCTCTGATTGTCGAAATGTACGTTTGAATGGATGCAGGTCGCTAGATATGAATTGATAAACCACGATGCGAGCATACAATAGTAGCTTTTCCGGCCAGATTAACCGACATCCAATTCAAGTCATGAGAATTTCCGCTGGAAAGAGATGCCGGCCTGAGTGGGTCACATCCTTCGATGCCAATCGCGCTGGAAAACCGAAGCAATAGTATCAACAAATATTCGCAGCGTCGAAACATTTCTCGAGCTCACAGACGACATTTCGATAAAAGGCCCTTTGCATAGATACACGTTCGAGATCCACCTCCGGGGAATTTTGGCCGAAATTGCATCTCAGACATCGTTTTACTACAATTTCGTACTTGATATTTACCTTCTTACCGACCAGGTCTGCAAGTCGCAGAACGGTTCTATGGAGTGTTAACGAGGGTGACTCTCCCGAGTGCTTGTCAATTGGTGACTGCAGAGCGCTGAGTGGACGCTCGAATGCTAGCTCGATTAGCATGACACCGAGACTGTAGATGAGTGTGTTGGGAGCCAGTGCTGAATAGACTTCCCGCTGCTCAGCTTGTTTTTGTTTACCTTGATCAATTGATCTCACAGGTCGCGGACCGAGAAAGGGTTTGGAAAGAGGATTTAAATCTTGGCTAAGATCTTGTACGCCGAAAAATAGGACTTCTGTGCTTTGCCATATCTGGTCTAGCCAAGGCGTTGAATGAAAATGCAAGACGGCCATTGAGAGCGCTTTAGCGAGGTGCATCCTGTCGACGGGTGGTATACCGCATAGGAGAGACTGTGCTTGGATCAATGCGTCGCTCAGTGATAATGATTGATACCGCGGATTTTGGTCCAGATGGTGATACAATGAGTGTTTGAGATTATGTTTTGTCTGCAAGTATCCTATGCTATGCGCGGAGGTCTCTAGATTTGGTTGCTGCAGTTGGTGCTGCTCCTTGTGTCTAAGATGCAGGCAAAGGTCCTTAATCATGTCCAAACTTTCCTCTGGTTCTATTTGCATATTGGTTGGAATGGCAGCTTCAGACGATGATGTTGATCTAGAATGACTATTCTCTTCGACCTGGAGGTTCCGTAACACTGCCAAAAGCCCATCTGCTCGACTTTGGGATCCTTCTTTATATGGTTTGTCAGTGATGCCTGGCTCATCTAGACATGTTTCGATTCTTAACCATAGTGGTTCGACAACGTTCTCCTCGGGCTGACCGTTACCACTGCATGTCCAGGCAAGAGTAAATTGGACTCGTGCAGTTGGATCCTCTGGTGGCACGATTTCGAGCGCAATATTGGCGGAGTGTTCCGCTGGACATGACCATGAGGTTGACAGTACCGTGTAGAGATCACGTGAAGCGTTGTGCATCGCGGCAAAACGTGCGATCGGGATTTGCTTTGAAGTAATTGTTGGTATGTCTGTACTCTGAAGCTGATTGATCTGGCTCGATAACCTCTCCAGGTCCTCGTTGCCCGCTCTAAACTTCCCTATGGTCTCGTCAATGGTGGTCTTCGTAAAGCTGATCTTAGTCCTCTGCCTAAGTCGTTTGATCCGGATCAAAAAGCTTCCCTCGCTTTCGCCCTTTGTTGGTGGAAAGTATGGGTTAGCATTGATACAGTTCGGATGGAAGAAGAGAAAATTGGGTCCATCGATTGAATGGATAGTACCTGATCTCGAAGCAACAATCCAACACCGTCATATCTCAGAATAAGATAATCTAGTGTCTGTTTCACAAGGGTCAAAGCTGCGACACAAGCTTCGAAGGAATCCCCGAGCTGAGCCTCTAATCGTTCACGAAACCTCCCATCCCGCCATAGATGTTGATGTTGGGAACCACTTAGCATGTCCGGAACGGCAAGCTTGTATTCGGTTGCGGAGTATAGAAGAAGTCGGCACGCATTTCTGAAAGCTGTCCTCTGCACCCTCAGGGCTAGCTGAAAATACTCGGCTTCTTTCCGACAGCTTCGTGTGAAGATGATCAGTGGCTGGAAGATACGGTCGTAATTTTCGAGAGCACTGACTATCAACGGCAAGACGCCGAGGGCCAGCCCAGCTGCAGTGGCAGGATCCATGCACGGAATTCTTTGAGCTGAACGGGTCTCCTCTCGGAGAAGGGGGTAGAGTCTATGTGATATTGGAATCGTTTGTCCAGTGTGTTGCACATACACTGTAGAATTGCTACCTCTAACCTAACCTTGTACCGTGAGAGGGGGACAGTTACATATCATACCGCAACCCATACGTAAGGTATAATCGTGATAAGTATCCTGGCACGCCCGGGCATGCTCGGAGCTAGGTCCTTCCCACTTCAGGCATAGCGCCGGGGTTGCACACCTTAGTCTGTTTGTCACGTGGAATATTTGTGCGCACAAGCTGCCGTAATATCTCCCAGCTTTGTTTCGATTACTGGCAGGTAGGGAAAGATACGATGCCCTTCAATCTTCCTCGGTGCACCTTCCAATAACAATGCCTTCATACATACCGTGCTCTACCGAAGCTGTCATTAGGACCCTTTGCGACATGATTAGAGCATCCTGAACAAACAAGACTTCACTATCATCAAAATAGTACAATTGTCGTGGGAATATATGACAACTTGATTACTGCAATCTTTTCTAGTAGCTATCGCGCATTCAATAATGACGACGGTGGAATGGGCGTGTAATGCTGATGACCTAGCCTTTTGTTGCTTCAACTTCTTTCTCAGCATAGTGAATGGGCCGAGAAGAGATCTTCTTGATGACAGCGATCTGCGCCGACTGCGCGTTCAGGCGCAAAGATTCAATCTATGGAGAACCGGTGTTATTGCCAGACCCGGTGGGCTAAATGCCATCCTTAAAGGATCAATCCAAATGAATGAAACGGTCCTCATGCTGCTATCTGCGTTAGCAGAAACGTTAGATGAGGTGGCCGAGAAGGCTGTCACTATCGATATGGCAAGCGATGACACCCCAAACGATGATGTCCCCCGGATCTCTGATCGGTATTGGGCTCTAAGAGGGAAGTTGCTCGAATATCGCATGAGGCTAAATCAAGTGTCAGACGATCATGAAGACTCGGATGATAACGATCTTACGGAGTCGATCTTGATAGAGGAACCCGATCCTATTGATTCTATCGATCCTGTAGGGGACGTTGTTTCGTACAACGACTTGCTGGCAGACCTAGTACCAACGCTTAGCAGTAGTCCACAACTGGTCGAACTTTCTCCGTCTGAAACAGTGGATACCGGAGTTTGGTTCCCCATGCTCTTCGTGAAGGGACATCCAGAGACCCCCATGACCAACAATGGTCAAGTGTGCGTCTCGCAGGTATTTGTCTGTCAAAAGGTGGTCAGCGCTGAGTTACATTTAGGTCCATGTGTTTCGGCTCTGCGATGGAACCGACTGTCCAGCATAGGATATACGAAGAATACGTGAAGTTGCTGGAAACGTAAGTGACCAGACTGCGGAGCACGATTATGACCTATACTTACATCGTAGACCTTTTGAGAACGGCCATATCATCGTACAGATTTATTACTGCCGCGAGGACGGAAGTTCTTACTTGATTTGCAAAATTGTCCATCCGCAATCCTCAAGTAGAGTTTGTGGTATCCCACTCTCCTCGTTGGACCTGAGGAGAAACAAGTCGTGCATAGAATTCTTTGACGTTGCTGAGGGTGGCAGAAGGCCATGGGCACTACTGAGGTTCTCTTGTTACGAGAGTATACAAGTCTCCACGGTCTGCTGGCGTTCTATGCTTACAAATCAAAAGATTTAGTGATTTTCTTTTACGCGATTCATGCCTTGAGATCCGAGGACACCGTTGCTGAGGTGTCAGCGGTCACGAAGGACGATTGGCTCGATGAGGAAGTACAATATACAGGGTAATAGCTGACAACGTGATACGCCATCGAGGCATCAGGCTCACATCATTCAGGCTAATCCTAGATGACTTTTTCGAGCGTATCTTAGAGATATACAAAGAACGGGACACTGGGGTGATCAGATTACAAGCGTCTGCATTCTCTGATGATATGGAGCGGTAAGCTTTTCAGTCAATGCTGGCGATGTAACAGACTTGACGCGAATCAGAATACCAATATGGACGAGCTTCATTACACCCCAGTTCGACTCATACACATCGATAACCCACACAACCAACGACACGGTTCACTTCCAAGAATTCCGTGCATATTTTTTCTCAGGTCGCTTTACAAGTACGCCCGGAGTGCTATTGCTATTAGGCAATGAGATAACATTCACAAGAGCCGGTGGTATGTAAACAAGGCCGGTCATCGATGCCATTACGCACGCTAACGGCTACCAGACGCCACGGATTTCATGAAAACAATGAGGAAACTTGCCGAGCAAAGGTTCCTTGAGTTGAAGCCTAATAAAGCCCCAAAATCCATGAAGTAGGGACGACTCGTGTCAGAGGATAGACGACACATGTCAGAGGACGACCCACTCATACCTATCAGAAGATAAACAACCCAAAGGAGAAGAAGTAACGAGGAGGTCGAGCAACCCGCCAGATCCAAGTAGTGACGAACGACTCACCAGATAAGACTCCTGCAGAAATCTCCAGCAACTAGGAGTATTACGACATCCACTTCAGACACGGACTCAATGTCTCCCCACCCCCTCAAACAACAAAGCCATAGGCTAGGAGTGACGGGAAAAGGAGAATTGTGTATTGGGAAAGGGTGTCGGGACTGAGGATTAGACCCGGCGTTCGGTGAGTATCACTTTGACTTATTAGGATAGGATAGTCTTACCAGATTCTGCTGGTATCAGTACCTGTTTACATCCGACGGACGTTAGATCTCACACTCTTGACTATCTGTCATGATACATGAATCTTATCAATCAACAAGGAGACTTCCTGAAGAACAACAGTTCCTACCAAACAGCAAAAGGGTATATAGCTAACCACCCAGAAACCCACCTGCCTCTCCCTATGCTCCAAAGCCGCCATGCAGCAACCATCCATCCCATCAAGAAAACACCAATTACCCAAATACGTATCCTACAACATCCACCCCTTCGCCTCCGCCCCCTCATCCCCCTTCTCCTCCTCCAACCCCATCTCCCTCCGCCTGCCGGCATAAAACCTCTCCAAACAACTCCTCCGCTGCGCCTGCGTCCACCCCTCAACAACAAGCGCAAACTCCACCGCGTCAGCGAACCCAAACGTCCGCGCCATGGTACACAACTGCCTCTTCATAACCTCCGGCGGCGGATGGTACTGCCATTCGATCTCCCCATCCCCATGTCCACTGCCATCATCATCATCAGCATCATCATCATCATTCGAACGTTTCCGCTTAACCGGCATTCGATCCTGGGTATTGGCAAAGATCCGTTGATCGCCGAGATCGAGATCGTTGCCCGCCTCCTGTGCCCGGCGCGAAAGGCTGGCTTCCACCTTGGAAGAGCCGACGACTTCGCTGTTTTCGTGCGTATACTCCACGCCTGCGTTCGCGAGGATGGCTTGTACCGGATCGCTTTTCTTCGCGGCACCACTGACTTTTCTCCGGTTCTTCGTGCCGGCCGCTTCTTCGGCTTCGTCGACGATAAGGGCGGCGAGTTGAGACATGGCTCGCTCTTCGGTCATGTCGTCGTTGCCGGCGGCTAGGAAGTCTTCGTCCTTATCGTTGGGGGTGTCGAGGTCGACGCCGATAATACTGACACCAGCTTTGGACTCCGCGACGTTTGTTTTGTTGACGATATCTCTCAGTACCAGGTTCTCATTCTGGAAAGTGAACAGATTGTTGAGGCCGAAGATCTCGCCTTTCTGGTCTTTGTTCTCTTGTACACCCTTGAAGTATCGACGTTCTGTGCTCGCTGTGTAGCCAATGTTCGCCTGTTGCTGCTTATAAATCTGTCTGGCGTACACTATCTCTTCGATGGTACCTGCGGAGACGAGACGGAAGACTTCGACGTCACGGACTTGGCCAATGCGGTAGGCGCGATCTTGGGCTTGCAGATCGTATGCTGGATTCCAATTTGGGTCTACGACAACAACCTTATTTGCGGATGTGATGTTGAGACCTACACCCCCAGCTTTGGTGCTGATGAGAAAGACGAACTGGCCGGGATCGCTGTTGAAGTCGTCGACTGTTTTGGCACGGTCTTCGTACTTCATAGCTCCGTCGAGGTAAGAGACGTTGTAAGTGGTGTGTTGGAAGAGCATTTGCAGCATCTTGAGTAAGCGAACAGAGTGGCTGAACACAAGTACTTTATCTCCATTGCCGTGCCAGAAGCGAAGGAGCTTCTTAAGAATTTTCCATTTGCCACAGAACTCTGGGTTGGAGTAATTGAGGATGGAGTCACGGGTACGGAAGAGCTGGCGCCATTGGTCAGGAACAGCTACTTGGAGCATCTCGAGGTCTTTATCCTGCTTCTCTTTGGGATCGTTGGATTGAGGGATCAGGATTGCGAGGTGGTTAGAGAGCTTTTGAAGGTGGGAAATGGCTGGGAAGACGTAGGACTGCCACTTGCCACCGTCCGGAAGGAACTTTTGGCAGCACCAGCCTTGCTTCTTGCCTGAAGCGCAGCTGCACTGTATGGTTGACTCCTTGATGTAGCGGATGACATCGCTTTCGATGCAATTTTCGTAGGCATCCGTTTGGGTCTCGGTGAGGGGGCAGAAGACAACGCGATCACTCTTTTTGGGGAGCTGATCTGCGATCAGAGATTTCATCCGGCGGAGAAAGAATTGCGGAAGGAGATTTTGGACCAGAGCTTTGGCCGTTTTGCGTGCTTTGCTAAGTTGATGTACTGTAGCATCGTGGGATTGGCCCATCTTGAGAGGGAGACTGATGCTCTGCTTCCAAGTTGAGATAGGTCCAAACTTTCCAGGATTAGTCCAATTCAGAAGGGTCCATAGCTCATCGTACGAGTTTTGAATAGCTGTCCCGGTCAAGCCGATGCGACATAAGGCGTTGATCTCATTCATAGCCAGTGTAGTCTCCGAGGTTCGACCCTTAATCTGATGACATTCGTCTGCAATGACACAGTCCCATTCAACCATGTTGATGGCACTCTTGTTCATCCTATAGGTCGTATAGGTCGTGATCATAATCTCGAGCCGTCCTTTCGCCGCAGCCTCTAGTGCTGCTTCCTTTGTGTCTCCATGATACACGTCCACATGCCACCAACCCCAGCGTCTAAGCTCGTCTTTCCAGTTCTCTATCAATGTGCCTGGGCAAATCACTAACGCCTTTGGATACCATGGTGCATCTGCTCTCCGCATTTTCCGCATACGCTTTGCATCTCGTTCATCTCCAGTCTTGCCAAATGCTGCCGTCAGGAAAGCGATGACTTGCACAGTTTTCCCGAGGCCCATATCATCTCCCAATACCCCTCCGGTCTGGTAGATGAACAAGCCATGTAAGAACGCCGTACCCTCAACCTGATAGTCCCGTAACCACTGGGCAATCGGTGCGGGTATCAACCCAAGCGACTTCGGTAACTGCTTGTCTTTGTACGGCGCCGATGGCTTCCCGCGTGGGAAATCAGGCCTCTCCTGCAGTTCCTCCATCCTCTCATCATCCGAGAACTCAACGTTATCATACCTGGGTGGTAGCTTCAGTCCCGCCGCATGCAGCTTCTCTGTTCTTTGATCAAATCTCCTGCGTCTGTCTTGTAGATACTCCGGCAGAGTATACTCCATCAACTGGTCATCATCAGATGTATCGGCCCACTGCCTCTCTTTGGTTCCTTTGCCCTTGCCATTCCCAGTGAGCTTCGTCTGCTTCTGACCGACACCGCTCTCTTTTTCCACGGCCTTGGCTCTGCGGGTACTAGCAGCCGCCCTCTTCCTTTTGACAGACTTGCGCTTTACAAAGTTCTTGTATGCTTCTTCACTGTCATCACCTGACCAATCCACTCTCTCACCTCTAGGTCTGACCGTACGAAATTTTCGCTCAGCGGTAGCATCGTGGTCTGATTCATCATCTGAATCACTGATGGATTCATGATCGTAGAGGACCTCTGTAGGATAGGTGAGCGGGGACTGCAAGTGTAAAGGTGTCCAAATGTGTTAGGCACACTATTTATGTGGTCTTCGTGACCCAGATCCTTCTTCACCGCCGAGGTAATATCCAAATCATCATCGCTATCCATCAGATCCATGTCAGCGTTGTCCGTTGTGGCATAGCAGAGGTAGGAACGAAACGCGGGGTTGAAGTCGCGTCTCCCAAATGTCTCCGCAAGAGCTCCGCAACACCAACATAAAACTGTAGACTAGGTGAAAGATTCCGAGTCTCCAATTACATTCTAGTGTCATTCCTCCCAGCACCTCTTTCCAATTCCTCGCAATCCATACCCACCATGCCCCTCGACACATCAACCTACCACCTCTCCCTCCTCCGCCTCGACGGTCGCCGCTGGAATGAACTCCGCCGCCTGCACGCCCAAATCAGCATCCAAGCCTCCGCAGACGGCTCCTCTTACTTGGAAATGGGAAACACAAAGGTCATATGCACAGTCGCCGGACCGGCCGAGGTACGGGGAGCGGGAGGCAGGAGGGAGGGTGCGGAGCGGGACAATGCTGTCGTGATGGTCGATGTGGGCGTGGCAGGGTTCAGTGGGGTGGATAGGAAGAAGAGAAAAGGTGATAAGTGAGTTTCTCCTTGGTCTGCAGTGTGTGGGGCATCTCAAAGATGAGCAGGGAGGGAAGGTGAAGGGATGGGAGGGAATGAGCTAATACGAGAGAGCGTAGGCGGACAACAGAGATGCAAAATACAATTGCTTCCGCATTCACAAGCACCCTGTTCACACACTTCTACCCACATTCCACCATCCAAATCAACCTGCACATACTTTCACAAGACGGCTCTCTGCTCGCCGCCTGTCTCAACGCCGCTACGCTTGCCTTGGTAGACGCTGGTATACCTATGAGTGACTACATAGTCTCGTGCACATCAGGTCTTACGCCCCCTTCGTCAAACAATGAAGGGGCGACTGCGGATCCGTTGCTAGATCTCAATGGCACGGAGGAGCAGGAGCTGCCGTTCCTGACCGTGGGGACGCTGGGGGCGGGGGAGAGGGTTAGCGTGTTGGTCATGGAAAGTAGAGTGCAGGTTGGACGACTGGAGGGGATGTTAGCTGTAGGTGTGGATGGGTGTAAGCAGGTGAGGGAGATATTGGATGCAGTAGTTAGGAGGCAGGGGAAGAGAGTGCTAGAAAGTGTAGTCAGCTAGCACCAGTGAAATAGAAAAGGTTAAAGAGATCCCTGGGCTTTGCGGCAAACAATCCAGAGAGAACTCTGAGTGGAGATGGTAATGCATCTATTGCTGAATGTCACTGCTCGCTTTTGGCTAGAATTGTACCGCCATATTGTAGAAGCAGATCACCCATCTAATGTACCGAGATCTCCATCTTCCACGAAAGTCCCCATTGCTGCTTTGCGCCCTTTACAGCTCACCCGCCTTAGTGATAACGGGGTCTTTGCTGTAGGAGATTTTCCCGGAGCTGCTGCCGCAAGCCTCGATAGCCTTGACGATCTTCATTGATTCGTCGTCTGCGACCTCGCCGAAGACAACGTGCTTCCCGTCGAGCCAACCAGTAATAACGGTGGTGACGAAGAACTGCGAGCCGTTTCTAGATGATGCATATTAGCAAGTGTTCCATTAGCGAGATGAAGTGCGAGTGTCATACGTGTTTGGTCCGGCATTGGCCATTGAAAGAAGTCCGGGCCTAGTGTGCTTCCTCTGGAAATTCTCGTCCGAGAACTTCTCACCATAGATTGACTTGCCACCCGTACCCTGCATTCATTTGTCAGCGCATGTCAAATGCAGGCCTCGGGAGAGCATACGTTGCCACGGGTGAAGTCACCACCTTGGAGCATGAACTGAGGAATTACGCGATGGAACTTGGAACCAGTATATCCAAATCCCTTTTCGCCGGTGCAAAGAGCACGGAAATTCTCGGCAGTCTTGGGGACAACATCATCATAGAGATTGAAGTTGATGCGGCCGCTCTGTTCTGCCCAATTGTCAGTACGGGACCATTGAAGGAGGACAATTGATGCGTTTGTGATGAATGGTATAAAGGCGGATGTGGAAGTGGGGGGGGAGAAAGAGCTGTCGTATCACCTTTGACTTCCTTTGTAGGCTTCGAGCTGGCATCAAGGACAGGACCCTGCCAGGAGACATCGAAGTAAGTTTTGATGGTCATAGTTGCTGGAGATGTGGAAAAGTGTTTGACTGATGGTATGGTGTGTTGGATTGGTCGAAGAAGAAATGTTCGCGAGAGAAGTCGAGGAAACGTCGTTTTAAGCTGAAGTGGGAAGGCCATGGTGGGGTCGAGAATGGATCAGAGAGTGCCAAGGCTAAGCTGCAGCTGTGATGTCGACCTTTTCCTTTCCCCTCTCTTCCTAGCAGTGACTTGCTAAATATAGGTAGAGAAGACTCTGAGGCTTCACTTCCTTTGAGTGATACACCAAGGGGTATTCGCTTGCCTGACTGCCCAAATGCTTCACTGAGACTTGATCGGAGGTAGATAATCGCCCTGCTGAAACCCGGTCTTTACAAGAATACCGAATGTGGAACCCACGGACCGGAGATGATGATGTCAGAAATAGGATCGGAAGCTAACGATGCAGCTGTCGAGCTGGGTTGCTGTATTATACTTAGAATACGTTGATGGAGAAAATCGATGATGTGAATACAACAGTAAGTAAACTTACTCCTTACCAGAATTTAATGCCAAGCCGGGCAGACCAGAAGCTAACCCTCATCGAGTTAGCGGTGCTCACCACGAGGAAAGGCACGCGAGGGTACACCTTGGCGTAAAGTAGGTATTTTTATATGTTGATCATCCTCGGTGTAGACTGGGAGTAGGTGAGCTCGTCTTCGACTGATGGTTGTCATAGGCGATGTTGTAACCAGTGAAACATGGCCAACGGCGATCTGATTGCCTTTAACGTCGCTGCTTTCATCTGCGCACTTTTCGTGCTGGAGTTTGGTGCCGACAAGTTTGTCGACCACACCGCAATTGTCGCGCGTCGGACTGGTATTTCCCAGGCACTCATCGGTCTCCTCACCGCCGGTGCTGAATGGGAAGAGGTCGGTAGGCTGCGCGTTCGTGCTTGCTGCAGGGCTGACTAACCTTGCAGCTCGTCGTGGTCGTAGCCTCCGTCGTGCGGAACCGTTCATCCCTCGCACTGGGAAATGTTATCGGCGCAGCCATATCCAATATCCTTGGTGCCTTTTCTCTGGGGCTGCTGTTCCATTCTACAAAGGATGGCATTGAGTTCGACCGAAGCTCAAAAGTTTACTCTCTACTCTTACTCCTCTTGACTGCATTCGTCACCGCCCTTACCCTAGTGGGAACAAAAGCTACATGGAGGATCTTTGGTGGTATTTTACTAGCCATCTTCGTGATCTACATTACGTCTATCGCATGGGCTATCACCCGGGGAGCGATAAAAGCTCCAGAGCTTTCCGATTCCGATTCCGAATCCGATGATGATGGGAGTAGTCAAGGCAGTGCAAGCGAAAGAGGAGAAAGGAATCGTGCCATTGGGGTTGAGACGAGAATACAATCCAATCATGTTATCGACGACTCGTCACCGCAAGTCCAGAGTGATAGTAGATCAGAAAATGTATCTCGTTCCCCAACTCGTGCGCGACGCCGTGTCCGTCGCAGCTTGAAATATCACATCAGCTTCCTACTCCTAGGATTCTTATCAATTTGTCTCTCCGGCTACGTCCTCTCACACTCTTCGACCACCCTCAGCGACGAGATCGGTACATCCGACGTGCTGTTCGGAGTCGTGATACTCTCCATTGCCACAACACTGCCCGAGAAATTCATCGCCGTCCTCAGTGGTTCCCGCGGCCACACAGGCATACTTGTTGCGAACACGGTTGGTAGCAACATATTCTTATTGTCACTATGCTTGGGGATCGTGTGGGTCGTTACGGCTGGAAACTTCGACGCCGGCTCGGTGAACGCAGCAGAGATGGGAGTGTTGATGGGCTCTACCGTCGCAGTGACAGCCACCGTATGGTTTGGGGCGAAGTGGGCTCGGTGGATCGGGGGGGCCATGCTGGTAGCTTACGTGGCATTCCTCGTGCTCGAGTTCACGGTCATTCGAAAAGTCTGATGTTGTGGCTACTGATCAGGGTTACATTACACGTAAGCATGAACAATGCGAATACTTACAATGTTCTATCCCTACTCATCTCGCTGTAAATGACTTCTTCGTTGGCTCTATGAAGGCACTGGATGATCCTCTGCTCTTCGAGTCCACACCCAATCAGACGAAGTGCATGAAGCTGTCATCGTTACTCCCGTCGCCGCGACGCTCTTGAATATCTCTGACCAAAACCATACCGCATCGTAATGACGCCCACCCCGATACCGAAAACCTCAAACCATTATGCCTTCAGAACATCTCCCTGCACCAATATCCGCGTGCACACACCTGCCCTCAACAAAGCCATAAAGTTACAAAACCAACGCCTTCAAGACCGGCCATCACAACTCCAGCGCACCCAAAGTCCTAGAGAATAAAAGCATCAAGAACCCGTGCAGAGGAGCGCCAAACCCTCCCTACCAGAGCCCCAAAGCCACCTCAGACACGGGGATTGCAACAATTCCATCCCCACATCCACCACCAATACCATCAACAAACACATCTATAACATCGACATTGTGCGAAAACATCCGAGAGAGAAATCAGCGCATCGCAACTGTGGGTACGAGCTCAACGGTGAGACCAAACAACGGGCCTGGCTGAGGACGGGTAAGGTGTAACGCACAATCGAGAGGTACCTAGGTAACCAGTCTTGAAGGCATGTAAAAGTAGAAAAAAAACATCGAGAACAACGCGTGATCATGTGAATAAAGTAGGTAGTATAGATACCAATGTATTCATCCACGTTCTACTCAAAAGGAACAAAAAGAACGACCGTATTTCTTAGCATGTTCCTCTCATCTTTCAAGCTCAATCAATCGCGCATATCCAAATCAGAAGCATAGGATATCAGCACAGTCTTTCTATGTCTATCTATGACCGTCTATCAGAATTTTCTACCTGCGGACGTCTGACACGCTAAGCAACTCCACAAGGTAAGGTAGGTATGCAACACGCTAAACTGCTCACGCCCATGAATGCAAATGCAAAATGCAAATGCAAATGCAACAGCAACAAATGTATATGTATATGAATGTATGAGAAAAGAAAGCCATCATCAACCCATCGCACACAACCCCACCCACTCACCAATCATCTCGCCGTCGTCATCGCCAACCCCGCCAACGCCTGTCCCTTCGAAGGCGCCGCACTCAGCGCCGCAGAAACCGGCGTGCTAGACCTCGTCGGCACGTTACTCCGATTATGCGCCATATGTGCCCTCACCAGATGTCCCGCAGCGAGGGCACTGCAGAGACTGAGCTCCCCAGCCAGCACGCTGGCCGCGACGATCCGTGCCAATTGTCGAGCGTTGTCGCCCGGATGGGTGGGGTGTGCGCCTCGCACGCCGAGGAGGTCGAGGCAGGCGCTCTGGGGTTCGAGGACGGTGCCGCCGCCTATGGTGCCGACTTCGATGGAGGGCATGGATACGGCGATTTGTAGGTTGCCGTTAGAGCTGGATCGGGGTTGATTAGCTTGGGTTTGCGGAAATGATGATGATATTGCTAAACTCACTTTCGCATGGTGGTGATGCAATTACTGCTTTCCACGTTCTGTGCAGGGTCTTGACCTGTAGCCAGGAAGATCGCAGTGACGATGTTGGAAGCGTGTGCATTAAAACCTCCGATGCTTCCAGCCATCGCGCTCCCGATGAGATTTTTGCTCGTGTTCAGCTCGACCAATGCATTGACGTCGCTCTTCAAGACACTTCTGATGATATCCCCGGGGATGATGGCTTCTGCTACTACGCTCTTGCCCCGTCCATCGATCCAGTTAATAGCAGCGGGTTTCTTGTCCGTACAGTAATTGCCTGAAACGGAGATGATGGACATATCGTCGAAGCCACTTTCCTGCGCCATGACATTCAATGCGCATTCAACACCTTTTGAGATCATGTTCATGCCCATTGCATCTCCAGTAGTTGTCTTGAACCTAATGTAGAGGTAGGTGCCTGCCATGGCAGTCTTCATTGACTGTAGGCGAGCAAATCGACTCGTCGAGTTGAACGCCTTTTTCATGGTCTTCTGACCATCTTCTGAATCCAGCCATAGCTTTGCGGAACCCGCTCTGGTGAGAGTTTGAAAACCAACGCAAGGCCCCCGGGTCATGCCATCACCAGTCAGAACAGTTATTGCGCCACCAGCAGCATTGATTGCCTTGCAGCCTCTATTGGTGCTAGCAACGAGAACACCTTCGGTGGTTGCCATTGGAATGTAGTAGGGTTGTCCATCAATAACCATGGGCCCAGCAACGCCAACAGGAATGGGCATGTAACCTACAACGTTCTCGCAGCAGGCTCCATGGACGTTCTCGTAGTTGTAGTCTTCATAAGGCAACTTTGAACATTCCAGGAGGCTCGAGTTTTCTGCCGTCGCTGGGGTCCTCGATACTAAGGTCCTGCGAATCTTGACAGCTCGGGTCAAAGAAGCAAGCCTCGACATGACATCCGTATTCTCTAGCGTTTTCTCAAGAGCATAGCCTGGGATCTTGCCTCGTGTAGCTAGCTCACTGAGTTCGCTGTCATTAAGATAAGCAGCCCTTTTTTCCTTCACCATTTGCTCGCATTCTTCGAGATCCCGATCCCCGGACACAGGTTCCTCCTCAATAGCACAGCCATTGGGCTCGGGAACATGGCAACGGGCAGAAGATTTGTCCCCTTGAGCCTCTGCTCGCCTACTCAACTCTGCGCGGTCGCCATTTCCTTTCGACATCCTGCGAAGAAAGCCTGCCATCGAGGCGGAAGGGCCTTCGAGGGGAGCGTCTTGAAGAGCTTGAGGTTCTTTGATGCTCCATCTTGCGGCATTAAACAGATAGCCATTTAATATAACACTTACCGTCAGTGCGACAATGATCCATTTACTCACAACTGGATCTTCCAGGCTCTTCAGTACGCCCTCCACTACTTTCCCCCCAACTACGTAGTCAAAAAAATGCTCAGTATAGTCAGCATCGAATATGGAAGCGCCTTCGCTTACGAAGTCTGGAATTGGGGATTGAAGCTCATACTTGAATGGTGGTAAGATGGTGACAATCAATTCGCTTTTCGTTGTCTTGGCATCGATGTACAGTTGATCCAGACCATTTTGGGCCACTTTGAATGGATCCATAGAAGGAGGTGTGAGGACGTTGGACAGTCCAGATACGGATGTCCGTGTACCATTCCTATTTGGCGAACGAAATGGAAGGGTGCATATGTTGAGGGCATTGACCAAGAGAAACCCGGTAACCATCAGGACCTTGAATTTTGGGATGCTACTGTCGCGGGCCTTCTCGCCAAAGACTGCTGGCGCATCGTTGGTACCGTCGCCACCGAACCCTGCGCTCTCGGCCTTAGATCTCTTCAAGTCATCGCTGGAGGCCACATTCTCGGCGACCCGCTTGCTAATACCATCTTCTTGCAACGCTCTACTGAGAGCAACATGCCTCTTGATACGATTGATTTCTAGCTTGACGCTGAGTATGGCGGTGTAAAAGGTAAATAGCAGTATACAGTCGAATACCAGTATCCAGGCAGCAAGAAAGCAAAATTGTGTAAGCCCACCTTGCACGCCAGAGCAGGCACCCGCAATCAGGATGGCGAGCTCAATACAATAGTCTCGAACGATGTCGAAGCCCCGCTCCTGGACCGCTAAGTGCAGCGAAGATTGGATAGTCTTTGACGAGCTTGCACTACCTGAGAGATCGGCATCTGGTTGCTGCCCTTGTCGGCGCGAGCTGTTCGACGCTGATAGAACCGCTTTGGTAAGTATGATCGGTTTTTCGAAGCCAATCGTAACCACGAGGAATGGCAACCCCTCCGACAGTAGAACAAGATTGATCGGGACCCCAAATTTGGTAGTTACGATCGTACCGAACAAGAAAGCAAAGACGGATGAGATCAGGACAGAGGTAGCGAGCCAGGCATTTGATCCCATGTCTCTCATGGACATGAAGAGAGACACGAAGGTTAGGTGCATGGACAAGTAGCCCAGAACCATGATAACAATATCCAGCGACTCCGCGTTCTATGCAATATTAGCATAGAGTCCTCAATGTAGATAGCGATCGTTGTACTTTAAGCAAGTCCACAAAGCCAATCCAGGTATTCTTGGCTGAGAGACGCATTGTAGGCTGGGCTGGATTCTTCCCATTCGTTGCAGCTTTCATAACCCATCTATTGGCCTTGGAAGGCGCTTCGACTTGGGGTCTGTCATCATCGTCGAGGAAGTGGTCTTTGTTGGGTAGTTCGTGTATCGATCTAGCGAATTCTACTGCTTCATCAGAAGGAACCGCGAAAGCTAAAGCCGTGTCCTGTGAAATTGGGGAAAGGGGGTTCCACGTCGTCGGTAGATGCTTCGCAGAGCTGTTTACAAGTTCTAACACTTCAATTGCAGATGGTGCAATTCGTGGAGCAGTATTGGAGAGAGAGTCCGGGAAAACGAGTGTCATGACCATCATGTGCTCGGTATCCTGGGAATTCCCCAATGGCTTCCAATGAGAGGTATCGCGTTCGGGGGACGCATCTCCAGAACCGCTCTGTTCGGTCTGCCATTTCCAAGAAGTTTCCTGTCCCAGTCGTAGCCGTTTGGCGCCTTCTGCAAGCGAGCTAAAGTCTGTACCACCAGCATCGCTGGTCGAGCTCGCGCGGTCGAATAGACTACCTTCTAGAACTCCAACATATGAAGTGCTTGCTAGAAGGGCCACAAAGACAATGGTGTGTATAGGATGTATAAATGCACTACGAGCAACCGTTTGAAGAATGCGAGTGATCTGGCGATTGACATAGCCAGGATTCGAGGGCGGTGTATGGTTATGCTCGTGACGCAGTCGCGCTGGGAGGAAGGATGCTCCTAGCATGTTGAAAGTTCAGGACTGTGTAGAGGGTTGGAAGGGTAGGACAAGTCCACGAATGCTATGAGTACAGCATTGGGGCGAACATTTATGAGCATCTTGGAGATTGATTAGCACAAGCATTGATAATTGCATAAAATAACACCAGTGAGCCTCATCTGGCGCACTCACGTCTTGAAAAGGCACTCTTGGGCACACAAATTTGGATTGAGTGTAGAAGTATCCAGGTCCGGCCTCGCGAAAAGATTTTATGATGGTATTATAGGGAGTAGAATTATCCTAGGACTGCGTACACCGTCCCACGAATAGTACAAGAGGTGAGAAAGTGTAGGTAAAGAGTGAAGCGTGGATGAGTAGGAATAACGCGGAGGTTGCGTGGAGACGTCCTCTAACACCGAGTTTGCCCTGGCCACCAACCGTGGAACCTGGCAGCACCCCCGGCTCCTCTTTCCTCGGGTACACTAATGTTCCACGTATAGTAGTAGCTTAGTGCACCAATTTACTCTCGGCCGAGATTCAATCTATAATTGCCTAAATAGTAGAAATTATTCCATGGGTAGGAGCACTCGCTTTCGAGAAGCTTATCCGTATCTTCAGGACCAGCCATTGGACAAAACATTCCTACGTTGCAGGAGTAGCGCCGCAACGAAAAGCGGTACTTGCTGATCTACGACAAAGAGAACTCAGAGCATCCTTTGTTCTGAACTCGGTGAAGTTCGCTGTGGAAGGTAGACTGTATGTATTCGAGGTTGGCTACCTTAGTCGTTGATAGACGAGTAGTGTAAGTAGGCTTGGGTCACGACACGCTTGCATATGAACGATTGAATGCCATACTCTTCGTCCGCACCCATATAGCTATACCGGATTCAACATTATACAATATCTACTGTTGTGGTCCCCGAATGTGCCATTTTCGCCATTGGGGGGAAGAGATAGGGGGCGAACAGCGTTAGGAGGAGCTGTAATACGTTCGAAAAGGCAACAGATGATACGCAAAACGATACTGGATGAGCAATAGAGTGCAGTAAAATGATAAGTGGATTCAACAGTATTGATTATATCAGTAAAGCTAAGTTTTGAACGCTGCAGGTCACTGACCTAGGAATGCTAATTACTCAAAACCCTGTTCTGGTGCCAATACCGCCAAATACCCTCGGCATATCACCGGTACGGCGCCCTATGTCCAAGAGGACCCATGTCTTGCAAAAAGAAAAGGATACACAGAAAATCGTACACGAACGCGAGGAGATACAGCTGTGGAAATACGAATCAATGACAGAATGGGTGCAACAGAACATGATGCGTCACTTCTTCCCACTCTTGGCCTTCTTCGCCGGAGGTTTCTCCTCCTTGGTCTCCTCAGGAGCGCTACGCTTAGTGCCACCAGCGACGCGAGAGCTCTTCCTGGAGCCTTCAGCAGGCGCCTTCTTCTCCTTTTTTGGTGCCTTGGGCTTTGTCTCAGTCTTCTTTCCGGTCGCCTTTTTAGCGCTGTTGGCTTTAGGCTTCTCTTTCTCGTCGGTCTTCTCTTCGTCCTCCTTCGTTTCGGATTGTTTCTTCTCATCTGACTTGGCTTGAGGCGCCCCTTTCGATGGCTCATTCTTCGACCCGGCCTCGTTCTCGTATTCTCCACCGCGCTCTTCATACTCTTTAGAGATCTTGCTTGCCTGTACGATAGCTACGCATCAGCTTCTGGCGGTTCTACTGCTCGGACACATTTTCTATACGATAAAAGGCGCATGTTGTGCCATGACATAGAAGCCAAAGAGCGCGCAAGCAACTCACCTTCCAAGCAGCCATTTGGCCCTTCCCACTGCCATCTTTGTTGGTCATCTGCTTGACATCTGCGTCCAGGCGCGCGTAAGTATCCATACAAGCTAAAGTACTTCTTGCTTCAGATCCATGCTAACCTTCTTTCGCTTCTTCACGAAGCTTAGGATCTGTCGGCTTTCCCTTTGAAGACACCATCGCGGTAGATTTGACTGGATATGATGGTGGAGATGATCAGAGATCTGGGTTTTGTTGTGAACTGTTGTCGTGAAAACGCGCAAGATGCATGACGACGGAGATCACCCGAGCCCAATCTTATTGCGACCGCGCTAATCTGGCGCTAGTGTGGTATTATATTGATCCGGACAGTCCAATTGCACGAGCGAGACAGTATAGAACCCTTTATGTCTGTGAGAAGAGTGTATACCAGCAGAAGTGTCGGACGTATCCAAACGATGTCGGAATGATAGTCCCAACTCAAAATTTTTATTGATTCAGTATCGAATGAGTCTCTGTGGTCGAAGTGGACCCAGCATAATGCATCGTTGTATTTGTTCCAGCTATTTCTTCCAACAGGTTCGCTGATAGGGGAGCGCTAATGGCTCATGTGAGGGACCTGACGCGTTGGATCTCTGAGCCGTCGATGTGAATGATCTGAATCGCAGATTCCGCCAATTCCACCTTGGCGGCTTCCCATCCTTTCTCCCCACGATCGACGCATCTTGTGGCTTCCTCGATCACGAAGACCTCAAATCCCTCTTTCTTCGCATCAAGTGCCGTACACTTGACACAAAAGTCTCCAGCCACACCAACAATGAATACATGAGTGATCCCAGCAGCTTTGAGCCGTTCTGCGAGATCCATGCTCGTAGCCATAGAAGACTTGATCCCAAAAACATCTGCGAATCCGGAGAACATTTCGACCCGCCTGTCCTTGCCTTTCTCAACCACTGCGTCGAGCTTAGAAACGTCTATTTCTTGGATAATTTCGGCTCCTTTGGTATATTGGACACAATGGACAGGCCAGATCGGTATATCTTGCGATTGAGAGGGCTCTCTTGGATTCGATATGTTGATGAATGATTGGAAGGCTTTGTTATTGGGAGGGGTATGAGAAGAGTCGAACGATATGTGATCCGGGGGGTGAAAGTCCTTGGTACCGATCTTCAGAGTAAAGGGCAGAGACGTGAGCTCGTTAATGACAGGCGCAATCTCTCGAGCGCCAGCTACTGCCAGCGAACCATCCTATGGGACGGTGAGATTACTGTGGTAAGTCGTAGAGATATCTGCTCACGGGGGGGCAAAAATCTTCCTGCATGTCCACAACTAGTAGAGCTGGCCTAAAAGAGGCTTTGACGCTCGAGACCGCCATATTGCTCCCAACTCCAGCTAACATAGAATGGTTGGGGTCGCCCTCGGGCACGTCGGCCTTGATAGCTGTGGGTTTACAAGAAACTCGAATTCTCGGTCCCCGCAACGATTCGGCTTGCTTCGGAGAGGACAACTCCGTGTTGTACATACTTGGTTGTTAATTGTCCCATGCAGCAAGTCATTACAATCTATGGTAAGATTGAATGCCATGATTCTCTACAGGTTTCCCTCGATTCCCCTTCTCCAGATATTAATACTACAATACCCGATCTTTGGTCATACTATCATCAGTCGGCTCAGTCATCCCCTGAATTACACGTAGTACCATAGGGACATTAGTGAACTGCCAGGGCCAATCATCTGGACCATCTAGTGTTGACGTCCCAGCAAACCCTTGTGTACCAGACATGGTATGAGATGCCATAGCGCCAGTCGAGGCATCGAACCATAATACTACATCAATTGAAGCTCTTGCATGCAAAGGTTTACCACAAGACGCTGACTAGGGACACCTTCATGACAAAGTAGTAAAAGGGACGGTCAAGGCAGATACCTATTCGATGACGCGTTCACAGTGACCAGAGCTCGAGCCCTTTGGAGTAAATTATGCGCCTCATCGCAATCGCGGATTCCATGTACGCCAACCACCATATGCTCGTTGCTCATCGTCGTCTTGGTGATTACAACGCGGCACGTAGAGACGATTGGCGCTAGTCCATAGAAATTGATTCTGTACATCCCCATGTAAGAACTCTACGCTTCATTCGGCACAAGACCAGAATCAGTCTGATCTGACATCGTGTGCTTTTCCCTTTAGCATTGATCTACTCCTCCCACTTTCCCCAATTTTGTTTTGCATCCTGCATAATCCTCTTGGGTGCTGTTACCGAGAATCTTGGTTCTCCGTCTTCTTTCCAGGTCGCATGTATTTCGCCGCGTTTCTCCTCCGTATCTACAATCGGTACCTTCTCTTGCACAATATCTAGAATTAGTTGCTGAACAGCAAGTAGGATCTCGTTACCATCAACGGAGGATGTCACGTGTCCGCAGCCAATTTTGATCTGACCTTTGTTGGCGTCATCATCGTTGTTCTTGGTATCGACAAACAGGAGGAGCTTCTTCAGCGATCTCAGGTAATCGACAATATTCCCTTCTTTGGGGAAAATAATGGCTTGTTCGTAAGACTGGTCTTTGGCTACTCGCTCGTATAATGTGTCTCCCACGTAGAGATGGCGTTCGCGATCGTCATACCAAGCAATCTCGTCTGGCGTGTGTCCAGGAGTATGGATGATATGCAAATGCAAGAAAATGCTTCCGAAATAGAGCTTTTGATAATCGTGAGCCCATGTTGTGACTTTGTATTCGGGAACGGGAATCTCAAGGAAATTGCATAGGGAATGTTCAGGAAGATCGCTTTCGATGAATTCCTTGCCGTACGATGAAGCAATTATCTCTGGGGAGGCATCCCGAAAGTGCGGAAGACCGAGAATGTGATCGTAGTGGCAGTGAGTGCAGATGATGAAGTACTTCTTTGTGGCATTGCCATTTGAGTCTCGAGGGTTCAGAGGGTTTCCATTATTCGATAAGACAGGACTAGTCTCGATGAAGTCTTTCAGATTGGTAGCATGAGGTTCTTGGGCTTTACCGCCTCCACAACCAGTATCAGACAATACGAGGACTGGAGTGTCTTCAAAGCTTTTCACATATATGAAGGGATGCTCTCCGTATTTGTCTTTCTCGTGGATAACAAAGGTCGTAGGGTTTACACGGCTACATGTGAAGTACGAGCTAGCTTCACCTAAGAGCTCCATGACCGCGCATTTATGAAGTTGTACCTACAATGGAGGTACTTTTGGAATGACAGAATAGCTGTCAACGTAACGGCCAATCGATCAATTTGTCGTTGCGGAGGGAAAGCGCCAAGACAAGCTGAAACGCCACCAAGATCTGAAACGCTGTTCAACTCGACCTCTTCATTGGTCGTTGAGGCTCAAAAGCAATGAAACGCGTCTCTTGCAATCAAAGAAGAAATACAGAAGATTCACTTTGGCTGTTGCAGACATTCGGGAGATTTACCATACGATTGGCAGCATGAGGCTGAAGACCGTTCCCCGTTCCATGGTTTTTCGCCACTCGGTAGCGCTGCCATCAAGGCAATCCATACATATCTTTCTCACCATTTATAGCTGATACGTACAGAGCAATAGATTCCATTCCCTTGTGATAGAAATATCTAAGAAACTTTTCGCTGCTCGGAATTCGTTTCAGGCCAGGTGGGATCAGAATGTCAGGTTTGATGGCGTGGTCAAGGCGCGTCTTCACTGGCTGCCAGTTCTCTTATTGTCGTAACAAGGACTTATCCTCACAAACCTCCGTGACAGGAGCTTATTGTATTCTTGTGTTGTTTCGTGATGTTTTATTGTGAGAAGAATTGATATATCCCGCATTCGCTTTCACAATGGAAACTTCACTTCTTCCCACGGACAACGGGCAACAATCTCCGTTGTTACGCAAACTTTCATTCACAATCATTTTCAACAATTACATTTGACCTTCAATAATCAACTCTTCTTTGTTACACTTCCTTTCTTCAACACGTTGACCGTGTACACTCATCTATATAATCTACCCATTTCACGCTCCTTCCAGTCTTATTCATTCACCACAACCCACCACTACTCACATATCACATTCTACAATCCCTAGAGAACCTATATCAAACGCAGGTCGTACCTCTCACTATCGAAAACTCAGCTCCACTCAGACAACCTCATACAACCACACGTCAGCATGCCTTCCTCAGTTGCAAGTGCCCTGGCGCTACTCGCTCTTCTCACGACTCCAGCGATCGCGCATTCTTGGGTTGAACAGTTGACGGTCATCAACCCCAGTGGAAGTTTCACCGGTCAGCCAGGTTACGCTCGCAACAACACCCTGCGAACAGCTCCTGGCTTCACTGATCTTCTTATGGTCCATATCTTGCCCGGCCAGGGACAACCTTCGCTCGAGCAGAGAGACGCCCCGCCCTCAAACGACGTACAGAACGTTCAGCCTACCGATCCTATGTGCAAAAAGACTCAGCAAGCGCAATTTCAGTCCGCCGATAGTCCTAGGCTGAAGGCAGCCCCAGGAGATATGGTCGCTCTACGCTACGAAGAGAACGGCCATGTCACTCTTCCCGCCAACCAGCCTGGCAAGCCAGCCAACCGTGGCAATGTCTACATCTATGGAACGACCCAGCCAAAGAGCGATGACACTTTGCTCAACATCTTTGGGGTCTGGAATGCTGATGGTAGTGGGGGCGACAAGCGAGGCAAGCTTCTGGCAACCCAGCCTTTCGACGATGGCCAATGCTATCAGGTCAACGGGGGCACCATCTCTGCCTCACGTCAGAAAGAACACCCTCACCCTGCCAGCCAGGTTGGAGGAACCGACTTGTGGTGTCAGAATGATATCAAGATCCCAGCAGACGCTCCTTCCGGCAAGCCGTACACTCTGTACTGGGTGTGGGACTGGCCTACTCTTCCCAAGGTCGACCCTGGACTTCCCAACGGTAAAGCCGAGATCTACACTACCTGCATGGACGTCGACATCACTGGCACCAAAGCCACCCGCGACTTGGAGGACAGACAAGCACCAGCATCTGGCAGTGGCAGTGGCATCAGTAATTCGGCTATTCCAGCATATGTTAAGCAACTCAATGCCGCTCCTGCAGCCTCCGCGCCCGCATCTCCATCCAACCTCGCGGTCGCCCCTGTAGCTTCTTCGCCAGCTGCCGCACCTGTAGCCTCCTCGCCAGCTGCCGCCCCTGCAGCTTCTTCGCCAGCTGCCGCCCCTGTAGTTTCTTCGCCAGCTGCCGCACCTGTAGCCGCCTCGCCAGCTGCCGCCGCCCCTGTGGCCTCCTCGCCGGCTGCTGCCCCTGTAGCTGCTCCAGTCGCTGCGTCAGCACCTGCTGCCCCCGCACCAGCAGCCCCCGTTGCGCCATCCGTTGTCACAGTCACGGTGACCGCCTCAGCCGCCGCTCAAGCACCCGCACAGCCCACAACGATGGCCACCATGGTATCTCCCGCCGCCGCCAACCCGGCCCCTACCCCAGCCTCTCAAGCAGCTGCTGCACCACCCGCAAACTCGATGCCGCCAAGCTCGCTCCAGATCGCCCCACCAATCCTGTAAAAATCTCCTTTCCCACAAAACACGGACCGATGGCTGATCCGGAACATCCAGGTCCACACCCGCAGGCACTCTACCCACATTTACCGGAACCGCATCCGCAGTCATGCCTGCCACGATGTCGATGTCGATGCCAACCTATCCCATACCCGCGAACACATCGACACCCATGGCTGCTCCACAGTGCAACAAGTGCAAGAAGCAGAAGCGGAGCTTGATACTGGGAACTGCTGCTCGCTAGTCGACATGTGGTTGTATCACGCTGTTTTCCTTTTTCCCTCCTCTTGGATTTGGATAATCCATTCACACTCCTTTGACACCTATGGAACACGCTCATTGAGATTATGATACCCCTACGATATTATGATATTACTAGACTAGCATACATAAACATGCATTGCTTTCCACCAAAATCTTGTTCTCCATCGTGACTACATGATTCATCGTGCTGTATAATCGTAGACGTCTTCAACGTAATTCTAAATTTTCTTGATATACCCAGTGATGCGTCTACCCATGTCTCGCTAAGCGTCTTTGTACGACTGTTGCGTGATCAGACGTCGCAAGGGAAAGACTCTACATCTTGAGATATGTCTGTACCTTACCATAGTGGTTTTGACGAGCATACATACAAATTGTCGAAGCTTTTGAAAGAAAGAGGAAGGCGTGCTGAATTTCGGGGAGAGATTATAAACGGCTGGACCAAGGATTAGGTTGATTCGGCGACGACAATATGGACTCCACGTATAACGTAGGAAATGTTTCTAGCTCCTGTGCGGTCAAGATTGAGATCTCGTTGATAATGAGATGTGAGGCAGTTTGCACTCGCGTTTCATTGCAATATCCTTGCTAAAGTTGAGTCATTCATGTCGAGGGATCGGGATTGACTATCCCCACTTCTTACTGTAATTTCAGGAATATGAAGCCATTCCATAGCTTGCAGAAAATCGGTTACTCAACTGGCTGGTGATTTTCCTGGAATTGAACATAGCTACTTTAGCATAATGATCTTTGAGCTAAGTGTGTATACTGCAATGCACACCGCCCAGCTGCATGAAGCTACAAAGGTTGACTTATACTCACCATCTAAACGAGAGAGAAACTGTCTGGCTCAGGTTTGACAATGGTTTGGTGACGGCGTGGAGTATGGATGGATTGTATATTGTGGTTTGGCAATATATGCCACATCTGATCTACATTGGTCAGTATGAACGTAAAGTACTTGAATCGAATACACACGCTCAGAGACAGAGTTGCCGCTGCCGCTAAGATCTCGCTTATCTGATCTGCATCTAATCTCATCGACTCCAGGTCCTAGCGCGTTATCGCCAACGCCATCATGATTTCTGACATTCTACAACATATAGACACACTTTACGGTTGAGAACCCAATAACCCTTCAATTGATTGTAAGCTGAGGTTGCATGCTATCCCGTCTTTCAAGTCTAGCAGCTGTGCGACCAGTGTTATATGCGAGACCTTTTATTTTGCCTTTCTTTGTCCATTACCGGTCTCAGATCCCTCGAAGCATGCGTCCCTCCCTTGTAACGCCCGACATGTTCTTAGCGAAGGGAATGGCGACTGGCACTAAGCGCAAGGAGACTGGAATCATAGACACACCCATCAAGAAAGCAAAAGGTGAAGTCCCGGCTTACAAAAACTCAAAGCAAGAGGAGCAATATGGAATCGTCGACCGCCAATTCTACCCGCCAGAGATGACCAATCAACGATGCATGCAATATAAGTCCAACGAGATCGAGCGCCCGATAGAAACACTCGACAAAGCTCAGAAAGAGACCAAATTACGGCGTGACCGGACTCAAGTGAAAGATGCGGTTGTTCATTGGTTCAAATGCGATCTACGCATCACAGATAACAAGGCTCTCCATCTGGCGTCGGAAAAAGCGAAGAGCAAAGGTGTGCCACTGATATGTATACACATCATATCGCCGCAGGATTACAAAGCGCATATGACAAGCGCCGTGCGTGTGGATTTCGTACTCAGGACATTGGAGGTTCTCAAAGCGGATCTCGGAGCGCTGAATATACCCTTGCATGTCGAGACTGTGGAGAAGCGGAAAGCGATACCAAATCGGATCCTCGAGCTTTGTGAGAAGTGGGGCGCAAGTCACCTTTACACGAACATCGAGTACGAGGTAGATGAACTACGAAGGGAGGCTTTGATGACTAGAACGGGGATCGAAAGGGGCATTGCGATTGAAGCGGTTCCAGACACTTGTGTGGTTGCTGCTGGAGAGCTCTCAAGTGGTACTGGAAACCAGTATGCTGTTTATTCGCCCTGGTTCCGAGCATGGATCTCTTACCTCCACACGCATCCACACCATCTGACTTTGTTCCAACCTCCAGTCAAGAACCCTGAAAGTGCACGCAGCACATACAAGGAAATATTCGACAGCGCGATCCCCGAAGCACCAGCGAACAAGAGCCTTACCAATGAAGAGAAGAAGCGGTTTCGAAGCATGTGGCCACCAGGCGAGCATGAGGCGCTAGAACGATTAAGCAAATTCATCAGTATGAAAGTGGACAAGTATGCAGATACCAGGAACGTACCTGCAGCGAACAGCACAGCCGTTATCAGCGTCCACCTCGCCTCCGGCACGTTGAGTGCAAGAACAGCCGTGGCTGCGGCACAGGCCGCGAATAGCACGAAGAAACTCGACGGCGGCAACAAAGGCATAGTGGGGTGGATCTCAGAAGTGGCCTGGCGCGACTTCTACAAGCATGTGCTCGCTCACTGGCCTTACGTGTGCATGAACAAACCTTTCAAGCCGGAGTGTACCGATATCGAATGGGAATACAACGACGAGTTGTTCCAGAAATGGACCACGGGCCAAACGGGCTATCCCTTCGTCGACGCCGCCATGCGTCAGTTGAACCATACCGGCTACATGCACAACCGAGCACGTATGGTCGTCGCCTCCTTCCTCGCCAAAGACCTCCTCATCGACTGGCGCATGGGCGAGCGCTACTTCATGGAACACCTCATCGATGGCGATTTCGCCTCCAACAACGGCGGATGGGGGTTCTCCGCCAGCACGGGCGTGGATCCGCAGCCGTACTTTCGGATCTTCAATCCCTTGTTGCAGAGTGAGAAGTTCGATCCCGAGGGGGAATATATCCGGAAGTGGGTGCCGGAGTTGGCCAAGGTGGCGGGGAAGGCGATTCATGATCCGCATGGGAAGAAGGTTAGGGGGGTGGAGGGATATCCGAGGATGTGTGTGGATCATAAGGTGAGTAGGGAGAGGACGTTGGCGAGGTATAAGGAGGGATTGGGAAGGTCGACGGCGTGATGGATGTGGTTGTATGGGGAGTTGTCATCTGTTATGGGATATACCAACGCGCGAAGCACAATTTCCTTTATCAGGTACGAGCAACAGAAATGAAATGAAACGAAAGCAACAAACACAAATGTCCCGCCCGTATCTGTGACAAAACCAAGCAACCTCAAACGATCCCATCTCTTCATAGGCGAGCCTGCCCAGCTTCCGAACATGCGAACCTACTAGGTCCCAAATGTCATCCACCGTGCTTGTTTGTAATCTGTGGCCTTCGGATTTTTTCAACTTCCCATGGTGAAAGTGGGAGGTGAAGGGAGAGAGAGGATGATGATGCCGGCCGGTGGAGCGGCGGCTTCATACTGTCCTGCTCTCTTGTGTGGGGGCCAGGTGGGGGAGGGGGTGGGGGATAAGAGACAGAGAGGGGGGGAAGGGGGTTGTTGGGGAGGGGAAGGTACAGATGTAGGGATGTGAGGACGGAGACGTATTGTAAGGTGAATACGGGGCTGGGTACTCGATGTTGGCCTGCTCTCCTGCGTATTTCAAGTCCATCCTACCCTACCTCCATCCATCACACCTAATCCGCCATCTCACAAACCCACCCGTCCGATCTCATCCCCCTGCCCTGTCTGCACACAAATCAGCCCTCATCCTCATCCTCATCCCCCTCCCCAACACCCCAATCACACCTACCACACCCGCCCTTTCCCCTATCCCTCCTCCCCCATCTACCGCTGCGAACTCCCACTCCACACCCCCTTCACCAACCCATCCCGCTGCGCCAACCGATTCAAACTATCGTCCCCCTCGCCCATCGCGCGCACAAAGCCGCACAGCGCATACACTTGGTTTTCGCCCGTGTAGCGTCCGTTGTCGTCGACTTTGCCGACGGAGATCTGGACCGAGGCGTGGTCTTTGGCTTTCTGGATGGTGGGGGTGCGTTAGTGTTTTTGGACGGGGATTTGGGAATGGGATTGGGATGGGGGCGTACGATGATGCGGTTTGTTGCGCTGCATTTGCGGGGGACGTAGCTGTGTGGTTGGGGTATTGGTTAGCGTATGAGACTACTGGGGAAAGAGGGGGGTGGGGCATACAGGTCAACGAGCTCGCCTTTGTCGTTCTCCATGGTATGATGGCTGTCAAGGAGCGTGCTTGTGGTAGTATGTGTTTTCCATCCTTCGAAAGTTTGGGAAGGATATCATGTGCGGTCTCGCTTAGCGTCTTGGCAGGCCTAGCCCCATTGGACTCCAATCAATGATTCCATGCCTTACCCTCCGTCGTTGCTATGTCTTCTAAGTTACTATATCGGCATAGGTACATTCTTGAGTGCAAAGGTATCATAGTAAGGAAGTATCAATTAGTTACTTCATGCCGCAAAATCAACCCGGGCCTGAGTTGCCCAACAATTGTTCGTATCTTACAACAGGTGCTATCTTTCCTATTATCTTTACTTTCAAAATCAATTACTCTATGGTATCTGAAGTAAGATGTCCCGTCCATGTCCCATACCCTGTCACCAATTGAACCCTCCTCAACCTCTTTCGGAATCTACTCTCCCATTGGCCTACTGGCGAGCCATCTCCCAGTCTTTAGCGACCCTTCTTCTTCGAGACACCAAGACGCTCTACGTACCATCCAGTGTCTCATCCATCCATCTTGAAGTTGCGGGCCTTCATCATATCCTTTGTCTGCTTTTCTGAATTATGGTTACTTGTTTTGAAATGCACTATAGCAGATGCATACAAGAAGGAACGTGAAACGTACTATATATTGGGTGATATAATCCCCACAATCCCTGAGGCTTCAATCAACCATCTACCTATCAAGCAACCTCGGACCCTTCCTGCCTATGCCTCAAGTGATAGACGATCATATCACTATTAAGGTTGTCACGTAGCAATCTGACGATACTACGATGCACATGTTATACTGAAAAGATGCGAACTAAAGTGAAAAGAGCGTAGCTAGCTGCTGTCAGTGGAATTTACAAAGGCAAGGGCAGCCTATATTTGGAGAAAAGTGATTCATTAGGACCGACTGTGACGATAAGGGTATGTGGAATACGCCTCTGGTGGAGAGATAGAGGCGAGGCTGTAAGAGAGTTCGTTAGATAGATATGGATAATCAGGCGAAAAAGGTAGCACTAATTTATAAACATCTCTCATATCATCAAGGCTCTGCGATTGCAGTATTCCCCCTCTAATGTACAAGTATGGCAATGCCGCCATGGGTATCTATCCTTCATCCTGGGTATCGAACGCCGTAAGTCGCCCTTGCAAGGGCTGATGCTATCTTATGTACTGCATTCATGGGGTAGAAGCCTTCCCCTTCACATCACTCGACTCCTCGACAGCAGCATCCTTGCTCGCCTCGTCAGGGACCACGATCCTCACCCTCTTCCCTCCACTACCACTCCTCCCAGCAGCCGCCAAGCCCAACGGACCCCTTCCACCGTCATTGCTGAAGGTACGAGGCGCCCCCCCACCCGTCAATCCCCTAGCTCTCTGCGGAGCAGCAACATTTGGAGCTTTCCACTCATCTGTAGGGATCACGCCTGGCTTCGTCTCCTCACGCTTCTTCTCAAGCTTCCTGATGACCTCGTCCCTTCTAGCTCCAGGCATGCAATCGCACAGGCAGCCAACGGTGGGACATGCACCTTCACTCTCCTCCAACTCCCACCACACGCTAAGACACTGTACGTGTCCGCCATGCCCGCAAGCCTGACACCACGTCCATATGGCCTTCATTGCCGTAGGGCCTTCAAGTATTTGCGAGACTCCGTTGGAATCAGGACGTGAGATGGGTCCCTGATTCTGGCAGATAGGACAGTCACCGCATGGTCGATGGCATCGCTCGCAGATATCGCGTCGATCTCCTTTGCGAGCCTTATGACATGTTGTGCAAAATGGCCCTCCAGGCGTAATGCCATAGGTGCCGTACTCGGCAATTTCTGGGAAATCGGGATAAGCAAGTTGGCGAAGTTCGGCGGCTTCGACATAGAGTTCATGATCGATTAGCTGGCGGTGATAGTGGGAAACGATTGAAAGCGCGCGTTCGTAAGAGATTGAGTGGTAGAGCCAGCGACTAAGATGAAGAAGGAGATAAGTGGGCACTTGGGCGTCATATAGCTTGTGGGTGTGGTAGTCGATAAGCTGTTCAACGAGATAAGATGCGCTCCAGGGGCGCTCATTGTCTGGTCTCTCTCCGAGTGGTATGAAATCTGATAAGAGGTATTTGTGCGAAGCACTCGAAGGCTCCGCTTCTGTGTTCTCAATGAGCGGCTCAGCGGGACTAGTACTATCTTCCCAATCTTCTTTGTGAACAACGGGCTTCTCAGGACTGCTTGGTCGGTAGATTGTACTTAGATAAGCCGGTTTGGCATTTACATGTTTGCGCGTGGTATCATGTGCTTCGAATGGTGGTGTGAGAGAAAGTGATGGAGAGCGTAGCTGAGCTTCATCGTCGAACAACAACGCACTTCCTCCAGTCTCCGTGGTATCGTAGCTTTTGGATGCCTCAACAAGGTTCACTCGCTCGGGCGTTGATGGAATTCTCTGAGATACCGATTTACTCCCGAAAGAGCCCATGATGGATGGTTCATGATGAGAGCTATCCGTAGAGGTAGGAAAGAGCTGAAAGCTTTCATTCGAGTCATGACGATCAAATGCAGGAATGCTTGAACCTGGCCCGGTCAGTTGGATAGGGTCGTCGAGCCTAAGCAGCGGCCGCGGTGTAGCCCTATAATTACCCATTGCTGCTCGACGCTCGGCCATTTGGCGGTCCATGTCAATATACCCAGCATCTGGAGAAGGCCGTATCACGTCCTGGAGAGGTTGGCTGCTGTCCTTCGGGCTTGGCTGGGCGTCGTCTTGTTCAGCTGGCAGGTGATAATGACCCTTCTCCACATTTTCAGAAATATTCATGTTGGCGAGTTCTGATGTGGCTGCCATCGCCTTGATTGGCCGCTTGCTCCATTGACCATATGAGAGGGGCAAAGGATCGATGTTTGATGGTGTGAGGCCAACCTCAGCGAAACGGTCGGGGATTGGCCTAGCAAGAGGCGTTGTCATGTTAGAGGCAATTTCGTTTCCTCGCTGGCCTTCATGGTCTTGTGGCAAGACCGGTGTGCAAGGATTGTTTGAGGAGGCTCCCATCTCATCAGATGCAGACAACCGATCCTCTTGCTTGGTCGATTGCTGTGCGGAAGTCGTAAGCAGCCTCTGTTGGTAGCCGCATTCAGCCCGCCTGCCCAATTCTTTCTCTGTTACCTCTGCTAGAATCAACCAGCTTTGCGATAGTCTATATTTGGCCATTTGAGCTGCATGTTCCGCGTTGACTCTGAGTGCATCCCCAAGTATCAAATGTAGATCGCACTCGATGTCTTCTGTAGGCACTACAGGAATCTTGTAGTGACGCGCTAAGTACGTGAACGGCGTGCCTTCTTCGAGCAGGCCCTCAATGTAGCCAATGGCCGCAACTTGTGCGAAGTGGTGCATGTTGGATACACGGAGGCTTCGATCGAGGCTGGCTACAGGGCCGGTAAATGTAGCTGGTGGCGGTGTCCCGGTCGATGATCTTGTAGGCCTTAGAGAGGCGGATTGTTGTCGGTTCCGGGTCTTGAAAGAAGAATTTGAGAGACTTGGTTCTTCGGAGCTGCTCTGAACAGGGCTACTACCCGCCAGTCTTTCACCAGTGTTACTTCTACTGTGTTCCTGTTCATGCCAGTCCTCACGCACATCCGTTCGTCTACGTTCCCTCTTCTGTGAGAAATAAAGGATCTGACCATCTGCAGCAATGTCTAGTGTGTTTGGGTTCCGATAATCCATCTTCTTAGGTACTTCGCTGATGATGGTTTGCGTGAACATACCAGCTGTTCCAACTGACCATAGACGATCCTCGGAATGCCATAACAGAGCTGTTGCTGGAGTATCGTAACGATCGAGCGTCCGAAAAGGTACATATGGCTGACGAAAGTCCCAGATATGTATTCGAGGATCTTCCTCGTCGTATGAAGACGCCATCTGAGTGCATTGCCATCTTGAGGGACCTTGCTTATCGGACGACCAGCGTGGTGGACGCCAGCGTACATTGTGTATTGCTTGAGGTGCCCGAATTTCCCATATATGTTTTTTCCTACGATCTGAAGAAGAAAAGTCCCAAACCTTGATCTTTTTGTCTGCTCCACCACTGGCTATATGTTTTCCATCCGGATGCCAGTCTATTGAGTAGCAGCTTTTGGTTTCGTGAGCACTTATCCTAAGGAGTGGGATCTTGTCGTTTCGAAAGTCCCAGCGTTGAATCACCCCATTATCAGTGCCCAGAGCGAATTCCATACCATCTGCAGGGGACCATTTTATGTCTCTTATGCCCTCGCTATTACCTGAAAAAGTTCTACGGCTCTGGCAAGTCATGATGCTCTTGTCTCCAGCAAGATCCCGTAAGTCCCAAAGCCGAACTGTACCATCTTGACTCCCGGAGAGTATCAGTTGCCCTTTATAAGGATTGATTCCCAATTTATGCACTTGTCTGCTGTGCTCATGTAGGCGAGCTATTTCTATCCCACTTCGATTTATATCATATACCACAATCTGTCCACCAGCGGCAGCAGTCGCAATCGTGCTGCTATATTGTCCGTGGGACCATTTGACATCATTTACCCGCCACTGGCCTTTATGCTTCGCAGCAATAGCAGTCCCGGAGGTCTCGTGCGTGGCTGCATAGGCAATCGTACTTGTTCGCAGATTGACGTCTTCGGCGCAGTATCCGTCAGAGACTTGGATAGTCTTGAGGATGTTGTGGCCTGCTAAGACTGCATGGGTGTGGTCCGGAGAGATGTCAAGGGCGGCGATCGGGATACCAGTCTTGTGGGAGGAGCCCCTCGAAGAGCGTTGGCTAAGCTCGATGTCAGTATTTGTTTCCTGGCTTCCTTGGGGGACCTGGGGGACCTTTAGGAGTATGAACAACGAACGTAGGAGAGACCCGGATGCCCACCTAGCGCTTCTGTGCATGCTCATTGGGGAGTCTCTAAGATCGATGGGCCGATGCCCAGTAGGGTTGGACAGGCTAGAGCCATAGCCAAACGGCTGTGCGACGCGTGCGAGAGCATTTGCTACGAAACCTTGCCGTTGCGGAGGCAAAGGGGGAGCGGGAGGGGGAGGAGGAGCCTTGCCATCTCCGGCAAGGTGATTCGACATCAGAGATCAGGTCGACTCGGAGACGAGACTCATCATATAGAGTAGCCCGAGGGTCTCGCCATCTGGGACTATGTCAGCCACGGGGAAAGTAGCTGCATCGTCAAAGATCTCAAGCAGCTGCCCACCCGGCCTTGCAGGCGGGCTGGAGGTACCTAGATAACGAACCGCTGCCAGACCGCCTATTCGAGAAGGACTAGATGGGATGTCAACAAGGTGAAGGCAGCTGTCAAACCCGATAGTGCGGATTCCTTTGAGTACCACGACAACTGGCCGATGGGGGTTGCATGAGGCTATTGAACAGTCAACGCTTGGGGGCCCTTGGGAGGGGACTCTATTGGATGGGACTGCCGGGACGCCTTCGGCTCTGACTCTAGCTGGTCAGCCACCTCGAAGCTTAAGTTTTCCACTGCTTATAAGGTGCGTTGGAGTGCCTGATGCTGATACCAAAGGCTTGAGATTTGCTCCAAAGGCGGGAAGGATCGTGGATCTTGTGGACTGTGCGGGTCCCACCTTCCCTCGTTTCTTCAAAGAAATGTCACGATCCTGCTAGTCTCTAGTGAAGGCCGTTACCGTACCTGGAGTTGAAAGAGCTCACGCGACTGGAAAACTTCCTCTTCCTTCTCACTTTTTGCCACGATCACGTCCATCTCCCACTTCTCCATCTTCACCAGCATACATATCATGAGTCTATAGCAAGCTCCAATACAGCTTCAGTGGGGTGTTTAGGTGCTTCTATTCTTTCTACCTCCCTCGTTATCACCATGAACACTCACTTATCAACCATGGATAGACCATGGGTCTCCAACGAGACCGCTCAGAATATCCTGATTTATGTCCATTACTCGTATCCTATCGTTCTCCTTGTTTTGTTCCTTGCGGCCACTATAGCCCACGCAGTCATAACGGCCTCTGAGGATGAGGTCGCCCAAGCAGTACCCTCCCAGACCGGACCCGGGGGAAAGCCACTGCCACGGACCACCTCACCCAGGGTGAAGGAGAAGGGACAAGAGGTAACTGACTTCAGCCCATTGGTGAAGGTCTTCTTCACTTGGATCTCCGTTGCTGCTATTCTCACCTTCCTGGGGAATGCCATCCTAGCCATTGTACATGCCTTGGTGGAGAAAAACAATAATTGGTGGTGTGGGGAATCAGTTGTGGTACGTTGATTCGTGTGTGCCCCATCTGTCCTACTCATACTAAATTTTCGGGCTTAGATCTACATTGTGGGCTCATTCTTCGTTTACCTATTCTTTCTGATATCCATTCTTGATGCAAAGCCATCTCCGACCGTGGTTCACTTCTCTACATGGGTTACAGGGCTCTTCATGGAATTTGTGCTTCTTGGTACTTCCCTGGCAATCTATACCTCGAAACACCAGGAGCCCAAGGCAGGTGGCTGTGGTGATGGGCAGATTAGAAACGGTGTCACCACGTGGGAAGCAGTTGAATTCATATTCAATATTCTACGCATTCTATTTCTCCTTGCCCTGGTCTTTCTCTATGCCACGTTTGCCCTGCTCCGGTGGTCAAAGGTCCAAGCCAAGTATCATGGACAGAATGGAACTTCCGCTGAGACATCAAGACTTCTCAATGGCCATGGAATAGAGGATGGGATCACCAATGGGCAAGGGTACGGTAGTATTGCTTCAGATCCGGTGAAGCCAGATAAGGCAACCGCCGAGGATCCAGGATGGGCACGAAAGGACAAAATACCGACCAAGAGCTGGTGGGAATACCTGCGCGGCTATCGTCTTTTTCTTCCGTATCTTTGGCCTGCCAAGTCACCTCATTTGCAAGCCTCTGTTATGGTTTGTATTCTCCTTGTTGTCGCTCAGCGAGTGGTGAATGTCCTGGTTCCGTTCCAAGCGGGCAAAATTACGAACATCCTTTCGGGTGAGAGGGAAGCTAATCCAGGATTGCCATGGTTCCAAATCTGTCTATTCATCATCTATCGACTCCTGCAAGGATCAAGCGGGTTACTTAACGCCGCACGAGCATGCTTGTGGATCCCTATCGGTCAGTATTCTTACCGCGAGCTTTCAACTGCCTCCTTTGAGCATGTTCATTCGCTCAGCCTGGACTTCCATTTGGGCAAAAAGACCGGCGAGGTCATATCGGCCTTGAGTAAAGGGAACAGCATCAACAATTTCCTTGAACAACTAAGTTTTCAACTTGGCCCTATGCTTGTCGATCTAGTCGTTGCCTTCGGATACTTTCTTGTTGCCTTTGATGTCTACTATGCACTAGTCGTGGCTGTTGTCATGTGTGTCTACGTATACGCCACCGTTCGACTAGCGCAGTGGCGAGTGACTGTTCGAAGAGACATGGCTAACCTTGACCGACAGATGGACGCCGTGAAGTAAGATTACCCTAATGGGTAGCTCCAACACGGTAACTAACATTTTATAGGAACGATTCGCTAATATCGTACGAGAGCGTTAAATACTTCAATGCCGAGACGTACGAGTTCAATCGGTTCCGGCAAGCTGTCTGTGACTTCCAAAAACAGGAATACATCCTTCATATCTCCCTCAACATCATGAACATTGTCCAAAACCTGGTCTTCACCTTTGGACTCATGGTCACATGCTTTATCGCGGCTTACCAAGTCACAGCGGGTCAACGTCCGGTTGGTGATTTTGTTTCGCTATTGACATACATGGCCCAACTTCAAGCTCCACTCAACTTTTTCGGCACCTTCTATCGAAGCATCCAGATGGCGATGGTCAACTCTGAACGCCTGTTGGAGCTCTTCAAAGAGCGTCCAACAGTGGTCGACAAGCCGGATGTCAAGGAGCTGACCTCATGTGAGGGAGAAATACGATTTAACAATGTTGAATTCGCCTACGACCCTCGAAAACCTGCCTTGAACGGTTTGGATTTCACGTGTGCACCAGGAACCACTACAGCGCTTGTGGGGGAATCTGGTGGAGGTAAATCGACTGTTTTTCGACTACTCTTTCGCTTCTACAATCTGAGTGGAGGAAGCATACAGGTTGACGGACATGACGTGGAAGATATCTCCATTGATTCTTTGCGTCGCTGCATTGGTGTTGTGCCTCAGGACACAGTGCTTTTCAACGAAACTATCATGTACAATCTCAAGTACGCCAATCCTTCCGCCACTGACGAAGAGGTTTTCGAAGCTTGTCGTGCCGCTAGCATTCATGAAAAGATCGTGAACTTCCCAGACGGCTACAATGCTAAGGTTGGGGAGCGTGGTCTGAAGTTATCGGGTGGAGAAAAGCAGCGTGTTGCAATCGCGAGAGCGATTCTCAAGGATCCACGTATCATCCTTTTGGATGAGGCCACTGCAGCTCTTGATTCTGAGACGGAAGAGCACATCCAGTCTGCACTTGTAAAGCTTTCTCAAGGCCGCACCACCGTGGTCATCGCGCACCGCTTGTCAACGATCACCACCGCGGACCAAATCCTGGTGTTGCACGCCGGGAAAGTCGCGGAGAGTGGTACTCATGATCAGCTGTTGAAACTGCAAGGTCGTTATGCCAGCATGTGGCGCAAGCAAATACGAGCACAGGAAGCTGCGGAAGAAGCAAAGAGACTGTCAGATAAAGCAGAACGTCTTCGCAATGAAGCTCGTGGCGACGAAAGCTCAAGTCAGAGCGAAGATGAGACAAGCGGAGGGGATCAACCTGCGCGAATCTCCCGAGGAACGTGTATGTCCAGCCCCGAGGATGGCATCGGAGAATCTTCCATGCATGGCCATCCTTGATTCTCAACTACTCTTCAATATCGCTCGTGCACACATACATCATTCCTTGCGGCACATACCCAGTCTCGGAAATCGGACAAAAGCGAGCGAGGAGTTCTATGGCTTTAACGACGAAAATGATGCTACGGCTCATGGTGCGACGCTCTTCTATGAGAGCAACTTGGCTTCTTACTACTTAAATTACGTGAATATCAGCGGTGATCGATACAAGTCTTCGGCTTGTCTGTGCATATGGTGCTTTACGAAAGAGATTCACAGATGAGATTTATGCCTACAATGGCTGGTTGATGGCTCGATCTTCCAATGATGGAATGACAAAGCTTGATCGACGAGATCTTTCGGTGGCTATTGGCTTACTGAGAAGATATTCAATTCTTGTCGCATACTTTGACGACTGTTGTTAGCTTTACCCAGCTATTAGACTCACACAGATGAGATTTAAACCACATTTCCATGACCCTTGTAGATACTCGAGCTTATCGAGACATGACAGAACCTAGACCCTGCAATTTCAAGAGTAAGTCCGAGTAGTAAGCCTGCAGTCACTTTTCCTTAGACATTCCTCTGTAGTTTTGCAGAAGCGAAACGATCGAAGCTCGATCAGTCCCATGATACGAGGACTCGCTACGGCGTCTCAGATATCGAAGGCTGTTCGCTAGAATCCATAAGCGATGAGTACATGAGACAACATCGCCATCTACAACAAGTTTCACCAAGGCTCAATCTGTGTTCCCACTGCTCTCTCGTTCATGAACGGAAACCTTCCCCACAAACCATTCGTGGACTTCCAGATAGTTCAAATCCACCCAAATCCCGCATTCTACGTGAAAATGGGACTCCGAAAAGAATTCAGCAATAGCCAATAGATAAAGATCCAGTAGTATAGCAAAAGTAAATGGTCAATCAGCATCCAACTTACTCCACCTCACCTCACCCCTCAACAACAGGCGTAAACACCGACCTGTTTCCCCAACGAGAGAAAGTATACCACCTCATCTATATCATCTATATCCCTTCCCCACCCAACCTACCTCACCCGCACCTTTCTCTGTAAACGTCAGCGCCTGTGCTGCTTCAACGGATTGGAATCTCGCTTTCTTTCTTTATAGTGACGGCTTTAGTCCTTGTCCTTTTCGTCCTGGAGTTTTCTTTATGGCACGGAGGGGATTGTTGGGGCTTTGGTGAATTGACGGATTGGCGCGTTGGGTGCTTGATGGTTTGGATGGCGGCCTTTTTTGGGTGGTTGGGGTTGGTTTTGGGGAGGGGGATGGAGTGGGGGGTTTTGTTATGCGTTTGGGGTTGGGGTTGGGGTTGGGGTTGGATTGTGTGGTGGTGGTAGGGGTGGGCTTTTTGGAATGGTAGGTGGGAGGTGAGGAGGGGGATGGGAAGGGGTTTGGGGAGTAGTGGGTGGTGGGGATGCGGAGTGAGTAGGTGGTTTTCGTTGGGGCTGTGGCGATGGCTGTGGACGTGATGGCGGTGTAGAATTCTGCGGTGGTTTGATTGGTCATTGTGGTTGTGGTTGTGGGATGGAATGGGATGGTAGGGTTATGGAATTGGGAATGGAGGCATGGTAGCCTTCTGTTCTTGGGGATGGCTTGGGGATTCAATGAGAACTTTTGTCGCTTGAGAGACGAAGGGATGAAGACAAGCGTTGCCCGAAATTTTGTCAGGTCTTTCGGTTCGAGGCTTGAAGCGTGGCAGTCTTGGTTCTGTTGAAGGGGGTTCGTTATCTCGGTGATCTCTAGCGATTCCATCAAGGGTAATCAACAAAGATCCTCGAAACTTCATCCTTTGGACAAAGACAACAGCGAATGAAGACGGAACGGACAGAGAAACAAGCCAGATAGGGCAAGTTTGCAATACCCTCGCCGAAGGCTTCCGATTCTGATCAGGTCCTGGGAAAAGAGACTAGCGCTTTAAATATCAACATTTCAATCATTTTTGAGTCTCTGTTCGTTAGCACTCTTGGCTTTGCAGACAGCATATTCTCCGACTAGTAATAAGCAGAAGAATGCTATATCATGGATGCACAGATCGCTAAAGATTCAATAGAAAAAGCATCGAAAATCCCCAGCTGTCTTGTGGATTCGTAGATCCAAAGATCCAAATGGAAGCGGTGGTTGTCAAGAAGCTAGTGCGATAAAGACAGATGTTTTCCAACCTTCGAAGTCGATTTAGTGCATCTGGTCCAAGCACATTGACAAGCGAGCCACCTTCGCGACGGTACTACGCTAGCACGGCTAGGTATTGAAAGAACGTCGTGGCCGGTGTCCTCTCCAAAATTGTGGCTAGAAGCGGCGATGACTTGCGGGACGTGGGGGCAATGCTTGATAGTGGGGGCTTTTCGTTATCGCATCTCGGGATGCCTCGCTTTCCATCGGCCTGGCTCGAGACACTCGCAATTGACTTTCCAGAGCATGATGATAACGACGTTCAGATATGTAGAAGTACTAGAAGACCCTTCGTGGCGTCTCCAGACCTCTTCTTGATCTGGAGCAGACAGACCCAAACGCCTACCATTCAATGCTAGCCGTCCGACGACTGGGACCATGTTGAACCCACCGAAGGCCTCAAAGGTGCTTCATTGTGGCAACAACCCCTCTTTCTTCCTCTTCCAATGCCGTCGTCTCCATAGCCAGTCTGCAAGACGCGTCAGCACCGCCGTATCAACAGACCACGACGGCTTCTATACTCCCTCAGGGCCACCCACTCAGCCGGGTCTCTCACAACCCACGAGCCCCTTGTCCCTCTTGCCTTTCCCAACGCTTCTCAGATCCTACGCACTCACAGCACTATCGTCATATCCATTGCTCCTGGTGCCTTCCCTCCGTCTTCTCTCGTTCGTGGCTCACTCGCCATCTGCACTGCTGAATCCGGATCGGAATCCTCTATTGCACTGGCTGCTCAAGAAGACATTCTATGCTCAATTCTGTGCTGGAGAAAATGCAAAAGAAGTCCGAAGGACAGTGCAAGGCCTCAAGGAGATGGGATACAAAGGCGTAATCTTGGCATACGGAAAGGAGATTGTGCTCGAGAAAGGCGAAAAGGTTCAGAAATCGTTAGCCTTAACCTCAGAATTCTCGACTACAGGAAGTGACATTCAAACATGGAAGATGGGTACAATGAAGACGGTGGAGATGGCCGAGGAAGGCGATTTTATTGGTCTCAAGTTCTCAGGTGCAGGCCGGGATACCATGCGTCAACTTGCAGCCGAAGCGCCACCGGGCAAAGCAATTGAGGACGCAACGATTGAGATCTGTGATCTTGCAGATGCAAGAGGAGTTCGCCTGCTTTTCGACGCAGAGCAAGATGCTGTTCAGCGCGGCATCGATGCATGGACGCTCAGATTCCAAAGGCGCTATAATAACTCCACTGTTGGCAAAGCGACCGTGTACGGTACTTACCAAGCCTACCTCCGCTCAACACCCACGACGCTGGCACGTGACCTTGCGGTGGCTAAGCAAGAAGGCTTCACTCTGGGTGTGAAGCTAGTTAGAGGTGCTTATATGGCGAGCGACCCGCGACATCTATTCTGGAGCACCAAAGCAGAAACCGATGAAGTATACGATAGCATTATGGAAGGTTTGGTCCAAAGAAAATGGAACCATGTCCTCAGGCCAACGAGCAATGATGCTAGCGAGAGTGTGGCCGAAGTGGCCCTAGTCTTAGCAAGCCACAATCACGAATCGGTGAGGAAAGCCATGTTAATCCGAAAAGACCAGACAGACAGAGGCGCAGGCAAGATAGATATGGCCTACGGACAGTTGATGGGTATGGCCGACGAGGTGAGCTGCGAATTGGTGATGGCTGCGAAAGCTAGAGGAACGGTGGCGTTCGAGAAGATGGAGTGTGCTGGGCCCAAAGCATACAAATATCTTGTATGGGGCTCTGTTGGTGAGTGCCTGAAATACTTGATCAGGAGAGCCGAAGAGAATCGAGATGCAGTGACACGAGCCAAGGGAACCAGGATAGCTCTGATGACAGAGCTAAGTCGTAGGATTTGGGGCCAAGGCTCATAGAATGAGCCAGCAGCCAGCTTTTCAGTCTCAACATACACCTGTTGGTGGAAGTGAGAGTACAAGGCATGATTGGTCCCCTGGAGACCCCAGGTCTGTGCTTATACATTTTCGGTCTTCAAAAAGGTGGAAGCCATGGGAATATTGGAGGTTAGATTTAACTTTCAGTAAGACGACGCGATGTTTTTGGGTACTCTGGTGGTACGACGCTAGGAGCTTCGTGGCGTTTTATTACAAGCTAGAGGAGGTTGAATACGCGACAATTGTTCTCTCTGGTTCACTCGCTGCATCACTAATTGGGGCCCCCTGAGTCGCAAGCTCCTGGTCCAAAGCAGCGAGAAATTCATTGCCTTTGATCAAGCCAGTAGTACCCTTTTTGGGTCAAGCGTTCCAAGAGAGTTGCTTGCTTTCCGCGCAGGTGGTCCGATTGACCACAATCCACTATTCGCTGGGAGTCTCTCATGTGATTGCGCCTTCCAATCTATTCGTTGCGTGTCTTCGCATCACTTTCTTTCCATGAACATACTTGAGCATATCATCACGTTTGCACCATGTTCCCGGAAATATGGGAACCCATATGCCGGCCACACCCATTCACATACCAAGACCACTGTTGGTCACTCTGTTTTAGGGAAGATTCGGAGCTCCCAAAGGTGTCTCAAGATAACTCATCAAGCTGATCTCCTTGATTTCTCGCTCATCTCGTCAATTCATCAAGGAAGAAGAGATTCATATCGTGGAAAAAGCTTTGGAGGCACCTGGTGGCTGATTCGCAGTCCCATGGCTCTATCAACAAACTGAATTTTGAAGAGGGGAATCCTTAACAAGAGAAAGAGGTACGCCACGTTGAAAGAACGACATCTCATGAAACCCAAGTGAAGTCAGCCCCTGTTACTCATCAGGCACTGCATCACAAAAGCCTATTTGATCCACCTCTGCAGTGGACATTATGTCTTATATCTCGATCTCTAGACCTAACAGTTCAATCTCGATGGCAGGTGGTGACTTACTTACACCATGCATGGTAATCCCAAACTGTAACAGCGGTTGGGAGGGAAAAGATGCCACCATAATCTTCAGTCTGCCCCGTTCTGTTCGTAAGTCTTTGACAGGTACTATCATCATTGAGCCCCTCTAATGCTTGAACAGGATTGGGTATGACAACGAAGCTGGATCCCACGTATCTCGAACAAACCGATTCCCGTCCTGAAACTTGTTATCGGAATAGATCTACTCCAACGCCAACCTCGTATCTTCACGATTGGGGACTTGCAGAACAATGCAATGTGTGCACACTATCTGCTGTAAGATCAAATACACAATACTAATGATATAGGAGTACATTTTCTGAGAAGAACAACTCATCCAACACCAAGTCTTGAGCTCTGTACATCATCTATCCTCCCTCACCCAAGAACATTATTACAAGCAAGTGCGGCAAACCACCTACCAAACCAACCATCAGTACACAAAAGTCACCCAAGCCTCCCAAGACACCATGCCGTCCCAACGCATCATCAAAGCGTTCAAAAAAGCCGCCAAGCTCACGATCTTCGGCCCCTCTGTCGCCGCCATCCATGCTCTGCCTGTCGCTGCTGTTGAAAGATATGGATGGCTCAGCGAGAAGGAGCTCCACCGAGGTGTCAGGCAGCAATACGAAGGACCATTACATCGCTAACCTCTCAAACTGAGTGTCAGGTAATATGGAGTGTTCGGCTTTCGGGAACTAAGCATCGTCTTCACAGTCGAGGGTTCCGAATAGGGTGCTACCAAGTAAGAATGGACAATGAAAGGGGTATTCTTAATCAGCGTGATGGAGCCAGAAGCGATCACATGTCCACCGCATAATTGTCTTTACACCCCATGCCATGCGATCTCATGAATATTGTCATCCGTTGGCAGACTAGCCACGAACATATAGAAGCCAATATCACGTGCAGACCGAAGAGTCTCCACAGGGAATACTGAACGCTCTCACTCTGTCAGCATTGAATGACTGACAAGATACAGTAAGGTTAAAATACGTCTATTGGCACTGAAGATTGTGACCTCCTCACCGTGCTTTCAAAATGGTCTCGGATTGGCAGACAAGTTTTAGGAGGAAGACCGGCCTGTTATGGAACTCAAAACCACTGGTCAGGATGTACATACCGAGGAATTTTATGGCCTCGGAGGAAGGTGACTCTTACAATAGCTTGTAAAGGCTGAGAAACCGAAGGATTCGAACATCGGTTATCGCTTGTCGCTAATTATGATGCAAGGTAAGCACAGTTGAGATACAAGTGGCTCACCTATTCTAGAGGACATCTTGTTGCGAGAACGACAATGTATATAATGGAGGGTGGCGTGATTCTGAGACCACTCTTCCGATTAGCTCTCTCGCCCTCCGTCTTACACCAAACCAGGATTTGACGACATGCCTAGAGTCTACTCATTGTTAGCCTATCTCTGTCTTGTCCTTCCCATTCCCATAGTGTTGTCCGCGCCTGCAATAGCCAACGGTCTTCGACTTCCTCTACTGGTCAATCACAGCTCGGCGAGCAATTCTTCGATTTCGGAGGTTCAGCAGCCACGTCCTCAACCGTAAGTCTACAGCCCTCTACCGACTGTCTTCCTGAAACTAAATGTCTATCATAGCAGTATCTTCTGGATTCCAAACAGCAAATATGTCCTTAAATTGCAATTAGGCAAAGCCATTGATCCGTCTGCATTACAGAGACTGCTTATTGTGGCTAACGCATCAATCGCGGACGACATAGCGAGATATGGCCAAGACCATTATTCCAACCTGGACTATCTTCATCCCTTTGCATACGATCTAGGAGACAGTATAGAAATTTGGATCGTAAACTGTGTTCATCCCAATGGGTTCACTTGGGGTCAATTACAGACCATTGTTCGTGGGCTTTGGCTTTTCCAAGTCGAAGGCCAAAGATACGAGAGGTCTTTCTTTGATATACTCGACATCGAAGCAGTGCAAGGGGCGATCCGCGTTGGCTGGGGAACTCTTCACAAGCCTATGCCAAAGACCGTTCTCGAGTATCCTTCACCAGATTCGACAGCGAGTTCTAATAGTGAAGTGCGAGAAGCTGCTTGATCCGTTGCTACCTCAAGGTACATCGACCACACAGCAGGATTATTCAACATCTCTTGGAGTCGATGACGGGTGTTGACTGCTGGCGTTTCGTCCAGGCGATTCCAATCAAAGTTCAATTAACAAAACTGAAATTTCACAAGTCTGGCACGACCTTCAGCGTCAGCGCTGTGATGAGCCTTCTAGCTGCAGTAATCGTTGTCATCGCAGAGTCCATGGAAGGCTATGGTGCGAAGTCCCACTTTCCTGGACCTTCGAGTGGGTACGATGTAAGAGGTGGTGTTGACCTGCTAGGTTGGAAAAGAACCCCGATACCATGCATACCTTAAGGTACTTTATTGGTAGCAAGAGACTCCAACCAACAAAAGTAATAAAGTAAAGTACCTGAGGTGGGAGGTATTGAGGCCTTGGCGTCACGTGACCACTCGGAGGGTGCTCCGAGCAATCACACAAAACTTTCCGCATAAAGTATCCAACTTGTCTGAGCGCTGCGCTTATACGCAGTCATCTTCCTATCCCGTTGCGACAATAAACGATGCTGGGGAGTGGGCTCTGAGCGTTGGCGCCGTCACACGCATTGAGGACAGGACGGTGACCCACGCTGGGCGCCATCGGAGGTTTTGATTTAGCATGGTTCTATGGGCAGCGGCGATTTGATATTACCGTTCTTGGGGTCTTGATTCACGATCGGAATACGGTGTAGTCCCAGGCGTTTCAAACACCATCAATATACCCATATGATCATTTTAGCCACATCAATACTTCTGAATAGTCATCAGCACGAAAGAGAATGAGCATTATTGGGAGCCTCATATAGTTCTATAATGACAAACTCCCGAGGTCTATTCTACGCTCGATTTGTATGCGCGAATAGATTTGACCCCTGATGAATTGGAATCATCTCCCAATGCACCGTTCAAAGGATTTCTAATATTAAAGGCTCAGCCCCTCCGCCATTGCCTGTAATACCTGACACGTTCGGCTGCCAAACGTATGATATTGCTCGGCGCGTTTCACCGTTTTCTAGGGTCTTTGGGTCCCTGAACGGCCATGTCAGAAAGCTTGGAATCGCAGAACAACAGCTACCGACAATGGGCAGCACGGCGGTAACGGCCCACGAGTATTGGGGTTATTTGATCAGGCCAGATAAGAGCCCGACTCCAGTCTTCGAGCAACTGCTGTATGGGATTGCAAATTACATAGTACCTTCCCCCATCTTCCCAGCATCCTTGCTGCAGAGCAGGAAGACATTTTATAGCCGGGTACATGAGCTGACAGGCTACCTTCCAGAACCATCATATCGCACCCTGGGACACCAAGTGCCTTACGCCTGAAAAGCTCGCTGCCTTCTATCGCCTCGTCGGCGGCGACTACGACCCCCTTTTCCTCGACACCTCGCAAGCCTCTCTCTCCTTCATCTACCAATCTCTTGGCTGCTTCCATACTCTACAGCCGGACGGCGATCCCTATACCGCACCCACCCGTCCCGCCCTCACTCCTAAAGGTTTCGTACGATGGCAGACAGTCCAGCTACTACTGGAGCCAGAAGAGCATGTGCCATTTCTGCAAAACGCTGTGAAGAGATTTGATCTTACAAACCCGGCCGATGGGACTTCGTTTCCCAGTATACTGCCCAAGGAGGCTCTACCAAGTGAGTCATGTTCTCAGCTCAATATTGCCTCCAGTATGACCTGATCGTGTCTCGTACGACACTCTCCTTGTGAATATGCGCAGCGAACATGTTTTATGGCTCAGGTTTATGCCGTCAAGAGAACTTGCTGATCTCGAGCTCGTTTAGCCCAGCCAGATCCTGATGTTTCAGAATGGCATTCAGCCGTGGCAGAAAAGCTCATGCTGGAAGCCCAGGCCTCTGCTGCCAGGAACATGCCCCCAAGACCTCAGATGGCCCTGAGCGATATCGATTTATACAGCTCCAGGGACTCTTCTGTTGACTCTCACTCTGTCGCTGGTACTGACATGGCGGGCTATTTCGCTGGTCCTCGCCCTTCAGTCCGTTTTCCGCCTGACCCCCAAACTCGAGCCCCGTCGCAACCTCCGTTTTCAAACTTAAACGAAGCGCCCTGGTCTCCTGAGCGCCGACGTAGTAGCCTACTCCGTAATAGCCGTGGCTACCCAGCCTCTTGGCCTTACGGCCGGCCTACACCTACACCCGGTCCTCCTCCACTGCGAGACAATCACCATAGCCGGCCCCTTCATCACCAGAGAGCCGACAGCGACCTCTCCACCATCAGCACCTCAACTTCCGACACATCAAGCATAAAGGCCCGCTCCACATCTATATCACCAGTCCACTACCATGCTCAGCTTCACCGTCCCAGGTCTGCTGGCGCAAATGGTTACTTGACAGGTCTGCCTCCTCAGCGCCCTGTATCGCATCCACAGGGCTATCAAAGCCCCCGGCGGAATTCCTGTGGACCATCGGCAAGTGTACGGAACGTGAGATGGCAGGATATGGATGATATTTTTGACGGGCCAAGGTACGGCCCTCAAAGCGATGGGAGACCCGGAGGGGACGTGAGGTATGGGTATGGAAACAAGGGATCAGATGACATATCAAGGGGAAGACCGGCCAGAAGTGTAGGGCCCAATACTGGTGTGGGTGGGAGAAGGTATCCTGGAGGGGTGAGTTGGAGATAGCCTGGAGAGGAGGAGCCAGGCGTATGTTGTTGATTTAGCATCTAGGATATATACCCTTCTGGAATGACATATATCGTCATTTGAGGTGCCGGCGCGGAAAGGAGTATCTGTCTGGCATTTGAGCGTCGAGCATCCACAAAGTGGATGGGCAGGCATCATCTTCTCTCATTCCCGGGCGCATATAGAGCATAAATAGTTTACAGAGTACTTCTCAGATACCCTTGGAGATAGCAGATTTAAACCATAACATTTCAAAACTGTATGAATACGGTCCACGGGACGTTAACATGACTATGCGTTCGTAGTACCCGATTTCTTCTCTACGGCTGGTAAAATCGAAGACACTGATCGGATGTTTAGTGTCTCCGAGTAGACGGTGATGTATGTCTTCTATTACGAAAATATGCTGCACGAGGTTGGTTCATTGAGACATCACGTAGCAAGGTCACCTCTCGTAACGTTTCTTCCTAGTCACATCTCTACATGTTATATAGTCACATTCATCAGCATCCCATTCTTCATAGTCCATTTTCTTGAGTCCATTTTTCTCTAGTCCGCTGTATATATTTGCTATTCATTCAATCAGTCCTACTGCCCTGTCTCAGTTGAGCCTTAATTGTGTGACATTTCACGTCGTCATCGAAACGCTGCATTATGGTAGGAATCGAGTCAACCACGACCGCGAAAACGAAAACGAAAACGACAAAGTTGCCGTCTCGGAAGCAAGAAGCAGAAGAAACATTGCCATACTGGCTTATCAACGTCCCGAAGGACCAACAGCCAGCAAAATGCCCAGAATTCCTGCTCGATATCTCCGAGAGGAATGAAGCTATGATCAATGTTTCGCAAGCCGATTACCATGTACTGACATGGCCTGAGGTGCAGGAGCTCATCGGTAAGTGAAGAGCTACTTTTATATGACCGCTGTATTCTACCATGCTATGAGGGGAAGGCATGTTCCTTCAGCTTTCTGATCTTTACTACAAAATAGAGACCAACCAGATCGACAAATTTGGCCGTGCTCCACTTGATCATCGCAGGTATCTAGAATATATGTTCGGCCTCAAGAAGGAACATGGCTCGGTGATGGACTTTGTGAGGTATGAGAGGCTCAAGTGGACGGATATGAAGCCACGGGCAAAGGCTTTTGAGGATCCGGGTTCGTGACTTCTGGCTTCGCTTCTTGTGTTTCGTGATTCCGCTTTTGGTGCGGACGAGGACGCTCGATATCTCATCCTTATTCCAAAATGCCTATCTTGACGAATAAGAATCACTGACTGAAAGACGATTTCTCAATTAGCCGATCTCAAAATCCTCTACAACGATTGGCCGTACGGCATAGACCCCAAGATCGTGCACTTATGCGTCTGGACCAAATTCGACCTCGAAGACGATCCGAAGACGGGGGAGCTGATGCCCCAAATGAGAAGGCAGATTGATGAGTACGTCGACAGGACTTTCAAGTCTAGAGTGCCGGTAGAGAATGTGAGCGAGATCCAATTCATTTTGGTTTTACTCAATCTCTTGTATACGTATGGAGTCGATATTGACATACCTATTCTAAAGGTGATATGGTTCAAAAACTGGAGCTCGCTGAAGTCGATACACTCCATGGAGCATTTCCACGTTATGCTGCACGACCCAGATCCGGAATTCATCAGAGAAGTCACCAATGGGGACAGCGCAGTGAGCTCGCAGCTACCTAATTGAAAGGAGGGAATAGAGAGCTGGAAAGCATTGGTATTCTTGCCTGTCACGAGGAACGTTGATTTGGTTATGGTCATGGCAAAATATGGAGTTGCGATCCCTAGTGCTCTAAAAAAAGGGGCAATTTTCTAAGGAAGAGCAGATGCGCCTCCGGATTTCGTTCGTTGTGCTAACGGCGAGTAATCATATTTCTGTGAAAGGATGGCGTGCAACGTCTTTATTTGTTGTGGTATTATCACCACCGAAATTGCCATAATGCATAGAGTTTTATCAACTCAATGGCCCCCTGAGTAGTCCACCTTCGACAATTCAACCGGGAGCTTTGTGACGGGTTATATACTGAAGTCTAACAAGTGACATGGATGTGGTATAACATACAAAAACGTAGGCCACGGGCTCTCTTTCACTATTCTAGTGATCACCCTTTCATGCAAGATTTAGTAAACGTCACGCCACACTTGCTGCTGATGTTGGGTATTGTTATCTACAGCGAGATGATGGGAACATACACGCATGGTAGCTTTTTGAGACTATATGCATTTTGAGTCGCGGTATTTGGAATTTTATTTGGCTCGGAAATTTTAGCAGAAAACATTCGCCTCATAAGATAATATTTCCTAAGTTGTGACCAATCTGCTCTTGCTCACAGATGCTAACGACACTTAGAGCAGAGCTACTATCTATTTCAGGCTCGTCATCGCTCACTTCTTAGACTTTAGTTCGACTACAACGGCAACTTCAAATCTCAAAGATCTTCTCCACGGCCAAAGTAAAAGACGAACGCAAGATCATGACGAAGATATGGCGGTCTACGCGTGGGAAGTCTATGAAGGCGGTGCGTCTGCTGTAAAGATCAGATCGACGCGAAATTACATTAAGAGACTAATGGTTTGAGTATAGTCTCTGCAAGTGTTTGATGGAGTAAGCGTAGGGGATTTTATATTGACGAATATGGTAAGTATGATTTTTTGATATTGAGGTATTGATGAAGAGAAAGAGGCGTGGGAGCGCAGCTCTATACGGGTGATTGCATATCGATCAGGTGATTTTGTGCAAGCAATGTCATCAGATCCTTATCGGATTTGTGCCATTGGATCATATTAGGGGCTCCCTCTCTAAATTGTCGGTACTCGAGTGTCATGAAGCGCTCGGGCGTAGATATCATGAGATCGGGTTACCTTCATCGTCGATCTATCAGATCATCGACGCAGGCGGTGCTTTGGTCCTTGGCCTCTCCACCGGACTCTTCGTGGATCGGATCATGTAGATGCAGTGGCTATAAGCACAGAATAGAGATGATTTTCGGCAAACATTGAGAGAAAAAGATGTTGACTGGTTCAGCTACTGCCTAATCTGCATCTTCCTGCAAGACGATGAGATTTTTGAGGTAGGAAAACAACGATGAAAGAGAAATCTTAGAGTTTGCTGTAAACAATGACTGAGCTGGGCGGAGTGGAAGAGAGGGGCTATTGGGGATTTCCCAATGTTGTTGATTAAGAGCATGTGGACAACGTTCCGGCAGCGCTTCTTGGGACATAAGGGATGCTACGCTGCTTGAGCACATATGAAGTATGCTACCTTACACCGATGGCATTAGATGAAGCGTCTTTCTTGTTGCAGTAACTGACGAGGTTGTGTTTTATGTAGTGGTGTCATAACTTTGTTGTCCTCAACTGCCTCACCGCCAAGGTTTTGACACTCATGCCAGGCGCCAACCATATAGGCGCACACACGCAGCAGTACCTAATAGAGCCGCATATCATCTCGATACTCAATTGTTTTCAGTATAGAGTGTCTCATGTCGTCAAACGATATCAAGCGCGTATTATCGGACCGTTGTCACCTGAACGTCACTTCCTGACATCCCATCGGTCAGCTTTTTGGTCCGCTGCTCGGAAGCCTGAAATCGCCGAACCATTCTTGTTTCACAGCATCCGCCGAAGCATACTTGCTCTACCCTATACATAAGCCCTTCTGTCGATCTATGCCCTAATTCCTTGAGTCCTTGAGTAAGGCTCTTAGGCATTAGACCCTTTTCGACCTTTCATCTCCTCAACATGCCTCTCGGTCTCGGCCACCATGGCGAGAAACATGGAGAAAGTCGGCGCATGTCAGTAGGCTGTAAGTCTGCGACTTGACTTCGTGTAACTTCAATACACTAGGCCCACCGGTACCATCAAAGAACAAGCTGACGCTGTTGCTCTGTGTAGGGAAGTCCGCCGACGATGGACGGGGTGACCAGGCCCAAGGCGACGACGAAACAGGTCAGGAATTCAAGCCGCTGTTCTTGAATGAGAGTCTAACCCAGTCATAGTGGTGGAACCGGAACAAGGCAATGGTCTGTCAAGGTCTACCAGGAGTATTGACCAGGAAACATGGAGCACATACTGATCTGGGCCCACTTCACAGTGCTCTCCCACATCATATCCCAATTACGGCCAGGCGCGGACCTAAGCAAGGTGACGCTGCCGACATTCATACTGGAGCCCAAGTCGATGCTGGAAAGGATAACAAAGTAGGCTGTCTCGATGGAGGCAGAAATGTTGCCTAATACTCTTATACAGCTTCATGGCACATCCAGAAACCCTTCTTCCCATGCCGGATATCGACGACCCAATACAACGGTTCATCTCAGTTGTAAAATTCTATCTGAGTGGCTGGCACATCAAACCACCGTACGTTGGTTCACGTCGGATTTTGGCGGTCTAATTTGCATCCATAGCTAAATAACATTATAGCGGTGTGAAGAAACCACTGAATCCTATTCTCGGCGAAACTTTCACCTGCTACTGGGAGTACCCGGATCATACCCGAGGATACTATATATCTGAACAGACGTCCCACCACCCTCCAAAGTCGAGCTATTTCTACATGGCACCAGAACACAACATCAGAATAGATGGGACATTGAAACCAAGGAGCAAATTCTTGGGCAACTCTGCTGCGAGTATGATGGAAGGAATAGCTGTTCTCCGATTCACGAACAGGGGCCTATCGAGGGGTGGAGAAAAATAGTATGTGGCAATAGAGAAATTTGGAGCTAGTCGTGACTAACATATCCTACCAATTTAGCTTCGTCACACAGCCGAATATGTATGCTCGTGGAATTCTGTTTGGAAAAATGAAATACGAGCTTGGCGACCACAGCTTCGTTCGTTGTCCCGAATTGGGCCTTGTAGCAGATGTCGAGTTCAAGACCAAGGGCTATTTTGGCGGAACCTACAATGCCATCGGAGGCACCATTAAAAACGAAAAGACTGGGGAAGCTTTATTCGAGCTTTCTGGAATGTGGAGCGGAGAGATGGTCATGAAGGATCTCAAGGTATTATAGCAGACTCTCGGAAAGGCTCACCACTAATGCCCACACAGACTGGCCACAAGGAGGTCCTTTTCAACGCAGCAAAGTCAAACCACACACCACCGATTGTTCGCCCAATCGAGGAGCAAGATGAGCGTGAATCTCAGAGGCTGTGGCAATCAACAGTAAAGGCAATCAAGGAATCTAATCATACGGCAGCTACGGAAGAGAAGAGTAAGATTGAGGACAGGCAGAGGGATGAAACGTCGAAGAGGACAGACCAAGGAATTGAATGGCAGCCCAAGCTCTTTAGGAGGGTGCATGGTGGACCAGGTAGCCCAGAAGAAGGGGAAGAAGACCTTGATTGGATACTAAATGCTAACATGTAAGTGTAAGAGCCTGGATCATCAGGCAGCTGACTGACTTATGCAGTGATGGCGGATCACCCGAAGAGAAGATCAAGCAAATACTTGCAGTTGCCCCCATACTCATAGGCCAGTCCACAATCGAACAGTCGGGCGCGCTCCCACACCAGCCCGCACAGCAGCCCTCCTATCCTCAGTCTCACCCTCAGTCGGGACAGCAATACTCTACGAGTCCACCTCAGCGGCAGCCTGGAGGTCATGGCGACCTAATCAATTTTGGGCAGGCGGAGACCATCCCAGGCGGTGTAGTTCCCGAACGAGGGTCTTCGTTCCAGGAACAATACGTCCCACCTGGGTTGCAGCAACCGATGGTGCCCGGCGCACCTCTCCAACGAGTTGATACTGCGACGAATAATGTTGACGAATTCGTGGATGCTAAGCCTTGAGCCGTACAGATTTCACGAGAACGGCACACGAGGGTCACTTTGGGCTCAATGGGTTCTGAAATGAGCATGTACACCTTATGTCTTTTATGAAATGCATGTGTATGTATGCATCTTCAGCGGCAGCCTTCTACAATAGCCTCTCAAATTTTCGAAGTGTGCATTCCTATCGAGGCATTTGGCTCTCGGCTAGTATATGTTGACGATAATTCAATCTTCTACCTCATCGTCTAACCCCATTCTTTCCTTCCCTACAATCCGGACAGTACCACTTCCCAGCCGGCTCCGCCTTCACACCCACGCAATTCCAGTGAAACCATTCGTTGGGACAATCATCGTTATCACACGCCACCATGTTGCCATAACTTACACTATGACAGACGCAATATTTCTTATCGTCGCCCTCGTCCTGCTCCTCATCGCCCTCCATCTCGACATCTTCCTCTTCGCCATCGTTCATCACGCTATCCTCGTCGCCCGTGGAGGCGGGCGTGCCAGATTTCTTATGATGTCCACCACCGCGCCGTCGATTGGCTCCTTTCTTGGTGGGATTCAGGTGGCCGATCCGTTGGTGGGGAGGGCCTGTGCCGCGAGGTTTGGATTTGTGCGTAGTTCGCGTGGGACCGGCGGAGGACTGGCGGCTGATGTCGCCGCCTTTGGGCGTACCGGGCCCCAAGGAGGATTGCCGTAGACCGGACGATGTGGCTGGGATGGTGAGGTGGTGCGGGTTCAGGCGGCGGCGTTTTTGGGGATCGGTGGAGGGTGAGCGGTTGGTGACACCGGCGCGTGCGGGGTTGAGGTGGGAGGAGGCTGCGGAGGAGGAGGGGAGAGCGGTGGTTAGGGGGGATGGCTGCCGGCCTGATGCGGGCTGGCCGGCTAGGCGGGCGATGGCGCTGTTGGCGATGGTTGTTGAGGGGCCTGCGTTGCCTGAGAGGGGGTGCAGGGGGGTGGAGGCGCCGGTCGTGGAGGTGGAGAGGGGTGGGAGGCGGGTGCTGAGGCTGTTGTTGTTGAGGAGGGAGGGGAGTTGCGGGTCGGGTTGGATGGAGCCTTCGTTTTGGAGGTCGCGGATCTTGAAATCGAGGCGTTTGATCTGTCGGTCGAGCAGAAGGGCGGCTTTGTCGCTCAAGCTGATTTTTTCTTCTTGGATGGTCTGCGCTTTTTCGAAATTCGACATGGCTATGTTGCAGTAGTTTTGCTCTTTGGGGTTTGCCTGCCCGGCGCCGTTGTTCTTGAGGAACTTTTGGATACTGTTGTCGCGGGTTGCGATTACGTTGCGGCATTCTTGGACCATTCGATCTTTGGCTTGGATCTCCTCGAAGAGATGTTGGATTTCCGCTGGGAGGTTTGCAACTATATTTCTTAGCCACCGAAAAGGTGGATTTGGCGAAGGACAGTACTCACCATCTTGAACAAACTGCTCCAGTACCGAGGCGGCATCTTCGGCCATAGCCATTACAGTGATACTAGAGCAGAATGTATCTATCTATTTGAGATTTGTTTGTTCCGAAATTGATATAGGCCACGAAGTAGAGGCGAGTTTTTGGTTGATCTCGGAGAGTGTTCTGGAAGAGAAATCGACGACGATGAATGTATAGATACAATTATAAATGCTATGTTTTACAACGATGATATTTGCTCTTGTGGTATGATGGTGCCTGAAATTTCTACCAAGAAAATGATAGAAATGCCAATATGCTACCTTGTGCGCTTCTGTTCTGCTTAGAATACTCTGGGTAATCTGCTCGGCTGCTGTAGAATAGAGAACAGATTATGACACTTGAGAATTTTGGACGTTTGCTATAACACGATGATGCTGGCTGGATGGTTGCTTTCTTGTGGGACCGCGAATTTGATGATGTTATTATCGTTGTTGTCCCGTTAGGGTCCCAAAGATAGGTACTCGTCCACCGTCGTGAGGTATCTTCATGATCTGTAAGGCTGAAGGAGAGTCGAACTAGGATATTCTAGGTAAAGTCTGAAATATCTGGTACCGTACTGGTGAATGCGGGCCTGAGATCCTTCACCAATTCGTCTATGCGACAACATTGACTACATATCAACTATGCAAGGCAAGTGGACTTCCTCCACTACAGCTGTGCCCTGGAAGAGGGAAGCAGATTATTGGGAAGGCTAGCATCATGACAAAGATATCTGTGGCACAAAACTATGAACATCCACAACCAGGGACAACATCGACTCTTACGATTGATGAGAAAGTTCAGAGAGAGATCCGCAAGAATGGGATTCGACGGCCGAAAGGCTATACCGTATCGTACCATGCGAATCCGAAGATGGAGAAGATGCATTTTGGGCCGAACCATCCTATGAAACCATGGAGATTGACCCTGACGAACAAGATTGTCATGGCTTATGGCATGCACAACGCTATGGACCTATACGTACCCCGGGCTGCCACTACCCAGGAGCTCAAAGAATTCCACCGAGAGGACTACATCGATTTCCTACAAAGGTAGGGCCGCCATACGATGACGCCAACTACGTTATATTGCAGTACTGAATATACTGCAGGGTCACTCCCTCAGACAATACATGGGACCCAGAAACACAGACGTTTGCCTATAACACCGGAGACGACTGCCCCATATTCGATGGGCTCTACGAATACTGCTCTTCCTACGCTGGAGCATCACTCGACGCTGCGCGTAAGCTCACTAACCATCAATCCGACATTGCAATCAATTGGTCTGGGGGTCTTCACCACGCCAAGAAGACCGAAGCATCTGGCTTTTGCTACATCAACGACATTGTCATTGCCATACTCCAACTCCTACTTCACCACCCACGCGTACTCTATATCGATATTGATGTTCATCACGGCGATGGTGTCGAGCAAGCTTTCTGGTCCACCGACCGCGTCATGACACTCTCCTTCCATAAGTATGAAAGAGCTATCTTCTTTCCCGGTACTGGCGCTCTGGATGATACGGGACCTATCAATAACTCAAGCCCAGGTGCACACCATTCTCTCAACGTGCCGCTTCATGATGGTATACAGGACGACCAGTACATCAAGCTCTTTGAAGACATAGTGAGACCCTGTGTGCGAACCTATCAGCCAACTGCTATTGTACTCCAATGTGGCGCAGACTCGCTCGGAGGAGACCGACTTGGCTGCTTCAATGTAAGCGTCAAGGCCCACGGTGCCTGCGTGGCCTTTGTCAAGACATTCCATTTGCCGCTCCTTATCCTTGGGGGTGGAGGCTATACCGCACGAAATGTTGCCAAAGCCTGGGCCTACGAGACGAGCCTCTGCATCGGCGCTGAGGTACATCCCACTTTACCTGCACACACCCCGTTGCTGGAGCATTTCGGCACTGAAAACACCTTGTTTCCTGATCTGTCTCGTGGGGGAAGATATGAAAACAAGAACGATAGAGTCTACTTGGAGAGTGTTGTGATGGGGATCCAGGAACAGCTACGCTACCTACAGGGAGCTCCTAGCGTGCAGATGCAGTACATTCCACCAGATCTTGGGCCTTTCAGAGATGATCTAGAGAGGGAGGTCTTGTCGGAAAGGAGAAGACGATAAGAGAACCATAATGAAGGATGTCAACACATTTTGCAAAGTCATACTCTAGGACTTCTTAGCTGGCAGAGTTCCTGCAGGAGATGCCGCAATCGAGTTCCTATCAAAGTCTTGAACGCGGCAGCAAACAACCATATACCCACAATTTTTCAACTTCCCAGGTACCACCGTACCAGTGGCCAATAGCCGATAAGCGGTCTAGCTCGGCTATCCCGCAGCATTGGCCAAGTAGATACCGGCTTTGGTCATGCACATAGGATACTTCGAGCGCAGAGTTGAACGGGGTTGGCACATTCCAGCCGATGTCTCCGAATATGGTCATCATGCTTTGGACTCGCTTCTATTAGAGATTTAGCTCGATCCGTGAGCGCCAGAGCGCAAGTTGTTTTTCATACACGCTATTGAGTCGCGCTAAAACCGAGCATATTGATCGTGTCAACTCCGTGATGTTACAAGAACCGCAATACGAATTGTGGAGCGCAGAAACCAGCGCCGAGTCACCAATCAAGACTAGGCTTCTCTAACAGCAATGAGAGACCTTAGGTCAGAGTACTGTTATCCTTTCAAGTGGTGCTTGATGAGGCTATCGACCTTTGGACCGTCTCTTCCGAAGTCGCTCTTCTGCACCGGACTCTTGTCATGAGTCGCAAGGTATTTTGGAAACCAGGTCTAACATATCAAAGCATTCGGAATTGCTCAGACAGTGACTACAAATCGGAGGCATGTCGACGATGGGCGCGATGTCCTGCTCATAGCCTTGCCACTAGATTCTCAAAATGTCCATCGACGCAACCGGTCGACTTGTACCCTTAGGGACTTGTGGCAAAATTGGCAAGCACGCCATTGAAGGTAATAATGAGGGCTGAGATCGAATTTGATGAGGCACATAATGTCGTCTCTGGAACATTAGACATCATTGCCGTGGCCATGAAAGGCAAATGATGGCATGACAGCGGCAGCATTACAAGAAGTAAATGGACATGAGTGGTGATCTTTAAGGTGTTGCTCTTCAATGAATTGATAACGACATGTGGGTTTATGGAGAATGAAAATGTCATATGTGGGCGGGTCATCCAGCTGGGATAGCAGCAACTGACCGTCGACTCCATTCCTTGCTCATGGCCAACAGTATTCAACGTAACGGATCCAGGCTACTATTGGAAATCCTGACCACATGGTACCACATAGCGCCCAGAAGACACGAGGCTCAACTACCGCCTACTCTCGCTAACCTGAATGTACTTGGCCCAACCCCACCGTTGCGCAGAGAGCACTTGTGGAATAGTCATACGTAAGCTCATCCATGATGCATTGATTTGTACTGCTGGTCTCGATTACCGCAACAATGGAGAGTGGGAGAAGATCTCGCATCCCACGCCCATCCATTAGCGCTAGCCGCATGATTCGTTCGAATAGCAGCAAGGTTTTCAGACATCCCCAATGGACATCGAACGCTACTCCCATACCAGCTTTTTATGTTTTACACTGGGCGAGGCCAGAATCATTTGAGCTCTTATGTGCGGCGAGTTAAGCTGAAGACTCGTTATCGCGATGACTACTACGCATTCATATGTTTGGTTGGTATAGCTTCTGCTGCTTAAGGCTCAATGTTTCATCACTATCACAACATCCAGGCTTCTACCATTGCCATGTTTGAAGTATAATGGCCGCGGATCTCCTGTGCATTCTCATTGCTCGGTAATCTAGTATCCTTGTGAGATTTATTCTTGGGACTTCGTCGTTACCAGATACCCGCCAGTTTCCTCTATCCCCTTCTACGCTCGTTTGCCCACGTTGTACTAGGTCTTGATGTGTAACAGCTCAGCCCTCGGCGTCTATACGGACTACCGCCTTCAGCACAACATTTTTGCTGCTGCATCACCCGTCTTAGACAATCGTCCAGAAAACTAAACCTGCAGATTTCATCAGCTTCCACCCACGTTCTAGACTTCTGAGAACGTCGCCTCACGTGGAACCATACGGGGAATGCCTTACCTACGGGAAATCGACCCAGTGCATCTAAAGAATTTCGATCCCAAAACGTTTTACCCAGCCCTTGCTCCCCGAAATGACTCTCTGTCCATCTACCCATCTTCCTCGGTCTCACAAGTCGTACGCGTCCCTCGACCGTCGCTCACACCATCGTACGTCATTCCATACCCCAGCCTCAAGCTTGTACACAACAATACGAGCAGGATTACTCACATGATAGATATAGGAACTCATGGATACAGATGCAACGCAAACGCACCCGGATCCGTATCTGGACCATCTCGATATGTTTCGTGGCCGTTCTTGCGATAATAGTGGCTCTTTTTGCGTGGCTTGGAGCCCACGATTGGTTCAAGGGGACCAGCAGTAATGCTGGCGGCGGCGAATGAACTTCGTTGCGGGATGGGGTTTCGGAATTTCGGACGGACTGGGTGATTGAGACTTATACCCTAGAGCGGAGGCCGCTGGATGGCCTGGCTGCCTGGCCTAGAGCACTTTTCGGACGGCGTTGGACATAGACGGCGTGGGGAGTTGGCATTCAGTCTTATAGCGATGCATGTTGACCTAAGCAAGGGGTATAATGGAGTAATGGCATGATCATAGCATTGATCTACGAGATCTTTCTACTATCTACATACAAGAATATGAAATGATCATCTTGGATGGCAGTTGAAACGGGGCCTTCCTTTCTATAGGACTTCTCTGAAGACTATGGAAGTCGATCTTTAGATACACCAAACACGATGGTCGGTGTCGGGCCTCTCCACATCAACGGGCAACGATCCCTCACAACCCGATGATCCCAAAGAGAAAAAAAAGCATCAATATCTCTTCCTCGAAGGCTCCGGACTAGGACTCTTAGTCATGCTCCTCTCATCCCTCCCCCGCTCCCTCAACCACTTCTTCGTGCCCAACTCTAGCTCCCGATCCAACTCCGCACTCGGCTCCTTCCGATGTATGAAATTGCAGAACCCGCCCCGGACGCACCCTTCCCCGCTATTCAGCCTGCAACACGCTTCTCGGAAATCGGTGACGGGCGAGAGTTCGCAGTAGATTGGTCGTGCGGCGTACCAGCGCGAGTTGAGGGCGTCGCAGGCTTTTTGGGCGGAGTCTTCGTATTTGAAGCGCGCGTAGACATTGCCGATGAGATCTATTTAGGGGAAAGTCACACACACCATGTCAGCGCTCCTGTGCCCCCATACACCCCATTCCCAACACCAACAACACAATTTTGAGAAAACGGTAGAAAAATAAACCTACGATCATTATTATTATCGCACACCACCACCTCCTCCGGCTCGCCATACTTGCACATCTCGCACCAAAAGTCCTCGTAGAAGGCGTCGAAGTGGTTCTGCAGCTGGCTCGCGTTCATCTTGTTCTTGGGGTCGTAGGCCGGGTTCTGGTAGAGGTTGGGGAGGAGGATGGTCTGGGAGTAGGAGGGCTTGACGTGCTTGCGCGAGCAGCGGTCGCCGTGGCGGCAGGCGCCGATTTTGTAGTAGAAGGAGCAGTTGACTTTGTCTTGTTCGGTGCCGAAGATGGAGGCGAGATAGCTGGGGGGAGGTTGGGTTAGTGGGTGTTTGAGAACGGGCAGGGTTGGGGGAGTGCGTACTTGGCCATTTAGAGAAGGTTCTGAGGGGTTTAGAGGGGGGGAGGGTTGATCCTATCTCGTGAGTCGTGACTAGCAAACGTGGAGAGTGTTATGTGTAGCGTTCATTGCTAAAATTTGGACCTAAGCTTGAAGCTCTACAAAATGCTAGCGCAGCTGTTTAGCGCCGTAGGGCGCGCTTACAAAGCACTGCCAAGAGATCTCGGCTATCTTTCTCGACACTTCCGTCTCCTTTTCACGTACTTATCAAGTCAAACAGTTTGAATTTCATTTTCTGTTGGAATATGCAGTCCACATAATTAAACATCCGCTTTTATGCCTCCTCTAACAGCGACGATGTCCTACGCCTCGTGATAGGGTCTTGGCCATCATACGGCTCCCTAATGCGTTGTTGTGCTAATAGGTGAAGCGGTCTCAATGTTTAAGGTCGAGAGGTAGCGAGTGCACTGTCAATGATCTAGATCTTGCAGTGGGACTACTGGTGCATATGACGCTGGCGACGTTGTTGTTACCTATGGATGGAGACAGGGTTGATACTTTGTTGTGGTATTGAGTTGCTCTCGAACATGGTTTGGCTTTGTATAGTGCCTAGCATACAGGCGCAGCTTACCCATGAGATCGTACTTGATGGGATCATTATACATTAGCTTGCTCATGGAAGGTGGGCATCATAACTCTGTGCTCAATAAAGTGAAATATGCTCAGATGCTACAATGAACATCAGTTGTCCTTCATTAGGCATACTCACACTACTCCCCATTTCACAGCTCTCCGTGTTCTGCCGTTACCGGATCCATCTTCTCACTCAAGGCAGTGACGGGAGCCAGCTTCAACTTTGCAGCGACAACGCCACCGGGCCATTGTTCACTCCATGTCACCATCAGCTCCCCCTCTTTTACTTTCGAGGCCCATAGGTGGGGATACATGCAGTACATAATGGTGTCCTTGTGCTTCACACCAGTGGCCTGGCAAACTGTCTGAGTCTCCCAGGGTCCCTCCAGAGAAGCCGACGCACCAATGACAACCTTACTATCGACCCAACCGTTGTTGCCAACGAACACAAACGGTCTGGAAGGACCGAAGAGCTTGGACCGGAATACCATGCCAGCCTGCATCTGCTCGAACACGGGCACCGCCTCGTCCGGGTTGCTGACATATTCTTCGCCGTTCCAGTAGGTGTAGTGATGTGCGTGTTCGAGTTGGTCTTTGTGGACGCGAGCCAGAACGATGTTGTTCCCAGGACGATCCCCGTGATCGAAATTGCCGTATAAGTAGATGAAAGATCCGTCAGCAATGGTGGAGAAGGTACCAACGCGTGGTTTATCTGGTCCAAATTTCACATCACCTAAGCGGTGCACACTAAGCTTGCCACGCAACATTGGAGTGATTTTAGCGATGCCAGTGCCTAGATAAATTCCAAATTAATATCCACTTGCTGAAGGATAGATGTGAGACATGATGTTATTTGGAAAGAGGGTTCTCCGGTAAAGGAGTGATAGAGAGGTTCAAGGAGGCGGCACAACTCACCAATATACTCCATGACCTGATTCCTCTCAATACTCTTGTCATACCAGACACGACCAGTACCATCATCCATCTCGACAACTCCACCAAACATCCACAGGCATACGCGCCCGCCTTCGGCTGCCTTCTCGAACTTCTTCTCCTCTTCAGTCAACGGGACAAATAATTTCACCATCCCATTCTCTTCAGACTCGAGATAATTGGTACGCCGAGGGTACGCGGGAAGCGGTACATGCGCGACTGTGTTGTTAGCAACCCCAACAAAGTCGCCTTTACTGTTCTTGCAGAAAGTGTCGCCAAAGATGACATAATGCTCGCCGAAGAGATCAAATGGCCGTCCGATATCGCGTGAGTGCTCAATGTTGCTCATTTCGTGGAGGTATCCCTCGATCGTGACCTCTTCGACGACAGGAGGATAGGCAGCATAGCCATGAGAGCTAGCATGTTTGGCGATCGCTCCATTGACAGAACCCGTGACCTTCTCCGTCTGCTGTCATCAATATATGCTCTCGCCGAAAGAAGGCAGGATGAGCCTTCATTTGACTTACAAGGCCTTTGAGTATGTTCTGCATGTTCAACTTGTAGTAGAATCAGACTGCCAAATATATGTAGTTGTAGGAACAACGCTTCATACACAGCACCACATCCCCGAGTGCTGAAACGACCAGAAGAAGTCTTTACCGTAGACTAAGCCCACGAGGTTTTCCTTGAAGACACACCTCAGAGGTGACAAAGTGAGTCGATCGTGGTGATCGAAGCCTGCAATTCAGAGGTTAGTTTGAGCACGTCCAAAGACAGACAAACATCAGGCTTGCACTCTTGAACACCAAATTGTTGAAACGTTACAATCACATACTCTTGACACTGTAACAGAATCGAAAGATGAGACGATCGTGCTCAGCTATTTGATGATGATGGAAGAGGAAGGAAGGAGGTAGGCGATTAGATTACCAGAAGGGAGGAGTCAACATCAACATTGTTGGTGGCTCTAAGAGTGAAGTAGATGTTTTCCAACTTCCTAATCTTCCAGTCGCATGCCTTCGCCATTAGTTGCACTTGATAGTGATTTAACCCTCAGTACCACGGCAATGCTTCAAAAATGTTGATCTGGGTGTTGAAAGGAACAAGGGATTCTACCATTCTTCAGCGCGAGGTATTGAGGAACGCTTCAACAGACTACATCTGCCATGGGTGGTGAGTCAAGAAGGCATCACTGCAGAGGAATCCCCTAAGGCAAGATCGTGATGTGAACAAGTATGCTCCCTTGAGAATCATGGAGCTTCTCGTTGAAGCTGCCTGAATCCCTGCTCCAGATCTTCCCTCAAGTCCTCCCAGTTCTCTAACCCCACACTCACCCTTAGTAGTCTCGTATCAACCGTCTTGTCGCTCATAGCCCGCCATTCAATCAGGCTCTCCACACCTCCCAAACTCGTCGCATGATGGAATAATATAAGCTTACTCGGCAACCTCCTTGCCAAAGCCTCCGACTTCATCGTAACCGCGAAAACTGGCCCGAACCCATTCGGCATCTGCTTCTTCAGCCAATCTGTACTCTCATGCTGCAGAGATGCGTGGTGAACCTTCTCCACCGTCCCTGCGACACCACTCCCTTTTTTCAACCTTGCAAGCGAGTCGAGCCATTGGACGAGGTGAGCGCAATTACTGCTTTGGCGCGATACTCTAACTTCCAACGTCCGAAGACTCCTCACGCCAAGCCATCCTTCAAGACTACCCATCACGCTGCCGAGGAAGGTTCGCTCGTTTCGCAAACCCTCTATCCATCCTTTATTCCGCGTAGCGAGAACACCGCAGAGCATGTCTGAATGTCCGCCTAGGTATTTTGTACCAGAGTGTATCACGACATCCGCACCCCATACGAATGGATCCTGTAATCCAGGTGGACCAAGTGTAGCGTCAACGAGTAGCCATGCTCCCCGTCGATGAGCCTTTCCGGCAAATTTCTCTATAGAGTATGCCTCCCCTGTTGGGTTGATTGGGGTTTCCAGGTGTATGACATCGCCTTCGCCCAAGTCTTCTTCAGCACAATCAAGCGGTATGACTTTCGCGCCCGTAAGCTTTCTGTGTAGACCAAGGACCCCATGGGAGCCGTGGTAGCCGTCACCAATGCTTATGCGTTTGGGGTTCAGGTAAACGTAGAGAGCATGCAGGGCTGAGAGGCCGCTGGAGTAGGTGAGACAAGGGGCGTTCAGGAGCGGGCTTAGGAGGGTTTCTAGGCGCGTGGAGCTTGGCGCCGTTTCACGGGAGTAGATATGCGCGTCGATTGGGACAGCGTCCTATTCAGAGTGTTAGATGGAGGTACGGCTCAGAAGGAGGAAGGACCTGCGTTCAAGGACAAAGAAAGTGGGAATGCTGACAGTAACTTCCTTCGCAGGTACTAAGTCATCAGGATCTGACGAATAGCGGAAGGTTGTAGAGACGTGGAGGGCAGGAGATACATCGGTAGTGCGGTTGAGCCGGTCGTCTGCGTGAATGGCGAGGGTTGAAGCATGGTGGTGCTGGAGAGACAGGTTAGACACTGTATTGATGTCGCTGTGACTGACAGCCGTCACACCATTAGTGGAAGGAGACATGTTGGTCTTATAATGCGTTGCACAGGGAATCATCGAGCTGGAGAGAGTATGGATCAACCGACGTCGGCCTATGCCATGGGCCGAGGAACAGCCGAGCCAATGAAAGTCATTCTTGGTCCTTCTTGCCGAGGAGGATAATGATCCGTGTGATATGATTGTACAAGGCACATGGTGCTCGCAGAATCATGCTATGCAGATAGGGAGGAGATGCCTCCACCATGGGTAGAGCTTCTCCCCACGTGCCCTTCAACAAAGCCTAGTCGTTATTCCCCGTATACTTTCGTAAAGATGCCATCCTCGACATCTTATGTACCGAAGCGGGCAGTGTTTCTCCAAATCTGTCTCTGTCTAGAGAAGGGTTAATGAGAACAGAGCGCAGGCTTGCAGGAGCATACCTTGTTCATCATCAAATGCTATCATAACATCATCATGTTCGCTCGGATACCCAGGCGCGTCCAAACATACAAACTCTCTGCTTTGGTCTTCTCGCCCTTTCGGCAAAGCAAATTTGGCATCTACGATACGTAAGTAGAACAATCCTGTCTTGCTGAAGGTCTCGAACATGTCGGTGAACCTCAAGGCAAAATTCATACAGCTTCCGTGACTAAAGTCTTTGAAGAATGCAACCAGTTGGACTGTCTTATCCTGTTGAATGACCTGTAGCCGTATAGAGCTGGCTTCCCAGCGTTTGGAGATTGGTACCACCATGCGTCTGCGGGAGATGGCAAAGCTACTCACAACTTTGTCGAATAGTACCGAGAAGCCTGTGACCATCGTCTGGAAGTTGTGCGAGTCCGACATGGAGTTAAAATGGTAGGTTCTCACTGTCGAAGAGGTGAGCATCTCTTTCAGTGTATCGCAAATTAGATCAAGGTCTTCCTTCGTCACCCTATCTTCCGCTATGGACCAGATCATATCAGATTGTGGAGGCCGCAAGAGCTTGATCTTGTTCGGATGATCAACGCTGAGGCTCAGCTGCAATTCCCCAGGTGCGAGATGGATCCGATCGTTGAATGTACCGTGGTCACAATCGACCAAGAGCCGCATATGCTTTGATCTTAATGTCGGAAGTGTTTGGTGCCCGTGGGGCGGCGGCCCCCTATTGACCACTCGAAGCCTGGTCCAGGGAAGCTCGCTGGTAAGGGTAGTGGACAAACCCTGTTTAGTGGCAATCGATTCGATGGCTAGACGCTGTATCTTCAGTGAAGCAGAAAGATGGTCTTCCTTCGTTATGGAGGTCCCACCAAGGACGTGGCGGAATACGTCGAGATCCTCTGCTTCACGGAAGGTAAGAGATAACCGGATGGAGGATGGGAGTATCCTCAACTCAAGTCTAGAGCCATCTTTGCTTCGATGGATGCTAGATAGTATTGGGTATTCTCTACCTAAGTCGTAGTTCACACTGCTTAACGATTTCAGGCTGGGAGGAGTGATCACTGCTAATCGATAGCCGCTATGGATTTCGTGTTGGCTAGTACCGTCTATTTTGACGCTGTTCTTTCCAAAAACCCTCAGCCTGCACTCCTTGACGGCTTCAGATGGAAATTGGACAGCATCGTCGCATTGAAATCTCGCTAGGATACGCTCGAAAACAAGCTCTTCATCTTTGCGAGCCAGGAATCGCTTGCGAGTCCTTTGTGTATAATCGCAGATTCCCCAGAGGATCTTGAATTCTTTCTCGGAGAATAGAACCTTTAGGTCAAAGTCATTAGACAGCTTGACCGTCATTTCGTGCGACGTGATCTCCCACTTTATCCTCCTCCATGTCAATCCGCCTGGATTATCATCCGAAACCACAAGGCTAATCTGGCTGTCTTGACTGGTGATGGCGACCTCAACGCCCCATTCATTTCGATCGCGCAAAACTGTTAAAAGGCAAGGCATTTGCAAGTCTCGCCTGCCTGTGTCAGTATACATGATTTCGCATTCGACAAACATCCTAGCAAAGCTGAAATGGTTTCTAGTGTCTCCAATCAATATAGGAAAGAATGATCTTGCGATGTATTGCGTCCCCTTGGCTTGAGGTCCTGCAGAATTATTGACCATGTGTTTTGCAATATCGGGTGGTAATGACGGTTGATGGAGTAAGACATGAAGGTTGAGTCCCCGTATCTCCATTTCCGATGGCGGTAATTTGTCATTTCTCTTCATCGACATTGTCAACGCGCGCATATGGGCGACAAGGTTCAAGTGCATTTCAGCGAGCTCTGCAAGAGCATGATCTCCGAAATTCTTGATCATGGCACACAAAGAATTCATACTTGTCTTCCCGTACTTTGTGACTTCAGGATGGTTCGGAGTCACATCTTTGACGATCCACCAAGCCTTCGCTAGATCCACGTACGCTTGCTTTAGTGCTCGAGACAAGCCCCCATGATTGCGGACCTCACTCTCGAGCCCTTCCCTGCCCATGATAAACCACCATGCAGAGATCGTGATCCATTGCGCAAATGGAACCTTTATCAAGTCCATATGAGCCGAGATGCCTAGGCGGAAGATATCGTTGAAGCGCCGCACTTGCCCATCGAAACGTTCTAGAGAATTGTCTCCAAGTTCTTTGGCGATACTGCGGAGCGAATGTTCACTCGACTCCGTTACTACTGGAGCAAGAGTCTCTTTGGTGACTTGATGACTGACTGGATGTTTTAAGTCCAGTGGCTTTCGTCGGATTTGAGTGCTAGTGACTATTGATGGAAAACCATAGCTAGATGATGATTCGAGTATTGGATCGGGGGTTAAAGAGTTGCCAGCCAATGTTTCCGGAGCGGGAACACCAAGACCGCTCGATATATGGTCACCAACTTCTCCCAGGGCGTGGTTTGCGTCGTGTTCTTCAATTTGGCGTGACATGTTCTCCGGCGGGGAGTCATCTTTGTACGTCTTGTCTGGCATATGTTTTGGTACGGAGTCCCAACTCTTCTGGGACTGATACGGGGGTTGAGGTAAGAGTTTGCTCTTTGTGGGTGATAGAGAAAAGCTTGGCGCACTTAATACTGAATCTTGGTCCTTGTCATTCCAGATCTCGTCACCAAATATGTCGCTTAGTCCTGTTGGTTTCCGCTGTAAAGGCATGGGTCGGGAGGAGGACTCGTCGACGGGGACCGGCGAGGGGCCATGCTTCTCCTGCGGCGGATCTTTGACAATGTCTACTAGATTCCCTCCGGTCCCAGGCAACCCAGAAGCAAAAGTGTGTTGAGGTGGTTTCGAGACCTGTATGGGTGGCAGCTCCGCCTCCTCGCCTCCCACACCTATGATATCTGGACACGCAGTTGCGAACGTTACACGAAGTCCTTTGTTTTGTCGTGACTTCGGCCTTCGATAAACATCGACATGGTCTGCAGGTCCGAGGCCTTCGGCGGCCGCAGAGGACTTCGGAGCTGTGGTAACCTTGTCACGTTGGGGAATGCTAGCGAGCTGGGCTCTTGCTTTCGGCTTTGCGATAGCGGTCTGAAGAAAATTGGCAACATCACTGTCCGTTGACTCTAGATCTACCGCACTTCTTCCAAACTTCCCCTCAGTAGAGAAGAGCTTCCCTCCCCATTTGTGCTTGCCCAAAGGTTTGTGTTCGCTGCGGGCTTCATCCGGGGGGATTCGATCCTCCGACATGGTGGGGGTTTCATTGATCCTGGAAGGCGGAGCAGCTCTACTTCGCTGGATTATCAGCGGAAGAGAACAAGACAGTTACATCTTTGGTGATTCTCCCATTGTATATGTTTAGGTGATTGACAATGAGAGATGTGTTCGTTGCAGCACGCGAGCAAGCTTGGCACGTCAATCGACGCAAGGGTAGACGGGAACCAAAAAAAGGCTCGGATCTAGCTGCCGCTGGGAAGAACCCCGCTCCGGCTTCCCCCAGTTCATGCATCCGAGCAGTGTCAAGCATGCAGCAAGCGATATGGTGGATAAGGCAGATGGATTTTCGGGCTTTACAATAGCGTGGGGTACCCAGACTCTAGACCAGCTTTCGATCTCGCTCGCCGTAAGTTGCAGCGCATGCATCCAAATGCGTGGAAATCTCGCTTCAGGCTTGGGGCCTTCCCGCTTGGGGGGATCCAAGCTGACAACTCATATATACCTATGCAAGCTCTACTGTCGTCACTTTTTGGATCAAAAGGAGGGGATAGTCATCAATGGATTTGTGAATATGTAGAAAGAAGAGGAAATATCGAGCAATTCGAGTAACAATGCTGATGCGAAGATCGGAACAATACGATATGAAGTTCTTTAGTTCTCCTCTTAGAGTCCACCACCAAGACTAGTGGAAAGTAAGCGGCTGCTTGGCGCCCAAAAGTAGAATACTCTAAAGTAAAGTACTTTAGGTACTTTATCCTGACACTCCTCATATCTACAAACAGAAGTCGCCAATTTTCTACCAAGCAGCCAAGTCGCTCGTTGTCCATCGTGTAGGCATGCTCCTGGACCTCTCGTGATTGTATGCCTGTGCCTTGAGCGTCATACGATGGAAGCAAGCTACCAGCACATACCTCTCCTTCTGCAGCGATAAGCCGGACATGGCTTTCTATGATGAAGAAGCAGCCTCTGAGCAAACATCACACCTTATCCGGAATTCATTACGCAAGCTCAGGCGGTGGCACAAAGGTTTGCGCTCTTCCGGCGAGTAAGTATAGAGCTGGTGTGCTGATCTTGTACAGGATCGCCTCGACAGCAACTCATCATCATCTTCTGCTGGGTACTTCTCCTCTACCTAAGTCTACGAGCTTCAAAACACTTTACTCTTAGCTCCTCTCTATCCCCAGCGACTTTGATATCGTGCCAATCTCGCAGAGACCAGGTCTCGCGGTCGGTCTCAATTCCTAAACCTCCGGACAAGAAGATTCTAGCCCAAACCTGGCAGTCACTACAATCCTCTTTCGACCAGAACAAGCCACAGCCTCTGAATCTCAATCTCGTGACATTCGAAAGTTTGACGGTGTTCCCACCTTTGGAAGACATCCAATCTCACACGCATCTTGAGAAGGTTGATGCCGATGCGACACGCAGAAGCCACATTGAAGTTGTGAAGGATATTCCTCCGTATCCTGAGAACCTCTACAAAGGACGTGGCATCGTGATACTTGCTGGTGGCAGATTTTCACCCTTTGCTGAAACGGGAATGGGTATGCTACGTGAGATTGGCAGTACCCTACCTGTCGAAATCTGGATGAAGGACAAAGCAGAAGAGAAGGCAGGCTGGTGCAAAGACATTCTACGAGACGGAATGGTCTGCCGACGGCTCAGCGATTATATGGATACTTCGAAAATGGAGTCTGGGTACCAACTTAAGGTTAATTCGATTTTGTTCTCGTCTTTCGAGCAGATATTGTTTCTAGATGCGGACAACGTCCCTGTGAAAAACCCCGACGACATATTTGATGCGCAGACTTTCACAGAAACAGGTGTTATATTGTGGCCAGACTACTGGAAACATTCTGGCGCGCCATTTCTTCCCTACGAGGTTGGTCTTAGCGACAACGCATCCGAGCTTTTCAGACAGGATCAAACTGCCGAGTCAGGACAACTTGTGTGGGACAAGAAGAGACATTGGAAGGTACATTGAAGCGGGCCTTTACAGATTTCCAGCCATTTACAGAATATATGCTAACAAACAAGGTCAGGCGCTGTGCTTAGCAGCATACTACAACTATTATGGACCTCAACACTACTACACGCTGATATCCCAAGGCTGGGCAGGCTGGGGCGACAAGGATACTTTCCCCATTGCGCTACGGGCGATGAGAGAGAATTTCCACATGGTCCCGCATCAGCTGAGAACGCTGTTCGTAGACGGTACCACGTCTGGGATCGGTATGCTGCAAGGCGATCCGACAAACACGGATGTGTACATACCAATGTTCTTACACTCCAACATGATCAAATGGAGCATACGCAATTTCCTGTGTCTCGGGTGCTCCTCCGATAAGGACGACTCTGTTCCTATGAGCTTCCTCGAAAAACCGGACTCTCCAATCAATCCTCATCTAAAGCAACATTCACGTATCTTCAAATTGGACGAAATGCACTTTATGGGCATAGACCCGGAACCCTTAATTTGGAAAAGCATGGAGCATACTGCCTGTAGGAGCGTTTGGAAAGATGATGGACTCTGCCTTCGAACGAGAGCACACATGACTCAAACTTTCGGGCACCAATTTGGACCTCCTGGCGTCGTAGCTGGCTTCTTGGGTTATGGGGATCGCGTTTGCATAAAGGAACCGTGATGAAGTCCATGATCTAGTTGCCTTGGGAATCTACGATGTGGGCTACAACAACAATCGTAATTTTGCGCAGCTGCGGTGCCATCAGGCACCTCATCTTACAGCATGAGGGTGGCCTCAAAACCCCTCCTGGATTTGCTCAATTAGCGTTGGCGTTGGCGGTTGAAAAAGCCCATTCATAAATTAATTCACTTGGGTAAGCTACGTTCATGGGGAGGGAAAGGGGCCGGCTGATAGACTTCCTGGGCGTACTATCAGGAATGGGGATCGCGTGGATCAATATCGTTTTTGACCTGGCGGAGCGAACGTATTTCAGTAGTCCTGGGTCTCAATTGGCCCAGAGTTCAAAAATAGAAAGATCTGCATCAGAGTTGGAGCTTCCTTGGCTCTGATCGCTCATTTTGGCATATCTAATACATGCTTCCCCAACCGTTTTGAATGATTGTCAGTAGGCTGGTAGACATCTGCTGCATTAATATTATTGAGTCGACGTTCCCTGAAGTGCAACCTGAGGACAGTAAGGTAGTATAGTTTCGATAATCTAAAAGGGACTGGCTTAGGTCCTTCTTTCTCGGCAGTGCATCTGGTAGAATGAATTATGCAAAAGATCTACAGCTATCGCTTACCCATAGGGTCAATGCGCACACATATCTTCAAGGCTCGGTAGCTTGTCGTACGGTATGTAGGTAGTGTACCGGCTTGATTTGGGTTGCACACCCAAGAACTTCGTGCCATGCCATGCCATGCCATGCCTTCATGCCAGGAAGCAAAGAAGTGCTCAACGTCACAGAACAAGCGATCATGTAGTATGTAGTACTGAATGAATATCTACCCCCAATGACTCGTGTGGGTTGGGAACGTAGACTCTGTCGTCATGCTCATCTTTTTCAAAGCTTGGTGGCAGATCTTGAGTTGGCAACGACTTGTAATTCGGACTTCTCCAAACACGTCTTTAGCGGCACTTTCATCCCAGTCTCAAACCACCCCCACAATACCCCCAACGCCTTCCTCCTGCAAGGACTATCATCTCTTGCATCTAAGCCTGCGTACACGAGCGACTTGCTATTGACTGGTTTTGGCGGGCGACTTTTAGCGACTTAAGCTCGCATTTCGACACCCGATCCGAGCTTGCGAGGATCAAAGCTGTCGCTGCCGCCTCATCCGCCGTCACAGTGCCTCACAATCTTTCGCTGCATATTCTGGTGTTCACTCGGCGAGCCAGCCACAGAGTTTCGGAGCTCACAGAACATCGCCGGCTGCAGGATCATGTACACGCTGTAGATGGAGCGGAGAAGGCATGGCCACTGAGACCTGGTGGCATGGTCGAACATATTGTGCTGCGCGTATGGGCGAAGCACCGAAGGTCACAGAATGGTACGGAAATGGATACGTAACGGCAAATCCGGTTGAACGTTCGGCGTCAAAAGGTTCGAATTATTCCCAAGGGTCGAATGCTTTGCGATCAGGTTCGCCACAGTCGCAGTCACGCAGTGAACGAAGACTTTCCGGATCCTGCCTGCTACGAATGCTATTGTTGGTAATCTTCACAATCACCAGACCTTCAACGGCGGCCTTTGTGACGTTCTCGAACTGCATGAGCCCCGACATCATCAACTCGAACCCTCCGCAGCTCCAATTCGTCCCGCTCTACGTTTGGGCCACATTCAATTCCAGTGCTGCCAGCCACAATATCAATGTCACTGCGTACGGTAACGTGGCTGGCATTGCAACTCAACAACCATATCCTGCCCAGAATGACTCACAGTGGAGAAATCCAAATGACACCGTGGGCAAGATTCCAGACGTTGCCGGACCGGCTAGCCACCCATTATATACGACATTCAAGACCGAGTTCAAGGTGCTTGACTACACGCCATATGACCCACCAGCTGTCAGACTCTGCAACAGCTCATCATTGACCCAATGTCCACTTACTCCGGTCTTCAATTTCAAGGGTAACGAGTAAGCTATAGAACTCAATATCATGATAAACGGAACTTCCGCTAATTCGCATCCCCTTGCCTACAGGAGCAATGTGAATGAGCTACCAGCCTTCACGGTTACGCATACCCTTTACTCCAGCTATGCTTTCACATCTATCAACACCATACTCAGCTTGAAATCTGGGGACACAAATGCGGCTCCACTTGCTTGCGTGGAAGCCAGCATCACGCCGGACCTAGGTAATGAGCTCATCGATACTCTTACTTACTTACCGCTTGTGGTCTTAATATTGGTTGCTATTGCTACGGCCTGCGCTGCCATTTTCAGTCCATGGGGTTCAGTGGATATCTTTAAATTTACGAGCAATTATGGCAGAGATGACGACCTTCTGAGGCTCGTGACACCAGGCTTTGGCGATTGTCTCCAATACCTACAATTCATCATCCTAGCTGGATCCCTCAGCCTTAATTATCCTGGATTCTTTCAGCCTGTTGTCAGCCAGATTAGCTGGTCTGCTCTCATGTTCAATGAGAGCTTCGTTAGCCATGGCAATGGCTCCCAGAGTCTGGTTGACGGCATGTACGTGGTCAATGGGTCCTATGGTCTCGATAGAATGAGCCAGTTTGTAGGTATGGCGTCGGACAAAGATATATGGGCCGGTATGGTGATATGGCTTCTAGTCATTGTGATTGCCATCGTTTTTCTTATACAGGCCGGCTTCATTGCTCGTTGGGCATACCGATTTATCTCCAACACCCAACAAGAGGATCTCAGGCAGAAGAACTTACCCTTTTCCGTGGGCAACGCCATAAGGATTGTATTCAACTACTTCCTCCTGCCCATCGTGTCGCTGTCAACATATCAGCTTGTCATTGCATCGCGCTCTTCAGGAACAACAGTCGGCATTGCGGCCGTCCTGCTGGTTTTTCTGATTTGCTTCGCAGGGTATGTATTATGGCTTATAGCGACGACACGTCCACGATCTTACTTATTCGACGACCTTCCGACCGTCCTGTTCTATGGGCCGCTTTACAACACTTACTCCGATAATGCGGCTACTTTCGCCCTTGTACCCGTAATGCTCACATTCATTCGCGGCATAGCCATTGGGGCTGTCCAGCCATCTGGCATCGCTCAATTAGTCTTGCTGGCTATCTGCGAGGTCATCATGATACTGACCCTCAATGCCTTCCGTCCATTCCACTCTCCGACTTCGATGAATACCTTTCATACTATTTTCGCGGTCATCAGACTTCTGGTCATCTTGCTAAGCGTGGCCTTTCTGCCTTCTCTAAGCGTCAGAGATACGCCTAGAGGTTGGATAGGATACATAATCCTTCTAATGCATGGTATGGTGCTCGTTTTTGGCTTCTTCCTAAATGCGTGCCAAACCCTCATCGAAGTATTGGCCAGACTGGCAGGCGCAGGAGGTGAGGAGGGTGTCGGTGGAGGAGCAGCGAGAGGCGGTCTCGTCAAGGTAATCATTTCTTGTTTCCTTCGCTCGTGTAGGCATGTAAGCTCAAAAAGTGGGAAGGCTAACTGGGTGTTCCTCATAAAGGTCTTCGGAATGCGGCAACTGTCGAGAAGGAACCCTAGACGTGGAGGTAGAGCTCGAAACAGCGTAGGCTCCGATGCAGCTGTACTTACCCAAGAGTCTGATCAGAAATCTCTGCAATGGAATGGTGGCCGATCAAGGAGCATATCTGGAAGCTCAGCCATCTTGCTGAATAGGCAAGGCGCAGGAGACAACCGCCAGAGTGTCGGTCTCGATTCAGCTGGGAGCGCGGGTGGAACCGGGGATACATCCATCTCTGGTCGAGCAAGTGCTTTCTCCTATATTCCTTCCGGAAGCCAAGTCGCAGGCCATGGTGGATCTGGTGGTGGCATAGTCAATCTTCGCAGCGCCGAGACTGCCGATCCTTATTATCGACAGCCAAGGGCGAGGAGGACTACGTTAGATACAGACTCACCTCATGAGCTTACCCAAGGGTCTTGGAGTACGGCCGACTGGGCTAACAGGAGGTGGAGTCACCATAGTCCTGACCTGGAGGGTTCGCCCAAGCCCATCGCCGAGGGACCATCAGCGTCTGGACGCGGGACGCCAATCCCAGCTCACTTAGGTGGCAATAGAGAGCGTTCTGATTCTGATGGTGATGATCCGCGGCAGTCAAAGACTGACTATGCCACCAGAGAGGTTGATTTTTATTACGGGGTCAGAGGTCCTGCATTGTCGAACCAGCCAACTCGAAGACTTAAGACAGGACCCGCTGACCCTACTGGAGCAGTAATCTCTGCGTCAGGATGGATCAAGAGTTTATTTGGCGGCAAGACTAAAGAAAAGGGGAAAGGCTTCGAGGTAGTGAGAAGCTCAAGGGCACCTGCAACGGGGCGGCGGACGCCTTCAGGAGTAGTCATCCCCAACGAAGAAGCTCCTTACTCTGACGAGCCGGGAGCCGCTCAACCAGAGAGATCTCGGGACCTTGCTTTAAGCGATGAAGGTGACGCTATTGGAGCGGGGACTCGTCATCTTCCTGAGGACGAAGTATCGAGCCCTTTGACTACTGATGATGAACGCGATGATGACGGTTCTATGTCTGACGAAGAGTGGCACCAGAACCCAGAAAGCCAGGTTTCTCGATTCCCACCCACTTTACCAAGCATCGAAACTCCGGGAGGCATTGAATTACCAAGTCGGATCGCTTCAAAAGCAAGTTCGCGGCCTACCCGCGAGAGCACACGGAAAAGCCGGAGACCTCCAAACATCCCAAGGAAGAGCTCGCGCCGTGATTCTTCGACCGACTTGAATAAGGTTGGGGCAAGGCTATCAACAGTAGCGGCCTCGCCACCAACCACTCCTCAACGCTCAAGCAGATCTAGTGGCCCCAGCGCCCAGCCTCGTTCAACTCTTCAACCCCCAGCAGATCGTATCAGACGGCTCCCCTTCCATTCCAAACATCAGACTTCTCGCTCACAAGACACTCAAACCTCAATTGGGGGTATCTCAACGAATTCAAGCATATTCTCACCCGGTAATCAAGACAGTGATGACGCCGTTGGGCATGCAAGACACTCCTCATCAGTCTTAGGTTCCCTAGCTCCCGATCTCCGGAATGACAGACCTTCAAGCATGGGCTACGTGCAGCAACACCGTGCTAGCGATAACATTCACACAGCAAGGCCTGGCGATCCCCAGATGCTTGGTTCCAGCGCTGAGGTCGTCGACGGCTATGGCCGAAGGAGTGTCAGCCCTGATTTTGGAGAGCCCCATGCTCTATAGAAGTGGTTTCATTCCTCTCTGTCCTCCAACTGCTTAGTCCTTTCCACTGGGCAACGAATCTTCTTGGTCCGTGAAAAGTATGGGGGCGTTGTTCTTTTCAATCATATGGGCATACATTTAGCGCTGCATGGCATACGGAACGGTGGCAGGCGTTCCGAGCACAAGGAATGGGCATATGGACGCTTTTCAGGCTGGGAGCTAGATTGTAGATTAGGGTCCTAATGTAACATAGCTCAAGGGAATGAAGGTAATCATACTAGGTGCTTTTGAGCGTTGACATAATCTAGATAACTTCAAGCATAGTTAATCTTTTATTGTTTCACTCAACGTGGGTTGATACGACTGATTTGTAGTCGTAAAGTCTGATACACTGGCGACTCGAGTGGTTTGTTACCTCGTGGAGAGTGCCTAGCCGTCAACTCAGCATCTAACTCTACCTTGTTCTAAGCCTCCATCTACCCTTCAACCACCAATATGCTTGGTTTGCGCTCATCTGGTGCAGCGCCTACTGATTTACGACTCTGACTAAAATATGGTCTACCTGACATCAACATCATCGTTGATTGAGTTCTGACAATAACGTCGCGAGCAAACCCGTGCCCATTCCATACGTCTCAAATCATATTCTAGGATCTTCCGAGACATCTCATCTAAAGACACTGCTCATCGATCTTCGTCTGTCAAAATACGTTCTCAACAGACGAACGGTCACGTAACCCAATCCCCGAGATATTTTGGTCCGACGGCCAGCAACCTCTCAGTCACTCAACCAGGCGCAGAATACGACCTCGAACCATTGTTTACTTTACTTAAAGAACCATACCGGCTAACGCCAAAGCACGGAATTCTCTTGCCGTCGGGGCAATCAAGCTGGAGAACCATCCCCATCAGTGGGCAAGTCTACGCAATCTCCCAACCTCACCTGGTGAACGCCCATTCAAGAGGCCGCGTTTGGCCGTTAAACGCTGCATGGATCCACCCTTTGGATCCTCAAACACTACTCCACCTGCACAGCGTTTCCATCATGGGCACCCGCATCGGACATGGTCTACGCAGACTATACATGGCCACCCCGAGCCTAGCGTAACATGGCGGGGGGAAACGCTGAGAAGGGAGCATAGTGATAGTGATATGCTGGATAACATGGTAAGCTCAAGGAGCAGGATCTCTTCGGACACGGCTGCAGCCACCATCGACAGGGAATCGTGGATGCGATCTATCAGGGACCCGTTGAGCGCAAGACAAGATGCTGTAAACCGGGCGCAACTGGCTACCACCAGAGCGGCCGTGATCGCAGCGAATAGAAGGAGGAGACTTTCAGAACATTCGGAGGAGCAATCTAGCATGCGACCGTCAGGCAGCCTGTCTTTCGTGCCACCATCAGATCGGTCGAGACACGACTCCATGCTGGATATGCGTGATCGACCATCTATTGAAACGCCTTCTCTGCCCGGTGCGAACACTGTCTCTACACAAAGAAGTATAGTTCGTCCGTTATCACGGAACCCAAGCATAGACATCTTACATCACCGAAGAAGCTGTGAGATCACACTCCCACGATGGGAGCCAGATACTGAAGTCCCGAAGTGCCCAATTTGCAATACAACTTTCAGCTTTTGGTATCGAAAACATCACTGTAGGAAATGTGGACGGGTCGTATGTGCGCATTGCTCTCCACATCGCATTACTATACCTAGGCAATTTATTGTGCATCCGCCAGAGGAAGCTCCCCAAAGTCCAACTGGCCCTGTCAGCACGAGAGTGGATATCGTGGACCTCACTGGTGATAGTGACGCGGATGATGCGTTGCCGCGTCCGGACGCAAGACCGCAGAGTTCGGACTATAGAATCGACCCTGCTTTGGGTGGTGGCCAGGAGGTCAGATTGTGCAACCCTTGTGTGCCTGATCCTAACCCACTACCTCATCTTCCATTCTCTCCATCGAGGACGCAGCCACTTGGCTCTTTTCCAAGACCGGATCGGATATCATCTCTTGTCAACAGACACTCGGTTCCAAGCTCAACGGCTTCTGACGATTGCCAACAGCCTGGCCTGATAAGACGACCCTCTTCCGGCCGCTCAGAGTATCGCAATCCCCCACGGTTCGATGGAAGCGCAGTCCCAAGTGTGGTCCTTCCAGGCTCCACTACTAACCACTTGACAAATAGACGGCACAGTCATGCACCAAGGCTCGCGGAGTCACTCACAGCTCCTCCAGGCTATTCGATGATTTATGGGTCAGCGCCCGATCAGACTACACATCAAGTGAGATTCGTATCCCTCATTGATTTTCTCTACTAACAAACGAAGCCTGGTCTTTCATCTCTGCTACAGGATAGTGGCGCTTATCCTCGCCATCGGCAACATGCTTCTGTGGGAAATCTTCCATCCTCCTTTCGACATCGCCCAATACCGGGCCTTGGAACGCCAACACAACGTTCAGTACCACAGCCGCAACTCCGAGAGGAAGACGAATGCCCGATCTGCCACCAAGCGCTCCCACCCAAAGGCCCAGACGGCTCAGAATTAGTCCGCGAAGCTCACGTTCAGTCTTGCATCGAAACACATTTCTCTATCTCGGGTCCTAGGTCAAGTCATCCCCCACCTATGGTAGCACCTGGGACAGCCATAGCAGAGAGCGCAAGGACGCTTTCTCAAGCAGTTGGGTCACGTCCCATACCCACAGCTCACAGTATGTCACCGGGTCCCGGTGACATACCATCTTCATCTTCGCAGCAGCGAAGGAGAGTGGCCGGCATGCTGGTCTTTCATGCCAGCGAGAAAGACTGCGTGGTTGAGGATGGAGAAGGAGCGCAGGAGTGCGTGATATGCTTTGAAGAGTTTGCCGTGGGAGACGAGATGGGACGGATGGAGTGCTTGTGTAAATTTCATAGGGTGAGTCTACGTTTAGAGTTGTTGCTGGAACCTATGAAAGGGATGCTGACGAGATGCTGCAGACATGTATACGGCAATGGTGGGATAAGAAAGGTCCAGGTGCTTGTCCCGTGCACCAGGAGGGTACTTGACCTTGCGTGCTATTGTATGGATCTCTGCAACGCTTATTGGGTGGGACAACGTTGAGTTTCGGAACCTGGCTGATAATGCCAACTTATGGCTATAGCATCTGGGCGTCATTTAAGGGTTGACAATATTCCGCTTGGTTTGTTAGATACCATCATGATTTACCAGAAAAACCTCCTTGCTATATGGATGCATGATATATCATACTAACACAGGACCGATACTTCCGATCCTGACGTGCTCCGTTATGGCTTGTCATGACAGACCGAATGTCCTCTGCGCAATTCAACGACACTACTTGACAAACATAAACTCCGAAGCACATTTTCCGTCGAGTAATCCGGCAACGTGCAAAGGACAGTGATCGTCATTATTGCCATTTGACAGCTCACTCGCTTATCGAATCACACTGCCATAAACGACTGTCTCAAGGTTATAGACTTTCGAAGTAACTTTGCGATATCATTCGACACAAGCTTGCACGTTGTGAACACAATCATCAGGTAAGTTTCTCCGAATTGCTACACACATTCTAGCAGTCTCTTCGTTATGATTGCCAGGGGTTCGACCTATTACTCGGTACAACCTACATAGATTGCTCTGGCTATGCTGTGTGTGGGCGAATTTGGTCCCTTATTCAGAATTCTTCATCCGTGTGGGATCTTATTGTACAACATAGCTCGACTACTTCGGTGAGGCAGTGAGAGCGGGAAGTTGAAAGGAGCACTCGATCGCTTAGGGCGGGCGAGGACCCCACGGCCAAGCTCTCCTCGTCGCAAGTTTTCCCCTTCCTGTCACTCGATCAAAAGATCAGTGAACTCGTGGCAATTGCTTGGGTATAAAATTGACAATCATGCTGATCTTGACACCCGCCTTCAAGATTGGCAGGTTACGTATAATCCACTGAATCTGGGTACAAATATTTGCAGTTCTGCCTTTAGTCTCTTGGGCGTCTTTGCGAAGAGTGGGGTCAATGGAAAATACATGACCTTTTCAGCGTCCTTGCTCACGCTGTCAAGCCAACATGTCGCTACATCGTGTGAGCTCTATGAGCTCGTACGAGCAAGTGCGAGGTTTGTCTCCTGCAAGGTCGGAACATAGAAAGATGTCCTTCAACCCAGCAGGATCGTGGGGTCCCCCAGCAAGAGAAGAGCCAGTAGAAGCTTTCGAGGTTTCGAAGGTCAAGAGGATGCTACAGGTTGCGATTGCTGTCGCCTACTGCCTCTTCTCTGCCGGTGTCGTCTTTGGATATGCTGCACTTAAGCCAGTCTTGGTCGAGGAGGGAGTCTATAGGCAATTCTGCTCGGAAGAGGAGGTGAGCGTAAGTGATAAGACTTGCTATGAGCAGGAGATCAGGTACGGTTTATGCAACGTGAGAAGAGAACCAAGCCTGCTGATGTTGAGTCCCGTCCAGGCTCAACGTCATGTTTACTACTGCGGCCGTAGCTACAAACGTATGCGCCCTTCCAGTCGGTACCATCTTGGACATGTACGGTCCCCGGGTCAGTGGCCTCATCGGCTGCATGCTTCTGACTACCGGTACTCTCCTTATGGCGTTTGCTGCACAATTACCTTTCGACGCCTACATCCCGGGTTACCTATTCCTTGCACTCGGTGGACCTTTTGTCTTCATCCCTTCCTTTCAACTGTCCAATGCTTTTCCTCAACATTCTGGGCTCATACTTGCTTTACTCACTGGTGCCTTTGACTCCTCGAGTGCCATATTCCTCTTCTTCCGGCTCTTCTACTCTGCCACCGGTGGATTTTTCACACCGCAAAAGTTTTTTTTAATATACCTCATTGTGCCTGTATTCATTGCGATCGTCCAAGTTTTCATCATGCCTGCCAATTCCTACCAGACTGTTGGCGAACTCATTGTGCAAGTTGAAGTTCTATCTGAAGACGTTGGGACTACTGAATACGGTACCCAGAGTTCAGTGGGAGGGCGTGAGGATCATGAGCAACGCAATAAGCGTCGTGATAGTGCAGTTTCAGAGATGACTTCTCTACTCGGCAATTCAGGTCCTGAGCTACAAGAGCAAGAAGAGAAAAAGAGGAAAATTAGCGGTGTTTGGGGTGTCCTTCACGGTCGATCAGCGCTGCAGCAGATCCAAACCCCTTGGTTCTGGCTCATCGCTCTCTTTACCGTGGTCCAAATGACAAGAATCAATTACTTTGTTGCTACCGTCACCACTCAATACGAGTATATCCTGCACAGCGATGCACTAGCTGAACATGTGAACCACGTCTTCGACATTGCCTTGCCAGTGGGAGGTCTGCTCAGCATACCTTTCATTGGACTCATCCTCGACAAAACGAGTACGACTTTTACTCTCAGTATACTGGTGGTTGTAGCAAGTGCCATCGGCGTACTGGGATGCTTACCCTACCTCTGGGCCGCATATGCCAACATCGCTCTCTTCGTGCTCTATCGGCCGCTGTATTATACTGCGGTATCTGATTACGCAGGAAAGGTTTTCGGCTATCATACTTTTGGCAAGGTCTACGGTCTGATTATCTGCATGGCTGGGTTACTTAACTTCTCTCAGGCAGGATTGGATGCTTTCACTCATAAGACATTTCGTCGGGACCCGCTACCCGTCAACTTGATTTTGCTGTTTCTTGCTTTATTCGTTGGCATAGCGCTCGTTGGGTATGTCTTTTGGAAGAGTAAAAATTTGGAAAGAGAGCGGTTTAAGGAAGAGGCAGAGGAAACGACGGACACAGTCATGCCCGGTGCTACGGATGGGATTACTTAATGTGTAATTGATAGGCATGCAATATCGTTTACGGTATACTTGCATATATGGGCAGTTCAGCGAAGTCCTTTGCATATACCCTCAATATTCCGTGTTTTGAGTATTTTCGTCATAGTCTCGACAGCATTGTGTTTGGAAGGCTGTTGAAAAAGCAAATTCAACCGGAATCGCGGGTTCTCCACTTGATTACCAGGTTTGAAATTTCTTCGATATACCACATCCTAGTACACAATAGGTATTGGCTGTCTTCGCATGTATTCCAACGAGGCTAACAATTTGTTAGTCCTCTATCTAGATCGATAACCCATCTTCCGGGTACCATTCTAACCTTGCCGTCAGGATGATACTTCTGATTTGCATACGTCCGTAGACAGAATCATGTTTCCAATCAACCTCGATGAGGAGAAACCGAGAACCCCATCCGAAAATTACACTTTCCTGGACGTTATCCACGCCCAATTCTGTTTGAGCGACAAACAGCAGTGGATACCAATGACAAGAGTACCTGGCTACGAGGGATGTGTGCCTTGCTGGGTAAAGGATACCTTTGATCGGCTCCCTCCTACGGAGTAGACTGCTCCTCAATGCTGGTAGAGGGCCACAGAGTATCAATGCGGGATTTGTGAAATAACGCTAACGCCATTGAGTATAGTGGAATCCACAGTATTGGAATCCCATCTTGTTATCTTCTGTGTGTAACACCCGATCAGCGAAACATCAGTCACCAGTGTTCCTCTCGCTGTCTTCCTGAATGATTTTGTATGAGGAATACAACAGTAACCTCTCAGTGAGGGAATACAACAGTAATCTAGTGAGGAGTTGAAATAGGCTGCTGGCATCGGAGAAAATGTCGCCTTCCGCACCGACACCACGGCCCTCTCTGCTCCGTCTGCCGACAGCCTAGTCAAGCCTGCCGCTATCATGGCCGGCCGTGACTATAGAGGCTCTCAAACACAGGAGAGTGAGATTGATCCTCGTCTACACGAAGTCTCCACGACCTCGCAGTCATACACGAATGCCCCAGCGCTGAGTGATCCTTCAAACCATTTCAGGCCCCCTCCACCATCACCCTTCCAGCAGCAACAGCAGCAATACCCACAACCACACCTGCACCACCAGCAACAGTATGGTCCTCCACGAGCCTGGCAACAGGATGGGTTTTCCTACTATGCTTCCTCTGCACAGCACCCGTCACCAGTCGCTCACATGCCACAACACCCTGCTTCTGCTTATCAACCCTACCAAGACCCTACCGGTGCACATACGCAGCCAGCAATGCAAGCGGAAGCGAGCGACTCCAAACGTGCTCGAGCGTGCGAGGCATGCAGAAATCTGAAGGTGAAATGTGAACCAGCTCTAGAAGGTGGGCAATGCAAGAGATGCGTAAAGGCAGGCCGCAATTGCGTTACCTCGGCGCCAAGCCGAAAGAGACAGAAAAAGACAGACAGCAGGGTTGCTGATCTCGAAAAGAGGATTGATGATCTACAACGCCAGATGAAGTCGGCCAAAGCAGACAATGCCAGTGAGAGTGATGTTGGGGACGATACGGAAGGAGGAACATCATTGTTGGACTTGATGGGCAGCAGACCTGATCAGCAATCGTCTTATAATCTTAACCCACCTGCGGATGTTAGCAAACGACGCTTCGCCGAGTTTGAGCATGACGCATACTCAGGAGCCACTCCACTGAATGTTCATCTTCAGCAAAATCAACGTTCTGCAATGGGTGCTCCAGTTGTGTTGCCAGAAGCGTCTATGCGTCCAGATGCAAGGACCAGAGCTATGAAGCAGGAAGGGCCCAAAGCCGCTATAGCAGAAGTGGATGTCGTTGATCGTGGACTTGTGCACCCAACGATAGCCGATGACCTGTTCATACGCTATACCAAATTGATGGCTCCGCATATGCCTATCGTTGTCTTTCCAGATGACGTGACCTCGGAATCTGTACGGAGGTCGAGTCCTATCCTGTTCCTTGCCATCCTGAGTGTCGCGGCTGGAGAAGCCTATCAAGATTTGCAGATTAAGCTCCAGAAAGAGATTATGCACACATTAGCTGGTCGTATCGTCATTACGTACGTTTCCCCGAGATTCCAATCTTTACTTCGCACTTCATTTAAGGAGTAGGTCATGGCCTGTGAACCGTTCTTGCCGGTCTTCAACAGTCATGCACCAAATCTTGCAACCCGACACCGAGATAACGACAATGCTAATGATGAAATCTCGAACAGTGGCGACAAGTCCCTAGAGCTTGTCCAAGCTCTCCAAGTCGTCACAATATGGTACTGGAAAGAGGCAAACGGCGATTCAAAGTATTACCAATTGGTTCATATGGCAGCTACCATGGCAATTGATCTTCGCCTTAACAAGAATGTGGAGGTCAAGAGACCACCGCTGTTTGACTTACAACAACCACGATCCTTCGTCTCCGATACAGCGTCTCTTGAATGTAGACGGGCCTGGCTAGGCTGCTATTTGTTGACTTCGAGGTAGGCCGAAAGCGTCGTTCCCAGGTCTCCGTTTTGCTGCTAATCAGTACCCCACTTGCAGCATAGCAATGGGTATGAGGCGCCCAGCTCTTGTACGTCACAGTGACAACAACAAGTATTTCGAAGACTGTATCGCAAGGCTTCGACGACCGGAAGACTCTATGGACAAAGATCATCAACTTTGTGATCTGGTGCGGCTGCAGACCTTTGCTGATAACATGGCGGTGCAGATCCTGCCTGACGATAGCACTATCATGCCTGAAGCCAAAGTGCGAAGCGCACAGAAGGTATTCGAGAAGCAAATGAAAGACTGGCGGGAGCAAAGCAGCAGCCTTGAGGAACCATGTAAGTGCTCGAGCATGTTCTCTCACAGTCCTGGCTAGAGTGGCGCTTGTGAAGAGCAATGCATTATACTGATCAGATTGCAGTATCCATATCGCTTGCGTACAACGTTATCAATCTGTACATGTCCGAATTGGCAATGCAACGTATTTCCAGTCCCGAACCTTCCAAGACCGCCCGCGCTCGAAGCAAGATTAACCAGTCTTACACACAGCCAGGATTCAATACCGCCCTTACATCTACCCTCGGCGTACTCGACACATTCAGCAGGTTCAGCGTGCAGGAAATCCGGGCACTCCCGGTATTTCACTTCGCGCAAATCGCTCATGCTGCTGTGTCATTGATCAAGATATATTTCGCTGCAAAGATAAGCTCCGAATACCGGAATGATGCTCCAGTCACCGCGAACATGGTGGAGGAACGTCTCAGCAGTCTTCTCAGCTCTCTTCGTTCATCAGCCGCAGACGGCAAATCGCTCGCAGCCCATGCCTATCTGAAAATGATGGGCGCATTGCAGACGGTGTTCACGGAGCACAAACACAGCGCGATGGAATCGATCAAGGCACGTTTCAGTGGAGTCCCGTCAATGAACAACACACAGATACTGGAGCTCGAGGAGCCTCAATCGACAGGGCAACAGCGGACAGCTTCCCACCGGACGGGAGGGACGCCCGGAAACAAGCTAGATCTATTGAGTGCGGCAGCCATGGAGCAATCGAATGCGTATGGGTCTGAAGGGTCTGATGCCAGAAGTGGAATATCACGCAGTCAGATGGCCGACGATGGTGACATGGTTGCGATGGGGCAGCTCATTGGGGAGCGGGACGTGGGCTTCATGAGTGACGAAGGGTTCCTGGGCATCATGCAGACGATGTTCTGAAGGATTTGAGATGGGGCAAACGTCAAGCCTCCCAAGGGGAGGGTTGATGGGTCACGGCATGCTTTGATTGGATAGAGACTGGGCTTGCATTCAGCGATGACAGCATTACTCTGTTCAAGGCACCGTCGACGAATGCAGAGGCAGGATGGCAGGGTGGAAGAGTGGTTTGGAGGCTGCATCGCTTGTGATCACCTGGTCGCACCAGCCTGGCCCTTACGCTCCTTCCCTTTCCCAACAATGCGACCTCTGAAGAATAAGGTAGTGAGTATTACATCCACCAAACTGAACGGTCTTTGACAATCAGATGCGCAAGATGCATGTTGACGAGCACGCCGGACCCGGTAGATCATCACCACTCCGAAGGCTTCACATGCAAGCCTCGTCGCACCATCCATGAGCTTCCCTCACGGACAACCTTCGGTACTTACTCAAAGGTTCACTATCAATATTGACCAAGAAAATGTCAAGAATGATAGAAAGTATCAGGATTATTTGGAATTACCCCGCCGATAGCGCTCGTCCGACGACGTCTCGTCGCTAGTGCTGATAGCAACTCGACAGCACCATGTTCAACATGCTTTGCCCATCAAATGTCGAGATACAACCTGCATAAGAGGATTTCCTGGGAGAAAGGAATGATTTGAGTAAGTAGCTACGACGACACGTACCAGTGTGCAATGAGCGGTGACCAGATCAGGCTTAGGCTATCATCATGAAGCCTTCGGTCTTGACATTCCATTGTTCGTCAACTCCTATAGCTCCTCCTTTTGCCTCTGGAAGCGCTAGAAGCAGTCCGGACCTTCTAGCTCGCGGGCACTACTTGGAAAAGCTTCCCAGGAGGTTTCATGATTTGGAAGAGCTAGGCCATCTGGGCGAAGGTGGACCATCACCTTGCCTCTTTCAGACAAAATGCCGCAGAAAATGATACTTTGAAGCTACGGTCCGTGGCCTTGACGGCAACGACTTGTTACCCGAGAGCCATAGCAAGCAGTAGGACGTCTGAAGATGTGGCGTCAATGCCGGCACCATTTGGATTTGCTATATCCGGCGAGACTATGAGGGGTTTTTTGTGAAAATTACAAAGCAGCTTCTTCTGAGATCTTATATCATCCCACTCTCCTTTTGCATTCTTAGATCTTTCTCTTCTCGCCTACAACGTTCTCACCCTAACAGGCACTCCATATACCCAGAATACAGACCCAACACGCAAACATGACCACCTACAATGGCCAGTGCCACTGCGGCCAAACCGAATGGACCGTCAAATTAGACGATAGCTCTGCCAGTCACATTCTCTGGTAAGCCGAGCCATCATCCTGGACTGATCCACTCCGAACAACAACCTTGCGCTCCATCAACGTCCCTACCAATACTGACCCGTATCCTCCCAGCCACTGCAACGCCTGCAAACTCCTCTCCGGCTCCGAAAGCACCCTCAACACTCTAACCGACAAAGACAACCTCAGCATCACCAAAGGCTCTCCCAAGTCATACACCTACTACGGAGATTCCGGTACCTATCCCCCCCCCCCCCATCCCCATCCCCATCCCCATCCCCATCCCCATCCCCATCCAAAAACCCACCCACCCACCAACTAACCCCTCATCCCCCAACAGGCAAACCCGTAAACTGCTACTACTGCCCAAACTGCACATCGCACCTCTACCACCACCAGACCGTCTTAGGCGACAAGATCGTCATCCGCACCGCGCTGTTGAAGGGGAGTGCGGACTTCAAGGTCGCGGCGGAGATTTTCGGCAAGGATCGGTTGGGCTGGCAGCCGGAGGTGGCGCATACTTTTGAGGGACCGCCGCCGTCGTAGGGGAGGGTTGGGGGAGAGGAGAGGATGGGGAGGGGAGGGGGAGAGTGTATTTGTAGTGAATGGTGTTTTAGTCACTTTGATCACATACATGCCTTTGTGCTATTTATTCTATGGCATACCTCCTCCATCCTTTTCAGTCAATCGACAGAACTATCATCCCCCCCTCCCTCCCTCCCTCCCATCCTTTCAGATCAGATCGGAGCCGAGCCGAGCCCGAAATATCTAGAACATCATCCAAATCATTCAAAAATAAGCATTCAAGCTGTTCGACTTTATGCAACAGCGGCATTGCCCTCCAAGGTGCTTCAAAAGGGGTTTCGAACTCATATCAGCATAGCGGATCTACCAAGTATCTACGGGCACATCGACCCTTTCTTTTTTCGGTTATGTGTACAGGGTACTAGCCTCGCGGGTACAACAAGAATCCGTCCATGCCAAGGCGCACATAGCCCCTAATTTTGGTGGGGGAGTTTAACTTAAAAGGACGCATTCTTGTTATACCGGCGAGCTAGCGTACCGGCACGATCGCATGTAAGGTGGTAAGGTAAGGTACCTTAGCGGATGTCTATGAGCTGAGGGTACTGTGTTTCGGCGGTAGCAGATGCGAGTATGGTATCCTACTAGTAGTAGGGTAATCATTCGCTGTTCCGTCTTTAATCTAGGGCGTCTAAGGTTATTAATCGTATTCTAAAGTACTCGTGTTAACCACAAGTGAGTCCGCTCGCTTAGTAGCTCCGGGAGAAGCCACTAATTAACTTACTAAGATTTAGCCTGTCTTGGCGTATCCTCTCCGCACATTCGCTGTTATTTCTAACTAACTACCTTAAATTTCTATTAATAATGGCTATTATAGTAGGTTATATTTATATAATAACTCATTCTATTTCTTCTATTATAGCTAACTAATTAGACGTGCTAGATAACTTCCCCTAAGACTATTAACGCCCCTAAACTGGTAATATTATTATCTTCGCCCTCCGCTTAAGTAATACCGCTCCTATTACCGGTATTGCCTTATAAGATAATACTACCTTCCTAGGTTAGGTATAGCGTGGTACTATTAAGGATTAGCTAGAGCGGAGGCTAGAAAATAGATATAATATTACTATATAAGGGCGAATTATAAGCACGGAGGATTTTAACTAGAAAGGCTATAATACCTATACCTAGGGAGATATCTCTATCCTTTAAATTTATTACTACCCTTTTACGTATAGTAAAGCCTTAGTTTACCTAGTTAATAGGCTATAATCCGCTCGTTCCGCTACCTATTCTTAAGAGAATTCTACTCCTACTTAAGAGATTCCCTAGCCTTATTTTTCGCTTTTTTACTTACCCCTTTAATTTAACGCTAACGGGGTTATAAAGTATCCTTAAGAGGGTCCTATAATAACTTAATCTAATAAAGATCAGGCGAGTTAAGAGTCTATTCTACCTTTAGGATACTACGTTATTCCCTTTTATCTTAATAAAGTTTTACTACCTTAACGTATATAGAAGTATTATCCTTAATAACCTAGATATTCTTTCTAGGGTTTCTTATTATAACGTCTTCTATATATATATATAAGCGAGCTAATAGGATATACTCCCTATACTATTTACTATTAATGCCCTAGCCTTTTAATATAATAAGGGGTATATACTTAAAGATATAATAGATTTTCCTAGGACGTTTCTAACCCCTTTTTCCTCCGCCTCCTACTTTATATATAATACTATAATTATAGACCTATTAATTCTCGTCCTTTAATTTATTAGTAATTCCTTGTAAAAAGAGAGGGAATCGCTTACCTCGAATAGTATATATTTAATAGTTCTAGGTATATTAGTAAGATAACGCTATTCGGCTACCTTTTCTTCTACTACCCGATTTATTATAATAATATCTACCTCTATTTCACGTCTTTTAGCTATTATACGTGCTAACTAGTAGTACTAAGGCCTAATATCTAGCTCTATTAAATAGTAGGCCTAGTATATCTATGTAAATTATACTAGAGTATTAGCTATAACGACCTTTTTAATTATAGTCCCCTCCTTAATAGATATTTATTATCTTTTCTAATCCCCTCCTTATATTTTATAATAGTATTTATCTAAGGTAATAAAAATAAAACCCTTTTCTAACTCGCTAAGTATCTAAATATATAGATTATCTCTCTTATATTCCTTATAATAGGCTAGACAGGGCTTCTTTAGTTTAACTTTCTACTTAATTCTTTAAATAATATAGCCGTCGTTATTATTAATATAAGTATACTCTAGGGCTATCCTTAATAGGAGTATCTTTAGTCCTAATAGCTATCTTTTAGTACGTCTATCTAGTTTAAGGTCTTTTTTCCGCTTTTTATTTACTCTAGGAATATTAATATTTTCTTAATCTAAGATAGCCTTAATATAGCCTAACCGTAGGTACTTAAAGATAGCCTAGCGAATTATTTTTAATAGGTCTAATTAGTCTTCAACTTATATAAGAGCTCTAGGGTAATTAGTATCTCTTAGATATACTAGGATTTCTTAAAAGTCTTAATATCTAGCCCTATTAATAGCTCTCTATATAATTTTTTCTGCGGTATTAGCTAGCGCCCCTAGCTTACGCTTAATTTCCTAGTATTCTTCGTTATAAAGTAGTCTTGATATTACTATTACTACTCGTAGTATATATAGTATTTATCTACTATAAGATAGTATAGTAGAGTACTAATAAAAAAAATAACTAGTAGGTATTTATTTATTAATAGATAAATACAGGAAACCCGTTATTAAGACGCTAATTACTAGCGTCGGGAGTTATATATAGTTAGTATAAGTAGATAGTTATACTTTAGTTTTAGGCCTACTATATACTTTAGCCTAGTACGCTTCTAGATTAATACCGTCCCTAAGTAAATTACTGCTAAGGCTACTAAGTCTACTACTCGGGAGTATAAGGTTATAAGTCTTATTAACGTCGCGCGAAATCCGACCTTAAATATAGGCGATTCAGCTAAATTCTTCGCGGGGGAGTAAGGGACTAGGCGACGTAGGCGTAGGTGGCGTATAATAGACTATACGTGCCTACGTAGGGTATATATAGCTAGGTTTTATAAGCGGGGATTTTTAATACTATACTAGTAATACTAAAACTAGTATTATAGTTTACCTATCTATATATTTATTCTAAATAAACTATTTATTTAGCGTTATATATAAATTTTAACTCTACCTAAAGGTAGAGTTTTTTTAATATACGTCTTGACGCTGCTACGGTATATAAACCGTGTTACTACAGTATATTAATTACTAAGACATCTGCTAAGGTAGTAACTGGCATCCTAGGGTAGCTTGCCGCATTAGGACTAGTGTAGCCTTCGCAAGGCACATATATCGCCTGCCGTACAACACCCTAGCTTTTATTATCCTCATGTATATGTTGTACTGCGAATGTAATCCACGCCATCAAACGACCGACATCTAATTCAGTCCCTGAACCATCCTCCCCTCCTCCCCCTCCCTCTCCAGCAGCCGAATCGGCTCCATAACGAGAGCCTTGTGATAGGGATTAACGGACTTGATCCTCGCCTCCCACACATCCCCCACCTTGAACCCCCCGTCCCGCTCCACAGCCTCGTTGTCCGCCAACTCGGCGCGAAGGCCCCACTCCGTCAGCCAGCCCTGCTGATGGGTATCGTGCCATATATGCGTGCGCACGCGAAACATCTCCGGCAGCGACGCCTCGTGGAAGTAGAAGGCGCGGAAGAGCGCCTGCGTGATCCAATGGGTCGACGAGCCCGTTTTGGCGCTGGCGATTTTCGATTCGCGGTGGCGGGCGGTGGCGGCGAAGGTTTCGACGGCGGCGCGGGGGAAGGGCAGGTACTTGTCTGAAATGGTGCTGTTGACGAGGGAGGTGCCGGTCGTGAACTCGTGGCGGAGGGCGGCTTCGATCTGCCAGTGGGTGTACATGTCCGTGTAGCGGCGGAGCGGTGAGGTGGCTTTGCAGTAGGCCGGGAGGCCGAGGGCGTGATGTTCGAGCGGGGAGGCCGAGACGGCCGTTTGGCCGAGGAGTCGCATGTAACGCACCAGGTCCAACTGGTTGGCGTGGCCGTCTCGCTCCACTTTCGGGTTGAGGATCTCCTCCCTGAATGTTTCGGGGGATGTGGGTGGTTCCGGGTTGCGCATGATGCCACGGTAGGGGATGGGAATGTTGCGGGCCGAGCACCATGAGGCGCAGACTTCTCCTGCGAGAATCATCAGATCGGAGACCATCTTGGCGACGAGGCCGTAGCCAGTGGTTGTCTGTTCGATGCTGATGATGGGGTCACCGTCGTAGCGCGTGATTAGCCTGTCGTTGAGCTGGAAAGGCGCGACACGAGCGCCCAGATATACCTGCGGATATGTGTTGACTATACGGGCTGACGAATAGAAATCCGGTGCACCATTCCTAGTACGCCTACGTCGGGTAGCCTCGCCAATTTCAAGTAGTTTACGCAGCATCATGATGTGGGACGGAGTCAGTGGTTTGTGCGCTTCCTTCGTCTCTGGCTTTGGGATCGTAGGCATTTCCCCACCAACAGTTACCAGCGATACAGATTCTGACGCCTCGGTTTCATTGATGCCGAGCTCTTGACCCACAGTGTGCGGAGTAAGATGGAGGACGTTGTGGACGGTACCAGCAGCGATCTTGCTTTCCAGGATGTCACCCCCTGTTGTCATACGTGCGCTGAATGTCAGACATGGCCGTCCATCGGCGAGACTGAGATGCTTGGCCGTCAGTGACGGATGCAACATTGGATACTTGCGTTCAGGGAAATAGACGGACTCGGAAAGCTGAGCAGCGTATTTCGCTGTTGCCGAGCCAGGTCTGATGAAAGCAGACGGATTCGCAACGTGGACATGGAGCCAGCATTCTGCGTCAGTACCCTCGATGGGTTCCACAGATACGCCATCGTCTCTTTCCAGGGTATCGGCGCTGTCGATGCAGAAGACTGGTAGTTCAGCCCAGTCTTTCCTCATTCCTTCCATCGAGTCTTTGGGCAGTACAACGTTTTTGGTTCTGCCCATTTCGTTGTAGGCTGCTTGTTGCATTCGAGTCGTTTCGGAGCTTCGATCGTGACCTGGAAGCTTGAGGTTTATCATGCTATAAATGGCTCGATTTTCCCACGGCGCAACTATGCCTAGCTCTTGAAGAAATGTGAACCCAATAGTCCGGTCGAGCTCGAAGCCTTCGTACGCGCCGACTGCACGGAGAATCATGGGACCCAAAGCAGACAGATTAGAAGCTGGATTGAGGTACCGAGACGTCACCCAAGCGTCAAGGTAATGAACGATGATCCGTTCGTTGTCACTGAATTTTTGCGAACTGACGACCCTATAAGTCTTCATATCAGGTTTAACAGGTGCCACTTTGACCGAGCTTGGACCCAAGCAGCCAATCGGAGAGAGAACTCGCGTCCGCCTGCTGTTTTCCACAGCAACGCGAGCTTTTTTGATAAAGGAAAGTATAGGATTTTCTGAACGAACCAGGTCCGTCTCGGCTGGAGTATCGTCAAAAGCCTCTACTACATCCTGTATAATACCTTCTTGATAGTCACGAACCCAGTCTCGCACCTGAGAGATCTCAGCCAGACTTTGCTGGGGATGGATTTCATACACTATGTTTTGTCGATAATTGATAACATCACGTGTGATATTTTGAGACTGTGCCAACGCTCTATGGACTGCCCACATCATCGCTGGGGTCAATTCGTCTTTATCCTTTTTCTGCAGTACGGTCATGGCAATCTGCCCCAAGTTCATAGACGTCCGTCCTGCACTAGCTTTGGAAGGAGCTATGAGTTCGTATGTACGGTTGAGCCTGTCCGCATGTCTTCTGAAGACGTCGTCGGCAGCTTGGTGGAATGCGGCCATTTTCTCCAGAAGTTTCGCACCAGCATCTCGTGGTGCACTCATCTTCAGGGGCTGAAGTTGATCGATCATGTCGGTGGCAACCTCTCCTGTCGGAAGATATGGCAGAACATCTTTCAGGTCATCGGGTTGCACAAAACGTGGGATCGAAAATCGCGCGCGGTGAATTTGTCTCTGAACCCATTCACCTCGCATAGTATAAAACTGGTACTGATCGGCAAGATTGCGGACGAAGATTGCAAGGATCACATTGGTGCCTACACTGTATGGGAAGTCAGCACAGTTCCTTGATTCAACCTCGTAGCTATACTCACCCAAGCTCTACTAGATCACCTCTTCTGAGAAACAGCTCGTTCTTCAGAACATCTGGCATAGGCTCATCTGAGCCAACGTCTACATAATCGTCATCTTCTACCTCTTGTACTTCAATTTCGCGGTCTATTACGGTGAAGCTTTCATCCTCGCCAGACTGGGTGAGAACATTTTCACCGTCCTTTCTCGTGCTAAAACGAGATAATTGAACAGCATTTGGTAGGTTTGAGTTGAGGTCCTGTTGTTTTTGCCACAGTCTAAGGTGTTCTCTGATATCACCTTTCTCCAGACTTGACTTAAGCTTTGCTTCTGCATCTAGCATAGAAGAGTCAAGCTCAGTGCTGGGAGGCGAAGTCTGCGGCTGCAATGATTGTGAGTATATGTAAAAGAGAATTGGGGCGACTCGGACTCACTGCCGCTGTAGCATATTGTCTGCTCTTATGGGATAGAGACCCTAAGGACTTGTATTCCAATTCCCGTGATCTGGCCAGTCCTGGCTGCCTAGCCTGAGACCTGGGAACCACTGATCGATCGTATGTACGTCTGCCAGTACATTGAGCCCAAGCTCGAGACCCGCCTTGGGCTGGGAGCACATTCTTGATGGTAGGCAAGACATTTGTGAGGCCAGTTCCAGGTCCACGCGCGCAGCGCCAGCAAATACGGTCTGCTTTTCGAGCTTCGAAGGTGATGCGGAGCCTCTGTCTGACCGACATGCGATTTCGGTGCAAGAAGCGTAGCAAAGCCGACTAAAGTACGCGAGCGCCACGTGACTACACAGTATTCTACTGTGGTGTCCTCTCCAAAATAATCCCTGTCGCGCTAACACATAACGCCCTCGACACACCTACTACTGTGTACACAGTAGGTAGTAAGCAGTTCTTGGCAACTCTTCTTAAGCCGTTAAAACACTGTACCGTATGACATTGACTGTAAGTTACTTCGTACCATGACTCCTGTTCCCAACACCTTTGACTACATGATGAGACTCAAAACAATAGCATGTATTATTCGAGAGGGCGCTATGTAGCTCCGCTTTGAGAAAATCACATCTTCCTGATACTCCCACTGCACATGAGCTTCCTCCGCACAGTACATTTCTTCCTGATCAGATGCTGACCGGGTGTGCGAATTGGCCATAGGATATCACAATGTCTGAAAAGCCTCCAGCAGGCCACTTCCGCATCCTCTACTTTGCCTCAGCCGCAAGCTTTACACGGAAGTCTTCAGACGATTTCTCTGCTCCATTGCCTATTGCAGATCTCTTTGGTGTGATTGATAGGAAATATCCTGGCATAAGAGCGGCTGTGCTGTTGAGCGCTGCCGTTACGGTTAACTTGGATTATGTCGACATTGAGGAGGACGGAGAAACCTCTGAAGATATAAAGGGGATCCTGATCAACGGGGGAGATGAAGTTGCCATTATACCACCTGTCAGCTCGGGCTGAGGATGGAGACAGAATTTCGGCAAGATTTCCTACTCGATTTCCATAAGATCATACTTCCCACCCGTCTGCTCCAACGCTTCCTCGATCATCTCCATTATCGCCAATACCTTTTCCTCCTGTAACCGCTGTCCTACTACCTGTACGGCGACAGGCAATCCATGCATCTTATCAGCGTCGTAATGCTGGTATGCTCCTTGAGCAACCCTGTTCAGATTTCCCATTCTGAACGTTCCTGGGAGTCTATCAAGGACTCTGTCAACATGCGTTACTGGTATGATACCGCACGTATAATCGAGCTATGAGGTGGTTCAATACGATAAGATCTTCACGTTGGATGGAGGATGGCCTACCAGATTGAACAAGAATGTATACCCACAGCTGCTGACCGCCTCCCTCATGCCTCCGTGCGGTACAGCAGGCGTGGCGTTGGCCGGCGTCAACATAAAGTCCAACTTCTCACCATTCCACCATTCATGCCAATCTGCTTTGTACGCCTCTCTCTTTGCGACCCACTTCCACTGCTCATACGCGCTCTTTGGATGCCAGCCATCAAGCAATCCAGCCCAGATGTCATCTCGTCTAACGTACTTCACCCAGAGGTAATAGAGGTACTTCATTGGACGGGGTGACTTCATATATAGTGACATCTGGCGCGCGCCGGGGTCGTTGGTCTCGCCTGTACGAAAGAAGGAGAGAAACGTTTTGCAGCCATCGGCATTTAGAAGCTGGGAGGCTATGCGAAGGGCGGTGTACGGTGAGGGTGGGTATACGTCGACGATTTCGTGGCCTTGAAGTCGCAGAGCGGAGACCACACGTTCGAGGGCTCGAGCACACGCCGGTGCTGGATCCACAACGCCTTCATTTGGTCAGAACGTGTCACGAACAGTCTAAATTTAAGATGTACCATCTGTCCGCAAAACGCCAATCTTGAATGTCTTCTGCTCTCTCGCCTTCTTCTCGACTTCCTCCCTCCACTCAATGGGATGCACGGTATGATCCCACTCCCAAGGCCTTACCCCAATCAAACTTCTGGAGAAGTATATGAGGTCGCCTAAAGTCCTTGCCATTGGACTGAACACGCTCGGTATACCCTCTTGCCCCGGCATGCTGGTGTTCATCCCCATCTTTGGCCATCGTCCTGTGCTACATCGTAACGAGTATATGCCCGAAAAGTGAGCTGGAGCGCGCACGGAGCCAGCAACGTCAGAGCCGATACCGATGCGTCCACCCCCGTATGCAAGGAGAGCACTCTCGCCACCTGTAGAGCCTCCAGGCGAGTATTCGGTATTGTGGGGATTCGAGCAACGGCCCCAAACATCGTTGGTGGACTCGAATGAGAGAAGTGTGGTGGGGAGGTTGGTCTTGACATATGGAATGGCTCCAGCAGCTTTGAGAATCTTGACGAGACTTCCATCCTCTGCATAAGGTTTCCCTGTGTTGCGCGAGTACCCAACGCTCACATCGAATCCTTTAACAGCTATCGAGTCCTTGAGAGATACAGGTATACCTGCTAGCGGTCCCTTAAGATTGACTTCGTTCTCTGCCCATTTCTCAGCATCAGGTAGCATCACCTCCGTCAGACAATTGGTCTTCTCATGCGCGTGTATGGCGACTTTGCCGTAAGTGTGAAGGATATCGACCGGAGAGAGAATATGTTTGTGGACATCTTGAACGAGCTCCTCGATAGGTTTAGATAGGATGCTCCGATCTTCGCTTGAGATTGGGGACGTATATGAAGCAGGAAGGGCTGCGATTCTGGCGGAGCGCTGGAGCTGTTTTTGTTGACTGGGAGGGGTCAGCTGGTGTGTTACAGGTGCATTCAGCATTTACCAAGCCCGCCGATGCTCGAAGTAATCAAATGGAGGCAGCATGGCTAGCAGCAGCACTGACTCAGTTTCCTCGGAGATTTCGTAGACATCAAAACCTTCATGAAGACTGAGGAAGAGGAGAGCACGAGACGAGCGAAAGCTCTCCGCACGCAGGTAGCGGCGATAAGAGATTAGATTTCCTTATCAGAGTTAGCTCATTGCTTGGTCCTCGGACAGCAACGGCTAACGTGATGGGGCTTAACGGCTGTCTACTTAGCAGTCTAGCCTTCATGGGATTAGTTGTTGAAAGATCCGATTTTTCATCAGCACAAGGGATAGTTTCCCGCCGTCAAGCATCTTTTTGCGGTCATGCCCAGTTGGTCTTTGCATCTGTACTGGATCAATCAACAAAGAGTTAGCTGACCTGATCAGAGCCAACGAAGCGCCCACGAGATGGTGGATCTGGCTAATCCTGTTCCCTGCTTGTCTCACTCCAATGCTCAAGCTGATCCCGATCTTTCAGGTCGTATCCAACTCCAATTTACTGTTGGCGATCCTCTCATGGTCTATTTACCTGATCTTTGGTCAGTGTAATCTTCGCAACGGCGTAACGACGTCTACGGGATTGATGAAACGATCCGAACCATGGCTTCCTTTCTATTCAGAGACGGCAAAGACAAGCATTGTACTAGCCTTTGCGGACACTGTTTCTGGTATGAGATCACCAAGCAGCTTCTGCTATGCGAGTGGCCGCTATTTGTCGCTGTCGGGTCCACGTAGGTTGACAGGTTGGCTAAGCGCCCAACTCGGTATCATCCGAGGAGCCTCATATTGAGGTCAAGCCATAATTGGCCAAGACAATTTTATCTCAAAAAATCGTGAAACTTCCCAAAAAAGAAAAAATAACATCCTTAGAAATTCGGGAAAACCCAGGCTGGAAGGAGGATGGCGATGTTCGAGGGGGAATGCATTCGGTACTTAAGACGAGAGAGGTACCTGCTACATGCCTTTCTTCTGCATCACAATCAAGCCTCTCACGAATTTCTTCAAGTCTTTCGCCTTTCGTCTTTCCTCTCGTCTTTCCCTTTGGTTTGTCTATTTCCTTGCAACACTCATTTCGTTTCAGTTGTGGAAATTTCTTGGCCCGGCTTTTGCGTTCACTCAACTCTTCCTTCACAAGAACGAGACTCTTCCTTCAACCTCGTTCCAATTTCTTCCAATAGCCACAGCATCATCGGTCCCCATCCTCATCCTCTCATCATCATCACCACCACTACTTCACAATGGCCGGACCTGATTACGGTGCTCTTGGTGCGACCTTCAAGATCGTCCGCATGCTCCAAGTCATCTCACTCCTCGGCTGCATTGGAATGGCTGCCAATTTCATCTCGGAAATGATCAGCCACAATGACACACCATCAGACGTGCTTGTTGGAACTCTCAGCGTGGTATGATATGGTCACATCCCAAAAGTCTCGATAGCACTGACCCGGTCTTAGACTTGTATCGCTGTTCTCTACTGTGCTATCACCATCATCCTCCACATCGACAACATACTTCCCTACCTCATCAACGCTGGCATGGATGGAATGATGCTCATCGCCATTGCCGTTGTTACCATCGTCATTGGTAGACCCCTCTCATACTTGAATTGCCAAGTCATCGGCTCGAACAGCGTTGCTGAGTCCGCTGCTGAGCTGAGTAACCAGCTCAAGCAATCACTCAAGATCAATGGAGGTCACGTGGTTTATGGCAACTGGATTGGAGCGAACAGAACCACGTGCTATGAGATGAAAGCTATCTGGGGCTTGAGCATCGCTCTTTGGTAGGATCCTCCCCTGTCCTTCTCCACCCCATGTCAACTAACGAAGCCTAGCATCCTCTTTTGCTTCTCGGTCCTTTGCAGTGTCTGTCTGTGGCGCCGTAGCAAGACGGTGCCTCCTAAAGACATGGCTTAGGCGGCCAGGAAAGGCGGTGCGTTCACTTCGAGTGCTGGTTGAGATGATAGCGCAGAAGGTATCAGAAGTCAGCGGTAGTTATGGAACACACTCATTTGCTACATGGTAATTGGAGCGAAGCATAGCCTCGGCGCTAGTGGTGTTCTGTTTTGCCAACAGGCGGTCTAGACGGTGGATAATAGATTGATTATGAAGCACTAATTATGCGACACCCATCAACCCTGCCTCTACGTTGCATCTCCATTCCACTTTTGTAATATTATCCCCAATGTGTTCAGGGGAATGGCCTAGGTATGCAAGGATGAACATGCCCACATCGATTCGGGGAGCATTCCGTCTGAGCTCGTAAACGCTCGCAATCTGGCCAGACATTCACGAAAATGGTGAGCCACTCCCAAGTGGACTTCCACCATTGACTTTGCTATGCGTCACACCTGCAGGAGCCTATCTCATGGCGGTCGTACATGCACCATGAATTACGAAAGCCAAAGGGAGTCTGGGACGCGAGAAGAACAAAGACCTGATCTAGAGCCATCGCACCATGCATGCGTGTGCAATATCATACAACAATGGGGATATCCCAAAGACCTGTTGCTTGTCTGTAGGAGTCCTGGGAAGTCCCATCAGCTTGGTAGCGCCAGTGCTGGTAGGGTGCCGACCGAGTGGAGAGTTTACCGACAGGACGGCGAGCCCAAGACTTCCCTCTCCCGTCCCTGAGTTGGCTGGCGCGGGGTTGGCGTGCAAGGGTGTTGATTGGCTTCCTTTCGCCTGGAAATCTTCAGCAGGCCCGGGGATATGATGCTTTTTCCAAGGACCGCTCCAGCGGGCCCAAGCCACTCAAGCCATTCTTGGGCTAGTGAACGCCAGCAATTATAGGCCGTGCTTTGCCAATTGCCAATTACCTCTCAGTCCTCCTAGCTTATCCCCCTCGCCTTAACTTCCACCTTAATAATGTGTACTCCTCCAACGCATCGTGGTGATACTGCGCCTGATGATGTGTCAGTGTTACCGGGGACCGATGCCACCCAATACATACAGGATCGTTCGAGAAACTCTTTCCACTTCGCAATAGCAACACCATCGTCTCGACCAGCCTCGAATAGCTTCTATCGCTTGCTGAGTGAGCACCTGGCTCTACATGCGCGTTGCAGAGCAGGACTCGTCACCTCCTATATGGATGGCTTCAGGCAATGAGCCGATCTCCATTGTGCGTTCTGAATGCGCCCTTCGCCATCATTCCGGGTCTGACGTTGACGTAGGATGGGGGGCACGATGAAGGGAATGATGGAGGATCGATCTTTGGGGACTCATCGTCAGTGACAACACTCAAGGATGAGATACACGCTGACCGGAAGACAGGCGGATGTCCCTGGTATCAGACATGAAAACTTATAGACTCGAGAACAATCGAAAATACCATACATACCGTACACTACTCCCTCGAATCTCATCCTACCGACGATTAACCCCGGTATACAGGTGATGGCGCATATTGGATACCTCACGATGATGAAGCTCTCCGACTAGATGCTATTGCGTGCGTCCACTCAAGCACAGAACTATCTACTGTGTTGCTTTCATGACTGACACGCCTTGTTCTGTAGACATCATATTTTCCTCCTCTCTTTCCACGATAAATTGTTTCTCGCACCGCTAGAGGACCCTAAGAGGGTGATAGATATTGGCACCGGGATTGGGATATGGGCATCGTACGAGAACACAAACACACTAGAGATGATATACTGACCCTGTGCAGGGACTTCGCAGACAAATATCCAAATGCAGAGGTGCTAGGTAATACTTGCACAGCGGATTGATGTTAGGCCACGTCATATTCACACGACTACCCAGGCACGGATCTCTCTCCCTGTCAACGCGTCCCTCCCTCCCCAAACCTCCGCTTCGAAACGGACGACTGCTGCAGCGAGTGGGTGTACCCTCCTAATCATTTCGACTACGTACACATTCGTCTCCTCTGGGCTAGCGTAGCCGACTGGCCCGCTTTCTACAAAGAGTGCTACGAGTGCGTTTATAACCCTCACCTATAGAAAATGCTTTCTCATCTGTTCACAGCCATCTTGCCCCAGGCGGCTACATCGAACAAGCGGAATTATCCCCTATCCTCGAATCCGACGATGATTCCATTGGCGAAGGCGACATGTTCCACCAATGTTCCGTCCTGGCCCTCGAATCTTTCGCCAAATTTGGAAAATCAATCCTCATAGCGCCTTATCTGAAGCAGATGATAACAGACGCGGGGTTCAAGGATGTAGTAGAGGTGAAATACAGATGGCCTATCGGCGAATGGCCTGTCGATCAGCGATTGAAAGATATTGGTAGGTGGAATGCGCAACACTGGATTGAAGGCATGGATGCGTGGTCGATGAGGGTTTTGACTCAATACATGGATGTGAATGCGATCGTGCCCTGCTTGGCCGAGTGCTCTGGACTGACTCCTGCTAGTACACTTATGAACAGGTCAAGGAATATACGACGAAGATGAAGGACGCTGTGAGGGATCGGGAGCAGCACGCTTATCAGATAATGTAAGTCCTGTCCCCCCCAAGCCCCTTACCTAGCTCACGGGCAGAACCCTGTCTCTTCCCTCGTTGCGTCTAACAGTACCTGCAGGATCGTGGTCTATGCCCGGAAACCATTATAACGCCCGTTCTTGAGATCCTAATGACTTGACGACTTGATGAAGATGAGGTCCTTGGCGCTTTCGAGCGTGGATGGCATCTTGGGCGATTGGCTCACATGTTCGCATTTGTTGCCATGTTCAGCATTCACGATAGGCGGAGTAATGGTTTTCAGCATCATAAGGAGATTGGATGGCATTGCCGATAATGGATTGCAGACACCCTTTGCTCTACACGTCCTATCCCGTCAAGAATAATGGCTGAAATCCATCGTCTCGATCAATTGCCCTGAAGACTGGGAAGCAGTCAATTGTCGAGCATCACTTCCCCTTCCCTTAAACGAAGACCCCCTTCTTTGCGTACATTTACCCTTCATCGAGCCGAGTCGTGCTTCTTTTTCATTGCAGAACATCTTCCGCTCCTCACTTCTCCACTGTTTTTGCTCAAACAGACTACGGATACTTAATCTTACCCCAGTCATACTCACATCAACCATTTATCATTATCGGAGACGAAAGATTCCAAGTCATAGCAAGACGAATCGTTACCCACATGCACAGAGGCAAGTTCTACCTCTCCACCTCCCTTCGCCCGTCAGCACCGCGCCACCGCTCCAAACCTTCGGTATTGCAAAACAAGGAGAGGGGATCAGAGGGTGGAGGACCGAAGTACGATGATGAAGAGAGACATTGATGGCAGCAATGTGGGTCGGAGTCGTGAGGTCGAAGCTTTTTGATCTTATCTGTCAGTATTTCATCCAGCTTATCCTGAGCAGCGGAAGTTTCCACATCGCCGAAGGCATCCACTAGCTTCTCAGCGGTTGCCGCTTCTTGTGTATATCCTTCCGTTACTCAAGCTGAGCGCCAACCCCTTCCTATCCGTTGCGGAATTGGAAGCGTTGTCTTCGTACAACAAACATCAAGGATTGACGGTTTGGAACCCTCCATCCCATGTCCATACGGTCGCCTCCCGAGAGAAGGTGCAACGATCCGACGATAACAGCACGTAGCTCATTCAACACGATTGGCTGAGCAATTCCTTTCCTCGCTTGAAGGTTTCAGCGGGCCAAAGGCTTGGGGGTCTGAAACTTCGAAAAGCGTAGTGCTGATGTCCAAGTTGATAGCCATGCCTCGGCAGTCCAGGGGTTGCGTCGCCCTTGATGGAGGAAGAGGTCGCCCATTCGGTCACAGGCATCGGATCCAAGTAAATCACACTACGGCAGCAACAACCGATTGCCGACTGTTCCTACAACATACGCGCCGTTGAGGTCGGAAAGCTCCTGACATCGCCTACCACGCTTCAGGGAGCGCTTCCAATGCGCCTACCATCATGACAGCCGTAAGCTGGAACTCTCTTTCGAAGTCGGAAAGGTCGGATTGCAGGTTTCGAATCCATCTATAAGAGTTGTCCTATCCCTCAGCAACATCTGGTCCTTCAAGCGCACTTTTTCTTACTTTCGAATCTGTGTCCAAAAGGTCCACATACTCCTGTTTCCGCCGACTTCTTTCGCAAGGCTAAGCCCCGGCAACAATCGCTCGTTCGGCCATGTCTCCGATACTCTCTGCTCTCATTGCTTTGGCTACACTTGCCTCGCATGGATTCACTGCCACGCTGCCGGAAAGCAACATCCTCCAAGCCGGATCTGCTGGAGGCCTTGGTGGCGGCTCGTTAACGGCCCAATTTTCGGCCAGCTACCATATTCCTGGAACATCGATGAGTACGTACATTTCTTGGACAATTAGGTGCTGAAATTCCCTGAGTTTTCAGATATTCTCTGTCCCAAGGCATTCGCCGCAAGTCATGAATTCTGTATGAAAGCTCTATCAAGGCCAGGACATGGGATACTGTTGATCATATAGAGGCCCTTTGTGAATCTGGAATTCTCATTCCTCATGCATAGCCAGTACTGACAACAAATGTCGCGTAATAGGTGTCGCGATGTTTTCACCACTGGAGGACAGGATCCCCAAAACCGATGCCCTGACATGCCTCGCCGCCGCTGAGTGAATCCACCCCGTCCCCCTCCACAAACCATCACATACCTCCACCGTCTACCGCACCCATAAAAAAAATCCACCCGTTCCATCAAATGAATAAAACCTAACACATCCCCCCCACCAGAATCGACCTAACCGCCAAAATCGCCAAAAACGGCAACACCCCCCTACCCCCACAAGGCTGGACCTTCACAGCCAACAACTCGGTCCTCTCCGCCCTCTCCCTCCAGCTCCCGAGCAAGCCCGCCGTCAAACTCAGCCATCTGGCATCGGCGCTGAAGGGGTTGTACATCCTCCTCTCCAGACCTCGAATGGAGGGCTCGGAACTGTACAAGTGGAACCTCGTCAATCGGACCGAGACGGGCGATCAGGAGATCCTGATGACGGGCGGCATTGCTGCGGAGACCAAGATGCCGGGGCTGAAAGTGCCGGTGCCGACGGCGACGGCGTCGTCGGCGGCGGGCGGTGTGGTGGGTGGTGGGAGTGTGAGCGCGGTTCCTACCGCTAGTGTTGGTCTTTGAGCGGTTCGGGGAACAGGGAATGACTATCCTTGTTGGTGGGCTGAATAGACCCATAGCCAGCAACTACTTGGGGATTCCGCGAGAAGGGGGGCTGCGATGACTATTCTATTTTAAGGCCGAGGACGTCAGGGTGGCTCATTCTAGACTGTAAGATATGGATCTCATGTATGGAGTAGGGAATATGGAGACATATGTTGTAGAATCTCATTCTCGCGTTTGTTATGAGGGAAAATTGGAAAGGGGTTTGAAGGAACGAAAGTACAACACCACAATGCTGACACTATTCCCAGGCGGTGATACGATATTGCAAGTACTAATTTCTATTCTTTGCGTGGAGTTTCATGAGAGGAGATTCGCTGATAGTGCCATTGATTGAATTAAAATATTCATCTCCAGTGCATATCTCCATTGCTCCTGTAGTATAGAGTGGAAGGATGATGAACGAGGAAGATACATATATCGACGGCGACAGCGACAGCGACAGCGATAACGAGACACGCTGATGGGACTCCCCCAACCTGGATTAAACGATAGGATTTGTGGCTGAGGCTAAGTAAGATGCTATGATGTAGATGCTCAAGTATAATGCACCACCCATGCCGCTATGCAATCAACAACAGCAGCGCTCGCCGGCGCAGAGAAGAGCCGTCCAACCCAGTCCATGCCGTATACATCAAACGTAGAACGCCTTCGCCAGTTGTTGATGTTCAAGCCCGTCCGAACGAAGCACATGATCCATCATCGCTTTCGATGTCCATGTTCCTTTCCTTTCTTCGCCTTTTTGCTTTTGTCCACAGGTGGTTGGACAGGTACATCCTTGAGCTCCCATTCCAAGAAGCGCAACATATAATCATCGCATGATGGTAGTTGATCAACATCTTCGTATCCTTCCAGCAGTGTAGAGCCTGGTGCTGCCAAGCCAGATTCTGCAGCTTCCATGGTCGTAGTCATTTCGACATCACCGTGCAAGCGTTTCATCGGAGGCATCATTCCGCCTGGAGTTGGCGGGCCCGTCGCTTTGGGAGTCGCCGGCCCTGTGCTGTTGTCACCTGCCTTCTCATCGAAATCGGCCGCATCTTGATTCTGGGCAAGTTCCTTCTCGGCAGACCTTGCTGCAGCAATGTCTTCTGGATCTTCGGCGACCTCGAACACTCTGCCACGCCCGCCCCCAAGTGCGCGATCCATAGCCGCGTTTGCCCCTGCGTCAGCCTCCTCGAAAGCTCCGTCGTTGATCATGTCCTTGACTCCCATATTGTTGAGGTAGTCGGTCGTAAATTCCCCCTCTTGGATAACTACATCATCGAGCAAACGCTTTTGGTTGGCTTTTCTCAGAATATTAGCTTCGATGGTGTACTCGCTAATAAGCCGATATATATGGACTTCTCTGGTTTGACCAATTCGATGACTTCGATCTTGGCATTGCTTATCCATTGCAGGGTTCCAATCCAAGTCGTAGAAGATGACGGTATCGGCTCCTGTCAGATTGATTCCTATGCCACCTGATCTCGAAGACAGTATGAAAGCCAAGATTCGATCGTCTCTATTGAATCTATCTGTCAGGATCTGCCGCTGTTCTATCTTGGTGGAACCATCGAGGCGTAAGTAACGATGGCCATGGATGTTCAAGAACTCTTCAAGGATGTCGAGAACCCTCGTCATCTGGGTAAAAATTAGAGCACGATGACCTCCGGCTTGCAAGGTACGAAGCAATGTATCGAGACGTTGCAGCTTGCCACAATCAAATTGCAGTAATCGCTTGTCAGGGAAGGCAATAGACAGGCGCATTCGAGCCTCATGAAAAGGATCATCTGGGGCGCATACTTCCTTGGCAGACTCGACAAGCTCAATTCCCTTTCGGCACAAGGTCAATGGTAATATGTCGGTAGCAACTACGGAGGGCGTCACGCATGCAAACTTTGCGATTGTTGTATTAAGGGCGGCCGCGCGTTCCGGCAGCGTCAGTACCATCTCGCTCAAAGCTGGCGACATGCGCGTGTACCAGTCCGGGAGATATTTCCGCTCTGGCATGGGTGGATATGGTAAACGTTTGGGAGCGAACATGAGTTGCAGTAGGCTGATCCGATTGTGACTGTACAAAGGTCGTCGCTGACTGCGAAGACTGGTTTGGTAGGCTGCTTGGCTCAAGCGTCCGTGTCTGGATAGTCGAGCAGTATTCTCGTAACAGGCGAGCGTACTTTTGATAGAAGTGCCGTTGAAAGGCATATCGTGGGTGACACGTCCCCATTGCTGGCTGCATAATTGTCTCAGGGTTCCGAGAGCTCCAATCCTTTGCCTCTGTATGGTGTCAAGAGCAGAGAATTGCTCGTTGGCACTTGGGAGAAGGTTGATCATGTTAAGGTCAACTTGTGTGCCCGGATCCTCCTGAAGCAAGCGCCGTCTGACGAAGAGCTCCTTGATTTCGAAGTCGGCCACAGCAGACTTTGGCATAGCAAAGGATGTGACGATCTGTCGAGTCTCAAACAAGTCGGGATGATTACAGACTTTTCGCAGCTGCATCAAAGCATTCATGATGGAGAAGGTGTTTCCCGACGCCAATGTCTCCCTGGTCTGCGCTCTGGACATAAAGCCGTCGTAAAGATATCGCTGGCGCTTCGATAATCTGCAATATACTACATGCTCGAACTTGCCGGGCATTTGCTTTTCCACATCGGCTTTCAGCCGGCGAAGAAGATAAGGTCTCAGTACTTTGTGTAGGCTGGAAATCTGAACCCTAGCCTCGTCGTCTATTGTCTCTTTGCCGTTTTCCAAGATTTGCTCAACAGGCTTCTTGAACCAATGCGTGAATTCGTGCAGATCCGTGAATCCTGGGTTGTCCGGATTCCGTTGTTCTGGTGGCATTAGGAAGAACAGCAATGACCACAACTCGGTGAGATTATTTTGTAACGGGGTTCCGGTAAGTAGCAACCTAGCTCTTGTATTGAAGTTCAGTAGGGTCTGCCAACGTAGCGACTGGAAGTTCTTGATGTTATGGGCCTCGTCCAAAATCATGTAATGCCATGCTCTCTTCCTAAAAATCTGATGATCTTTGGTTACAATGTTATAGGAAGTGATCCAGACATTCCATTTGTTATTATCCATCCAGCCTTCGCGTTTTTCTTTCCGTTCTTGTTGAGTACCGTAGTATGTCAAGACCTTGAAACCTGGCAGGAATTTCTTGAATTCAATTTCCCAGTTGAGCATAACACTCGTAGGTACTACAATCAAATGCGGACCCCATGCTTCATGCTCAACCGCAAGGTGTGCAAGCAAGGCGATGGTCTGGATTGTCTTCCCAAGGCCCATTTCGTCTGCCAAGATCCCATTGTTACCAATCGCATAGAGTCCCGCAAGCCAGTCGAGTCCATAATGTTGGTACTCTCGAAGCGTGCCTCGAAGCAGAGATGGTATTGGTGTCTTGATGGGATTCGTCGACACTGGCGTAGTAGGTAGCGAGACATCTTCTACGAGGGCTTTGATATTTGCTGGTGGTGAAGCCTGGCGCTCATGCGGCTTCCCGAGCGTTTGGTCTACGACTGAACCGTGTGTTTGGTGATCATTCGTGGTCAATGCATGCCCCAAAGTCTGAGCGTCCTTGGCTGCATATGCTTCGGCTTGGGGCTCCTCACTGGCTGTCACTGGCGTCGCAACCGGGGTTGGACCTTGAGTGGCATCCGGTATAAGAGAGACTTCGTCAGCTTCATCCTCGAATTCCTCCTCATCAAATTCTCGCCGAGGCTTGTCCGGATCTTTCCCATTCTCCGTGAAGGGCTTGATCCGTTCACTGCGGTCAAAGAACCCTAAAAGATTTGCAGGTCTTCTATCGTCTTCGCTCTCCTCCTCGCTACTGTCTTCCTCTGGTGATGATTGGGCACTACTGCTCGTATCATCATCATCCATATCGGTGCTTTCGTCGCTGTTATCCATTAAAACGTTATCGACTTCGTCTAAGGGAACAGGCGAATGAGAACCTTCCTCCGCTTCAACGCCCGTTACGAAAGGTGGATCTTCCCTTCGCGTAGCAGGTGGAGGGTCAGCTTTCAACTCTACTCCGCAGTCATCAACATCAGCGTCGGCATCGCCTACGATTCTTGCCTCGTTGCTCATGGACCCTTCTCTTTCCACACCCTGAACGGATGTATACTTGAGGCGGAGCTGGTCTTGGGTGAGGCCTTCGTCATCATCACCGACTATCTGGTCCTCCTCGGTCTCAGAATGGCTTGAGGACATGTTACTCGAACGTTCAGTTTCATCATCCGAGCCAGAATCTGACGTATTACTGTCACTAACCTGTCCATCACCAGATCCGTCGGCACTGCCTGTAGTCGAACGACCTCGTCTTCTTCTTCTATCCAGAAATCTCTTCGATTTTTCTATAGCCTCATTCAAAGCTTCTTTTCCGAGTCGGTCCTGCTCTTCCTGCCACCTTTGCATCCGATGAGCCTCCACCAGTTCTGTGACCATGACCCACTTCTGCTTGATATCTTCCTGTATCTGCTGGTACACATCCCTAGCGGCATCTTCCTGCTCTTGCGCGATGTCTTCCTCGGTCTTGGGCTGCGCTTGCTTCCACTCCCTGTACTGCTTATCTTGCTTTTCCTTGACAGAGGCGGCAGTCTTTTCCGCCCACTCTTTCGCATTTCTCTTATGTTTCTTGCGCTCCATATCCATCAGGTAACGGAATCTTATGGCGTGTGCGACTAACCGATCTTGGTGCGTATACTCTCGATCCGGCGGCTCAAAAGCATCTGGCCTGTAAAATTGACACCTTTCCTCGCTGAGTAGACCACCAGGATTGGTGGCGTCAACGATGCGTCTTCGTAAGCGAGCTTCGCGAACCGCTTCCTTGTCCGTCAGATTCCGGTCTGTATCATCAGATGCTAATCCCAGTCTGCCTTCCTTATTGAACCACTCTTGAAATGTATCGTATTTACGATCCAGTAGCATGTTTCCGGGGTGCTGTACATTCACGGTGGGCATCCGAAGTTTGAGACTGATCCGTTGTGGCCTTCGGGTAGGCGATGCCACAGCGTCACTTTCAATCTCGTTCTCTTGCAACCTCTCACCCTCACGATGCCATCCATTTGTAGTTGGAGCAGGATCGCTACCCGGTTCCGTAGTTGCGTTAGAAATACGACGTCGGTGTATTCGGCGAGTTTGATGCGGGTTTTCTGCAGATGATTGGATTGGTGTTGGGGATATGAGCCTTATCTTCTTTTTATGAGATCGTTTCGGGGGTGGAGGTGGAGGGGTTACGTTGGCAGTTTCGGGGAGAGCGATTGCTGGTTGAGTGTTGCTGGATGGTGATCTGATGTTGATATTTGCGGTAGCCTTGCTGACAAGGTTGGCTCGTTTGCTACTACTCTGAGTTTGAGTGGAGGCAGAACTAGTCAACGGTGAGGGCTTAAAGGCGCCACCATATCTACTCTTCGTGGATAGCGAAGCGTGCTGGTTTGTAGCACGCGTCTGACGTTTGTCGGCCTGAGGCTGTAGCTCGATAGGCACGAAGTTTGTACGTGCAGATTTTCTTTTGCCCTCCTCGACGAATGATGACGGTCCCTCAATTTCAATCTTTTTCCAGGGCGGCGATATGTGTCTTGGTCCTGATGCTTTTGTAATGGGCGTCGCAGAATCTGCGAGCTTCCGCTTCTTGTTTGGCGGAGCATCATTGCCATTGTCCTCAATCTGCAGATCTCCACTATCGAGGGTCCCATTCTCAAGGTGAGTTTGATTATTCGCAGCCTTAATGGGATATAGGCTCCAGTTTTGGTTTCCTACTTCATCTGGTTGTGGCTGATGAGCAGTCTCGTTGGGTTGATGGTCAACGTGGTTTGCATGGGCGGCATTGTCCAGCGAACCGTTTTGCATTTCAGGGCGTGTGATGACAGCAGCAGCGATCCCTCACCCAGCTATGACCCCCCGAAACATCAATCAAAACCCGCTCAAACGACGTTGTTGCTGCACCAAATGAAAGCTATGATTGAGACCATTCCACTGAAAAAGTTTGGCTTGTCCCACGGCTCTTGTGCCTTCTGTGGCAGTGAAAACGTCTGAAGGGTGTAATGTCGAAAATTGTGTTTCTGGCACGTCTCCTCGCGTTCGGATATCTCCCGGCTGGGAGCAGTTTGAATCACGCCTTTCCCGATTCGTCAAGCTCGATGAATGCCTTCATGCATCGTCATTCGCTGCCCAAATACAATCGTCGGTACAATACAAAACGATCAGTTGAAAGTAGCTTTCAATTCTAGTCTCCAACACAAATCAGAGAATTGTCACCATGCACATACTCTCATGTCGCCTCGTAACAAGAGCGCGACCTCTGTCCCACCTCATTCGCACCACAGCACCAATCATCCAGCGGTCGCAACGACGATGGCTGTCCCAAGAAGAAATTGATGATCCCGATATGGTACATACACAGGCATTCCCATAGTTGCGCAGCCATCACCCCTCGTACCTTCTCATGAACTATACTAATCTCTCCCCACCCAGAACGGCGGCTACATCAACCCCCCAGCCATACCCCGCCATCTCCGCGACCCCTACGCCGACTGGTGGGACAAGCAAGAGCGGCGAAACTTTGGAGAACCCGTCCACGAAGACAACGATATCCTCGGCGTTTTCTCCCCCGAAGAGTACCGGCATTTCACGCCTGGTTGGGGGCTGGTCTGTATGGGCGCCTTCGTGGCCACATTCATGAGTTTGGTGGGCGTGGTCAGCATATACTATCCTGATAAGCCGAGTGTCCATAGAGGCTTTGAGGGAGGGTTGGATCGAGAATTAGGTGGGGAACAGGCAATGCTTGTGAGTGGAAGATTTGGATCCCCGGACTGTGGGGCACGGCGGAAGGGTTACGAGCTAATATTTGTTCAGGCACGCACGGAGGATGGGATGGATTAAGCGTAGGAGTGGGATCTTTGATTAGCCGGAGTAACCTATGGATATCCCTTAAGCCAAATGAAAATGAAGCTTGCGGTCGAAGCTTTCAACGGATCGGGCCTGGCCCTTAGGTGATATTGACACTGTTACGGCTTCGTGACATACGCCCTCTACTGCGCCAGATCTCCTTAGATTCCTTGACGAGCCATCGAGAGAGTCCTTGATCGGATTTTCGACGTTGACCGCGCCATATTATTTCTAGAGGGATGGAAATAGTATGCTCGCTAATATGAGAACGTGGGCGGAAGAAGCTCGTTTTGAAATGGAAACATCTTGGTAGAACTCGACCGATTCTCGAATTAGCGTTGTGGTGCTGGAAAGCCACAGTGTTGCGGCTTCACGAGGAGATCGCACCTTACGATTGCCAATTTCGTTGGCAGCTCGTCCGAATTGTATTGCCCAGGGTTATCCACGTGTTCCCGAAAATCTAATGTAGTTGACAAAGCATCGCTTGAAAACGCCTATGCCATGCCATGCTACACCGACAATGCCTTCGATGGGTATCGCATCACCTGCCGAACCCCTTCCATGTTCCAGAATATTACGCCATCAACAGTCCTTTGGAGACACGCGCTAATCCAAGCAATCAAGGCACAACGACAGGAATTTGCATGTCGTAGTCCGAAGCCTCTCTTCACCTCATGGGTACTTTGCCCATCATCCTCCCACCGCCTGCCAACAAACTCTGCTTCACAATCATTTCCGCAGCCGCTGCAGCCGCCAGCCTCTCCTTCTGCCTACTCCGATCCTTCAAGTACCTTTCAGCCTCCGGCCTCATTCTTAGTATCCGCAATATCATATCATCATTCGGATCCGCCTGCGCGTCCTTTCGTTTCTCCTCTTTGGCCTTCTTCATTGTCCCTAGGTTGCGTGAAAGCATGATACTCTTGGAGCGTCTTGTCGAAGGCAAACCCACAAGACCGGCCGCACCTCCAAAAGCATGAGAGTTCAGGGCTGCGGGTGCAGAGAGGCGGTTGCGTTGTGATTGCTGGCGAGCAGCAGTCGCAGAAGCCATGCGCTCGGAGGTACGGATGAGATTGTCGGTTGAATCAAAGTAAAAGAAGTTAAGGTTGGTGATGTCGAAGTATTTGGGTGATTTGAGGACGTCGAGGGGTACTCCGTTGGCCTCGCCTGTCTGCTCGTCTACGGCATGGAAAAAATCGAAGAGGTATTGTAGCCATTTGAATACGATGTCAACTTCTTGCTGGTTCAGTTGACGTTGTTGGGAGATTTTGTCGGAAAGCGGAGGTACCAGCAGCGACTCTATTGTTACCAGGACTTCTTTCCAGAGACGCGTCATGACCGCTATCATTGAGGTACTTGTTAAAGTTTGGTTTATGATGGCGAAATTGTCATCGAAGTATGCAAACAGTGGTTTTAGGGCGTTAGCAACTTCTGCGTTGCTGGGCGGCTGAGAGGTGGAGGTCTGGATGGGTTTATTTCGATTGAAATAGTTAGAGGCAGATGACATTGTAATCTTGGAGATGGAGGACATCGAGATGCCCTTTGAGAGTAAGCTGCGCAGGGCTCGGCGGGAGAGGCAGTGATGGATGTAGGCGGACAGCTATATTCAGATCAGTAAAGGTCCAGATCGGCTGATGAACAAAATGCTTACTTTGTCAGTAATCTTCCTAGTCATATCCCTTTCCGTTCGTTTCAGAGTCCTGAAAGCTTTGCCAAAGTAGAATTGAATATCGTCTCGCTCGCCCTCCATACTCACCCGAAGCAGGATACGACCCTGGCTATCAAGGTCTAGCCAATACTCCCGTGGCAAGAAGTCACTAAAATGTGAAGGGTCGAGTTTCAGCGAGGCCCGACCTACGCAGTCATGATCCCCCATAGCATCCCAATCCCAGACGGTGGCAATGATGTTCAGTGGATTCTGAGTCGTGATATCGACTGTCTCATCCCATCGCGGGTTCAGATTTCGATAGATTATTCTGGTCTTTGCCAGGCGTTTCTGATACTCATCTCCGAGCACTACATAGGGATCACTGTACCCGCCAACATCACAAGCCTTGAGATCTTCTGCCTCCACAATCTTGATGGTGAATACATAGGTATTTACTTTCTTCTGCCGCTGAGTGAGAGGCGGTGCGTGGCTTTGGATCACAGCTGCACAGGCGTCGACGTTGACTTCTTGCTCGACCTTATCAAGCTGAACGGCAGCAAAGTCGATATCGTTGAGCTTGACCAGTGACTACGCCCTAGATTAGCAAGCATGAAGTTTGGTGTGAGGGTGGATCACAAACTTCGGGAAAGAATTGGAACGGTTCGATCTTGTCCTTGTTATTCCATGCGTCTTTTGCTAGCGAGAGCCACTTTTCCTGCGTGCTCTGATTCCTTGCGGCTTCTTGCTCGGGAGTCAGCCGGTCCATCTCTTTGGTGAATTTCTGTTCCAGGACCTCGCTATATCGTGCTATGCCGGCGCCAACCACTTTGGCAAGCGCGGTCATGAATTTAGCGTACTGAAGATCGTCGTCCCACTTGAGGTCCACTATCTTGTCTATTGTCTGATTGAAGGAACTGAATATGTCAATAACAGAAACACTATGCCGCTGATCCTCCGTAGGCATATCACCATCCCCTGATCGTACACGGAAATTGTCTTGTTTGATGGCTTGGTCCACCCAGTCGACCATCGAGACTTCGGTCATACTGATCCAGCGCCATACAAAATCCGCTAACAGCCCTTCGATATGAAAAGCAAAGGCAACTTCTGGCAAGCAATCACTGTGTATCCGCCTGATCTCGACTAATTCCCCATAAAGTTGAAAGCCGTCTTCCACTGGGACCTCTTCCTTCCTTTCCTCTGTAAGTTCAAGAATTCTTGTCACTATATCCCGTGCGTCTTCGGCGTAGAGCGGCAGGATTGTCTCCACTAAGGCCGTCAACGGGTTGACACCCATCACCTCTGGGTTCTTTCGATATCTTTTCTGTATCCTCTGGGCCAGACCGACGACAGCCTTGCCTAATTCTATGACGTGAAAGAAGTCCCAGCTATTCTGGTCATTTGGTACCTCCTTCTGCAGGAAAGCTCTGTACATTTCGTGTGCTTTCCCCTGCAATCCATGATAAAGCTGTTCACGGCAAGAGTCAAGATCCTCAGGCGACTTAGAAAATCCTGGATCCTTATAGATATGGTTTTCCAACACGTATACAAGGGGCCCCACACTTGGCGGTTTGGATTCGTAGCAGTGCTGTAATACGTCGTACAAGTCTCTGAATAAGGCCACGTGGAGCGCCGAAAGTATTTGCTGATTCAGGACTGTATCGGCCAATATCCATTTCGACCGGTCAAAGAGAAGTGGAGTCATGAAGTTCGAGCTCTTGCTCTTTTCTGGAAGAGGGGTTTTAACAAGATTGAAAGCGGCATCTAGGTTATCAAGGGTGATTTCTTGATCAACGAATTTGTCGCGAACGACATCTAGAAACAGGATGGATCTGGACACAGGGTGGATCCGCCAGCGAAGACATATTTCGTTAAGTAATTCGATCGAGTGCTTAGATAGAAGCTTTGAAGGTGGTACGGCGTCTTCGGTCTCTGGAGGCTGTTGGGAAAGGTTCTCATCATTAATGTCGTAGGTCATAGCTTCTGCCAAGATAAAGCGATAGTAAGCTCGGGGATCTGCTGGTATAAAGGTGAAGGTCCTGTCGTTATCGAATGGTTCTGGACTCTGAGTACCAAATTCACGATAGCTCATGTCCACGGGTTGGTCAGTAGGGTAAGCTGACAGTTCAGAGTCGCCAGACATTCTTCGAGAGGCATCGGAGAATTGGGATACTGAGGAGACTGAGCCATTTGCATGGTGGTTGAATTGAGGAAGACTGCCAGTTTTGCTCTTCGCGAGCTCGGGACTCGTCTGCATGATAGCCATGATCATTTGAGACAAGTCCTGAACTTCTCCTTTCCTCCACAGTTCATAAGCTTCGTCAAGGTCAAAATCGTCGCTTCGTAAAGTCTTTGGCGAGTTGAGGCTGAGGAGCTGCTGGTATGTCTTCAAATCTTGTAGCGCCGCTTTTTCGGTCCAAATAACCTTATATTTGTCAATGTCGGACTGTATCATACTGTTTCTGAGCCCAAATATCCTAGCAACAACTTGGACAAGCGGCATATCCTTGACATCGTAACTCAAAGGAGTTACTACCTCGATTGTAGAACCTCCGGTTCCCCCGTTTCTGGTTGGCGTTGCCGAAAGATCTTGGTCATGGGCTAAGAGCTTACTTTCCAATGTCGTTAATCGAGTCACCAGTTCCGGTCGATCCCTGACCCAGTCATGGTCTCTCAACACGAGGCTCATCAGGCGGATGAACAGGGCCAAGTGTCGGTCAACCATTAATTGCCAGGTATCATCACCCGGCTGCTTTCCTTTCGATAGCTCCTTCGTCGCATTAGAGAAGAATATGAGCACCAGATCCTCCACACGCCTATCTTTCTCCATCCGCTTTTGGAAGCTCGGCTCTGAAAAGGAATTCAGGAATACCGCGAAGCTCCTTTTGACAAGGGTATCCTTGTATTCCGCTCTCTGCTCTTTATTTATCAATATTCCCCTCAGACGCTTGTCAAGCTCCGCCATGAAGCCATGGGGGAATCTCGTGCTCTTCGACTCCCTCAATAAGCTGAAATCTTTCATTAAGTCATTGATAGAAGTAGAGGCCCGCTGTACCGGCGCCGTCGGCGCCGGTACATACTGTGTCCTCCGTGCTCGTGGTTGTAGAAGGTATGCCAAGTAGGCCACACGGAGAGCGTAGAGGTAGGCATCGTTATGGCCAATGATCTTTTTCCGAGAGTATGAACTTCCTCTCGAGAGGCGTCCCTTCTGTAGACTGTCGATACGCCTATTAAGTCCTCTAGACTGCGTAGAAGATGTCGACATCACAGGCGCAAAGGCGGCTCTTGCACGATCTCTAGGATGCGCTGCTGTTGACCTAGCACCAGAGCAGGATAAGAGTTCAACATAGATTGAAGGTCGGGGAGGGTACTTGAACTAGTATTAGTTTGATACAATGTAATCATGGAAGAGAACCAAGATTCAGCACAGGTCATGGTCTTTCATTCAGGTGGTCCAGTGTAAAGTAGCCAGTAACCAATAATCTTCAACCAAGCGTCATTGGTTTCAGATTCCTGCGGCGGCCTTGGCATTGCCCTAGTTCCAACATGAAACTAAGTACTTTAGGTACTTTACTCAGTCATATAATTCTACAGCCGCTACCTTTGCCCCTTTGTTCCATCAAATATAAATGGTTTACTCCCACAAACCTTCGATGATTGTGGGTTGATCTTCAATTTCTGTTGTAGGACCAAGTGATAGAAAAGTGCGGGCGATTCTAGGATGTCTGTTCTAAACGAGCCCTGGTGTATGACCAGATATGTCTACGCTTTACGACCTCTAGAACTCATATGACAGACCATGCAATTTAACAGGCCAATCAATTGGCGATTCAATTGCCAGTCCAGTTGAAAAAGTAGACATTTTTTTCTTGGCAGATAATCAATCCGATCGACCAAAACAATCTGGTCTTAGGTATGTACAAGCTGAAGCGTTCAATGCGTCGCGACCACACAGGACTTGTGGGACTCGTATAATTTCAAATGCGCCTGCCGTTGGGGTATACCTGCGCCATGTGCCAACCAAGAAAGAAGACCCTTATGAATAGCGACGCTTATCCTGTCCCAATCCATGTATATGCAATCAAGAGCATATATCAAAACCAACTGACGCTAAGTTTGTGATGCTTATGGAGAGCCGACCGCATTCATCTAAGGGATTTGAAGTTATTTTTATTGTTTAACGAGAGGAGGTAGGGGAGCCTGTCCCATTTGATATACATGCCACCGAGGCTACAGTCCGTAGACCTGACATATCCTACCAATAGAACCGCCCTAAGAATATTCCATGGCCGTAGCCTCTTTTACTAAGGAACCACCCTTAAGAGTACTAACCCCATATACCCTCTCCTCGCTCCTGCTTAAGAATATTTCGGCCTAAGGGTAATGACTATAGCGGAGGTTACCGTAACTATTCCACCGTAGTTATAGCTCCCCTAGCCATTAAAACTCAGCGCTATATTAGTAACTCTTTAATCTCATAGCTAACCACAAGCTTAGTGCGTTCGAAATAAAGGGATACCGGTAATCGACTGGTATTCTCGTCGTGTTGTAGAGTTGCCCGCCTGACCCATAGTGACTCCTAGCCTCAGGGGAGTATATCGAGTGCGAGGTAGCTGGATGACTGGAATAGACCCGCGAGGTGTTGTTGTTGTGAAAGGTCCTCTAGAAGCTAATACCTAGGTAAGACCTAACGTTGATGACCGGTATGCTGGATTAATCGGATCGGGGGGGGAGGAGGATGATTTGGCTACTCTATACCGAAGTATAGAGCGTTCGTAGCCCCCAGCTCGTACAGCTAACATCCCACGGGGGCCATCTAAGGGAAAATAGACATATCGAAAGTACCGCTCTAAAGAAGACGCCAGTGCATCAGAAGTCTCAACGGTTAAGGGTATGCGCGCTGTCCGTGGCTGCCTTCACCATTCGTAACAATTCTGTCCGGCCTTGAAGGTATACCACCATCATCGACGGTATCATCGAACCATGTATTGATTGCTCCGAGTAGCATCTTCCAGACATCGCCGTTAGATGGCTCCGTGTCGATAATGTCACTAGTACGAGGTAAAGTTGTGAGTATCACCTCGCCATTACGACGAGGATGCTTACGTACAGTGGCAAATTCAAGCCTCTGTCCAACCGTTCAAGCATGGCCAGACCGTCTCGATCGTTCCCGAAGCTAATGAATTGGATTCCAAATTCTTCCTTGAGAACTTTATGCTCTTTAAGATCACCTACTAAATCCGCAATGATCTCAGTTGGGTCGCTGTTCGGCTGCCAGTTTCCGTCCGTGAAGACATAGACGGTCTGGTTGCGTACTGGCTCCGCTGATCGTCGTCTAAGGTTCCACCATGGAGAGGCTCGGTGGACTGGTATCTTTAACCCGTCCTTATAATTCTGGACGATACACTTTAGTGACGACCTAATATTTGAGTCACCTTCGTATCTGTGATGATCGAGGATGCTTATCAGCTCCTTGGTGTTCCCTTTCTTCGATTTATGCCTTTCGCTCGACACGGTGAAATAAAGTTCGATACCATCCGGGTCCGAGCCTTTGACCATATAAGCCAGTATTTCAAACAAAGCCTTTACTTCTTGCCGGTGGCGTTTCATCGAAAATGAATCGTCAATAAGAAAGATCTGGATGTTCTTTGTCAGTCTATAGTACCTCATGAAGATATCTGCCATATTTCAACTTGCGTGGTCTCTCCTGTTCAAGGAATTAAAGAGGTAATCGTAGGGCAGCGAGGTCTTGATCCGGTTTTTCATATCAATTTTCCAATTCTGAGCATCAGGGACCGATAAGGTGGGCAACAACTTCTTGAGTGCTGGCGAAGCAGTAGCGTGAGAAATTCCCAATCTTTCTGTCAATGGCGATTCGATAGCTTCGTATCGAGCAGTAACGGGCGAAATGGTTCGAGACTCTTGTCGACAGCTATGTGGCAACTCAGTGGTGCGACCTGTATCTTCCCAACAACATGCTGCGGACGAGGCTGGGAGTTGATACTGGCGACTGTTCCCATTGGTGAAAGTCACCTCACGATCAAGCACCCCAGGATCAGTCAAAGGATCAGCCGCCATATATGCCCCGGCTTGACTGTTGCTCCGGCTTTTCTTCCCATTGGACGTACCCTGGCGCTGTATCCTAGATCTGTCGGGATTTGCGTAGCCATTCTTTGAAGATACCGGACTGGAAAGAGACACCGATCGTTTATGATCATCATCACTTGCCGCCTGATCGTAGAGTTGGGTCCTAGTAAGACCGGACTCTTCGTGTCGATCGAACGGAGGGGAGCCCTTGGAGCTCTTCCTTGCAGGTGGTACTGTGGGGTTGAAGTTGTACGGCGGATGACCACTATCAGAATTGGGATATGGCGGACTTTCCAAATATAAGCTCTTTCCATTGCGGAAAGGTCCATAGTCATGGGAGATCCTTGAGTGAGGTCGTTTGTATCCGTCCGGAACTTGGGGGGGCGTTTTTGGACGATCGTGCATGCTAAATTGGGGATTACTCATCCTGTCAGCAGAACGCCCACCCGCAGACCCTTTCAACTTATTCTGCGCTGCTGCAAGTATGCGATTGGATTTGTAATACAAATTACGAGCTGATGGCCGACCAGCCTCAGCTTCTAGCATATCTTTGATCAAGTTCAGCGCTGCTTCTGTGACATAGTCCGAACGTTTGCAATCTTGGATGAGATCTTCATGCATTTCTCCGACCATGTCAAGAGTGGTTTCCCCATTGTGGAAACAGTCAGTGGCCCTGAAATCTGCGATTTTCTGAGTCTCTATGCGGCGTTGGCGACGGTATTCCTGAAGACCATCCCATCCTCGAACGACCCAGATAGCGGCTTCACTGTATACACAACCCAAAGAGTAGATGTCAACGCTCGGTGTAACTTGGATCGGCTGTCGATCGACAAGATCATTGACTCGATAACATTCTGGGGCCCCTGTTCAACGAATGTCAGATACCGCAACAAATGGCGCTTAGAAGGTGAATACCATATGCTTCAGTACCATGCGTGTCTTTGCTCGTAGCGTTGGCATTGGGGGACACTGTCCTTATGAAATGGCTTAGTCCAAGATCGGCAAGTTTGAATTGACACTCAAAGGCTGATTTATTCAGACTACTTTTGACGAGGATGTTGGCAGGCTTCACGTCTTGGTGCCATCTGGTAAAATTAGCTCTCCTGGCCGCGACGCAAACAAAAGGCAAGTAAACATACCCTTGAAGAAAGTGTGGTCCATCTAGGGCACTACGCGGCACGTTGTGTATCAAATCCAGAGCGTTCAAGATCCCGAATAGCCCTCGCCAAAATCTTATAATGTCTCCCCCACGGGAGGGTGGAGTTCTGGTCTTGAAATAATTCTCCAAGTCTCCTTCGTCGGCGTATTCCAGGAGCACATTGTATGTTCCATTCTGAATGAAGCTTCCGTAAAAGCCAATCAAGTTTGGGCTATTGGGCTCGTTCCGAAGCTCTCTGAATGCGTTTACTTCGTTAGTATAGTACGTTTCGGCCTCCTTGGTCTCGTAGGTCTTCAAGACATATGTATTCGCGAGTTGATCATTAATCTCCTACTGTACGTCAGCAAAATTTCACACCGAACTGTCATATGTCACGTGCACCTTCTTGGTATTGCGATTTTTACTCAATTGATCGTAGGCAGGGTGTATGGAGACCTTGAAGGTGGTCGCACTTCCCCCACTCCCAAGTCTTTCTTTGAGTATAATAGGAAGAACCTCTTTCTCCCCAAATATTTTGTTCATATTATTATGAAAAATCGGCGCACAGCATTCCCATTGTTTTTGACAGAAGGAGTCGAAGAAATCGTGGCCTGGAGGAGATATAGGGAAATCATCCGGGATTGTCTTGAATGGCAAACGCTGATCGCACAAGTCATCGTGTCGGATGAAATGTGCGATGTAGCACCCTTTGCCGATCAGGAGGAGTATGAAGAAGACCTTGGAATATTTTCCTCTAATTTGGTCTGGCTCGACTGGGGGCTCTGCTCCATCACCGAACAGGACTCGGAGGAGTTTTTTAACGTGGTATTGATTGCTGAAATAGTCTTCAAGCTCCTTGTATGATACGAATGGGCGGTTGCAGACCACTTGAGTGTCTCCACTGCCCATCGAGCGAACGCCTTTGACCCATTGATAGAAGCCTTGGATAGCAGGGTCGTGATCAGGCTGTGGGCTTACCATCGTTGGGGTACGCAAACACTTCGAGTAGGGCAGCTAAGGGACGATATAGTACATCTTGCGACGGCGCTGACTGAGTTACGGACATTTGAGCGAGAGAAAATAAGGTGTACACGTTCTCAGTGTGCGATGACAGAGAAAATGTGATTCCTACCTATCCCCGCTCGACGATCTACTAAGCATGCAGCTATAACTAAAGAGGACGCATCGCGTCCTCTATCGCCGACTGCATGTTCCCGCCCGTTCATCGCACTGCTAGTGTTTGCAGTTGTAGAAGAATTGCACCATAGCTTGCATGAGCGATGAAGCAACTTCGCAGCACACTCGTTCGAAGCAAGCGGGAAGCCCCGAGAGGCTGTGTGAGCCTCACTAAGATGACCTTGAGGAAAGCCTGGAGTGGCTGTGTTGACAGCACGCTCCAAAACGGACGGGCTGTGCAAAGATGTGAATTGTGCGATGAAATGATCTCGATGTTGAAGAAAGTATGTGGCAAAGGAAATGTTGCGATATACTGATACTAATCAGACCCTGCCTATATCTCCACCAGGAGCCTCAGTTACTGACTGAGATGCCATCGATTACTGTCTTATTAATCATAGTGCAATCTTCATTTGGTGCGGCGGCATCCAATTTGATACCAATTTTTTGGTTTTCTCCGTTGCTGGGTATTATTATCTCAGGAAAGGGGATTATACGAGACATGCGACTTCTCATAAGAGAGCCTCACGGTCTTGTTTTTCCTGCTTCATCTTCTCCTTCCTGACCTCCCACCAATAAAAGCCATACCACGCCAGGAGGGTGACACACACAAGAGGCAAACTGATCGCAAGATATAGCTGCAGGGCCACTAGCTCCACACGACTCTTTGTGCTACCATTGCTCGTTGGCTCGAAATTAATAATTTTGGTGCTCATGAGTGTCTTCCATCATCTTTAGCCACGCCTAGATGCATCGTACATTGACTTACGGATATAAAAGTTCCTGGAAGGAAGAACAAGGTGACAAGAGTGATAATTCTCATAGATACTGTCTCTTGTTTGGTCTTCTGTGCGATCTCGTGCATATCCTTCGTAATATTCTCCATATTACTGGTCGATGATTGGGTATCTCGTGAAATGGCTTCCATATTGCGCGTTGATTGATGAGCTTTAATAGCTAAGAATTTGCTGGCTTCCATGTTCTGATACCCAAATATACCGTATAACTAGCACAGGTCAGCATATTGCTGCGTGAGGTACGACGACGATAGACTCGCCAGATTCTTCCGAGCATCAAGCAATCGGACCAGTGTCTCGACCCTTGATTGGTACATCCGATGATCGTTCGCAACAACCGCAATGCGTTTGTCAAATCGTAATACGTCACCTTTGCACTTCGAATTCAACTCCTGCGGAAAATATTCCGAGTCTACAATGAATCGATAATGCTCTCGAAGCTCGGTTAGGACATTAATGTTCGTTTTGAGCACAAGTAAAGTCTCGTTCGCTTTCTCCTCAATGAAGTTGATTTTCTGCAAGTCACTGAAGGAGAATTCTGGTTGCACCTCCTCATTCGGTACCTCAGGAGAATTAGAAGGGGGCTTAGACAATGGCAAAGTGTGGAAGTCCGAAAATCTACTCCTCGGTGCATGGTCCGGCTGAACCAACGTCTTCTCGGAAAAGGGGTTTGACAGATTCGTGTTCACTCTTAATTTCTTAGACATTCGACTTGATAAGCTGGTTTTCACTCTCGTCTTGCCAGCCGATGAGAAGCCTGTGGTTACTCGCGATGACGTCCGTGGTGTCCGTGGACTTGAAGGCGCTCCAGTTATAGGACTCGAAGGTCTATCAACCATCGATAGCAATGTGCGTCTGGTCAGAGCTTGGAATTCCTCATCAAGGAAATTGATGTACCATCGCCAACTCTCACCAGACCATTCACAGAGGATCAAATGAAAGGCGAGCGTTGCGGCAAAGCAGCGGTCCACCATCCTAAAAGCCGATTTTTCTGGCCAACCTAGTGATCTCATGGCTGATCTGAAGCGGGTCTTGATTAGCTGGTCTCCTTTGATGACAATCCACGTAGCCCGGCCAGACTCGAGATCGAGAGAGTGGTGAATCGCGCATTGTCGAATCGACCATGGCCATTCTGGCTGACTCTGCGACGCCTCGACTGATTTCAGACTATAGCATAGCTGAACTCCAAGGCCAGACCGGCCTAATTCAGGTATTCGAAGACCTCTCTCAAATTCGGCTAGACAGGTGTCTTGTCGAAATCCACTGAAGTGAAAGTCCTGTGCATATCCTTGTCTTCCAAATGGAAATATAAAATCCAACGCAGCTGGCATGACTTGATGATAGCTGAATATCATCATCAGCATCTCTCTGGTTGTCTTGAGCCTCTCCCGCGAGTTACGAGCGTGAACGAAACTGCGAATGCGTGTCAGGTAATGACCTCTGTCTGAAAACCATAGCTTTCCTCACACGAATCTGCATTGCGGATCCTCGTGTCCTGGACAACTTCCGACTCCCAGCTGCTTTCTGACCTCAGCGATGTTACGTACACAGGTGTGCCAGAAATCTGAACATGTGTCAATCCAAAGCCAATGTCGTGCCCAAATATTGATGATCACCCTAGATAAACATACCTTTGCCCTGAACGGTAAATTCGGAGAAATCTACGGCAGCTTGAGCCTCGTTATGGAATAGACGACCTTCGTGTTCGTTCAATCGCTCATGGTACGAGTCGATACTATGCTCGTAGGTATTGTGGCGGAGAAGATTCTTAGGAAATTCCAAAGCTTCCTCGCACGAAGCGTCCAATTGGTCTTTAACGGTCATACTGTTGCTGTTCCAGAAAAATCTAGTCTTGAGCGATTTCCCGAGCAGCTGAGACTCTGACTTATAAGAGATTCCGCAATAATGCCTTGGGAGGCTCAGGAATGTGTGACTATAGTCAGGGAATGCTCCGGTTTGTGTATGGCGTGTCTTTGACAGGGTAAAGGCGCAAGGCTGATCTCTTGCATTGAAGGTCTCAGTACAAGATAACAAGCTGCTGCAAGTGTCCCCAACATGTACTTCGACTCTCAGTCTCTCACGTAAATGTCCGAATGCAGAGCAAGGCGATGACACTAAGCCAAGGCTTCCCTGCATGAAAACGAATCATAGGCAAGGCTTGAGATCCAATGAAAGTGCCGCAGATCGCATATTGGGAGACACTCCGCCTGCAACGACGCCCCCGCCACATCTGCTAACCCCGCAATTGGAGCCTCATATCCTACTGCTCGTTCCTATCTTCAGAAGCGTAAATCGTAGATTCGTTCCTTTTCGGCCTACTTCGTTTCAGACTGTCTGCTTCAAGTACGTTGCCACGTCGAAAACCCACCTCGGTCAGGTCTCTCGGAATCCAAAATACATAATGATCGAGTTGTAACTGAGGTATGTCAGCTTGGAAGCGCAAAATCAGCCAAATGGCGCACCTTGGTACCAAAGTCGTAGTTCCCAAACAGATTCACCAAGGCATTTACAACATCGACTTTGTTCAATCGGTAACTCGGAATTTCATTCCACCTCCACTGGTCAGGCATGTTCATGTGGCCAACGAGTCGGCAAGAGGGTGGCGCAAGGTCTCGAAAACACGTTGGCGGTGCTGATATGTGGGATCGCGCGAGGCGAATGTAGTCTGACCGCAGTGAATGCTCTTGAATATAAGGAGAGGCATAGAGTGGGACGAAGATCGCGAGGAAGGCGGAGGGGTGGGTTTTAAAGTAGATGGGCGGCTGCTCGATGAGCCAGAAGCTCGGGTGCATGCATGATAGATACCAGCACTTGCAATCGCATAGCCGTCAGCGTTCACCTCTTCAGATTGACCATCAATCCTCCATCTCTAATCAACAGGACCATCTCATCCTTCCAGCACAGGACTTGCGGCTTTCCTTCTCCAAGGGATATCAACGATTAAGTGAGTCGTAACGCGATTTGGGGCTCGAAATTAGACCGAGGGTTTTGCGCCTCAGCCTCGGAGAAAAGGTCCATTCACCATGGCTGTGTGTTGGGCTTTAGCGACTTGTCCGCCAGTCCAGGCTTCTGTTGCAGCCTCTATCAGCCACCCGGCCCGCCTTGATGTAAGGAGATTCTATCTAGAGTACTTATTGATGTGGAAAGTCAAGGGAGAGTCTGTCGAGAAGAGTGGGCCATACTCACATCTGGATGCTGGGAACTTTTGTGCGACAGGGAATAGAACTAGAACGTTGGAGACCGCACGGCAGTTGCGCATGCGCTCTGCATAGTGTGTTACTCTTTACTCACTCCAGCAGTGCCTTCTACAGCGTCAGCTGTTCCGTAGACGTGGCAATGAAAGAGGTACCGACTCCTTGAGCATCGAACTTCGCCGCTTTCGTTGCTTAGAGCTTTTAGCTTAGAGCTTATCACATCGACACCCAAACCTCAGCGTCGAAGATCTGTATCCAGGAATCCAGCTAGAGGCCCCAGGAAATTGCAAGGATACCACACGAGCACACTTTTCTACGGTAGGTATGTACAAAATTACTAGTCGGGTTCTAGCCACAGTGGCAGATCCGTTGGTCTCGTAATATTTCAGAAGAACGTGGTATTTTTGCAATTTGCGGTACTATTTTTGACCGATCCCCGGCCCCAAGGCGGGCCCCTAGCGCCCGCCACGGGAAGCCCCTACCGCTGCACCGCATAGAACTATACCCTATACCCAGGCTTTCATACAGTCACGAACGACTCGAGATGCCCAGAGGGCCGAACGGAGGTATATACGGAGCAAAACTACACAATCTAAATCCGCATAAGCATTCGACGAAGTCGTTCAATTCTTTCGTCTTGCAGAGGAGTCGGGGGGAGAGCGGGTTTTTAGGGTAGAGGAAGGTGGATTGGGAGGAGATGCTTGGGTGTGAAGGGGCGAGATGTAGATGTGGAGATGAGAGGGGAGGGGGAGAGTTGGGAGGAAGAAGAGAGGAAGGTAAGGGTTCGAAGCAATGGGAAAACGAGATGATGAAACCTGCCTCGGGGCAGGCTTGATCAGCGAAGGGTGATGTAGTAATTCCAACCTGTGATGCCAAAGCAAGCTATTTAAATATGCGTTTTCGCTATATCTAGGCTTCTCTTCTCCTATATGGTCCACTCTTGTGGTAGCCTTGCTATCCAATCACGGTTCTAATTAAGTAGTCATCATTCTTCATCTCTACTATGCATGAGCCTCGTTGACCAACACATATCGATACCTCGCCTTGTTCTGATCCATATCCACCACCGCCTGATTAGCCTCCTTCATCGGCCTCGTCACAATCCACGGCTTCACATTCTTCTCCACCGTCAACGCCAACATCTCTTCAATCTCGTGCGGCGCACCGATGAGGCTGCCTCCAATCTTGCAGCCTTTGGCAATCAGTGCAAAAGCGTTGAACGCAGGTAAATTGTCTTCGGGCGCGCCCACTTGGATGAATTGGCCGTTGGTGCGGAGGAGCATGAGGTACTGTTCGAGGGGTATGTTGGGAGAGGATACAGTGCTTACGATGAGGTCAAGGGAGCGGGCATGGTGGGTTGCCCAGTCGGGGTCTTCGTTTGTGGCGATGAAGTCGTCGGCACCGAGCTTCATAGCGTCCGACTTCTTGGCTGCGCTTCGAGAGATGGCAGTGATTTTCTCCGCGCCTAGTGCTTTGGCGTAGAGGATACCGAAATGTCCGAGTCCACCAATGCCGACGATACCGATCTTCTTGCCTGGGCCACAGCCGTTCTTCTTCAGCGGCGAGTAGAGTGTGAGACCGCCGCAGAGCATAGGCGCTGCGTCCTCGGAAGCAATGGCGTCGGGTATCTTGATGACGAAGTGGGAGGGTGCTCGGCAGTAATCCGAGTATCCACCATAAGACTTGCTGCCGTCGGGGTACTTGCCATTGTAGGTGGGGACCATGCCTTGGCAATGGTTCTCCAGGCCGCTGGCACACTCTTCGCAGTCGGGTTTCATGCATGAGGCAGATTGCGCTCCGAGGCCGACGCGGTCACCAACCCTTTAAGTCCTCATCAGTCTTGAACCAGAGAGACGCTAGTTCATAGTTCACTTGATGTTCCTCTCGACCTTCTTACCAACCTTCACTGCAATACCCACGACCTCGTGACTTTTGATTCATCAGCAACATCACCGAATCGAAATAACGGACTGACGTACCCAACGCAGCAGGGGTACATTGTGGGGCCCCATCCACTGCGCAGTCTGTGCAGATCTGTTCCACATATACCGCAATGCGTGACTTTTATATCGACATCGGTCTCTTCCCAGGTCTTGGGTTCATATTGCTGCCATTTCATGTTGCCTTTGACGGAGCTGGAGTCTAGGCCCAACCAGCCTTGGAACTTGTAGTCGGCGCTCATAGTTGCGGCTTTGGGGGTTATTGGAGGTTATACGGATTGGGACTGGTGACGTGAGATTGTGTATGTTGTGGGTTGACAATGGAAACAGAGCTGATGAGTACGCATTTATACATCTAGAGTGAATATGACCGCATCGTCCGCATGCTCAATCCGGTATCCACAATGTCTGAACCCAAAGAGGGTGTCCCCGAAAGCATAGGATTCCGAGATTATCAATCACAATACTTTGAATGATTTCTAAGGAGAGACCCCTGTGGGAACAATTAGTAATACAACAGAGTTTTTTAGATAAATATTCTCTAATATAGCGCGCCAAGGCCCTTAGTTGAAAAAGTCGCTCGATGGGTCTGTTGCCATCTCAAATCAGAGGATGCCATGCTGTCCTGTAGACACGCAGCGTAATTCTTCATGTGCTGCCGCTTGGTTTGATGTTCTCTTGGATCCAATTTGAGGACTGTTTGGACGGCCGTCCTTCGATCGGGATAATTACGAAACTCTAGAGCTGGTCGAGGCGAGGCTTCTCCATAATCTAGTAAAAAAGATGCCATGCTCTGCTTCCTGATCTCGACCCTTCGCGCGATGAGTATCTCCAAACTGCGATCGCATAGCCAACAGAGCTTTCGCCGTCATGATCGGAGCCAATAAAGTGATCGTGATACCTGGCTATCATTGGCCTACTTGATGGCAGATTTCGGATTCGGGTTGGTCTTGCCCCCTACTGTTTTCTGTATTAGTGGGTGGATCGACGAAGGCGATCTTGAAGAAGTGTAAGCGTGTATGACTTCTGAAGGGTTTGCGCAGAGGACTCAGGTCGTACAAGTATCGCTTGCAGAAAGCACAAGAAATGGAGTACTTGCATGCGCTCTGCCCCAACAACTTGGTTCTAGACAAGGACAATATTGATGCATCAACCCAATAATTGGGGATGAGCTGCATCTCACCGACTTTGTGCATGTTTTTTGGTTCGATTTAGGCAGGACGAGAAGCTGTTGGAATTCAGGCCGGGTCAACCTCGGTGTTACTAATTAGGACTAGTTAGGGGGTCTTGGCGGACTAGTAGAGATTTCTCGTGATAGTTATTCCATTCTACATAGCTACATCTATCCATTAGTTATTATAATACTATTATACTACACCTAAAATTATATACAGATAACTTATTAATATTATACTATTTAATAGGTTATAAGCCTAGGTTCTATGTAACCTAGGAATTATATAAATTATATAGTAGGCTTTTTACTAAGACTTAGTATTACTCTAGAAGAAATATTCCTAGAACTATTTATAATAGGTACTATTATATCTAACTATTATAAAATTTAGAAGTTAAAAGGTACTAAGAATTATAAATTATAGGAAATTATTATACGCGTATTACTTATAGTTAACAGCGTATTTAGAGTTATAAGACTAGAATATAAACTATTAACTAACCCTAACTTACCTACTACTAGAGGAGTAAAACTACCTATTATAGAGGCGGATAAGGAAAAATAGGAAAAGTATATTAATTTAAAGGAGTAAATACTTACTACTATCTATCTTACTATATTACTATTAGCCTATAATATAATTAAAACTTAAAAGATAATAAAAGAAATATAAGTTAAATTAAAGTTATTATATAAGATAGACTCTTATACTATTAAGAAAGTAATATACTTTACCTTATATAAGTTTTATTTAGATTAATTTAAAGACCTTTATACCTACCTTACTAAATTTAAAGAGTATATAAATAAGCTCTTATAAATAAATAGTCCGCTAGAAATAGATTTCTAGATAGCAGTCTTTGAGAGGGGCCTATTAGAAGAAATAAAGGAAGCGGTCTATACCCTTACTAAAATTACTTAATCTAGGGGTAAGTTATAAGATTTTAAGTATATTACTATATTATTAGTTAATAGGTTTATACCTATTAAGACTAAAAAATCTAAGGTATACGCTAGTAATTTTAATAAATAGCTAAAATAAGGCTAATATTAAAATAAGCTTAGTAATAAGAGCTAGAGTAATAATAATAATAAATATATATTCTATAACTACTAGTATAATATAAAAGACTACTAGTATATTAATTTAAAGCTAGGACTAGAAGGATTTATTTCTAAAATAAAAAAAGAGCTAGATGTATAGAATAAATAATAGTATTAAAATAAAGGTCCTAGTTATTAATAAAGTAGATAAAACCTAGATAAATAAAAATAGGATAAATCTTATACTACTTACTTTAGATATAGCTTATAATAAAATAATAAGTCTTATAATATTATTATTAACTTAGGGGATTAAGAGTATATCTTCTAGGACTAATCTAAGTTTACTAACTATTTACTAGTCTAGAACTATACTATATTAGGACTAACTAGGGGTAAATTAGTAATAGTTAAAGGGATTAGAATAGTATAAATCCTAGTAATTATTAATAATAAGGTTAGTGAATTCTTACTAACTAATATTTACTATATACTAAATATTAAATATAACCTCCTATCTATTATATAACTAGACCTATAAGGTTATACGTATACTAGTAGTAGAAGGAAGAATATATTCTATAATAAATAAGGTGAGGAGGTATTATAAGCCTTCCTATATAACTATATATACTAGCTAGATACTATATAGAATAACTAGATAAGGGCGTTTCACCTTAAATTAATAGTCCTAGTTAAGAATAATACGTCTTAGACCTAATAGTAGAAGAGATATAGATATATTAGTATAGAGGCTATAAAGGCTATAGTACGTACTATTAATATTAACTATAAGGCCGCTAATTACTTATAATAGTATAAGAAATAGGAACTATATAAGAGTTATATATTAGGGAAAATTACCTAAATACCCTTATAGTTACTAATAACTAGAGTTACTATCCCTAGCTAATACTAGTATATCGACCTAGTATTAATAAGTTATATAACTACCCTTAAGGGGTATACTAATATAATAGTATCTATATATAAAGTAATAGGGTTTACCTAAATAGATTATATAACTAGTCGGGCTGAGTTACTATAAAAACTTAAGTTCTAAATAAAATATTAGAATAACTAGGGGTATAAAATAGCCTTTATTCAAAGTGATAATAAACTAGTCTAGGGCTATAAATATTAATAAATCTTCTAGGAATATAAGATATTTATTACCTTATTAGCTCCCTATAACCCTTATTAAAATAGGATCGCTAAATAGAAGAACTAGATACTATTTAGTAAAGTTAGAATAGTTCTTATTAATACTAGACTACTATAAGAGTTCTAGGGTAAGGCTATCTATTATATTAATTATATTAAGAACCTTATACCTAGTAAGGATAGGAAGTCCCCCTTTAAGAAATAGTATAGTTATAAACCCTAATTAATATACTTAAAGTTATTTAGATATTAGTACTACTTATTTAATATATTACTAAATAAGAAGAAACTAGATAATAAGGCTATTAAATACTACTTCCTTAGTTATAATAGTAAGAGTATCTACTACGTATAGGATATTAAGGGATAATATATTACTTAATTAGTATATATAGTATTTAATAAGAGGGCTATTATATTATTAATAGATAATAATAAGCTCCTAATAGAGGGAGACTCTAGCGATAATAATAATATAGTAGACCTCCTAGGCTAGCTCTAAACTAACTAATTAGATAGTAGTAATTAGGTCTTAGAGGGAGTAACTACCCCTAATTAATAGGGTATTAAGGGAGTATTAGATAATATTAAAAATACTAATAATACTAGTAATACTAATAATAGATTAATAATAACTTTTCTAGCTAGCTAATTAATATTAGGCCTAATTAATAATATAAGTAGGCCGACTAGTCTAAATAGACGTAATTAGGATAATCTACCTAAATTAAATTAGAATAAGATAAATAATTAGACTACTAAAAATAGCTAAGTAGAGTTAGAATTACTAACTAATTAATATTAGAATAGTTAGGATAGTTTAATATACTAAATTACTATTATAATACTATTAGCTATTATTAATAAATAATTAACTTAAAATAATAAATCTTAGAGAATTATTCCTAATATATTACATCGTTCTATTTATAATAAACCCCGGATTAATTATAGCTAGATAAATAAGAGGGGTATAAAATCTTCTAATAACCCTAATAAGTTTAAAGCTATACTTACCCGTATTATTACTAGTATTAAGGAGCGTCCCTACCTAATATTAATAGATATAGCTCTTAGTAGACCTAATAAAGATAAATAGCTCGCTACTACTAAAGAAGAATTAGCTAATTATAATAAGTAGATAATATAGTAAGAATTATATTAACTACCTTATAAAGTATATATCTTACTAGGTAGGTAGGTCTTATCTTATAAATATAGGCTAATAGGTAAAATTAGCTAATATAAAGTATAGTAGGTAGTTAAAGGCTTCTATTAAATTAAGGGGATTAATTTTAATAAGATATTCTTATTAACCCTAAAGGTATTATTATAATAACTCCTCCTAGCCTTAATAGCTAAATATAGGCTAGTTATTAAGTATTTAGATATTATTACAGCCTTCTTAGAATTACTTATTTAGGAAGAAATCTAGGTAGAGTAACCCTATTACTTTCCTAATAGCTAATAAGGATATACTTATAGATTTAATAAAGCTTTTTATAGCCTTAAATAAGCTTCTTATAAATAGTATAAAACCCTTTATAAAGTACTTAAGTCTCTAGGTTTTAAGCGCCTAGAGTATAATTATTATATATTTATTAATACTATTATAAAACTTATTATTATAGTATATATTAATAACACCCTATTTATAATATATAATTAGGACCTAATTACCTAGATAAAGAAGGAACTTAATAAGAGGTTTAACTTTAAATATATAAGAGACCTAAAAGACTATTTAAGAATAAATATTATTAGAAATCTAGATAACTATTCCATTTAAGTTAACTAAATAAAATATATTAACTAATTATTAAAATAGCTAGGTATAGAAAAATATTTACTAGCTAAGTTACTTATAGAATAGGCTAATATTACTATTACCCCTAATAGCTATATAGCCTCCTTATTTAAAAGGGAGGCTTATTAGTCCCTTATAAGAGTACTTAATTAGCTAAGTATTATAACTAGGCTAGATATTATATATACTATTAGTAACCTAAGTTATTTACTTAATAACCCTACTCTATAATATATAAATATAGTAAAAAGGGTATTATATTATCTATTAGGAATAATTAATAATAGCCTTATCTATTAACTAGGTAATAATAATAGCCTAGAGGGTTTTACTAACGCGTTATATTATAATAACTATAAGATATCTTATTCTACTAGGGCGTATATCTATAAACTATTTAATAGCCCTATTACCTAGTAATCTAAACTATAAAAGCTAGTAGTAATATCTATATATAAGTCTAAATATATTATTATAGTAGAAGTATATAAAGAAGCTTTATATCTAGGCCTTATACTTAAAAAGCTAGGGTATAATAAGGGAGTAGTACTAGTACTCCTAAGTATTAATAACTAGGTAGTTATAAAATTAGCTACTAACCTAATTAATTATACTATTATAAAATATATCTAAATAAGATATTATTTAATTTAATAACTAGTTTTTAAAACTAAAGAAATTAGTCTCTAATAGATTAATATTAAGGTATAATATATTAACCTACTAATAAAACCTAGTAGCCCTATTAACTTCAGCCTAGCTAGATAATAATTAGAACTAGCTCTAAGTAAAGTATAAGGGTATTTAAATATAGTAGTTAATAATAGATAGCCTACCTTATTATTACTAATCTAAGAGGGAGTATTAGAATTTAGGCTGGGTTAACCTTAGTATTACTAATTAAGACTAGTTAGGGGGTCTTAGCGGACTAGTAGAGATTTCTCGTAATAGTCATTCCATTCTATATAGCTATATCCATCCATTAGTTATTATAATACTATTGCACTACACCCAAAATCACGTGCAGATGACTCATTGACATCATACTATTCAACAGAAGCGAGGTCTATTTCAAGCCTAATCCCGTTCGGGCTTTAACTGTCCGGGAAATGGTAGGCCTTGCAGAATTCGAAGCAGTCCTGTTGCGCGAACAACGGGATAATGTGCATCATCTGCGTTCTTATATTGACGAATGAAGGGAGGACCGAAGAATGGGGCTCAAAGGCTGTGCCGTTGTCTATATGTCTTCGTCCTCTTCCCTTACGTTGGCGTATGTCAAGCAGTTTCCCCCTTGACGGCTAACCCTTGCTCGTCGACGCAGCACGAAATTCTCACAGCATATCACTGCGGCGAAGATCATTGACGTCCACCTCGAGTCGTACCGGTCGCTTGACAGACATTGCCATTGGAGAATGTTGGCTTCTCACTTCTCATCTTTAGCGCCTGCAATGTGGAATCGACCTAACGATACTGATCGGTAGTTTTCATGGCGAAGTGTAGTGGGGCAGTGCATTCAATCATCTCACATGTACAAATACGCGTGTTACATATGTCTCGAACCAATAATTGACATTTACTGCAATCGCCTGAGGGAAGGGGGGTCGAAGAGAGCCACAAGATGTCAAGGAATAGATTCGAATGTTGTGTAAGGGATTTGAAGCCCCTGGGGAACTGTAGATAATAGTAAGACAATACTATGGTATCCGGCAGGTTAAATGTTAGCGCGACAGGGGTTTGATTGGTCAGAACTTTAAATCACCACCAAAAATTGCCAAGACGCTAACATTTATCTACCTTGAGACGTAGTAAATGTCACTCTCCTCTCTCGAATGTGTTGAATGGGATGTACACGCAAAAACAAAAAAAATATAATGATCACTACGAGGGTCGAACTCGCGACCTCTTGGTTTTATCAGCTAGCGCCAAATATTTCCAGGTGCAGAGTTCTTACTGGCGTTGATAAGTTTCAGACATATTAGCACCACGCTCTAACCAACTGAGCTAAGCGATCGTATCCTAGATCTTGTTATTACCATTTATAACTATATGAAAATTACACCATGCGCTAACAAAAATACATCTGCAGCTTTCGATCGACATCTTGCTGGGGGCAAATCTGTGAAGTGAGTAAAAGATGAATTTACTACTTGGTGTACAGGCCGGCTAGATCCTGTCCCAATACAGTTGTTTGCAAAGCGGTTGATCCGACGCTAGTGGGCCGCAAATCGTCGAACGTGAAATTATCAGGTTCGAAAGGTCTTACTGTTTGACATCAGAACGCCGGTATTCACTTCTCTCGAGAAAGTCATTAGAATCCGCTGTAAGGGCGCCCATTAAAAGTTTCCCTACGAGTATGGTGCCTAGACGACATATAAACGAAATGTACTGCTCATGTCTTGAATCATCTTGAAGACATTTCAGAAGTGCTTCAAGTTGACGTCCTGTATTGCAAATCTGTACCGCTGGGTTTATTACCTGTGACTCGAGCGTCGATTTTTGCCACTGTGGCAAATGTGTCCAGGGATAATCTCTCGATGAGAGCTTGGCTCGTTTGCTGTGAGCATGTCTTTGCTTCTTTCTTGGAAAGATTGGTTCTCGTTCCTCTGAAAATGTATCGGATTTGCCTTCGCCAACATGACTTTGATTTCTTTCAGGAAAGTCTTTTTCTCGATGATAGGCAGGGTAAGTCTCCAACAGATTCACTCCTCTGAGCTCTTTCGATACAATTGTATAAAATATGACTGAAAAAATACGTCGCAGACCTTTAGTGCTTGAGTAGTAATTCCTTTGAAAAGACTCACACAGGGCATTCAGTGCGCCATCCAGTAACACGGATTGACAAGGAGAGTCATCATTTAATGATTCTGGTAAACACAGTGGTATGGGTGAAGTACGGCTGAAGGATGTTATGTATTGAAAAGATTGTTCAAGGAGGAAGCTCATTTTCGGAGGGTTCTTCGAACACATCGACCTGAGGGTTGGACGTCTAGGGAAAAGAGTGATCTTCAGCTTCAAAGTCAGCTAGTGGGTATGTCGGAGAGCGCGCCATCTCAGGTATGATCTGGGTGGGTGGTGCTGTGGGTGTGTGATAGCCTTGCGCGATGATGGGCTTTCGGTGTCGTGGGGGTATTGAAGACCTTAACCAGATTGAGCGACATGTATTGATGGAGCCTTATGGCTTGTGGGCAAGGCTGGAGAGCGCAGCTACGTAGCGGCCATGGTTTCCGGCTGATCAGTGCATTGGATCCAAGAGGGTAATCGCGTTCGCTTCCTTGAAGATTGCGAATGGGGGTTCAGGGTGAATCTGCCGTGGTCCGGTGACGCATCGATACATGTGGTCTGAATCGCACTAGGGACTGAAAGGTGTGGCAAGGCTACCTTATGTGACATGGCGAACGCCCCGGCTGCAACTTCGATTGCCTTGAAAGCGCTTGGAACTCACTCACAGCCGCGTGGGTAGTCATGTGACCCGGCAGCACGTTCGTGAAGTGGGTTGTCCTGCATCAAGGTGGGTGTAGCCTGTTATATCGCGGCTCTTTGACTTCGCGCGGGAGAGATAAGAAAGGGGTTCGAGCCTGCTTCATATAAGACCCTGTCGTCCGCGTATTCCTGAGGGATGTATTCTGCCTTCGTTTGAAAAGCGCTTGAGTTTCTGGGCATTCTAAGACACTGTCTACATACGAGTAAAGTAGCGGCCCACCAGCATATTACCGGTATACCCAGATCATGCAGCGCAGTACCCAGAAAAACACGAGGACGCCGATATGTCCCAGCAAGAAGGATGTAGGTTCCCCACTTAAGGCTGTGGAGTGAGATGGGTTCATAGGTTGACAGGATCAGTACTTGGAAAGGCGCTCGATTGATACTTACGACCCCGACTTCCGATCCCTACATTATGCTCCCAAGAGAGCAAACGAAGTTTGTAGGCAGTATCAATTTGGTGAGGCCATCTGACGCGGATTAGGCTCCTCGGAAGTACGACAGCGGAGAAGAGGTGTACAATAAGGAAGAGATAGACGACCGTGGCCGGCCTACCTACAGAAAGTTGTGGATCTGTTGCATGCGTTACAATAAAAAGACAAGGGAATGGTGGTACAGGGTCAAGGATGGACCTGTGCCTCATGGAAGGAGTATAGGCTGGGTTTCCGAGCGAGGATTGGCCCCGTTGTAACGAATGTCCTTTACCAATCTTTTGCATTATCCTAGAATGTCATGAATGAAATATCACGTAGCAGTCTGATAGGTCTCCCCATCATTGGAAAGCAAGGCTCGTGACGTCTATGACTGATAGGCTGTCACACCAACACGTTGACACGGTGAAGATTGGCAGTTCGGCAAACCGCATCTGCATTCGCCCGCACTGGCTGAGATGCGAGTCATCGCGGGCCCAGTAACATGGTTCCAATATCGAAAGTACCCGCGCAAACTGGATGGTGGAATGCTCCGTCGCGGTCGATAGTTGTGGAAGGTGACAATGACAACACTGTCCCTATCGAAGCGATGCAATAAGTAATATTCGCTTGCCGTTCTATACCTTACCTATCACTTGCGATCCCATGGTGCGAAGGTGCAGGTCATCATAGCACCCCCACGCCACCATGCACCTACGGTCCGTCCCCAGGATTTCGGCCGTGCTATACATATGCAGTGCACCAATGGATTCAACCAATGAAAATCATTCCTGCTTTTGGTTCGCTCAGCGGATCGTGGGGGTAAACAAAGAAATCATGCGCCTGACCAAATAAGGTAAAGATCAGCAGCCTGATAGAGGGATTAGCGTACCAGGGAATTTCGATGTCGGCTGTGATTGGTGCAGACATCATGCTGCGTACACCTCGCTGCTGTTCCTCCACCTACTATGTACACCTCCTCCTTCTCTCTCCCGATAAATCTTTGCAAGGCCATGTCATGGTATGTCATGGCATTGGCCAGGCTGGATTCCAATGGCAGCTTGCATGATGGGAGTGGTCTCCAGTGCACCATGGCCATTGCGGACAAAGCCACTTTGGCCTGGTCCCTGCCGCGCCATTGGGCTGACACAATCTCGTTCATGTCTCGCATTTTGCACCAATCTTCTTCGAGCGTGCCACGGTAACTCATTTCTCATTCGGTGCCACCTCCTCGCTGCCTTGAAATACTTGAAATTCGTTATCGTAGGCTGACTGCTGGCCTGCATACAACCCTGGCGCCTCTGCTCTTCCTTCTTGCTGAGACCTGAACATTACTTCCTTTACACGCTTGGTGCCATCCTGAACTTTAACAAGCACCAGCAATCTCCGGATATTTGCGTCCACCATCGGTTGACGTCGTGCTGACCCACTATGCCGGAAAGGGTCGATGGCAACCAGGATGTCTCACATCAACCAAATACGCATGGAGCTAGTGCAAATCCTACACCAGTTACCAGTGAGAGCCAAAACGGTCCTACCGAATCCGTAATATCTCCCAGGGCTAGTGAGTCGGACATTCCGTGCCCATTCGATTCACAGTCGTCGTTGGACGAAGAGTATGGAGGTGGCCGTAAGATTCTTACCCTATCCCTGTCGGACGGTGCACTTACGAGGGGAACAGCAAGAAGAAGGCCCTTGCGAACTCGGATACAAGAAACACTCCGATTGAAGAAAAGATATCCCGACGGCTACGAAAGTGGCCGAGTCGATCAGATTATCCGCTCTTGTAGGCAATTGGTCCTCTATGGTATCTGCGCTACTAACAATACTTGTCAGTAAACCAATATCCTGCAGGATATGGTAAAATCGCTGCTGTTGAGGATCTAGACCCAGAGTTTTCCATCTATCGCAAGTTCGGATATCTTCACAATTACGCATTACTTTATCTTCAAGATGATTTGGCCGAGATACAAAACGACCTGGAGAGACTTGACCGATGGGAATTCAGGGATGGCTCGCCCAAGCGATTGGTTTCTCGCCGGCTAGACAACGCATCTGAAAATCCAGCGCGCAAGGAGCTCATGGAAAAACTCCATAGCAAGCTCGCTCAGTATGGTAAGCTAATCCCGTAATCCGTGGAAGAATCACGTTCCTGATCCCGAGCGTAGACGATGCGCTTTTGCGATTGCAGCAAATCCAGGCTATGAAGCGGCCGACCGAGAGAGCGCAACGCAACATGTGCAATGTGATCAGCAACACCCAAAGCCTCGTCAAAGATGAGTCCGATTGGATCCGGGAAGGGCCCGACCTAGCAGCACTCGCTCAAGGAAATGAGCATGGATGGCTGAACACCTTTTTGGAAGACGTGCTAAGTACAATGTCAAGAAAAGTGACCATGGTAAGTCCCGATGCTGTAACTCCTCCACTACGCAACGCCGGCCACGGAATCCTCGGTACACTCCGCAGGTCATCACTCTATTCTAATCAGAAAGTAGGCCGTCTTCAGCAGCTCCGAGCAGAAGGTCAAAACTGGCGACGAAGAAATCGACCTACTCTCCTCCAACCGCTTCGACATCCTGCTTCGTATCGTGCTCACGATCATAGCTACTATCCTCCTCCTCGTGCCCGTTTATGTGCTTTTCAGACTTCAGCCGACCTCACAAGCAGAATTCGAACGGAAGAGTAACTATCAGATCCTCACTGTCTTCCTCTTCATTCTTGCATTTGCAGCTTCTTGCTCAATCTTCACGCAGGCAAAGAGACAAGAAGTGTTCGCGGCGACTGCGGCATACTCTGCCGTGCTGGTCGTTTTCCTAGGCAACGCCTCAAATGTAATGCTCTCGCAGAAGTCGGGATGATGGATTTCCTTCCATTACTGAACTGTTCGTCTGCTTTCTTCGGGAGCATACAATTAGCCGCATCTGCTGGTGTTCTGGGGATCTGGCGTAACCAAAATTGTACCCTTCATTTGGCAAGAAGCGAACGCGTTGACTAATTTCGGACGTTACTCTTTGATTTACGAATCATGTCCTGCATTTCATGAGCGGGGAGCGTAAGCACCCTTGGTGTATGTTTTGATGCCCGCACAATCACTCAGCGAGGAACAAGAGCACTTTCTGTAGACTGTAATACACACACACGTTTCAGTATTTTCATAAGCATATCCTCCATCATACATAGATGGTACGATCACAGGACGATGCAAGCACTACCGAAGACGGCGGTTTTCCGCTATCAATCATACTACCGTGGATGGAAGTTCGTTCGTTGGTGGCAAATGCACAGCTGAGATCTATCTTGTATACTATCCTGTAGCGTATCGGAAGCTTGCAAAAAGCACCCTCCCTTCACTGCGAATTCACGCAGCTATCAGGAAATCCGGTGGCGATGGAGGATGTCAACGAGAGTTGAACAAAGATGACGGGAGCCTTGGCAGAAAGGTACCGTATGCTCTCGGTACGTACCCCCATGGAAGGCTTTAGCTTGGGATTGGAATGGAATCATGGAATGATTAGATTGATGCATTGCGGAAATGTCTCCCCTCGCCTACCTTACTGTCACGAACCTGCTGGTAAGATATCCGTCCAAGCATCATCATGTAAGGTAATGTACCTTAACTCTCTCTCCTTCGATCTCCCCACACCATTCATGTCCCGACCTAGAATATGCAGCTCTCCAACCTCATCGACAACGCACAGTAGATTAAGGTACTAGAGCACCTCGCTACAGCTAATTCAGCATCGTCCGAGGCGCCTCTACCTACCTACCTACCCACCTGCCACTATTCTTCATCCAGTCATCTAGCCACACTAAGATACTGGTTCAACTCCCTCCCTTACTTATGATTTCTCTTCGGTAGAACTACGTCTTTCGCAACCCGAGAACCATCGATGTATTTTTTTGGGTAGCCTCTGCCGCTGAGGTTGAAAAAACGGACTGTTCCTGGGACGTGGGATGGCGAAGGTCCCTGATGTAACTAGTGTAGCGCCAGTTTACCATTATTCATCTGGTGAATTGGTAGCGTCGACGTTGGTGGTGTTGATGAGCTACCTATGGTGCTGATGCCGATGGTAGAACTACCTATCTCATCTGAGCAGAGTTATTCTAGTGAGTTTGCGCAAGTCTGGACTGAACGCATACTTATATTTCAGCCATCACTTGTGGGCTACGATATTACTTTGGCGTCTTGAGATGGTGCGTTGGTCATGTTACTCTCACCATCCTGCAAGACTTGCGGAAGAGTCGCAAGATCAGGTTCGAGTACGGGTGGATGGAGTATGATCGGATGGATGTAGCTGACATGATGGTGTCAACGATCTTATATGACTTTACGCAGCCTTTGACAGCAAGCGACATACAAAGTCTCAGCTTCGTCTTCGCACTGGGGTCTTTACGTGGCTGTTCATGGTGGTCTTGGAAATAGGCATTGATTGATCGCTGTTTTGCTGTCGATTTCGAGTCCTTACTTGATCGAGACAGGATGCGTACTTCTCCATCCAATCCAAGAAAAAGAAGGCATCTCAGCATCTGAACGATCATCCCTACTCCAAACCATACCAATCCTCCCAATCCCCCAAACTACCTCCCCCTCCCCCCTCAAGAACTGATCTTTCCAAGAGAAGCAAGCACCTCCCATCACCATCACCATCACCATCACCATCCAATCTTCGCATCCCAATCTTCGCATCACTTTAACCCAGCCACTCCATTCAACTATCCTCATAATCAAAGCAATGACAGCACACCACATGTAAAGAGTCTACATACAACATACACGAGACACTCAGCTCAGCTTTAAGCAGAAAGGGCGGACGTCCAGAACCCATTGAAGGCTTTTGGAATGTAGGTATGATACTGAAAAGGAATAGGTGGTTAGCTGTTAGCACCTGCTTAGTTTGATTATGGACGGAAAAGAGTATATTCACGAGTCTGCCAATCTAGACAGGGTAATTCGGAAAGTGTCCCTGGGTTGATGATACAATGTGCCGACGCCTGAATCAAGCCCGGTCTTTCGGTCCTCAGCTCTCTCTCTCTCTCTGAAATGTGGGTTGCTGGGGTGGCGATTATGCTACCTATGCGTGAATTGCGCCTTATTATCCACATCTGAATTGTCTGGATGCAGGGGTCTCGTAGCTTACTTGCTGACCTGGTGACGACTCCGTGTAGAGATGATTCTTAATTCTACTCGCGAACAGCGCCACCACCAGCGATGTGACAATTCTTTCTAAGAGACTGTGTCAGTTCTAGATGTGAGATGAATAATCTGCTGTATGGCATTTTCGAATTGGTGGCTAGTTGGTTGATCTAGCTGGTATTATTGAAATAGCTCTGACTGCTTGCCATATCCTTCGCAACAGTTTCGCATGAGCTCCGTCAATGCCGAAATGGGGTATGGCTGTGTACTGCCTCATATTGGAATTGAGATACAAGGAAATGCCATGCACTCTCGTGATATGTCATCAACCGTCATCGATGTGGATGACTTCCCGAGGAGAACTCTGTCCCCCCATAGACGGCCTAGATCGCGGCGCGTTCCACCTCCCCGTACCGTCACCTTTCTCCCCCATCACCTCTTCCTCTTCCTTGATATCCCATTCTCCCGAAGGACGCAGAACGATAGCTTTGGCATCAAGTCTGTTGGTCTGCTGTAACTTCTCTCGTACTTGCACCAAAAAGCCATCAATGACCAGGTTCTGCGGACGAGCATCCGATCCGCATATTGGACATCGAAATGCGTCTGGCTGGCACGGTTCTTCCCCACGCGTGCTGTTACGTGTCTCTAGGAATATATCCCGATCAAAGCACTCATTATGTCGACAGTGAGTCCCGCGTATTGGTACCTCGAAGATCTGTGCCGAAAATGGGTCCTTGAGGTCAATGACCAATTGGGCATCGACGACCAAGACCTCTGGGTCTACACTTTTCGATCGATCGATCATACGCGCACAAGCCTCTTGCCCTGGGAGCACGGCGATGCCACGTTTCAACAGCTGCTCCTCGATGACCTCGATGATCTCAATCCCAATGGCGTAAAGTGCGATGGAGTCGGCTGAGAAGCCTATGACTGCAGTCGAAATACTATTCATTCCTTCTCTGATATACGACGTCACGTCAATGGGCAAGTCCTTCCCGTGATGTGACTTCTTTCGGATTTCGAGAGCACTACCGTTCAAGACAATAGCGGTGCTAGTGTGCCACACATTTTCAGACACTACCCATTCATGCGGTGAAAATATTCCATGTGCTTTATTCACACGAATGGAACGGACTCGACAAAGCCGTGTACCAGGAACAAGCGTTCTCCGAGGAGGAGAGCCGTCTGAACCCGGAGTGTCCCTGGCTAATGTATCTGCGAGTGCCTTCTCTATATTGAAGGTCCAGTGCAGACAAAGCTTCTTGCGACTGAGCTGTCCTGGTGGCATGATGACCTGTTTGATGTATCGAAAAGTCTTCTTCATGTTGATGGATTTCCCTTCAAGGTCATACACTGATAGAATTGGGCTTATCACATGGGCTTGATGGAGTGCGTTCCATGTTGGATTTGGTTGGATTTGGTTGAGATTGGGATTGGCGCGGATGAACTGAGTTGGGTTCCGCTGCGGTGTCTGGGCTGCCAGGGGCTGGCGGGGCCATTCAAGTCTTGATGACTGTGACTCGTTCTGGAGCCCGCGCAGCGGGGGAGGATGAGGATTGATATAAGAAGAGTGGCGGTGTGCGGGAGGTTGAACCTGAGGGGTAATATAAGTCACACCTTGGTTGGGAACATTCGAAGGCAGGATTTGGTGTGCTATGATCTCGGACGGCATACTACTTGAAACGCGGCTTGCGGATGGGGAATGACCGAATATCGTCTGCTGATTCTGAAGGTGGTGGGGTGATTGATAGCCGTGAGGTATGCTTGGAGCCTGGAGACTTTGTAGCATTGTTGTTGATTGATTAAGAGCATTGTTATGCGAATTTGTGGCAGTGTTGATGGCAAGACCTGAGAACGGTGAGCGATATTGGATTGGGAGAGAGCCAGGGATCACAGGGGGGCGAGAATGCGGATGTGCGGATGAAGGTGATGGAGTGGAGGTCGATGAGATACTCTGGATGGCCTGCAGTCCTTGCCGAGTGGGATTTGTAGAGAAGGATCGAGGATCATGATGAGTCTCATTTCTGCTTTTTTCCACTGGGACAGCTTGACCTTGTCCAGAGGGCAGCGAATTTCTTTGATACGCCTGCTGTTGAAGGTGGGTGCGATGGCACAAAGCAATTGACTGAAACTCCATGACAACGACTTGACTATATGCTTTGTGCGCATCTTCTGGATCATTACGAGACCTCCTGAGCATGGTCTCTTTGTAATTCTTTGGGAAGACTGCTTCGGTAAGCTGGTAGCAATGATCTTGTGGGCCTTGCCAGATTTGTCTGAGCAGCGCAAGAAAAACAACCAGCTGGAAAGTGAATGACTCAATATCAAAACAGGTGATCATCTCCTCTGCAAGGGGTGGATAGGCCCGAGATTTGCAAAGACTACCCATAGCTGCCCAATGACTGGATAGCTTTACCAGACAGCTCAAGACCTTCACGTTGGCGGAGTGAAATGCTGGCCGGGATGCATGAAGAATGTGCCATGGGAGTGGAAAGCTCGAGAACCATTCGATGGCGTCGGCGCTCAGATTCTCGTTGCTGACTAACAAGTAAGATAGCACTTCAAGGCCACTTCTATGTGCGTCTTCGAGAGGAGTTACTTGGCCATTTCTCCGATTCCAAGCATCAGTGCAGAAGAGTTGATGGAGTCGCAGGTAGAAGAAGTCGGAATTCTCACATGCAGCGCGAAGCAAGCCAATCCGTGGACGCTCATAGTTGACCCCTGGCCGATCTGGCACGTTCGTGAAGTGTAAACGCTGCATCGCTTTGCGATAGTAGTTTTGCATCTCTGCTTCAAGTGAGGTGCTTGAGACATCCTGGAGAGCGGTGGGAGGTATACGCTCAGACACTGGGGGAACCATCTCCGGAAAAGTCTGCTTGCGCTTTCTAGGCTCAGATGCCGCTTCTGATGGCTTTCCACTTGTCGCGGACCCTGATCCTTGTTGATTGTGTGCAATAGAGAATTCTTCATTGCTGAGTTGGACAACGTCTTCTGCATTTAGGAGAGGATGGGTAGAGTTAGTTATTCGTGCAATCGGATCCAAGATGGTGCTCGCACTATGCTGGATCGGCACAAGTGGTCTCTCTAGCTCAGCAGATATCTCTGACTCCTCGTTGCCAGATTTCGATATCGAGTCCTCGGTTTCTATGACATCCACAGGCTCGATGTTTACTGTCCGAGTTCCGCTTGCCTCGTCTTTAAGGTCCTCAAGATCGATGACAATGGCGCTCTGTGGGGGAATGTGGATTCTAGGACTTCGTGAGGGTAGCAAGTTGTTGGTATTGGTGCTAGTCTCTTCAGCGGTTGCGGTAAGAAGGGGCTCAGCAAGCATCGCGGCACTTGAGATCGGCAGCGTCGAACTTCTGCTGGGATGAGTATTGGTACCTCCGCGCTTTCGTCTTTCTTGAGGGAATCGGCCGCGGTCGTAGCCTGGTGGGAATGGCGAACTTGAGAAGTCGTGGTGCTTAAGAGCTATATTATGTTCAGCAGTCATCTGTGCAATGTCCCAGAGTCAGCGGTGCCATTCGGTGCTCAGGATCAACAGGTCGCATGTCTGGGGACTTCAGTGGGATCAATGGACTTGATGCATCGCATGGCCTCAATCCTAACAGCGAACCAGACTTCCGTTTTTCAAGAGACTTACCTGAGAGTCCGAAGCTGTCCTTGTAGGAGGGGCCAAAGACGGTGGAAGTGATGCATTTGGGGTGAAAGCCATCCACTCCTTTTGCTTTGCACCAAGGAAGGCATTGCTAGTTGCATTAGAATTATCGAATTCTTTTGTCGACATCGCTCGAGCGGGCTTCGAACGATTAGAAGGTCTTTCTTTGGGAGAAGCCATCGCGTTTTCGTTGTGATGGCACACGTTTTTACAGGGAGCTGTCAGACTGCAACAGATACCATGGAAAACGGCTTGAAAAAATCAGGTTCCTAAAGACGGGCATCAAAGGAGGTAATTTCATCAAGACATAGCCATTGCGGAGGTAAACAGTCGCTTGTTCATGGTTGTCACTTCATCGTCTCACGTATGAGTTGAACCGAGGTATCAGGTATCTTCTGTAGAAAAGCTATGACAGATCTTGCGAATGAGCGTATCCTGTAAGCTTCGTGTTCCGTTCAGCAGCTCAGCAAGCCGTTTAGGATGCCCTATCCAAATCGTGTCCTCGAGTTTGTCGACATGACAAAGTAGTAGAACACCTCTGCTCACGACGAGTCCCGTTCAATAACGATTTCGATCAAACAGACACCTTGCAAGCCCATAACCCAGATGTACGGGTTGCTAGTACAGCTTTTGCATGGTAGATGATGCACAATACTGATTGTTGGGAGTTGTGTCTTTAAATGTTGTCTTAGATACTGCTAGTAGGATTGGTGGAAAGACTCAATCCATGCTACAGTGATTTCCCAGTTGGGGGCTAGCACAGAGCCTAGCGCTGCACGCTTCCATCTTACTGGGTGCAGCGCCGAAGATTGTTGGCAGTCGCCCTAAATGATTAGAGTAAGTAACGCCCAATTTTGTCAAGGTATCCTGATCGCAAACAAGTCTAACTTTGCCCTATATAACCATCTTTACTAGCAGCGACCCACCAGGTTCATGGCCAGTGCGACTGCTCCACCTCCGCATCTTTCGACCCTATCGTCGGCCTACCATCCATCTTCCGATCGTAAAGCGCTTGCGATTTTGCGGGGGAGGGTGGTCGTATTCATAGTTTGGGCTCGTCATTGATTCTGTGTCAAACGTGCTAGACGAACAGTCGATGAGTGGTGCTCTTGACCTTGAACCCAGAGCTATCGCATTTCATCGCAGAGCATGTCGTACCCCACGTCGATCCACGATAGGCGGAGGAGCTTCTAGTTGAGTGCGGCTGGGCGACCGCCTTGAGTGAGCTTGGCTCCACCACTACCGCGATTCCGAAGGGTGCACGAGGGAAGCTCTAGCCATGGCTTTCAGACAGCTGGGGAGATCTCCACAGAAGGCGTTGCCTGGGGAAATACTGCTCGTTATCCGTAAGTCGCCGCAATACTTTCCACAATCACGGCTGTGATGGCACATAAGCACATCAGATGCAATTCAGCTTCATAGGGCATTTATTACGGAAACTATATGGAGCTTCAACGTCTACGTTATGGTACACTGACGGCTTACTCAACAGACGATTTTGAAGCTCGCAGCCCTGACGAATTAAGTCTACTCAAAGGGGACAGGATAGAGTTGATCGAGCGAGATGATGACTTCGGAGATGGTTGGTATCTTGGCAAACATATACAGAACGGCAAGACTGGACTTTTCCCCGAAGGTGAAGACCTTGAGGATGACTTGCGAAGGCGATGTGCTGACCATCTGGCTCGGCAGTCTACACCACCTCCACCCCTCGAGCTATCAACATGTCCGCAAAAACCATGGCTACGTCTGCGGGTCTTGTCTCCGGATCTCCGAGCAGTCTGCATACGAACAATATTCTACAGCCTCAAGCGCAGAGTGTTGGAGGAGTGCCTCCAGCTTTGAAACACTCAGCAGAGGTTGTCAAGCCTGATGCAGCCACGCCTCCTCCACTCAACACGACACCGCCATCACAGAAGGCGAACTCTGTCCCGAATGCTTCGCTTGGTGCTCAATCGCTGGCCGCAAGTACCCCTACCCAACGGAGCATCAGCATGATCCAACAGAGCCCAGATGAAGATAGTCCGGTGATGAACGAGACCTTGAGTGTCATTGATGAGCACATAACGGATATGAAGACACCTCGATCCAATGGGCGAGCGGCAGAGCGCAGGATGACCAATGACTCGGGAAGTGAATACAGCACCCATCTTGACCAGCGATTGTCCTACATAACAGGGCATGAAACAGACGAAGAGGAGCGGAACCTCCACACAGAGAAAGAGGTCAAGAGATGGACACCTCAACAGGTAGCAGAAAACCTGGAAGACCTTGGAGTGGAGTCAAAACACTGTGAGATTTTCAGAGAGCAGGAAATTTCAGGTGAGGTTTTACTTGACATGGATCAGTCCACGATCTTCATGAAGGAGTTTGACCTTGGCTTGGTGGGGCGCAGGTTGCGAACATGGCACAAAATTAAAGCGTTGCAAGAGGAGGTTCAAGGACGCAGCACGTCTGTAAATAAAGCAAAGTTATACAGTGGTGATGATTCGTCAGAGGAGTTTGATCCAGGCCAAAGCGAGAGGGCCACCACAACTGGATCAACGCTGACAACAACACTATCTGGCGGATCAGGCGGCGGTGGCCTTGGATACCCCCCACCGTACTACCCCAGTCCGCAACCTTCCCCTTCATTTCATCAGCTTGGAACGCTACGACAAGATTCGAGTTCGACCCCCGCATCCTTCACTTTCACATCCGGGCTTGAGAGCCCAGAACGACCATCAGCTGCATCAATACGAGAGCTCAATCATTCACGTCGTCACTCTGCTATCGACTTTGCTTCCACGTTCAGCCCGGCTACACCACCTCCAGAACCGCCAGGGGAAGCAACAACTCCTAACAAAAGCGCTACACTCACACCACATCGAAAGACACCCTCTCTTGACCGCAATTGGACAATGGGAAGCCCGCCTCAGCTGCCTAATGGTCGACCGCGCTCTGCTACGAACGCAACTGTATTCCTAAGCACTGACCGCAATACTTTTGATCCAAACTCACAGGAACCGGCCAGTTCTCACTCCCGTAATATATCACGAGACCTTGATCGTGGATACGTATCGGGCGGTGAGGTGGATTCCAGGAAGGCGCGAAATCTCTTGAGAAAGCGCGATACTGTTAGCGCCCACCATTCGAGACAGAGCTCCTACCAACCAGACAATAAGCGATTGAGCTTTGCTGCTACAAGACGTCATTCTCGATTTGGAAGCGTTGACTCTATCAAGGATACCGTCGCAGCCATGGCATCCCCCGCTACAAAGATGTATCACGGCGGCATGGGCCATTTTCGTAATTCCTCTGCTGGAGAGGCATTCACGCATCCAACGCCATCCACTGATCTCACCTCACCTACCGTTACTAAGCTCGAATACGAGAAGAAGCCTAGCATGAAGATCATTACTTCTTCGACGAAACCCAACAGCTCAAATGGCTCACCCAAATCGGCGGTCGGCCCCTCAAAATCATTCTCCAAACCTCGTATGGGCTTGAGAGCTATTTCAGACGCTGTCACTGGAAATGAAAGAGCCCGTGTCTCGACACCACCCTCAGCTGTATCGCCAATCAAAGAATCTGCGGGGCAATCGTCTTCGCGAGCTGGGTCAACGTCACCCTCGGCCGCATCCCAAAGCGTCGATCGGGAAAGCACCGATGCCTCTTCAAAGGGGACGACTAGTGTACAGACTGGACTCACACCTACAAGTGGAACAAGGCGGAAATCGAAAAAGGAGACCAGCGCCTACACTCGAGGTCTTGAGCATAAATCACCACAGGAGCAAACCAAAGGTTGTGATTACAGCGGTTGGATGAAGAAGAAGTCATCTAACATCATGACAACCTGGAAGCCTCGTCTCTTCGTCTTGCGGGGACGTCGACTCTCATACTATTATTCCGACACAGACACCCAAGAGCGAGGCCTCATCGACATTTCTTCCCATCGTGTTCTCCCAGCTGACCATGACATCCTCACAGGCTTTCACGCTACAGTAACTGGCGCGAAATCATCTCCAGTGTCACCTGCGACTGCTCACACTCCGACCCTTGCCGCCAAAGAGGCAGCTGCGCAGCCAGAGTCTAGCCTTCAGAAGCCAGTCTCCGATTCCATGTTTATCTTCAAGCTCGTTCCACCACGAAGCGGACTTTCACGTGCTGTCAATTTCACCAAGCCAACAATTCATTACTTCGCCGTTGACAACATCACCCAGGGCCGACTCTGGATGGCGGCTCTGATGAAAGCAACCATTGACCGTGACGAGACTAAGCCAATCACCACAACGTACCAGCAGAAAACGATCAGCCTTGCAAGAGCACGAGCAATGAGACATCGGCCCCCGGCCTTGATGAATCTGGACGAGAAGGTTGAAGTGTCACAGGATGGGGCTAAGAGCGACGAGACGGGTCTGAATATCCAAGGGCTGGGATTCGACAAAGGAGATGGAGATTCGGAGCAGAAAAGGGCAGGGAGCCTGAGTACAGTAGCTGCGTCAGGAAAGGACCAGATCGTGGGCGATGGCAAAGCTGAGACGTGATGATCTATGGTAGAGGTGAACACATCTTCAACTACGATGCAATCATTGGGACGACTTGGATTGGTGGGGAGTCAAAGCACGGCGTTCTGTTGATGCTTCTTCCATGGAACAAGCCAGTATCATACACCTCTAGGATTTAATCTGATATCTATTCCGATCGAAAGATCGAAAGGTTCCCTTAGTATGAGCCGCATATGCAACTGTCAGTCGCTTGATGAGTCTGTCAAAGCGGGTCCCGTGATCAACATTCAATGCACGACATCAGATCTAGGGTAATTAACCCACGGGTGCAGCCGGAGGTCATCCCAGCATATTCTAGTCACTCTTGCGGTACAATAGAGCAAACGCTTAAAGACCTGTCAGCTAACAGATGAGAAGTCAAACATGGCTAGTCAATGTAAGTTGATTAAACAGTTGGCCCACAAGTTGGATTGCGCCATCCTCGTGGTTTTCCATCCGCCTCACTCAATGATCTTTACTCCAGTATGCTCGCGAAGAGGCATGTAGCTCCGCTGTCCCCTCCCGAAATCCGGCGCGGCCGATTCCAGCTGCTCATGCCTCGCTATGACACTTCATTGGTGAACCATAGATGGCCCATACGTGGACCATCAGGCCTAGAGCGCAAGACCGGCAAAGTGGAAGAGGATTGAAAATTTTGCTCGTGTTTGCTTTAAAATCGCTCAGTGTCGTGAACGGTGACCTAGTTTCTCAGGATATGCGACAGACGAGCCGACGAGAGTTTCCGCGGAGCAAGCAGGAGTCAAGCAAGGGCGACACATGCGTCCATCCCAGCGAAACAATTGCGTAAGAGTAAGGAGTTCCCAATAGTGACAGAACACTGTAGATGTTGGATCGTAGAACATGGAAGCAGAGTGTTCGCAGATTAAGTTCATATACCCCGCGAGTCGAGTCTTTTTGGGTCAGTCTTGGGTACCTTGAGGTACTTACTCTACCTAGTTGTTTGCCCAGCAGCCGAAGTATCCCTTCCGTACCTCCTATAGTAGTTCCAGTTCTATGAGAAAGTGCCGTTCAAACTAAGAAATTGGCGCACCTTGCGCTAGTTCTAGCCCCTCCACCTCAATTCACCAGATTTTCCCACTTTCAGCTTCTTCCCTTGAGAGAAGCAGGAATCAACCCACGTCTTTTGCGCCCAAAAGCATTCTTTCTGTGCGTGCGATATCTTCCTTCGTGTGCCCTTTCGGTGTCGCGGGTGTTTGTCTTGATTGGCAGTCGCACTTTGACTTGCAGCATTCTAGCTTTCCAGCAGTCTCAGCGTCGTGATCTGGTGAGTTGGCACTCCCTGCGTTCCGCCTGTTGTCACCGTTTCGACCGAGGCCTACACTTCACTCCTCTCGCAGTCGCATCGACCCAAAGAAGCTGGAGCAGATCACTTCCGCCTCTCCCATACAGCTTCCATCATCCATGAGCTGCCGCGACGGGTTGCATCGCCTGAGCGAAGGCATATGACGGAGATCTCCTGCAACTGTGGAAGCCACGGCTATCTGCCACTTCATATCAACCATATGCCCAACAGCAGCCCTACCCCACCGACCTGCGTTCTAGTCAGGCACCATTCTGTGTTATCACTAAATTGCAAACAACGTCACTTCTCCACAGGCTAACGACATTGAGTTTAGGTCAGCGAGCGTGAATCTTTCTTGACAATATTGATTGCTTCACCATCACGGAATTCCACGCATCACAACATTAATAAACCCCGTCTGTCCTCGAGGTCCTCAACATCTTTACTGTTCAACATCGATCCATCCTTTTCCGGTTCTCTTTGCCTATACTTGAAAGTTCGGCGCAACGGGTCAATTTCGGTTCAGCACTTGACTTTAGTTCTTTGTAGCCGGCACGCTTTGCGAAGCCTTGAGCTTTAAGACTTTCATAACAACAGTCGTGTCATATCAGTCATATAGGCGGTGAGTCCCCCAAGTGCAACATCGGTCCGCGTCTTTGTCACATAACCACAACTACCTTCATTCAGCACGTCAGCATACAACTGCTTATACCTTGACCATAGATTCTCAGCATATTAAGATTCTCTTTCGAACCGCCCTTATCTCTTCATCTACGAGAACACAGTATCACAGATATTTTTGACACCAACACAACCTCATCGACAGTATGAGTTTCGAAAATTACCAGAACTTTCCGAGCCAGCAGGGCGGGCCAGATGGTGGAGCTGGCCCCGGAGGTCCACCTCAGCAAGAGCAGCAGATGGGCGGCCCAATGCCCGACAATGGAGGGCAATATCCTGGCGGAGATCCCGGGTCTGCTGGAGGACAGTCACAAGGCGGTGAGGAGAAGACTACGTTGTGGTATGATCTTTTTAGGGATCCCTGTCACTCGTCTACCTAGTTGCATGGTAAACCCAAGCAATGGCTGAAAGTATGGCTGACATCGATTCCAGGATGGGCGAGCTTGAGCCATGGATCGATGAAAACTTCGTACGTACAGTTTGGTACAACATGGGCGAACAAGTCAACGTTAAGATGATTCGCGATAAATTCTCCGGGTGAGTCGGTCATGTCCGTTCTCTTTGACTAGTGCCAGTGCGTACTGATTCGTAGCAGCAACGCCGGCTATTGCTTCATTGACTTTCAAAGCCCTGCGGCTGCGGCGAAGGCACTCACACTGAACGGCCAAACCATTCCCAACTCTAATCGACCATTCAAGCTGAATTGGGCTTCTGGCGGCGGATTGGCCGATCGGAGCCGCGATGAGCGCGGCCCAGAGTTCTCAATCTTCGTTGGTGACCTCGGACCTGAAGTTAACGAATACGTACTGGTCTCACTTTTCCAGAACCGCTTTCCTACTTGCAAGTCTGCCAAGATTATGACTGATCCGATCAGCGGAATGTCTCGTGGCTATGGATTTGTTCGCTTTTCCGACGAGGGTGACCAGCAACGCGCATTGCAGGAAATGCAAGGCGTGTACTGCGGTAACCGACCAATGCGCATTTCAACGGCCACCCCGAAGAATAAGACCGGTGGAGGCGCGCCAGGAGGAGGTATGGGTGGAGGTATGCCTGGCGGAGCTGGTCCTGGGCCCATGGGCGGCAACCAATACAATATGGGGAATCCTCCGATGGGCTACTACGGTGCCCCACAGCCGATGAATCAATTCACGGACCCAAACAACACGACTGTTTTCGTTGGTGGCCTCTCTGGCTACGTCACCGAGGATGAGCTTCGTTCCTTCTTTCAGGGCTTTGGTGAGATCACTTATGTCAAGATCCCACCTGGAAAGGGTTGCGGCTTCGTTCAATTTGTTCAGCGTCACGCAGCCGAGATGGCCATCAACCAGATGCAAGGCTATCCCATCGGCAATTCACGAGTCCGTCTCAGCTGGGGTCGTAGCCAAAACAACTCGGGCCCTGCCGGCACTCCATATCGACCTGCGCCACCTCCACCTGTCTACCCATCAATGGGAATGCCCCCTACGCATCCCTACGGCCAATTTGCTCCATTAAAGGTACGATTAGTCTCCATGATTGAGTCTACGATCAATGCTGACTTGTCCGTAGTAAGATACCCCTTGTCTTTCAAGCTTTTCCAAGCGGTTTGATATCGGTATCCTCTTGACTTTACCTTTCGCTTCTTGAAATAGCCTTCGTCCGCGATGGCTCGTTCTCCTTTTAGCGTTACTCGTAAGGAAAATACATGGAGGGAATTTGCAAAAGCTTTCTATTCTCATAGCATGCGAAGGAGGGCTGTAATTATCTGGGCAAGGCTACGAAAGCGACGATATCAAATTGTACCTATTCCAGAGTGCAGCATGCTCTATATCTGTATCTTCCTAATGCATGTGAACGATGTTAGTGCTGTATGGTTGCAATTGCTCTGCACTAATCTCAAGCGGCACGCTGCATTCTCATATCTGGCCTGCTTTCTCTATTCCTGGGCACCAGAGTATCGACGCTTGGGCGCATGTTTTCACCAAAAGGAAATCAGCTAATTGTGGTTATTGTCTAGTCCGTACGCCGCGCACCAGCACCCGCCTCAGAGCCCAAGGCAGGCGCCTCCACAAGGACCTCCAGGCTCCTTTCCTCCTGGAGCTCCTGGTCCTACTGATCCGATACCGGTGCACCAGCTGAATGAGATGTATGTGCAGAAGCAGCAGAGTGTCAACGACCGGCTCGAGGCGGACTCGAGAGGGTATGATACGGTGTTCTCTCAATGATTGTGGCTCGTCGGCTGAGCAGACCGAAATGTCAATTCGGCTCAATGTATTTCTTTTAAGATGCCGACGAGCGAACCCTTGCATAGTGCGTCGACGATGCCGCAATATAGCGCAACAGGCATGCGTGGAAGAGATAGTCAATATTTGTGATCCTAGCTTGAAGCAACAACATCTTTAGCGAAGGGAGTTGGGAGTCTTGCTGAGTATCTCTCCTCTGGATTCGGGGTTGGATTTGAGAGAGAAGAGCGGTTGATGAACCGTGTACGATATGGTTCAGTCACTAGCATTGGTACAGTATGCTTCATAGTGACATGTTACGAGTGGGTGGCACCTTTTTCCTTAGCCGTAGTTCAATGAACAAGACGTGAAGAGAGGCATACCCTTCCCTGAAGAGCGAATACGCCTTCCGTTACCGGGTCTCATTATTTGACCTCACATTGGCAGGCACGACTTTGCACCAGCCCCCTTCTTAGACGCGGGACTCCTGGACTTTCTCCTATGATTACATCGTTCAAACTTTCTTGCTCTTCTTTCGCATAACAGACATAGAAGCCAATCATCTACTCTAACCGCAGTAATGAGGTACATGAACTGGGATGTCCTCGTCTTTCCCGAGACTGGAGACACCAAGACACCATTGCAGGAGTTCAGCACAACCTGCACTGTCATCCAAGATCCAGGTAACCAATTCTTCAATCCACGTTGACATTCAAAGCTGATCAAGTCTTCTCTCAGACAATACTGCACTACCAACCCCAAGCCATGCAGCCTACTTCATGGCTGTTACACACCCTCTGCCTACAGTCTCATGCTTTGTACCTAGCCTCTTACCTGGCACTCCGTTTAGAGTCTCTATACATAGCTGGGCATCGCCAGTCGCCAGCCGCGCTACGCAGGCCTTGGCAGATCAAGGTAACCAGGTCTGGTTCGAGGCTAAGGTCTTACTCGATGGCATCTGTACTGCGTGGGTCATTGAGTCATCTCACTCATTCAATCGTGCCCTGGTCACTAATGCAAGCGGGCAGCGGTATCTTATTCAATCAGGACCCTTCATGGCCACAAGTCATTGGTGAGGAGCTGCCTCTCAGAGTCTGAATAATCATATTCGCTAAGAGGGTGTTGCAGACATGAGCTCACGTACTGCTCTGACCATACCGCACGCTTGCTAAGGAGTTCCTGCTGACCAAACACAGCAATCGAAGATGCCAAGAAGCACGAACAGCTTAAATTTCCTCCCTTCCACGCCGAAATGCTTACACAGATTTGGGTCAATGCTGCTCAGCGCATGGGTACTGTACGAATCGTTATTGCAGAAGGTATCCGTCAAGGACAGGGCGCGACAAGGTTCTTGAAATTGAGAAACATCGTTACATTCTCTCTCCAGCACGCCCCTCTTCGTGAGATATACGAATTTTGAAGACAGAGGATCAGAAGCTGATACTGGAACAGATGTCCTCGAGAATTGTGGCATTGCTTGGCCAAATCCTGGGATGTGGTGGCAGGGCCAACAACACTTCCACGATGTCACGTCTCCTCGTGCCGAGGCCGCAGACACCGACACCCACGCCCACTCTCCTAGACGCCGACAAGTTTCGAAAGACGATAGCCGTGCCCGAGTAGATTTAGCTATGGCTCCCCCACATTTGTCACAGGGTTTGACGGCTCATCCAGCATCTCGAGCTCGTAATATTCTCAGCAGTGATCCTTTCTGGTCACAGCATGGGCCAATGCATGACCCTTTCACTGGAGCCGCTAACCCCACTGCTTTCTACAAGACCGTGGCGACGCGCAACTCCACCGGCTCAGGCGATGTCTTAATGCCCGATCAGTCTCGCTCTACCTCAACTAGCCACGATGATTCCATGCCAGATTATTCACGACCTCTGTCGCCAGCGAACAGCCACCGCAGCCACCCAGTGCTAGAATACCCTCGTCCGTCAACCCTACCAGCCATCTCTGACTTTGCGAGCTCGGCGATGAATGGGCTTGGCCTATCGCGGCTGGAGACCATGCTACAGTCGCATCCAGGATACGATGCCGAGAGTCAATTCGAAGCCATGATGGATTCGATCAGTCCACGAAGAGACTCGAATCTGAGCGGAATCACGGCTCCGAGTAATACCCGAGCAAGCAGTGCTGCCAATACACCACCGCGTGGAATCGTGAACTCATTTACAGCACAAGACCGAGCATCCTCGTATAACGGTCACCCTCGTTCCGTGTCCGTGACTACACGCGATCCTCCACCTCCTGCCATCCACACGTCTATGGGTGCCGTAACGGTAAATTCGGAATCATTCGGATCTGACGTTCGCCAAAACGTCCGAGACGTTGGTTTACAGCCTGATACGGTCGTCAAGAAGAGGCCTGTTGGGAGGCCGAAGGGACGTAAGGAAGGCAAGACAGGCGACTTGGGTGGGCTCGAGATTCCTGCCTATAATGCTCAGAGACGGGCGACCACCGGCTCTACGAACGATAAAGAGAATACGCAGGGCAGTGCAGAGAAGATCAGCGATGGCAAGAGAAAGCGAGTAACCACTGCTACTGAGCCGAAGACAGCGTTCGAAAATCGCGTCGTGAATCATCATGCCTCATCACCAACAAGGAAGGTCACCAAGACTGGTCTGAAAGGGGACTCAAGCGCAGAATACATCGACATGGATGATCTTACAGCTGAAGGCGTCGTTGCAAGAGCACCTTTGGGCACTCTCGAGAATCGCCTGTGAGATTTTGGTCTGAGTTTTGAATGTACGTGATGGGAGAAATGGTTGTACGATGATACTATGGGATTGTAATGAGCATGTATATGTACTGCAGCGGTAGGAGCCACATGCGTCTACTACGTGCAACAGATGTTTTTTGGTACTGTATACAGAAATTGTACGTTCAGAGGTGTGTTATTCTGCGTTGACAGAACCGCAAGGACTCTGTGGACATTATAGCATAGAAGGCATGGTGATGGAGGTACATCGCAAGTGAGATTGTTGTGTTAGATAGCGCGATATCTTTTACTTTTATATCGAAATTTTGGCATTCTTGGCTACTGAACGCTTCACCTATACGGAGTAGTGGCGTTAAGCTGGTTGATATCTTGTTTGTTTTCGGTTGGAACGTTGGAAGGCAGAGGACGCCGCTAGAACGTCCGCCCTCTGTCCAAACATCTAGGTAACAATCACCCAGAGGGTTTTGTAACACTTTACGCCCTTCTGTGATATCCGACTTCTGCTATTAAGGGAAGAGAAAGTGTTTACAGTGGCGGTATAATTGAGAAGTCGCATTTGATACATTCGGCGCGGTCAAAGAAGCCGTTAGACGTCATACATGTCAGATCAACATAGCAAATTCAAACATCACGACTTTATTGGATGATCACGACAGTGTCCTATCTTCATAGAACCGAATACCCCCCAGCAAGCGCAGCGTCACCAACACTCAGTCTCGGTCCCAAATACCAACGCCCGCCGCCCCTCCATCAACCTACAATCTGATTGAACAACATGGCAGACGAAGCCCCCAACCCAGACGAGACACCCATCACATTTAATGTCAAATCTTCCTCCGAAGCGAAATATGTTGTCACAGTACCACTCACCACCACCGTAATCGACCTCAAAACTAAGCTCTCAGGTTCCGACTATGCTGACATACCGCCTGATCGCCAACGCCTCATCTATTCCGGTCGAGTGCTGAAAGATGCAGATACCCTAGCGAGCTACAAGATCAAGGAGGGCAACACAGTACATCTTGTTAAGGGAGCAGCAAGTAATGTTAGGCAACAACCAGGAAACCAAGGAGCTTCTACGGGCGCGGGCACAGTTGGGACCCCAGCACAGGGAGCACAGGGCGTACCGCAGAACCTTGCGAGTGGGACGGGGCGAGATCCACTGGCTGGCTTGACAGGTGCGAGATATGCAGGCTACGCGCAGATGCCGAATGCGAATATGTTTGGACCTGATGGTGGTGTATGTCATTCTCTATCCTTACCATTCCGATGCCTACGATCTGTACGCTAATGCGGTCACAGATGGGTCCACCTCCCGATCCAGATCAGATGGCTTCCATGCTCGAGAATCCAAACTTTCAGTCTACGCTCTCGGAAGCTCTGGCCAACCCTGACGTCGTTGACCAGATGATACGGTCAAACCCCATGTTGCAGGGCATGGGACCGCAAGTCCGACAAATGATGCAGGATCCGAACTTTAGACGCATGATGACCGACCCAGCACAACTCAGACAGTTAAGCCAGATGGGAAGACAGTTTGGCGGTGGGATGTTTGGAGGTATGGGTGGAAGGGGCCCAGGTGGAGAGGGAGGATTCCCAGCACCTGGAGTGACGGACACGATGCCAGAGGCTGCGGAAGGAGAGAGAGGAGCGAATGCGCAGCAGACGACTACGACATCACAACCGCCGCCGAATCCCTTCGCTATGTTCGGGAATCCTGGCGCTACCGGTGGACCTGGTGCAGCAGCAGCTGGCGCGAACCCATTCGCAGCGCTGTTTGGCCAGGGAGGGATGGGTGGACTCGGCGGACTCGGCGGACCTGGAACTCTTGCAGCTGGCAATCCACCCACTGCACCCCCGGCAGCTGACGGAGCACAAGCACCAGGATCGACGCCGAATCAACAGCCGGCAGCAAATCCGTTCGCTTCAATGGCCCAAAATCTCATGCAGAACCCTCAGATGATGCAGCAGATGATGGGCGCCATGGGCGGCATGCCTGGGCAACAAGCACAGGGCGAAAACGCACTCCCAGGATCCAACTCCGCAGCCGCTGCTGGCTTCAACCCTTTCGCGGCACTCCAAGCTATGGGTATGGGTGGTGGTGGAGCGCCGGCTGCCCCTCCCGACGACCGAGCGCCGGAGGATCGCTATGCGGAGCAGTTGAGGCAGTTGAACGATATGGGCTTTTATGAGTTTGAGCGGAATGTGGAAGCGTTGAGGAGGACGGGGGGGAGCGTGCAGGGGGCTGTGGAGTATTTGCTTACGCATTAGTGGGGTGGGGGGGTTGGGAGGAGTGGAGGGGGGTAAGGGGGGTGGACGTGGAGAGGGAGAGGTAGTGGATGAGGTGGGAGTGGGAGTGGTGATTGCATGCTGTGTGTGATGCGAGAGATGGTATCACTAAGGTTAGGACTCGTGATGCTTCTTATGATATAGACGGACGCTGGTATGGCGTGTTATGCTCGTTGGCATTGTGTATAGCTTTTTGGCTTTTCGCTTTTGTGACATCCATGTTCATGAATGAGTGACCTCTACGTTTGTAGAAGTAGCAATTCTCGAAAAGCAGTACATCTTTTGGACCCAACATCAATACTGTCTTCACCTTCTGAAGATCTTAGCGTGCAGCTGTATCGAACGTAGAAGGAAACGATGTTATCGGTTCGATCGATGTGGCTTTTGGCCCTTGGATTGCTAGCTAGCTAGCGATCTCGTTCAATATATACAACTTGGCGCAGCTCAGCTCTTGCCGGCCTGAGGATTCTGAAAATATGATGTTCAAGTCGCATAAAAGAGGGTATCCGTATCCCAATCCCAATGCTACGCCATGCCATGGACCAAACGCCATCCTGATGCCTACTAGATGCAACGAATCATCACCATAAACGCCAGCAGCCAGTAACAGTATCCGCAAAGAATATATTATACCCCCGCCGGACCTCTGCTGCCCGCTTTCCTCGGCAACGTCCACGGCACGCCCATTACAACTTCACCCTCTGAGAAACCCCAGAAGTACACACCCATTCCTATTATATAATAGATTCCTGCGTTCGTGCCCTGGTACAGTAATAGCGCCGCTAGGGTTGAGAGGGGATATATGATCAGGCGCGCTTCGATGGAGCGATGCATCGCTGCGAGAATAGTCATTGTTTTTGAGGATGTAGGCTGGAGAGTACTGGATGCGGTGGATGCGGAGGGTTTGTGGCTTTGTGGTGGTTTGTTATTGGCGTTGGGGTTGGAGGAGGAGAGCCGGGTGGAGGTTGCGGCGGTGGTGAAGAGGGGAAGGGGCCATTCCCAGCAGAGGCCGAGGATGCCGAGGAGGAGGTTTATGGTTTGGAGGATGGGGATAGGGCGGACGCTGCCGTCGAGGTTGGTGGTGAGGAAGTCCCAGAATACTTTTGGCCAGAAGAAGCCGAAGATGGAGGCGGCGACTTGGTCTGTGCGGGGGGGGTGTTAGTGGGAGGGTTTTGCTGGGGGGGAAGGGTGGGCAAGGACGTACAGGCTGCGGCTGTGAGGATGATGAGACGGGCCCAGTGGTTTTTGATGAGTTTGCCCATGGTTGAGATGGGTTTGCGCGCAGTTGGGTGGGGTTATTGTTCGGATTCGAGCATTGTCTATTGACTCAATCGGTAGGTTTCGATGGTATACTGCCGTCGAAGGCTAAGATCGTAGCTACTCTCAACGAAGAGGCAGCAGGATGTCAAGGCGACAACGGCGATGATGACGACAGCGAGCAGCAGCGATTGTCTTGTGGTTTGGGATTCGGGGAGGTATGTATCAGACGTTTGAAAGATGGAGGACTGGGATCCATAGATCTATCCCACTCCTTTGGTACGACCCTTGACGCTCCTCTGCACCAGGGCGGGGCATGCCATTCGTTCCATAATCGTCAGGCTTCATGTTGCACTATCGATGCGCTCATCCTCTTCACACCAGTCGTTGGTTGCATGGCGGACTCGAGATGTTGCCGCCGGGCAGGGATTGTTTAGCTTAGCTCATGCACCTCGAATCACGGACGGGAGCGGGGATGGTGGCATCTAGTCTGATGCTAGGATGGTGATGCTACGCTTTCATTGGGTGAGGGCGGATGAAGATATGCAAGGGCGGCTCGACAGTCGGACCTCGAGGTATTTCTGAAGCTATCCACGGCGGGATATTTCTCACAGCGAAGCACGCAGGACCGCTTCAGGTGCAATGGATGTCGAGCAGAGCAAGTTAGGCTTCGTAAGATGTGGAACATGCAGACCACGTCGAACAAGCTGCTGCACTGCAGGGGCCCTTGAAACTTGCTCTGCGGCCGTGTCTGTGACCATGAAGCTCTTTGGATAGGCTCCAAACACAAGAATCTGTATGCCGTAGTCCAATAGGAATTCGCCGCGCTCCTATGCTGGAACCGCATGCTAATGACCCTTTAGAAGGCCTGATGTGCGACATTACAGAGCTACTGCTCATGCTCTAACGGGCTGATGTATCAAATGAGGAGCTCCAAAAGATCGTTAACCGCACTTCGAACAGACGTCGGCTTACTGCTGATAGGCCGGACGTTCCTGTCATCATAAAGCCATAGTAATCGACTTCTGATCCTCATCAAGATGATAATGCGCTATCGCCTGTAATCTGCTAGCGTATCATTAGCTCGAATCATTCAGCGTCTATTTAACCTATGCGATTGGCTCTGGTAGGAAACCTTTTCTCCGCACAGCTCAACCCTTCGAACTTTCTAGACCAGTGGTGCATCCCTTCCTCTGCAAGCCAACACAAAAACCGTTTGGCGTAAGGTACCCCCATGCCTCAATTCGTCCGCTATTCGCCAGGTGGGATGGCCACTTTCTTCAGGCTTTGAGGAAAGCATGGCATTGGCCGAATCAGGACCCCCAAACCAGGACATGACTATCACACTGCAGCACTGGCTCGATCTTGTGGATCAACCGCAGGGAAACTTCGTCAACTTGCCCACGAGACTTGGAGAGGGTCCCAAAGATCCAAAGGGTACACCGAAACACACGCCTCAGATTGTGCTGCCCCAGACCCAGGAGCAATAGGAGCAAGAGTTTACCGACGAGACGACTTGCTAGTGCTTTCTACGCGCATAGTGGCTTGCCGCTTGACCCAAAGTCTCGGTAGCCATGTGTGACTGTTGGAATAGTCTCATCTAGGTCTTTGATTCAGTACACTACTGACTACACACCGTCGCCCGTGTCGAACATTGCTGCGCTTTGCCTCCGTACACTACATAGGGACAACTCGGGAGTTGGGAATATCGGAGCTGAGCCATACACGTACAGGATCCTTGTTTGAGATTGACTCGATTTTTTGCGGGACCACAGCGCTTGGAGGGTCAGCAAGGGAAATAAACAGCTCGGAAGGAATGTTAGCTACATAGGGAAGCCTCTACTAGACTTTCCATCCCAAGGCTGGCCAACGCTTGGTACTGGCGTATTAAGACAGAACAGGACCTTTGACGTGCTGTCCAAGCACCTGCACACAGGGAGCACATGGCATCAAAATACAATTTCAACATCTATTCCGCGACTGCGCCGTTGATCGGAACCACAACAGCAGGTGGACTCTGGACGGTTTGTCCTCGCATCTCCGAGTCTTGAAACCATCTCGTTACTCTTGAGTGGCAAGAGGCCTTCTGCTTGTTTGCATAATCTATATACCCCTTGTTGTTTGATCCGTCGTCTCATAGAACACTGGAACGGTCCATCGGTATATATTGCTTGCTCGACTGGAATTTCCCGCAAAATACGAATAGCATTGTCTCATCATGACTGTGGGTCAAAAAGGATGGTTTAGCAAGGAGTTAACTGGGCGGATGATATTGTTTAATACATTATTTCATGGCTTGCACATTGGTCTGTTCATCTTTGGATGGTGAGCATCATCTTGTTGAGCCATTGGACTGCTCAATAAACTACTCAATACTGATGCGGCTGCAGGTATAAACAGGCTGCCGACCCTCGGTTAGCTGGACTCAATTCTCTCACGTTCTCTGTGTGGATATCCAGAGGCGCAGGTCTCAACCTATCAGTCGATGGAGCTATCATTGCTCTGCCCATGTGCAAAAACCTACTAAGATGGATTCGACCGAAACTCAGGTGGCTGCCGCTCGACGAGTTCCAATGGTTTCACCGACAAGTCGCCTACTCGCTACTTTTCTGGACCTTATTCCATGTCTCAGCACATTATGTCAAGTATGTTACCAATATATTCGTTCCGCTTGCTTCGCTAATGTGAGCAGCTTCTTCAATGTGGAAAGGAACCAAATTCGACCTGAGAGCGCAGTCCAGATACATTACACGCAAGCGGGTGGCATAACAGGGCACGTCATGCTGTTCTGCATGCTCATGATGTTTACCACCGCCCATGTCAAGATCAGACAGCAATCTTACGAAACGTTCTGGTACACCCATCACCTCTTCATCCCATTCCTCCTCGGACTATACACCCACGCAACCCAATGCTTCGTCCGGGATTCCAAACTGCCCTACTCGCCGTTCGCGGGCAAGCCCTTCTGGGATCATTGCATCGGCTACGAAGGCTGGCGGTGGGAACTCTTTGGGGGCGGACTCTATCTCCTCGAACGGATATATCGTGAGATAAATTCGCGTCGGTCGGCTCAGATCTGCAGAGTCATCCGCCACCCCTATGATGCTCTGGAGATTCAGTTCGTAAAGCCTTCGATGAAATACAAAGCAGGCCAATGGACGCTCATAAACATTCCTTCGGTCTCCACAACTCAGTGGCACCCGTTCACCATCACCTCTTGCCCTTACGATCCCTACGTGTCAGTCCACATACGCCAAGTCGGTGACTGGACCCGCGCGGTCGCCGATGCTCTAGGCGCTGGCCCTTCGCAAGCGAAAGAATACGACGGTCTAGATCCTATGGGCATGTATGAAATCGCCTTGCAGAACGGACAAGAAATGCCCTCCATCCGCATCGATGGCCCCTACGGCGCCCCCGCAGAAGATGTCTTCGACAACGAAATCGCAGTGCTCATCGGCGCAGGCATCGGCATCACACCCTGGGCCAGCATCCTGAAAAACATCTACCACCTCCGCTCCGGCCCCAACCCTCCAAGACGACTGCGAAGAGTAGAATTCATCTGGGTCTGCAAAGACACCAGCTCCTTCGAATGGTTCCAAAGCCTCTTGTCATCCCTCGAAGCGCAATCCCTCGCCGCGGCCGAAGGCTCCCCCGGCGGCGAACCCGAGTTCCTCCGCATCCACATCTACCTCACGCAGCGCTTCAACGTCGACCAGACCACAAACGTCTACCTCAACAGCGTCGGCACGCACGTCGACCCCCTCACCGAGTTGCGCTCGCGCACGAACTTCGGACGGCCCGATTTCACGCGGCTGTTTGGGGCGATGAAGGAGGGGATCCGGGAGGGGAATTATATGGGGGAGTTGAGGGAGGGGGGCGCGGATGTGGGGGTTTATTTCTGCGGGCCGAATGCGGCGGCGAAGGTTATCAGGAAGGCGGCGAAGGGGGAGACGGCGAGGGATGTGCGTTTTCGGTTTTGGAAGGAGAGGTTTTAGGGTCTGGATGGGATGAGATGAGGGGTATTTGTGTATTTTTTGCGGTTCATGCGAGCGAGCGAGTCGAGCGTTGCATGGCGATGGTGCTTTCTTTGCTTGGGATCATCATCATCGTTCGAATGGCATCAGCGTCTACCTATGTGCATATCAATGAGGTTTTGTAACGTCCTCTCGGTCCTACTATTGAGGATCTAGGCAGTATATCGTGTAGGAACTATCCCTCTTGAACGGCACACTACTCCTAGAGCTTGGTTTCACGTAGGATATAGCTACAGTCAACGGGTCCGACTGGGTGAAGAGTCACGGCGTGCGTGAAAGAGGGGCAAAGGGGGCTCATGATTACTATCAAAACTATTTTGGGTACATATCCTCCGATCAGTTGGGGATAAGTGATCTTGCTATGTAGAGTATACTTTTGCGTTTGCTGTATCATCGGCGATTCGATTGGATGGTCTCTTTGTGTTTTGTGGGTGAATGCTATTACATTTTCTGGAGAGAGTCTGTTCTGTTGTGAGAAAAGTGGGATGGAAGGGAATTAATGGATAGGATATGATGGAGGGATTTGCTATGTAAGTACATATCTAGAGAAACTGTGTTTTCTATGAGGATGAGGGATGTGAAATCCATGGAACGTTGCAGCCGTTTCCACTGCTACCGCGGTAGGAATACCTCAGAGCAGCAGAATGTAGGATGAGTCGAGAAGTGTCTTCTGCTGTTTACAAGACAGGCCTCCAACAGAGCCCTCAATGATCCTCGATCGGCACCAACTGCTTTGAGCTGCCGTCGGCGACACACCCGCTTATCTTTTACGTCCATGGTGCGCTCTCCACCCAGGGAGGCTGATATTGTGGAGTTCCCAGCGTGGATTGATGAAGGTGTTTGCCGTGTGAGAACAGATATGGCCAAGGGATCTTGGTACTGTATCACGTCTTGCCGGAAGCTCTTGCCGCCACACGACTGGTGATGCGGTATGATCAGCCTATGGATTGCATGTATGTTGTGGTTGTTCAATCCATGACCCTCAATACCAGTGTTGATGTTTCTCCTGTCTTCTCCTAAGCCCGGCGTTCTCTCCCTCTTTTTAGCACCAGGATACGATGCGGGAGATATAGCAGCATTGCTAGGATCTCCGAGCCGTGGGTGGGTAGGTCTTTGATCGCAGCACACTGATCAAGTTATCGTAGCCAGAATGATCAGACTAAACGGGATACCCATCCCAATAACGATTCTCGAGGGAGACAGGAGCGCTAAGGCTGCAGAAGTTTTGGTAGGAGATCCTATTGCGGCTCCAGATAGACTTGCAGCTGCGAAAGTATCTGACTGAGTGCTGCCAGTTGTGGTAGGTGACGAGTCTCCAATGAGCTGCGTCAGGCTCACAGCAACGGGCGTGGTTGAAGCGGTGACAGGCTCGGTCGTCTCCACGGTCGTCGGCATACCAAGACTGTCTGTTCCTGTATATGTCGCACCTGGAGCATCGAGAGGTTCAATGACGGTAGTGATCGTTCCGTTAATGGTGACGATATAGGCTTGACCTGGTAGCTGGGCTAATGAGAGACTGCTCAGCACTGTAGCTGCGAAACTGGTGAGAGCACTTTGCCGCATATTGATCGTCACGGATTGAGTCTGCTATGACTGGGAAATGTAAGCACACATGTCGCAAGGTTCAAGTAACATATACTAGAGCGTTGAGCGCTTGAAATGTTTATGTGCCCCCGTATGGAGATTCCAGGATTCGCTTGGTCTGCTCAACCGGGCTGCGAGTGGTAGAGGTAAGCATCATGGAACAGCTTGGAATTGAGTGGTGTCAAGCGGCGGTTCGCTCGTACAATCAATCTTGGACACGGGAAGGAATATTCAGGGAAGAAGGATAGGAAATCAAGAAAGCCTGGGAAGTACCAAGCAAGGCGCTTCGCTCTCATCACCCCCGATGGCAGTACAAGTGGACATCTTCGAGCCTTTCATCAGGTATTCGGGCGGTATCGTCGCCGTGCCACGGCTGAGGCCGCAGGACACTAAGCCCGAATAGACCGTTTTTCTGGCTAATATCAGGCTATTCTATACAAGATCACGTGATCTGTATCTTATCAGATCCGTGATGTCTTGGCACTATTCGCTTAGTAGCAGGTGGGAGAAGCCACTAAGTAATCATCACCGCACGGGTTACACCAGATAGATTAGTCCTCATCGATCTCCCACAATACCATTAAATCAATCACACCACTTAGCCCAACCCAGCGTATTACTTTCACACCTGACTATCCTATAGAACCGCAGTCAAGGGACTTTACCAAGCATCTTTGTTTCTTCGGCCACGCTAAATTTACAAGATATGCACCATGCACTCTGATAGCCTGATAGGGCCGAAATCAACGCAACAAAAAGGGTCTAGCGAATGCTACCCGCAGATATCACATCATGAACTCGTACGCTCGCTTAGTAGCGGCGGAAAGAAGGCACTAATGAATTACCACAATGCCACACTCTGGCCTCTGCCGGTGGAGCTCCGCATGTTCCTAGGAAACCCTCGATGGAGCGTAATTGTATCCGCGTAGTTGAAATATAACCATTTGTCGTATTGCATTGAGGACCAATGTCGCCACGCATACGATCCCGCCATGTCTAGCCACCGCCCTTCTAACCACCGCCCGTTTAGCCACTCATACGACATGCCATGCACAGCAACAGACGCTCTGATTCTACTACTATCAACATCAAGCCACACTCCCTCTATCCAAACCTCAGCACGCTCCAGTCCAATTTGACTGCTTCCCGGTCTAGTCAGCTACTACGCCTCTTCTTACCCTTCAACTCTCGAGTACGCAACGTAGCAATCTCCTCATTGTTCTGCTTTCCCTTGCTCTTGCCTAGCGACACGACGGCAGCAGTTCCTTTGCCGTCATCGGTCCACTTCAACGGTCCCGTTGGCAACCCCGAATGGGGAGGCACCCACGTCAACAATTGCTGCAGATCGGCGTCGAGCTGGATCGGCATCCCGTGCGAATATTCGAAGTCGCCACCGAAGCGTCGAGGTATGTTCTCCATGTCAACGTATGCTTGTAGTGTCGGTAACACGGCGTTGCTGGGTACAATATCGAGTTTCGCCACCGTACCCGGGTCAATCCATCGCTTGACCCAGGCGAAAATCGTTGGGAAGTAGGAAGGTGCGCCGATGACCTGTTAAGGGGGAGTCGGAATCCCGAACCATCAGTTCCATTGCGTTCTTCCGAATGTAGTATGTTTGAAGGTGAAACATTAAGTGAAAAAGTACACACCAGCACCCGATCCAGTACCTCAGGATAATTTACGGAAAATATCTTCCCCAGATCTTGCAAGTACCCCCGCAAGCTCCATACCTGCCGCACAGTTATATTGGATATGTCAACTATAACCAGCATCTTCGTCACCGCTATGTCCGGGTTCTCTCGCAAGGTAATAGCGGAGCAGAATGGCATGACGAATCGTGTCAGGTGCTCGTAGACTAGGAACGCGCGTAACATGTCCGTCGATACTAATCCAGGCGTTGTCTTCGAATCTGGCCGTGATGGTTGCGTGGCTGCTGAGGATTTCTTATGCGTGTTCACAGAACTACTGTCGATTTTGGCAAAGTCATAGAAGTAAATTGGGAGACCACGTTTATCTCTGCGACCAAGCCATTGCGGGTACTGTGAAGTCGAAAACATGTGAGCAGATTGTTACTATCCTCGTACGCTGGCAAATGAGAAGAGAATCGCATATGTAAAGGCGAAGCAATTTACCAAGTTTCGAGTTTCCTCGAAGTCGTGCACATCCACATTTTCGTAAAAAGAGTACAATTGATTCACATCACGCGCTCGACAGGCTTCGGCGAACTGTCGATGCGCGTCTCCGACGTCTTGTTTTCTGGCATTGAAGAATCGTCTGCTCGCACGGTTAGCCTTGTAACGCGAAAGGGGCGGAACGGCGCAAGCCAGCCGAGCTCTTTCATTAGGGAGGCGTACAGAAGAGTGGCATCGTCGTTGATTCCCTCCGGTACGTCCTTGCTGCCAATGCCAATAGGACTTTTAAGAAGACCTTTGGCAGCACACAGGCTGCGGAAGGAATCGAAAGCCGCCTTTTCCTGTGCCGATTGCCTCGAGAGCTGAGCCTCCGTTCCTTCTTTCATGCCGCTGAGCGAGGACGCAGGCCGTGTAGAGGACGATACGCTCCGTTTCGATTTCGGTTGTCGTTTTTGGCTAGGTATTACTTCCTCTGGTAGCTTGGCATGTTGACTTTCATGTATGCCCAATGCCTGTGCTGGGGACGACGTGATGGGTTGTACTGACGACACATCTTCTGCTCCCATCTCTGTGCCAACAGAGATGGAAAATTTTCGTTCCACCAGGGTCTGCTCATCTGTGTGAGCGGCAGAGGCAGGCGATGATGCTTCGGCTGCGGCAGTGGGTTGGCCATTGTTCAGAGGAATCAAGGCCTCAGTTGATGCATTTCCATTAGTCAAAGTCTGCTGTGGGGGAGACTTGAGCTTTGCTGAGACACGAAGAAGGCCCCAAAAGAGACTGAGATCGGTTTGGAGCAGTTGAGCAGCCATCTTGCTACCTACCAAGGTCTTTGGGCAGAGAAGATGGGCCCACGTCGAGATCTCAACATACGCAATATCCCTTAGCGTTTCTGCACCCTATACCGTTCCGATCCTCGAATGTCAATACCCATTGACCATGCATTCGGCCGAGGAGTTACGTGAGCTATCCGGTGGACTCCGATGCCGATCTTGTAGACCTGGCCATGGCTTCGTACTGTATCATCGATGTCGCACAGGCAAGATCCCATGCCGAGGCCAGCTTCGCCAAACACGATGCATGCCAATACAAGTCTTGAATCCTGTTGACCATGCGTTCAGCCGAGTAAATGCGAAAGCTTCGTCCAATAAATAGACTTTGACACTAGTCCCATAAACTCAATCATGGCTTGATCTTGAATCGCTTGAGGTTGTACTCATGGAAAAGACAGCTTTGCCATGCATGATGCATGCAGAACAGGTCCGGAGCTCATGCGAAAACCCGCGCGAATACGTCAACAGCACGCCCATCACGGTTCAACTCAAGATAGGCAACATATCTCGACATAATTCGGCATTATGAGAATTTCCCATAACCTAATGCAGCATCCTAATCCAAATCCAGCGAAGCTAGAAGCTTCTTTACTATTTCGTTTCCTCCACCAACAGCTTCAGATGCGTTCAATGCCTTACTATGAAGGTACTTCAGCACATGCCTTGTGTACTCGAGGCTTTTCGTTTGAGTACGCATAATCCATAGCGCATGAGCTTTGAGCCCAGGATCTGGAGTCCGTAGCTTCAAGATATTCAGCAGTTCATTGTTACGTGCCGGGCTGTTTCGAATCGCATGAATGACTGGCAGAGAGAATTTGCCCTCAGTCAGATCTTCGCAGAAGCCTTTCGTGCTTGCCATCTGCAAGATTACGATACCTCGGTCAGGCTATATATCTACTACAGAGGACAATGATGGGGGGGGGACAAGAAAGATTGACTCACTTTCTCCGAACATAGATTCTGATAATCGTCCCGAATCTGGAATATCGTTCCCACCAGCTCCGCAAGCGGCAAGACATTAATACCTGTCGTACTAACGCTCTGCATTAGACGTGTTGCTAGCCTGAAAAGACCTCCAGTTTTTAGGGAAATCATAAGGTAGTAATCTTCCTCGGTTGGCACAGTCATGGTATCGCGCCAGTACAGGTCGAGTCCTTGCCCGCGGTGTAGATTCACCAGTTCCTCGTTGAATATTCTGAAGGCATTTCCAGAGTCCCGGAGGCTCGAAAGTTCGCGCTGTGCGAGGAAATACACGTAATTTGCCGCATTGATAGTTTGTGGAATACCGAAGATGCAATGTGCGGCTGGCGAGCCACGGCGTAGTGGAGATCCGTCTTGGATGTCATCTATGCTATTACCGTGTTAACCCTTATATTTACGGCTAATTTAGTAAGGAATGTTTTTTGACCATGTAGGAGGCATACAGTAGGGAGGCATTATGTAGCATTCCGACTACTTTGTCGATTACTGAACAAGATTCAGGATCGATCTGAAGCCAGACATTGAATGCGGCCAGGGTTTGCGTGCGAAAATTCTTGGCGGGTAGGCTGGCTATGTAGGCAAAGGGCTGGATGATGTTCTAGGGGTTGTAATTAGCATAGATGGGTTCGAGGGTTGAGGGCTACAGACGCGCTCGTGGGTGTCCGTCCAGGCGCTGTGGAACTGCAGAGTGTTGATGCTGTCCAACGAACCGGATATCAGACCATCTGCAGGCGCAATATGGCCGCATTCTTCCTTGAGCTCTTCACGCCCACTTGAGGGGGAGGGTTGTTGTACTCCTGGGATTGAGAAGTCGCCATCGTGGACAGCAAGGTCTGGTTCGCTGGTTTGTATTCCTGTCGAAGCCACGGTCTCGTGATCTTGAGGTGGGCTTGGATAGGATAGCGGAGCTTCTTCATTCTGGCTCGAAAGCTCGACCAAACATCCAGTCTGTGGTCGCTTGTTGAGGCTTTCCGTAGAGCTCAGGGCTGTCGTTGACATGTTCGGTGCTGAAGTCCTACTTTCTGGAGATTGTCTTGTGCTTGATGGGCTGGTTTCGGAATTCGTAATGTTGGTATAGCTTCTCGACGTTAACCGAAATCCTCTTCAAACGAGCTTTTTTCCAAGAGTCTTTCAGTAGTCTCAAGTCCTCTGTCAGCAATGTCTTCTCCAGTATGATATCATGGATTAGTGGAGCAAGCTCGCTTGATAATGGCAATTCAAATATCGATCTTACTTCTAGATCAATAGAGATGAACAAGTCCAATTCCACATACGACAATTCCGCCAATCAGAGTCATTATCAGCCTATCATCGGCATTGTATTTGCTCCATCGTATCCTCTACCCCGATTTCTCGGTTGGATCCGTGCATTTGTAGTCTCTGAGCTGGTCGTACGTCATGAGCTCTACCCAATGGTTGTTCTAAAGATGCATTTTATCTGCATCGGTCTCCACGCGCACCATACATGTTCATCTTTGCTGCTCGGTTGCATTATCGGCTGGTTCGGCGCCTGCTGCGGCGATCAACGCCGCGGTAGCTTCAACTTACATTGACATAAAAGCGTCGAGCGTGCAGGGATGGTATGCTTGCGCCTTTAGTCGGAGCAGGTCGGCGTTGATCCTCAGCTGGTCGTCCTCAAGCTTGCAGAGTAGTTGTTTACTGTGAGTACCTCAAGTCAAAGTATCGTTCGCCGGACTACGGCCTAGTGTCCGGCGCTAGACTCGCTTAGCCGGATACAGGCGGCCACGACCATTGTCGATCCTGGACCTACCATATCATATAACATTAGATTTACATCCGCAATTCAGGCAATTTCTTAATGGGAGAACGGGGCGGGCCTAGATCTGTCTAGGATCAGTAATACGTGTTTAGGCAGCAAAGATGATACTTTCACATCCATAGTACTCTGATGAAGTGTGACAGCAGATTGCTAATATTGCAGACTTGAGTCTTGGAGGTAAACAAGCTTCAGAAGAGCCGACCATATCTGCGCTAGCATCTGTCAAGACGGAACATTTGATTCGATAGACACCATGCTTTACTTTAGTGCCCCAACGTCCAACCACAATCTGGCGGGCCGAGGTAGTCCTCTAAGGGTAAAGTAGTGTAATTGTAATGCGTTGATGATCGCTAATGCCCTGCATTAGCTACTTCGCTTCTCTGTACTACTAGCTACCTATCGTAATGGGGTTTCCTCTGATACTTCATAGATCAGCCCATCGAAGCGACCTTTGCTGTTTCGGCTCCACGTCTCCATCTCTCGTCACTCGTCCGAGACAGATGTCCGAGCAAATCCGTTGATAGTAGTCTCGAAGTAAAAGCGACTTTTAGTCCTTGGAGCCATAGACGTGCTCCATGGACGGTCGCTTTTCTAATCTTTTCGCCTCCTGGATACGGCTGCCTACGTTGCAAGGGCTACAGCTGACGCTATCTTGGAACCTCCGGACCGCAATAGTATCAGGAAGGCGCGGTTGGCATTCCATTTTGGGTCCGCCTCCTCTTCAGTGACGAGCACTATTATGACATATCGCCATTTGGGTATCCCACGCTTCACATCGTGGACAGGGCTAAGTATGCGTGCCTGTGGCCATACTCGGTTTTGGGCCGCGCTAAAAGGCAGATGTAAATCTCTATCTGGGGCTTCTTGCCTGGTCCGAAGTCGCTTTTACTATGCAGTATGCTGGACCCGCATATTTCTTCATGTGGAGGCGCTATGTTTTGAACCGAGAATGGCCTCCGCGGCAATGGCATTTAACAGGACATTGATATCCTCGTCTTGCTCATCTTGCTAGGCACACAAGGTATGGAGCCTATAGACACTATCCTGGCTCTTGTCTCTTTCTTTCTCGCTATTCTATCGCTCTTCTACGAGTGTTCTCTCCCCATAAGCTTCGTGATTCTCGAGGTGCTTTCATCAGCTACTCTCTCCGGAATATTCCGTCTCTCCCCCAGTCTGTCCGGGCTCTTGCTGACCGCCACGAATCCGCTCAGGCTCTTTAGAGTACTTCCCAATCCAGTCTCTTTATTGCGAGTGTCTCCAGGCCTTTCAAGATTCTTGCCACCCTCTTCACTTACAACAGGACTTTTTCGATTCTCCCCAGACCCTTTGGCCGTCTCCCAAGTACACACTGAGCTCTCACAAGTCTCATCAGACTTGAAGAAAATCTCTCAGATCGCTGCAGATTCGAAGGCGGTCATGCAATCTATACCGAACCCCAGTCACCTTTTGCTTGTCACAACAGACGCAGCGAAATTCAAACACCCTGGGTTAGATCCCGACCCTTTGGCTATCTCCCGAGTACACACGGAGCTCTCACAAGTCTCGTCAGACTTGATGGAAACTTCTCCAGTCGCCGTAGATACGAAGACGCTCCTGCAAGCCATACCGAACCCAAGCCAGCTTCTACTAGCCACCACGGACGCAGCGAAAGTCAAACACCCCGAGTCAAATCCAATCAAGACTTCGCAAGTCCCTCTCCAAGGAGGATCCTTTCACATCATCCAGAGCAAGCCTGTTGATCTTGGTATCAGTCCGAGCCAATCGCTCCTACAGGCCATACCTGACACAACTACACTCTTAAAAATTGCCCAAGCCGAGTCCCTGCCATCCTCATCAAACATAGGCTCGGTACTTTCGTCCACCAATAAGGACCCCGCGTATCGTGCGCAGGATCGACCACCTCCAACTATCCTCGAGAACAAGTGTCACCCCGCAGCAGACGATTTATGCAAGCGGCTCGACGATTTTTTCCTAGAGCACTGGCCCTTTGAGTCCCAGCATGAAAAAGATATCTTTGTAACTGCACAGCTGAATCGCTGGGCATGTTACGCTATGCCCGAGGCGAAGAGCGATCGTGTATATGATTCATGTAGAGTCAATACACTTTTATTCTTGTTAGATGGTGAGCGTTCCAAATCCCGCACCATTACCAATAACATGTTCTTTCGAAGGACTTGGCAAGCTGATATAGAGGGTCAGATTCGGCGGAGAATATGAGCATTAGTGAAGGCAAGGCCCTTTACCGCAAGCTTATCCCAATGGCGATGGGTACCGCGCAGCCTGATCGTACTCAACCTTTCGAGTGGATCACGTACGACATATTTGCTAGTATGCGCGCGTGTGATGAGGAGAGAACCAAAGACGTCTTTCAAAAAGCTCTACTATGCATCACAGCACAGGTGGATGAGGCCCGCCTTTCTTGCGCGGATATGGGCTCGTTACTAAGGCATAGGGAGAAGGAGGCTGGTTGTGCGTAAGTTGCGCGCTCTGTCTTTTGTTGGCACATTATTCCAGACTTGAATATATGCCAAGCTGCCTTGTAGCCAGGGCTACCTTCGAATGTTTTTTGGGGAGACGCAACTGACCTCGACTCACATCCAGATTCGTCGCTGCCACTTTGCGCTACGCCATGTGCCTTACTCTCTCCCCCTCCACCCTTGACTCCCTTTCCGCCATCCATGAAATTTACGCCAAAATCGGCGTTACGGTCAACGACATTCACTCCTTCAACAAGGAGCTCAACGCCTGGAATAGGGACCACAAGGAGGGTGCGCGCTTGCTGAACATGGTAAACCTCCTTTCGCATGACACGGGAGTCTCGTACGCCGCGGCGAAAAGGGTATTGTGGATCTTGTGCCGTGAGTGGGAGTTGGAGTTCAAAGGTATGATACAAGAGAAGCTCAACGACCGGACTATCCCCGCTAGCGAGCATGAAGACTTGAAGACTTATCTTCAAGGGTTAGTATGGATCGATGGGGGCAACGAGAGGTGGGGCGAAACAACGGCGAGGTATCAAGGGTATGATATTTGAGTGGAGTTATCTTTGGCAGTACTTCAGCCACGGGGTTTCGCATATAAGACCATGTAGATGGCACTTCCTTGCCCTGTACAAGCTGTAGCCTGAGGTCTACAATAAAAGTTCCGTCGATGATCTCACGCTCTACCAGTGATAGCTCCGGTGCTTCGAAGTCAAATACAAGAATATTGATTGTGGCTCTAATTCATGACTTTGATTCTGACCTGTCTACCCCAACTCATAGTGGGATCTCTCCTTGACGAAGAAGAGTAGTGGGAAGAAAGTTTCGGTAGGATAGCGTGTGAGCTAGTCGAATCTAGCCTCGAATCCAAAAACCCAGCCCTAGCGTCTGCAAAATGCGGCGTCTGTGAAGCATGATCTGCCATATCATTGGCGGAACACCAGCCCGAGTACTGTACATTCTACCTTAGGTTCGTCTCTACCTTTTGGATCTGTTGTAGTCCAAAGGGACATAGAGCTAGTCTAGGAGTAAGGCTTATCAGCCCAGTATCCCATCCTTCGGGCAGTAAGTCACATATAGGTACGCTATAATCGGAAGCTAGCCGTACGAGGTTTAATTGCTAGGTAAATTAACCATCAAGGGCTTAACTGACTGGCACGTTAAACCTCGTACGGCTAGCTTCCTAGTATAGCACATGTGTTCCGCGCTAAGTGTTCGCCTGTAACTTGCATACACAGTAGAGTAAAGTACAGTTAGTAAATTACGCTAATACATAAGCGAGCGGACTCACTTCTGGTTGGTAGCTACCTACCTGTCAATCTCCATCCTTCCGCAATTCAAATCCACTTAGTGTTCAGCCTCGGATGCTCATGACTCCACTCACTTCGAATCACCGGCACAGGTACAGCCTTTGGAGACGGCATCAATATGACTGAGATTTGTAGCAGGAGTAGATATCCAGACCGCGCAACCTTGATTGTCAACAGCTTCTGCGGAAGCCTCAGCTCAGCAGTATGACATCATAGCGATATCACTAGAGTGCGTTCGCACTGATCCTTCGCTCCATGGCACGCTCAGCCCCCGTGCCATTTCTTCGTTTCCGTGGTAGCGCTTTATGGAAATCCCAGATTCCGCTTCTTTTCTTCTATCAACATTCCTATGCCTATGACGACCCACAGCTAACGTGAACCACCAGTAAGGAAAACATGAGTCTCGAAGTCGATCGTCGCAATTATCTGCCCACGGTCTACCCCGAGCACGATGAAAGCAAATCTTTAGCCCTTCATCCAGAAAACCGACAGGTGGCATATGAGAGTCAGGCATTTGAGGAAAAATCGCAAGGGAGACGATGGTGTGGCCTCCGTCCCGCGACCCTCTTGCTGAGTATCGCTCTTGCAATAGCCACAGCGCTTGCTGTGATTGCAGCAGGCGTAGGGGGCTCCCTGGCTGCAAAGAACAAGTACGTGCCTCATCCGAGTGATTCTGGTTGTGTCAAGCTAACAAGCTATCAGAAGTCCTGCCGCTTCCGTGCCCGCGCAGGCATCGAATTCATCATGTGCGACATGCAACACAACCTCTCCAGTCAACATGGCCACCTGCCAGCCAACAGACAACTGCGCAAACATGGGCCCGTCCTACAGTACTTTAGACGGAAAACAAATCAAGTTCACCTTATTATGCAAAACGAACCTGGGCGGTTCTGATATCACCGGAGTTTACGTCAACTCCCTCGCGGACTGCATACAGGCATGTGCAAACTTCGGCAATTTCGTTCAGCCCACCACTGAAAGTTGCCACTCGGTGACTTTCGACATTGACCATAATCCCAAGTCAAACGGCAATTGCTTCCTCAAATACGGGACAACCATCCCACAGTCCGATTGTCAAAGTTGCAGTAGCGCCTACATAGCTACCAGCGGAGGCTGACGGACTGTCAAGGGCCGCTATCCTTCGTGTACGTCTAGTTTCTATCATAAATAGGATAGCCGGATATCAACGGAAGTTCCAGTCGGCATGGGTAATACAACGCATTCACATATCTCTATTATGATCTATCGACCCCAGATATAATGACCAAGTCTCATTCCAGGATAATTTCGCCCCAAAGTCAACCATTTTGCTACTCCACCTAGAGCACTGTGTGGTCCCTTCATACAGCACAGCCTAATGTGGTCATCAAACAATTCCGGCTCCATCGACGAGCACGATGAACACTTACATTATTTGCAGCCGCTTTATGATGTGTAGGGGGCTTTTTCAGGTGTCCATCTAGCCTAAATAGCTACACGGGTGGTGTCCACAGCACGCGCTTGTCAAGGCTCAAGCCCGCAATTCACTTCCTTCCATGACAAGAGTACCTTTATTGGCTAATTCGTGATGAGTGGGAGGTAGAGACTGGAGCAAGGATAGAGTTAAAGTTGAACGATCTTGATCGAAAGGGAAAGTTTTTGTGAAGAATCATCAATGACTCTCTAGTCGAATGGCTCTTCCCTGATCGATATCTTGGACTAATGCCAGCACTTCTGAAACCAGAATAACAGATTTGACATTCATGGTCCTCTTGGGTATGCTACATCTAGCTAGATGTTGAATGGAATCCACTAAATACAATTGGACTTAAGTATAGCAATAGTGCGCCATCCGCTGGTTTTTGTAAAATAGGAATTTGAGGGCTCATTTTGTGTCAGATCATTGGATCTCGAATCGTTGTTTGAATGCCAAACTAGACACCATCAAATCTAATCATGTTCGCTGAAGAAAGGGATTTGCAAGCTGAATTTAGGCGCAGATTCAGCATAGAATCTCCAGTGTTGGATAGACAATGGTAGAACTTGACAATTTGGCAGGCAAGTACTATCTCTGCTCTAGCCTCTTGGCAGGTCAACATCGTGAGATGAGTATGGATAGGAGTGGTGGTTATATGAATCGGAAGAAGCTGAACTGCATGGCACGTATAGAATCGCAGGTCGTTCTCGATTATGAAAAGCCAAGGACTGCTTCAAGGAAGAGTTGGTGGGGATTAATGAAACGCTCGCATCGTGTGCATGCATTTGGACAAACATGAGCGTAGGGAATGAGACAATTCAGCTTAAGCCATTGCTGCCTTCAGATTTCACTACCATATCCTCTAGTACTTCCTCCTTCACCCGACCACCATCAGGTATACCCCTCTCCCCTCTCCTCTTCGCCACCCACTCACCCAACCCTCTCCATATCGCTTCTTTCTCAAGCGGCCTCATCCCCGCCGCCAACCCACTAGTCGTAGTAGCAACGAACACCCTCGCTCCCACCCACGATCTATCATCACTAACAGCCCCCACGACACCCATATTCTCCGCCTCGTCCTGCCAGCCATACCTGAATTCCTCCTTTCTAATCTTCTTCCCACGCCTAACCCTCCATATACTCTCCCAAATCCCCTTGCCAACAATACACACACACTCCGGCCTACACCTCCCAATCTTCTCCTCCAACACCTCGACCCCCTCATCCATCTCCCTCGCGCTCAGCTCCGACGCGTCTTTCGTAGGCCGGGACACGATGTTCGTATGGCCCAGCGCATAGAGATGTGGCAGGTCGCCATCTTCATGGGGCTTGCACAAGCGAGGCGTGCAGCCTGAGCTGTGGCAGAGTTTCCAGAAGAGGTTTGAGGGGTGCGAGTAGGCGTGGCCGGTGGTGGCGGTGCGGATGCCGGGGTTTACGCCGATGAAGACGCAGATGAGGTTGGGGGCGAGGGAGTCTGTGAGGAGGTTTGTGAGGTGGGCGTATTTGCTGGGAGGGGCGTAGCTGGAGGATGGGCGTTTCTTTTTGGATGGTGAAGGGGAGGTTGTGGCTAGTAGAGGGGTAGCTTTGCGTTTTAGAGAAGTCGATGTTGGTGAAGTGGTGGTGAGGGGTTTTGGCGTAGTGACCTTCCGTTTGAGGGGAGATGGAGTTGCTGGCGATGATATTGTTGGCTTTATGGAAGGAATGGTTCGTGTACTTCTTCGATTGGGGGAGAGTGCAGATGTCTTCTCGTACGAATATTGTTGCAAAGCGGCACCAAAGCTTGGAGAGGGCGCCTCATAAAGAGTCATTCTCTGCAAGTATCTGAGCTGGGGAGAAATTTGTCTCCTAGTTTGTAGGATCTGCTTTGATGATCATACAATCAAGCAGAATTCACTGCCCTTAAACAGCGTACTCTGTACGGAGTAGCCGCCTTCCATCGGATTGATAGAAGGCCTTGGCACGATTCCCTCCAATCAAACGTGCTGTATCCGGCTAGCCTCGACCTTGCCGCCCTTTACTTTGTTTTCAGCGTGCGTATATAAAGGTTCGCTAGGCCCCAATTACTCGTGATGATGATGCACACCATGGCATATCTTGTATTCAAGTATGCCTCCATATCGGTAGCAGTCTTGGTCGGTCTCTACGCTGGCCTCATTGGACTACTCACCACGTCTTCCTTCCAAGCCCATGTTGTCTATCTCCACAAGATCCAGATGACCTGGTTCAAAGATCTGGATATTCCTGAAAGTTTCGGTTTCCTCCGCGGTCAGACCACCCCATTCTCCATCAAGTCTTCCGCTGGCGGAACGCTGTATGCGTGGCATATTCTACCCATTGAGTTATATCGTCAGCACGAGCTCGCTCTGATTGCAGAACCTGCCGGTTTCGCCCTTGACTTTACGTCTCGCTTTGCTTTCAAGCTATTGCACGATGATCCTGATGCGCGATTGGTTATTCATATGCATGGAGCCGGAGGTACCGTAGGGTCAGGCTACCGAGTTCCCAATTATCGCGCACTGTCGGCAGGACAGCCCAATAAAATCCATGTTTTGACATTTGACTATCGAGGCTTTGGACGCAGTCGTGGCACCCCATCCGAGCGTGGACTTTGCCTTGATGCCATCGCGGTGGTTGACTGGGCGGTAAACGTCGCCGGCATTCCACCCTCTCGAATCCTCATCTTCAGCCAGTCTCTAGGCACCGCTGTGAGCCTCGCCGTCTCAAAACACTTCGCGTTGCAGTCGCCACCGATCGTCTTTGCAGGAACTATCTTAGTAGCACCGTTTGTTGACGTTGCTACGCTTATGGCGACGTATCGTGTTGCAGGTTCAATTCCCTTGCTATCACCGCTAGCCAGGTTTCCACTGCTATTCAAATATCTTAGCACCTTTGTACAAGACACCTGGTCCAGCAAGGACCGTATTGCAGAATATATTCGGGCGAATGAATCTAACGAGGAGAAGTATCAGCTCACTCTGATCCATGCTGAGGACGATTATGATATTCCATCCCATCACACCGAAGTGATCTTTTGGCACGCTTTCAATGCTACGGTCCCACGAGGCATTACATACGACGAGCTCGAAAAGCTGAAGTTCGAATCAAACCGAAACCTGGGCGCTGCAGGTTCGGTCATGGAATGGCGAACGCGGAACGGCGTTATAAGAGAAGAGCTACTGAAGACCGGCCTCCACGATGTTGTTATGGGGAACCCGGTAATCTCTGTGGCTGTCATGCGTATCTATCAAGGTGCGGATCTGTCGTTCAAATAAGGCACCGATGCAAGAAGCCGAACGTTTAGTAGTACTTGGGCGAGTTGCCTTGCATTTTCTGTCATATTGATGTTGGATGGCGTCACTGCAAGATCTGCTCTCAGGTGTCTGCATTTTAGGTTATCTGCTTTGTTCTACGTTGCTGCTCTACTGTTTCACGACGGACAACCCAAAGGACCCTAGAACCGGAAAAGATCTCTCATTGTTTGACATTGTAGTGTTGCCTGCTGTCAAAATGATACCAAAGCTACCTCCAGCAGATTGTTCTAATGAACGAACAGAGGTCGAGCAAGCCACGATTAAGATCACAAGGAACTGTCGGTGAAGAACAGTATCAATATCTATAGAATATGGATCCAGTAAGTTGATACACTATAGGTATTATAGATGGCCGGATCGGAAGCCCTGAATGCCGCAATGACGCCTCCTAACATAACGATGCGGCTGAGAAAATACAATACCGGCGACACGAGGCTGATCATGGTCAGCGGACCGCCCCATCGCAAAACTACCTTTTCGAACTGCATGAAGATCAACATGGAAAAGATCGACACAAGCGCTGCCGCACGCCAGAGCCATTGCTCTACGGGCGTTGGGAAAACTGTCTCCCAGGATATAAGATGAAGTGCCCCGAATGAAGCTCCGAAAAGACATATTACAGGCCAGAGCATCTTGGAATAATAGACTTCGGGGTCCCAGTATCCGAGAACGATCTCTTTGGCAGTGGCTTTGCACGCACCGGGCAGGTATGCGGAGCGTGTCTCCCTCGAGATCTGACCGCTCTCAATTTTGCACGCAACAGCTTGCTTCAGTCTCTGCAAAACTGGTTGTGGCTGGTCTTTTTTCGTGGCCTTCTGTTCTGCTTGCTGCAGGGCTTTTCGTTGGGCTTCTTGCAATGCTCTGTCCTCCGCCTCTTTCTCGAAAACCCGAGGAGTGAGATACCAGATTATCCAGAGTGTATTCTGCTTTCCTTTTCCCTCATTATCGAAAGCGCTACTGACAGCCATCGATTCGAATGTCGCCAACTCCTCCGGAAGCATATTTGGTAGATCGACTACAGATGGAGTCATAACATCTTTTGGTTTGACCCACCAGAAGAAGTAAGTGATGGCAACCAGGGGAATGTAGCTGAGGGTCATCGTTTCGAGCTGCGAGAGGGGAAGGGAATGAGCACATCGCATTATGCTCTGTAACACGAACCAGGTTAATTGGCCTACTGCCAGCAGCTTCGCGGTACCGTCTGCATTACTCTTGTCGCGTATGTTTCCCTCTGATAAACCCCAGAAAGCGTGGTCATCCCAGTCAATTAAGCCTCGTTCCAACAGCCAGGTATATTGATTCGGCCATATGACTTTGTCCCCCTGCGGAGTACGGTGCCTGAGAGCGAGCATGCCGATATAGAAAGCATGAACGAGCTTCAGACGACCTGCCGTCACATTCGTGCAGTTCTTCACCATCTTCCGCGCTTGAGTCCATTTCTGGAGTCCCTCAACGGCAACGAATTCAGGCGCGATGACGGTCTTCAAGAACAAGGCGACTTTGTGCAGCGCGTGAAGTAATGGACGCTCGTCGACTCGCGTGTGTATTACCACCCAGGTACACAAGAAGGTGGTGGAGAGGCAGCTGAAGATTACGCCTAGTGTTCCACGCCCTGGAGATTCCAAAACCCATCCAACCAACGCCTTTGCTGTGGGCGATGGAACTGAGCTGCATCCCGAGCACGAAGTCATGTTTATAGCGGCCTTTGTGCGTTCCGTTTGATAAAGTCATCCAATTTCGCAAATCTTGCCAGCCACAGGATACACAGTAGCTTGGACGACGCAAAATCGTATATCCCCACCGATCGCGAGGCGTTTTCTACTCCGTGGTCCATAAATCTACGATGCAAGGTCCGTCGACCTTATACCCTCTAATATCGGTGGGCTGCCACAAAAATAGCGAAACATGCATGGGGGAGGCACATATACAAGAGCTATTCCACATTCTGACAAGCTGGCGCTAAAACGACTTGGCAAGAAATACAGCGTACCACCTTTCATTCGGGGAACGAACGGTCATCTACACAGGAAACATACTCGTAATGCGCATAACAATATAAACCTCTCCCTGGCCCAGTCTTTATCGTCACCAAGGAAGTATAGACACGACACCGCAAAACTGGATTAGAACCTCCACCTGGTGGTTTATGCCAGTTCTCTGAGGACCGCTACCCCTGAATGTAACCGCCCGCTACGACGCTGGCGCTGTACATGCAACGGGATGGAACTGGGACTTTCACAGCTATACATACTATAGGTTTGGCATTAGCATGTGAAACGAACGTCTCTGCCTAGATAAATCTAACAATATCTCAGTGTAGCTTACAAGATCTCGATATCCAAGCACGAATCCAGGCCCCATCAGTCACCAATATTCAGATCTTTGGCCTTAGCCTAATCCACAGCCTCCGAAAGGCGACGGCGATGTGAGCAAGCTTGCTATATAATTGGTATCTGTAGCGAGGCACGAGCGGAGGCTGGGCCATAGGAAATCTTCTCACAGGGGAGTGTGAGTACTCGGGCGACTTTACCCCTGCGACATGTCAAACTTGTTCATGCGGCCTATCCGATCAAGAATTATCAATTCGGCATTTCCCATTCCAACAAGTCATCTGGCTCGACATACCAGTCGTTCATACCATTTCCTCATAGAGGCAGTTTCTACATCACCTTATACCAATATATACAACATACATACACACACACACACACACACACACACACACACACACACACACACAAAAGTATCAACTATCCCACCTCCCCCCCACCCAAGCCCCCCCACCCAAACCCCCTCCCCCCCCCCCTCCGCAAATCCCCACACCCACACCCACACCCATCACAGCGACCCCTTGAACCCCCCATCCTCCAATGATCATATAACATCTATATCTCAATATGCACAAGATCAGCATACATAACTGGTCACATGCCCGAAGTAAAGCCGAAAGCGGAAAGTGTACGTAACGCCAGGTCTCGCACGCCCTGTGACATGACGGATATTATTAAAGTGCGCTCTTCTTTCTTTTATTAATCTATGCTCTCAAAGTGATATATTTACCTAAGCACGACTATGATATATAACCAAAGGCATTATATAGACACGGAAGATGAAAAGGAAAGAATAGATTCTACGTGTTACGATCCCCTGTTTAAGGCAGTTGTGTATGCCATCATGTCAAGTCTATCTATCAAAGATGGTTATATAGACGTCGGTGAGATCTCTGTCGAAAAGAGATTCTCTATGTAGGTTGCTGTTCGTAAGTTGTGTCGGTCCTTCATATCCGCGAATGATTGGCGAATGGCAATATCGCCTCGCATATATTTGTAGTTGTAGTTATAATTATGGTTATAGTCATAGTCATAATGGCAAGCGAAGTGCAGCCAGGTGAGGGCAGGTTTGGAGGTAAGGCGTTTCAACGTCCTATCTATAATATCAACGCTTTCTCTGTTCGCTGTTGGCTGAGCTATGAGGTTTGCTAATGGTCGCTTGCTTGCTTGCTACAAGTCATATGGTTCTGGGTGGCTGAGGACGTGCAAGTGCGACTCATTCATGACTCCACGGCATTAGTGTGTGAAGAACTCCAGTCTGTTGGAGGCATTTCTCCTTCCTGGTGAGATTGAAAGCCTTGGCCTCCTGATGTCGGATGTGCCACATCCTCAACCTAATTCAGCCTCCAGCATGTTTCAGGTAGATATAGCGTTCATTGGCTTTGAACCAACTTCCTGCACTATGTTTGATTGGAATTCTGGCCGAGCTGGAACTTTTGCTGTCACGATTGATGTGGACTGCTGGCTTCTTTCGAATTCGTGGATATTCCTTACTGCTTCGATCTGGGCATCGATTATCGAACGACGAGCGGGCGATGAGATCGTAATGAGGTGAACTATAAGAATAGAGACAGTATGTAAAGACGACAATCCGTGGTTGAAATGTTCTGTAGATGGGCTGTTTTGGAAGGCCTTGAATGCGCAATGGGGAATCTCGCAAGAATAGTCTGATTCGTGGCATACTGTCGCTATGTGATTGAATCCGCGCTGCATCTAGCAATCGGAAACATGACGCACAACCTATATATCAAAATCAGTCCCATCTGCACACAGTGTAAAGGAGATACTCCAATCGCGCTGTCGAATTATAGGCTGCTGGGCCCAAGGTACCCTTGTGGGAAACTTTCAGAGATCGAGAAGATATATAAAGCTGGTTTTTGTAGACTTTACGCGCTCAATGCCATTGGCATCGTGGCGCGTTCCTATGGCCCCAGCGGACTCATCATGCTTGCGGACGGCTGGCTATGGGGAAGGAAACGATATTCAGAGTTCATGACTTACTTGACAGGATGGTGTACCTTGGGGTCTGCTAGCATCGCGCTAGATTCGATTGGCTTGAATGGGTCGATGATTCGAATGGATCTCCTCAGCCTGTAAGCATGTAGCTGCGACTATTGGCTAGTTGTGCTGTATTCTACCGTGTGACTGGTCCACAATCAGGAAGGTCGAGTGTCGGACCATCCCCTTTGAGCGATGGTCATGTGCGGATCTTTATCGAGGTGCCCCACCAAGGATTGGGTTGCCGTACCGTGACCGAAAAGATATCTTTTGCTGAGATCGAAGGACATTCTCATTCGGGCTGTGTAGATAGCGTCAACATACACCCAAGGCGATCAAGTTATGCAAACTTTAGGAGCACTCACCCTAAATCTGCCTCTTCTCTCCTTCATCTTCCTTACCCTCTCCTTGTCATCTTCAAATTTCCTAACCAGCTCGCCAGCCCTCTCCTTCCTCTTCTCCCTCGATTGAAATCTGTAAAAATCCTCTAATCCTTTCTGTTTCTCTTTCTGCTTCTCAGCCTGATCTTGCGCAGCTTCTTGTCTTGCTGGGTTCGTCCTTCCCCCTCTCGTTACAGTGACGAAGCCATCCGCGTCGGGTTCTTGCCTCTGCCTGGCTGATAGTCGGGCCTGTGAGGCCTCTTTGGCGGCAAACGCTGTCATGTAGTTGTTTACTGATTGGAGAAGTTGAGATTTGTCTGGATACGTAAGGCCATGGTGATTGAGATATCCTTCGTCATGTCAATTGAGGGGGGTATCATAGAACAAAGGAGGGACTTACTCGCGGAACCTAGAGCGGGCACCGTAATATCGACACCTTCACCCCATACTGGTTCCTTCTCTACCTTTCGTACAGCCTTGACAGCTTTCAGAGCAGCCTCCATGCTTGCTCGATCAACAAACAGAATTACGGCTGTGAGACCGCCGGTCTGCAGCTCTCGATCCCACACCGATGGCAATGCTGCTTCTTCCAGATCGCCGAGATTGTCTCCGTCGCTGCCTCTTTTCCTCTTTTTGCCCTTCTTCACGGGCTTTTGGACTGCCACGGCCTCTCTAGCCGAGCCGCGCTTCCTTTGACCCTCGAACTGGACATCTTCGATTCGTCCTGCCGGCAAGCCTATTTGTGCTGACAATAGATGCTTGATATGTTTTTCGGTGGCATCGAACGGTACATTAACGAGGAAAAGCGAGCGCGAAGTAGTGGCAGAGGGAATTTTGGGCTTGTGCGGCGCCAAGTAAAGGTAATGTGTCGCAGCTGTAGGGAATGAGGACAGGGGGGGAAGGGACAGTGGGAGAATGGTGTAGCCTGCTATTTGTACCCGTGTGGTAGAGACGGGCATTGTGTGTGAAGTATCAATTATAATCGTCGAGTGCTTCCCTGGATCGTTGGTAGTCCCTCTAAAGGTAAGCCAAATCAGGCCTAGCGAGGGGCTGGATCACTTTCACACTAATCACCCGGCAGAGATCCACGAAGTACATATACCCCTCTGCCTCCCTCTGCCTTTCTTTTCTTTTCCTCAGCTCTCTTTGCCTTTTGGCTTAGATCAAGTGTAGTATCTGTTCTTTTCAGTTTAATCTCTGAAATCTGGCTACGTGCCAGTTCTTATGATTATTCTTATTTTTGTCATTCGCAGATGGGCCTCTGGGCTTGCTTATACTCGTCTGCAATGTGTCACCGGCCTTACACTGCCGCTGGTTGATGCGAACACTCCTTTTCATCATCGATCTCGGCTTGTCTGAGGCTTTGAAGAAGAGTCTCCCACCATAATCTATGTCTGGCTGGCGTGTGAAGTTTTTCGCGATTTATCCTGCCTCATCATCGCTCATCTTTCCCACAGGATCCTCTCACCCTGCCACTCGACTCGTTCTGTCGCATCCCAACACTTACATGAGATTGCTAGGCTTCAGCCCCACCAGACCCAACATGCACACTGTAATCAGTATGCTCTCCCAGGCACCAACGCTCTGCGGCTCATCTTACATGACTCAGAGACATTTGGGATCGTGATGCATGTGATTAGCACTGCTTCAAGCACCCGCAATGATGCATAACCCAGCACTGTATCAAGCGAACACAAAGCCCATCATTCACATAAAAGTTCAACAGTCAGCTCATGTACTTTACTTTCCTCACTAGAAGGGAGCGTAATCGCTATGACCGAGCAGATTCTCACCGAGATCCGGTCGTGATGACTCTTATAGGAAGCGGAGAAATCGCTAAATGCTGAACAAAGGATGCGTTTTCTGTGTTTTCATCACCGAGCTCAACAATACGTATGTAGAGTATCATAAATCAATGCCATTCAGGACTGTCTCCCTTCTAATAACCACTCCTAGAGTGCTTTTCATAACTCATAAGCCATATATCTTCGTCACGCATTCATTAAACAAGCCATCAAAAGCAAGCCTTCCCATTAAGCTCTTCCCCCTTCCATCCAACGACCCTCCTGTCAACAACCACCCCCAAACCCTCTTAGACCAATCTCCCATCCGACCCCCCAAAACCCTCCCCATCAACATCCATCCCCTCCTTGACATCAACCTTAACATTCCGCTTCGCCGCAAGTTCCTGCAAAATTTCCCAGACCCCCTTCGCGATCTCCTCCTTCGCATTCTTCTTGCCAAACACATGACGCACTTCGCCAATCTGGGCTGGCATACCCGACCCGTTTGCAAAGGTCGCATATCCAGACAGCATGTGCTGCGCTTGATCAGAGGCCGGTGCGAGGACGTAGTGAGGGGGAGGGAGTCCCAGGAGCGGGCATATATCTGGACTATTAGCTCGGGGATGCTAGATGGTATTTCGGGGATAAGGGGGAAGCAATCCTTACCGTTGACTTTTTGCGCGTAGGAGGATTCCTTCTTAACTTCCAACCCTGAGCCTTGGATGCGTACTGCGGTACCCAGCTTCACCTTCTTGCGGCTCTTGGTACTGCCGTCAGGGTTCAGGGCTCCATTGGCTATCAGATGCTCTACAGCTTCCTTCGCTGCATTCGCCTGGGCTGCTTTCTTGCTCGGGAAAGGGTTGGTCATAGAGCCGAAAGGCATGTCCGTTTGAGATGGGATGGTGCATGTACAGGCGTATGCTAGGCCCAGACCGTAATAATTGTATACGGGGCCAATGCTTGGACTGACTAGGGTGTAGTATTCTAGCACCTCAGGGTCTCAGCACACTATATGTCTGCTTCTTCGTAGGCCACAGCACCTTGAGGGCTCACGCAGGGACCAATTCATTGACTCATTGACTTACCATGTAGCATTCCCACCCAATTCTTCCTCGGCTCCTGTGGTGTCCCTGGTTCCTTCCGCGTGGCCTCCATACCGTTGACGGTCTCCAACCCTTTCTCGGCCAAGGCCTCCTTTGCCTTCTTCTTGGTGGGATATCGCCGATCACTTGTAATGTTGACATCTCGGAGCTTCAGCACCCCACCGAAATCTGTTTCCCCCTCGATGTCGAATACCGGCAGGAATCCTTTAGATTGGCACTTTTTGTTCAAGGCCCCCGTGAAATAGCTCGTCTCCGTCCCCAATGCGATAGGCTCGGTGGTGCCATTGGCAGACTGGTCTGATCCCTTCGACGCGGCCTTGCCACGTGAGGGTGTTGCACGTAGATTCGCGTTCTCACTGAGGTATTGGTCGATATCATAGACGTCTAGTCCAGCGTGTTGAAATACCGCAGACGATGCGAATGTGTTGGACGATGAAGGTGCTTTTGACGACGACAGAGGGGCAGAGTTTGATTGCGAGGCCACGGATCGAAAGGACTCTTCCGAAGATCTAGAGGATTCGGGTACGACAAGAGAGGGTTGCAAGTCTGTCATGGTGGACTCGTTGCCCTGAGTGTGGTTTTGTGGAGTATTTCTGCCGTCAAGGTGAATATACTCACGAGGCGGCTGAAAATTGAAATGCTGTAGACTTCGATTGATATGTATTAAGTATGGAAGAGCTATATGGGTGAAGACCCAGCGTGTTCGTATGGAAGCTTGGAACGTGATCATGCAAGTCGCAGGAAATGGATCGACTGCCCATCAATACAATGACAGCAATGGGTAGTCCTGCATTTGGTCGAAGGAGAATTGTAGACATCCTGGGGTCTCAACATTAAATCATGGATTTCACTGAATCAATCATAGACTCGCGCGTTGAATAGCCCGAGCAGCCACCTTCATTTAGGTTCTCACGAAACACTGTGTGCATGCCATTGAATGGTGTTTCAGCCAATGTAGGCTGCAAAGCACAATTTCAATATTTAGACATCATAGCTACATGGGAATATGCTCGTATGCACTATAATAACACCTCTGCTCTAGACCTCCTTATCCAACTTCATCAACTTATGTCCCCAACGCTATCTTCTTCTTCCTCCGTAAAGCATTAAACGACCTCCAAGATATTAATCGAAGGAGCATTTTAGACCGCATTATGCCGCAGACCCAGTAAGAGGAGAATAAGTATGCCGGCCGCGCAAAGAGGTATAGACCTATTGGATAAAGTATAAACGCCGGGTCCGCAGGTAACACCTGCCGCCCATGGTATCGATAGACTCCGGGTGATTTAGAGTAGATTCGGACGTCCATATTCGAAGTATGTATGACTGCTTTTCCTGACATCTATACGGCTAGCTTCCATAACATCATGTACCGGTCATGCCGGCCTCTAGAGTATCAGGAGGTTCGAATGCCGACGCATCAAAATTGAATTCGCCGCCGTCGGTGCTTTGTAGGAATTGCTCAAAATCGAAGTGTTCGAGCAAATCAGGGTTGTTGATGTCATTAACAAAGGGCATACTATATGATTCCTAACGAGACACGAGGAGTCAGTAGCTGGTGGGCGGTGGGGAGGAGGGAAAAGCTTACATCACCCCCTTCGAGACCGAACGGCATAGCATTCGGATCTGGCTGTGGAGGAGGCATCTGCTCCGAGCCGCCGTTGGCTATCCCCGGAATCATGTTGGCTTGAGGTTGACCTTCGGTTTTTGGCCCGGCGAAAGAACTTGCATGCTGGGGTGTGGACGGCGTGGCGGGAGTCGGCGTGGGAGCGTTTACACTTTCTGCTTCGGACGACGTTGTGACAGCCACACTAGCCATTGAACCCTTCTTGATAGGTTTCTATGAACAATGTCAGTATAATATCTCAACGAAGGAGCGGTAATTGCGTCATGGTGCTTACTTTGCGATCTCTGGCATCCTTCTTCTTGGTGGGGTTGGCTTTATTGGCTGTCTGGGGAGTGGGTGGAGCAGGAGCTGGCGAAGCGGGACGGCCATTGACAGTGGCACTCGGGACACCTTGAGGTGGTGGCATGTCGCTATTACGTGGCTGTGGTGTGCCCATCGGGGCCGGTTGCTGGGGTTGAGGCTGACCCAGCATCGGCGCTTGACCTTGCGGTCCTTGTTGCCAACCATTGGGCACTCCCCTTCCACCTGCTGGTTGTCTGGCCAATTGCTCGAGCTGCTGCTGAGTATACTGTTGCCCTGGAAAGACTGGATTGGAGCTTGGCGGTGGCCGCATGTTGCCATTCATTTGTGCCTGGTACATGTCTGGACCCATCTGATTGAAGTTCGGTGCTGCAGGGGAACCTCGCATACTGCCATCGGGCATCGGTGACCCTCCACCCGGCAACCCCACCTGATTCATTTTCGGCGTACCTCCCTTTCTGTCCCCCGGACCGGGTGAGGGACCGCCTCTGCTTCCTGGCGACATCCCTTGCAAATAGCCTTGCATACCACCCTGGCCATCAGGCCTGCCACCAATGGTATCTTGTTCTTGTCGCGCCATGAGTAGTCTTTTCTTGTTCTGTTGCTCGAGTAGCATCAGTTGCATCTGGAAGTCTTGTTACTTTCTGATTGTCGGATCGGATAATCTACTGACTCACCTGGTAGTCTTGCAGTGCATGATTTCCTCCGGCTTGACCATTGGCCACGTTCGGCGGAGCGCCTCCTCGCATTTGCATTGCTGGATTCGTAGAGCCGTAGAAATCAGGTCCTCCAATGTCTCCCATACCTGAATCCATAACAGGTGAGCCCTGATCTAACATACCACCAGTCCTTGACAAACTCTGTTGCCGCTGATTCTTGGCAAGGTTTTGGGCATAGACTTGGACTGACTTTTGCTGGACAGCGGGGCTCTGCTGCTGGAAGAAGGCAAACTGGAAATCGGATAAATTACCTGGATTGATTCCATTGTTCATTAACAGATGGTTCGCACTTTGGGCTGCTTCTCCCCCAATCACGCTCGGGGGCATTCCCCGTTGTACTTGTCCATTCGGCATCATCTGTGGTCCACTAAAAGGCACCCCATCCATACGTTGCCGCTTGGACGGAGAGGGAGCATGATCGCTGGCAGAGGGAGTGCGTGGCCTTTGACCATTCATGTCCATTTCAGAAGGATCTCTTCGGGGAATGCCGTGTGGCCCACCAATCTGCGCCGCCATTCTCATCTGTTGTATCTGTTGCGGGGTCCTAAGAGGTATCGCAGGTTAGTCCCAAGTATCGGAAAAAGGCTCTTCATGTACAAGACCATCACCAGCGTATGGCCAGGTATGTGGAGCCGGCTTACGGTTGTATTCCACCAGCTCTATTGTTCTGCAGAACATTTCGTCGTAGGTTTTCTTGTTGCATACTATCACGATATCGCATCATGTTTTGCATATCAATGTTGTTCTGAGGTATCATTTGCCCTTGATACATTCGTTGCTGTTCTTGTTGGCGTAACCTAGCTTGCTGCTACGGCGAGAAGTCAGCTAACGTAGCTGGGGAGACTCCGATTATGACCCTACCTGAGTATGTTGCACATACTGAATAGCATTATTGCTTGCCCGAGAGTTCCTCCGTTGCGCGAAGTATATGTCCCAAAACAACGCGAACCAGCTTAAAAGGAATGAACCACCTTGCCCATCATCGCCCCCTTTGAATTCAGGAAGGTCAGCAGGCCGATCCTTGTCGATATTGTCCTTTGAATCAGTGTGCATATTGCTGTCCACACCGTTGGCAGCATTGTCGTCTAGGCTAGGATCGAAGGGCACACCGCTATTCTTCAGCTCTCTGGCCGCATCATATAATTTCCTCTTGCAAAGATAGCCGTAGATGAAGCCGTTGAGCTTCGATTCGTAATTTGTATCTTCGACCTGCTCCTCGGGCATCCTCGCGACGCCATTCGGACCATTATTTGGCATTGGCATGTTGTTGTGGCCGAGCGCAACATTGCCGGCATTGAAACCAGCCATGTTCATTTGATTCATGCCGGTGGGGAGCTGCGGAGGTTGTCCTTTTGTTGCGCAAGGTATGTGCAACGTGAGGTTCGGGTGTCAGGATTAATCAATATCAGTGCGAGTGCTTCATCGGTAGTGATGTCGACAGGTTGGGCGCTGATAGTCGTTGTAACGGCTTAGATGCGGGGCGCGGTGGTAGCGAAGCGAAGTTAAATGATGAGCAAGCACTGACACACGTTCCCCAGACTTCTTTCCGGAACTCTTATGGCCTCTAAGGACGGGCAGCGGGAGTATGGCGGTGCGCTTGAAGTGTAATGAAAGCAATAGTGAAAGAATATCAGATCTGCGGCATTTGCGACCGTGTCTGTCGAATGGCAGGGCTGATGATAAGTAGTTCTAGGGTAAACCCCCAGGAACGGGCGATAACGAGGGCGGGTGAAGGTGGAGGTTGGAACTCTGTTGCCTTTGTTGTCGAGGTGTCCAGCGAAGCCCAGCAGCCGCTCTACTGGCTGCTGTCTTAGGTGATTTGAAAAGGGTAATGGATATCAGGTTCATGTGGAGAGCTTTGGGAAAGTCTTCCACTTTCCACCAGCACCAAGTGAGGCGGCAAAGCGGCGGCTAGCTGCGTATTTCTGTGTATATTCTATACTGGCCTCAACCCTTTAATTTGACTCGATACATCCGTACGCGATTGTTCACGACACAGTATGCTGAAAGTACGCATGTGCACAGACCCCTGTCTGTGCCCACTATCTGCACAAGCTGCCTGAGGGAGAGTCACGCATAGAGAACGTACAGAGTCATTGAATGAGTAGACGGCGTGTGTTCCCCTTATGACTCAGCCAGGTAAGTATTCGAAGTATCGCTCTTACACCGCTTACGCTTGAAAGTGCGATAGTGAATGGCTTCATAGTCCAGCTGTTTAGATTTGATTCGGTGTGCCGATATCGACTTCAATGTTCACCTACTGCTCTCCATTGGTCAAGCAAAACCCCGAATACATCCCAAGCTCTTGCTAATCGTGGAGTCTGCCGGATGCTTGCGCCGATTGCATCTTGAGCTCACCGCTCCCAAACTCTACTATTGATAATTGAGCGCAATCAGGTTAGGGTTCCCCTACTCTCCCTTGCTTTCCAAGAGCCGAGATACTCCCATGCCAGGAGAGCAGCAGACTTTACCCTTCTAAGGATTTGTGATCTGTAGTAGATATATCGAGGCCACGACAAGCAATCGACATTACCTTCGTCGTTACAGTGATCTCATTCAGACCACATTCACTCGTCATCTGGGGGCATCTCGTCTTCGATATATCTCAATAGTGTGACGCGCATTTCCGTCGTGTCGTTGCCCCTCAATACATCACTAACATAATGAGCCTCGACCTGCATTTGCACCTTCGATGTGAATGTCAGCCGCTGCATGTTGTGCGTCACAGGTGCTTTTGTTCGAACAGAGGCATAGTGGCGTTTTATGTGGTTGACAACCTTTCGGATCAAGGTTTACCATTCAGGTAAGCCTGAATGCAGGAGTTCACGGACATTGAACTCTAGAGCCAAGTTTGCGCGTATAAAGAGCGACACACGTACCATTTCCAAAGCACCCCTGATGATACCACAAAGAATATTCGAATACCAAAGTTCGTCCTGTGCGCGACCGTCATCCGGTAATTCCACAAAATCAGCCAATGGGTTTTCCTCGAAAATCAGTGAGAACTGCCGGTTGTCGGCAGTCCAATTGGTGACAGTCGGCGTAATATTCAAGAATATTTTGAATCCTATCTGCATTTCATCTGTAATTAGCCTATGACCCAGAGGTACTGCTACCTCAGGTTCGTATAATCACTTTTGATATATTTTCCGCCGTCTCTTTGAAGTTCGCGCACCTCTGGGTTCCTGATTTGGCGAAGAAGTCCTCCACTAAACGCATGCCGATGTTATACCCCATCTTGTCTAGCTGCTTATTGACTTCGACGTAGTTATTGTCAAAATCTGAGCAAAGCTGGTATACCATCGTGCCGTAGGTAAGAGTGACGAGTTCGGCGTTGACCTTGTCTACACGGGTCCTTTAGGCAGTCAGACTTATTGCATGGCTAACTTGTAATTCCATGGACTTCAGATAGATAGCGGCTAGCGTCCCTGTAGAGGCGTGAGAAACATAGACTTACTTCCATACTCTACAAAGAGAAAGTCAGTAACGCACAGAGGTTGAGGTTGGTTCCTCTGATAGTACGCACTCTTCACCAACCCTCGCAGCTTTTGTTTGCGACATAGTCGCTTAAGAGACGTTCGGCTCAAGGCATCCGAGATGGCATTTATGAACTGGACCTTCTACCGGCTTTGGATATGATTGGGAGGACTTTGAAATGATTGGTCAACCATGAAGATGGCTCAAGGAAGAGTGAGAGCCAGATGCACTTGAAAGGATAAGTACCTTCGGTAATGGTGAATCTGATTAGATCAATCTCTTATCTTAAGTAGCATCTTTAGCGGCGCTTCAGCGCTGCGCTTAGTAGAAGACCTACTTACTTACTTAAGCTTAGTGTGTTAGCCCTATCACAGGTGATTGAGAAGCCAAGGTACTCATATTGTCTTTTCCCTGTACGCGATCTTGCACCATGCCATCTACATCGCGTGACAACACCTCCTAGTTGAACAATTCGGTCCATATCTCACCACAATGTCGGCAGCGAAGCGCCCAGCTTCAAACTCCTTCGGGTCATCCCAAATCGTAGTAAAGAGGCAGAAGTCCAACGCGGACATCAATGGCAAGGCGATCGCTATTACGAATGGAGCAGCCAGCTCAGCCGCACTAATACAGTCCGTAAGTCTTTCCCGGCTAGAGCTACACTGGAATGCGGACGGCGTGCTGAACTACAGTCTCCATGAAGGCCGACTGATGGGTACGGCGTGCTTAGGTGCCACGCACAAGTGGACTGCAAGCACCCATCATGGAGCTCACAGGTCAATAGCACCATCAAGATCCTAGCTCTAGTATTTCCACAGCGCTAAAATATGTCCAGGCCACACCGGCGAAATCTTCGCAGCCCGCTTCGACCCCACCGGCGCACTGATAGCTTCCGGCTCAATGGACCGCACCATCAACCTCTGGCGTACCTACGGCGACTGCTCCAACTACGGCCAGCTGTCCGGTCACAAAGGCGCGATCCTCGACCTGCACTGGTCCCGCGACTCCCTCAACCTCTTCTCCGCCTCCGTAGACACCACGCTCGCATCATGGGACCTCGAGACCGGACAGCGCATACGGCGGCACGAAGGTCACGAGGAGATCGTCAACTGCATGACCGCGTCGCCGAGAGGAGAAGAGGTTCTCGTTTCCGGATCCGACGATGGATGTGTGGGGATCTGGGACCCGAGGGTGAAGCGAGCGGTGGATTTCATCGAGACGGATTTTCCAATCACGAGTGTTGCGGTCGCCGAGGCCGGGAATGAATTATATACCGGCGGCATCGATTGTGCCATTCATGCGTACGACATCAGGAAGAAAGCCGTCGCTTATAGTATGCTGGGACATACGGATACCGTCACCTCACTCAGCGTGTCGCCGGATAGTCAGTCGATGCTGTCGTATTCGCACGATGGCTCGGCGAGGACGTGGGATATCCGGCCGTTCGCGCCTGTGGATCGCTCCGTACGGTCGTTTGCAGGGGCGCCGGTGGGTGTGGAGAGGAATCTCGTACGAGCGAGTTGGGATAGTAAGGGCGAGAGGGTCGGGGTGGGGAGTGGCGATGGCAGTGTCTGTGTGTGGGAATCGAGGACTGGGAAACTGATCTACAAATTGCCTGGACATAGAGGCACGGTTAATGATGTTAGGTTCGCACCGGGCGAGGAGCCGATTAGTAAGTTTCTTTCCTTTATGCTTGGAGAAAGTAGCATGTTGTTGACATCTGGCAGTCTTGAGTGGAAGCTCGGATCGGAATCTGATACTGGGAGAGTTGGGTAGCTAAGAAGGGAGAGCATTGGACAAGGCCGGAAGCTAGAGGCACCCACCACTTGACTGGCTGGTAGCTAGAAGCTCGACAGCGCATCGGAGTTCTCCCCAAACGAGTGACGGTATCGATGACTACCCATCGCCCGAAGCTAACCCTCAAGATCTCGCTGGAAGAAGTGCGCGCATGATCGCACAGTCCTCTCCCGTACAGGCGGTTCAATCTTGGAAAAGGAAATGAGATGAAAAAGCTTTGATTCATACAATGATATCCCGAACTATGTAGCATATAAGTTCCAGCCTCCAACCACACCCTTACCTTTCTCCCAAGAAAAAATGTATGATCACCTCATATCAATCATATCCCAAACCTTCCACTCTCTCAGCGATCCCAAGACCCAAACACCCCCAAAAGCCATTCATTTCAACCCCGCCTTACACCCCCATACCCACCAACCCCAGCCGCCACCCTCCTCTCCGCAAACAGCGGCAACGGCCTCTCCACCGTCCTCACCCCCACAGTCTCCTCAACCATCTCATGGCTCGCATAGCTCGGCGGTCTACGCCCGCTCCCGGCAAATATCATCGCCCTAGCTTCCCGCTGCACGTCCGGCTGGTTGGTATGGAGCTGCCAATGTATGAGGTCCGGGTCCGCCCTCCGAGAGCCCCTCCAGTTCCCATACACCGGCGGTGGAGCCGGCAGTTCTTTTTCGCTGTCATTTTCAGCTTCCCTTTCGTGCAGCTCTTCATCTCGACCTAGCACGATGGGTATAGGCTCTGTTGAGTGTGTGAGATTCGCTTCCTCGTCTGAGGGTGGTTTTTGTGTTTTGTTTCTGTGTCTTTGGCGCTTGAAGCGCTTTTGCGGTGCGAATGCTAGCATGCAGAGGCGGATTAGGTAGTGGCTGAATATTATTGTGAGGACGAGGATGAAGAAGATGAAGATGGCGTGGAAAGTGGGGCCGGAGACGGAGTTTGAGATTGCGAGGGCCAGGTCTGCGGGGTTGTTAGTGGGGGATTGAGATGGTGGAGTGGGAAAGGGGGCGTACAGGTTGTGAGGAGAATGGCTAGAATGGTGCCGGAGATGAGACTGCCGATGATCTTCCACTTGATTCTGGGATCTGAGGTATCGACTAAGAATGCTTGTTGTCCTTTCTTGTGCACTTGCTTCGTTCTGGTGCGCTGGTGACCAATGTCTGATCGTGAATGGCCCATGTTCGTGACCAGTCTCGCCGGGTAGCCGTCGTATGTTGATAGCCCTCGTTGCGGATGCCCGTCCCTCTGAGTATGTGCGAGGACTGGAAAGTTGCTATGGCTGGGTGAGTGTACCGGGTCTATCACTCCCCGCGTCGAATTGACAGGTCTAAGTCCTGTCACGCGGTCGTGGTCCCTGCGCCGCGGTGTCCTGGAGTAGCAGTACGTGTGCGTATGTGATGTTTTCCGATTTTGTGGAGGTGGACGTCTTCGGTCATCGTTAACGACCGAGAAGCCATGAATCCATGCAGAAAGTCTGGAACCTCTGGGCGGGCGTTGACTTGCCATGAAGCGAGACGTAGCCATGTTCGAGAGAGTGGGGAGATATGGTAGAGGTGATTGTGAGCGCACCTTCTCTACAATATTCTGGCCCTCTCCAAGCGATAGTGGGACAGCATTGACGGCCTGTACTGGGGTTGAAGGAGCAGTGTTTGAGCGCACAGAAATAGAAGTGGTAACCTGGATCCGCATGGCTTATAATCGACCCGATGTAAATATTGACAAACATATATTGTCTAGGCTATGAGACGCGTTCCTGCGGAAGGGACGTGTCTCGGTGCAATGTCTTGATGTTCTGGCGTTGATGGACCTCACGATGTCACGTCCGTAGCTCTCATCCAACCAATCTTCGACACAACCTGCATCCCTCCTCTTGCTGAAACATCAAACATCAACCAGATTTCACCCAAGTAGAGTAATATGCTCTGGCGAGCTCGATGAGAGGGGAGACTTTGTCGATTGGGTTATCTGGCCTACTAATGAGACAGATCAATCTTGAAGAAAGAGAGCGGTGTTCCAGCAGCCTCCATGAATATTTCTGACGCGAGAACCAACGCTATTCTCACGAGTTGTATTTCCAACGAGAGCATAGTGCTGATAGAGAAAAGACGGGAGACCAAGCGTCAAAGAAATCCAACCAAACGAGGAGAAACCCTCCGCGACAAGAACGCCCCGGCAATCGCATTGGGAGACATCTTCGCCTTTAGTCACGTTACAGGGCTGTTCCAGCTGAAGGCCAGTCAAGGAAGATGCTTGCCCAGCTCCAACCCGTCAGCATAACGAAGGATTGTTGTCGCTGTTAGACTGTTACAAGTCTCGGCGTTTGAGATCTGCCTAGCGGCATTCTGAAGCATCGCTTCTTGACCAATTAAAGCTTTCTACTCCGTAGACCAACGTCGTATCTCACCTTACCGCATCCTGGAAATTTCACAGACGCCTTGGACCAACGAGCGATCCGTACGGCCTCAGCATTTATCATTACCAATCAACAAAGTAAATAGCTATCAATGGCTGGCAAAGTTACTCTCAGATACGGTCATCGGGAAAGTGGCAATTGGGCAAGTCGGGGCGCATATCGTATGTCGACAGTATTGTCAGAGATTGTCTTTCACCAGCGACATTCATCTCTACATGACCTTTGTTTGTGCCGCTTTGCGTGTGCAGCAGGCATTCGACGATCAAAACTCTATGGAATCGCTGTTATGTAAGCTCGTCAGATTACCGAGGAAGGAGATGGACATGATTGGGGAGGAAAATTCTAGGTGATTGTAAAGGGGAGTTATTAGACTTGTATTCCTGTCGTGAATACCTGAAAGGTATGGTATATATAAAAGGCGACGATATCGTGTACATATATTGTATCATTTCCATCGTCCATCATATATCCATCAAATCGTAAATCTACTGGGTGCAGATGGTATCATGTCGTCGATTCATAGATCATGTCCATACTTATCTCAACTCGGCATTTGACTTAGCTAGATCAAAGGTAGGACCGTCCCCTGAATTTCTTACGCCTTAAGCTACCTGCCACCGGCCCACTTGATTCTTGCTTTGCACATATGAGGAATTTTCTCGCGAAATTACCTTTCGATCGGAGAATATCCAAGTTAAAGCATCAGCAGCTGAGAGACACTCGGTTGCGTGTCGCCACGCTTTCAGGGGTTTGACCTTTGCCCGAGACGTCATCTGCCTGGTAGTTGTAAACATCCTGCTGTATTGGACAGCACCGCTGACAAGGGGAGGCCAGCTTCAAAAGAATGAAAGTGAGGCGACGGGGTCCTCGAGATGGCCATACGATAACTCTATGGCTGAGCCAAGATGCCGAACATGGTCTGGACTGTTTTCTTCACATGTTGGCTTTGGCATTGAGACTCAGATGAGGTTGCGAGATGAGCTATGATCGGTACCAACGGACAGGCGTAGTTGTAGATGTCCGGCCATTGGAGATGCGCGTAGGAAACGAGTCGCAATTTTCACTTGGTTCACTTAAAGAAGCGCATGCTGGAGCTCGTTTGCGTGTTTGTTGTCGTTGAGGCAGTAAGTGTGAGAAGATCGAAGATACTCCGCCCTATTCTAGGATATTTCCGATTTCGATGAAGGAAAATCGCAATGTGGCGACAACCTGAACATGCAGTACGTTCGCCACCCAACGTAACAAATGGTCATGTGGTCTACCTCATTGGATTGTCTCAGGACGCGCAACTCTGCTTTCGTGGTGCTGTAACTGGCTAGATGTTAAGGTCCAACATTCGCCAGGCTGCAGGTCTGTAGCTGGCTAAGGCTGTTAATATCATGTTCAACGTGAGGCACGGCCGATTACTGCTATTCAGATACCTTCTTCGTGATCTAAGGGCCTTTGGCACTATCGGTGAAGCTGGGCAAGGCCGGGCGATATGTCCTTGAGATAATGTTCAGAAATGAGGTATGTAGAGTGACCAATTCACAGAATCAAACGCTCCACTGGGAAGAGAGCGCAAGCTCAAGAAGACTTCTACCACAATATAAGTGCGCGCCAAGGTATACACGAACGTCACTGGCGACACGACAACAAGTTCCCAGAATGGGATAAACTCCATTTCTCGTCTTCTCATCTCCATCGTATTGACCCTGGCCAAGTGCACTGGGTTCTTGGGAAATATTTTCAAGTACCACCGCTGCCACCGGCCTGTTCGATGACCGTCTTGATATGTTTCGCAAGCGAGGAAAATGAACATGGTGGCGATAAGCGTGACGCAGCCAATTCGCCAAGCAACTAGCTCTACACGGGTTGGAAAGCTGAAGTTCCAAGCGATGAAATGCAGGCAGCAATAGGCTAATATGACGAAGAAGAGCAGTATAGAATCGGGACCCGCGCCAATGACAGGGAGTTTATCATTCGTGAATCGGGGCAGTGGTCTTTCGCGTGGGCCCAGCCGGAAATGTAGATGTGGTTGAATCTCCGTAAGCCAGGAAGGCGACTGGTTGTCAACGAAATCGAGAGGGGTCATACTGTATGGTTTATTCGCTTCAGGGGAATTGCCAGCCTCGATCAATATTTGCGCGGTGCTCGTAGATATTTGAATGATTGTCGGACTTTCAACATCCAGGGGCTTGTGTGACCATTGGTAATATGAAGCGAAAGTGCAAAACACATAAGTAAACGTCGTAAGCTCAAGGGTTGTGACTGGCATGTGCTGGATCGCACGGCTGAGGACTTGTACCACGAACCAGCCGGTTTGTAACATGGTCAACAGTTTCTGAAAGCCATCTTGCTTGCTTTTGTCCCATATCTCTTTCCCAGTAATTGACGGAAATGGAGTATAGCCTCTCGTCACTAGGTAATGCAGCTGCTTCGCGTTGACGGGAAATGATTTGCTGTCATGCGGTTGCAGAACGAACCCTCCCATATTAGCATAGAACCCATGCCGCATGGACCATCCAGGGTATCCTGATCTTTTCCACTTCTCCACCGAGTGCGCTGCTTCGACTTTCTGACCTGTTGCGAAGCCGACAACCAATTCGGGAGCCATAATCGCCAGGGCCATCCAGCGTAGCTTACGAAACCATGCTTGCATATATGTTTCTCCTATGGCAGGGATGTTTAAATGGAGAGACGACCAAGTACAAAGAAATATCGTGAACAAGGAACCCCAAAGAATATCGAAGGTTCCTCGACCATTCGGCTGGCTGACCCATCCTGTTCGAGGTCCTGTAGATGGCGGGAGTGTAGTGCAAGCAGCTGGAGGACCTGGGTCCGTAGTGCTGGCAGCATGTACTGCTGATGTGGTGCCAGCAGCCAATGTTCCGACGCAATGTAGAGCCAGGAAGAGCATTAGGCATGCCATCCCACCGTTAGTCTTTTGTGCTCTGCCAAAGCAAGATGCTAGGATCGGGCATCACCGCAGTCTGCTGCTTTGCTGTGCAATGCCCATCCAAAGGAAGCTGAATCCTTCGCTTCGATTGCTTTACCGCATGAAGCCTGGCATTGGGGCTGGGCCAGTTGGTTTTATCGGTGTTGATCAACTTGGATACAACCTTCGAGACTACCTTATCGGTCAGACCAAAAGGCGGTGGCGGGGAACATCAACTTTATGCCTGGCTTGATTGGCTACAGCGGCTCGGCCCGGCTGGGCTCGTATGCTAGATATGGAGCTAAACCCGATAAGACTAGAGAGACTCGTGGCCAGACTAGCGGCGCTAGTGAGGCTGTACCTGGTGGCTGAGCGCAGCCACGTCCAGGCAGACCTGATCAGCACAGCATGTGGGACGGTGGGATGACTTGGCCTCCGACTCGGCCACGATAGCTCTGTGTCGAACATTTCGGTACGCGTCCTACACTCCTTTGTTCATGTCTATATTTGTGCGGTACTACCTGCGAAATTACTTGAAAGTAAACACCATCAACGATTACGATCATTCTCCACCATAGATCCTCATGAGTACCGATCCGCTTTTAGGCGACTCCTCTGTTGAGACCAGCGAAAAGATCTGTTATGAACCTTCCAGAGAGCCCTTGGATTCGAACAGCCAGGACTATTTGATTTACTTCATAACAGGGAACCCGGGCTTGATATACTATTATCAACCGTTCTTATCACGACTTCATGCTTTACTCGCGCGTTCTTCGCGGACAGCGAATGCTCGCTTTCACATCTGCGGTCATTCCCTTAAGGGTTTTGAGTTTGACAGAAATGGAGCATACGGCGGACCTCCAGAATCTCCCCTGAGCCTGGCTCAACAGATCAAATTCCAGGAGGACCTCCTCTATAGACATATCAAGTCTCACCGTGGACGCACCGGAAATAACCCCAAGGTCATCCTGATGGGACATTCCGTAGGAGCGTACATATTGCTCGAGCTAATTAAACAACACCGGGATAGGATCGAGGATGGCGAAGAGGACTTTGATCTTATAGGGGGCGTGCTTCTCTTTCCAACGATCACACATATTGCACAATCACCCTTGGGTAAGGTTGCTAGCGTAAGTCACTGAAGCCGAGCCCATCGTCTTCATTACAGCAACTAATCATATTAAAACCCGATATAGAGGATCCTAGATCTTCCATACTTACCGGTCATCATGGGGTTTTTGGCAAGAAATATGTCCAAGTTGCTACCCGCGGGGCTTTTCTATAGCCTGGTCCAGATGATTACGAGATTTTCAGAACATGCTGCAAAGACCACCAACTCATTCATCAAAAGCCCATTGGGTGTTCAGCAAGCCTTGTGAGCGTTGCCATCGAAGTATCGTCATTGAAACGTTCTAATAATTGCTGCAGACATCTAGCCAGAGATGAAATGCACACCATCACGGAAGACAAGTGGGATCAAGAGGTCTGGGGTGCCGCCAGAGCGGAAGGTACGAACAACAGGGACACAGCAAATTGGAATTTGACCCTGTACTGGGGTCAAGGGGTAATTCTCAACCTGGATAATTACCAACGATCTGCTCCTAACGTTCATCACAGGATAGGTGGGTTGCCGACCATACACGAGATGCTCTTATAGATGCACGAGGGAAGAGCTCACCAGCTCAGAACCGTTCACAAACAGAGGAATGGAAGCCAGCCATGAAGTTCGCCGAGAAAGGCATCCCGCACGATTTCTGTACGACAATACGCAACAGCAATGCGGTAGCCGGTCAAGTCCATCTTTGGGTGGATGACATCATCGAAGCACATATGAAGGAAATTTCACGACCTTAAGGAAGCAGGGCCTCTGGTAGGCTGGGGTAAGACTCGAACCACCAAATCTAGCAGACCCGATGGCGTACCGCAGAATTTCCCATACCTGTCATACGACATCCATATTCTGAGCAGGTACAATGTCCAGGTATCGAATCCGTATTCGATTTACTATCTCCCCTCTGCAACTCATGTGGGCCCCGATCTCAATCAACGACAGACCCCCACTACTAATGAACCATTGAGACCCACAATGATCCTACACATTGCGGATTATCAATGGCTTTCCTTCTGATCTGAGGCCGTTTGCTTGATCGATCTTTACTTTTTTCCCTGGTCGAGAGCGGATATTGTCTCGATCAGGTATAGGTACACTTGAACGCTCCATCTTTGCCTGTTCGTAGTACAATATGTGAGAGAAGATCAGCACCACAGTCTCTGCACGGAGGGATCTGCTCCGTTAACAGTCTACTCAGAGCAGAGCTATGGATCCATGAGAGCTTTGTGCGACTGTATCATCCTACGACGTTCTGTGAAGGGCTGTTCTCCGCACGGCCCAACGCAACACCAAGCAACGGCAATGTGTTAGGGCATGGGACAAACGGCTGGGTAGCCTAGCCGTACTGGGCTAAGATAGCATTCTCTCTAGCCTTTATAGGTTTGGTTTGTTGTCAAGTGTGTGATTCCGATAAACGCTCCCTCTGCCCTCGGAGTCCTGACGGTGAACTTACACTTGTTGCTTTGAAATACAGAAGCCACAGATGTCACAGCTTCACACGCCAGTGGGAGCGATACTGCGGTTTGCGTCGGTTGTTCCTAGCGGAATCACATCATCAACATTGACCACTGTCCGGCAACGGTGTACGTGTAGGCGAAGTCCAAGTTTGGCAGCAATTATGAGTCGTGTAGCGCGGGAAACGTGCTCAAAAGCGTTATCGGAGCGTTGCTTCCAAGGGATCATGGGTATACTCTAGTCCCAATATGAACTAGCGTTCCAACAGGGGAAAAGAGGCACCATCGCGACTGCCACAACAAGCAACTCTTCGCGTTATGACTCAGGACATACCAAGCCAACGTGCCACTGCTCAGTTACCCAAGATGTATGGATGTCTGCAGTCGATATTCCTTATAGACATAGATAGCATTGAAACAGGAGTCAATCGCTTTACCAGAGGCTCCACATACATACTCATTCTCTGCAAAGAAGAAGTAGGGTTGCCCTTCATCAGCTCAGGCTTGTGACCAGCAATTCAATACCTTCCTCTTAGCTCCTGTCCGGCGTCTTTCGTGACTCTGTCTGTCTCTTCTCTGATTGTTTCAAACCTTCACCTGGTTTTCCTGTTCACCATGTTAGCTGATCGAAGACTGTCAAGTGCTGGCCTATTGACGAGTCGAGTCAAGAATCTAGGCCTGAAAGCCAAACCGACCATCGAGATCACCCTCAATGATGACCAGCAAGAATCTCTCATTCCCACATATACATCGTTAGACGAGATTAGAGGCGTGGTAACTATCAGCACCTCATCAGAGACGACCTTTGACGACGTCTACGTTACCTTCGAAGGCTCAACCAAGACCTTCGTCGAGAAAGTTGCAACCACGTCTGCTACAAATGGCAGAACAGAGGCTTATCAGAACTTTCTGCGCCTCGTCCAACCTAACGATCCCCAATCGTATCCGGAGTCTCGAATCTTCGAGGCCGAAAGAACATACACGTTCCCTTTCCACTTTGTTGTTCCCAATCGTCTCCTTCCGCAGTCATGCAACCACGCAACGGAGAATACATTCCCAGAGGGCGGTCATCTTGCCCTTCCACCAAGTCTTGGAAATCCAATGGTAACCACCTTTGGGAAATCGCCTATATATGACATGGCACCAGACATGGCATCTATAGCGTATACCATCAAGTGCAGGATAACAAAGGGTCGAGGAACAACTGGGAAAATCCGTATCTTCACTGAGGAGTCGAAAAATCTTCGAATAGTTCCAGCTGTACAGGAAGAGCCACCTCTGAATGTCGAAGGAGGTCTCAAGGACGACTACAATTTGCGAAAGGAGAAGTGCATAAAGAAAGGAGTGTTCAAAGGCTTGCTTGGCACCTTGGTTATGGAGTCTGTGCAGCCAAGTAGTCTACGACTACATCCAGTTCGCTCCGACTCCGGCGGTCCAGTCACTACAATGGCAAACGTTTACGTACGCTTTGATCCTGTAAACGAAGATGCTCGGCCACCCCAGCTGAACACTTTACAAACCAAAATGAAAGTGGCAACGTTCTACGCTTCCGTTCCCCAACGCGAAATTCCTACCAAGAGTAGCGAATTCCACTATAGCAGCCTCAAAGGCATCTTTGTAGAGAAGGTTAATCTGTCCTCACGCTGTCTTGCCAATCAGACCTGGTAAGGCCTACCTTTGAGTTGCTACCTTTGAAGCTGTGAGGCATATCGGAATGCAGCCTTCCCATCAGCTTGTTCACATTACCACCTTTATCTGTTGGCTCGATCTTAGCAATATGCCAACTTCGGGGCACAAAATTACTAGCGGTTTCACATATCGTTTCTAGGTTCCAGACTTCAATGTTGCCTTTTACTTCGCGGCGAGATATCATAAGGCTGTCGTTTTCCTGATGAGGCAATGCTGACTCCGATTATGCGCAGGCAAACACATAACCCTGGCTCCTCTACGCTTAGCACACCTCCTCGTAGAGACTCTGCATGGTCCGCCAGGTCCATCTCCACTTTCAACACACCGTCTCCCTCCTCCGCCTACCAGGGGAAAACCTTTTATACTGCTCGCATTGTAGTTCCCGTCTCCCTCCCCAAAGGTAATGTAGATTTTCATGTTGTATGCTGTTCAATTCCAAACCACTTCCTAGAAAGAACTCATTTTATGAACCCCGTTTAGACTGACCAAACATGTTGTCTGGACCCAACTATGTCACGTGTCATCCACTGTTGAACCCATTTTTTGCGCTAATACTGTATCTGTATCGAGTGATCACTAACTCTGAATCTGCGCAGGCAACAAAGTCTTCGTGCCTTCCTTCCATAGCTGTCTGATCTCACGTGTTTATGCCTTAGATATCTACCTTTCACTCAACACGCCCAGTACCTCCATCTCGGACCCTACACTTCACATCAAGATACCCATCCAGGTATCCTCGGAGGGGAACTCCCACGCTCAGCCACCAATCTCGGCAGAAGAAGCCAACATAACGGCCTCCAGCGAGGTAGATCAAATTTTCAACCCTCGAAGCGTAGCTCCACCGAGTCCGCGCGCCCTTGAGCAAGCACAAACAGATACACCGCTGAGCTCAGGCCCAGCATGGACCCACCGTGCGCAGCTGCCGCAGCTTCCTGTGCCCTCCAGTCTAGGATACAGCGTCCGTATGGATGGGGCTATGCAGCGCTTCCAGTCGTTGAGCTTTGAGAACGAGGAAGCTAGTCAGGCTGCCATGGCACCACCGCCTGGGTACTCGGCCTATGCTGGTACGCCGAACAGAGTCTTATCGAACGTCCCTCACCATTTGGGGGAGGCGGATGCGAATAATTGATGCATCACGCTGAAGATTTGATGATGACCGGTGGAATCTGTGGACGTTTGATGAAATTGTTCTACCTGGGGAAGTAAACATCGCAATCATGTTTGAAGGTCAAAAGGTCGGTCCTCGCTCTCGATGATACCCACAGCTCCCTGTGCACTTACAACGCTTTGATGACTGTAACGTGATGGAGAGGAGTTGAGGGTAATAGATTGAACTAAGATGGCTTGCAGCTACTATTAATCGCTGGCAGGCTTCACAGAACCACACACCAGACGTATATACATAAGGTTAATATTATGCCTCAGCATTGTTGAGATGAAACACACATTATTGAATCAATCCATCTTGTGAAAGAGTCGGTACGGAACATACACTGCGTGCCGCTCTCCCCAACCAGATCCACCGGAAGATCCTATTTACTGAATCCACAGGTCCAATTCGCGTTTCTCGGTTTCTTTCCCCCAAAGCAATCCCCCATCCTAGCACGATCCACGTCCTTGATGTCCAGAGAAGGACCACATCACCATCCATGTGTAAAGACACAATTTCCCTCGCTTCCTGACGCAACGCTAGATCAGACCGTCGTTCCTAGACTTTTCCAAATGCTTTGTAGATAGTTCTGTGTCGGTCTGAAGATTCCTCGCAAAAAAAAACTATGGGTGAGGTCTTTTAGATAGTAACTCGAGGAACGGCCTTAGACATAGCTCTGGGGTATTTTCTTGCAATTGTCCTCTGAGGGTTACTGGTAGGTATTCTGGAGTTACGTGGATGGGTGGAGTGGAAGTGTATTGGATGTCGCGTTCGGTATCTGACTTTTAGGTGTTTTGAGGTGATGGGGTGTTTTCTGTGGGGGGAAGGGGGGGCGGTTTGAGGCCTAGTTCTGTTACGTCACTTGTGATCTTTGGTCTTGATGTTTGTTCGTGCGTTGTGATGAGGTTGTGGGGGTATGGTTAGTATATGGTATCGGAATTACTAAGTATATGGAGATCGGGTCATTCATGATCTCAGTAGATAGAATATTATGTGGTGTTAGGGAGCGATAGATAGGTATCGACCCAATCGCTCCGGCCCGTAAGATTAAGTCTTTTATAGATATCTTCGGATCATGCAATGGACGTTTCTGGAGCTATATGTTGTGGAAAGAGGTATTCTCGTTTTTTGAGCTGGCGGTATGGGGTATGTTCGTGTGTTTGTGGTTTTGGTTTTGGGGGATTGGAATGGGAAGGGAGATGGGGTTGGTGGTGGGGTGGGGAAGTGGTTGAGGGTTGGGGAAGGGAAAGGGTTGGGGGCGGGTTTTTCGGGGTTTTGGGGGGGGGGGGAATGGAGGGGGGCAAGGGTAAGGGAAAGGAAGGGAAAGGGTTGGGGGTTGGGGATGCGGTGTTTGGGTGTTTGGTGGTGATGAGGGATGGGATGGGTTTGGGATGGGAGGGTTTGGGACGGGTTTGGGATTTTGTTGTATGTTTTTTGTTGGATTCGGGGCTTGAGACTGCGGATTAGGGATTGTGCGAACATCATGAACTGAGATATGTCAATGTGGAGCACTCCATATCCCTCACGAAATTGTCAACCGCGAAGTTTTCTTTTGCCATGCCTTCGTTGGTCGTAGCGTCAACATAGTGTTTTCTCCCCAAAGACCATGTATCCAAAAGTTGCCACTACGGCCATATCCAAAGCACCACTAAGTACGATACTTCACCGGTTGTCTACTCTCCGCCTCCCCCGAGCTCCCACCGATCATATCCAACGTCGGAAACTGCCCACGATCATAATTGGATTTATCCGCATACTCGACACACGTCTGCTCAATCCACTGCCATTCCGGAAGATGCTTGCAGCACCTCCCATCCTCCCGCAACCCCTTTACCACATCTCGGATCCAGGTCATGTGCGTCCTTGGCTCTTCTTCTTCCGTACTTCCACTAGCGTTGGTAGTACTGGAGATTTTCGAAACGAGCAGGATGCCATTGAGGCGGTTTCGGTCTGTGATTTTTGCGATTAGGACTCGTGCGATGATGGCGTCGTGGGGACGGAGGTGGACGTTGTTGGTTTCGACTTTCCAGGTTTTTTGGGAGGGGGAGGAGGGGGTGGTGAGTGGGGTTTGGATCTGGAGCCAGCGGGAGGCTTCGGTGTTGATGGTTTCGACTTTTGGGGAGATGAGGAGGGCCCATTTGTAGTCTTTTCGCGCGGCGGGGATGGGTGCTGTGTCGTAGGAGACGCTGCCGTTGGGTTGGATACCGAGGTAGAGGGCGATGTAGAGACGATCTTTGTTTTTCATGAGGGAAGCTCTGAGGAGGATGTCGAGATGAGTGGGGACTAGTCTTCTGTGTGGACTGGTTGGTGCTTCTTTCCTCGTTGTCACTATACTGGTGAATCGCCCTGCACCCGGACCACACCCCCTTTTTATATTCTGGTCGGGTACGGAGCGAGATCCAGCGTGATGGACGATATCTACCCATGACATGAGTGTCTGCTATGATGTGCTTTTCATCGTGGCACACCCAAGCTAGGGACGATGGGCTCCGGTCACGTCTCGGACGATATCTGAATAGCGTTCATAGTTCTCTCCCGCTAATCTTCTTGTCGTCACCATGGACGATCCAAGATCCATATCCCATTCTCGTACAGAACCATGACTTCTCGTGCGAGATGAAAGGTCATGCAAGACAGGTTAATATGCCATACTAGCCGCGTGAAAGCCAGCATTTACTTACCTATACTTCTCCAACCGATGACCGTGGCCCTCCAGTGATGTTGCTCTTTCTGAATGATCTCAGCCGGTATGGTGAACATGCGAACTATAACCGCTGTGCTTGCCGTAGGCCGTTTGGATCGATATCATCCTGACTAGGCTATACGTCCTAACCCTCAAGCCTTGTTCCGGCTCTTTGGCTGCACAATCCTCGACAATCATCTGCTCTTGGAATCATGGTATCCAAATTTTCAATGTCGGCGAAGTATACACCATCATCACTAGTAATGACTTTTATACATACCATCCCATATCGAACTATTACCACTGGAACTCACCCACATCACTTTTAGCCTCCTTCCCTTGTTTTGGTCGGTCCGGCGTCCATTGTTTGTGACATCTGTGAGCCTTCGAACATCGGACCATGATTTTGATTTTTTTAATGAGTCTTCGGCGCATATCATGATAGACCACTAGTCCCTATCCTAGCGTCTGATTCCCGGATGCAGGCTACACGGCATGCGGATGCCAAGTTATCAGAAGTAATAGGATTCATCAAGGACCTCACCAGATGTTTGGATTATCGCCGAACCCGCATGCACGGGTTATAACCTGCCAGCCGGGATGCATTCTCGTCACGTAACCTTTGGTCGTTGGAAAGTAGGTCTGAACAATGTTGATGAAAATAACAGTACCGTCAGCGTTTTGCTTCATGAATGACAGAGAAAAGGACTGATTTAACGATCCGTGACTAGTGGGGAAAACACATCACAAGACTGACCATTTACTAAAAATGGTATGTTTCCCTTAGCATATTGATGAAGATATGAGCGAAGTGGATAGCCTAACGCAGCTTGTCGAGCCTCACAAGGGAAGCACTCCAGGCTTCATAGTGTTTGATTCGGTCGCTCAAGTATCGATTTTCCTGTCGGCTATGAATCGTTGCCGAACTTCACCCCGCACACATATGGGCGTGGCACAATGAATTGAGGAGCTGGGGATGTTGAAGTTGAGGACCCGAGTGTCTCGTTGCTGCAAAGAAGCAACAGTAGGAGTACATTTGCCACGCAGCTCATAGCGATTGTCGTTCTAATTCGGATTTATCAGCGTTGTGTATCTTTGAACTATTTCCTTGAAAACACAGCGGTAGACTGTAGAATCTTTTCTTTCTTATTGCTTCAAGTACCTAGCTAAAAGTAGCTAATGCGGTTACGCTAGTAGGAAGGAGGTGAACCTTCACCGTACGCCCAGAAATGCTATCAACCTGTTTCAACGCCCCGTGTGTCCAGACGCCATAATTAATGTTGTTCAGTCAGCTTTGATTGCCCTATCGTAGATGTCAGCTGCAATCTAAGGTTCATGCCGGAGAGAGAGCATACCCATAGATCCTCCGCACGAACGCATAAGCCGTCAAGAACGCCACCGTTCCCATCAGCAGCCCATACACAGCGCACGCCATCAGACTATAACTAAAGAACAGCAGTCCGCTAATGAACCCCTGTATATGTAGCTTGAACCAGTAGAACCACGAACAATAGATGAAGATCCAGAAGGCAGAACCAGACCCGATGAAGAAGGACTGCCACCACCAGTGGTAATTCTCCGCGCACAGCTGTACGTATGTCGCCACGATGGTGACTTCCACGACGGCCACGATGCTCAACGCGCTTACCACGCTGAGGAATCCAAAGACGTAATAGTATCCGCTCTTGTCTTGCCATATGCTTTGAAAAATGAAGAGAAGTTCGATGAAGAGGACGGCGAAGGGGACCAGGCCGGCAAGGAGGACGGTATAGATCCCCTTTGTGTACCATACCTGCTCGGGTATCTGGCGCGCTATGCTGTGGGTCTTGGTAGGGTGTTCGTAGGGAGTGCTGTGGAAGAAGCCAAACCAGCTACCGCAGTAGACTAGCGGCAATTGGATGAGGAGCCATAGCGCTATGAGGCCAATCAAAGTGCCGAAAGGTAGAGCCGTGCTCGATGCCTGTGCCCAGACGAAGAGGTTGAGGATGAAAATCGTGGAGAAAAGTAGGCCCGGAAAGAGAAGGGCGGTCTTGAGAGTGTTCCCTCGCCAGTCCTTCCCGTTGAAGGTTTTGTAGACGCGACTGGAGAAGTAGCCGGAGAAGAGGCCTGCGAAGACAAAAAGACCCATGCCTACGCTTACAAACCCGCCTCGAAAGCTAGGGTTGAGGACGCCAAACGTGCTGAGAAGGAGTAGCCCCGTGGCCATGAATATGAGTTGGGTGCCTGAGCCTACAATAGGAGCAAGTAAAGTGGCATGTGGTGGGGCGCGGAAGACGTCGCCATGGAGTAGCTTCCAGCCTGTGATATCCTCGATAAATTCGTCGTCAGAAGAGTCATCATCCTGATCAGCATCGGTCTTTTGGTCCAATAGACCATTTGACTTCTCTCGTGGTGATCGATCTCCAGTCCTTGACTTCTTTGGCTTGATCTTGTTGATCTTACCGTCCTCCAGACTTTCGTCCTTGGAAGTCCTCTTCCCATCCCCAAGAATAGTCTTGGCTATAATCATTACTACCACGGTCGCAAGGAACCCGCATATCACCACAGAATTGAGGATAGCAAGCCAATGGATGCCAGTACTCTGCTCTTGATTGTTGAAGTACAAGTCCCATCTCTTCGACCACTCGATCCTCTCATCCTCGCGGTAGTAGACCGAATAGCTATAAGGTATCGTAACGGTAGTTCCGTCGTCATTTTCGTCGTCCGCCGGTAAATATGATGAGTGCGGATATTTGCTTGCGAGCTGGGTGTTGTTGTGCGCAACGAAAAGTTCCATGCCATCATTTTCGCCATGAAGCTCCTGAGGACAACCGTTCCTATCCCTGCGACCAGCCTCGATACTCTTCGTGTATACCTCGAATCCAACAATGACCTTGCCGCCGTGTCTGCCTGTGCGTCCTGGTGCTTTCCGCCATCTAATCACAAAAGTATGATGATTGTTCATGAAGTAACGAGGGTTGCCAGTAATTGGTGAGAAATCTTTGTATCCCATCTTGAAGCCTGCTGCGTAGTATCTGTGGGTCTTGTCCACAGTCACGAAGCTGGTAGCCCCTGGCAGATTATCCACGATCCACTCTGCGACGTAGCCATCTTCAATGAGCTGCTGGGCGCGCTGGATACCTTTTCGATCAGTCGTGTGACTGCAAAGATATTGACACTCCACGTCCTGTCCGATCGCCAATTCGTAGTCCGAAGTCATGATCCTGTCTCCTCGGAGCACCTCCCCCAGATTGAGATGAACATTCCGCCCGCTGGCGCGCCCAGCATGTTTCTGGCCCGTTGGAGGGCATACGAAAGGGAGGTCATAGTATGCATATTGTAGTTGTGTATTATCCGAGTAGACTTTGTTGACGTGCAATGGAATAGCTTCGTTGTCAACATAGCTCCTGATTGACCATCCTGCAAGAAAGAGGTCAGCACCCGCATGCCATTGGCGAAGGAAGATTCCGACACCTGGTCGCGAGCTCACCGGGTATATAGAAAGCCTTGACAGAGCCGACTGCTCCAAGGATGGCGATGAACTTGTGGAGCATTATCCGAACGTGTGCAGGCATCTCTTGCTTTCGGCCAAGGTGACAATGCTCAGGAACGAGTGGGGCGAATGCATAGAGGGAGCTCGAGAGGATCTTGGTTCTTTCCTATGACACTGTATGCTTTCCAAAGCTCTTTTCCTAGTGCAATATCTCCCCCCTACGTGCTTCAGCCGAAGACTACTTGCCGTAGGGTATTGCTAGGACGGTAAGCGACAATAGTACTAACCTATGAACGAGTGGAAGTGGCGCAGAGTGCCGTCGTGTGCAGCGAGCGTAATTGAGTTGTCCGATGTGGAGGATTAGGGAAGTGAAAGCGTTGCGGATTCGGTGACCCGTCGTCTTCGGCTGGTGCCGATCTCCTAACCCCCGGTCGAGATAGCAGGAGAGCAGATTGTCCGAAGAGACTAGAACTAATGACTAGTGACGAGATAGATACGAGTTTTGCCACTAGGAAGCGAACCGCTAACAGCCCGATTACTTTATGTAAGGGCTATTTTTGTACCGTCTCTCCTACGATGCTCTCAATCATTGGGACACTCTATGGATGCGAATGCTGGGCAGTCTTGAAACCAGTAGATGTGGTCACGTAAAGATCAGGCAAGTGGTGCATTGAGTGGTCGAGAGATGGTGCTATGGTAGGTCCAGGGCGTTGTCCGCTACGGCTCTGTACATCAACCCTGCTCTAGATTCCGAATAAGGACGGTTTTACCCTTTGTGAATGTATGGGTATGTTTGGCACAATACCATGAAGGATAGCCACAATGGAGCTCTATCCATCCTTGTTTCGATGAACAACGAAGTTATGTCTCAAGTACATTGTCCTGGCCTGGCGCCCCTTGTCTTCCTTCACTTTGCCATTGTCCCCCAACAAACACCAGATTCAAGCTTCTGCTCATGCTAACAGCTCGGGTGGAGCGCAACGACCATATAAGCCGTGCCTTTACCCCATCGTTTCTGTAGCCATCATCCACAGAAGTAGGAGTGTGTCATTGATCACTTCTCTCTACACAGATCAGGTAAGTGCTCCATCCCCTAATATAAAACAGAGAAAAATCGTCAGCAGCAATGAATTCCCCCGAATGTTGCAATGTCCGAAGATTAGCACGAAACTTCACATCAAAGACACCTAACCATCATCCACTCCTGGACCCCGAGTTCCCCAACGAAGATATCTCACTCGTACCTTCAGCGCTTGCACCAAGAGGTCAATTGAACTGGGAGCTACCGAAGAAGGCAACCGCCAACCTCCACATCATGCTTAAGCTAAGCAACAATGCCGAAGAGCTTCTTGATGAGTTCCATCAGACGCTACCACAGATCGATGAAGCTCTCAATGATTGGATCGAGATGAAAGGGGCAAGTCCCACAATGATAGGTGAAGAGCAATTGCGAGCTCGATCTTTCTTAGAACACCCTAATGTCGATGAAGGGCATGCGCTAAAAGGAAAGAATGACGATTATGTCTTCAACATGGCCCGGAACCTTGACAACCCCGGCCGCGCTGATGTGATTTACCTCACCGAAGGAGTAGAAGAGTCCGACTCGGTTGACAATGGACACAGTTCTATTGCAGACAATATCAGAGGCGTGGATTGGTTGGATTTCGACGGTTCTTATTTGCATTTGCAGGATGTCGGGGATTCGATAGGACCCAAGACAGCGGTTCCCGAAGCATTGCACGTATCGAATGCGGATCGAACAAGAAGGGACAGCATTCCGCTCAACCTGCGAACAACTGGGTGGGACTGTGACCAAGACCTTATACTTACGCCAACATTCTACAGTCCTGCGGCCAGTACTGATGCCAACAATTTGCGAACGCAGACCGGGCCTTTCAACAGATTCTGGCGCCAACACGCAGCTCCTCACGAACGACCTGGCTCACTGAGATACCCCTCAAAGTAGAGAAATTCTAATTCAACTGAACTTGTGCGCGGGTGGTTTGGAGATAGCCAAATTGGGGTGGTGCTTAGCTTATTCATAGAGTATCTTTTCATCTAATCCAATATCTTCCTGTGAATATCAACGCCTTCAGGAGCGAACCTCATGATCTTAAGATGGCGTAAGAGTGGAATGACCAAGAAAATGTTATGGATTCTGACGAGAGTTAGTGGCGAGTCTCGGTCGGGTTCATGTCAGCGAACAATGATTTGAATAGCGAGGCGAAATCAATTTATAGTATCATTGCTTGCAATAGTATGTGAGCTCGCTAACCCACATGCAGATATGACCTGAACCTTAGACACGAGCACTAGATTTCGCCTCGGAAGTCTTCTCATGTCTTCGAGATCACCAGCTATTAGAAGCTTGGTGTAGTGAAAGAGAGATGCGAACCTGAATGTTGTCCTTTACTGCTTGAGACAGAGGAATCGAGGAGCAACAAGCAAGAGGCTGGGGCAGCTGCCTTATGAACAGCACGTTGGTAAAGGAGGATGATGCTACAGTGTCCTGTGCCGTTTTCACGTTGTTTTTGAGCAGAGTTGAAACCAACTAATGTTGGTGACTTTGTAGGTAATCTCGGCTAAAGTTCGGCCCGAACTCAGCCTTAAAATCTCCGCGGCGCAACCAGAACGAGCACAGTTAACTGAATTACCTTGAGGAAGAGGCCACTTCGCCTTGGCTGTGGACACCATCACGCCCGATAGGAATGATTTCTGCGACATTGCCTGTGTGAGTAGTGCATCCTGATCCTACCAATTCAAACACTTTCAAGGGCAGTGAACCAGATTGGTGTCAATATTGCTACCAAAGCAAAGCCATCCAACACCGTTTGGAAAGCTGACACCTTGTCTCTTTCGCGCCAATGTTGGCTCGTGTGCTCAGAATGATGCCTCGTATATTCCGACAGGTCACATCAACCATACGAATGGCGAATGGCCCACTGCCCGTACTGCGCAGCCTTGGGAGGAACATCAACCATGATCCCAATAACCCTGACTGAAACCTCGCTCACGTTGGGGCAGTATAAGTCAATCTCCTCTCTCTTCTATTATAAGCAGCATCAAGACCTCTTATATATCGTCTTTTTGCCTCTGCTATTGACTTTATACACTCGTTTGTCTTGGAAGACTTGGATGCTTCACCTTGAAGTTCTAGATCTTTCATTTCCAACTGAACGTTGTCGACATGCGTTCCGCAGCGTTTATGGCAGCAGCCTTTGCAGGTGCAGTCTTCGCCTGGCCATGGGAGCGGAAGGATATTGACGATAAAATCATTGTGAAAATTCTTCCTCTGTCCAGCCTTCCTCCACCCCACGGTTTTACCCCTATAACTGGGAGCTCCAGGAGTGCGTCAAAACCTTACTATAGCACTGGCTCCAGAATCATATACCCAACTGGTAGCGCTCCTAGCGGAAGTGGACTGAGCTATATCAGTACTGGACGCACATCGCCACCGGGCCGGACAAGTGTAGGGATTAGTAGTGGTATCTTTCCTCCGAAGCCTACAGAAGGGACTGGCCGGACAGGTACTGGCACAGGAGGCAGATCAGGAACTTGTTCTACAGGCGTAGCCCCACCATCGACTACGACCATCACGAAAGACGTCACTTCAACGTTTACAACCTTTATTACAGGCGTAACAACCATCACGAATATAATCAGTGAGTTTCCTCCAATCTTGTGTCTGTATAATGTATACTAACTATTCGTAGCTTCGATCGTCCCCTGCTCCAGCCCAATTGCGATCTCAGGGACACGCACCGTTTACTCGAGCTCCGTAACGATCACGCATATTACTACAACCATCACGGCGACCACCACTCTATATCAAGTTATATGCCCACCTACATCAAGAGACGCAGGCAGCTCTCCAACCATCGGTGGATCAGGACCGGGCTACACGAGTCCAGCCATCTCAAGCCAAGGTTCTGGGTATGGTAGCGGCTCGGGCAGTAATACAGGAAGCGCCATCAGTAGCGTTACAGGCTCTACAATGAGCAGCTCCGGTCCAACTCCAAGCCCTGGCCTTGGCTCTGGCTCTGGTTCTGAGAGCGTGTCTGAGAGCAGTGGCTCGTCAAGCTCATCTTCAGTTGGCTCTAGCTCTAGCAGTAGCTCCTCCAGTTCATCGTCAGGCAGCTCTAGCTCTGGCTCCAACAGTGGCTCGTCAGATTCATCTTCAGCTGGCTCTGGTTCCGAGACTGAATCTGGGAGTATGGGTGGCTCAGGGTCGAGCTCTAGCTCTAGCTCCAGTAATACCTCCTCCACTTCATCTCCAGCAGGCTCTACCCCTGGCTCAAGCAGTGGCTCATCAGATTCGTCTCCAACTGCCTCTAGCTCCGGCAGTGGCCCCTCAGTCTCCTCGTCGGGCAACGTTGGCTCTAGCTCTAGCTCTGGCGCTGCGAGTGAATCTGGAAATGAGAGTGGATCAGGATCCAGCTCAGGCTCCAGCTCTAGCAGTGGCTCCTCAGGTTCATCCTCAGCTGTCTCTTCAGCTTCATCTCCAGCTGCTTCGAGTCCCAGCTCTGGCTCAGAGAGTGGATCTGGGAGTGAGGTTGGATCAGGATCAGGATCTCTCTCCGGCTCTAGCTCTAGCAGTGGCTCCTCAGGTTCATCCTCAGCTGCCTCTTCAGCTTCATCTCCAGCTGCTTCTAGTTCCAGCTCTGGCTCTGAGAGTGGATCTGGGAGTGAGGTTGGATCAGGATCAGGATCTCTCTCCAGCTCTAGCATTAGCAGTGCCTCCTCAGCTCCATCTTCAGCCGGCTCTAGCTCTAGCAACGGCTCGTCAGATTCAGCTTCGGTTGGCGTCAGTTCCGGTTCAAGCTCAAACGGTGGCTCTTCTCCACTCAGCTCATCTCTCGCCAGCAGTGTCGGCGGCTCTTGCCCGCCAGCCTCAACCTCGACCGTTACCACGAACGTCTACGTCACCGTCACTGTTACCGCCGGAGAATCCGGGAGCGTACCAGCAACAAGCCCAAGCTCAGACTCCTCACCACAAAGCATACCGGGCTCGGCGCCATTCACATACCATTCAGGACTGGCACCATTCCCAAGTAGCGAATCGGATGGCTCGCTCAATTACCCAACGGGCACTGTTGCGAGCGGATCGGTTGGGTCACTCGGTTTCCCAACGGGTACCCGTGCGAGCGGTAGCTTTCCATCGGGCACTGTCCGCTCCTCTCGAGTGAGCAGCTCCCCATCAGGCACTGTCTTTTCATCACGAATGAGCATCTTTCCTGCCCCTACTAAAATGAAGACACGCTGGAGATGAGCACAAAATGCGATGAACCCATTTTATCGAAGTATTTGCATAACTCTTGGCGTTTCATTTGAGGCATAACGTCCTACCTTATAGCGACGATGGTTCTGATCTACATATCATCATTTCAAAACATTTTTCCATCTACGTACGCAGTTCTTCATCCTCCGTGAAGTCGACTCATAGAGTTCACCAAAATTCACTCTCCAACCTCTTCGATCTCCAATATCAATACCCATTCCCCAAAATCCTCGAACTCCTCCACCGTCCCTCTCATTTCATTTCCACAAACCATCACCCCCGCAACTTCCAGCAAGAGGACAGATTATACCTCATCAAAATAAACCAACATCCCACTCCCACTCCCACTCCCACTCCTCCGCTGCGTGAAACCAAGGCTGCAGTTTACGCCACATCAGCCCCCTGCCCTAAGATCCTGCGACATGAGACACATAGGGCCGGACATCCTCCCGTGTGGAAATGTTTGTGAAAAAGAATCCGTCAAGATTAACTAGATGTGATATCTCATTCATCTACTTCCTTTTCGAATCATAATTCATTCGTCTCTAGAATATACTTCGGCGAAGAGGGATCTTGCACTTTGAAGAGATATGTTTAGATGGGTGTTCTTTCTCTTTTCTGCGGTTATCGAATTTTGCCTTGGCCTTAGTAGTATCGTGCTTGGTACAACATAGAAGATGGTGCAATGAGCTGCCACCAAATGAGGTCTTCTTCTGATGAACGTATGTGGGCAGCGGTGCGCGTACAGCTCGTCCTCGTGCGCGTCTTACCCCCCCCTCCCCACCTGCGCGGCTTGGCTTAGCTGCTCGCTGGAGCATTCCGAATGCGTACGTATGCAGAGCATACGTAAAGCAAATGTGAAGGTTCCCCGAATAGGCGTTAATGAGTATTGACGGTTTCCTATAGTGCAATACTGTAGATAGCACCAGCTATGGGTCCTATCTCTTTCTCATCACTGTTGGGGCTTCTTATTTACCAGATGTCCGATTTGATCGACTACACTTCGATGATACTAAGCTCTTACGGGATTTCTGTCCCGGGATTCGCGCAGGATGTTACCAGCGAGCGCGGTTATCCAAGACCTAGCCAGATTGGAATACCTCACAAGTGATATTGAAAAGGTCCTCAAAAGCTGTACAGCACTTGACAAGGGCATCTGTTTTACTAAATTCAAAAGTTCGCAGCAGTTCTTGAAGGAAGATATGCTCCGGTGGTCTTCGTCACGAAGTCAACAAGACAAGTCACCTGAATGAGACTGCGGAGGAAGAAAGATCATCTGAACAGTATGCCGCCATAACCCTATCCATCAAGTAACTCCCGAAACCCACTATAGATCTGTTTTGTTGCCACTTTCATCTAGAAAATCCCATTCATCCTCATCCTCGTCATTGTCATTGACCTTGTTGTCAACCTCATTTTCTCTTCCAGATCTCCTAGGTGGTGCAGTCGGATCATCTCCAAACATAGTCCCCACGAGTGGTTTATGTTCAATGCCATGGGTTCTCTTCGATTTGGGAGGTCTACCAAACGGCCGCCGAGGACCTTTCTTGACAACTGTCCAGTACTGAATAGCAAACAATTGGTCTCCCTGAACAATCCCACGCTGCGAAGCGCTTTGGGCACGCTTAGACTCCAAGGCCATGCCGGGATCTCCGACCAGTGGGTCAACAGAGACAGGGAAGATTCCGGTGGCAGCCTCTGTTATCGGGACGGTGAGCTCGACGCGGCCTCCACGCTCGTTGGACGTCTCAATGGTGATGGCAGGGTTGGAGGCTACCATGTAGCCTCTCACGAAATACAGCTTCTTGACTCCTCTCTCATCCATGAGGTCCTGCACCTTGTCCCAGTATTCTGGATTATCCCGGATCTTGCGAAATATTGCAGTTGGTTCTCGCAAGCTGTACGTCGTGACCCGCGCCGAAGCCACGGTGGCACGCTTCGAAACACTCGATGAACAGCAACTGGAGATGAGACTAAAGAGGTGGGCGTTCCATTCGCTTCCAGTTGTGCTGCTGCTTTCTATGGTCCTCTCTTCAGTCTTCGGCGTGAAAAGATCCGCTTCGACATCAATGAATGGGTGTTCTCTAACACCATCACTTCGCTTGGGCTCATATCCATCAGTCGGATGTTGGATGTCGGCGGCAACTGTTCCCAGAAGAGCCTTTCCTTCTTCGGCTGGCAGTGATTCGTTCAGAAGTAGCCATAATTTGGGGTTTGACGATGAGGACATATTCACTCTCTTCGTCGTTGTCCTCGTCGTTCAAGGTTGAATATGGTTGCGGATCCTCGTCAGGAGAAGTATCTAAAAGCAACTTTCGTCTGACCAGCGGTGTAGAAGCTCAGGGCCACTTTATTACTCTGTACCCATTGTTGTTGCCTTATCTTGTATTAGTCATCAGATCTTTCTGTCATCTTGTCTTCTATGTTTAGTCATCAGATTTTCATCTTATCTATTCTAGGGCTTAGGCTGATTACTAATGGTTTAAACCAATGAAACTACCTTACTGTATTCCATCACATCACGTCCTCAGCCTCAGTCTACCTACCCACTTTCGAATCCTGTCTGTCCACCACTTTCTTAAATCTGGGAGTTATGAGGTTATCCCCAATATCCTCCGTTTCCACCGAATCTTGGATCTCATGTCGGTCTTCACTCTACGTCTCACAGATCAAGCATCGGAATATGCTCCGGAAACCTCCATTGGCTGGCATCTGACGGTTGAGTTACCCGACAATCCACATCACGAAAACGCTGGCAGTTCCGTTCTGATCGAGTATCCTGTGTCTTCTCCAATAGACAAACATGTTCGCTGGTATCTCGAAACCTACCCGGTGCAGTGCCCATGGAAGGTCGAGAGTCCTTCCATCATCAAAGACTATATCCAGCAATATGCAATCGGGCTGTTTCGTCAATTATCTGTTCTACACGGCATTGGTAGCTCTCCTGGAATTGATACCATCGTTGTTGAGATTTGCGAAACAGGGTCATTGCCATACTCAAACGTTCATGCGCTAATTTGGGAAGTCCTTGAGCTACAGGATTTATGGAAAGAAGTCTGGAACTTGGCATACCCGCCCACTTTGCGTCAGAAGCCGAAGTCAATGCCTACCGTCATGGTCCGGCGCACGATTCCTCCAACAACATCACTTCTCCAGAGTACCCAAAGTGCCTTCAGTACTCATTCGGATGATAGCGATGAGGAAAGCTCCGTGGTAACATATGGACATTTTTCTTCTACTACATACGACAGCAGAAGGCAGGTATTGACAGAACAAAGTGTTGATTTCAATAGCTCTGGTCAACCTGTGACTACAATTTTGGGAATGACACTTACCATCAGCTGCTTTAGAATTCTCCTGGTCGTGGCGCGAGGCATTGATACCGAAAGAGATCTCTCACTTCCTGGAAGGCAGACCCGACTTTTGCCTGATCCGGACCCATCGTTGATCTATGAGCCTCTGCTGGCGGTTATAGAAAGCTCAAGAAGGACTTTCATATTCAACTTGAAGTCTGCAGACCCGGAACTTGGCATGCCCTAGGCAGTATTCTAGAGGAAGGGGGCACTGGATTTTACGATATGGTGCATTTTGATATGCATGGTGGAATTAAAGAAGATAAGGGGTATGTTCACTCATATTCCATTTGTGTAATCCGTTTGGAGCTGAAAATGTAATGAATTGCAGTGCCGGACTTTATTTCATCTCTTCTGAGGAGGAGCCTAGAAACCCAAAATTTGGCACTAAGGAATTTGTTCCTGCGAATGACATCGGGCAGTTGCTTCAGAATTTCGGCATTCTCCTTGTGGCACTTAACGCGTGCGAGTCCGGCCGTGCTGAGCCTCTTGAAGGTCAAAACGAAATATTAAGAGATGACCCTTCTGGCCGGAATGCTACGACTAAAGGGCAAATTCAGTCAAATGAAGACCAGGGAGACCTGCCGTCTAACCCTATTCTCCAGATCAACCTTGCCAAGGTTTTCGTACAATCTGGAGTACCCTCGGTTCTGGCTGCATCCTTCCGAGTTTCATCAAGTTTTGTATCTGTCTTTTATGAGAGCTTCTACACGGCACTTCTACAGCCGGAGTCCAACGTTTGCAAAGCTGTAAGCGTTGCAAGGAAGTCAGCCATGAAGGAAAAGAATCGAACGGTAGGGTACGGCCTGACCATTGAGCTTGATGATTGGATCATTCCAGTCCTCTATCAGAGCCACGACGTGTCACTGAACATAGTACCACTGGAGCAAAAAGACCTAGAAAAGGAACACATTTCTAGCAACATAGAGACCGCAGCTTCAAAACCCGGAACTCGGCGGGAATCATTCTTTCGCCGAATAGTCACCAAAGGGTCTTCGTCGAAGCAGAAGGAAGACTCAGGTCTGCTTAAATCAGGCCTTAGTCCAGCAAGGCAGAACATCAATCGCATGCATGGACGAGGTCTTGAATTGCTTTGTGTAGAGACTCTTCTGTTAAGTCGTGGTTCTCGAAAAGTTCTTCTTTTATCTGGCAAGTATGGAATAGGCAAGACTCACTTCATCAAAGGTCTTGGCAAACTTTGGCATAGTACAAACTTCCTGGCTACGGAACCTGTCTATATTGACTGCTTCGCGCATCCGGAATGGAGAGTAGGTGATATTCTACGAAGTATAGTAGAAGGCATCACGAGTCTTGAATATTCCGAAAGTGCTCTGGAAACGGCCCAACAAGCACTTCAAAGATCCAGGAGTTTGATCCTGATTGACAACATGTCTGTGGAGAATCTTGACGCAGGCTCGAACGTGCCAAATGAGAAAGCTGCTTTCAGAGCTTTGGTGAAAAGCTTCGACAAGAATAAAAGTATTATGATCCTAGCTTCCAGAGACGATTTAAGCTACGGTCTATACAGAGATACCAGACGTAAGTCACTCTAGCTCTTGTTATACCAGTATGCCATAGACATTGAACAGTGGTATTGAAATCTTCACTTCAGGTTCCGTTCGCCCCTGGGAATTAGCAGAAAGAAATGAAGAACCGATCCATGATTTCGCTATCGAGCTGCTCAAGCAACTAAGATATTCCCCAAACAGAGAAATAAGCTCTGAGGCCCATGATGTTCGACTCATCCTACACCTACTGGACTATAATCCTCTGATCATAACCTTGTTTTTAAAGACCATGTCGGTGGCAGGTATGTTATCGTCAATGTCAGAAGTCGCTCATACAATATTGACCGGAGCAATCGAGCTTCCTCTGATTGATTCCGAATCATCCTTGTGTGCTCAAGCTCATAACTCATATACCGACTTGTCAAAATTGGACAATGGCCAGCGTTTACAGAAATTGATGCTATGCCTCGCACCGTTTTCTATGGCTATACCGTGTAGTCTTAACGACAGTATTTTTTTCCCCAGCATTAAAGCTTATATTGGCTGGCTGGTCACCTGGAACGAACTTGATTTCAATCCCGAAACACCGGTCTCCAAGATCCCGCATGGCCTGAGCCTGGAGAAAGATTCTTTATTTCTGCGATCCCGCATGATAGGAGCAGCGGAGCTCTGGGTCGGTCGTTTCGAGATCTTGGTTGAACATCTGATGCGGTCCAAACTCTTGGATTTTACGCCTCAAGATCTAGAGGATGGAAATCTTGATGCTGTTCGGAAGGTGTATGGGGATTACCTTTCTGAAGAAGCTGAGCCCTCATCAGATGCTACTGGCAAGCTTCTGAGGTCACTGAGGTATCTCTGGATCAATCCTGTCCTCTCGCACCACCTTCGCACCTTTTTCGTTCGCCAGGAACGAAATCCAGAAGCAAAACCACCGACACATGGTCTTAGCTTGTCGGGACTGAATTGTGCGTACTCATCCTATTATAAATTGTTCTGCATGAGCAGCTGGGATAAGCACGCCGCGTCCATGAATGCCGGACCAGTAAGTCGTAACGAAGGCACGCCTGCAGTCGAGGACCACCCGACCAAATTTGTGTTCACTGTCGATACAGCCAATATATATGGCGCTATCTACACGTCCATGTCCCTCCACCCTCCTGCACTTCGGTGGTCACTGCTCCCCATGAGCGCTGCCACGGATCTCAACACCCTCACCGCAAGGGCATTCACTATGTACGCCTACAAACCACTGGCTATGGCTTATTTCACTGAAAAGCACCTGCTTGATATGATTTCGATGATCCTTGCGAAATACGAAGCCGCGCTGCGCGCCGAGCGCGACAGCATTACAGCCCTCACCACAGCTGCCGTTTTATCCTTCGCGGAGTGCACTCTGCTATTCACGATCGGCCAGTCGGAATATAGTGACCTGGAGGTAGACCGGAAGCTTCTCGTCCGGCGGACCCAGCGAGCGCTAAAGCTGACGTCGAAGCTGGATGAGTCAAAGAGTCATGGACGGGGACCGCGATCGTCGTCGAATAAGTGGCTGGAGGATATGATGGAGGAGGTGCAAGGGGAGAAGAAGCAAACAAGTAGAACACGAAGGTTGTTAGGTGAGGAGGGCTGGAATGGGTTGTTGGTCAGCATCGAGGAAAACATGCGCGTTGCAGCGGCGATCAAAGGTGGTGTACTTGCTTCTAAAGATAAAGACTAGGGGCTTCGGCTCGAATTCCTCACTCTCCAGACCCTAAATACAAGATTATGTTTGGCGACTTCTCAATGATGGAGATAGTACTGATCGGAGAACTTCAAGATATCGTCGCTCGAGCCTCATCCTTATTTAAAGATAGCCCTGTTTTGCCGATACCCTTACAACTCCAACAACATTGCATTTACGGGGGCGAACCTACATACAGCTTAGGTTATCCCGCAATCCTACAGTGTCTACAATCAATATTAAAATTGAAAAGCCATCTTAAATAGATTGAATGCAGGCATACTAAGTCGGAAGAGAACATTGCGGGAAGTTTAGTAGGTTTTAGTGTTGAAATATACTACAAATACCGTAATAAGATGACTCAAGTGTCTTGGCAACTTTTGCTACTTCCAGACGGGTATGCTATATATATATATATATATATGTATCAAGAAGGTTTGCCTTACCTCACCTCTTGACCCTTCGTATCGAAAAATCCTCCCCGCTCCATCTCTAAACTCATAGGACAAGTGACTTTACATCGCTTCACCACATGAGCCATCGTACAGCAAGAGTTGATTGCGGTGCTTATTTCTTTAGGCAGAACAAAATTTGACAGTACGACGATTGCATCTTACGTATCCATTTAAGCACAAGAAGACTTAATACCCTTACGACCGTCTCATCCGGATTGTTGCAACGCTACCTATGGAGCTGCTGATCAAGGCAAGACTTTATAGTGCTCTGATTGCTACATGTCTACTTACTCCGTTATAACAAGCCATCTCAGTACCACGACCGGTGCATACCTTATTTTTAAGCGAATATATAGAAGAAGAAAAGAAAATAGGTACTCAACCCTACTTCAAGCGTTTATATCTCCTAGTTATATATATAAAAGAACTGAATACTTACTCACTTTACTATTCTTAGAAACCTTTCTAACTATGTAATTGTCAGCTTTACTTAGGCAGTACTTCACAACGGTCTCACTGATACATACTTGCTTGGTTCGTTACAATGAGATATCTCAGCATCATAACAGTCACATATTGATCAGCGCTATCACGGAGAAATCTATGTATATATATATCCTAGATTTAATCGTCTATCAAATGCCACCCTGCAAGCAACATGCCTTCACCAACAAAGTCATTTGCGGAGCTGCAATATATATATATAATATAGATCACGAAAGCGACAAGATACAACAAGCTTGCTTCCCAGCTCCTACGATCCCGACACTGATGTTATGCCTGAACTCCCGATACCTGAAGCCCAGCCCATCACTCAACACGAGAGAGGGCGTTTACAGCAAAAGCTTAGTCTACCCCGAGAGATGCCTGAGAACGCCGGGAACATCTCGCCACGATCTGAGCTGTTCATGCATGCAGCTAGCTTTACAAGGAGGAATTCAAAGATGCGTTATCGGCTGAGAAGAACAACGGAGCAAAAGAGAGAACCATGTAATGATGGTTATGGCTGAGGAAAGACTAACTCAAGACCGAAGGATTTCTACGGCCTCTATTCTAAAGTCTGCCCACAGAGCGGAAGCTGGAAGACCAACTATCTACGGCGACTGAGAGAGTTCCAATTATTACCTTACACAATACGCCGCGACTACTTACATGAAGATCATACCCACAAGCCTCAGGCTGCATGCATGCATGCATGCTACAGTAGCAAGTAGAAGTCGGAAAATGGGCAATTAATTAATGAATTTTCAGGGAACAACTACTGGTCTCGGATCGCCGAGCGGAGGAAGAGGCATGCAAGGAGGGCAGTTCGTGTATGTAGGAGAGGAGCCCCGCTTGACAATAAGGTTTTCTATCATCTTTCAACACTTTAAAGAGCGTAGATGTTGTTTTCCTCTACAACCAGCCTTGCCTGAGGTTCACTCTGTTTTGTTTTGTATGGGTTGTTTGGGGTCCGGTGCGAGGTAGATACTGCAGCCTACCTAAATAAACGTACGTAGCGTGGACATCAATGCCAAAACGACATGTTCGTTGCGGCAGAAATACGCCAGGTGTGGTATCTAAGACTTGAAGTTTTTGCCGAGGGCCTTTTTTCCCCCCCTCTCAAAGCGTTCCGCGTATCTATTCTGACTAGAAGCTGACTGCTATATAAAGGTGTGCAGCTTGGCCTGCTATAGTTCCGACTCTAGATACAAGCTCGCGGAACGTTGTTACGCCGACGTTCTATAGAAGACGATTCGCTTTAACCTCGTAGCCATCGGATATGTACCAAAAGAAATCGCTCGAGCTGACTATTATGACTTATGTGCACGGTTGTCCCTTTTCTGGTTCTCTTAAGCTAAGGCGAGGGATATTTACGGACCAGATGCTGCAGCCACTCCTCCATTGTTGAATCTGAGGAAGGAATTGTGTCTTGGCAGTCACCTAGAGTGACCTCCAAAAATGTGTGGTCTTCGCAGGCTCTCTCTAGATCCGTACCACGATTGTCTCGGTATTCTTTCAAGCAAGATGAACACAGGTCAGAGTCGGGACAGGTCTTGCAAATATTCCTCTTGCCTTCGATAGTCTCATCCGCCGAGCATAGAGAGCAGTAAGGTCTGGGTTTTGAGGGATCAGTGGCCATCTCATGTTGAAAAGCTTTTCGAGCCTCTTCCGAATCCTGCAAGTGGATAAGGCTATGACCAAGAAGATTGAAAATGTCAGCATCGTGATCGCGGATCCACCTCTCCACCAATGAGCCCACAAACTGGTGTAAAGACCTTTTCTGGTCCGATTTGGGCGTTGCCACATAGGTATTGCACCAAGGAATCATTTCACGAAAGAGAGGCCGATGTAACATCGCCCAGTCGAGGCTCGTTCGACCAAAGCCGTCAACCAATCGAGGGTCTGCATTGGCTCGAAGCAATAGCTTTACAACATCGGTATGACCTCCATAGACTGCTGCATGAAGGCAGGTGATTCCCCCTCTTGTGCACTCGTTTGGATCGGCGCCCGCCTCGAGAAGCTGCTCGGCTACCAACAGATGACCACACCTTGACGCCACGTGCAGAGGCGTCGATCCAGAGGTCATTTCCGCTTTAACGTCACAATTCTTGTCTAATAAGAGCCGCGCAATCATCTTGTGGCCTTTGGCAGCGGCGAAATGTAGAGGCGTCGCCCCAAGTCCTGTCCTTGCGCCTACATCAGCCTCTTTCTCTATTAGCAATTCAACGTTTCCTGCACAACCCTGTTCGGCAGCTAAGTGCAGCGCTGTCTTGCCGTACTGGCCCCTAATGTCAGGGTAAGCCATCTTATCTAGCAGGACTCGAATCACCGCTTCTTGACTCCGAAAAGCTGCCAAATGAAGAGCAGTATGGCCTTCGGTATCTTTCCCAGCAACATTGGCGCCATGCCGCAACAAGAGCTGAACCAGAGCGATGTAACCCTTCTCTGCTGCAATGTGCAGCGCTGTGACGCCATCATTCATCGTTGCCTTGACGTTAGCCTGCCATCTCTCCACGAGCAGCCAAACGGTAGCATCATGTCCTCCCATCACCGCGTAGTGAAGAGCGGTCTGACCCTCTTCGGTTTGGGCCTGAACGTCGCTACCTTTGATTAGCAATAGCTGTACGATGCTATGATGTCCGTAGAAAGCTGCATGATGTAATGGCCTTAATTTGGTGTCCGCCTGTGAGTCATAATTGATTTGGTTATCCATCAGCAGCTTTGCAATTGCGGTATGACCTCTGGAAGATGCCATACATAGTGCATTCTGTCCATGCCGATCTTTTGCCTCGATATCGGAAATTGCGCCTAATATCAGCTGTACAACCCTTGTAGATCCGCCATAGACGGCCTTGTGTAACCAAGGTAGCCTATTGGTATCGACTATATGAAGCTTGGCTCCCTTCTTTTGTATTAAGAGTACCACCTCCTCATGCCCTCTCTCAACTGCTATCTGTATCGCTGTTAATCCATTCGCATTGGCTGCCTGCATGCTAGCTCCTCTCTCCAGAAAAGTTCTCACTATAAGGCTGCATCCTTTGGAAACAGCACGGTGTAAGACTGTCTCTCCATCCTTGGATTTTGAGGTCATGTCAGCTCCCCTTTGGAGGAGCAACAGAACCGTAGGATGATCTCCTCCTGAAGCTGCCTCGTGAAGCACTGTGACCCCTTGGTGATCAATCGCACTAATATTTGCACCCCTCTCTAATAGCAGGTCTGTAATCACGCTGTGTCCCTTCTCAGCAGCCATGTGTAGTACTGTACGTCCGTCTTCGTCTTTCGCGTTAACGTCCATACCCATAGCGATCAACTTCTTCACGAGTTTATCAGATCCTCCGAAGGCAGCTTTGTGTAGCATACTCTGTCCATGATAGTCACGTGATTGAACATCAGCTCCGGACTCCTGTAGCACATTCCAGACGTGGTAATGACCGTTCGATGCGGCAAGATGCGATGCTGTTGAACCTCGTACATCTCTAATATCCAGGTCAGCTCGTTTGTCAAGCAGTAGTTGCACGCTCGGCTCGTCCCCAAGGTTTGCTGCTATATGCAGCGCAGTCGTACCATCGGAGCCCTGTGCGTCAACCTCTGCCCCCCATTCCAAAAGTTGATGCACTATGGCTGGATTTTCTCCCCACGCTGACCCATGTAATGGCGTTCGACCCAAATGAGCCCTCGCATTTACGGGAGAGCCCTTGTTAAGTAGAATTTGTACCAGCTTCATATGACCACCGGAGGCTGCTCCATGCAGCGCAGTCCACCCATCCACTGTCGTAGCAGAAATATCCACTCCTTTTTCCATAAGAGTCTGCAGCACTGCTTGATGGCCCCCTGACGCTGCTCCATGCAATGTGGTCCATCCAAAATGATCGCTTGCTTCTGTTTTAGCATCATTGTCCAACAGCAGTCGCACAACAGCGTCATGACCCCTCGATCCGGCTGAATGTAGTGCCGTTCTCTGATAACCACCTCGTGCTCTGAAGTTCATTCCGTTCCTCGCAGTCGAATTGACCTCCCTTTCTGATAGGAAAAATCGAAGAAATGCCTCACCTCCACCAGCACCGACCCCACGTAGTGCTGCAACTCTCTTGCCTCCTTTTGCTTCAATTTCAGCTCCGTGATTTATAAGCAGCTTTGCGATTGCCTCCGAGCCACTATGAGCTGCCCAATGTAACGGTGTCCTTTCTAAAGAGTCATACGAATTGATGGCTTCTGTATGACCACAGCTGAGTAATTTCTGAGCTAGCCAGAAGGTGCCAGAGCAAGCCGCAAGGTGTAATGGTGTAAAACCGCATGGTTCCTCTATATTGCTATGTAAGCCATGGGAGTTCTTCCAGTAAACATGAAACCAGATATCTCGGAGCCTTGAACCTGATTGGAAAAAGTTCGCTTCTATGTCGATTATTCCCGTTATATCGAGCTCTGATTTCTTTACATGTTGAATCCAATTGCCTAGAGGATATTCAACATAAGAGTCTGCCTCTTCATACGACTCTGTAAATGCTCCATTACATATGTATTCAAAGCAGCGGGTTGCGACCACTTGATGCTGGACTCTAACATCAAGCGAGAAACGAGGTACCACTAGTGGAGTGAGGAGATAGTCTTTGACTGATTGATGAATAAAATGGACGGTTCCTTGAACCACCGTTAAGAATGGACCGCATTGCTCTACAAATTCCTGGAGAACCGGCAAATCGTTGTAATATTCCGGTGGTAAGCCTGCCACAATTGCCAATTCCTGTAATCTCAGCGGTCGAACTGCGATGCTAGCAGAGCACAAAATGTCTTCCGCAATCTTTCCCAAACTTTTGTCTTCGTTGTTTGTTACCTGTTCCAGAATTCTGTCATATAAAGTCCGCAAGCCTGATGGTAAGTTTTGAAGTGTCGACTTTGTATTGAAAGATCTGATTGTATATTTGCGGAGCTCACGACAAACTATGGCTACCCAGAGAAAGGTCCCTCCAGCTCGTGTGTGCAGGTCGTTTCTCACATACTCTCGGAGCTCGTGATTGTAACCTTTCTCCTGCGCTAATTCTTTGACCTGGCTATTGATGAACAACGTAATGGCCCCAGTCCTTTCGATGCATGTGATTCTAGGCCGATGTCTTGACATCCTCCACCTATCCGTTGCTGTATAACGAAAACATTACGACTTGTACAGAGCCATTTGACTCTGCAAGACTTTGATGTCCACGAAGTTTGTGTTGATTGAACCGCACGTTTGATGAGCACCAAAAACTCGTCAAGAGACTCTAGGTCACACTCATCAAGAGCATCGATCATGATGTAAACATCCGTAAGAACAGCATCCGCCAACATGTTCTGTAGAATTCTCCATAAAGCTTGCAAAGCGTTTGGTGACGAAAAAAGTTGGTTCCGCTCTCGATCATACTCTCTTTGTAGGTATTGTAATAATAGAGGGTGCTGACAAATAAGCTGGTAGATTATGCCCCTTAATGCAGATATCGCGGTTCTTCGCCTTTCATCCGCAGCATCACAGAAGAAAAACACAAAACCATTGTGACGGGGTTCCCTCCGAACTGACAATTTTGCGATGATAGCAATCATTAGCATACTTTTTCCTTTCCCGGGGTCACCATGGATCCAAAGCATTGGCGATTGGTCCTCTTTCAACCACGTCAGAAATGCATGCTCCTCAAAAATCCATGCACATGACTCCTCTAACAATCGATAGGTCTTATTTTCAATGCTCGCCTTATCGTCCTCTGAATTGGTGACAAACAAAGCCCGCAAACATTCGGAACCTGCCAAGTCTGCCGAGACTCGAAAACCATCCGAGCCTGTGCGTTGATCAGATTTGTATAGACACCTTAGGCCCGCATTCAGAGCAGGCAAGAAAAGATCATTGCATACCTAGGAGTCATCAGGAACGTAGCGGCAGACCCATGTTAGTTACTTACTTATCTGCAAGTTCCCTTCTCTTTCCCAGTTCTGAGATATTTTCGTCGAAGCATCCTCGGCCATCAACATGAGGTGCCCCGCGATTTTCTTAAAACCGCTATCATCTTCAGAAAGAAACTTTACCATGTTCAAGTGATTATCCATTATTGCTATTGCTTCGGCATCGACAGCTCCAGGAACGACGGCCGAAGACTTTGGCACGACAAGAACAGCCTTTCCCGTAGCTAATGGGGTGGCATACGTTTCATAGGCAAATTTAGTCACAAAATCGGAACTGATACCGGCATAATAAGCAAGCACATTCTGTAACATTTCCGAATCTTTCCCCAGATTCTTCAAGAGACTATCATTAGTGTGAATGAATATGAATTCCACATCGACAAGTCTCATTCCCCAGGCCGAGCTATCACTACCTTGGTGGGGCGTGCCCATGAAGATGATGCCATAGGTAGATGTCTTGATTGCCCGATGTTCTTTCAAATGCCCAGGGTGGGTGGAGTTGGAATGAAGTAGGGCGCTCTTCACCACAATACCACCCAGACTATGAGCAACAAACACAATCGGCCGTTGGGTCGTGTTGGTAAGTCGCCTTTCCAGTGACAGATCCGAGACAAGTTCCCGTGCATGATCATAAAGGTACATGGACGTCAGTGGTTTCTTGCCATGTGTGTTCGCATCGTATCCCCAGCTAAAGATCCGTGCATTCGGGATCTTGGCTGGTAGGAGATCTCTAAGCCAGAGCACTCCAGTCTTTGCAGTCCAAGTGTTTTCACGGTGTCCATTGAGGCCGTGGACGGCTACTACATCAACGTTCGGACTCGACCCTTGAGCAAGTATTTTCAGACCAAAGGCCTCTTGGCTGGTTAGATCTAGGCTAGGAAATCCTAGTAGCAATTGATTCCATCATCTTCAGATAATATGATGGATGTACTAGAGAAAGCAACTATGGTACCCTAAGATCGAAGACACTGAGTGAACGGCAGTGAGAAGGGGCGCTCCTTTTACCGAGGTATAGCCGGGAAGACGTCCTTGCCAGTTGCCAACGCGCAGAGCCCCCCCTATCGCTTCCATAGCTCCATAAATCCACACCCCTACAAATTCAATAAACCACCCTACTACACTAATTATTAAGTCCCACGCATCCCACAGCTCTTCTAGCTAGCGAAAACAAGTTATCGAAGTCTATCGTTGTCGAAAGCGAGGGCGTGAACCAGCAGTAAGTTTAGACCAGAAGGGGAGGGGGGGTGGAACTCTTATACCGTGTTGTAGTGAATTGAAGAAGGGAGAACGGAGAATACAGGTTCTTTATTGACGAGATAGATACTGTACTGTACTGTACATTCAGTGCGGTCACCAACGAAACGAGGTTGTGAAGCTAGGTAGGGTTTGATGGACTTTTACGGAATATCGTGGTCATAGATAACGTATTTGATAGAGATCGCACGCTCAGCAGCGTAATATTCTGAGGCTGTGGCAATTCAGATGGGTGGGTGATTTCCCTTCCCTTCTTTTCTTTTCTTTTCTCCGTCGATATCTTTGTTTTGAGCGTCAATCGATGGTGGCATGTGCTACGCTAAATAGGCTGAAAGGATGGTGCAAGGAGCTTGCTTCAAGTCGTAGAGTCTCTTTTTTCCCATTGAGCGACGATGTAAATGTCTAGGAGATACTGCGGCAAGAGGGTCATGCCCACGACACCCACGGCTCAGTAAACTTTCTCCACGCTCACAGGGCTACCTCTCAATAGATCTTCTTCACCCCCCAACCCACCGCCATCACCCTCGCCCATACAAAACATATCAGCCCCAGCCCATAGCATCCGCCACAGAACGCAATCAGCGCCGTGTACCGCCCGCCATCGCTCGCGATCAGCTGTCCGGCAATCGGGATGCCCGTGAGACAGCCGAAGCTGACCACGGTATACAGCGACGCGTACCATCGTCCAAAGACCTCGGTACCGCACAGTTGCCCCACACAAACGGGCGTGAGGCTGATGTTGGAGCCGCTGGCGAAACCGAAGACGAGGACGAAGATGACGAGCTGCGCCAGACCTCCGGGGCCATCGTCAGGCGTGCAGGTCAGCCAGAGACAGAGCACGGAGACGAGGCAGAGGGCCACGGTGGCGATCATGGCGTTGTAGCGTCCGAATCTGTCGGCCACGTACCCGGGTGCCCAGCGGCCGAAGAATGAACCTACGTTGAGGATGGCCAGGATCTGGTATGAGAATGTGGTGTTGACCTCGTGATATAACGCATATGTGGATATATAAGAGATGGGTATGAAGAGCGCCCATTCGATGAAAAAGACTCCTGCGGTCGTCACGGCAAACACGGAGTGTCTGAAGATGCGTATGTCGGGCCAGATATCCTTCTGTAGATTTGTAGCCACGATCCCCTTCTCGCCTCTTCTGGCTCGGTCGTGGGGCGTCAGACGCGTGCGTATGAGGACGTTGGCGATGCTGAGGAGGAAGAGGAAGATGAAGGCTAAGATTCGCGTTGCCCATCTGAAGCCGACGAGTGGGAAGAGGCGTTGGAGCATCAAGGGGAAGATGATGCCACCGACTGAACCACCGGTTGTTGCTAGGCCGGTCGCCGCCGCTCGTCGTTTCATGAACCAGTGAGCGATGGCTCCCACTGCCGGTGTGAAGACGAGAGAAGAGCCGAGGCCGCAGAGGATGGAGAAGGTTATGATAAAGTGCCATAATTCTGCGAGGTACGATTAGGACACCTCATCTGGAAAGACCTCGACGTCAGAGTAGACAAGCATACTTGTGCTCTCAGCAACTCCCATCAGCCCAGCGAACAAGAACCCACTTCCTGCAGCGACCAACCATCGAGGGCCCTTTGCGTCAAAGATTGGGCCGATTTGCACGCCGCAGAAGAAAGTGATAAAGGCGAAGATACTGAATATCCAGCCTATACTGGCAGGCGAGTGGTGGTCTAGCTGATGCGTGCTCAGATAGGCCTGAAAGGTACCAACGCTGTTCAGAATGCCAAACGATGCCACCATCCCACTGAACGAGCCAAAGACGACCAGCCAGGCAGCGAGGCCGCCTTCAGGATAGGTATTGTCGTCCTGGACAAATGCTTCGTCTCGGGTCGTAATCTTGTCATCGTGGCCATTGGAGTGCGCTTCGTTTGTGGATGTTATGGAGGCGCAATTAGAAGTCTGAGTATTGGCTGGCTGGTCCTTTGGTAAATCAGATCGAGGTTGACATGATGTCGTGCAGCATTCCGCCTTTAAGTCTTGTGACGCAACCGTAGACGAGATATCGTATGGGAGGCCTTGTCCTCGCGAAACCCTTGTGTCTAGAGCCCTGGGGTCTCCATTATCGTTGGCAGCTTCGAGCCTTGAAATAACATCGTCCAGGGCAGGAACGGCTACGGCATCGTCCTCATTGGCTGGTAGGGACTGAACTGGGGCTCCTGTACGATGACAATTGATGTGGTCGGTCGAAAGGTTTATGGGAGGCTTGTCTTCTCCATTGTTATGCGATAGTCTCATGGGCCTTCGTCAATCGAATGGCCGTTGTCCTGGCTCTTGCCAATGCACCCTTCTTGGATGCGCAATCCCGTGTGAAAGACAGGTGGGACCCAGTGTGCACAGAGGCGAAGAGGGTGCGATTCTTTTGGGAGGCATCTGGCGCTCTTCTCCGCATGGAGGCGAGTATTTCATCATACTAGAAAGTGGGGTGGATGCCGGGATCGGCGGTCGCCGTTGAAAGCTTGAGACTTGTTGAGAGGTAAAGGTACAAATGGCGATGTGATGATGTGATTGATGACGATAGTAACGGCAGCCGAAGTGCCGCGTCAGATTGAGCATAGTGGTAGAGAATGATGTTGGGAATATGATGCTCGAAACAGAAAGCGTACGTTGCTACGATTAATGATAAAATTAAATGAGCGAAGTCACTCCGAATCCTTCTCAAAGTACATCCCACGGGAGGTAGAGAACGCGCTCTTAATAATCTAATTTTGTATTATTACTATTCCTAACAGTACCTCCAAATCATATATGCTGATCGAGGTGATGGCGAGGATATCCTCCGTAAGAGGATGCACGCAAGAGTATACCGATGGTGCGTGTCATGCCTAGATACAAAAACCGGTAATGCTTCAAACCCCCGTCGCTATCGTAAACGTTCTTCGATTGGTGACATGAAGAGAAAAGAAGTAGCCCTTCCGGATTTCCAACGCTCCTTCCCGAATATTTGACAGTTTCAGTATGTGATGTGGTGAAGATGATGACAATGACATGAGCTTTTTACAGCATGGCGAATCCTGCGGCAGCGCCAATGGCAGCGATGGCGACTTCCTGGCTCCAGCCGAGCATGTTGGCGGAACCAGCGAAAGCACTGGCTGATGGCTTGGTGGAAGCGATGGTGCCGTTGGTGGGAACTGGGACAACGCCGGTGGATACACGTGTGCCGGCCTGGATCTGTCCGTCGCCGATTTGCTTGACGGGGGTGACAGTTGATGTGGCAGCTTGAATCTGTCCATCGCCGATCTGCTTTACTGGGGCAGATGGGGCTGGTGTGACCGATGGGGTTGGTGTGACCGATGGAGTAATAGTGACAGACCGGGCGGTTGTGGCAGCTTGAGCCTGGCCGTCACTGATCTGCTTGATAGGGGTGAATGAGGCAGCCACGACCTGGCCATCTGGTCCTTGCGAGGCCTGGCCGAGGACGGTGGCAGCAAAGGCCAGGGAAATGATGATCTTTTGGATGGAAGGCATTTTCGTGTGAGGTTGGATGTTATTAGAGTGGGTTTGGAGTGATGGAGATGATTGTGATTGATATGCGCTGAGCGAATGTCTTGATCGATGTATGATCAGAAGCGACTGTGATGGTAGATGATACGAGTGTGTAGTTATTTGGAGTGATAGATGTAGGTGGTAAGAAAGAGAAGAAGGAGGAGAAAGGGGAAAGAAAGCGGGCGACCTTGTTTATCTATGGATTGGCGGCGGTTCGGTGTAGCAGGGGGCAGCCGGGGGGCTGGATCGCCCAGCCGACCAATCTCGAACGCGGAAGGGGTCAGGTAGCGTCCCGCTAGTCCACTTTCTTCGCCGTATTATGGCCAACCAGATCATCGAGGTAACCGGATGAGGCAAGTAGCTGCAAATTCAGGAGGTGGGAGAAAAGACATTTTTAGCAGGGGAAAAGGCAGACTCGGTCTCCACTTTCCACCTAGCAAGCACCTAACAAGCACATCCTTGCGGTGAACCCTTGATGGTGCATTTTCCGCTCACCAGAACCCAGCATGGGTGAAGATCGATCTTCATCATGGCCCCCATTTCTCCCGCCTCCTGCAAATGCTGATAGGTCCATCACACCGTTGCTGCTGGTGATTGCGACAAGTCCAGATTAGCGCCGGCTTGGAGATCTGCACACTTGCCTGAGACAAGTATCGCTCGTATACTACGTATACTAAAGTACTATTGACTCGCAAGCGAATTTCGAGCCTCCCTTTTATCCTAACCGGAGCAAACCCCGTCCAAGACCAAATGTGCTCCCATGAACCATCAGAGTTGATATTACTTCCAGCCTGCCTGTAAATCAATCGATAAACTCGACGACGCCACCGACGCCGGCGTGAAGTCAACAGAGTAGAGGAACGGTCATGGCGTGTCTTGGCGTGGGAAGGAGGAGATTGATCTACCAAGAGCACTAGGAAAATAGCTCAGAAGCGGAGAAAATCGGCAACCATTGACGCCTCCCAATATTTCCAATTTTCCCCATCCATTGAATTTCGCTCGCTAGCTAGCCATCCTGAATACGAGCTGTGCGACGGCGTTCAAAATCCTGAAACGAAAGTGGCAAGCAAGGGGGGAGGGCGATCAGGAGGGGGCCTGTCAGAGCTTGCATCATGCACTTATGCAAGGCATGGCCCGGGTTACCTGTTGCTTTGACAGGGAGCGGTGGGTTTCCGTAGCGATGCGCGAACAAATACGGAGTTGCAGCCCCTCGATTGTGATATTGGGAATATTCAGAGAGTGTGGCCGGTTGGAAATTATTCATGGAGTTCATCTACTCAGTATCAATGAAGAGACCATGTTGCCACCCACACTGTTCGCTCATCGTGAGGATTCTGAAATAAGTATTCGGCTAGTGAATTGATAGCGCACCGCGTAATCAAGCTGTCATATCATGTGCGGAATACGAACTCTGGCCGAGACGTGCACTGGACGGTGACGGAAAAAGGGTTGAACCTATAGATAACCATATACAAAACCGATGTTTATGAGTGAATGACAAAGACCTCCGACGCCTTGCTGTCATTCCCAGAGTAAGACCAAAGTGACCCAGTTGTTTCAACTCTGAGGCCCGGGTATAACTACTTCCCTCCCTCGTTGCTAAGTTCTCCGGTCACAGCAACCATATTGTTGCACCCACGATGGCACCCACAAGCCAGAATCCTGCATTTTCCAATATATTGATCCTTGTAGCAACACTGGTAGGCGCAGTAGCCGGAATGCTGTTGTCCGTGCTATTGTCCGTACTGCTGTTTGTGTCGGTGCCGTTGGGAAGTGTGCCATTGAGGATGATCGTCTTGGTTCCATTCACGATGCCAACGTTGACCAGTGTGCTATCCTCGTCCGCTAAGCTACCGTTTCCCACCACCGAGTCGAGGAATGTCGAGTTGTTGTTGTCATCACATCCGCATGCGCTGTATTGTTGACAAAGGCATGTCACCGGTAGGCTCTGGTTCTGGTAGTTGGAGTCGGATCGATTGCGGAAGTTGTAAGGGTTATTGTAGTTATACCCGTAGGCGCCGTATAGCCAAAGTCCGGGGAAGATCCCAAGCGCTGCTCCACCCAAAGCGAATGGAAGGATGCCAGCTGGCGAGCGTCCACCAGATCGATAGGCTGATGAGGAACCGCCTCCGTAGTATCTACCTCCCCCGTAGCCAGGGCTTATTGATGACGAAGAACTGTGTCTTCGGTGAGCTCGCTTCCTAACCATTCTGGAGCCAATCTCGCATACCTGGCTGAACCCGTAGTACCACCACCACCAGATCTGCCAGCGCCTGAGGACGAGCCCGAAGAGCTTCCTGACGAGCCAGAAGAACCTCCACTTCTTCCTCCGCCTCCGCCTCCCCCTCCACTTCCTCCTCCTCCTCCTCCTCCTCCTCCCCCTCCGCCACCTCTGCGCTTCTCAAGATGACTTAAGAGCCCTTCATCGAAGTGTTCGGAGACTGGCGCGTATAGTACTTTCGCCTCTGGTTCGGCTCCTCGCCGAGAAATTGCATCCTTGCTATTCTTTGCTGAACGTAGTGATAATGATGCAGTGAGCGATGCTCCTAGCAGAAATGTAGTGGCTATTCCAACGAATTTCATGATGGTATTGGGTGGAATCTAAGTCGTACTCGTGTCGCGTGGTATCAATTCGATGCATCCATTTTCGTGTAACGCTGACGGTGGTATACGATTATGAAGTCGCAGGAATGGACCTCTTGTGATGGCTGTTGAAAGGAGCTTGGTTAAGTATTAATCAAAAATCACCATTCAAGAGCGATCCTAAGATGACGGAAACATGTGCGCGAGTACGGCTGAATGATGGCATCGCCATCGGCTCCAGTCTAGCCGAACCCAGGCGTGAGCTGGCACGCCTAAGCCTTAAATCTCTCTTAGAGTCTTGGCTCTTACATCGCATAAAGTAAAGTAAGGTACTTCACAGGCATTGAAGAACGGGAATCCCGTGAAACAATACTATGCTATATCTTCTCCTGCGGGCTGAGCGTGTCTTGTTCGTCCTGCGCCTTGCTATTGGGAATTTCTGTGTCTCATAGAAGCTAAATTCGTCTCATGGATCCTTCGCAAGGAGGTACTCTGAAGTATTCATCCGAGTGCCTTTGACCGCCACTACGTTCAGTAACGACGGAGAAAGAGATATGACTAAGGTACCTTAGATTGCAAAGAGGTATCAAGATTAGCAGGCTTTTGTTCGACACCAAGTCCCTCAACAATGATACAGCTGTCAATGCACATCTCGACTTGATATCTATAACCATCATTTACAATCTGCTATACAACACCCGGGCGGACCTTGCGATTGAGAGAGAGGTTGGCTTTACTGCTCAGTGCTGGCTCACGAACAACATTCACAGCCTACTTCTTTCGCATGATACCTACCAGCTTCGACCAAGATAGGCATGCCGCTGATCTTCCTCGAAAAGCTTGAGACGCAACGGTCTTGGCGTGAGACAGACTATGTATGCATAGGGACAGGTAACGGTAATCCTTCTGATATTGCCGTACTCCGTACTACTATTGACAACGATTCATGCACCTCCTACCAATGATTGCTAAGAGGAGACTGTCATCAGGGTAACAGGAGCTTGAGGAGGAAGAGGTCCGGCGCGACCTAAACTACGTATGGTCTAGCGAGGTGGGTCGCCAAGGTTTGCGGTCTGCAATCGTCCAACCGGCAACCGAGGCCATGAGGCGGGGTCTGCCGCCGTCCGGAGGTAAGCTATACCTTATTCGATTAAGGTACTTTATTCAAGCAGATGCTCTCATCTAATAGTATTTGGCCCTGCTATGGAGTACAAGATCGTCTTACTTTCCTCCGGCCATTATCCCGTCATTTACTTTAGTTTATTCTATAGAATACAGCGAACGGCACGTGCGCTTCAAACCCCACGCTTGCTGGTCTGAATCTTGCTCACTCCTCATTCCTTTCTGCTGGCAGCATTCATCATTCATCGTTCATCTACCTACCGTGCTTTGTATTCTCAGATCGCGGCCAATGCGATTAGAAAAAGAAGTTCATTTTGGCTGTGTGATGCTATTCTCTTGAAACTACTCGGGAATCTTGAATTTCGATCAGGATAGCAGAAGGTCTACTCCACGCCCGCTCTGTGCAATTGCCAGCCATCAAGATGCCTCTGTTCATGAACCCATTTCAGAAGCACGACGTCAGTGACTTCCCGAATGTGTATGTGCCGTTGGCCCAATTTACTGGAATTCCATCTGTCGGTGCAGACCATGATAAGAAAGTCGGCGTATTCTCCGAAGGCGATAAACTAGACAATGAGGCGGCTATCAGCCCAATCAATGACTACAGTGCATATACAGTGGAGGGTCTTCGAGCGGGAATAGACCTTGACATCGCAGCGTCCGGGCATGATACCGCCTATGACAGTACGTGAAGTAGAATCACATTCTGGTAATGCCACGGGACTAGTTTTCGGACCAGACAAGAGAAACCTTTGCGAACTAAACCTTGTATAGGAAAATCAAAAGTCATCAATAAAGCTATAATGGACATCGGCATGGGATGGTACCAGTGGCAGCTCTTTTGCCTCTGTGGTTTCGGCTGGCTCGCGGACAAGTAAGTCTAGCCCACCGCCCCGCCAGATATACTCCGCTGACAAAGCAACTATGCAGCATGGTGCTTCAAGTATGCTCTAGGTTCCATAGAAAGCTTCCTTACGAAACGTGACTGACCAATATCTTAGATGGTAGCGCTTACTCTACCATCCTTGACACTTGAGTATGGGGTGTCGAGTACACATGTCCGATACACAACCTGCTCCTTATTTGTTGGATTGTGCCTCGGGGCTTCCTTCTGGGGCATCGCCTCCGATATCATCGGTCGCCGGTTGGCCTTCAACGCGACCCTTTTCATCGCTGGGGTTTTCTGTATCGCAGTTGGTGGTGGCAACAGCTGGTATGGCGTCTGTGGTCTATATGCAGCGTTGGGAGTAGGCATTGGCGGAAATCTCCCTGTTGACGGCGTACTTGCCAATAAACCCTCCAAGCTGTTGACCAGGCTGATGTGCAAAAGGCGCTCTTCCTTGAATTTCTACCGACTGCTTCCCAGGGATTGCTGACTCTGCTGTCTGTTTGGTGGCCCATCGGACAGCTGATCGGTTCTCTCAGTAGGCAGAAAACCCAGATGCTTCCAATTCATCACTGAAATCGGTGTAGTCGCCTGGGGATTTCTTGGTGGATACAAATATGCATGTAACCCAAACCTCACCTCTTGCACCATCGCGGCCCCCGGCGTAGCCTGCTGCTCCAGAGCCAAAAACATGGGATGGAGATACCTCAACATCACCATTGGGGTCATAATATTCCTCATGTTCATCTGCCGCTTCTTCCTCTTCCATCTCTTCGAATCCCCCAAATTCCTTCTCTCGAGGGGGCGACAGGCAGAAGCAGTTGCAACTGTTCATGGAATAGGTACGAAGTACTGTCGTCACATGAGTACTGGATGCTGACGAATGGCAGCGTACAAAAATGGACGTAAAACGTGGCTATCCGAGGAAGTGCTGAATGCGATTGGGGGCGACCCTGCTGTTGTTGATTCTGCTAAGCTGTCAAATGGTCAGATAGTTCAGCGCTTTTTCAGCAGGTTTTCCAGGGATAGGCTTGCACCTCTATTCGCGACCAAGAAGATGGCAACCATGAGTACGTACTGATCTCGCTCCTTCCCGCTATCATCAAGCCCCAACAATGATAACACCTGTATATCCCGTTCGCCCTAAGCTGATGCTAATATATATCTACAGCGTGCCTGGTTTGGTTCTGTTGGGCCACGATTGGAATGGGCTACCCTCTCTTCAATGCCTTCCTTCCACAGTATCTCCAGAACGCTGGCAAGCATCAAGCGCCCACGCCAAACAATATCGTCTATCGCAATTACGCCATCACCTCGATCGTGGGGGTTCCCGGATCGATTATAGCTGCATATACAGTCGATGTCAAGTATATCGGCCGAAAGTATACCATTGCAATCTCTACGCTAATCACCGGCATTCTGTTGTTCTGCTTCACCATCAGCTCCAACTCCAATTATCAATTGACCTTCACGAGTCTTGAGGCTTTTTTCCAGAGTACGTTCTCATACCAATCGATTTGTCCTCTATCTTGATAGCAAAGTTGCTAATTTTGTTAGACATCATGTACGGCGTCTTGTATGCATATACTCCAGAAGTCTTCCCAGCTCCCAACCGCGGCACTGGGACCGGGATTGCGTCCTGCCTCAACAGAATTTCAGGTCTTTGTGCTCCGATTGTCGCGGTCCACGCAGGATCTGTCAATCCAAACGCTCCCGTATATGCAGCAGGTGCTCTCATCCTTGCTGCTTTTGTGGCTATGTGCTGCTTTCCCATAGAGACGAGGGGCAAACAGAGTCTGTGAGATTCAGCAGAGCCCTAGGCATAGTCTTCTAGCGCAGAGTTAACTAAGTTTCGCCGTTGCCTCGCCTTTAGTCGCTACGATCTGGGAGCTTAACTAGATGACTGGGGCTGGGATTGTATATAGGTTTTGTAAGCGTTATATCTATCATACGTCACAGCTTGCTTTTCTCCCCATCCGGTACCTCGACGACCACTTTGCCCCAAGTCTCTCTGCTTCCCAACATCCCCAAGGCTTCCCCCACACTTTCCAATCCACAAAACTTCCGATCACTGTAGACCGTTCCCTCGAACTTACCTTGCTCTATGAGGCGAAACAATCCTCCCCATACCTCCTCCACGGTCTCCACTTCTTCTTTGGCATACATGCCCCAATGAAGCCCCACCAAACTGACATTCTTAAGTAATACTCTGTTCATGGCCACCTTCTCAATATCTCCTGCAGCAAATCCAACGACAACAATCCGACCATTCCAAGCGGTACACCGTAAACTCGTATTCACCATCCCTACAGGATCAAACACAATATCCACACCCCTCCCCTTCGGCGTCAACCTCTTCACCTCATCTTCCCATCTCGGCTGATTGTAATCCACCCCAAAATCCGCTCCGTACCCCTTGGCAACTTCCAACTTCCGTGCACTACCCGCCGTCGCTATGACAGTAGCCCCATAAGCTTTAGCAACCTGGACAGCAGCCAACCCCACACCCCCTGCCGCCGCATGTATAAGGACGTAATCTCCCCTCTTCACCCCGGCTCTAGTAACAAGAGCTGCATAGCTCGTCGGCGCCGTGATCATCAACCCGGCTGCGTCCAAGAAACTCCATCCCTGCGGCACGGGACGTAACTGCGCCTCTAGAGCACAGATGTGCGTGGCAAACCCGCCTTGGGCTGCGCCGAAAACCTTGGCGCCCTTTCGGAAGGCGGGGTTGGGGTTTGAAGGGGGAGTGGAGAGGATTGTGCCTGCGAACTCGGAGCCTGAGATCCAAGGGAGGGGCGGTTGATGTTGGTATTTTCCGCGGATTTGGAGCAGATCGAAGAAGTTGGTGGCGGTTGCGTGGATGGCGATTAGATATTGCTCTGGTGAGGGGGTGGGGTTAGGGAGGGTGGTTACGGTGAGGTCTTGGGGACCGGAGACGTAGGATTGTACTTGGATAGCTCGCATGGTGCTGAATTAGACGATGAAAGTATCACAATAGTGCAATTGGGAGAGGAAGTCATCTTATGGAGCTCCAATTGCCAGCTGTTTGCCTGTCGACCAGGTGTGGGGTTGAGCCGAGGCATCACATCTGGCTCGAAGCTCATCCGCATCCATCTCCGGGTGACATAGTTTACCATGGAACAGCTGCCGGAGGAGTTAATACTGCATATAGTTCACTGTAAGATATATCTATATCCTTTGGTGAGGTTCGAATTGACATGTCTAGTCCTCGAGGCTACGGAAATCGTTCCACTACAGCTTGCATCCAAGCGTATCCACAAAACCACTCGAGACAACGGGCTTTGGAAGGAGCTTTGCCTAGAGGACTCTCACGCCGAAGCTGCCCGCAAGCGCCGTGACTTTCTCTACGGCGCTCCAATACCCATACAAGAACCGACCGTGTTTGAGCTGCAGAGGGTTGTAGCCCAGTCCGTAGGCAATAATCGCGATGTCGAAACTTCTATACCAGTTGAAACCCGCAAGGAGGCGAGAGCTACGGCACGGCCAATGGCTTGTTGGGACCCTACATACCCGCATGAAAGAGTAGACTGGTACAGCGAATATACAGCAAGACATGCACCCTTATCGCTGAGCTGGCTGCAGCAACCTATCAGCGATTCAAATGCGGTCGGAGAGAAACTGGAGACCCGAGGCCTAGGGCTGTTGAAAAATGCTGGAAATAACATCGCGGTTGGTCCATTGGACGACGGAAGTGTATGCCTCTGGAATATTGGGCAAGAGAATGCGGCTCCTGATCCAGAAGATGGTCGGATCATTGCTTGCAGTAAACCCAGCCTTCTCTCAGTGAACGGCCCTGACGGTACGAATTGGCAAAATCCCAGTAGCTCTAGAGCGAAGATGACAAGCACTGGGGTCGTGGAGTGCGTAAGCGTCGACAAGGCTCGCAATAAAGCCTACTTTGCTGTACAATCTGGTTTGAACGAAGTTGATCTTAATACACTCCAAATCTCCTCCTACGATCGATATCCCTTCTCAATCTCAGCGCTGTCCGAAGCCACTCATCCCATACCGTTGACCGTCGGGACGACACTTTCCCTCCACATTCACGACCCTCGCATTGGCAACAACGGCCGACGATCATCCTACACATATCTCTCCGAGAGCGCTGATATCGGCCACCCTATCGACGGGCCTCAAAATCAGACTGACTTCACCCGCCTTCATAATGGGGACCCGTCAGGAGTGCTAGACTACGCAACTCTATTCCAACCCCTGCCTCTTTCTATCCTCCACCTTAATCCGTCGTCTACGATATACGTCGCTGGTCGTTTCCCCAGCATCCTACACTATGACCGGCGCTTTTTCCCAAATATAGTCTCCACTATCCACAGCGGCGGCAGTCTCTGCTCTATCAGCTCTCTCCCAACGCCAAACAGCCCAACGCTAGTAGCAGGAGGCGAATACAACGGCAAAGGCTCTCTAGAATTATATCCTCTCACACCACCCTCCTCATCCGAAGCAACAGAGGCTAAGCCCCCGACTCGCAACCGTGCCTCCGCCTCTCGCTCAAAGATCCTCTCCCTTACACCACACGGCACCCGCATTCTGTTCTCAGACAGCGACGGCCAACTCAGATGGGTCGAAAGAGACGGTTCGACCCTCGTCCGGCGCTGGAACATCAACACCTACTCCTCCTCGCCTACCGACACACTACCTACTCAAGGCATATTCAACAACGACCTGAACGAAGGCGACGTCGCACGTAAATTGCTACCAGTCAGCTCGAAGGAAAGAAGCGAAGTGCTACTCTGGACAGGCGAAAGGATCGGCGTGCTGGGGTTCAAGAAGAAACCGCGTTTCGCGCTTTCCGCCGATGGGGGCGATGAGGCGGATGGTGTGGAGAATGGAGGGAGCGGGGAGGGATTCGAGGAAAGGGATTATGGCAGGATGATGAGGAGGGCGTTGGAGAGGCAGGCGAACGAGGTGAGGTTTGTGAGGGGATTGGGATTGGGATTGGGAGGCTAGGGTCATCCTGATCAGAAGCGTAAGAAGATTCAATTTACACGACAGATCATCGCTATATACCTTTGCCAGGAATCAAGATGGCGCAAGTTCCTTCAAAAGAAAGATGAGCTACATTTGCGAGCCAGTATGCCGAGTCAAGATCGAAACGTCCGTGTCCAGAACAGCAGCTTATATCATCCCACCCACACCTCATACCCACCCCCCCCTCCCCCAATACTAGCTACTCACCACCACCACCAGCAGCCTCAACCTCAAACACACCTCAGACCCACCCCGAACACCAAGTAGCAGTGGAAAAGAGTCTCGATCTCCTTCCTTCCTCCACAGCCAATCAAATCAAGGCTTAATGCAGGCGTATAGACGTGGACGTACAAGACCAACCCCTTCTACCTATTCTAAAATGGAATAAAATGAAATAAAAATCTGTCACCACAATACCTCTAATTTATCCCAGCCTCAGCAAAGCCCAAAACGTCACAAAGACAAGGAAGCTGTAGCACTTATCCTATTCTACGCAAGGAGGCCCAGCTCATGGCTGTGCTGGCAATTCGATACCCCACTTTCGGAAATACCACACACCCTTCTCTTCAAAGGTACTCAGAGCGTCTAGCGCCTCTTATAGGTATCCTCGATCTGTAGTAGAGAGTAGGTAGGACTATGGTTAGTTTTCCTATTTGCCTTTTCATTCAGTCGCAGCTTTTCTAACCTTCATCTCTCACAGAGATTTGTTACAATATTAGATACGTAGATCGAAATGGCCGGCACGACGGAGATCCTTGGTCAAGGAGACAGATTGGCCTGTACGAGCGATTTAATGTCGCGAGACAGAGCTCCGTGTGGTTCCTGCTCCAGCCTTCAAGTCAAGTATGTCAACGCTTAGAGGAAATTTTCGCGATACAATCGACCAATGCACCGCATCCGCTCAATCGCTCTGCATATTTGCACACTTCTCTTCAAGCCGTGGCATCGCGGCAATGGGCAGACTATTTGGATGATCTTCGCGGTCAGCTTGAGATACTTGTAGGACCCTGAATTATTGTGTGTCTTCGAGATAAGCTAAAGCGGATCTAGGAGACCGAAGCCTGCTGTTCCACCGTTGGCAAGCGAAAGGACAATGACTTCTCCGTACAATCTTCGGAATGCCAAATGCTTCAAGATATACGAAGAAATATGTTCGCTGCAGTTGATGATTTAAACTGTGATATACGAATCATCAAAGGTTGCCAATCTCGATATCATAGATTGCGCTCAATTTACAATATGCCAGCCGATGAAAAAGTCCTCAACGGTCTGGAGTCCCAACACTTAGAGCTCGAAACTCATCGTGACAAACTTGCTCGAATGCTCGAAAATTCGCATGGAACGGCAAAACTTGTCAGAATTTCTCTCAAGCCCTTTATAGCCCCCTATCAGCTAATATATTGTAGCTCGAACAGATTCTCAGTTTGCGATACTTTGAATCAGTGTATACTAATACGACGGCTTTAGCACAAATTTCAACAGACCAAAAGGCAACTATGGATGTAATTGCGCGCTTACAGGCCAAAAACGCTGGCGACTCGAGATTGTTGAAAGCACTTACGGCACTGGCAACATTATACCTTCCAGCGAGCTTGACTGCGGTGAGTCGTTTGGAGATGGAATTGAAAGGAGTTGACAGTCAGTCAGACAATCTTTAGCTCTAATCTGGTGCAGCTCCAAAATACTAGCCAGCCTAGGAGCGCAGCACACTTTGTATTAGCTCAAGATTTTTCGATATACGTTGCGGTTACGATACCGCTAATATTCCTGACGCTTCTATTCATTGCGTGGATGGCGAAACTTTCGAGAAGAAGAGTTTGACATGCGCTATTAAATATCAAGTACGAATAAATCAGTTCAGTAAAGGATGGGTAAGGCGCCTCGTAAAGCGAAAGTATTGCGTTCTTCAGGAGGTTTTCAACCTTTGTTGGGGGTCAAACGAAATGGAGCAAAGTTGGGAGAGTTGGTACTATCATCTCCTTGTTCGTCTAGATTTTTTACATCTTCCTGATGTCTTTTCGCTGTGCTTTACGCGGACTAATAAGCATTTGAGCTATGAAGAGAAAGCCGTGGGAAGGTCAATTCTGGGATGGAGCATAAACCCAGACGGGAGCTATGAAATGTTTTGGCCAATAAACAATCCTGTAAGCTTGTAAGCAGCAGGCACGGAGGCGGTTATCAAAGCTACAGGTAATCGGGCAGGCAACTTTGTGCAGGAGACGCTGAGAACGGCGTCCTTGTAAGTCAAAAACAGCACCAATTTCACCTCGACCAAGATTAAGGGAATATTCAACCAATACAACTATTATTTATTTTATTAGTTCGATAAGTAATACTTCTATTGTTGATCATCGGTAGGCTTAGTCATCGCCTCCTGCCCCTATTCAGTAATTGAAATTTCTGCACTTCTATAGTTCTAGTCGGTATTTAGAATCAAGGAGCGTACAGATCAGATGACCTTACGCTGCGGAATGGTTTGGGTTCGGGTTTTCGTGGGTTTTCGATTTCTAGGGGATTTAAATCTCGATAATTTTATATATATATATATATGTATTATATACACCCCGAATTTAGGATTACAGATTGCCGTTTCCGTTCGGGAGAGGGAACAGGGCCGCTTTAGAGGGAGCACAGAGGGAGCAAGGAGGCGTAGCGAGGGAGCATCAAGAGCGAGGGAGCAGTGAGACGCAGCAAGGAAGCAAAGGTTCAGCTCGTGCTAGGAGGAGCGCAGCACAAAGGGAGCCTGATTTGGCTGCCCAATACTCGGCTACTGTTGCTCATGTCGTTGCTGAATTAGCTCGGCTTACTGCTCACTAGGCTTCTCCGGATCGCCAGTATTTAAACAAGGGCGCACCGCAGAGATTATCAGTTGAGTGTTCTGGCAAGTCTTCTCTCACTAGCCTGTAAAACGCGAAAGCTATCAGTCTTGTATAGAAGAATTCACCTACTTCTGGTCTAAACTTACTTCTGGTCCACGCCCTCCCCTTCTATAATGATCGATTTGAGTAACTTATCTTCACTATAAGAATTATAGAAAGTCTAAAATTAAATAGTTCTTATAGCAAAATATTTCTTATAGCTCGCCTAGCTATTAATCTATAGAAGCAATAGTGATCTAGCCTAAGAGAACCCTAGAACATAACCCCGGAGTACGGAATAGAAAAGTTCCGGCACGCTAGTCCCTTAGGGCTGGACCACAAGTAAGTTTGGACCAGGTGAATTCTTCTAGCAACTTTCCCGCCAATCTATCACGTCTCTAATTGTGGCGCACTCAATCTCGGCTCCAAGTAGGTTTGGAATAAGTTTCAGGACGTGACTTAATTGATGCTATTAGCAGTATATAGCTTTAAGGGTCTCAGTAATAAAATCATCAGCCTTTTATTTTCTCCTAGCCATATTTCATTATTAGTGGTAGCTAATTTATCTTTTTGTTCCATAGTTGCTGATACAGCTCAATTCAATGGATAGCTATTGCCCTAAAGCGTTCCTCCGAGTCTCAGGCATGCGTCACTTCGGCCGCTAGTCGATGGCTCTGGCTCCTATCCTATGCGCTGGCGGGAAGTCACACCCTTGGGTACTAAGCCTATGCAGGCTGATATCCCCAGAATCTTAAATGGGTGACTATTGAGACAGCTATACTAATGACCGGTGCAAGTAAAATCCCGTGCCATAGCATTGTATGCCTGCTATTTGGCTTTGCTGTCAACCAATATATAAAAAGGCGTATCTTTCAACAATATATCGATATCTGAAACGTCTCTAAGCATACCTAGAGTTTGGTCCAGGCACCGTTCGCATGTTATCCGTTCCAGAGCCACGTGTTGCTTTGCTTCTGAGAGTAATTTCTCGGACCTTGTCGAAGATTCGACAGAGTGTTTAAGTACAGATCAGCGCACTAAGAAGACTCGGGCCTCCACTTCATGCATATGCTAGTCTCGTTCAATTGCCTCTCTAATGAATTCCTCACAAGTCTGACGATTTTTGAGAAAGTCGAGGTGAAATTCTCTCTTGGTGAAATTCTCTCTTGATCCAATTGTGCTGATTGACAAGCTCTTAGCACTTTTGGCGAAGAACAAAACAGTCAGACAGGGTGGCCAGATTACAATGGACAAACAGCAAGCTTGTAAGCATTCGATTCGGCATATTCAAAACATTTTGGTCGAGGACTATGTCGGCTATAATGCCAAGCCCTTTTCGAATACATAGTGCAGCTAGCTAGAACTATTCACGGTGATATTATCGCGGAGACCGATTGCCATGAGGGGATTGGGACAGGAACAAGTGCGTACTTACGTGTATACGTGATTCAGAAGCTGCCGGGAGTGACTTATATAGAAATGGGGAAGTTTTCTGTTAAGATGAATCCGAAGAGGGCCTCGAAGTAGCTGCGATTGATCAAAGACTTCGCTAGGTACGGAGATTTATAACTGGGAGCATCTATTTATCGGTATTTGGGTAGTCGGAAATAGATCACTTTACTACCATTTCTAGCAGCGAGAGGATACGTTTGATCAATCTTTGAGCTTACTATCTCCGCAACCTTCTTTCTATATTTGTCAATGCAACAAGTCACGGATCAATTTTATTATGTGAATCGTCTTGTACAATCTTCACTAGTACTTACACTGGGCTGATCGTACAGTATACCAGGTCAATTGCATGTTGAAAGCGCTGATATGCCATCAAGTTCCTTGTAATTGCGTTGCATAGACGATTAAATTGAAGTGGCAAAAGTAATGTGTGTCTAAGGAGAAGTGTCCAGAAGCTGTCGTTGAAGTTTCCTTAGTACTGATATGGAGGAGGTATTGCCCTCTCAAAACTTATTTTTGCCCCATTTGCAGAAATTGTAGATCTACTGAATGGGAATTAATCACAAAAGGCCAAACTACTCCCTAGCATGCTGAGAAGACTATGAAAAGCCGAGCCTCGCTCCTCAAGAAAAGACACGGGTTGGTTGAACAACAAAGGCACTTAGCTTAGAAAATTGGCCTGATTCCATGCAGATTCTGCCTTGATAGCGAGAAATATCCTCGGAACGTCCTTCAAACCGCGCAAATAGAAGATTTCAAGGCTTTTCTGCAACGAACGCTAGATCTCTATCCAAGTATACAAGCTAGCGAGAGCCTAAACAACTACTGGAGGGTTTGCAACATACATATTCTTGATGAAATTAGACGTACACTGAGTAATAGTATTCGAAAAGATGTAAAAATTGTGAGTGATATTGATTTCCACGCACGACTTTCAACGACTTGCGGCGTAGATACTTATGTTCCCCACAACGGTCGGTGTACGCTTTTTAAGACTTCAGTTTTAATCAGATGGAAAACAAGTGTACTAAGAATAAAGCCAACACGCCATGTCTTGGCAGGTCACCTATATAATGAAAAGTCAGATGCTACAACCAGGTAATGCAATCCTGGCTGCAGCGACTGCAAGAAATACATACTCCCAGTAATTTCATGGTGTACCTAATAGTAGAGATATCCTGATTTTCGGGATCGGACCTTGAGGCTTACTCAGAGTAGGGACTTTCTACGTCAAGCCCCACCCGATTGTCCAGCTTACATCCTTTCTCTTTCAAGGTCCTGCGTGGTAGAGAGGCGGAAGACTCGAGGAGCGATGACGAGGGCGATGATAAAGAGGAGGAAGAGACGACTGATCATTACATTGATAAAAGAAGACATACACGGGAATTGCCATCGCGCAGCCTCTCATCGATGAGGAAGTCGGCGTTGGATCCATCAGCTTTGCAAACCGCCGCAGCAACCCGGGTCAAAAGTTCCGCAAGAGCGGTGGTGTGGCCAGCGGTATGAATCTGCACAGCAATCGGTAGGAACTGCTGGGCCGCATTGGATGCGAGAAGCAGCTTGAGTAAAACCATTCGAGCTGACCCGGAGGCTAGAATCCTTCGCCACATGTTTGCAAGGACGATTAATGTCAAAAGTTTTAGATCTGTTATGTCGTTCTCTGTTTAAGTTGTTGCGATTTTTCTTCCCCCTACAGTGTGTGGTCCATTGCGATATTCTTTCAGGTTCTAGATTGCACAGTTTGACGATTCGAGGAGGAATGGTGCACCTACGTTGGGAGGCTTGAAGTGCTGGCCAAGGTTGGCTGCATATCCATCATGTCTGTCATCTAGCCTCTATAGTCTAAAAATGAGAATCTGTATGTTTGTAATCGCCCTGTCTCGCATGCCCTTCCTTTTGAAATAGATCGTATGTTCGAGGCGTGAGCGAACGGTCCTCTGTCATGTCTGTAATTAGAGCTGAATGGACGTAGTCCTATCCCATCAATGTGTGCTTTTATGCTCCTTGCTTTCTTTATTCGTTCATTTCTATCCAATCGAGCTTGAACGCCTCAAATACCAGGCCACTCTCAAGAGTAGAGCTTTTGTAGAGCACAGCGGGCACCAATAACCCTGATGGATCTTGGCGCGCCGACGCCATGCCCCGGACCGCGCAGCCTTCGTTCCGATTCATTCACCCCGTCCCTCCTGGTCCCCCATTCCTCAATCCGTCCTTCCCGTCATTCATTCCTACTGGCATTCCGCATTCCCTCCTTCCCGCTGCACGCCTGACTCATTGGCTGCAGTTAAGCGCCTCGCTCCCCCCCAGCACGTCCTATCCCTGCGAAGGCATTGAGTTCTTTGTGTTGTACTGTTTGTACCCCCACACCACCATCGCGACCAACAGAAGATCGCCGAGTGCTGCCTTGCGATACTTATAGCTGGGCTCTGTCTTGTCGCGTCGCCTTCCCCTCCCCTTCTTCTGCTTTACTTCAATTGATGAGGCTTATCGGATCTGCTTCCGATGCCTCGGGGCGGAAAGAGAGCAGAAGTTGCTGCGAAGCCTTCGAGAGCCCGGAAGCCTAATCAATCGACTGTGAGGCAGACTGAAAAGGATGTAGGTATTGTAATCCCCTTCGAAATGCTTGAATTTTGGTGATTTCATTATTACAAGATTAGTAACAGTATCTTACAATTTTCCACAGCCCCAGGACGACCTACCTGAAGCAAGTGGTACTCGACGGTCGGCGAGGATCCGTGCCACAAAATCAGTGCCCCATCCAAAGGAGAAAGACCAATTAAGCCCGCAGCAATCTCATCAGCAAGCACCAGGGCCGAAAACCTCGACGCGTTCACGCTCTGGCGCTATCACTGTCTCTGATTCGGAAGGAGATACTGCTCCAGCCAGGCCTCTGGCAAAGAAAGGGAAATTGACGGCTCTAGAAAGTCGAGAAAGTCGCCAAACTTCTAGAAGCAGCAAACCCAAGACAGTCTCCAAGCCTCAGCGAAAGGCGACGGCTAAATCCAACAAGCAGTCCGAACAGAATCCTACCTCTCAAGTTCAACCTCCTCGAGAGGGCGCCGAGAGAGAAAAGGCGAAGCGGTCTGGCCCAGCAGCAGGGAAGCCGACCAGAAAGACCGCCAAAGGGAAGGCGAAGTATTCTGATCGCGCTCTCGGTTCTTCTTCGAAATTGGTTCCTGGTGACGAATCTGGCCAACGCGGTCGCCGTGAAGGATCTAAATATCTAGAAGATTACCAAGCTCTATCACGAGAAGGACTTGAGAAGCTTACACTGAAATTAGGATTGGTAGGCGCAGCTCGTGACAAAGGATCTTCCTGTAAGTATTTAAGGCTTCTTGGATTTGACTAAAATCAGACAGATACTTCTGGAACGACTAATACTGACCTGCGGGAGGAATTCAATTACAAGTACGGATATCTGCCTCCTCTGGACAAGGAGGCCTCACACATCATTGCAGCAATCATGGACAACCCGGCTTCGGCGAAGAAAATGGCTAGGATAGGCCCTGATTCACAAGGGTTGTTCAAGAAGGGTCTTATGCAGAGGAATGTTGAAACGGATCCGAGCGAATCAGTCGACCCGCGTAGCGAAGAAATCAAGTCTTTCAGTCTTGGGGGATTTTTGCGGGAGACAGCCGAGCAAAAACAATTCTGCGAGCATCTGTGGCTACGAGATAAAGCCAAGCTAAGCCCAGACTCAAGTGAGGCTATCTTCCAGAGAACATTGATGGTCAGCCTCATTGCCCGACATTTTTTGATCTATGAGACAGAGGTCAACGGGGAGCAGCTACTCGATTTCAGCGCAGAGGAGCTATGGACCTGTTTGCCGATGCCAAGTCGAGCGCTCTGGAATGCTGCACCGGGACTAGACGTCGACGAGAAGCTTCTTACACAACCTAAGCCTGATCTTGCGGTATGCTTCAAAAGGAAGGCAGTGATCAAGCAAGGCCTGTGGAGAAGTCTGCCAGAGGCAACCAAGGAACTTGCGTGCTTCGAGAATCAGAATTCAGGAATGTCGAGGATTTTCCATTTTTTAACAGTGGAGGCGAAGAACGCCACCACTTCACTCGAAGACCCGAAAGCCTTACATCAATCTCTTAATAACGCAAGCCAAGCCTTGAACAACTTCTACGAGTTCTTTCAAGATGCGGGTCCCACACATAGGCAAATCTTCTTTGATAAAATTAGATTTTTCTCTGTAGTCGCGAACACCCAAGGGATTCTCATCCGCATCCATAGGGCAATTGAAATACCGCAACATACGAGCCATTTCGAACTTGTGATGCCTGATCGACTGGAGTATCGCCTAAATTTCGAGTACAAGGAATTTGCCAGGCTTACGGGAGAAGACGGATTTACGCGAGAGAGAGTCATTGAGATTTTTAGAAAGATGCTCAAGTACGCGGTAGATGAGCTCAGTGTGTGGATAAGTGCTGCTGCAAATGACCTTTTGAAAAAATTGGAGGAAAATTTCGTGGAATATCAAGCAAGGGGAAAGGTTGGCTTCTACCGTCACGGGCAGCCGTCTCCCAAGACTTCCAGGAACACGCCACGTACCAGCAGAGCTACATCGAAAAGCGGAAGAGCCTCACCCCTGGCTGAACAGTTATTCCATACAAAGATGGTCTCAGCTGCGCAATCATTCGCCGAAGAGTCAATCAATGGACAAATCACACCAAAGGCAAACAACTCTCAACCAAATTCGCAGTTATCCAATGGCTCAAACAAAAGGAGCATAAGTCAAGTTCAGAACGAATCTAAGGATAGCGAGGAGTCCCAAGAAACAGGAAAGCGCTCGCGGAAGGCTAAGGGCAAACAAAGATCGTGAATACTAGAAACGCCCTTCTTCGACACCAAAGGCCAGCGTCGGCCATCATGTGCCACTACCGCATGTCTCTTGGTAACCAGAACTAGTTGCACGCTAGCCAGGTGTCAATAACCTCTACACATCCGCTCATTATACGAGTCAAAGGCAGGGATTGTACGCAAACTTCACTCATCTCAATCGATCCCCCGTTTCCAAACCATAACCTCTACAATACAACAAATATCTAGTTATTTCATGCAGTTTACGGCCTTACGATCTCACCGATGTCAGGAAAATATGTAACAACATAGACCGACATGATGGATAACAACGATGGACAACGATGAGACCCATGGGATATGAGCACATGCAAGGACTTTGCTTTGTTATTCCCCTCTTCTCATGCACGTTGTATTACTCAATCCTTCAACGCATGCCATTCAAAAAATCTTCATTCCTCATTCTCCACTCTTTCAAGGGTTTTGTGATGAAGAACGGACTAATAGTATCAATAAGTATCAAAGATCCTAGTTCTTGCCCCTTCTTAATACTATATGAAACGGTCCTAGCCCTAACTCCCTTGACTCGGCGTAGTTTCTAACAATATTATACTAAGACTAATTACTGAAGAAGAAGTGAGGAAGGGGCTAGAGGGAAGCAAGGGGGAGTATGCGAGAGCAGAGAGGGATTACGGGGGAGCAGGAGAGAGCAAACATGGAGCAACAAGCGAGCAAGGGACAGCACTTAGGGAGTATCAGAGAGTAGAGAGGGAGCAAAAGGATAAAATTGGGCTTTAGCGCGGGAGCAAGGCCTTGTTATCTTTATCGGGGAAAGATCACGTCCAGTTCAAACTCAATATCACGGAATATATATAAATTATAGCTAACCCGAACTTAGAATTGGTAACTGCTATTTTCGATCTGGAAAGGGAGCAGGGCCGTTTCAGAGGGAGCATAGAGGGAGCAAGGAGGTATAGCGAGGGACTACCGGGAGAGCATCGAGGGAGCAAAAAGACAAATTGGGCTTTAGCGTGCGAGCAAAGTGACTAGACCCTTAGCTAACAGATAGTCACGTATTATATAGTTCAAAGGTAACTATATATATATTTATATATATATTTATGTATATAGAGTGAGGAAGGAAGGGGGAAAGGTATACATAGACTTAGGTCTAAGAGAGAGTGTTGTTTTGTTTCTTGTGTGTGTGTGTGTGTGTGTAAAAGAGAGAGAAGAGGGGGGGGTAAGGAGATCATGATTATGTGGCCCTGTAGATATGATATGGAGAGGTGTGCTAGGTATAGAATAAGAACGGGTGCAGGAGGACGGCTTTAGGATTTTGTCGTAGAGAGAGTTTTCATCGGCTCTGGTAGAAAGGAACTTTATACAGCCGTTTCAGTTACTCCCCCTTGGCAGCGTCTTCGCGCACCCTTCATCCAATACGCCAATACTCTCGCTACCTTGGCACATCCAAACAACAGTTAAGCTAGTCTTATCGCTGTATATATTCCGCAAACGTCCATTATTTACAACCCGTCAAGAATGACTTCACCGATAGTTGTGGCCACTAGCCAAGTCGATTGCATTTCGTAGAAAGGATGGGATCAGTATTTGAACTGTCCCTCCATATGCGCGAAAGGCGAAGAACTCTAGTGCCACCGCCACGGTCTACACCTCGTTGGATGAATTGTGGGAGTTGGGTGGGGTAGTCGGGGTGTCGAATGTGACTAGAGTCGTGAGGATTTCGAAAGCTGTGGATTGTACTCGCTGGCAAAAGGTAAGGTTTGCAGAGCAGCGCGCCTTCTCAGCTGGCACATCGATATGGATCTTCGTTTGAACCGAACAATTTCGTATCTTTCGTAACTGTACCGTACGGATGGACTGTCCTACTCACGCATATCAAAGGAGGATTGACTGTGCCGCCAGAAACTACCTCGGTAAGTCGGCACGGTATAATTCTTTCAGTGCGATCGAGATCTTCGTCGTGTCTTGCGCTTTCGTAGTATCTGCCTCTTCCCCCTCATAACGGGCGCTATCAGTGGGAATCTCGTATAAACTTGGCGTACTCTAGATTCAACACCAATTCCAGAGGTATAGTATAGTCTTATCCCAATCGGAAAGACTCGTTGGCGTTGATTTGACATGACTTGACGGAGACCTTGGTTTCGAGACTTAGATTTGCCAGATGGGTCTTCAGAAGGCGTCGTTATCGATCGGTAAGGGTTCGAGATGGAAAATGAACTTGCTGATAATTTCATGAGTGTGGTAGCAGAAAGGAAAGGGTGATATCGTTCACTGAACGATCGAATGTCACCTTGAACGCCAGCGCTCATTCTCGCTCGAACTATGTGCTCGCTTGTGGTCGTCGCCGCGTGTATGAAACGGCTCGGTATCGTTTGTGTGTGTATATATATATAAGATCTCGTTTCTATATTTATAATTTGTATGGACGATGGCCCTGCGATGCTGCAGGGCGGTCGTTGAAAGACTGCTGAGGGCCCGCCTGGGATGGTGCAGGACGAGTTTCTCGAGTCCGTGGAGGAGGCGACTGCGATGATTCAAGGGGGAAAGATCGAGGCTGACGAACGGAGCTCTGCGATGGTGCAGGGCGGCTCTGATCAGTAATTTCTGCTAACGACAATGCCTCGAAAAGCCCGCAATTTGAGACCGTCGATATCAAATAGGTACGATATGGTGTTGGTATATCCAAATATCAAAAAATAATCATGTTCACTTGCTGGATGTGGATCCCTCTCGAAAACTCGGTCTCTTTCTGTGTGCTATATCCTTACAAGTCCGGATAGGAGGATTGTATGTCTTAGGCGCTAGACTTGAGTTCTCCATTGCCACTCACGCATGAAGTATTTGTTGGACCAAGTGGCGTCAGAAGGACCATGATCACTCATTCCTTCACTCAGTTATTCTTAATCGGTCGACCCAAATGCCCCTGTAACAAGCGTTGGTCATGAAATTGACATAGACATCTTTCCCAAACCCTATTGGGACCGCTTATACTTCCTTCGTATGAGACAACCCCGGTTGGATATCGCCGCTGCCATTGCCCTGTCCAATTAGTATCAAAAGCACACTATTGCCACGGTCGGACATTGGAAACTTTGAAAATTCCTTTGCTTCGTTTCACAGTCCGCGGCTCCAGTCTCTATCTGCTTTTCCACTTCCGACTTCGCCTCAGTTTGAGCTGAGCGGAAATCCGGTGCCCAATCGTGAAAATGGTAGTCAGCAGAGCTGACTACTGAGGATCGCGAATGATATCTTCCGTCGCCCAATAGGGATTTTCCGCATTCTTGACGAGGGTGTTGAGTCTCCCCACAAATCCAGATGGTAACGATCGTAAGTGCCTCTTCGTTTACCTTGAACATTCTTTGGCTCGAAGTAAGCGCTGCCGATTTGTTTTCGTGAAGTTATATAAGGTCGTCGATTTTTGACTCGCATTCCGCGTGCTGAGCACCCGCAAAAGCTTTCGTATTACCTGCGCCCCTACCGAAGATTTCTCTCGCAGCGGCGTTGTGAATTTGGCCCTTGAGGCCTTTGATCTGCTCGCGCAGGTCAATGTTTTCCCGCTCCAGACGATTATGGGTTTTGATGAGCGTCGGGATAACGACTGTGCAAGTTTCCAGTTCATGCGAATCGGCCCAGTTTTTGTCATAGACAACATTGTATTGTTGCCACGAAGGAACCTGATAGATGATTTTTCGCCCTGGACATATGTATCGAGGTCGACTGTCGTTAGTAAGTCTCCATTAATCTGGAACTAATATTTGAGCTTGGTGATGAACCCTGCAAAGTCAACGATTAGGACCTGTTGTTCGGCCGAATCTGCCCTGGCTACAATCAGAATGTAGTCCTGAACAGACAGTGGTAACTTACTAACCACGTCGCCGAATGTCCGACAACGGAACCCAGACTCTACTAATGTAGCTGGCGTCCAATTCGAGGGCGAGTTTAGCGTCAGAGACCACGACGGCTTATTTCATCCATCATTGATCTACGACGTTGACTTCCAAACACGAACCCGAGCCGTGGGCGCACGCAATTTGGTAGATGAATCAGATTCCGAAAAGTAGGACTGGGAAGACAATGTCCTGATATTGGCAATTCACGTTACCCTAGTCAATCTCATCACACACGAACAGTGGTGCCTGTGGTGGCTGAGACTGCTAGACCACTTCGACATTCACCTCTTCACCTGCGGTCGTTCCGTCGAAAAGCCTGCTGCTGGGAGTAGACAATGCAGCCATTGATCTGGGGGATCTCCGCCGGAGTCAGAGGGTTCTGGGACTCGGGACTCCACGGAAATCCTGTTTATTTTGGTATTAAAGTATGGACGCTGGCCAACTCGTAGTATAATCTTGGTTGTGTCAAGACTTTATTGATGGCGTCGTGGAGTTAATTGTAGGTAATATGCGGAATGAGAGGTAATTACCTTATAGTAGGGAAGCTTATATATTTAATTCAAGCTGATGCAACAATATATATATATATAATGGGTGATGATAGACCGCAGAAGGACTTGGCGGATAGCTTATATATATGTGAGGAACAAGATGCCGAAGGAATTCGGAATTTGCTACAGCTGAAGTCCTCTGGCTAACAAAAATACTATATATGACCGGGAGAGAAGTAATGCTAGTTGACGATTATAAACCAAAACGCTGCATTGCCAGGGTTGAAGAAAGACGAGCCATGCTCTACGCGCGAACGTATAAAGTGGAAAGAGGAGTAGAGCCAACTGAAAAGTAGGAGAAGATGAGCTGTTGGGGTGCATTATATTCTACCGCGATGCAACGTCGCCCGTGTGAAGAACGTTATGAAGTAAGGACTTCTAGAGCAGAGTAACCGCGTGAAGCTTTTCGAAGTGATATACCCAAGAAGTGAAGTCCCAAAGTCTCTCGATATGACGTTTGGAAAGTCGCGATCTATGTCGCGGAAATGGTGCTGTCAAGGACTGGCGTGATCTTGAATGAACATATCTTCCAAGGCAACTGCAGTAGGCGGGTCATCGTTACCCTAGTTGAATTCAGCTCCGACTTCATCTTCACCCCCTCTCTCCTTCTTCAGTTGTGCCTCTCTCCACACCTCTCCTAAAGTCTTCCTCTGCTTCCCCCGTGCATTCTCTCTCTTCTGCCTCACCCGCAACGGGACTTCCCCCTTGTCTATCTGGCAGTCCATTAAACCCTTCACCGGTACCCTTGCCTCTAGGTCCTCCGCCATTATAGTCTTGTTATCCAGTCGAAAACCGCCATAGTAGTGCTGTCGTTGGATGTACGCTTGATGATTAAGCACGCTGCGATCGATGGTGAGGTGGAATTCTTTGTTTTCTCTTTCAGAGGTCATGACGGTAGAGGCTGAAGGCGAAGGCGGGAAGGGAAGGGAAGTCGCTGAGATATTAGAGGGAATTAGATTAGGAGTGAAAGGGTTTGAAGATCGTGAAGACGAGGCCGAAGGCTTGTCGGCTATTGGCTCCCGCATTGAATTCTCGCCTGTAGCCAGTGATTCCAGCCATTCTTGCTTATCGTCCGAGTCCTCCGGCTCCGGTTGCTCTTCATTGACCGGCGCATCTCCCTTTTCTTCAACAGCTGGGGCTTGAGTGGTACTATGGATTTTCGACGAGTGCAAGCTGACTCCTGGTCTCTTCAACTCGAAGCGCAATGGACTGGCATTGATCGCGTCCTGTGCCGAACTTGGGTTCTTGTATATAGCTAATGCGGTATTTGCAGCGTAAAGATTAGGTTCATGCTGCCCTCATCCGATCATATTAGCCAGCTTTCTAGCCAGACTTTAGTAAAGTGCCCTTGAGTGAGTGATGACGATTTTGGCTTACTTTCAGATGCTTGTACATAACCACCTCCCCATACTGCTGTAACACACGCAGCACCTCCGTGCTCTCTGCCAGATTGCGTGGCTGAGGATGGATTTTGACGTGTATAGCTCGACCTACTGTATTGGCGTAAGCAGGAAGCGCCCGAACCGCTTGAGCAGCCATGTATATTGGGGGCGAGCATGAGAGAGTGAGAAGGAGGTAATAATGACAGAGGTGTGGATTTGATTCGAAAGCTGATGCACGGCTGGATTGGGACTAGCGCGTGATATCTGATCACTTGGCGCTCTACCACCAGCACTTCCATCTGGAAGGCAACAAGAATGTCGATTCGTCTGCGAATGCTTCACTAAATTACAGACTACTAAAGCAAACATCACTCAACATTCTCTTCAACTCCCATGGTTGGTTGAGTGAACCAACGGCTCGCTTTAGCGAGCTTGTGTCTTCACTATTCTGCCAAATATCCTTTCTCTTGATCCAGTAGACAGGTTTTGCAGTCCCGATTTCAAGCGATTATTCAATATTATTCAATAGTTAATAGCTATATCAGGCTATAGTATTTACTAATTATATAGATTATTAAGTTAGTAATTTAATTATTAAATTACTAATTTAAGATAGCTTTAAAAATCTATTTAGGAAATAAAAGATTAAAAAATAAGCCTTAATAAATTTACTTAGACGTACGGTAAGACGAGTCCTAATATTAGAATATAGTATTAGGGGAGGAGTTATAAGTAGTAGTAGTAGTAGTAGAGGTAATAGACTAGGGAGTAGAGGGGAGATACCCTTATAAGGGTTAGGGAGCCTAGTAGGGGGGAAAGAATTAGAAGATAAGGGAATACGCGTTAGGAGGATATTAATAAAGGCCCTAAAAGCTATTATAGCTATATAAGACGCGTTAAAGGGCGGAATAACGCGTAAGGTAAGAAGGATAGTAGGGGTAAAGCTTAAATATATAAAGGAGTTTATTATAAAGGTAGACTAATAACTTAAGGAGGTATATAAGTTTAAAAGGGTAGTAGAAGAATAGTCCTAGGGGGGGAAGATATAAGGGGGTAGAAGGAGCTAGGCGTAGATAACTAACTAGAGCCTAATAGGTATAAAAATAGGTAATATAAGCCCTAGGGGGATATTTATTATAGCGCTAATAGGTAATATTATAAGGAAGGGATCTAGAGTAATAAATAATAGGAAGGCTAGGACCTTAATAGTCTAAATTAATAATAAAACTAAGAGGGAGGTAGTAAGGGTGCTTATTAGGGAGTAGCTAGTTAAGAGATTTAAGATAATTATATTCTTAAGGATATAAGAGATTATAATAGTAAAGTACCTAATTAGAGGTAACCTAATACTATTTATAATAGAGATAGAGGTAAGGGAGGAGCTAGAGGAGAATAATAATCAGGTAAGGAAGGTATATAAGTTAGTAAGGGTACTAAGATAAACCTTTCTAGTTATAATATATAAGGTATTAAAGAAGGCGGTAGATATATTAAAATAGAAAGAGGCTAAAGAGATAATTATCTAATAGAATAAAAAGAACCTCCTAGGGTTAAAGATTATAAGGGTAGCCTAGCTATAGGTAATTATATAGGAGAGGAGAGAGGGAGAGGTAGTAAAGGAGAGGACCTTACTACTATTAAAGCTCCCTACGCTAGAGATAGTAGATAAAGTAATTAAAAAAGGCTTAATAAAAGGGTATAACCTCTTAAAGTATAAGAGGTAGGAGAGGAATAGGGTTATAATATAATACTTTAACTACTAATAGTATAAGTATATAATAGGATATTATAAGAGCTTAATATAATATAGGATCTATACTAGTAGGTATAACTTAAGGGAGTATAAGGTAAAAGAAGGGGAGGTTAATAGGTATAATAATTATAGGAAGAATAATTATATAGCCTAGGAGTAAAAGTATATAATTAAAGTAAGGGAATTAAATAAGCTTTATTAAAAGATAGTAGAAAATAAGAAGAAGTTATATAAGAGCTTTATAAGAGGAAATAGGTAATAGGATACCTAGAAGTAGCCCTAAAGGGAGTAGATAATAATAGTAGTAAGGAAGAAAAGGAAGCTTATATTAGGATTTAAAGACCTTAATAAGGTTATAATATAAATAGGTCCCTAGGGGGATATAAAGGAAAGGAGAACTATACTACTATTAGTAGTAATATTATAGAATAGGCTAGGAAGGCTAATTACTCTCTAAGTAATAGAGATAGGCTAATAGATATTAAAGGAAATACTAGTATAAAAGGCCCTAAGTACTAAGAGAGTAGAGGCTATAAGGGATATTTAATAGGGATCCTTATAAGGGTATAAAAGATAATAAGACTATTATAATATAATATATAAAGGGAGCGGACTATAATAATAATAGCGCTACTAGAAGATAAAGAGGTATAATAGATAGATATCCTAACTATCTAAGAACTATTATATATAAAGAGGACGGGTTTAATATATAACTTAAATAAAGGAGTATTCTACCTAATATATAAGATAGGGAGGGATATAAGGATATATTTCTTTATAAATAAGCGCTAGAATATTAATAAATAGGAAGTTAAATTTATATTAGGGGACTTATACTCCCTAGGGATATAAATTATAAGAAAAGAAGGGGGAGTATTAATATATCTCTAAATATATAATATATATAACTCTAGCCTAGAGTCTAGGACCTTAATAGATAGCCCCTTTATACTACTAGGGGTAAAGGAGTAGCTAAGTTAACTTAAGGAATATATACTAATTAAAGACTTTAACCTCTATTACTTAAATTAAAATAATAGGGGTAGATATATATATTATAAAGTGGTAGATATACTTATAAATATTATAAAAAAAAAGGGGAATAGAGCTTATCCTATTAGAGGATATAATAACTTAGAAGGTAAGGAAAGTAGAAAGTACTATTAATCTAATATTTATAATAGAGGCTACTAAGTAAATATTATTAGAATATTATATTAAGCTAAACCTTTATTATAAGTCTAATTATATCCTAATATATATCAAAGTTAACCTTAAGGTAGAGGAGGTAATCTTATACCTATAAAGGGTATAAAAGATAGTAGACCTAGTAGAGATAAAGAGGTAAGCGGGCGCTCTTTAATACTTACTATTAAATGGGGAGCTAATAATTAAAGGATAAATAGATAGCTACCTAGCTAATATACTTTAAGGCCTAGCGGAAATTATAAAAAAGGTAGTATTATAAGTAAAGCCCTCTTTAGAGGTAAAGTCCTTCTAGAACTTAAATTATATAAAGGTTATAAAGATAGTATTAAAGCTTAGGGTAAAATATAGTTATAAGAGAAGTTAAAGGAGTTTAAAGGTATAATAAGAGGCTTAAAAAATTAAAGGGAGGGTATTAAGGAAGGTAAAGGCGCTTTATTTTAGAGAGGGAGTATATAAAGTATCTTAATTACCTAATAGACTCTAGAAACTAGTTAAATAGGGCTAAGAGAGAAGTATATTACCTTAAAAACTCCTAAAGTTCCCTACCCTTAAGAAGGATAAAGGAGGCCTTAGGGTAAAGTTATTCTAAAAGAAGGTAGAGGTCCTTTAAAGGACCTTCTTCTCCCTACCTTTAAAGGTAGATCTAGATAATATTTAAGGGTTTTAATATAAAATACCCCTAATAATAAATATAAGGATTATTAAAGAGGAAGTCTATAAAGTAATTAATAAGTTAAAATAGAATAAGGTATTAAAGATAGATAGGATCCTAAATAAATTCTTAAGAATAGTAGAAAGAGAGCTACTACCTAGTTTTATATACCTATTCAAGGCTTACCTAAGGGTTAGATATTACTTAATAAAGTTTAAGAAGGCTAATATAATTATCTTAAAGAAGTTAAAGAAAGAGGATTACTTTAAATTAAAGTTATACTATCTAATTACCCTTCTTAATACTTTAAAGAAGGTACTAGAGGTAGTTATAATAAAGAAGCTAGGTGACTTTATAAAGGAATATAAACTGTTACCCTAATAATAAATAGGGGTAAAGAAGGGAAGATTAATAATAATATCCCTTAAGATAATAGTAGAGGTAGTATATATAATATAAAATTATAATAAGTTTAATATAATAAGTATACTATTACTAGATATTATAGGGGCCTTTAATAATATCTCTTATAAAAGGTTATTATATAACTTAAAGAAGAAAGGGGTCTTAACCCTTATTATATAATAGGTATAAAGCTTCCTAATAGAAAGGGCTATAATAATTATACTAGGCTAGAAGATAAATAAGATAGAGATAATAGAAACTAGGATCCCTTAAGAATCCTTAATATTACCTATTTTATTTCTATTTTTTAACTCCCTACTTATAAAAGAGTATATAAAGATAAAACTTTAAGTATAGATTAGAGGCTTTATTAATAATATCTACCTAATAATATATAATAAAAGTATTAAGGAGAATTATAAGATCCTAATAAAGGTATATAAAGTATACCTTTATTAGGTAAATATATATAAGGCGACTTTCACCCTTTATAAGTATAAGTTAATCTATTTATTAAGGAGCTTAAAGAGATTTAATATAAAGGTAATAATAGACTTTAAAGTAGTAGTAGTATACTTAAAGATATTAATAAAAGTCCTTAAACTTTATATTAATAATAAATTAAAGTAGGGCCTATATATTAATAGGATAAGATTAAGGATAAAGATATAAAAGCTAGCCCTATTGATTATTACTAGCTTAATATAAGGCGCTATACTTAATAAGGTAAGATAGGTTTATAGTATTATAATCTAGCTAATAATAACCTACGCGGCGGAGATATAATATAGCTTAAAGGGGATACTAAAGGTAAGGAAGGCTAATATTATAGCGCTAAAAACTATATAAAATAGGTACTTAAAGATAGTACTTAAGGCCTTTAAGGTAATTAATATATAAGTATTAAAGGTAGAATTAGGGGTCTTATTAATAAGGATAGGCTTTAATTAATTAATATTATATATATTAGTAGCGTAGGGGATCTACCTACTAATTAAGGAAGGGAATATAAGGATCTACTATAAGTTAAAAGGGAAAAGGGGAAGGGAGAAAAGGATTATAAAGACTTTAATAGAAGAGAAGTAATCCTAGGCGAGGGGAGCCCTCTAAGTAGTAGTAGGAGGAGGGGATATTAGGATAGTAGCTTAGCTTACTCTTAAAGAAATTAGGAGGTAATTAAAGGAGAAGTAGAAAAAAAGGTAGCGAGGATATTAAAAGGATATCCCTAACTATACTAAGATAGTAGTATAAAGGGGTAAGATCTAAGAGATAAGAGTTAATCTTTATATAAGGCTTTTTAAGGCTAAGAGCTCTATAAGTATCTAATTATATATAAAAAAGATAGGACTACGCGCCTTCTTATATAAAAGAAGGGTACTAGGGGTTAATAGTACTAATTATAAATATAAATAAAGGTATTAAAATATTAAGTATATACTTATATTCTACCCTAACTATATAAAAGGGAGGAGGTAGATACTTTAAAGGGCGGGGTTAAATAACTTCTATTAAATAGTATTAACCTTAAAGGGGCTAAAGGTAATAATTAAATAGGTTATTTAATAAGGTATACTTAGCTAGTTTATACTAATAAGGGAATAACTTAGGGGGGTTATAATAATAATAATAATAATTATACTCCTATACTAGTTATAAAGCTAATAAGGGTAACTATTTAAGGGTACATAGAGCGTACCCGTTATTTAGGGAGAAACCCTATTAGAGGGATAAAAACTCCGCCTATTAATAGTATTTCTAACTCGTTTTTAGCTTCCCTCCCTCTCCTCCCTAATAGGCCTACTACTAAGGAGGTATATAAAGGGGTTAGATCTACTATCTCTAGTACTAGATCTTAATATCTATATACTCTTCTCTCTAATTAGGGCCTCGCCCCCTTCTTTATACTATTTCTTAATAATATTTTACTTAAAAGATTTATACCCCCTTTATAACCCTCTTATCCTTCCTTATATAATTTAATTAACGTGAGAATACCCCTAGCCCTCCTACTAGTTTCCTACTTACCCTAGCTACTCCTCTCTTATAATACTAGCTAGCGTAGTATCCTTTTCTATTATTTAACTTATAATATATAGGCCTTTATTACTATTATATTCCCTAGCTAAGGTAGCCTAGTAGAAGGCTTATAATACTCTTACTAGGAATTACCGCGTATCCTTTTTCTAATACGTAGGAGGGGGCTATTATAATTATATTAGGAGGTATAAATATACTTTACTACTACTATTATATTATTATTTCCTAGTATTAAGTTATATAATAATCTACTTATAAGATATAAGTAGATTATATTAAAATCCTACCGGTTATACTTATAATTATAAAGTTACTACTCCTACTCTAATATATAGTTATAGTCCCTACTTAGCTAAGGGGGGGTAGCCCTAGCTTACTTATTCCGACTTTTCTACTTAATATACCTTCTAACTCTTAACCTAGTATCTCTTATATATAGAACTAATACCGCTAATAGGAATTAAGGTAGGTACTATTATATATACTAAGGGCGCGCTTACCGCGCGTATAAAAACTCTATATAAGGAGCTCTACTACTATATAATATCTTAGTATTATTCTAACTATATTTAGACTAAAGACTACTTAGCTCTATTAATAAGTAATAGGTTCGTAGCTAGTACTACGTATAGGTAGATCTTGTTACTAGCCGGCTTACCTATTTTACTCTTATTTATAATAATATTATTATTACCCTCTAGTATAAGTATTATATTAAAAGGTTCCCCCTATTAGTAGTAAAGCCTAAGTCCTTAATATTAAAGTAATACTAGCTACTAGAGTAGTATTAATATTAAGAGTAATTTTAAAGATAAAGCTAACTCTATTAATAGTATTATCTATTAATTATAATAACTATAATAGTAGAATAAGAAAAAGAATTAGAGGATAAGGTTATAAAAAGATAGGTAAAGACTTAAATAAATATAAAGGTCTTATCTAACTTAGGATATAACTACTATATTAATGAATTTTATAAAGTAAAGTTTAAAATTCTTTAAATTTTATAATATAATAACTCTAGTAATAATATTTATAAATATTAATAGGCTTATATTAATAAGTAGTACTTAGGCCCCTCTACTTATTAATATTAATATATTTATAATAACTAGTACTTAGGACCTAGCCTTAATTAAGAAGCTAGAACTTATTTATAAATAGTAACTTAATATTAACGCGGAATTTAAATATTTAATTAAAGGAATATAATAGACTTATAATATATTAAATATACTTTATAAGGAGTTATAAGCCTTATAACTCTATTATAAAAGTAAATAGGGGTATAAGAGGACCTTATTTAAATACTTTATATAAATTAAGTCTTATATTAATAGTATCTAAATAAAGAGATAGAATAAATATAAAAAATACTAGAAAATATTATTAATAAGATTAGTCTTACTATCCTTGTAAATAATAATATACTAAGCCGTCCTTAGATATCTAATAGAAAGGTTATAAGTATAGTATAATTATATATTAATAGGCTTAATAGTATTAAGGATATAAATTAAGTAATTAATAGTAGAGACTTTAAAAGTAATAATAATAATAGTAAGTAAAGGAGAAATATTATAAAGGATTTTTATATAAAAGTTAATAAGGAGCTTAGTAAAAATAGGGTTAATAATATATAATAGGAATACTATAAGACTAGTAGATATAATACTTAGGTATATTTTATAGCTTTAATATATAAAATAATATAGAGTAATAGAATAACTATTAGTATAAACCCCTAATATTTAAGTAACTTAGAATTAGGATATTTTAGAATAAGAAGTAGAAAAACTAAATAGAATATAAAAGTAGAAACTTTAAGCGAGAATAAAGAAATAAGGCCTTATAAGATACTTACTATTTTATAGTAATTATATAAATAGGTTATATTACTTAATAAGGGCGGGTTTCCTATATTTCTTATATATATTATAAATTTAAGCTACTTTATAACTTATCTTTATAAGCTTCTTTATAATCTTAAATTTAATAATAAGCTCTTTATTAGTAATATAATCTATAAACTAATAGTATTATAATATTAGAGTTAGGTAATTATATATAGATTATAAGCTTATAATCCCTTTAGTTATACTATAAGGCTTAATATAAAGAAATATATCTAAGTAATTATTAGGCGGAGTTAATTACTAATAAATATTAGTAGATTATTAAAGGCCTTATTCTAAATTAACTAGATACTATATTTTAGCCTTATAAAT